>JAESFI010000015.1_pt1 | contig 628114 bp, 662 predicted proteins | sample 9269361 | NCBI WGS metagenome assembly JAESFI01 (sample SAMN14504119, study PRJNA617095) | algae metagenome | isolation source: Brasilonema angustatum HA4187-MV1 and co-occurring heterotrophs from moss... | place: USA: Manoa Valley, Honolulu, Hawaii | collected 2009-07-20 | reverse complement strand
AAGGCGGCCGCACCGTCGGCGCCGGCGTGGTCTCCAAGATCATCGCGTAAGCGACGATCACAGGACCGAGACTGGAAAGGCCCCGGGAGCGATCCCGGGGCCTTTCTGCTGCCGGAGCAGTCAGTCGATCCAGCCGTGGCGGCGACCGAACGCCAGCACCAGGTCCGGCCAGACCCGCGCCGGCCGACCCTCGATCAGGCGGACGCCGAAGCCGTGACCGCCTTCCTCGAACAGGTGGGCCTCGACCTTCACCGACGCCGCGCGCAGGGCGGCGAGCAGCATCAGAGCGTTTTCGACCGGCACGGAGGCGTCGTCGATCGCGTGGACCAGAACCGTCGCCGCGGCCCCGGCCCAAGGCATCCTCTCGAGCGACCACGCGCCGACGTCCGCGTCCGTCGGCGAGTCTCCGAGCAGGCGTCGCCGCGAGCCCGCATGGGCGAAGGGGTCGCTCAGGGTGGCGACCGGATACAGCAGCACGTTCAGGTCGGGCCGCCGGGATTGCTCGTCGACGGCGTCGATCGCCTCGTGGTCGGGGGCCTCCGAAGCGGCGAGGCACCCCGCCAGGTGTCCGCCGGCCGAGGCCCCCAGCACCGCGATCCGAGCCGGATCCAGCCCCGCGCCGCCCGCCCGGGCCCGGATCAGCCGCAGGGCGCGCCGCGCGTCCTGAAGGGCCACCGAGGGCCCCTGCGGCCAGCCGTCGCCGGGCAGGCGGTAGCGCAGGACGAAGCACGTGACGCCGGCCGTGGCGAAGACGCGGGCGCAGTCCAGCCCTTCCTTGTCCACCACGGCCCAGCGATAGCCGCCACCGGGAATCAGCAGCAGCGACGCGCCGTTCGGCCGTTCCGGACGGACGACCGTAAGGAGCGGTTCGACCGTCTGGACGGCGATGCGGTCATGCCAGCGGGGATCGGTCGAGCGCTCGATCACCTCAGGCCGCAGCGAGACCTGATCGCGGCCCGGCGCGCCGAGCGGCCACAGGGGCCACTGCTCGTCCTCCGCTCCGGCGCGGGGCGTGCCCGGAGCGGCGGCGGTCAGGCCGGCGGCGAGCAGAAGGCGACGGCGGTCCAGAGCGGGCATGGCGGCAGTGGGACGCGTTCCTCTGCGGCGCGCAACCCCTCGAGCCCCGGAACGGCGTCGCGGGCCCGACGTTCAGACGGCGGACCTTCGTGGAGATCGCCATGCGCACCGTCCTGACCGGCCTGGCCCTGCTGTCGCCCCTCATGCTCGCGGCCTGCGCGTCCACCGGAGACGACTACGCGTCCCAGTGCGAGCGCGACTATCAGGAGAACCGCCAATACGCGACGGCGTCCGGCGCGGCGCTCGGCGCCATAGCCGGCGCGGCCATCGCGGGCGAGGGCAATCGGGAGGAGGGCGCCGCCATCGGCGCCATCGCCGGCGGTCTGATCGGCAACCAGCTGTCGGAACGCGACGATCCCTGCGGCTACGGCTTCGCCGGGTACAATCGCGACGGCCGCTACGGCTATGAGCGCGTGCCGCGTCGGGGCGACTACGGCTATTACCGGCGCTGAGGCGAAAGGTCCCCCGGTCACGCCGGACGGCCGGTATCTGGTCGTCCGCGGCCGCCTCTGGCGCGCGACGAACCCGGCGCTTCCTGCTGGCGAGCGTGCGCGGCTGACGCGCGATCTGATGGCGGCCCGCAGCGCGGTGGGGCGCGCACGGCGGGCAGGAGACCGGAAGAAACTCGCCGAAGCGGGCCGGGCGGTGGACGACGCCAAGGTGGCCCTGGGCGAGCGCGGCCCCGTCTGGTGGGACGACGGCGCGCCGGACCACAATCGCCGCATGGCCCGCAACACGCCCTATTCCGCGTGGTACGCGGCCTTGGCCGGCGCGCCCTAGCGGAACTCGACCGTCACGCCGGGCTTCACCGCGGCCGCCAACTGCTCCGCGTCCCAGTTCGTCAACCGGACGCAGCCGTTGGACGCGGTCTTGGCCACCTTCGAGGGGTCCGGCGTGCCGTGGATGCCGTAGCTCTCTGCGGAAAGGTCGATCCAGACCGTGCCGACCGGATTGTTCGGGCCCGCCCGCACCACCACCTTGCGATCGCCCCGGTCATAGCTGAGCCTGGCCGGGTCGTAGGTGTAGTCGGGCTCGGGGGCCACGCCGAGAACCCTCAGCGTTCCGGAAGGCGCGGGCCGCTCGGCGGAGCCGATGGTGGCCGGGTAGAAGGCCACCAGTCGCCCGTCCGCGTCGAAGGCGCGCAGCGAGGTCTCGGCCTTGTCGACGACGATCCGCGCGACCTGCGGCAGGGACGAGTCGTCGACGGCCGGCACGACGACCCCGACGCCGGCCCGGCGGAAGTCGACGCCCGGGTTCAGCGCCTGCAACAGACCTTCGGTCAGGTGGAAGCGCTCGGCCAGCCGCTCGCGGGCGCTCGTGAAGCCGACGCCGTTGCGCGCCGTTTCCGACAGGTCGTCGGACGCCGGCGGATCGAAGGGGCCCGCCACGTCGGCCTCGGTCAGGACGACGCGGCGCAGCACGGGCCCGCCGTGGGCGCGGGACAGGGCCTCGACCATGTCCGCGTCCACGACGTCGCCGCTCATGCCGTTGGCCTGCCGCCAGGCCGCCACCGCCCGCCGCGTGTTGTCGCCGGGCAGTCCGTCGATGACCCCGGGGGAGAAGGCCGAGCGGTCCAGCAGTATCTGGACCCGGATCAACGCGGGGTCGGGCCGCGACTCCTGACCGGCCGCCGGCGCGGTCCAGCCCGCTTCCGAAGGCACGGCCCGCTCGATGGCGGCGACGTCCAGCGAGGCGGAAGCCGGCGCCGTCGGCGGGGTCGCCGCGGGAGGCGGGGGCTGGTCGGGGTCCGGGGCGCCGCAGGCGGCGAGTGGGAGCAGAAGGGCGAGGGCGGAAGCGGCGTACGCGAGACGGGACATGGGGCACCTAACCCGCCCGGGCCCCCCGTCGTTCCCCCGTGGGGCGACGGACGCGGTTAAGCCGCGTGTCGCCGGGCGTGTGCGGTTGCGCGGAACCGTGGAACCGCGGGAGACGTTCGCCGTCGGCACGTTAGGAATTCGTCAACCATGATGAAGGCGCTTCGCCTCGGCCTGTTCATCGGCACCCTGATCGGGGCCAGCGCCTGCGCCATGGCGCCTGCCGCCAGCGGGCAGGGCGGCTGGTACGGCGGGGTCGACGCCGGGCGTTCGGACCGCGACTGAGGCCGTCCGCACGAATCCGTGGCGCGCCGCGCCTTTCGCCCCTATCATCGCGCCTGCGGACGCCGACCGTCGCGCCGCGTCGGGTTCCTCCCCCTAGATGTTAGCCGTCGCCATCGTCGTCGTTCTGCTCCTCGTGGTGCTCAACGGCCTGTTCGCCATGACCGAGCTGGCGGTCGTGTCTTCCCGCAAATCCAAGCTGCAGAGCCGGGCCGAGAAGGGCGACCGGGGCGCCCGCGCGGCGCTGAAGCTGTCCGAGGAGCCCACCCACTTCCTGTCGGCGGTGCAGGTCGGGATCACCCTGATCGGCATCCTGGCCGGCGCCTACGGTCAGGCCGCGATCGCGGGCGAGCTGAACCGCATGATCGAGGCGGCCTTCCCGGCGGCCGCGGCCTGGTCCGAGATCGCCTCCACCGCCGTGGTGGTCATCCTGATCACCTACGTGTCGCTGATCGTCGGCGAGCTGGTGCCCAAGCGCCTGGCGCTGATCTTTCCGGAATCGATCGCGGCCAAGATGGCGGCGCCGATCTCGACCCTGGCCATCGTCCTGCATCCCTTCGTGGCCCTGCTGACCGCGTCGACCTCCGGCATCCTCAAGCTCATGGGCGTCAAGGACCGCGACGGCTCCGAGGTCACGCAGGAAGAGGTCGAGACCATGATCGCCGAAGGCGCCTCCGCCGGCCTGATCGAGCCGGAGGAGCAGGAGATGATCGAGGAGATCCTGACCCTGGGCGACCGGCCGATCCGCGTGGCCATGACCCCGCGGCATGAGGTGTTCTGGATCGCCCTGGACGACAGCGAGGAACAGCTGCGCGAGGAGATCCGCACCTGCCCCTATTCCCGCATCGTGGTGGCGCGGGAGAACGACGTCGATAACCCCCTCGGCGTCGTTCACAAGAAGGACCTGCTCGACAGCCTGCTCGACAACGGCGAGTTCAACGTCGAGACCCTGGTCCAGACCCCGGCCTTCATCCCGCAGTCGACCAGCGTGCTGAAGGCGCTGGAGATCATGAAGTCGTCCAAGGTCCACATGGCCTTCCTGGTTGACGAGTTCGGCGCGTTCGAGGGCGTGGTGACGGCCACGGACCTGCTGGAGATGATCGCCGGCGACTTCGACGAGGGGCACGACGAGGACGATGCGACGATCCGTCAGCGTGAGGACGGCACCTGGCTGGTCGACGGCCAGACGGATCTCGAGGAGCTGGCCGACGAGCTGGGCGAGGACTTCGGCGAGGCGGAGGGTTTCCACACTGTGGCCGGACTGGTCCTGCATCAGCTGTCGCGGGTGCCGGACGAGGGCGAGGTCCTGCAGCTGGGCCGTTTCGAGGTCGAGGTCATCGACATGGACGACCGCCGAATCGACAAGCTGCTGTTCCGCCAGGTCGTGAAGCCCGAGGACGAGGCGTCGGCGGTGGCGGCGCATCAGGAATGACGTCGTCGGCGGCCGCCCTTCGCCCTTGAAATGACGGGCGGGGTCGGGCATAGCCCCGCGTCTGGCGAAGACCGCACCCGATCCGTCGGGACGGCGCGATTTGTCTAGGAGTTTAGCTCAGCTGGTAGAGCACCGGTCTCCAAAACCGGGGGTCGTGGGTTCGAGTCCCCCAACTCCTGCCATTCCCCCTGTTCCCGCAGCCTGGGCCACCCCATCTGCGGGGACAGGATCCAGCGTTCGAGAAAGACTGCACCAGAGATGGCCAAGCCCAAGTTCCCCGGTCGCCGCACGGGCAACCCCGCCGCCGGCGCCAAGGCCTCGGCCGGCGCGTCCGCCGCGACCGTGACGGTCGAGCCGGCGACGCCCAAGGTCCGCACCTCGCCCGTCCAGTTCTTCAGCCAGGTCCGCGCCGAAGGGCGCAAGATCGTGTGGCCGTCCCGCAAGGAGACGTGGATCACCTCGGTGATGGTCTTCATCATGGTGGTGATCGCCGCAGCCTTCTTCTGGGGCGTGGATTTCGGACTCGGCTTCATCGTCAACCGGCTGCTGGCCATCGGTTCCTAAGAAGAAGATCAGAAGATGACCGACGTCGCCCCCGAATCCGCCGCCAATCCGCGGCACAAGTGGTACATCGTCCACGCCTACTCGAACTTCGAGAAGAAGGTCGCCGAGCAATTGCGCGAGCAGGCCGCGCGTCAGGGACTGGCCGAGAACTTCTCCGAGATCCTCGTCCCGACTGAGGACGTCGTGGAGGTGCGCCGCGGCCGCAAGGTGAACTCTGAGCGGAAATTCTTCCCCGGCTATGTGCTGGTGAAGATGGAGATGACCGACGACGCCTACCACCTGGTCAAGAACACGCCGAAGGTGACCGGCTTCCTGGGCGCCGCGGGCGGCACCAAGCCGCTGCCGGTCTCCGAGCGTGAGGTGAAGAACATCATCGGCCAGGTGGAAGAGGGCGTCGAGCGCCCGAAGCCCACCATCCGCTTCGACATCGGGGAGACGGTCAAGGTCGTCGACGGCCCCTTCGCCAGCTTCGACGGCCAGGTCGAGAGCGTCGACGAGGACAACGCCCGCCTGCGCGTGGCGGTGTCCATCTTCGGCCGCCCGACCCCGGTCGACCTGGAATACGGTCAGGTGGAGAAGGTCTCGGGCTGATCGCCCCGCCTGAAGACTTCAGCTGCGGCCGGCCTTCGGGGCGGCCGTTTGCTTTCAAGGGGCGCCTCTGGTACACGCCCGCCTCCTCGCGGTCCCGGCCGTGAGGCAAATCCGTGGAAGGCAGCCATGCCGCACCACGGCTCATCCGTGGGGATTGAGTTCCCCGCTGCATAGGAGAGACCAATGGCCAAGAAGATTCTCGGCTACATCAAGCTGCAGGTGCCCGCCGGCTCCGCGACCCCGTCGCCGCCGATTGGCCCGGCCCTGGGTCAGCGCGGCGTTAACATCATGGGCTTCTGCAAGGAGTTCAACGCGCGGACCGAGAAGGAAGGCAAGGGCACGCCCCTGCCGACCGTCATCACCGTCTACCAGGACAAGAGCTTCACCTTCATCACCAAGACGCCGCCGGCGACCTGGTACCTGAAGCAGGCCACCGGCCTGAAGTCGGGCTCGGCCAAGACCGGCCGCGAGACCGCCGGCAAGATCAAGCGCAGCCAGCTGCGTGAGATCGCCGAGAAGAAGATGAAGGATCTGAACGCCAACGATCTCGATCAGGCGACCAAGATCATCGAAGGCTCGGCCCGCGCGATGGGCCTGAACGTGGTGGAGGGCTGATCACATGGCCAAGCAAGCCAAGCGCATCCAGGCCTGGACCGGCGATCGTGAGACGCCGATGGCCTACGCCGACGCCATCAAGGCGGTGAAGGACAACGCCAAGGCCAAGTTCGACGAGTCGATCGAGATCGCCGTCAACCTGGGCGTCGACCCGCGTCACGCCGACCAGCAGGTCCGCGGCGTGGTCAACCTGCCGTCGGGCACGGGCCGCGACGTCCGCGTCGCCGTCTTCGCCAAGGACGCCAAGGCCGCCGAGGCCACCGCGGCCGGCGCCGACGTCGTGGGCGCCGAGGATCTGTTCGAGAAGATCAACGGCGGCTTCATGGACTTCGACCGTGTGATCGCCACGCCGGACCTGATGGGTCTGGTCGGCCGTCTCGGCAAGGTGCTGGGCCCCCGCGGCCTGATGCCCAACCCCAAGGTCGGCACCGTGACCCCGAACGTCGGCCAGGCGGTCAAGGACGCCAAGGGCGGCGCCGTGGAGTTCCGCGTCGAGAAGGCGGGCATCGTGCACGCCGGCATCGGCAAGGCCTCGTTCGACCAGGCCGCGCTGGAAGCCAACGTCAAGGCGATCGTCGACGCGCTGGTCAAGGCCAAGCCGTCGGGCGCCAAGGGCACCTACGTCAAGAAGATCAGCCTGTCGTCCACCATGGGCCCGGGCTTCAAGGTGGACCCGGCCTCGCTGGGCGCCTGATCGGTCGCTTCGACCTGCACGCGGAAACGGCGGCTCCGACAGGAGCCGCCGTTTTCGTGTCCGGGCCGGCGCGCCGGCTTGCGGCCCGGCGCGTGTCCGGCGATGGTCGCCGCAGGGGGAACACGTCATGCGATTTCTGACCATGCTCGCCGCGGTCCTTGCGGCCACGCTGATCCTGTCCGGTCCAGCCGCCGCGCAGGACCGGGGCCTGGAACGCCGGACCGAACTGGCCGAGCGCTACATCAGGCTGTCGCTGGGCGACGACCTGCGGCCCATGATCGAAAGCGTGATCGAGCAGCAGCTGGCGTCGGACGGCGGCCTGACGCCCGAACAACGGGGCTGGTACCGCAGCAACATGCCGGTGTTCTTCGACACCTTCATGGACAGGCTGATCGACGTCATGGCCCCGCGCTACGCGGCCAGCATGACGGACGATGAGCTGAACGCGGGCATCGCCTTCTACAGCTCGCCCCTCGGCCGTTCCCTGGCCCGCAAGCAGATCATGCTGCAGGCCGAGATGGACGCGGACCTCATGCAGGCGGCCGAGGCCATGGGCGTCGAGATCGAGACCAAGTACTGCGCCGCCTTCGGCTGCGAGGATCTGGGCGACCTTGAACCGTGGCCCAGCGACGCGCCTTCGTCGAAATGACGGCCCGGTCTTGAGTTCCGGCGCGCCGCTGTGTATGGAGCGCGCCTTGCCGTGACGGGTCCGCCCGTGACGGTCCTGTCCGAGAACTTCGGGGCGTGGGGGCCACCCACGCCGTAAATGTCGGGGAGCCCTCCGGCGCCGTGGGGAGATGGGTCGCAGACGATCCCCTTCGCTTCGCGCGAAGAGGGCGTGAGCTTCCTTCGGACATCGCTACCGGCCTGAACGTCTCGCGGCGACGCGCGGCGCTTTGGCCATCTTGCCGTCGGGAATGACCCCGGCGGCGACACCAAGACTGGAGACCGCAATGGACCGCGCACAAAAGGCCGAGTCGATCGAGACGCTGAAGGGCGTCTTCGCCGACGCCGGCGCCGTGGTCGTGACCCACAACCTGGGTCTGACCGTTGCGGAAATGGAAGACCTGCGTGGCCGGCTGCGTACCGCCGGCGGCGCGTTCAAGGTGGTCAAGAACCGCCTGGCGCTGAAGGCGCTCGAAGCCGAAGAGGGCAGCGACTACCACCCCCTGTTCAAGGGCCCGGTGGGCATCGCCTACGCCAACGACCCGGTGACGGCCGCCAAGGTGACCGCCGAGTTCGCCAAGGGCAACGACAAGTTCGTCGTCCAGGGCGGGTTCATGGGCGACAAGGTGCTGGACGCCAAGGGTGTCGAAACCCTGTCCAAGCTGCCGTCGCTGGACCAGATCCGCGCCTCGCTGCTGGGTCTGCTGAACGCTCCCGCGACCAAGATCGCCGGCGTCGTCCAGGCCCCGGCCGGCCAGCTGGCCCGGGTGTTCAACGCCTACGCCACCAAGGACGCGGCGTAAGCCGCACCTCCATCTCCGCATCTCCTCAAACCAAAATCCTCCGAAGGAACTGAAAAAATGGCCGATCTCGCCAAAATCGTCGAAGACCTGTCCGCCCTGACCGTGCTGGAAGCCGCCGAGCTGTCCAAGCTGCTGGAAGAAAAGTGGGGCGTCTCCGCCGCCGCTCCGGTCGCCATGGCCATGCCGGCCGGCGGCGGCGCCGGCGCCGCTCCTGCCGAAGCCGCTGAAGAGCAAACCGAGTTCACCGTCGTCCTGGTCGACGGCGGCGACAAGAAGATCAACGTGATCAAGGAAGTCCGCGGCGTCCGTTCGGACCTCGGTCTGAAGGAAGCCAAGGACCTGGTCGAAGGCGCTCCGCAGAACGTCGTCGAGAACGTCTCGAAGCAGCAGGCCGACGAAATCGCCAAGAAGCTGACCGAGGCCGGCGCCAAGGTCCAGATCAAGTAAGATCTGACTTCTTGCAAAGATGCGGACGGGCCGGGGAGCGATCCCCGGCCCGTTTCGTTTGCGCGGCGCCCTCCGCGTGCGTAGCCTCCCGGCGGGAGGCTTTCAGATGATCAGAACCGTGCTCGCGGCCGCCGTGCTGCTGTCCGTCGCGTCCTGTGATCAGGGCGTGGAAACGCCGGATCCGGCGACCGTCGAGGTTCCGGAGCGGGCGCCCCTGCCGACGCCGCCCATGACCTCGGCCAAGGCCATCCAGGTGCTGGACGGCCTGCCGCTGCAGTGCAGATCGATGGCGGTGATCCTGTTCGACATGAGCCGGTGCCTGCACAAGACGCCGGAGGGCCTGCCGGACGACCAGAAGCTGATCGCCGACCTGGTCGCCCTGCGCGCCGAGCTGGAAGCTCTGGATCCCGATGCGGTCGAGACCACCTGCTCGACGCGCTACGCCGAGCTGGAGTCCACGCCGATGCCGCGCGAGTGCTGGGCGAAATAGCTCAGTTCGTCCGCGGCGCCAGAATCTCCGTCAGCCTGTCGCGCGTGCCCGGAATGCGCTCCAGCCGCGGGTATCGCAGGCCGTCGTGATAATCGAACTGCACGGTCCGTTCGCGCTGGCCGTTGCGGATCACCACGCCGATGGGCTGGCTGTTGCCCTTCGACGCCGTGACGGCGGCCGCCAGATTGGCGGCGTTGCCGGGCTGGCCGTTGACGCTGACCAAGGTCCAGCCGGCCCCGATGCCGGCCTCCCACGCCGGTCCGCCCCACTGGACGCCGGTGATCCGCGCGCCGGACAGGTTGAAGCCCAGCGAGTACTGGAAGTCTCCGTCGCCCGAGCCGTTGACGTAGCTCTCGACTTCCGTCGGCGCCTCGCTCCAGACCAGTCGCCATCCGGCGCGCGCCAGCCCGTCGAGCGGCGCCTCGGCCTCGGGCCCGGCCGCGTCCAGCCGCTGGCGCAGAAAGGCCGCCCAGTCATGGGGAGCCACGTCATTCAGCGCCGAGACCAGACCGTTGAAGGTGTAGGGGGTCGCTTCCCAGACCCCGTCCTGGATCCCGAAGAAGCCCTTGGCGAAGTCGTCCAGCGATCGCCGATCGCCGGTCAGCTCGCGGATCTTCGTGTCCACGTCCAGCCAGATCAGCAGCGACTCCCGGTAATAGTCGCCGGTGCCGCGCATCCACGAGCCCCACGGGTTGGTCGTGCGATAACCCAGCAGGTTGTGGTTTGTCGTGTCCTGCAGCGGGCGCCATCCCCGCCCGGCCTGCGCGTCGTAGAAGGCGGCCAGCCCGGCGAGGTTGGCGATCGTCTCTTCGGGCGTGACCAGACCCGCGCGCGTCGCCAGCACCTCGCCCCAGTATTCCGTCTGCCCCTCATAGACCCACAGCAGGGTGTTCTGGACCGGCGTGTTCAGGTTCGGCGTGATCTGGTCGGCGGGGCGGCGGAACTTGCCGTTCCAGCTGTGCACGTATTCGTGCGGCAGCAGGGTCCGGGCGCCGTGATAGGCGGTCCAGTTCTGGAAGAAATCGGCCGGCACGGCGTTCTCGCTGGAGCGGTGGTGCTCCAGACCGATGCCGCCCAGCTGGTTGGAGTTGGCCAGCAGGAAGTCGTAGCGGTCGTAGTGGCGCGAGCCGAACAGCAGGTCCGCCTGCCGCACCATGCCGCGGAAGCCCGCCAGCTGCTCGTCCGTGATCGCGATCGCCTGCGCCGTGTCGCCCACGATGTGCAGGCGCACCGGCGAACGGCCGCCCGGGTCCAGATCCTCGACGCGGTGGTGACGACCGGCGAACATCGGGCTGTCGGCCAGCATCTCCAGGTCGATCGGTTCGAACACGGCGACGCCGTCCTCGAACGATCGGGTGTCCAGCGCTGTGCCGTAGTTCCAGCCGTCCGGCAGCTTGACCGTGGTCTGCACCATGACGCCGGAATGGCGATACCCTGCCGGATACAGGATCGCCTTCTCGAACTGCAGGTTCGAGACGTCGGGGGTCATGACGACGCGCCACGTGGCGTTGTCGGGCTGGGTCAGCCACTGGAACGCCACCTCGATCTCGCGGACGCCGGCCGGGACGTCGACGTGGAAGGCGTAGGGATCCAGGGTGTCGCGAAGCCACTCGATGCGCCGCCCGTTCCCCGTCACCGTCAGCCCGCCGACCAGCTGGATCGGGCCGGTCGGCGCATGGTTGCCCGGCAGGAACTTCGGATACAGCAGGGTCATCGGTCCCGCGGCGGGGACGGGTATCGTCTGCTTCACCCACACGATCCGCCGATCCAGATCCGTGGCGTCGACTTCGTGACGGATCACACCCGGGAAAGCGTCCGCCGTCGGCGCCGGGATCGGCGGTACGTCGCGCGGCAGGCTCTGGACACCGGCCTGCGCCCAGGCGGCGCCGGCCGTGCAGGCGGTCAGCAGGGCGGCGGCGCAGGCTGCGGCCATGCGGGCGTGGGAGCGGACGCGCGTCATAGGATCACTCTTGCGGACTGGAACGGGCAGGGCGGCGACCTTCACCGCGCCCGTCCGGAGCGTCAAGCGTGACCGGCGTCAGTCCGGCCGCACGACCTGACAGGTGACGTTGCGGGCGTCCAGCGCGGCACAGGCGGCGCGCGCGGCGTCCTCCGTCATGCCGGTGAAGCGCGAACGGAACCAGCCGGACGCGTTCACCACCCGGCGGTCGGCGCCGCGGAACTGGGCCCGGAAGCGGCGATCGACCTCGTTCAGCCAATCACGCGCGACCGTCTCGTCGCGGAAGGCGCCCACCTGCACGGACCACAGGCCCGCTGGCACGGGTGGGGTCGAGCGGCGGGTCGAGGGCGCGGGCGCGGTCGGCTGGCGGTTCAGCTCGCCGGTGCGGTCCGTCCGCGGCGCCGGGGCGGACACCAGCCGGACGTCCGAATCTTCCGGATCCGCACGGCTGCCGGCCGCGGCGTCTCCGGGCAGGGCGGCGTACAGGACGCCGCCTTCGGTGGTCTCCGGCCCGATGCCGAAACCGCGTTGCTCGAAGAAGGTCTGGGCCACCTCGATCCGCTCGCCCCCGCGACGCCGGGCGGCGACCTCGAACCCCGTGCTCATCAGCGAGGCGACGTGCTCGTTGCGCGACGCCGTCGAGCGGCCGCCCAGCACGATGGTGATGATCCGGCGTCCGTCGCGCACGGCCGAGGCCGCGAGATTGTAGCCGGAGGCGTTGGTGAAGCCCGTCTTGATGCCGTCGTAGCCCTGACCCGTCGACAGCAGGCCGTTGGTGTTTCGGTACTCCCGCCCGCCGTAGAACCAGCTGTTCACCCCGAAGTACCGGTAGTGCTGCGGGAAGTCGCGCAACAGCGCCCGACACAGGACGGCCAGGTCGCGCGCGCTCGTCAGTTGGCGGCTGTCCGGCAGGCCGTTGGCGTTGACGTAGCGGGTCTGGGTCATCCCCAGCTCCTCGGCCTTCAGCGTCATCATGGCCGTAAATCGCGATTCCGAGCCGGCGACGTGCTCGGCCAGCGCCACAGCCATGTCGTTGGCCGAGCGAATGGCCGTGGCGTGAATCGCGTCCTGAACCGTGATGGTCTGGCCGGCGGCAAGCCCCAGCTTCGACGGCGGCTGGCTGGCGGCGTGCGCCGACACGCGGATGACGTCGTCCAGCTTGATTTTGCCTTGCTCCAGCGCCTCGAACACGAGGTACAGGGTCATCACCTTGGTGATGGATGCGGGATAGCGCCGGGCGTCGGCGTGCCGGGCGAACATGACCTCGCCGGACTCGGCGTCGATCACGATGGCGGCGTAGCGCAGGTTTTCCTGGGCGACGACCGGCGTCGCGGCCGGCGCGGCCGTCAGCGACAGGGTCAGCAGAATGGAGAAGACCGCCAGCGTCCGACGCAGGATCAAAGCCATCGCAAACTCACTTCAGTGCTTCCGGTCGCCCGGACGCCCCCCGGCCACGTGAGGCCTAACATGGTCCGGGCCAGTTTCGCGGTCGTTAACGCCGCGTCAACGCAGAATTGAACGGCATCGGCGATCAGGCGATTGTGCACTGCACAATATCGGCTTGACCTTTGTTCGCAGGTGCACCATATGAGCCCCGCGAGCGGGACCGTCCCGTTCGAAACCTCATCAGCGGCGATCAACGCCGCACCCGCCGTTCAGGAGAGACCGCCATGGCCGACGCCGCCGAAACCATCACCGCCGCCGCCAAGAAGAACGTCGAAACCGCCACCGCCCAGGTCAAGGCTTCGACCCAGCAGGCCCAGGCCCAGGCCGAGAAGGTCCAGGCCGCCGGCGCCCAGGCCTTCCGCGAAGGAGTCGACAAGTCGGTCGCCTCGCTGACCGAGCTGAACGCCCACGGCAAGAAGAACCTCGAGGCCATGGTCGAGTCGGCCACCGCCGCCCAGAAGGGCGCGGAAGCGCTGTCGCAGAACGCCTTCGCCTACGGCAAGAAGACGTGGGAAGACGGCGTCGCCGCCGCCCAGTCGATGGCCCAGGCCCGTTCGGTTCAGGAGCTGATCGAGCTGCAGACGAACTGGGCGAAGTCGGCGACCGAGGCCTATCTGGCCGAAGTCACGAAGACGACCGACCTGTTCACCGCCTCGATGAAGGACAGCTTCCGTCCGCTCAACGAGCGCGTCACCGCCTCGGTCGAGAAGTTCCAGGCCGCCCGCTGATCCAGGCGACCGGCTGAAGACGAAGGCCCCGGCGGAAACGCCGGGGCCTTTTTCGTTTGCGCGCAAAAACCTGTGACTTGCCGCGTCTTCAATTCAGGCCATCATTCCCCATCTAGTCCTTCGACTCCCCACCGGACGACGAATGCCCACTAGACGTTCAGGAGAGACGGGAAGCGGCCAGGGCGTCGCCACCGTCACCGAGACGAAGCCGAAGCTTCAGAAGCCCTCGCTGTATCGGGTGCTGATCCTGAACGACGACTACACGCCGATGGAATTCGTCGTCTACGTGCTGGAGCGGTTCTTCCAGAAGGACCGCGAGGCGGCCACCCGCATCATGCTGCATGTGCACCAGCATGGCGTCGGCGTGTGCGGCGTCTTCACCTACGAGGTGGCCGAAACCAAGGTCGCCCAGGTGATCGAGACGGCGCGGCGGCACCAGCACCCCCTGCAATGCACGATGGAAAAGGACTGAGAGGAACCTGATGCCCTCGTTTTCCCGTCCTCTCGAAGAGACGCTGCACCGCGCGGTGCACTACGCGAACGCCCGCCGGCACGAATACGCCACGCTGGAGCACCTGCTGCTGGCCCTGATCGACGATCCCGACGCCGCCAACGTCATGGGCGCCTGCAACGTCGATCTGGAGGCGCTGAAGGCGGCGCTGACGCTCTATGTCGACAACGACCTGGCCGCGCTGGCGACCGCCGATGGCGACGATGCCAAGCCGACCGCCGGCTTCCAGCGCGTGATCCAGCGCGCGGTCATCCACGTCCAGTCCTCGGGCCGCGAGGAGGTGACCGGCGCCAACGTGCTGGTGGCCATCTTCAGCGAGCGCGAAAGCCACGCCGCCTATTTCCTGCAGGAGCAGGACATGACCCGTTACGACGCGGTCAACTTCATCGCCCACGGCATCGCCAAAAAGTCGGGGGGCAGCGAGACGCGGCCCGCGCGCGCCTCCGGCCAGTCGCCCGAGGACGCCGAGGACGCCGCCGCCGCCAAGACCGGCGGCGAGGCGCTGGAGGCCTATTGCGTCGACCTGAACGAGAAGGCGAAGAACGGAAAGGTCGATCCGCTGATCGGGCGTCAGGCCGAGGTCGAGCGCTCGATCCAGATCCTGTGCCGGCGGACCAAGAACAATCCTCTGCTGGTCGGTGACCCCGGCGTCGGCAAGACCGCCATCGCCGAGGGCCTCGCCCGCAAGATCGTCAAGGGCGAGGTGCCGGACGTCCTGAAGGGCGCGACCATCTACTCGCTCGACATGGGCGCGCTCCTGGCCGGCACCCGCTATCGCGGCGACTTCGAGGAGCGGCTCAAGCAGGTCGTGAAGGAGCTGGAGACGCACGAGGACGCCATCCTCTTCATCGACGAGATCCACACGGTGATCGGCGCCGGCGCGACCTCGGGCGGCGCCATGGACGCGTCCAACCTGCTGAAGCCGGCGCTGGCCTCGGGCACGCTGCGGTGCATGGGCTCGACCACCTACAAGGAGTACCGCCAGCACTTCGAGAAGGACCGCGCCCTCGTCCGCCGCTTCCAGAAGATCGACGTCAACGAACCGACGGTCGAGGACACGGTGAAGATCCTCAAGGGGCTGAAGACCAGCTACGAAGGCCACCACAAGCTGCGCTACACCGACGCCGCCATCCGCACGGCCGTGGAGCTGTCGGCGCGCTACATGACCGACCGCAAACTGCCGGACAAGGCGATCGACGTCATCGACGAGGCGGGCGCCAGCCAGATGCTGCTGCCGGAATCGAAGCGGAAGAAGGTCATCGGCCAGAAGGAGGTCGAGGGCGTCATCGCCAGAATGGCCCGCATCCCGCCGAAGTCGGTGTCCAAGTCCGACACCGAGAGCCTGAAGGAGCTGCAGACCGACCTGAACCGCGTCGTCTTCGGCCAGTCCGCGGCGATCGAACAGGTCTCTGCGGCCATGAAGCTGGCGCGGGCCGGGCTGCGCGACCCGCAAAAGCCCATCGGCTGCTTCCTGTTCTCGGGCCCGACCGGCGTCGGCAAGACCGAGGTGGCCAAGCAGCTGGCGGCGACGCTGGGCATCGAGATGCTGCGCTTCGACATGTCGGAGTACATGGAGCGGCACACCGTCAGTCGCCTGATCGGCGCCCCCCCGGGCTACGTCGGGCATGACCAGGGCGGGCTGCTGACCGACGCCGTCGACCAGCACCCGCACGCCGTCGTCCTGCTGGACGAGATCGAGAAGGCGCACCCCGACGTCTACAACATCCTGCTGCAGGTGATGGACAACGGCATGCTGACCGACGCGGTCGGCAAGAAGGTCGACTTCCGCAACGTGGTTCTGATCATGACCACCAACGCGGGGGCCGCGGACAACGCCCGCGCGGCCATCGGCTTCGGCCGCGGCAAGGTCGAGGGCGAGGACGACAAGGCCATCCAGCGTCTGTTCGCGCCGGAGTTCAGGAACCGTCTGGACGCCATCGTCGCCTTCAAGGCGCTGGACTCCGAGACGATCAAGTCGGTGGTGACGAAGTTCGTTCTGCAGCTGGAAGCCCAGCTGGCGGACCGGAACATCACCATCGAACTGACCGACGAGGCCGCCGACTGGCTGGCCAAGAACGGCTTCGACGAACTGTACGGCGCGCGTCCCCTGGCGCGGGTCATCCAGGAGTCGATCAAGAAGCCGCTGGCCGACGACATCCTGTTCGGCCGCCTGACCAAGGGCGGACACGTCAAGGTGCGGCTTGTGGACGGCAAGATCGACTTCGACGTCACGCCTCTGTCGGGGGCCGCCGCCAAGGCGGCCGAAACGGCCGACGAGGGCGCCGACTGATCTCGCCGATCGCCCAACGAGAAAGGCCCGGACGCAGGTCCGGGCCTTTTTTTCATTGGGGCGTGACCGTCGTCAGCGGCGGCGGCCGAGGCCACCCAGAACGATCGCCAGACCGGCGACGATGCCGGTGGTCAGCAGAGGCTTGCGACGGGCGAAGTCGATGCCACGACGGCCGTACTCCTGATACTCGGCCGGCGCCTTGGCCACCAGGCCCTCGATGCCGTCGACGACCCGGCCGTAGGCGTCGCGCGCCTGACCCCTGAATTCGGTGACGCGGCCGTCGAGCCGCAGCTTCGCGTCGCCGGTCAGCTTGCCGAGCCCGGCCTGCGCCTTGCCGAGGCCCTGTTCGGTGGAGCCGAGGATGCGTTGGTCGGTCATATGTTCGTCCTGATGCAGGGTGGGGGAGGAGCCGGTGAAGCGCGCGTCGCCCGGTCAGGGTTCCCCTCGAAAACGCCGGCCTTCAAAGCTAGGCTGACGTGACGCAGGAGGCCCACATGACCCCGCCGGTCCTGACTGAACGTCAGCAGAAATGGTTCGCGTCCGTGCGCGCGAGCCTGGAGAAGAGCACCGGCCGTTCGCTGGACGAGTGGCGCGAGGTGATGAAGGCCTGCCCTGTGTCCGCCCCGCGTGCGCAGCTGGCCTGGCTGAAGGCCGAGCACGGCGTGGGGGTGAACTACGGCTCCACCATTCTCGACGCCTGCCGGTCCGGCGACGGTCCGGGGTGGGATGAGCCCGAAGCGCTGCGTGCGGCTCTGTGGAAGGATCCGGCGTCGCTGGCGATCCTGATCGCGTTGGAGCGGGCGGCCGCGCCCGTCGCCGGCGTCGTGCCGACCCAGCGGAAGGGCTACACGGCCTTCTCCCGCGCCGTGCAGTTCGCGGCGATGCGGCCTCTGAAAGGGGGCAAGGCCCTGCTGGGGCTGAAACTGGATCCCTCGGTCTCCCCGAGGCTGGCGCCGTCCCGGCGGCGGGAGAGCTGGTCCGAGCGCCTGACCGCCGTGGTCGAGCTGGGAAGTCCCGCGGACGTCGACGACGAGGTCGCCCGCCTGTTCGTCCAGGCCGCCGGGAACGGCTAGGCCTTCGATCCGGCGATCAAGGCCGCCCGCTCATCGGAGGTCAGCGCGCGCCACCGCCCCTCAGGCAGCCCGCCGAGCTCCAGCGGCCCGATGCGGACGCGCAGAAGGTCCACGACCTCCAGTCCGACCAGTTCGCACATGCGCCGGATCTGCCGCTTTCGGCCTTCCTTCAGCACGAAGCGCAGGCGCTGCGGCTCGATCTGGGTGACGCGCGCGGGCTTCAGTTTGCGACCGTCCAGCTCCAGCCCGTGCCGCAGGCGGGTCAGCGACGCTTCCGTGACCCGCCCTTCGACGCGCACCAGATACTCCTTGTCGAGGTCGGACTCCGGCCCGATCACGGCCTTGGCCACCACGCCGTCCGAGGACAGCAGCAGCAGGCCGCGCGAATCCTCGTCCAGACGGCCGATGGGCGGCAGGGAGGCGTCGCGTCCCGGGACGTCGCCGTTTCCGGTGCGGTTCGTCGCGGTCAGCAGGCGCGCCGCCGGCGTCTTGCCCGGCTCCGGCTGGCCGGAGACGTAGCCGATCGGCTTGTTCATCACGATCGTCTGACTCGCCGCCAGCGCCGTCTCCGCGCCTCGCCCCAGCGTCAGGGTCTGGCCCGGCTGGATTTTCCGGCCCGCGTCCGTGACCGTCTCACCATCGATCGAAACCAGGCCGTCGGCGATCAGGGCGTCGGCCTCGCGTCGCGAGCACAGCCCCGTCTGGCCCATGAACTTGTTCAGCCGGACGGGCTCGGCGCCGTCGTGCGTGCGGGAAACGCTCACGGCCAGGCCCGGAACAGCAGCATCAGATTGTTGGCCGGCATCGCCTTTCGCAGGGTGAAGGCCAGGCCGTGGGCCCGCGCCGCCGTGATCACCGCGTCCCGGTCGCGCAGTCCCCAGTCCGGGTCGCGGGCCTTGAGGCTTTCGTCGAACTCAAGATTGCTCGTCGCCGTTTCGACGTCTGCTTCTAGGAAGGGCCCATACAGGGCCAGCAGCCCTCCCGGCCGCGTCAGCGCCCCAGCGGCCAGCCGCATCAGCGCCTCCGTCGCGCCGGCCGGAGCGATGTGGATCATGTTCGCGCAGAACACGGCCTTGAAGGTCTCGTCGGGCCAGGTCGTCTCGTCCAGCACGTCCAGAGGCAGGCAGGGCCGCAGGTTGGCGGGGCCCCGCGCGCGCCGCGCCTCGATGCTGGCACGCGCCTCCGCGGACGGGTCGCTGGGCGTCCAGTCCACGCCGGGCAGGGCGGTCGCGAAGGCGGCGGCATGCTGGCCGGTCCCCGACGCGACTTCCAGCACCGCTCCCGAGGCCGGCAGGTGGGCCCGCAGCACCTCGAGTATCGGCGCCACGTTGCGCTCTGCGGCCGGTGAGGTCCGGGCGCCGTCGGGACTCGGCGTGGCGGGGTCGAGCGTGTGCACGCGGGTGAGATAGCGCGCCCGGCCGCGCTCCGCGACGGGCGAAATGCACGTCCGATCCTCCCGCCGCCTCACGCAGGGATGAAACGTGCGGCGGTTGACGTCGCGTCGCCTCCCGTGTTCCTCCTCCCTGAAACATTGCGTGAAGAGCGCAGCGAGGAGGCCCCGAGGCGACGAAGAGCGTCCGGGCCGTTCAGGAGAGTAGCATGACGTCCATCGTTCCCGGCCTTCACCCGGCCCCGACCGCGCACGCCGGTCTCGTCGCCTGGGTCGAACAGATCGCCGCCCTGACGAAGCCCGCCCGCGTCCACTGGTGCGACGGCTCTGAGGCGGAAAAGCAGGCCATAACCGCCGACCTGATCGCCAGGGGCACGCTCCGGGCCCTGGACCCCGTCAAGCGCCCCGGCAGCTTCTATGCGGCTTCGGATCCCAAGGACGTCGCGCGCGTCGAAAGCCGGACCTTCATCTGCTCGGCCAACGAGGTCGACGCCGGCCCGACCAACAACTGGGCCGACCCCGTCGAGATGCGCACACGCCTGAACGGTCTGTTCGACGGCTGCATGGCCGGCCGCACCATGTACGTCGTGCCCTTCTCGATGGGTCCGCTGGGCTCGAAGATCAGCGCGCTGGGCGTGGAGATCACCGACAGCGGTTACGTCGCGGTGTCGATGGGCATCATGACGCGCATGGGCAAGGCGGCGCTCGAAGCGCTGGGTTCCGACGGGGAGTTCGTGCCCTGCGTTCACACGCTGGGCGCGCCGCTGGCCGAGGGGCAGGCCGACGTTCCGTGGCCCTGCAACGAGGAAAAGTGGATCGTCCACTATCCCGAGACGCGCGAGATCTGGTCCTATGGCTCGGGCTACGGCGGCAATGCCCTGCTGGGCAAGAAATGCTACGCCCTGCGCATCGCTTCGGTCATGGCCCGCGACGAGGGCTGGCTGGCCGAGCATATGCTGATCCTGAAGCTGACGCCGCCGCAGGGTCAGCCGAAGTACGTCGCCGCCGCCTTCCCGTCGGCCTGCGGCAAGACCAATCTGGCCATGCTCCAGCCGACCCTGCCGGGCTGGAAGGCCGAGACGGTGGGCGACGACATCGCGTGGATGCGTTTCGGCGACGACGGCCGCCTCTACGCCGTGAACCCGGAAGCCGGCTTCTTCGGCGTGGCCCCCGGCACCAGCCGGAACACCAACCTGACCGCCCTCGAGACCCTGGCGAAGAACACCGTCTTCACCAACGTGGCCCTGACCGAGGACGGCGACGTCTGGTGGGAGGGCCTGACGAAGGAAGCGCCGGCGAACCTGACGACCTGGACCGGCCAACGGCACGACGCCGCCTCCGGCACGCCGGCGGCGCATCCGAACGCGCGCTTTGCCGCGCCGGCGCACCAGTGCCCGACCATCGCGCCGGAATGGGAAGACCCCAAGGGCGTGCCGATCGACGCCATCCTGTTCGGCGGCCGCCGCGCGTCGGCCGTGCCGCTGGTGACCGAGGCCTTCGACTGGGAGCACGGCGTGTTCATGGGTTCCACGGTGGCGTCCGAGGGCACTGCGGCGGCCGAGAACGCCATCGGCGAACTGCGGCGTGATCCCTTCGCCATGCTGCCCTTCTGCGGCTACAACATGGGCGACTACTTCGCGCACTGGCTGCGCATGGGCGAGGGCCGCGACGCGGCGAAGCTGCCCCGCATGTTCTTCGTCAACTGGTTCCGCAAGGACCAGGACGGCAAGTTCGTGTGGCCCGGTTTCGGCGACAACGCCCGGGTCCTGAAGTGGATCGTGGAGCGCCTGGACGGCACGGCCTCCGCCGTGGACACGCCGGTCGGTCGCGTGCCGACCGCGGAGGCCCTGGACCTGACCGGCCTTTCGCTGACCGACGATCAGCTGACGACCCTGCTCGACGTCGACGCCGACGTCTGGACGGAAGAGGCGTCGATGATCCCGGCCTTCTACGAGAAGTTCGGCGACCGTTTGCCCAAGGCGCTGTGGGATCAGCACGCGGCCCTGACCGCGCGTCTGAACGAAACGCGCGCGGCCGCCGTCGCGGCCGAGTAGGGCCGACGGCTTGCAAATCCCCCGCGGGCGGTCGATCTGACCGCCCGTGACCGGGTCTCCAGACGTCATAGTCATCGGCGCCGGCGTGCTGGGCCTCGCCTCGGCGGCCGAGATGGCCGCGCGCGGCCTGTCCGTCGTGGTCGTCGATCCGGGCGGCGGCAACGCGTCCTCGATCGCCGCGGGCATGATCGCGCCGGCCATGGAGTCGGCGCTTGAGGACCTGCCCCCGCGGGTGGTGGCGGTTCTGCAAGCCGCCCGAGACTTGTGGCCGGACTTCGCTGCCCGGCATGGCCTCGACCTGATCCAGGACGGCGCCGACTGGCGCGGACGCGGCGCCGAAGCGCTCCGGCGACGCCTTGAGCGGAACGGCTTCGTCGTTGAAGCCCGACCTGACGGTTTTCGGACGCCCGAAGACGCGCGAATCGACGCGGGTCGAGCGCTGCAGGAGCTCGGTCGCGCGGTCACGGTGATCGCCGGCTCCGCCCGGAGGACGTCGCGCGTGGAGCGGCACTGGACCGTCCGTCTGGACGGCGACCGCGAACTGCACGCCCCGCATCTGGTCGTCGCCACGGGAGCCGCCGGGGCGATCGAGGGCCTGCCGGTGGACGTGGTGCGGCTGATTGAAGGTGTGATTCCGATTCGCGGCCAGCTTGCCCACGTGCACGGTCCGGGCCCGGCGATCCCGACGCGCACGCCGCACGGCTACGTCGTGCCGGTCGAGGGCGGCGTGATCGTCGGCGCCACGATGGAACACGGACGCCGCGACCTGCAGCCCGAGGACGCGGCGGCGCGAAGACAGGTCGGCCAGGTGTTCGATGCGCTCGGGCTGCCCGCCGGCGCCGCGAGCCCGCGCGTGGGCGTTCGCGGCGCCTTCGCAGACGGCCTGCCGGCGGTGGGCGAGATCGACGGCGTCATCGTCGCCCTCGGCCCCCGACGAAACGGCTGGCTGCTGGCCCCGCTGGTTGCGGGCGTCGTTGCCGACGCGGTCCGGGCGACGCCGCCCGGACCCCAGGCGGCGTCGCTCAGACCAGATCGGCCGGGGCTCAGCGCTCCGGCAGAGTGAAGCGCAGGGTGACGTTCACCCGCGCGCCTTCCACGGCCCGCCCATCGACGGTGCGGGGGGACATCCGGAAGTCCCGCGACAACCTCAGCGCCGCGCGACCGAAGCCCTGACCCGACGGCGTCTCTTCCGCGACCGAGCAGCCGGTCAGGGTGCCGTCGACGCGGACGACGCAGTTCAGCCGCGCCGACCCGGTGACGCCCGCGTTCAACGCGCGGTCGGGATAGGCGTCCATCAGCGCCTGGGCGGTCGGCCTGCGGATCCAGTCCGGATGGGTCACCACGCTCACGGCCGCGGGCTCCGGCGTTTCAACGACGCCCGTGCCTTCCGGAACGGCGTCGGGCAGGGGCTGCAGGGCGATCGGACCCTGCGCCTGCTCCGCGGCGTCGGTCGGCGTATGGTTCAGCGTTTCGGTGGGCACGGTCGGAGCCGGCGTCTTGTTCAGCGGCGTGCTTTGCGCCGGAGCCGCCTTCGCCGGCTCGGCGGGCTTGGGCTCGGGCTTCTTGCGCTGGATCGGCGGCAGCAGGGTGATGTTCGGCCCTTCGTCCAGAACCACCTCCGGCGGCGTCCACCGCTGGCTCATCAGCCAGACGCCCGCACCGACGTGCGCGCCGACCGACAGCACGGCCGCGGCCCACATCCAGGCCGGAAGCCTGGGCTTCCGCGCCTCCCTCGTCCAAACGGGCTGGGCGGGTCCGCCCGCCGTCCGCATCATCATCATGGCCGTCACTCCTGTCAGAAGCGCCCCCGGCCTTTCCCCAGAAATCAGTGCGCGCTCACCTTGCGGCAAGTTTGCGGCGTTGCGACCCGTGGATGCGCGGATCGTCACGGCCCGTCAGGCGCCCGGGCTTCGGCGCCACACCCGGCCTGGGGCGGGGGGCGCGTCAAATGTAAATTCCATCCAAAGGCGCGACGCGTCCATTAAGGTCTCGTTAACCGCGTTCTTCGACCCTCAACTCGTGACCCTGTCCGCGATTCGAGCATCCGGAGGCGTGGAGGCGGCTATCCGCCGCGCATCGGATTCGACCGGCGTGGACTTCGATTTCCTGATGCGCACGGCGCGCCGGGAAAGCGGCATGAATCCTTCGGCCAAGGCCCCGACCTCGTCCGCCTCGGGCCTGTTCCAGTTCATCGAACAGACCTGGCTGGGCACGCTGAAGGAGCATGGGCGCAAGCACGGTTATGGGCAGTACGCCGACCTGATCTTCCGCGGCGCCGACGGGCGCTGGCACGTCAGCGGTTCGGCCCGGAACGTGGTGCTGGACCTGCGCTTCGACCCGGTCGCGGCCTCGACCATGGCGGCCGAGCTGACGGCCTCGAACGCCGCCTATCTGCGGGGCCGAACGGGCAAGGAGCCCACGGCCACCGACCTGTACGCCGCGCACTTCCTGGGGCCGGCGGGCGCAGCCTCGCTGATGCAGGCGCTTGACCGGCGACCCGGCTCCAGCGCGGTGGCGCTGTTCCCGCAGGCGGCCTCGGCCAATCGATCGATCTTCTACCGCGACGGCCGGCCGGCGACGGTCGAGGAACTGTACGCGAACCTCGGCAAGCACGCGGGCGGCGGCGCTCCGGCGTCCGGCGTCGAGGCGGCGGGCGGCGGCTTCATACGCGACGCGCGCACCGATCTCGATCCGCTGACGCTCGGCCGGATGGAACAGAATCGTGCTCTGCTCGCCCTCTTGCTGGGGCAGGGGGACGACGATGGCCACGACGCCTTCCGCGCCGCCTTCGGGAACCTGGATCGCGCCGCGTCGTAGGCACGGTAAACCGGCCGTTAAGCCTGTCGGAGCACCTTCCCGAGCATGACCGCCATCCGCTCCCGCCTGACCGAAGCCGACGTCCGGCGCTTGGTGAAATCGACCGACGAGGACGAGCGGGCCGCCGCCGCGCACAAGCTGTGCCGCAGCATGGATCGGGGCGAGCTGTCCGGGCTGGACCGCGAGGCGGCGCAGAAGATCCTTCGCCTCATGGCGGAGGACGCCGCCGAACTGGTGCGGCGCGCCATGGCGGTGACGCTGAAGGCTTCGGATCTCATTCCCCACGACGTCGCGCGCCGCCTCGCCGCCGACGTGGACGCCGTCGCCCTGCCGATCATCGGCTTCTCGCCCGTCTTCAGCGACGACGATCTGATCGAGATCGTGCGGGCGGGCTCGGCCGTGCGTCAGGTCGCGGTGGCCGCCCGGCCCTTCGTCTCGCGCGACGTCTCCGAGACGCTGGCCGAGACCGGATGCGAAGAGGCGGTCCGTACCCTGGCCGCCAACGACGACGCCGACGTCGGCGAACGTGGCCTGAACAGGATCGTCGATCGTTTCGCGCCGTCGGCGGACGTCGTCGCGGCGGTCGCCTATCGGCAGGCGCTGCCGTTGTCGGTGACCGAGCGTCTGATCGAGGTTGCGTCTGACGCCGTGCGCGATCACCTGGTGTCACGTCACGCCCTGGCGCCGGAGACCGCCATCCGTCTGGCGGCTCATGCGCGCGAGCGCGCCACCGTCGACCTCATCGACCAGGCCGAGCGCGAGCCCGACCTCGCGGAATTCTGCGCGCGCCTGAACGGCCGGAAGGCGCTGACGGCTTCGCTTCTGCTGCGGGGCCTGGCCCGCGGGCAGATGGCCTTTCTGGAGCACGGATTGGCGGAGCTCGCGGGCTCCACGCCCGCCCGCGCCGCCCTGATGGTCCATGATGCCGGCCCGCTGGGCCTCAAGGCGCTCTACGACCGCGCCGGATTGCCGCCGCGTCTTTTCCACGCTTTCCGCGCGGGCGTGGACACCTTCAGGGGCATGCAGGCCGAGGGGAAGGACACGACCGGCGACGACTTCCGCGAGCGCATGCTGGAGCGGTTCCTGACCCAGCGGCCGGGCGCGCCGCGCGAAGATCTGGCCTATCTGATGGAGCGCCTCGACCGTACGCCGGAAACGCATCAGGCGGCTCGCGCCGCCTGATCTTCACGCCTGTGATGTGGGACGGTCAGGCCAGGTGTTCGGCCGTCCGCGCTTCCAGCTCTTCCACCAGCGCTTTGCCGACGGGGTGGTCATCGGTCTGGATGCGGTCGCGGACCACGGCCTTGATGGCGTCGATGTGGGCGTCGACCAGCAGCATCGGCGCCTGGAGGCGCTTGTCGGCGTCGTCCAGCAGCTTGCACAGCGATCCGGCGATGCGGGTCACGAGAGGATACTGATACGTCCCGCCCAGGCCCTTCAGGTCATGCGCCCGGAAATACAGCTGTTCGCCGGTCTCGGCGGTCAGGCCGCCGGCCCGGACCGCGCCGCGCGCGGCTTCCAGCTTGTCCAGCTCGTCCTGCAGCCACTGGCCGAACTGGCCCGCCATGGCGGCCAGGGCCTCTTCCGCCTTGGCGATGGCGCGGGCGTCGATCGCACCCAGCCCGCCGCCCACCTTCAGGCGCAGGGTGTTGGGCGGCTGGATCACCTGGGCGGGGTTGCTCACGCGGAACTCCTCACGACGTTCAGGCCCAGCGTGCCTCGCGCGCGTTAAGAACCGGTGTGCGTCGGTTTTTGTCCGTGGATCAGGCGGCGAACTGTTCCGCCAGCACCCGCTCCTCGAAGGAGCGGCCGGCGTCGAACAGCATGGTCAGGGCGACGTCGCGCCTTTCGTGCACCTCGACCCGCCGGACGCGGCGCACCTCCAACCCGTCGGCCGTGGCGCTGACGGGGCGCTTCTCGGGCTCCAGCACCTCGAAGGCGACCCGGGACTTGTGCGGCACCAGGGCCCCGCGCCACCGACGCGGCCGGAACGCGCTGATCGGCGTCAGGGCCAGAACGTTGGCGTCCAGCGGGATGATCGGACCGTGCGCCGACAGGTTGTAGGCCGTGGATCCGGCCGGCGTGGCCAGCAGGCATCCGTCGCACGACAGCTCTTCCATCCGCACCCGGCCGTCCACCTCGATGCGCAGCTTCGCGCTCTGCCGGGTCTGGCGCAGCAGGGAAACCTCGTTGATAGCCAGCCCCGAATGCGCCCGGCCGTCCTCCGCCCAGGCGTCCATCTGCAGCGGATGGATGACGGTGGCGACCGCCTGGGCGACGCGCTCGGGCAGGCCATCCTCGGCGTAGTCGTTCAGCAGGAAACCGACGGAGCCCCGGTTCATCCCGTATACCGGGGTGCGTCGTCCCAGATTGCGGTGCAGGGTCTCGAGCATCAGCCCGTCGCCGCCCAAGGCCACGATGACCTCGGCCTCGCTTTCGTCGACCTGGCCATATCTCGACGTCAGCCGCGCGAGGGCGGCCTGCGCTTCCGGGCGGTCGCTGGCGGCGAAGGCGAGAACGGGGGGTGCGGTCACGCCTCAGGCAAGCCGGAGGCGGGCCGTCTTGTCAAACGGCGCTCTTGCCCGGCGCGCGCAGCAGGGTGCGGAAGGCCCGCTGCGCCGCCTGGGCGGGCATCGCCGGCCCGCGGTTCCAGACCTCGCCGCCCGAGTGGCCGGGCAGTCCGCCGTTCAGCTGCCGGATCTCATGGATCAGGGCGGGGAAGACGGCCCGGTCGATGCCGACCGAGACGCAGGCGCAATACAGGGCTTCCGGCGAATCGTGTCGCAGGGCCGCATCGACCTCGGACACGGTGAAGCCGCTAAGGGTCGCCAGCGCATGGCGGAACAGCGACAGGCGCTTTTCCCTCGTGGCGCGAACCAGAAAGCCGGCCCGCAGCTGGCCGGAGGCATGAAGTTTGTCGACCAGTCGACGCTCCATCTCATCGCGCTCGGCGTTGATCGGCTCCCCTGCGACGGCGCCGCGGGGGTGTCCGGGGATGACGGCCGTGGCCGCTTCCTCGACCGCGGCCGCCAGCCGCGTCTCGTCGACCTCGAAGCGCTCGCCGATGGCCTGACGCAGGGCCGATCCGACCCACATGTACATCTGCGTGGCCAGCGCCTCGTTCATCCTCGGATGGCGCGTCAGCGGCAGGCGCAGGGCGGCGACGCGGCGCGAATGGTCCACCAGACGGCGCATGCCCTCCGCGCTGACGTCCGCCGTCGAGTTGCCCGCGAGCGCCGTCAGCGTCGCGGGCTCGCCGCGCTCGATGATGACGTCGCTGACCCGACCGCTCAGCCGCGGACGCCTCGCCACCTCGACCTGGTGGTCCAGGCTCGCCTCGACCAGCAGCCGGATCAACTCCTCGTCCTTCAGCAGGGGGCTGCCGGCGATGACGGGACGGGCGATCTCGATCTCGTCCAGCGCCAGCATGTGCACGAGGGCGGCGGGAGCCCAGTCGGCCTCGGCCAGACGGGTCGACAGCACCTGCCGCATGTCGCGCTCGGCCTGTCGGGCCAGCGTCAGGAAGATTTCCTCCAGCACCGGCGAGAGCCCTTCGGGAGGATTGGTCTCGCACAGCGACAGCACGCCCAGCAGCAGGCGCTGTCGGTCGTCGACGGCCCGCGAATGGGCCAAGGCCATCAAATCCGCCGCGGACGGCGCGATGGCGGAGGGGACGGGGGCGATCCGGGCGACGGCGGTCACGGCGAACTCCGCATCTGGCCAAGGCTTGGCCGTTCGCGCGCCATCAGACGCATTTACGGTGAAGACGGGGTTAACCAGACCTTGCCGCGCGCCGCGCCGGGGCGCTTGACGCCCCGGCCTCCCGGCGCGACGGTCGCGCCCGGTCCCTCAGGAGGTTTTCCATGGCCGACGGTCACGCCCAGTCGCTGAAATCCCGCGTCTCGGAGGCGGAATGGCAGGCCCGCGTCGATCTGGCCGCCCTCTACAGGCTGGTCGCCCTGCACGGCTGGGACGACATGATCTTCACCCACATCTCGGCCCGCGTTCCCGGACCCGAGCACCATTTCCTGATCAACCCCTACGGCTGGTATTTCGAGGAGATCACAGCGTCCTCGCTGGTGAAGGTCGATCTGGACGGGAACGTCGTTCAGGACACGACCAGCTTCATCAATCCGGCCGGCTTCACCATCCACTCCGCCATTCACGGCGCGCGCGAAGACGCGCATTACGTCATCCACCTCCACACCGTCGCCGGCGTCGGCGTGGCGGCGCAGCAGGAAGGCCTCCTGCCCATCGGCCAGAACGCCTGCCTGCTGCAGCACCAGGTCGCCTACCACGGCTACGAGGGGCTGGCCCTGAACCATGACGAGCGCGAACGTCTGGTGGCCGATCTCGGAGACAAGCCGCTGATGCTGCTCCGGAACCACGGCACGCTGGCCGTGGGCCAGACGGCCGCCGCGGCATGGGTCGGCATGTTCTTCCTCGAGCGCGCCTGCGCCCAGCAGGTCGCGGCCCTCTCGGGCGGCCGCGAGCACGTCCTGATGGCCCCCGACGCGGCCCAGGCCGAAACCAAGGAGCAGGGCCGGGGCATCGGCTTCATCTCCGGCCTCGCCTGGCCGGGCGCCCTGCGGATGCTCGACCGCAGGTCGCCGGGCTACGACGCTTGAGGACGCTCCCCGGCCTCCTGGCGGCCGGGGTCTGCCTTCTGGCCGCCGCGCCGGCGGGCGCGCAGGCCTGGGTCGCGCCGCGCGGAACCGGGCAGGCCATCCTCAAGCTGGAGGCCATGCGCGCCGATCAGGGCTTCGATCCGTCCGGCGATCGAGCCGCGCTGCCCGCCCCGCGTCGCGACGACGCCGCATCCCTGTTCGTCGAATACGGCGTCGCGAACCGCTTGGCCGTCCTGTTCAAGGGGGACTGGCAGAGCGGCGAGGACGCCTTCGTGGACTACGAAGGGCGCGGACCGCTGGAAGTCGGGGCGCGCTGGCAGGTCTGGCGCGACGACCGCGGCGCCGTGTCGCTTCAGGCCTCGGTCGCCGACGGCGGCGAGGGACGCAACGCCGGCTATGCGCCCCCGGGTCGCGGGACGACGGACTGGGAGGTTCGCGCCGCCGCGGGCCGCAATATGACGCTGGGCGGCCGGTCCGTCTTCGTCGACGTCCAGGCCGCCCGTCGTCTGCGCGACGGCCTGCCCGACGAGACCCGCGGCGATCTGACGGTCGGCGTCCGGCACGGACCGGACTGGATGGTGCTGGCGCAGGTCTTCGGCGGCATGGCGGACGACGACGGGCCGCGCTGGGTCAATGTGGAGACCTCTCTCGTGCGCGACTGGGGCGACTGGAGCCTTCAGCTCGGCTGGCGCAGCGCCGTTTGGGGACGCGAGACGCCCGCGTCGTCCGGTCCCGTCGTCGGTCTGTGGCGACGGTTCTGACACACAAGTTGTGACGAAATGGCGCGACGGGATTCTCTTGTCGCAGCGTTAAGTGGACATCCGGCGCGCGATGGCTCAGGTCGTGCGCGCCGTTTTCGGCACGACTCCATCGCCTGAGGCCCCGCCGCGTGTTCAAGCGTCACTTCTTCCTCGTCGCCGCCGCCGTTCTGGTCGGCCTGATGGCCGTCGCGGCCGTCATGCGCATCGCCTTCGCCGAGGAAGAGGGCGGGCGCGGCGGGCCCGGAGGCCCCGGTGGGGGGCGCGGCGGCGGCCAGGCCGTGGCCGTGGCCGTGGTGGGGCAGAGGACCTTCTCGGACCAGATCCGCGTCCTCGGCGTCGCGCGGGGCCTTCGGTCGGTCAACGTCACCGCGCCGGCCAGCGAGCTGATCACGCGGGTCCTGTTCCGAGACGGCCAGTACGTCCGCGCCGGCCAGCCGCTGGTGGAGCTGCAGGCGCGTGAGGAAGACGCGGCCATCATCGAGGCGCGCGCCCGCGTGGCCCAGGCCGAGCGCGACTACGAGCGGACACGCACGTTGGCCGAGCGCGGCGTCGCGCCGCGCGTGCTGGCGGAACAGGCCCTGGCCGATCTGGAGGTCGCCCGCGCCGGACTCGCCGCCGCACGGGCCCGTCTGGGCGACCGCGTCATCCGCGCGCCCTTCGGCGGCGTGCTGGGTCTGACGACCATAACGCCGGGCACGCTGGTCGGGCCGAACACGGTGATCACCACCCTGGACGACGTGTCGACCGTGCGGGTCGACTTCCCCATTCCGGAGCGCTTCGTCGCGGTGCTGAGGCCCGGCACCGCCATCACGGCGCAGTCCGACGCCTTCGGGGACCAGACGTTCGGCGGCCGCATCGCCCTGCTGGACACCCGCGTGGACGAGACGACGCGCGCCGTGATCGCCCGCGCCGAAATCCCGAACCCTGGCGGCCGCATCCGTCCCGGAATGTCGATGAACGTGGCGGTCGCCCAAGGTGTCCGCACCAGCCTCGCCGTGCCCGAGGCCGCCGTGCAGTACGAGGGAGAGAACGCCTTCGTGTATCGCCTCGCGCAGGGCGAGCGCGGAACGACCGCTCAACGCGTCGAGGTCGACACCGGCGCGGTCGAAGGGGGCTTCGTCGAAATCCTCTCGGGCCTCGACGCGGGCGACCGCCTCGTGGGGTCGGGCCTCAACCGCATCCAGCCCGGCGCTCCGGTCCGGCCCGCCGGTCAGGGCGGCGCCTCCGGCGCCCCCGCGCAGGCCCGGAAGGCCGCCCGCTGATGATGCTGTCCGACGTCTCGGTCCGCCGCCCCGTCTTCGCCGCCGTGGCGGCGATCGTGCTGTGCGTGGTCGGCGCCGCCGCCTTCTTCTTCCTGCCGGTCCGCGAGTTGCCGGACGTCGATCCGCCGATCGTCTCGGTGTCCACCAGCTACGCCGGGGCCTCGGCCGAGGTCATCGAGAGCCGGATCACGGAACCGATCGAGCAGCAGGTGGCGGGCATCCCCGGCATCGAGCGCATCACCTCCACCAGCCGCGACGGCCGCTCCAACGTCTCGATGGAGTTCAGCCTCGACCGCGACATCGACGACGCCGCCAACGACGTGCGCGACCGCGTCTCCCGCGTGCTGGGCCGTCTGCCCGATCAGGCGCAGCCCCCGGAAGTGTCCAAGGCCGACTCCGACAGCCAGCCTGTCATCATCCTGTTCCTGCGGTCTTCGACGATGAACCGTCTGGAGCTGACGGACTATGCCGACCGCTATCTGCTGGACCGGCTCGCCACCGTGCCCGGCGTGGCCCAGGTGCAGATCTACGGCGAGCAGCGCTACGCTATGCGCATCTGGCTGGATCCCGCGGCGCTAAGCGCCCGCGGCCTGACCGTCACCGACGTCGAGTCGGCCCTGACCAGCCAGAACGTCGAACTGCCCGCCGGCGCGCTGGAGTCGGGCGAGAAGGACTACACCGTTCGCGTGGCGCGCAACTACGCCACCCCCGAAGACTTCGCGCAGATGCCGATCGGAAACGGCGGCTCCGCCTCGCAGCCGGGTTCGACGGACGCCGTCCTTGGCGCAGCCACCTACGTCACTCGTCTGGGCGACGTGGCGCGGATCGTGGAAGGGCCGACGGAGGACCGGCGCCTGTTCCGGGGCAACGGCCTCGACCAGATCGGTCTGGCCGTCACCCGTCAGGCGCAGTCGAACGACCTCGAGATCTCCAGCGGGGTCCAGGACATGATGGAGCAGGTCCGCTCCACCCTGCCGCCCGGCACCGAGCTGGTGATGGGCTCGGACAACTCGGTCTTCACCAAGCACGCCATCGAGGAGGTCTGGATCACCATCGGCATCTCGCTGGTGCTGGTCGCGCTGGTGAACTTCATCTTCCTCGGCAGCTTCCGGGCCGCGTTGATCCCCACCATCGTCGCGCCGATCTGCCTCCTGGCCACCTTCATCGTGCTGGCGCCCCTCGGCTTCTCGCTGAACCTCCTGACTTTGCTGGCGCTGGTGCTGGCCATCGGCCTCGTGGTCGACGACGCCATCGTGGTGACCGAGAACATCCAGCGCCGCCTCGACCACGGCGAGCCGCCGCTGGTCGCCGCCGAGCGGGGCACGCGTCAGGTCTTCTTCGCCGTCGTCGCCACCACCATCGTCCTGCTGGCGGTGTTCGCCCCGCTGCTGTTCCTGCCCGGCTACGTCGGACGGCTGTTCGTCGAACTGGCCGCCGCGATCGCCGCGGCCGTGGCCTTCTCCGCCTTCCTCGCGCTCAGCCTGTCGCCCATGCTGGCGTCCAAGATCCTGCGCCCCGCCACCTCGTCCGGCTGGTTCGTGCGCAAGGTCGACGGCGCCATGGATGCCCTGCGCGAGTCCTATGAGCGCTCGCTCAACGCCCTCGTGGGCCGTCGCGCGGCGGTGATCGGCGTCGCCGGCGTCGTCGTGGCGGTCGGTCTGGGCGCCTTCTTCATGTTCCGCGCCCTGCCCAGTGAACTGGTGCCGGACGAGGACCGCGGCCGCGTCAGCGTGCGGGTGCAGGGGCCCGAGGGCGCCGGCTTCGACTACACGCGTCGCATCATGCTGGGGCTGGAGCCGATCCTCGCCGAATACGCGGAGACCGGCGAGGTGGAATCCTATCTGGTTTCGGCTCCCGGCTTCGGCGGCGGCAGCTTCAACTCAGGCAACGCCAACCTGACCTTGGTCGACTGGTCGGAGCGCGACCGCTCCGCCGCCGAGATCGCCGAAGAGCTCAACGGCAAGCTCCGCAGCCAGACGGACGCACAGGTCAACGCCTCGGTGCCGGGCGGCTTCCAGCGCGGGGCAGGCAATTCGAACTCGATCGAGATGGTGGTCACGGGTTCGGACTACGGCGACGTCTACGCCTGGCTGCAGCCGATCCTCGCGGCGGCGCAGGAGAATCCCGGCTTTTCCCGCCCGCGACTGAACTATGAGCCCAACGCGCCCCGCCTTCTGGTCGACGTCGACCCGGAGAAAGCGGCCGCTCTGGGCGTCTCGTCGCAGCAGATCGGGCGCACGCTGGAGACCATGTTCGGCTCCCGCCGGTCGACGACCTACATCAAGGGCGGCCAGGAATACGACGTCATCCTGCAGACCGAGCGCGACCAGCGCCGCAACGTCGCCGACCTTGAGGCCCTCTACGTCGAAACCGGCTCGGGCGCCCTGGTGCCGCTGTCCGCGGTCGTTCAGACCCAGACTTCGGGCGACACGCCGGACCGTCGTCGCCTCGACCGCCAGCGCGCGATCACGCTGCAGGCCGACCTCAACCCCGGCACGACGCTGGCGGATGCCATGGCGTTCCTTGACGCCGAGGTGGCGAAGCAGCCGACGGGCGTGGGGGCGGTGCAGTGGGGCGGCGCGGCCCGCGACCAGAACGAGGCGGGCGGCGCGGTGCTGGCGGCGTTCGGCCTCGCCCTGCTGCTGGTCTTCCTCGTGCTGGCGGCCCAGTTCGAGAGCTGGATCACCCCCGCCGTCATCATGCTGACCGTTCCGCTGGCCGCGGCCGGCGGGCTGTTCGGCCTCGTCATGGCCGGGTCCAGCCTGAACATCTATTCCCAGATCGGCCTGATCATCCTGATCGGGGTCGCCGCCAAGAACGGCATCCTGATCGTGGAATTCGCCAACCAGCTGCGGGATCAGGGACGATCCATCCGCGAGGCCATCGTGGAAGCGTCGGCCCTGCGTCTTCGTCCCATCATCATGACCTCGATCGCCACCTCGTTCGGGGCCTTGCCGCTGGTGCTGTGGCAGGGCGCGGGCGCGGGCAGCCGACAGACCATCGGCGTGGTCATCTTCGCCGGCGCACTGTTCGCGACGATCCTGACGCTGTTCGTGGTGCCCGTGATCTACGGCGTGCTGGCCCGCTTCACCCGGTCGCCGGAATACACCGCCCGCAAGATCGAGGAGTGGGAGGCGCAGGAGGTCACCGCCAACGACGCTTCCCCGCTGGCGGCCGAATAGACCGTCAGCCCGCGGGCGGCGGCGCCGTCTCGACCATCAGCCATGCCACCAGGTCGCGGCGGTCCGTCGGGTCCGGCACGCCGGCGAAGCTCATCTTGTTGCCGGGCAGGAACTGCTTCGGATTTTCCAGCCAGTGGTCAAGCCGCTCGCCGTCCCATGCGAACCCGGCCGACTTGAGCGCCGGGGAGTAGTTGTAGCCGTCCTTCCCTCCGGCACGACGCCCGAAGACGCCGTGCAGGTTCGGCCCGGTCATGTTCGGTCCGCCGGGCGTGAACGTGTGGCACGAGCGGCATCGCGCGGCGGCGCGGCGGCCGTTTTCCAGATCCGCGCCCGCCCAAGGCGCCGGCAGCGCCTGGAACACCGCGGCCTTCTGGGTCTCGGTCAGCGGCGGGGGCGGGGGCACCTCCGCTTTTTCCGCGCCGCCTTCGCTTCCGGCGGAGCAGGCGGCCAGCAGGGCGGCGGTCGTGACGAACAGGACGGCGGTGCGCATCATCAGGGTCTCCCGAGCCTGTGATGAGCCGCTCCGCGCGCGGGGGCAAGGGCGCTGGACGCCTCGCCCCCGCGGCTGATACGCCGGCTCATGCTCCCGTTCCCGGCGCTGGATCCCGCGGTCGTCGCCGCCCTTCTGGGCGGACTGGGCCTCGTGGTGGGCAGCTTCCTCGCGCTCGTTTCGATCCGGCTGCCTGAAGGCGAGGGGGTCGTCGCGGGGCGGTCCCGCTGCCGCGCCTGCGCCGCCCCGATCCGTCCGCACCATCTCGTTCCGGTGATCTCGTGGCTGACGCTCCGCGGTCGGTGCGCCGACTGCCGGGCCCCCATATCGGCCCGCCACCCCCTGATCGAACTGGCGGCCGCAGGCGTGGGCATCTGGGCCGCTCTGGTCGCGCCGGATCCCCTTCTGGCGTTGGTCGGCGCCGTTCTGGGCTGGCAGCTGCTCCTGATCGCCGTGATCGACGCCGAGCGGTTCCAGATGTTCGACGTCCTTCTGATCCCCTTGATCGTGACCGGGCTGGTGCAGGGCGCGCTGTCCGGCTGGGACGTCGCGGTCCTCCGTCTGCTGGGAGCGGTGCTGGGCTTCGGGCTGCTCTGGGGAATCGGCTTCGTTTACGCGCGCGTCCGCGGCCGCACGGGCCTCGGCGACGGCGATCCGATCCTGTTCGCCGGCTCGGGGGCCTGGGTCGGCGCCGCGGGCCTGCCGTCGGTGTTGCTGTGGGCCGCCGTGGCGGGGCTCAGCGTGGTGGCGGCCCGGCTGCTGCTGCGCAAGGCGGTGCGCGGCGACGACCGGCTGCCGTTCGGCGTCTTCCTCGCGGTCGGGACGTGGCTGGTCTGGCTCTACGGACCGATCGGGCTCTAGCGACCGGTCGTCAGCCGCACGACCATGTGCGCCGTGGTGTCCAGGATCGCGGCGTCGTCGTCGGCGCGGCGCAGCAGCGCGAAGCCCGCGCCGACCGACTCAACGAGGCTGACGACCTCATAGCTGGCCAGCCGCGGGTCCAGGCCGGGCGGGTGAAATCCGGCCGCGCGGGCCCGCGCGATGCGCCGTTCCAGCGCCAGATGCAGCCTGCGCAGGCGACGGATGCGGCTCTCGGCGAAGTCCGGATCGCCCCGGTCGGCCATCAGACGCTCCACCCGCAGGGCCGCGCCGTGCGTCTTCCACACGCCGGCCATGGCCACCACGAACGCCCTGCAGGCGCGAAACGCCTCGTCTCCCGACCAGTCGCCTTCCAGCAAGGTGGTCAGCGCCTCTGTGTCCGGCGCCGCGGCCTCGCACAGGGCCAGCGCCGCCTCGTCCACGCTCTTGAAGTAGGTGTAGACGCTGGGCGCCGAAACGCCGGCGCGCTGCGCCACGTCGGCGATCCGCACGGCGCCCGGCCCGCGTTCCTCCAGCAGCGCGCGCACGGCCGTCAGCAGGGCCTCACGCGTCCGCGCGCCGCGGTTGCGGATCCGGTGCCCCAGCTTGTTCGTCAGCGGTTCCGACATGGCGACCCCGGGGGAGGGGGAGGATGGTGCCGGCTGCAGGGATCGAACCCGCGACATCCAGTTTACAAAACTGGCGCTCTACCAACTGAGCTAAGCCGGCCCCGGGTGAGGGCGACGAGCGCTTATGCCCAGCCGCGCGAGGTCAGTCCATGGCCGCGGCGATGCGCGCGGCGAGCGCCCGCAGCGTTTCCGTCTCGGCCATCGGCGCGTGGCCGTGGCCCTTCATCGGCCTGTCGGCCCAGCGGGGCACGACGTGAAAGTGCAGGTGGAACACGGTCTGGCCGCCCGCGTCGCCGTTGAACTGCATCACGGACACCCCGTCGGGCTCGAGCGCGCGGGCCACCGCGCGGGTCGTGCGGCGCAGGGCCTCGGCCAGGTCCGCCATCACCTGCGGCTCGACCTCCAGCAGGTTTCGCGCCTTCGAAGCCTTCGAGATGATCAGGACGTGCCCTTCCGATTGGGGAAAGACGTCCATGAACGCCAGCACGCGGTCGTCCTCCCAGACCTTCACGCACGGCAGGTCGCCGCGCAGGATCTTCGCGAACACGTTGTCGGGGTCGTAGGCGCCGGTCAGGCTCATCGGGCGGGCTCCTTTCCGCCTGATTAGCAAACTCGCGCCGGAGAAGGGAGCCGGCGGCGCGATGGTGCGCTAGGACAAGCGTGACCGTAGGGAGAGACCGCCCATGATCCGATTCGTCGTTCAGGCCCTCGTGACCATGCTGGGGCTGTGGCTGTCGGCACAGATCGTGCCCGGCGTCGACTTCACCTCCACCGGCAGCCTGATCGCCGCCGCTCTCATCCTGGGGCTCGTGAACGCGATCGTTCGCCCGGTTCTGGTCGTCGTCACCTTTCCCATCACCGTGATCACTCTGGGACTGTTCCTGCTGGTGGTGAACGCGGCCATGATCGGCCTGACGGCGATGTTCCTCGGCGGCTTCGCGGTCGACGGGCTGTGGGCCGGCATCGGCGCCGCCGTCGTGACCGGCGTCGTCAGCTGGATCGCGGGCGCATTCATCCCCGACGGCGACAAGCGGGACTGAACTGGACGCAGGCGCCGTCGGGGTCCAGCGTCGCGCCATGACCGACTCGCCGCCCCGCACCGTTTCCCTGATCGGCCCGGGCATCGTCGTGGCGGCCACGGGGGTGGGCGCGGGCGACCTCGTCGCCACCCTGGTCGCCGGCGCGCGCTTCGGCCACGTCCTGCTCTGGGCGGCCATTCTCGGCACGGTGCTGAAGATCGCCCTGGCCGAGGGGGTGGGGCGGTTCACCCTCACGTCCGGACGCACGATGTTCGAAGGCTGGTCCGACCTGCCCGGTCCGCGCGTCGGCCGGCTGAACTGGGCCGGCGCCTATTTCGGCCTGTATGCCGTGGTCTGGGGCTTCGTCTACGGGGCCGCGGCGATGACGGCCTCCGCCCTGCCGCTGACCGCCCTGTTTCCGTTCCTGGACCTGAAGACGTGGGGCATGCTGATGGGCGTGCTGGGGCTCGGCCTGGTGATGATCGGCGGCTACGGCCTGTTCGAGAAGATCATGGCCGGGCTGGTCGGCGTGATGTTCGTCACCGTGGTGGGGCTGGCGGTGCTCGTCGCGCCGGATGTGCCTCGTCTCCTGACCGGGCTGTGGCCGACGTTGCCGGGCGGCTCGGGCTTCTACGTCCTGGGCCTGATCGGCGGCGTGGGCGGAACCATCACCATGGCCGCCTACGGCTACTGGCTGGCCGCCAAGGGTTGGCGCGGCGCGGCGTTCGTGCGGACGATGCGGATCGACAATCGCCTCGCCTACGGCGTCACCGGCCTGTTCGTCGTGGCCATGCTGGTGGTCGGCGCGGAGTTGCTGCACGCCTCGGGAACCGCCCTGCAGAGCGGCGACCGCGGCCTGCTGGACCTCGCCGAGGTTCTGGAGGACCGCTTCAATCGTCCGATCGCCGTGGCCTTTCTCGTGGGCTTCTGGGCCACAGCCTTCTCCAGCCTGATCGGCGTCTGGCAGGGCGTCAGCCTGATGTTCGCCGACTTCGCGGCCCATGTCTCCGGACGGCTTGAGGGGGCGGCGAAGGGATCGGGCAGCCCGGCCTTCCGGGCTTACGCCCTGTGGCTGACGTTCCCGCCCATGGCGTTGCTGTTCATGGACCGGCCGTTCGCCCTGATCGTCGCCTATGGCGTGCTGGGCAGCCTGTTCATGCCCTTTCTCGCCGGCACGCTGATCTGGCTGCTGAACTCCGGCCGGACGCCGGCGGAGTGGCGCTCCGGCCCGGTGTCGAACGGCCTGTTGATCGTTTCGGCCCTGTTGTTCGCCCTTCTGGCGGGACGGGAGATCGTCGGTCTGATCTGACGCCTTGCCCGCCGCGACCCATGCCCTTACGGGAACCCGAGCCGTCCCATCCCGGAGCGAAACCATGACCACGGCCTTCCTCTTCCCCGGACAGGGCAGCCAGGCGGTCGGCATGGGCGCCGCCCTGGCCGACGCCTTCCCCGTCGCGCGTGAGGTGTTCGCAGAGGTCGACGACGCCCTGCACCAGCGCCTGTCGCTGCTGATGCGCGAGGGGCCCGAGGATCAGCTCACCCTCACCGAAAACGCCCAGCCGGCCCTGATGGCCGTCTCCGTCGCCGTCATGCGCGCCCTGAAGGCGGAGTTCGGCGTCGACGTGTCTTCCGCCGCCTTCGTGGCCGGTCACTCGCTGGGCGAATACTCCGCCCTGTGCGCCGCCGGGACCCTGTCGCTGGCCGCCGCCGCCCGCCTGCTGAAGCTGCGCGGTCAGGCGATGCAGCGCGCCGTTCCGGTCGGCAAGGGCGCCATGGCCTCGCTCATCGGACCGAAGACCGATCTGGCCCTCGCCGAAGCCGCCGCCGCCGCGGGCGCGGAGATCGGCGTCTGCGTCGTGGCAAACGACAACAACGCCGGAAACGTGGTCATTTCCGGCGAGAAGGCCGCCGTCGATCGCGCCATCGAGAAGGCCAAGGAGCTGGGGGCCCGCGCCATCCCGCTGAACGTCTCGGCCCCCTTTCACTGTCCCCTGATGGCTCCCGCCGCCGACGAGATGGCCGCCGCGCTGGCCGCCGCCACCCTGACCTCGCCTTCGGTCCCGGTGGTCGCCAACGTCACCGCCCGGCCTGAGACCGATCCCGAGACGATCCGCCGTCTGCTGGTCGAGCAGGTCACCGGCCGTGTCCGCTGGCGCGAATCCATGGAATGGATGGCCGGGCAGGGCGGGGTGACCCGCTTCGTCGAGATCGGGTCGGGCAAGGTGCTGGCCGGCATGGCCAAGCGCATCGCTCCGGAGGCCGAAAGCCTGTCCCTGAACGGTCCGGACGACCTCCGGAATTTCGCGGGCGTCTGACCGCTCCCCGCCTTCGTATTTCGTTCGCATAGCCTGTGGTTTCTCGATCTTGAACGCGCGCGTCACCGCCCATTCCGCAGCCGTCGCCTGGGGCTGGCTGCGCTGGCCCGTCTACCTGGGCCTCATCGCCGCCGCCCTCTGGGTGGGGGCCCTGATCCATGACGGCGGCCCGGTCGGTCACGGCCTTTCGGCCGCCGTAGGCGCGCTGCTGGCGCTCGCGACGGCCTTCGCCTTCCCCCGTTGCCCGCGCTGCAGCCATCACCTGTTCGGGCGCAATGACGACGGCTCGCGCCGCTTCCTCCGCCCCCGCCAACGTTGCGGGAAGTGCAATCTGGACCTGACGCGCTACGCGCCCGGCGATCCGCGCGCGAAGAAGGAGTGATCTCCCGTTTGCCCCGCGCCGCCCCCGGGCGGTAAGGACGGGGCGACAATTGTGGAGGCTCCCATGTTCGACCTTTCCGGCAAGACCGCCCTTGTGACCGGCGCCACCGGCGGCATCGGCGGCGCAGTGGCCCACGCGCTCCACGCCCAGGGAGCCGCCGTCGTCCTGTCCGGCACGCGCGAGGCGGTGCTTGCCGAACTGGCGAAGGATCTGGGCGACCGCGCCTTCGCCGCCGCCGCCAACCTGTCCGACCCCGAATCGGTCGACGGCTTGATCGGCCGCGCTGAAGAGGCCGCGGGCGCGCCGCTGGACATCCTCGTCGCCAACGCCGGCATCACGAAGGACGGCCTTCTGATGCGGATGAAGGACGAGGACTTCGCCGACGTGCTGAAGGTCAACCTCGAGAGCTATTTCCGCCTGTCGCGCGCGGCCATGAAGGGCATGATGAAGCGCCGCGCGGGCCGCATCATCGGCGTCGCCTCGGTCGTGGGCGTCACCGGCAATCCGGGCCAGACCAACTATGCGGCGTCCAAGGCGGGCATGATCGGCTTCTCCAAGTCGCTGGCGCAGGAGGTCGGCAGCCGCGGCATAACGGTGAACTGCATCGCGCCCGGCTTCATCGCCTCGCCCATGACCGACGTCCTGAACGACCAGCAGCGCGAGACCATCCTGCGCAACATCCCGACTGGCCGGCTGGGCACGGGCGACGAGATCGCGGCCGCCGCCGTGTTTCTGGCGTCGGACGAGGCGGCCTACGTCACGGGCCAGACGCTGCACGTCAACGGCGGCATGGCGATGATCTGAGGCGATCACGCCCTGCAACAGGGTGTTTCCACCTTTGCCGCCTGTGCTAAACCCAAACCGAGCTTCGGCGTTGAGTCCCCGACGGACTTGCGCCGTCGTCGCCGTCGTGAGACGGCAGGCCTGACCGAAGACCCCGCCGCTCGCGGCGCTTAGAGAACAGAGACACCCATGTCCGACACCCTGGAACGCGTCCGCAAGATCGTGATCGACCACCTGGACGCCGACCCCGACAAGGTCACCGAGAAGGCCTCCTTCATCGACGATCTGGGCGCCGACTCGCTCGACAACGTCGAGCTGGTCATGGCCTTCGAGGAAGCCTTCGACATCGAAATCCCCGACGACGCGGCCGAGCACATCCAGACGGTCGGCGACGCGGTGAAGTTCATCGACGAGAAGCTGGCGGGCTGATCCGCCCGTCACTGACGGCTTGATGGCCGCCGCGGCGCGTCCCTGTCGGGCGGGTCCGGCGGCCATCGGCGTTTCTGCCGTTTCGCTTTCGACAGGAGTTTTCGCATGCGCCGCGTCGTCGTCACCGGACTGGGCCTGCTCACCCCGCACGGCGCGGGCGTCGAGCACGCCTGGAAGAGCATTCTGGACGGAAAGTCCGCCATCCGGCCGATCACCGCCTTCGACACCGAGGGCTTCGCCTGCTCGATCGCCGGAGAGGTGCCCCAGGTCGACGGCCGCGGACACGGCGCTCCCGGCCAGCCCGGCGTGTTCGACCCCGACGCCGTGATGTCCGCCAAGGACCGGAAGCGCGTCGACGACTTCATCGTCTACGCCATCGCCGCGGCCGACGAGGCGCTGGCCGACGCCGGCTGGAAGCCGGAGAGCGAAGAGGACAAGTGCGCCACGGGGGTCATGATCGGCTCCGGCATCGGCGGCCTTGGCCCCATCGCGGCGACGGCGCTGGAAATGCAGGAAAAGGGCCCGCGCCGCGTCAGCCCCTTCTTCATTCCAATGTCGCTGATCAATCTGGCGTCGGGTCAGGTCTCCATCCGCCACGGGCTGAAGGGTCCGAACCACTCGGTCGTCACCGCCTGCGCCACCGGGGCCCACGCCATCGGCGACGCGGCGCGCATGATCGCCCTCGGCGACGCCGACGTCATGGTGGCGGGCGGCGCCGAGAGCTCGGTCGTGCCCATAGGCATCGCCGGCTTCCTGGCCTGTCGCGCCCTGTGCACCGACTTCCAGGACCAGCCCGAAAAGGCCAGCCGCCCCTACGACAAGGATCACGCCGGCTTCGTCATGGGCGAGGGCGCCGGCATCATGGTGCTGGAAGAGCTGGAGCATGCGCGGGCGCGCGGGGCGAAGATCTACGCCGAGGTCGTCGGCTACGGCATGTCGGGCGACGCCCACCACATCACGGCGCCCAGCGAGGACGGGGAGGGCGGCTATCGCGCCATGCAGGCGGCCCTGAAGCGTGCGGGGATGCGGCCCTCCGACGTCGACTACGTCAACGCGCACGGCACATCGACCATGGCCGACTGGATCGAGGCCAAGGCCGTGGAGCGCCTGATGGGCGACCACGCGCCGAACGTGGCCCTGTCCTCGACCAAGTCCATGATCGGGCATCTTCTGGGGGCCGCCGGCGCGGTGGAGTGCGTCTATTGCGTGCTGGCCATCCGCGACCAGATCGCCCCGCCGACCATCAACCTCGAGAACCCCGAGCAGGAGACCGCCCTCCACATGGTCAAGGACAAGGGGGAGCCGATGAAGATCGACGTCGCCATGTCCAACTCCTTCGGCTTCGGCGGCACCAACGCCACCGTCGTCTTCCGCAAGGTGGACTGAATGCCCTTGCGGTTACCCCGGTTCGGCGGCGGAGACCGCAAGCCGCTCGCCATCGCCATGCTGGCGGCCACGGCGACGTTCAGCGTCTTCCTGATCGGCCTCCTGGCGGTGGTCTGGAGCGTCTTCTACGCGCCCGGTCCCTCCGCCCGGACGGGCGACGCGACGATCGTCACCCTGCCGTCGGGCGCCGGCGTGTCCGCCATCGCCCAGCAGCTCAAGCAGGCGGGCGTCATCCGCTCGACCGACATGTTCAAGGCCGCGGCGACCCTGACGGGCGCCGACCGCAAGCTGCGCGCCGGCGAGTATGAGGTTCCGTCCCGGGCGTCCCTGAGATCGGTCATCAGCCTGCTGGTTTCCGGACGCGTCGTCCGCCACTACGTGACCCTGCCGGAGGGATGGTCCTCGGCCCAGGCCGTCGACATCCTGATGCGCAATCCGCTGCTCGTCGGCGACGTTGAAACTCCGCCCGAGGGCACTCTCTGGCCGGACACCTATGAGATCAGCCGGGGCGAGACGCGGGCGTCCGTCGTCCGGCGCATGCGGCTTGCGCACGACCGCAATCTCGCGGAGCTGTGGGCGACGCGCGGACCCAACAGCGTGGTCTCCTCCCCGGAGGAAGCGGTGATCCTCGCCTCCATCGTCGAGAAGGAGACGGGCGTGGCCGCCGAGCGCCCGCGTGTGGCGGCCGTCTTCTCGAACCGGCTTCGGATCGGCATGCGCCTCGAAAGCGATCCGACCATCGTCTACGGCATCACCCAGGGCCGGCCCCTCGGCCGGGGCCTGCGCCGGTCCGAGATAGACGCTCCGACCCGCTGGAACACCTACCAGATCGACGGCCTCCCCCCGACGCCCATCGCCAATCCGGGCGGCGATTCGATCAAGGCCGTGCTGAACCCGCCGGTGACCCAGGACCTGTTCTTCGTCGCCGACGGCACCGGCGGGCACGTCTTCGCGCCGACCTACGAGCAGCATCTCGACAACGTCGCGCGCTGGCGGGCGATCGAGCGTCGCCGTGCCGGCCTGCCGCCCGAGCCCGCGGCCCCAGCCGCGACGACCGGCGCCGCGACGCCGGCGCCCACCGGCGAGATGGCCCCCGACGCCGGGGCCGAGGTCACCATCCTGCCGCCCGGACAGGCGCCGCGATGAGCGCGGACGCCGTCATCTCGGGCATGACCGGCTTCGGGCGCGCCGACGGGGCCGGCCATGGCTGGGCCTGGGCGGTCGAGGCGCGTTCGGTGAACGGGCGCAATCTGGACGTCCGCGCCCGCACGCCCGCGGGCTTCGACGACCTTGAGCGCCTGGCGAAGTCCGCCGGCCAGTCCCGCTTCGCGCGCGGCCAGGTGTCGCTGACGATTCATGCCCGGCCCGAGGCGGGCGGCGCCGCAGTCGGCGTCGACCAGGCCGTTCTGGATCGTTACGTCGAACTCGCGCGCCAGCTGGTCGAAGCCGGGGCGGCTCCGCCGTCGGCCGACGGCCTTCTGACGCTTCGCGGCGTGCTCTCAGCCGATGAAACCGGACTGGACGAGACGCTGGCGGCGACGCTGCAGACGGAGATCGCCGCCACCGTCGAAGCCGCGCTCGATGCGCTGTTGGCGTCCCGTCGGCACGAGGGCGCCCAACTGACGCCGGTCCTGACGGGCCTCATCGACCGCATCGCCGGTCTGGTCGAGGATGCGGAGCGCGAGGCCGCGGCCCAGATCGACGCGGTGCGCGATCGCTTCAGCCGCCGCATGGCCGAGCTTGCGCCGGATGCGCCGGGGCTTGAGGAGCGGGTCTTTCTCGAAGCCGCCGCCCTCGCCGCCAAGGCGGACGTGCGTGAGGAACTGGACCGTCTGTCCGCGCACGTCATGTCGGCGCGCAAGCTGCTGACCGAGCCGCCGGCCGGCCGCAAGCTGGATTTCCTGATGCAGGAGTTCATGCGCGAGGCGAACACCCTGTGTTCGAAGTCGGCCACCCTCCCCCTCACCGCCGTCGGTCTGGACCTGAAGGCCGCCGTCGAACAGCTGCGAGAACAGGTTCAGAATGTCGAATGAGCGTACCCCGCGCCGGGGCGTCCTGCTGATCGTCGCCAGCCCGTCCGGCGCCGGCAAGACCAGCCTGTGCCGCCGACTGATGGCCGATCACGGGGCGCTGGAGCTGTCGGTGTCCGTCACCACCCGCGGCATCCGCCCGGGCGAGGTCGCCGACCGCGACTATCACTTCGTCGACCACGCGGAGTTTCAGCGCCTGATCGATCAGGACGCCTTCCTCGAATGGGCCGACGTGCATGGCAACCGCTACGGCTCGCTGCGGGCGCCGGTGGACAAGGCCTTGTCCGAGGGCCGCGACGTCCTGTTCGACATCGACTGGCAGGGCGCCGCCGAGGTGGCCCGCAAATGCCCGGAGGACGCCGTCCGCGTCTTCATTCTGCCGCCCAGCCTGGCCGAACTGCGCCGTCGCCTCGTCACCCGCAGCCAGGACGCGGAAGACGTCATCGAACGCCGCATCCAGAACGCCAAAAGCGAGATCGAACACAGCGACGCTTTCGACTACGTCTTCGTCAACGACGACTTCGATCGCAGCTACGCCGAACTGGCGCACATCTATCACGCCGAGCGCAGCCGCCGCCGTCGCAATCTCTGGGTCGCCGCGTATCAGAAGGCCCTGCTGGACGAGTCCGTATGACGGGCTCTTGCACGCCCGGACGCGATCCCCACATCGGAGTCATCGTCGAAACAGCGAAAGGAGGTGGTCGAATGTCTCATTGTCTCACGCCGTCAGCGGCCCGGACGCACGCGACCTCCGCCCTCTTGGGGGCGCGTCTCTGATCCAGCCGCCAAGGCTGAACAATGGAAGGGCCGTCTGGAAACAGGCGGCCCTTCGCCGTTTCAGGAGCGCCTGCGCCGCGTCAGGGTCGGCCCGGCGCCGTCCTCAGGCTCCAGCTGGGCGGCCCCGATCGATGCCCGCGCCAGGCGCAGGAAGCCGTCCAGATCGATCACCTCCGCGCGGTCTTCCGGGTCGATGCCGGCCGTCTCGCAAAGGGCGGCTCCGCCCAGCTGCTTCAGACTGGACCTCAGCATCTTGCGCCGCTGACCGAAGGCCGCGGCCGTCACCCGCTCCAGCGCCTTGAGCAGGGCTCGCTCCGGTCGGTCGGCCCGGGGAACGAGATGCACCACCGCCGAGGCGACCTTTGGCGGCGGGGTGAAGGCCGCGGCCGGGAGGTGCATGACCAGCTTCGCCTCCGCCACCGCCTGCGCGATCACCGCCAGCCGGCCATAGGCGTCCTCGCCGGCCTTGGCGACCACGCGCTCGGCCACCTCCTTCTGGAACATCAGGGTCAGGGCGTGCGGCGTCCACGGGCCCGTCAGCCACTTGATCAGCAGAGGCGTCCCGACGTTGTAGGGCAGGTTCGACACCAGATGCGCCGGTTCCTCGATCAACTGATCCTCGCGCACGTTCAGGGCGTCGCCCTCGACGATCGTCAGGCGGCCCGAGCCGTCGTCCAGCTCGGAGAGCAGGGGAATGAACCGCGGGTCCTTTTCGACCAGCACCACTCGCCCGGCGTCGCTTTCCAGCAGCGCCCTCGTCAGCCCGCCGGGGCCCGGGCCCACCTCGATGACGGGGCGTCCGTCGAAGGGGCCGGCCAGGCGCACGATCTTCCGCGTCACGTTCAGATCCAGCAGAAAATGCTGGCCGAAGCTCTTCTTCGCCGACAGCCCGTGGGCGTCCAGCTGTTCACGCAGGCTCGGCAGATCGTCGGTCACGCCCGGTCATAGCCGGGCGCAGGCGCAGAGGGGAGGGGCCTCAGTGCGCCGTCTCGCCCGGCCGCAGCGTCAGGACCCGAACGCCGGTCGCGGTCACCGCCACCGTGTGCTCGAACTGGGCGGACAGCTTCCCGTCCTCCGTGACCACCGTCCAGCCGTCGTCCAGCGTCACGGTGCGGGCGCGGCCCTCGTTGATCATCGGTTCGATGGTGAAGGTCATGCCTTCCCTGAGCTTCAGCCCGGTTCCGGGTTTTCCGAAGTGCAGCACCTGCGGCGCCTCGTGCATCTCGCGGCCGATTCCGTGGCCGCAGAAGTCGCGGACGACGGAATATCCGGCCTTCTTCGCATGGCGCTCGATCGCGTGACCGACGTCCCCCAGCGTCGCGCCCGGTCGGACCGCGCGGATGCCCTTCCACAGCGCCTCCTGCGTCGTGCGGACCAGACGCCGCGCGTGGGGCGCGACCGCGCCGATCAGCCACGTCTTGCTGGAATCCGCGATCCACCCGTTCTTCTCCAGCGTGACGTCGAGATTGAGGATGTCGCCGTCGCGCACGATCTCTGCGGAGTTCGGCACGCCGTGGCACACCACTTCGTTGCGCGAGCAGTTCAGCACGAAGCCGTAGCCGTACTGGCCCTTGCTGGCGGGTCGCGCCTTGAGGTCCTCGACGATGAAGCGCTCGACCTCGTCGTTGATCTGCAGCGTGCTCATGCCGGCCAGCGTCAGGCCGTCCAGATGCGAGAACACCGAGGCCAGCAACCGGCCGGACTCGGCCATCGCTTCGATCTCGGCGGGGCTCTTGGTCATGATCGGCGCTCCTTCACCGCAATCCGCGACGCCGCGCCGCCATGTCCGCGGCCAGCCGGATCGCGGCGATCAGGCTGTCGGCGCGCGCCACGCCCTTGCCCGCGATCTCGAACCCCGTGCCGTGATCCGGCGACGTCCGCACCACCGGCAAGCCCAGCGTCACGTTGACCCCGCCCCAGAAGTCCAGCGTCTTGACCGGGATCAGCGCCTGATCGTGATACAGGCAGACGGCCGCGTCGTAGGTCACGCGCGCGTCGTCGTGAAACAGCGTGTCGGCAGGCAGGGGATCGGTGATGTTCACGCCCTCGGCGCGCAGAGATGCCGCGGCCGGGCGCAGCACCTCGATCTCTTCCAGGCCGATGGATCCCCCTTCGCCCGCGTGCGGGTTCAGGCCCGCCAGCGCCAGCCGGGGCCGCGCCACGCCGAAGTCGCGGCGCAGCGCCTCGTGCACCACGCGCGCAGTGCGGATGACGCGGTCGGCCGTGACCAGCTGCGGCACCTCGGCCAGCGGCGTGTGGATCGTCACCAGCGCCACCCGCAGGTCGCGCGCCGTCAGCATCATCACCGGCCCGCGCGTGCCGTCGAACGGCAGGTCGCCGGTCAGGTCGGCGATGAATTCGGTGTGCCCGGGAAAGGGGAATCCGGCGGCATAGAGGGGCGCCTTGGCGATGGGCGCCGTCACCACCCCGGCCGCCCGGCCGTCCATCGCCAGGTCCACGGCGCGCGTGATCCAGTCCGCCACGCACCCGGCGTTGGCCGGGTCGGGCCGGCCCGGCGTCGCCTCGACCGACGTCGGGACGTCGATGACGGGAAGCGCGCGACCGAAGACGCCCCGGGCCTCGTCCGGTTCGAAGACCGGAGCGACCGGCGCACCCGCCGCTTTCAGCAGTCGCGCGTCTCCGACGACCACGAACGTGGGACCCTCGGCCTTGAGCGCGGCCCAGGCCTTGAAGACGATCTCGGGACCGATGCCCGCCGGCTCTCCCAGAGAGAGCGCCAGCGGCGGAATCATTTCCGTTCGATCAGCGCGTCGGAACGCAGGTCGCGCATGTAGCGCCGCTCCAGCATCGACAGCTGCGAGCGCTGCAGGCGGCTTTCGATTTCGTCGCGAGAGGGCAGGGCGGCTGAGCCGACGCGTCGGCCGCACACGCCCACCAGATGAACGCCCAGGGGAGACCGGACGGGACCGACGACGGCGCCTTCCGGGGCGTCCGCCACGGCTTCCTGGAACTGCGGGATCACGCTCTGCAGGTCGCTCTCTCCGAGGTCCGTTCCAAGAAGTCCGTTTTCGGAGGTGGCGCGCGTCAGCATGTTGTCGCACGTCAGTTGCGGCTGAAGGGCGGTCAGGCGCTGGCCCGCCGCAGCGACCGCGGCGGCGTCGGCGGTTTCCGGCAGCTCGATCATCACCTGGCGCAGGCTGACCAGCTGTGTGGCGGACCCCTGACGCTTGTCTCGGACGTAGATGATGTAAACGCCGCCTTCGACCACGATCGGGTTGGACAGCTGACCGACGTCGAGATTGTCCATCGCCTGCTGCAGCGCTGGCGGCACCGTGCCTTCGATCACCCAGCCGGCGTCGCCTCCGCGCACGGCCGAAGGGGCGTCGGAGAACTGCTGGGCGACGGCCTGAAACGGTGCGCCCTGGATCATCTGACGGATCAGCTGTTGGGCGCCGTTCACGGCGCCCTGCATGCCGCCCTGCGTCTGGGCGGCCTCCAGATAAATTTCGCCGATCAGGTACTGACGCTTGCCGGCGGCTTCTTCCGCCTGTCGCAGCGCCTGGTCCACCTGCGCCTTCGACACGCGGGCGCGGCTTCCGAAGCGCCCGCCCACCAGGCGGCGCCATCCCAGCGACACACGCACCTGATCGCGAATGGCCTGCGGCTGGATGCCGACCTGCGCCAGCAGTCGAAGGTAGGCGTCGGCCGTCGTCTGAAGGTCTGCCGCCATGGCGTTGATTTCGGCGTTCACGTCTTCGTCGCTGACCTTCAGATCAGGGTAGCGCGCGATCTCCTGGGCCTGCAGGCGCTCGTCGATCAGGCTTTCGAGGGCCTGGCGTTCGATCTGGGGCAGATCCTCGGCGGTGGGTTCCACCTCGCTCATGGCGATGATCAGCAGCATCCGCTGACGCAGGTCGAAGCCCGTGATGATGTCGTCGTTGACGGTCGCCACGACGCCGTCGGCAATCTGGAAGTCGGCGCGCTGGACCATGCGCGGCTCGCGCCGCACCTGCTCGGGCTGCAGCGTGCCGGCGGCCGTCGCGCCTTGCGCCGGCGGGTCCTGCCGCATCGGGGCGGTCTGGGCCGCGGCGGAGCCGGCCATCAGCGCGGTCATGGCCGCGGCCGTCGCAAAACGCATCACTCGCATCGTTCTTCCTGAACCCTCATGCGGCCTGGCCGCGCGCCGATCATGGAGAATCGGCCGGTCGCGCCCCCTTGTCGGCGCCGGTCGCCCCGCTATTAGCGTGTACCGCCGAAAGTGGCGAGCGTTAGGCGGACGTAGGCGCCTTCCGACGCCCCGCTGGGCCTCACGCGGGTGTTGTCCCGGCGATAGCCGATCTCGAAACGCACGCAGTCGTCGTCGAACAGCAGACCCACTTCCGACCGGACGAACAGATCGCGGTCCAGATCGTAGACGCCGCGTCCCACCACGCCCCAGTCGCCCACCACGAATTGCTGTACGGAACTTTCGACGAAGGCGTAGTTCCGGTTCAGGGGGCCGTCCACGGGATTGCTGTCGTCCATGACGTAGATCAGCGAGCCGGCGTTGCGGCGGCCCCAGCGCCCCTCGACGGCCGCTTCCGCGCGCCGCACGTCGCCGGAATCGTCGATGCTCGCCCGGCCCCAGGCGCGGATTCCGTCGTGCGGCTCGAAAGTCCCCTGAACCACCCAGTCCGACGCCTGGTCGGCCAGGCCGGTCGCGTCATACAACACCGACGGCATGTCCGGCGCGGCGGTCAGCAGGCCCGGCTCGGCGTCCGATCGCCAGCTGCGCCCGACGAACAGCGCCGCGCTGCCGCCGTCGCGCCAGCGGACGGTGGCGCGCGCCCCGCCCGTCACTCTCAAGCCGCCCTCGTAGAGGTCAAGCCCCGGGAAACGGTCGACGCGGAACAGGCTGGTTTCGTCGAGGTCCAGAACCTGGCTGTCCTCATTGGGCACCCGGGAATCCAGATCGGCGTCGCTTGAGGCCGAGATTTGTCCCATCGGCTCCAGAATCAGGTCCGCGCCGCCCGACAGCGGGCGGATCAGGGGCCAGCTGACGTCCAGCCCGGCGGTGAACCGCCCGCGGGTGATCGTCTGATCGTCTTCGAGGCCGGGCGCCGGCAGTTGCGAGATCGAATAGACGTCGAAGCGTCCGTCGACGAAGGGCTCCCACCGGACGCCGGCCGCGGAGATCATGGCGCGGCGCCATTCAACCCGACCCGTGACGCGGCGGGAATCGACCCCCTCCGTCGGCGCCGGTCCCACGGGCAGCACCTCCGGGCGCAACACGGGGGCCCCGACATAGTCGTCGCGATACAGCGAGACCGCCGAGCCCGTCAGCCGCAGGCGCCCGCCGAACACCGGCCCGTCCGGCTCCCAGCGCGCCTCGACGATGGGCGCGACCACGGGCAGGGCGCCGTCGCGCTCGAAGACGTTCAGGCCCGGCGCCGACTCGATGAACTGCACCACCCGCAGGCTCTGGATGGCGAAGGCCGCGACCGAGACGTACGACCGCTCCGTCTGACGTTCGGCATAGGCCTGGGTGATCAGGCGCCGTTCGTCGCCGTGATACAGCCCGTTGTCGGCATAGGGGTCGCGCACGTCATAGCGGTCGAACAGGGTCTTGTCCGACGTCCGCTCGGCGGTGAAACCCCAACGCCACGGGCCGGGACGGTCGAAGGCGCCGTACGCCAGCAGATAGCTGCGATGCTTGCGCTCGGCCGACTGCGGCGGATCGTCGACGCCGTCGTCGTCGACGTCGAAGTCGCCGAAGTTGCGGGCCCAGGTGTAGCCTCCCCGCGCGACCACGATGCCGTCCGCAAACCGCCGCCGCCACTGCAGGTTCAGCAGAGGCTCCACCTCGGTGTTGAACTGCGGGCTGATCAGCCAGTCTTCCGACGGCGACACGACGATCAGATACGGCTGCTCCCAGCTTAGACCGCGTTCCTGATCGAAGCCGATCTCGGGCACCAGGAATCCGGACGCGCGCTCCACCGTCGGATCCGGGTGGGCGAAGAACGGCAGGAACAGCACCGGCACGCCCTTCACCTTGAAGACGGCGTTCCGGTACAGGACGGCGCGCAGGTTCTCGTCCTGGATCACGCGCTGCGCCTGCAGCGAGATGGTGGGCTCCTTCGGCCCGTTCTCGTCGCAGATCGGGCAGGGCGTGAAGATGGCGTAGTTCAGTTCATTCACGGTTTCGGACCGCCGCACCGCCGTGGCCGCCATCAAGCTGGACCCGTCCTGCAGCCGGGTGGCGAAGTTGACCGCGACGCCGGTCTGCCCCCCTTCGGTCAGCTCCAGATAGTCGGCGAAGACCGTCGCGCCGTCCGGCGCCGTCAGCTCGACCTCGCCCTGCGCGGTGGCCACGCCGGTCGACAGGTCATAGGTCAGGCGGCGGGTGCGCAGGGCGTGGTCCTGAAAGCGGGCGTACAGCCGGTCGCCCTGTTCACGCGACGCTTCCAGCCGGTCGCCGATGCGCGCCACCTCTGCCGCGTCCAGATACAGCGCCCTGTCGTCCAGCCCGTCGTCGGGCGCCGGCGGTGTGGCGTCCTGGGCGCGCGCCGCCCCGGCCGCCAGCAGACAGGCCCCGCAGCCGGCGAGCAGCAGCGACCTCAGGGTCGGGAAATGGGGTCGGCGGGCGCGCATCTGGGGGGTCTGGTCCGTCAATCCTGTCCGCTTCGCCTCCCTGCCTTCCCTAGGCGACGTCGCCGCCGGGCGCTAGCCGTCCTCGGTGTAGACCAGCAGGGTCAGGGCCGCGAGCAACGCCAGCAGCGGCGGCAGCCACGCCGCCACCCAGGGCGCGATCACCTCGGCCGATCCGAACGCCGCCGACATCTGGTTGATGAAGAAGAAGGCGAAGCCCAGCACCACGGCCGCGGCGCTCATGCGCGCCAGATCGCCCAGTCGCATCAGCCGCAGCGAGAAGGCCGCCGCCAGGATCGACATGGCGGCCAGCACCAGCGGCGTCGCCACCAGCTGATGCAGTCGCAGACGATAGGCGGTGGTCGAGAATCCGGCGGCGTCCACCCGCGCGATCTGCGCCGGCAACGACCAGATCGGCGTCGATTGCGGCCGCGCGAACCGGTCGAACGCCTCCTCGTCGGCCAGGCTGGAGCGCAGGTCCAGCGTGGCGTAGCGCACCCCCCGCTCCCCGATCCGCGCGCCGACGGCGTCCACGAGGCGCCAGCTGCCGGCGCTCAGGCTGGCCGAGGCCGCGTCGATGCGCTCGGCGAAGCGGCGGCCGCCGCGGGAATCGTTGGTGTAGACGAAGAAGGTCACGCCCAGCAGGCGCCCGCCCGCGCGATCCTGCCGGTCGGCGCGAATGATGATCTGACGCTGGTCGTCTCCCTCGCGCAGCCAGACCGCTTCCGGCGCGCCGACGCCGACCGCCTGGCCGGACAGGCGCGCGCGCTCGCGCTGGAAGACGCCGTCGGCATAGGACGCGAGGGGGCTGATGGCCGCCACGATGACGGCCCCGCTGACCAGGGCCATCAGTGCTGCGGGCAGCACGAAGCGCCAGGCCGAGACGCCCGCCGCGCGCATGGCGATCAGCTCGCTGCGGCGGTTCAGGGCGACATAGGCGCCCAGGGTGCCGAACAGGAAGATGAAGGGCGTCAGCTGCAGGATCACCGCGGGCGACTTCAGCAGCATCAGCCCCAGGATGCGGACGCCCGACAGGTCCACGTCCGAGCCGACCCCGCGAGAGATCTCGACGAAGTCGATCAGCATGATCAGCGCGGCGATGACGCCCAGCGCGACCAGCAGGGACCGGGCCTGCTGCTTCAGCACGTACCGCTCGACGCGGCCGACCCTCAGGCGCGACGGCGCGGTCATGCGCCGGCCCCCGCCATGGCCACGACGCGTCGCGCCTTGCGAAGTCGGGGCTTCAGGGCGCGGAACAGGACGCGCAGCGCCACGGCCGCGGCCGCAATGGGCAACAGGTATTGCAGCAGGTTGACCCAGGGATTCCACGCGCTCGCCGCGACGACGCCGTAGCCGACGATGCGGACGGTCAGGAACGCCCCGGCCGCCTTGGCCACGCGCAGGCCATAGCCGGTCCGGCTGAACGCGCCGCCCAGAATGGCGCTCAGGGCCATGGCCATCGCCGTCAGCGCGTACAGCGGCGACGACAGGCGCGAATGCCCTTCCGCCAGCAGCTCGCCCCGCGTGCCGGCGGTCTCCAACATCTGCGGCGTCGGATCGAACAACTGGTGCAGGTACAGATCCGACGGCTTGTAGCGGACCGCCTGGTCCGCCTCGTCCATGAAGCCCGCCAGCGGGAACGCGTGATTGTCGAAGGACAGATAGTTCAGCACGCCGTCCGACGAGTACCGCTGCCACGAGCCCTGTCCCAGCAGCAGATAGGGTTCGCCGGCGATGCGGCTGAAGCGCGCCTCCGCGGCGTCCCACGTCGAGATCGATTTGCCGTCGTCGATGTAGACGAACAGGTTGGTCATCAGCCCGTTCTGCTCGATCTCCTGAACGTAGACGGTCAGGCCGTTCGGCCCCTTCACGAAGCGGCCTTCCTCGACCAGCAGGGCGGCCAGGTCGGAGCGGACGGCGAACGCCTCGTCCCGCGCCGCCCGCTGGGCCCACGGCTGCACGGCCACGTTCATCACCAGGGTCAGGCCCGCGACGATCGCCGCCAGCGTCGCGGCGGGACGGATCGCCGCCCATCGCGTCATGCCGCCGGCGAAGGCGGCGATCAGCTCCTGCTCCCTCTGCAGCCGCGTCAGGGCGATCAGGGCGCCGACGAACAGGCCGATGGGCAGGATGACGGCCAGCAGCTGCGGAACCGCCAGGCTGGTCAGCTTGACCATGACCCACAGACTGGCGCCGCGCTCGACCACGAACTCGAGCTGCTCCAGCGACTGGCTCAGGATGCCGATTCCGGCCAGAGCCGCGCACGCGCCGACGACGGGGCGCGCGATCTGCCGGAAAAGATAGCCTTGAATCAGGGTCATGGACGAAAGGAAATCGCCCGTTGCGGGCGGCGTCGGGAACGCCCTAATACATGGCCCTCGTTTCCCGCGACAGTCCGCGGACCGTTTCAGACGCCGGGCGTTCTTCCGGCAGGAGTATCCGATGAAGATCGAGTTCGCCGCCTCCGCGGGCGCCGCTCCGGTTCTGGCCGTTCTGGCGCATGAAGGCCGCAGTCTGGCCGGCGCCGGCGTGCAGATCGACCAGGCCACCGGCGGCGCCCTGTCGCGCGCCATGAACGCCGGTCGCTTCACCGGAGCCAGGAATTCGACGCAGCTGGTCGCCGGCGTGTCGGGCTGCGACGCCGCGACCGTCGTCGTGACCGGTGCGGGCGAGGCCGGTCAGGTCGACGACCTGGCGCTGGAAGCCGCCGCCGGCGCCGCCTATCACGCCGTGAAGATGTCGGGCGCCGACGTCCTCGCCATCGACGTCTCCCACCTGTCGGCCCAGCAGGCCGCCCGCGCCGCCTTCGCCGCCCGCCTCGCCGCCTATCGCTTCCTGAAATACCGCACGACGCTGAAGCCGGAGAAGACGCCGTCAATCCAGACGATCCGCGTCGTGGCTTCGGACCCCGGTGCGGCCCAAGCCGCCTACGACGCCGACTTCGCCCCGGTGGCGGAGGCGATCGAGTTCAGCCGCGACCTGGTGTCCGAACCCGCCAACGTCCTCTATCCCGAAGAGTATGCCCGTCGCGTGAAGGCCCTGGAGAAGGCCGGGCTCGAGGTCGAGGTCATCGGCGAGAAGGAGCTGGCGAAGCTCGGCTTCCGCACCCTGCTCGCAGTCGGACAGGGCAGCGTTCGCGACAGCCAGGTCGTGATCATGAAGTGGAACGGCGGCGCCAGGGGCGCACAGCCGATCGCCTTCGTCGGCAAGGGCGTCTGCTTCGACACCGGGGGCATTTCGATCAAGCCCGCCGAGGGCATGGAGGACATGAAGTGGGACATGGGCGGCTCCGCCGCCGTCGTCGGCCTGATGCACGCGCTGGCGGGCCGCAAGGCCAAGGCCAACGTGATCGGCGTCATCGGCCTGGTCGAAAACATGCCCGACGGCAATGCGACCCGCCCGGGCGACGTGGTCGAGACCCTGTCCGGCCAGACCGTCGAGATCCTGAACACCGACGCCGAGGGCCGCCTCGTTCTGGCCGACTGCCTCTGGTACACGCAGGAGCGCTTCAAGCCGAAGTTCATGGTCGACCTGGCCACCTTGACCGGCGCCATGATCATCTCGCTGGGCCTCGAATACGCCGGCGTCTTCTCGAACTCGGACGAGCTGGCCGACAACATCGGCAAGGCCGCGCCCAAGGTCGGCGAGAACGTCTGGCGCATGCCGATCCCCGAGATCTACGAGCGCCACATCGACAGCCCGATCGCCGACGTGAAGAACATGGGCAACGGCCGCGCCGGCGGCTCCATCACCGCCGCCCTGTTCCTGCAGCGTTTCACCAACGGCACGCCGTGGGCGCACATCGACATCGCGCCTACGGCTTGGGTGAAGGACTCGAAGAACCCCACCGTGCCGGACGGCGCCGTGGGCTGGGGCGTCCGCACCCTCGACCGGATGGTGCGGGACTCCTACGAGGCCTGATCAGGCGTAGTTGAAGCTGATCGAGATGCGATCGGTCTTCGCGGCGCTGGGCGGCACCTCGTGCCGCAGCCAGCTTTCCCACATCAGGATCGTGCCCGCGCGCGGGGCCAGATAGACGAACGGCCGCTCCGCCTCCGGCGCGTCGGACCGCACGCCCGGCCGCGCCATCATCATCGGCAGGCGGGGGTCTTCCAGCTTCAGCGCCGAGGCGCCGTCCGGCACCTCGACGTAGACCGTGCCGCTCAGGAAGGCGTGCGGGTGGATGTGCCCGCTGTGGCCGCCGCCGGGCTTCAGGACGTTGACCCAGAGGTTGTCCAGTCGTGGCCTGCGGGCCAGATCGAAATTCAGAGCCTGCGCATAGGTTTGCGCATGCTTGTCGAGGCGTCGCTTCAGCTCTGCGAACTCCGGAAACCGCTGCGGCAGGTCGTTCAGCGAGCCATAGGAGGTGTAGCCGCGATAGCCGTTCTCGCGTGACCACGCCCGACCGCCCGCGTCCTCAACCGCCAGCATGCGGCAGGCGTGGGCCAGCTCGGCGTTGAAGGCGTCGAATCCGGCCGCGCCGGACAGGCTGGCCTCATAAACCTGGGTGACGAACAGCGGGCGCAGGGTCATGGCCCCCCTTACAGCGGCGCGCTCATCGACGCGACAGGGTCCGCCGCCGTTCCTCATAGGGGCGCTGCGAGGCGTTGCGGCGCTTCCACGGCCGCCAGGCGTCGTCGGTGGCGCGCGGATCGCCCAGTTGCCACTCGGCGATCACCCGTTCGATCGCCGACGGCGGCGTGGCGCCCAGCGGCGACATCCGCCCCGCGTTCAGCTTCTCGATCGCCTTGCCCATCGAGCCGAACAGCGCCTCCGTCGCTGCGAAGGCCGCCGCGTCGACGCCGAGGAAGTGCCCGATGGAGCGATGGCGGAAGGCCTCGACCGCCGCCCGGCCCTCGGCCGTGTCGGGCTCCAGCGACAGGTCGCACTCGGTGTCGAAGCCCATCGACCGGTTGTTCAGGTTGGCCGACCCGATCCTCAGCAGCGTGTCGTCGATCACCGTCACCTTGGCGTGCACGATGATGCTCTCGCCTCGCCGGGTGTTGGGGCTGAAGGCGAAGAAGCGGTCGTGGGCGTCCGCCTGTTCAAGCCGGTACAGGACCTCGGACCGCGCCGTGTCCATGGTGATGCCGTCGAACCAGCTCGGGCTCGAACCGGTGGAGACGACCACCACTTCCGGTCCGTCCGGCTCCTTCAACCGCTCGGCCAGGGCCGCGGCGATGGCGGGCGAGGTGAAGTACTGGTTTTCGAAGTAGATGCGCCGCCTGGCCGAGCGGATGGCGTCCAGATGCAGGGCCTCGACCTCGCGCGCCGCGCCGCGCCCGCCCCATTTCGGCTCGGTGCGCGAAATGCCCACGGGCACGTCGGCGAACTCCGCCTCGACGCCGTCCGGCCACGGATCGGACACGCCCTCGGGATCGGGCACGGTTCGCTCCCACGTGGCTCGAAACCAGCGCTCTCGCGCCAGGTCGCCCAAGGCGCGCGCCGCGGGGCCTTCCACGACGCACATGGTCTCGTGCCGCGCGGGCGCCAGCCGTCCGTTCGGCTGGACGCGCCGGGGATCGGCGTCCAGATGGCCGAGCGTGTCCCAGCGGTCCGGGCCCAGATCTCCGCTGCCGCAGAACGCCACCGCGTCGTCGATCACGACCATCTTCTGGTGATGACAGGCGCCGATCGGGCCTGGGCGATCCAGCCGGAACTCAACGAACCGCTTGCGGAACCAGCGCTGGGCGCGGTGCGGAAAGAACCCCTGCGAGGCGGCGATCAGAATCGGCGAGTTCCAGATCAGCAGGCGCACGTCCAGATCGGGTCGCGACTTCACCATCATGCGCAGCAGATGGCCGATCTCGGCATGACGGTCGCCATGCCGGCTTTCCGCATCCAGTCGCGTGCGCGGATCGAACTGCCAGCCCAGCACCACGACGGACCGTTTCGCCTTCGACAGCGACGACGCCAGGGCGTCGAACCATGCCTGTCCGTCGATCAGCGTCGCCGCCCGCGTGGCCTGGGCCGTGCGCCAGCACAGACCCGGACGGGCCAGCAGGGAGGCGTCGTCGCCGGGCACGGGTTCTGTGGTCATGGCTGCGCCTAACGGCCCGGAGGGGAATTCGTGCCGTGTCTTGCGTCACACAAGCGAACGGCGATCGTCAATCGTGACGCTTTGTTCATCCCGACGGTGATTGTTCGGCCCGTCGAAAAAGCGCATAACGACGCTCGCAGTCAGGGGAGAGGATCGGCGGATGCACGCGCTGATCGAGTTCATCGCAGGCATCGTAGCCGCCCTGGCCATGGCGGCGCTGTCGCAGTTCGGCGTCGAACTGCGCGACCAGCGCGCGGACGAGCCTGAAGTCCGGCGCGTCAAGGACGACTGCCCGCCCCAGCCGACCGGAACCATTCTGATCTCGGCCGCCGCGCGGAAGTGCTGATTTGCGGATTCGACCGGGTTCGCCTTTGCGGTGAACCGATCACGCTCTAGGGTCGCGCGTCCGCGATCCCGAGCCTGAAACCGCATCCTATGAAGAACCGACAACGGCCGCCGCTCAACCTCACCGCTCCCGAGGCGGAGACGGCCGCGCAGGCTCCGGCTGCGGACGTCGCGGTCTCCGTCGATCCGGACCCGGCCGCCCCTGAACCCGGGCCGGCGCCCCTCGCGGCCGAGCGCCCCATGTCCGAGCGCCGTCGACGGCGTCTCGCCGAAGAGGCCGCGCGTCGTGAGGCGGAGTTGGCCGAGCGCGCCCGCGCCGCGGACATGCGCGCCGAAATCGCCCTCGATGCCGCCCGGCCCCCGGCGCCGGTGGAGGCGCCGTCGTGGGCGACCGTGCCTGCTCCGGCCCCTCCGCCCACGCCCGCGACCGCTTCGCCCGGCGCCGCCCCGTACTGGATCGCCGGGATCGCGTCGGCTCTCTGGGCGGCCGGGGTGGCCGCGCTGGTCGCCTACGAAACGGGCTTCGGCTCGGTGCAGCTCGAGCCGCTGCGCCTTGCGGTCTACGCCCTGATCGCCGTGGCCCCGGTGGGACTGGCCCTGCTGCTGGCCCGCTCGCTGACCGACTCCGCGCGACTGGCGGCCGAGACGCGCCGCGCCCGCGACCTGTCGGAGGCCCTGCTGGCGCCGACCGCCCTGGCGGCGCAGGAGGCCGGGGGCGTGCTGACCCTCCTGCGGCAGGACGTGGATCAGGCCGCGCTTTCCGCCGAGCGCGCGCGCCGCGACATGACCCTGCTGCGCGAGGCGCTGTCGGAAGAGACCCAGCGCCTGAACGCCGCCGCCGAGACGGCCGCCGCCACCGCGCGGCGCCTGTCCGAAGCCCTGGCGCAGGAGCGGCAGGCGATGGATCAGCTGAACCAGAAGCTGGACGGTCAGGCCCTGGTCGTGGTCGAGGCGGTCGAACGCCAGTCGCGCATGGTCATGGACGCGTCTGACCTGGCCCAGACCCAGTTGCGCGAGGCCGAGGCCGCGCTGGCCGCGCGCGCCGCAGACCTCGCCGCCGCCGCCGGAGAGGCCCAGGACGCCGCGCGGGCGGCCGCCGACGACCTGTCCCGCCAGACCATCCGGCTGGAGAACGCCGGGTCGGGGGTCGCGGAGCAGATTCAGTCGGTGGAAGAGGGGCTGGGCCAGCAACGGGCGGCCCTCGTCACCGCGGCCTACGCCCTGCGCACCGATCAGGAGGACTTTTCCGCCCAGGTCGAAAGCCAGCGCGCCCAGCTGGTCGAGCAGCTGTCGGCGGCGCGCGCCGCCGGCGGCGAACTGACCGAGACCTCGGCCGGCGCCGTGGAGAGCGTCCGTGACCTGATCGAGGCCGCCACCGACCAGTTCCGCGCCCTCATCGAGATGTCGCAGCGCGAGGCCGACGGCTTCGACGCCGCCACGAAGGTCGCGCTGGACCGCTTCGAGGCCTTGGCCGCCGAGGCCCGCGACGTGCAGATCGAGGAGACCCGGCGCGCCCTCGAGGCGCTGCAGGCCACCGCCGAAGCGGCGCGGACGACGGCCCAGCAGGCCGCCGAGGAGGCGCAGCATCGCGCCGATCGTCTGGGAGAGGCGCTCTTCGCCGCGGCCCAGCAGGCGGACGAAGCGGCCGACGCCCGGATCGACGGCGCGCGCCGTCTCGTCTCCGAAAGCGCCGGCCTCGTCGACGAGGCCGGCCAGCGGGCGCAGGATCGTCTGGAAGCGCTCGCCGACCGCCTGGGGCTGATGCTCGAGCAGGTCGACGGCGCCCTCGTCGAGCTGGACGGCAAGGCGGCCGAGCTTCCCGAAGCCGCCCGCCAGAGGGCCGAGTCCGTGCGCGCCGTCGTAGAGGACGGGCTCAGGGCGCTGTCCGAGGCGTCACGCAAGGCCGCGGAAGACACCGAGGCGCTCGACGCCGCCTTCCAGGAGCGGGTCCGCCGCAACTACGAGATGCTGACCGAGGCCGTGCGCCTGATGGGGGTCGTCTCGGGCGACGCCCAGACCCGACGCCGCGAGCCCGAGCCCCTGCGGCCGGCGGCCCCGCCGCCGTCCGACGCCCCTGCGCCCGAGGCGCCGCCGCCGCCGTCCGGCCGCACCTTCGGTCTCCGCCGCCTGCAGTTGAACGCCGGAAAGCCCGCGGCCGCGTCGCCGTCGGCGCCCCTCGACTGGTCGGACCTGGAAGGCGACGCGCCGCTCGACCTCGACACGCCCGTGATGCCCGCGGCGGAGGCCGAAGGCCTGTCCACGCGCATCGTCGATTCCATCCGACGCATGGGCGTCGATCCCAACGCCCTGTTGCCGCGCGCCCGGATCGAGGAGGCCGCCCTGGCCATCGGACGCGGCGATCCGGCGGCCGCGCGCGCCGTGGTGCGCCGCGTGGCCCCTGCGGCGGTGCGCAGCGTCTCCCGCCGGGTGATGAGCGACCCCGCGCTGCGGGCCGATGCGGAAGCCTATGTCCGCGAGACCGCGCGCCTCCTGGCCGATCATGCGCGCTCCGGCGATCCCGCGGTCGTGCTGAACCGGCTGGCCTCCGACGCCGGACGCGCCTTCATGCTGCTGGACGCCGCGGTGGGCGACCTCGCCTGATCGGTGAATCCTGATCACCTTTGTCGGACTGTCGACGTTTCCGGCTTGACGACGGCGGTGACGGCGGGAGAGGGTCCGCCTCGCCGTCACACAACCGTCATGGTCCCGCACCCATGCCCGACCTCTCGCCCGCCGGTTCCGACACCCGTCCGGAGATCGTCGTCTGCGTCTGCGATCCGGCACTGGACGCCGCCCTGGGCGAAGCGTCGGCCCTTACGGCGGGTCTCGCCTCGGCCCGCGCGCGCCGGCTCGACGCCGCGGATCCCGAAAGCATGGCCGCTGAACTTGAAGGCCGCCTGCGTGATCCGGCCTGTCGCGCCCTCCTGATCCTCGGTCGGGCCCGGGCCGACGGCTTCCGCATCCAGACCCGGGCCGAGAACCGCACGCTGAACGGCAAGGACCGTTTCGCGCCGACTGGCCCCGGCGTCGTTCGCGCCACCGCCTCGGCTCAGGAGATCGTCCGTGCACTGACGGACGCGGGTCAGTCTGCGGAGATTTCCTCGCAGTCGGACGAGGACGCCGCCAGCTACGTCCTGTTCCGCGCCATGTGCGGTCTTCCCGACGGCGTAGACGCCCCGGCTGTGGCCCTGCTTCGCGTGCCTTCCGGCGACCCCGCCCGCGCCGGCGCGGGTCTGGAGGCCGCCATGGGCGCGATCGCGCGTCATCTGTCGCCCGCCGCGCGCGCCTCCGCGCACTGACGCCTCAGGCCGGCGCCCGGGGGCGCATGGCCAGTGCGATCGCGCCTCCGCAGAGCGCCAGCGCGACCATGGCCCAATAGCCCCGCGCGCCGTGCGCGTCGTACAGCGGCCCCGACACCAGCGTCGCCAGTCCGATCACCACGCCCGAGGACAAGGCCGAGGACAGCGTCTGCGCCGCCGTGTGCGCCTCCGGCGGGCTGAAGCGGTCCACCAGCTCCAGCCCGGCCAGATAGGACGCCGCAAAGCTCAGCGCGTGCAGCGCCTGCAGCGCCACCAGCCAGCCCAGCCCCGGCTCAGTGGTCAGGGCCGCCCACCGCACCGCGCCGGCCGCCGCCGCGACGACGATGAGGGTCCACGGGCTGACGCCGGCGCGTCGGCGCCACGGCTCGACCAGCCACATGAAGGCGATCTCCATCACCACCGCGAAGCCCCAGAGGACGCCGGTGACCGTCGCGCTCAGCCCCTGCGCCGTCCACAGCACCGCAGAGAAGGCATAGTAGAAGGCGTGGGAGGCATGCAGCGCGGCCGTCGCCGCCACCGCCCCCACGAACGGCAGGGACGCCAGCAGGGCGCCCAGCCCCCTGAACCGGTCCCGCGCCCGCGTCCGCGTTCCGTCGCTCACGGCTTCGCCGGGCAGTCCGACGAGCGCGAAGACGGCCAGCGCCGCTGCGCCGCAGGCGATCCAGACCCCGACGGCCTGCGACGACGTGCGCATCAGGATGGCCCCCATGCCGACGTTGGCGGCGACGAACGCGGCCGAACCGAAGCCGCGGGGCAGGGCGAAGGTGAAGCCGAGCCTCCGGGCCAGGCGCAGGGTCAACACGTCGCTGAGCGGCAGCAGGGCCGCCGCGGCCGTCGCCCCGACGAACCAGCACGCCATCCATGGGCCGAAGCCCTCGACGAACAGGGCGCCGCCGTATCCCGCCGCCGCCGCCGCAGCCAGCAGGGCGATGGGCGTGCGACGCCGCGCGAACCCGTCCGCCCAGACCGCCAGAACCGGTCCCGTGATCAGCCGCGCCAGCATGGGGGCGGCCAGCAATATGCCGATCTCGGCCCCCGACAGTCCCCGATCCCGCATCCACAGCCCCGCGTAGGGCAGGCTGACCCCGGTGACGCCGAACAGCAACACATAGCCGATGGAAAGCCGAAGCTGTGCCGTTACGGCGGGCGGTGCGGGAGACTCGGCCATCCGCGCCGGTCTAGCGTGGCCGTCGCCCGGCGTCGCCGATCGATTCCGGCCGCGAACGGGGCACGGCTCCGCGCGTTTGCCCCGAAACGGTCACATTGCGTTAAGCATCGCCGCGCGACAGCTAGGAAAAATCAGGATTTCCATGGCCTTCCCCGAGCTCACCCGCCCTCGCCGCGACCTTCACCCCGAGATCGAACCCTATGCGTCCGGCTGGATGTCTACAGGCGGAATCCATGAGGTCTGGTACGAGGAATCCGGCAACCCGCAGGGGCGGCCCGTCGTCGTCCTGCACGGCGGTCCTGGCGGCGCGGTCAATCCCGGCATGCGACGCTTCTTCGATCCGAAGAAGTGGCGGATCGTCATGTTCGACCAGCGCGGCTGCGGCAAGTCGAAGCCGAACGCCTCGCTGGAGGACAACACCACCTGGACGCTGATCGAGGACATCGAGCGCCTTCGCGAGCTGCTCGGCATCGACCGCTGGGCGGTCTTCGGCGGCAGCTGGGGCTCCACCCTGGCCATGGCCTATGCCATCACCCATCCCGAGCGGGTCCAGTCCCTCCTGCTGCGCGGCATCTTCCTGCTGACGAAGCCCGAGCTGCGCTGGTTTTATCAGGAGGGGGCCTCGAACATCTTTCCGGACGCGTGGGAGCGTTTCGTCGCGCCCATTCCGGAAGATGAGCGTCACGACCTCATGGGCGCCTACTACAAGCGCCTGACCGGGCCCGACAAGGCGGAGCGCGAGCGCTGCGCCGTGGCGTGGTCCAGCTGGGAGGGCGAGACGGTCAGCGTTCAGGGGCCCGACGCCCGCCCGGACAAGTTCGCCGATCCCGAGTTCGCCGTCGCCTTCGCGCGCATCGAGTGCTGGTACTTCATGAACGGCGGCTTCTTCCCCGAGGAGAACTGGATCCTGCGCAACGTCACGCGCATCCGGCACATCCCGACCTGGATCGCCCAGGGCCGGTTCGACGTCGTCACGCCGATCTCCGGCGCCTGGTCCCTGCACCGCGCCTGGCCCGAGGCGAAGCTGGACGTCATCCCCGACGCCGGACATGCCTCGACCGAGCCTGGCATCGTCGACAGCCTGGTCCGCGCGACGGACTGGGCGGCGGACCTCTGACCGGCTCATGGCGAAGCTGAAGGTCTTCAGCTGGTCCAACGGCTTCCACCGCTTCACGGTGGCGGCGACGTCGAAGCCGAAGGCGCTGGAGGCCTGGGGGCTGTCCCAGGACATCTTCAAGACGGGTCTGGCCACGGAGACGCCGGACGCCCCCGACGCGGAGGCCGCGCTGTCCCGCCCGGGCGAAGTCATCCAGCGGGGCGAGGCGGTCGACGTCGGCGAGGTCGCCGCAGCGCCGCGGCGACCGAAAAAGGCCGCCACCAAGCCCGCGCCGAAGGGCCCTTCGGCGGCGGATCTCAGGCGCGTCGCGAAGCTCGAGGCGGATCTCGACGCGCTCGACGCCCGTCACGAGGCCGCGCTTGAGGCCATTGAGGCCAAACGCGCCGCCCTGGAAGACGACGCGGCCTCGCAGCGCGAAAAGCACCGCAAGGCCCGCGCCGATCTGCGGAAAAAGCTGGACGCCGCCCGCGCGCGCCTATGACTTCCGGCGCGCGGCCTTCGGCTGCGGGTTGGTCTTCTCCACCAACTCCGACAGCTGGAAACCGATGCGCCGCGCCTCCCGCTCCTCCGGCTTCTTCGTGGAGCTCAGGGTGACGTTCAGCGCGGCATAGTGCTGGATCACGCGCACCGGCTTTCCGTCGGCGTTCTTGCCGCTGAACAGCAGCAGGTCCGGCGCCCAGAAGCCGACCTCGTCGAACTTCAGAGTCGCGTCGCCCGGCAGGCCGACGATCGTCGCGCCGATCTCCTCGTCGCGATCCAGCCCCTTTTCGAAGTCTTCGATCAGCTTCGACAGACGGACGAAGGCCCATTCCGCCGGGCTTTCGCGCATGCGCACGCCGGTCGTCATGGCCTTCAGCCGCTCCGGCGCCGCGCCGGGCAGGACGGGCTCGGGGCAGGGCTCGCCGGCGCAGTCGGAGAACATGTCGGGCGGGGCCGTCACAGGCGTCGCGTCGCTCATGCTCAGAAAAGTCCGTGGCCCTTCGGCAGTTCCGAATAGCGGTGGACCCGCGTCGACAACACGAGACCGAAGCCGAACATCACGGTCATCATCGAAGAGCCGCCGTAGGACAACAGCGGCATCGGCACGCCCACCACCGGCGCCAGCCCCATCACCATGGCGCCGTTGATCAGCACGAACAGGGCGAAGAAGGCGACCATGCCGCTGGCGGCGATGCGGCCGAAGTGGCTGTGCGACAGGCTGGCGATGCGCAGGCCGATCAGGATGATGGCGGCGTAGCAGATCAGCAGGGAGAAAGAGCCGACGAACCCGAACTCCTCGGCCACGGTGGAGAAGATGAAGTCGGTCTGCCGCTCGGGCAGAAACTCCAGCTGGCTCTGGCTCCCCAGCCCGTAGCCGCGCCCCAGGAAACCGCCGGACCCAAGCGCGATCTTCGACTGGATGATGTTGTAGCCGGTCCCCGACGGATCCTTGGTAGGGTCCAGGAAGGTCAGCACGCGGTTTCGCTGATAGTCGTGCATTCCGAAGATCACGAACAGCGGCGTGCCGACCGCGGCCAGCACCCCCATCGGCGCGATGATCTTCCAGCTCAGGCCGGCCACGAACATGACCGCCGCCCCCGTCAGGCCGATGATCATCGCCGACCCAAGGTCGGGCTGCTTGGCGACCAGCAGGAAGGGCACGCCGATCATGGCGGCGGGGATCAGCAGCTTCCAGCTGAACCGCGCCTCCTGCGCCGTGTGGTTGTGGTACCAGCGGGCCAGCGCAAGGACGAGGCCCAGCTTCATGAACTCGGCCGGCTGGATGCGGATCAAGCCGAGATTCAGCCAGTTCCGAGCCCCGCCCGCGACGTAGCCCAGCGGCGTGAATTCGATCATCAGCACCAGCAGCAGCAGCACGCCGTACATCGGATAGGCCGCGCGGAACCACCACTTGGGATGGACCAGCGCCAGCGCCAGCGCCATCACCAGTACGACGCCGTACCGCACCAGCTGGTCGGCGGCCCAAGGCTGCCAGTGGCCGCCGGCGATCGAATACAGCATGGCCACGCTGACGCCGGCCACGGCCGACAACAGCACGACCAGCGTCCAGTCGATCTCGCGCACCTTGACGGACAGGCGGTCGCGCTCTCCGGGGCGGGTCAGCGCCGAGGCGGTCATTGCGGCGGCTCCGGAGTCGGGGCGGGCGCCGGGGGGGTCGCCGCAGGCCCCGTCGTCTGGACGGGCGTGGTCGGCGCCGGAGCGGCGCGCGCGGGCACAGCGGGGTCCACCAGACCGCCCGGTCCGGCGCCGCCTTCGCCTTCGTCCGCGCCGGCCGGGGCTTCCGGCTCCGGCGGCAGGGGCCGTTCGATCCGGGCGCGCATGTCCGGATCTTTCAGCAAGGCCACCTTCATGATCTCGCGGGCCTTGGGCGCGGCGTCTGCCGCGCCGCCCGCGGGGGCGTGCTGGATGATCAGGGCGATGGCGTAGCGCGGCGCGTCGTGCGGCGCGAAGGCGACGAACAGGGCGTGGTCGCGCAGTCGCCAGTTGGCGTTGCGGGGCCCGCGCGACTCGCCGGGCTTGTAATCGCGCGACTGCGCCGTGCCGGTCTTGCCGGCCATCTGGATGTCGCCCAGACCCAGCTGGGACGCGCGGTACGCGGTGCCCGTGACGTCGTTGGCCACCGCCGCCATGCCCGCACGCACGATGTCCAGGTGCTCGGTGGAAAAGGGAAGGGCGCGAGGTTGCGCCGCCGGAGGCTGCTCCTTGCCGCCGATCGACTTGATCAGCCGCGGCTCGATCGCCACCCGTCCGTTGGCGATCCGCGACGTCATCACCGCGAGCTGCAGGGCCGTCGTCGAGACGGCGCCCTGGCCGATGGCGACCGACAGCGTCTCGCCCGGATACCAGACCCGCGAATCCGGGTTCGGGTTCTTGCGATTGTAGTTGGCCTTCCACGCCCGGCTGGGCATCACGCCCTTGGACTGGCCGGAGATGCCGATCTCATACGTCTGGTGAAAGCCCAGGTCCTCGGCCACCCGCGCGATGCGGTCCACGCCGGCCTCGTTGCACATGGCGTAGAAGTAGGTGTCGCACGAGTTCTTGATGGCGTTGTGCATGTCCATCGCGCCGTGCCCGCCCGCCTTCCAGCAGCGGAACGTCCGCCCGCCGTAGCGATAGCCGCCGGTGCAGACCACGCGGCGCGACGGATCGATGCCGGCGTCCAGAAACGCCAGCGCCGTCGTCATCTTGAAGGTCGAGCCGGGCGGGAAGGAGCCGTAGATCGCCTTGTCCAGCAGCGGCCGCCGCTCATAGTCCGCCAGCGCGCGGTACACTTTCGACGGCACCCCGCCGACGAACAGGTTCGGATCGAAGGAAGGCGCCGACACCATGCACAGGATGTCGCCGTTGCGCACGTCCATGACGACGCAGCCGCCCGACTCCTGGCCATAGACCTCCAGCGCCTTGTTCTGGACGTCGGCGTCCAGCGTCAGGATCACTTCCTTGCCGGGCACCGCCGGACGGCTGTTTTCCGCGTCCTCGCCGACGACCCGGCCGCGGGCGTCGACCTCCACCCGGTTTCCGCCGGGCTCGCCGCGCAGGTCCTCTTCCAGCGCCTTCTCGACGCCCTGCCGGCCGATGCGGAAGCCCGGGTTGAACAGCAGCGGCGGCGGCTCCTCGCCGCGCTCCCGATACGCCTCGACGTCCTGCGCGTTCGGCTTGGCCACATAGCCGATGACGTGGGCGAAGGCGCCGCCGTGCGGATAGAAGCGCGCCTCATGCATGTCGGCCATCACGCCGGGCAGCTCGTTGGCGTACAGGTTGACCCGGGCGAACTCCTCCCACGTCAGGTCGCTCTTCACCGGCACGGGCGTGAAGCGCGGCGCGGCGTTGACGTCGCGGATGATCCCGCGACGGCGCTCCAGCGTGTCCGGCAGCAGGCGGCCCAGAAGATCCAGCGTGCCGTCCAGATCCTTGGTCTCGTCGCGCACCACCAGCACGCGGAAGCTGGGACGGTTTCCGGCGATGACGACGCCGTTGCGGTCCTTGATCAGGCCGCGGGGCGGGGGGACCAGCCGGAAGTTGAACTGGTTCTCGGCAGCCAAGGTGGCGAACTCGCGCGCCTGGACCACCTGCAGCTGGCCCAGCCTTAAACCCAGCCCCACCACGCCCAGCGCCGTCAGGCCGCCGACGACCAGCGTGCGGCGCAGGAACGAGCCCTGCCGTTCGTTCGGGTCGCTGAAGAAGATCGACGGTTCTGAGCTCATTCCGCTTCGCTCCTTTCAGGAGCTTCGCAGAACGGGACGAGCCCTTCGTAGCCTTGGCGAAGTAGGGTCATCTGTAGCGGACGTCGACGTCGTCGAAGCGCTGGATCAGGGCGTTCGACAGGGGGAACAGCAGAAGGGTCGGGACCACCTGCCCCAGCAGGGCAAGCAGGCTGGGCGGGCGCCCACCCGTCAGGGTGACGATCAGATACGCCAGAAGGAAGGCGGCCGCGCTGGTCAGGCAGAACCAGAAGAACAGCACGCGCGTCTCCTGACCCGCCAGGAAAGACCGGGACAGCAGCACCACGCCATAGGGGACCAGCAGGCACAGCGGCCACAGCCCCAGCGGCGCGTACAGCATGACGTCCAGCAGCAGGCCGAGCCCGAAAAGCACCGCCGGCGCCAGCAGAGACGGCCGGATCAGCGGCCAGGCGAAGGCCAGCAGCAGGGGCAGGATCGGCTCGGGCAGCTGCAGGCCGAACAGCTCGACCGGGGTGGCGAGGATCAGCGTGCCGGCGGCGGCCGCCAGCGCGGGCCATCCGATCCACTGCATGGTCCCGCCGGTGCGCACGGTGACCGCGGCGCGTCTCACTCCGGCGCTCCCGCGGCGGGCCGTTCGGGCGTTGCGGCCGCCGGCGAGGGCTGCGCGGCCGGCTCGGGCGGACGCGCGGCGGCGTTGGAATCCAGAGCCGCCAGCGGCGGCGCGCTCAGCGCCTCGGGCGCGACCAGCTGGCCGAAGTCCTCGAACTTGAGCACGCGGACGTAGTCGATGGCCCCGCGGTCGCTGAACAGCTTGACCCGCCATGACCCGTCCACCCCGCGCGCGACCACGCCGACCGGCATGCCGCGCGGCATGCCGCCGCCGTCGCCCGAGCTCAGCACGCGGTCGCCGACCTTCAGCGCGTCTTCGCCCCGAACGTACTCCAGTCGCGGATTGCCGCTGCCGTCGCCGCTCAGGATGGCGCGCGCGTCCGACCGGTCGATCAGCACGGGCACCTGACTGGCCGCGTCGGTCAGCAGCACGACCCGCGACACGTTCGGCGAGACGCCGGCCACGCGGCCGACCAGGCCATGTTCGTTGATGACCGGATTGCCGATCTTCACGCCCTGACCCGAGCCGACGTCGATCAGACGGGCGTTGGCGAACGGGCCGCGGGCGTCGGAGATGGAGCGCGCCGACGCCATCGGCACCGGCGGCTGGGTGCGGATGCCCAGCAGCGCCTCATAGCGGCGGTTGACGTTGGTCAGGGCGATGTTCGCGTCGCGCACCGCCTGCAGCTCGGCGATCTCCGCCTTCAGACGCCGGTTCTCCGACACCGCGAGGAAGTAGCCGCCGATCCAGTCGCTGACGTGTCCGACCCAGCGCACGGGATAGGCCAGCACGCCGTTGACCGGTCCCAGCGTCGCCTCGGCGCCCGCCCGCACGGGCGCCAGCGGACTGGCCTCGGCCCGGCGGTCGGCCAGCAGCAGCATGATCGCGGCGACCACCGCGACGATCACGGCGACGCCGGCGCCCAGCATCGCCGGCACCTTCAGGTTTTCGAACGGTCCGTCGCGAAACGCCACGGCGCGCCTTCCGGAAAGGGGTTGAGAATCGACGGACCGACCCCGCCGATCCGCCCAGCCTATCGCAAAATCCGTGCCGCGTGGGAACCGCCGGAACGGGTCAAATCAGAGCGCGGAATCCAGCACGCCCTTCATCCAGCGCGGATGCTCCAGCACGCGGCCGCAGCCGATGGCCACGCACGACAGCGGATCGTCGGCCACCGACACCGGCAGGCCGGTGTGGTCGCGGATCTCCGCGTCCAGACCGCGCAGCAGGGCGCCGCCGCCGGTCAGCATGATGCCCTTGTCGGCGATGTCGGCGGCCAGTTCCGGCGGCGTCGCCTCCAGCGCGACCTTCACGGCCTCGATGATCTGGCTGACCGGTTCGGCCAGGGCTTCGGCGGCCTGGCGCTCGCTCATGCGCACCTCGCGCGGCACGCCCTGCATCAGATCGCGGCCCTTGACCTCGATGGACAGGCCTTCGCCGTCCGACGGGATGCGCGCCGTGCCGATGTCCTTCTTGATGCGCTCGGCGGTGGTCTCGCCGATCAGCAGGTTATGGTTGCGGCGCATGTAGCTGATGATCGCCTCGTCCATCTTGTCGCCGCCGACGCGGACGGATCGCGAATAGACGATGCCCGACAGCGACAGCACGGCCACCTCGGTGGTTCCGCCGCCGATGTCCACGACCATCGAGCCGGTCGGCTCGTGGATCGGCAGGCCGGCGCCGATCGCGGCCGCCATCGGCTCGTCGATCAGGCCCACGCGACGCGCCGAGGCGTTCAGGCAGCTGTCGTTGATGGCGCGGCGTTCCACCGCCGTGGCGCCGGACGGCACGCACACGATCACCTTGGGGTTCACGAAGCCCTTGCGGTTGTGAACCTTGCGGATGAAGTGCTTGATCATCTCCTCGGCGACCTCGAAGTCGGCGATGACGCCGTCGCGCATGGGGCGGATCGCTTCCATGTGGCCCGGCGTGCGGCCCAGCATCTGCTTGGCCTCGATGCCCACGGCGTGGACGATCTTGCGCCCGCCGACGTTCCTCAGCGCCACCACCGAGGGCTCGTTCAGGACGATGCCCTTGCCCTTCATGTAGATGAGCGTGTTCGCCGTGCCGAGGTCGATGGCGATGTCGTTCGAGATCATGCCGAAAAGGTGCATGGGCGTGGGATACCGTTCGGATTGGGGCCTTTGAGGGGCGGATGTCGAAACCGGCCCACTGCGACGACGCCCCGTCCCGCACGCATCCCCTCGCGCGATCCGTCCTGATCGATTTCGTCGAGCCGACCTGCGGCCCGTTTGCCCGTGTGCGCCGGGGATTACAACCCCCGACGCGCCGCCCTTTCACCGACCGGCGACCCGGGACCTAAACAGGTTGCAGCCCCTCGACCTCCAGCATCTTCCTCACCGCGTCGCGGGTCTGCACGAGGTCGAGGTGGGCGTTCAGCCTGGGGAACCGGGTCGCGTCCAGCAGGCCGGCCTGACGGGCCCAGCGCTCGAACACCATCAGGTAGCCGTCGGACAGGGTCCAGGTCTCACCGAACACCCAGGGGCCCTCGACCAGATGCCGCTCGGCCAGATCCAGCTTGCTGAGCGCCAGTTCGACCGCCTGATCCTTCGCATCTCCCTCCAGCGGCGGCCGGCTGAACAGCACCTTGCCCAGCGCCGGATGCAGCGACGACGACAGCCAGCCGTTGAAGGCGTTGAAGCGCGCGAACCCGAACGGGTCGTCCACCGGCGCCAGGTCGCGGTCGCGGAACGTCTGCGCGATCCAGCCCAGGATGGCGGCGTTCTGCGTGATCACGCCCTGGTCCGTCTTCAGCGCGGGCGTCGATCCGGCGGGGTTGACGGCCAGGAACTCCGGCGTGCGCTGCTCGCCTTTCTTCAGGTCGACGACTCGCGTCTCGTGCGGCGCGCCCGCTTCCAGCAGCGCCACGTGCGAAGCGATGGCGCACGCGCCGGGCGAGATGAACAGGGTTGTGGTCACGGCGGCCTCCTTGGCGATGGAACGTCGGCATATGGCCGAGGTTGCGCCTTAATGCAACAGCGTCAGTTGCGGTTAAGCTCCCGTCGCTTCACCCACTCGCGCACGATCAGCATGATCGCCAGCCAGACCACGGCCACGCCCGCGAGAATCATCGTGCTGTGGGTCCCGTCGCCCGACACCGCCGTCGCCACCGCTCCGCCGAAGAATGCCACCAGCGCCGTCTTCGGCAGGACGCCAAGCGCGCAGCCGATCAGGAACCACCAGAAGTTCGCCCGCGTCGCGCCGAACGCCATGTTGACGACGATGAAGGGCGCCGACGGAACGTTGCGGATCATGAAGCTGGCGTAGAAGGCGTTGCGGCCCACGAACCGCTTCAGTCGCTCCGCCGTCGAACCGCCCAGCCTTTCCAGCGTCCGCGCCGTCGGCCCGCGCCCCAACCAGTAGGTCGCCCCGGCGGACACGACGGTCGCCACCCAGCTGTACCAGAAGCCCAGCGACGGCCCGAACGCCACCACGCACGCCGCGATCAGGATGAACTGCGGCGCCCCGACGAAGGCCGCCCCCACGAACAGGGCCACCGTCGCCGCGAACGCCCACGGGCTGCCGGCATACCCCTCCAGCCAGTCCCTCAGCTTCTCCTCGGCATGCAGCCCCAGCGCCTGCTTGCCCACCAGGAACAGCCCGACCACGGCCAGCAGCAGCACGACCGTCGCCGCCACGGCGCGCCACCGCGCCGCCTCCATGTTCAGGACGAAGTCGAGGACGCGACGGATCATGCCTCCATTTGCCCTCACGCCCCCCCGCCCGTAAACAGCCGGGGCCTCCCCGCACGCATGAGACTCTCCGACATGAGCCAGCTTCAGTCTTCAGCTCTGGCCCGCGTGAAGCCGTCGGCGACGCTGGCGGTCACGGCGCGGGCGCGCGAGCTGAAGCGGGAAGGGCGCGACGTCATCGGCCTGGGCGCCGGCGAGCCGGACTTCGACACGCCGGACAACGTCAAGCGCGCCGCCGTCGACGCCATCATGCGCGGCGAGACCAAATACACCGACGTCGACGGCCTGCCGGAGCTGAAGGCCGCCGTCGCCGCCAAATTCGCGCGCGAGAACGGCCTGTCCTACGAGATCAACCAGATCCACGTCGCCCCCGGGGGCAAGGCGGTGCTCTACAACGCCCTGGTCGCGACCCTGTCGCCGGGCGACGAGGTCATCGTGCCCGCGCCCTATTGGGTCTCCTATCCAGACATGGTTCTGCTGGCCGGCGGCGAGCCCGTCACGGTCGTCGGCCACGAGGCGGACGGCTTCAAGCTGCGGCCCGAGGCGCTGGACGCGGCCATCACGCCGCGGACGAAGTGGCTGATCCTCAACAGCCCGTCCAACCCCACCGGCGCCGCCTACACGCGCGCCGAACTGGAAGCGCTGGCCGACGTCATGCGCCGCCACCCGCACGTCTGGGTGATGACCGACGACATGTACGAGCACCTGATCTACGGCGATTTCGACTACCTGACCTTCGCCCAGGTCGCGCCCGACCTGATCGACCGCACCCTGACCGTCAACGGCGTGTCCAAGGCCTACGCCATGACCGGCTGGCGCATCGGTTATGCCGGCGGGCCGAAGCCGCTGATCGACCTGATGCGCAAGGTCGCCGGCCAGACCACGTCGAACCCCTCGTCGGTCAGCCAGTGGGCGGCGGTCGAGGCGCTGAACGGCCCGCAGGACTTCATCCGGGGGCGCGCCGCCGCCTTCGAGCGCCGCCGCGATCTGGTCGTGTCCATGCTCAATCAGGCCACGGGCCTGCGTTGCCCGACGCCGGAGGGGGCCTTCTACGTCTACCCGTCGGTTGAGGGCCTGCTCGGCAGAACGGCGCCGGACGGCACGGTGATCGATTCGGACGACGCCTTCGTCTCGGCCCTGCTGGACGCCGAGGGCGTGGCGGTGGTTCAGGGCTCGGCCTTCGGCCTCAGCCCCTATTTCCGCATCAGCTACGCCACGTCGGAAGACGTGCTGGAGGAAGGCTGCCGCCGCATCCAGCGCTTCTGCGCCTCGCTGCGGTGATCAGGCCGCGCGGCTGACGGCGAAATCGGCGAGGTCCTCCAGCGCTGTCCTCCACGCGGAAGCCGGCAGAACGGCCAGCGCGGCCTTGGCCCTGTCGGCGAAGGCCCCGGCCTCGTCCAGGGTCGCGCTCACGGCGCCGGAGCCGATGACCAGCTCACGCGCCCGCCGGAAATCGTCCTCCGTCCGCTCGCCCCTGGTGATGGTGCGTTCCCAGAAGGCGTCCTCGCGCCCCTTGGTCCTCGCCGCCGCCAGCAGCAGGGGCAGGGTGGCCTTGCCCTCTCGGAAGTCGTCGCCGGCGTTCTTGCCCAGCGCCTCGGCCGTGCCGCCGTAATCCAGCGCGTCGTCGGCCAGCTGGAACGCCAGCCCCAGCGCCATGCCGTAGTCGCGCAGGGCAGCCGAAGCCCCGTTCGACGACCCTGCGCCGACCGCGCCGGATTCCGCGGCGGCGGCGAACAGCTCGGCCGTCTTGGCGCCGATGATGGTCAGATAGGTGTCGCGGTCCAGGTTCAGGTCGTGCGCCCGCGTCAGCTGCAGCACCTCCCCTTCCGAGATCACCGAAGACGCCTTGGCCAGAATGCCCAGCGCCCGCATGTCGTCGGTTTCGACCATCAGCTCAAAGGCGCGCGCGAACAGGAAGTCGCCGACCAGCACGCTGGACGGCGCCCCCCAGATCAGATGCGCCGCCACCTTGCCGCGCCGCAGCTCCGACACGTCCACGACGTCGTCGTGCAGCAGGGTGGCGGTGTGGATGAACTCCACCGCGGCGGCCAGCTTCAGCGGCGCGTCCAACGGACCCTCGGCCCCGGCCGCGCGCGCGGCCGCCACGGTCAGCAGGGGCCGCAGCCGTTTGCCGCCTGCGCCCACCAGATGCTCGGCCAGCAAGGGGATGACCGGCACGTCGGACTTCATCCTGTCGAGGATCAGGGCGTCGACGGCGGCCATGTCCGGTCCGGCCATCCGCACCAGGTCGTCGACCTGACCGGCGGGGCGGGGGCGGGGCGCGGTCACGGCGTCCAAGGGCGGCACTTTCAGGCGGGAGGTCGGGGAGAAGTCGAGCGCCGCCTTGCCTCATGGCGACGCGGCGCACAATGGTGACCGCCCATGAACGGGTCAAGCGCGTGACCGTCGCACCAGAGATCGATGAAAACGGCCTGCTGAACGGCCGCGTGCGGCTGCTGCAGCCGCGCGACGGCTACCGCGCCGGCATGGACGCCGCCCTGCTGGCGGCCGCCGTGCCCGCGCGGCCGGGGGAGGTGGTGCTCGAGGCGGGATGCGGCGCCGGCGCGGTGCTGTGCCAGATCGGGGCCCGCCGCCCCGGCGTGCGTCTGCTCGGCGTCGAACGCGAGGTGCCCGCGGCGGACCTCGCCCGCCGCAACCTCACGCTCAACGGTCTGGATGGCGAGGCGTTGAACGCCGACGTCGCGGCCGGCTTCGCGGCGCTGGATCGTCCGCGTGCCGACTGGGCCGTCAGCAATCCGCCCTTCTTCGACGATCCGACCGCCCTGCGCGCGCCGGCGCCGGGCAAGCGGGCGGCGTGGATGGCGGACGACGGGCTGCAGGCGTGGACCGATTTCCTTCTCGCCGGCGTCAGGGATGGCGGCGTCGTCGTGATGATCCATCGCGCGGATCGTCTGGGCGACCTGCTGGGCATGCTGGGCCGGAAGGCCGGCTCCTTCCGCATCCTGCCCGTTCATCCGTATGCGGATCGACCGGCCAGAAGGGTGATCGTCAGGGCCACGCGTCTGGGCCGGGCGCCGCTGGTCCTGCTCCCTCCGCTGGTCCTCCACGATGCGGGCGGCGGTCATTCGGCGCGCGCGGACGCCGTGCTGCGCGGCGAGGCGGACCTCGACCTCGACTAGGCGGCGACGTCGAAGTCGAACGCCAGCGGCAGATGGTCGGACGCCATCCGGGCCAGCGGCGAGAACGGCGTGTGCACGCGCGTGACGCGGATCTCGCGGCTGACGAAGGCATGGTCGATGCGGATCGCGGGGTAGCCGGACGGAAAGGTCTTGACCGAGGGCTTCAGGCCCAGCTGACGCTGTCCGTCCTCCAGCCCGGTGGACACGAGTTGCCGGTATGGCCGCGTCACCGAGGTGGCGTTGAAGTCGCCGCACAGGATCGTCGGTCCCGTGCACAGGTCCGAGCCCAGCCACTCCTTGCCCGTCAGGGCGGCGGCCTGCAGGCGCTGCTCGCGCGGCACCAGACCCAGATGGGTGTTGATGACGTTCACCGTCGCCCCGCTTATGTCGATCTGCGCCCACAGGGCCCCGCGCGGTTCAAGTCCCGGCACGTTCGGCAGGGTGGGCAGGGGGCCGGCACGCACCAGCCTCTCCGGATGCGGCGTCAGGATGGCGTCGCCGTACAGTTCGGCCTCGACGCGCATCGCGGCGTGAAAGCGGACCGCCATCGACAGGGCGTCGGCGATCGCCTGCGCCTGATCCACGTGACCCGTGCGGGCGCGGCCGACGTCCAGCTCCTGCAGGCACACGACGTCCGGCTCCAGCTCGGCGATCACGGCGGCGACGCGCGGCACGTCCAGCCGCCGGTCCACGCCGACGCAGCGATGCACGTTGTAGGTGACGAGACGGGGCATGCGTTGCGGCGCCCTACAGGCCGATCATGGCCGTCGGGGGGCGCTCAGATCTCCACCAGACGGTCGGGCACTTCGTTGGGATTGACAGGTCGCGGCGGGAAATGTTCGGCCAGTACGCCGCCGCACAGCGACACCGCCCTGACGAAGCCGTCGGCCGGCGCCTTGCGCTTCATGCCGGACACCAGCGCCGCCGCGGCGTCGGCCCAGACGTCTTCCGACACCTTCTCGTGAATGCCCTTGTCGGCGATGACCTCGACCCGGTGATCGGCGTCCGCCGCGAAGATCAGCACGCCCGTCCGGGCTTCCGTCACGTGCAGGCCGTGCGCCAGAAACTGGTTCAGGGCGGCGCGCCGCACCCGGTCGCGCCGGATCGCGGGCGGCGTCAGCGCGCGCCGCACCGCCGGGATCAGACCCAGCAGCAGAACCGTCAGAAAGGTCGCCAGCTGAAGCACGGCGTGCACGGCGATCGCCGTGCCGGCTTCCGATCCGGCCGCCGCCGCGTGGCCCACGCTCCAGCCGTGCGCCAGGCTGGGCAGATCGGTGGGGTCAAGCCCCAGCGGGATCGCCAACAGGGGCAGGATCAGCGCCGCCGCCGCCGCCCAGCCCAGCAGGACGTCCCAGTAACCGGAGACCTGTCGCGCGAAGACGCAGAAGATCTCGCCGCTGGTCGCCCTTTCGGCTTCGGCGATGGCCGCGGCCACCCGGGCGTGATCGTCGGGGGTCATCTTCATCACCAGCCTCCCGAGGCGCCGCCGCCGCCGAAGCTGCCGCCTCCGCCGCCGAATCCGCCCCCGCCGAATCCGCCGCCGCCCCAGCCCCCGCCGCGGCCGCCGCGCGCGGCGCCGCTCAGCGCCTCGGCCGCCGCCCAGATCAGGATCGGGGTCATGCCGTCGCCCCCGTCGTCGTCCTTGCCGCCCCGGCCCTTGCGGCGTCGTCCGGCCCGCGAGACCGCGCTGACGAAGCTGACGAAGGTCATGAAGACGAAGAAGGCGATGAACAGGATGATCGCGACCGGCACCTCGGGGTCCGGCGACTCGGCCGCCGCCGCGCGCGCCTGCGCCTCCTCCGGGTCCAGCCGCAGCTGGGTCTCGATGGCCTCCACCCCGTTGGTGATCCCCCGCTCGAAACCGCCGTCCCGGAAGGCGGGCAGGATCTGTTCGTGGATGATCAGCGCCGACAGGGCGTCGGTCAGGATCGGCTCAAGGCCGTAACCGACCTCGATCCGCACCTTGCGCTCATTGGGCGCGACGATCAGCAGGACGCCGTTGTTCTCGGCCGACTGGCCGATGCCCCAGGCCCGGCCCAGCTGATAGCCGTAGTCGGCTATGTCGCGGTCCTGCAGGCCGTCGACAGTGACCACCACCAGCTGGTCCGAGGTGTCTCGCTCCAGCGCTTCCAGTCGCGTCGTCAACTCGGCTTCCTTGGCCGGCGACAGCAGGTTCGCCTGATCGACCACCCGACCCGTCAGCGCCGGGAAGGCCAGGTCCTGCGCCAGACCGGGTGCGGCCGCGCACAGCCAGACCAGGGCGACGGCCAGCGCCGCCCCCGCGGCTCTCAGCGAGGCGATCACTGCGCCGGCGTCGCCGCCGGCGGCGCCGAGCCCGGAGCGGCCCCGGGCGCGACGTTGAAGCTGACCGTCGGGGCGCTCTGCGCCGCCTCATTGCCCTGGAACGGCTGCATCGGGCCCGAGCCCGAATGGATGGTGTTGGCCCACAGCACCGTCGGGAAGGTCCGCAGCGCCGTGTTGTGGACGCGGACGGCCTCGTTGTAGTCGCGCCGCGCGATGTTGATGCGGTTCTCCGTCCCCTCCAGCTGGCTCTGCAGCGCGAGGAAGTTCTGGTTCGACTGGATCTGCGGATACTGTTCCACGACCAGCATCAGCCGGCTCAGCGCCTGCGTCAGCTCGCCCTGCGCCGCCTGATAGCGCTGCATCGCCGCCGGATCGCTCAGCATCTCCGGCGTCAGCTGGATCGACGTCGCCCGCGAGCGCGCCTCGATCACCTGCGTCAGGGTCGTCCGCTCCGAGACGGCCGCGCCCTGCACCGTCGCGACCAGGTTCGGGATCAGGTCCGCCCGGCGCTGATAGGCGGCCTGCACGTCCGCCCACTTGGTCTTCGCATTCTCCTCGTTCTGCGGAATGGCGTTCACGCCGCAGCCGGACACGGCCGGCGCCATCACGACCACGGCCGCGACGGCGGCCAGACGGGGGTTGATGTGCATCATCGTGACGGCCCTTCGCGAACGCGGCCCCATCGCCGCTTCGGCCGATATATCAGCCGTTCGGCACGCCGCATCAAGCGTCCAGCGGCTCGGCCTCCACGCCCGCCGTGGCGCAGGCGGCGGCATAGGTGTTGGCCAGCAGCACGGCGATGGTCATCGGACCGACGCCGCCGGGCACCGGCGTGATCGCCCCGGCCACGGCCGCCGCCTCGTCGAACGCCACGTCGCCGACCACCCGCGTCCTGCCCTCCGCCGCCCGGGCGGGATCCGTCGCCGGCACGCGGTTGATGCCGACGTCGACGACCGTCGCGCCCGGCTTGATCCAGTCGCCGCGGATCATCTCCGGTCGCCCCACCGCCGCGACCAGAACATCCGCGCGACGGCAGACCTCCGGCAGATCGCGCGTCCGCGAGTGCGCCACCGTCACCGTGCAGCTGTCGCCCAGCAGCAGTTGCGCCATCGGCTTGCCGACGATGTTGGACCGGCCGACCACCACCGCCTCCAGCCCCGACAGGTCGCCCAGCTCCGCCTTAAGCAGCATCAGACAGCCCAGAGGCGTGCAGGGGACCAGCCCCCGTCCGCCCGTCGCCAGCCGACCGGCGTTGACGACGTGAAAGCCGTCCACGTCCTTGTCCGGATCGATCGCGGCCAGCACGGCGTCGCCGGAGATCTGCGGCGGCAGGGGCAGCTGCACCAGGATGCCGTGGACGGCCGGATCCCGGTTCAGCCGCTCGACCACCGCCAGCAGCTCCTTCTCGGACGTCTCCGTGGGCAGCCGCACGGTCTCGGAGTGGAATCCAGCGGCCTCTGCCCTTTCGCCCTTCGACTTCACATAGATGCGGCTGGCCGGATCGTCGCCGACGATCACGGCCGCCAGTCCCGGTCTCACGCCCGTCGCCGCGTGCAGCCGCTCCGCGGCCTGCGCCACGCGTTGCACCAGCCCGGCGGCGAACCCCTTGCCGTCGATGATGCGCGCACGGGCGGAATCGGACATGGCCGGACCTGCGGAAGTCGTTTCGGGGACGGCCGCGATTTACAGGGCGGGGGGGCTGGCGTCTATGATCGGCGCCGTTCCTCCGGAGATGCGCCGCATGACCCGTCCCGATCCGCTCCTGGGCGCGGCCCTGTCGGCCCTGCTGCTGGCCGCGACGCCCGCCGCCGCGCAGCAGGCCCTTGTGTTCGGCCGCACGGTTTCCGGCGAGCTCACGGCCGACGACGCCCGGGTCGAGGACGGCGGTTACCGCTATGACGAGTGGACCTTCTCCACCCGCGAGGGGCAGCGGGTGGAGCTGACGCTGACCGCCGCCGACTTCGACGCCTATCTCGAAGTGTGGGCGGCGAATTCCGGCACGGACGACGGTCCCCAGTGGTCCGACGACGATTCGCTGTCGGGCACCGACGCCCGCCTGCGCTTCAGCGCGCCCGCCGGCGACTGGATCGTGCGCGCCCGCGGCTTCGAAAGCGAGGCGCTCGGCGCCTATGCCCTCACCCTCGCCGAGCGGCCCCCCGCGCCCCGCGCCCCGCGCCCGACCGGCGTGCGCGTCGGCCGCGCGGTTCAGGGCGATCTATCCGACCGCGATCCCGAAACCGGCGACGGGGTCCGCTACGACGCCTACGCCCTGCGTATGCGGCAGGGCGAACGGGTCCTCGCCACCCTGACGTCCGACGCCTTCGATCCGATGCTTCAGGTGGGCCGCGGCGTGGGCGAAGAGTTCGTCGAACTGGGCGTCAACGACGACGACGGGCAGGGTCTCAACTCCCGTCTGGTCTTCGAGGCGCCGTCGTCGGGCGAGTTCGTGATTCGCGTGACCCCCGTCGGCGCCGACGACGGCGCCTACGTGCTGACGCTGGCGGAAGCCCCCCCGGCCGCGCCGGCCGCCGCCCTCGGCTGGGGGGCGTCGGTCCAGGGTGATCTGTCCCCGACCGACGGCGTCAACGCCGACGGCGCCGTGGTCGACGTCTACCGCTTCACCGGCACGGCGGGTCAGCGGGCCCAGATCGACGTGACCTCGTCGGCCTTCGACGCCTACGTCGAGTTGCGGGCGGAGTCGGACCCGTCGCAGGTGCTCGCCGAGGACGACGACGGCGGCCCGGAGGGCACGGACTCACGCCTGCTCCACACCCTCCCGGCCGACGGCGAATACCGCGTCGAGGTCCGGGCCTTCGCCCCCGGCGGCGTCGGCGCCTACACGGTCTCGCTGACCGAGGCCGCGCCCGAGCGCCCGGCGACGCCGCTCGCCTTTGGTGCGGCGGTCGAGGGTCAGATCGAAGACGCCGATCCGCGCGATTCCGAAAATCGCGGCTACGACTCCTATGTCTTCAGCGGCGTCGAAGGGCAGCGCGTGCAGGCCATCCTGCGCTCCGGCGACTTCGACGCCTTTCTCCGGGTCGGCTCGGCAGAGGGCGAGTTCTCCGACCTGGCCTCCGACGACGACGGTCTGGGGGAGGGCACGGATTCCCGCCTCAACTTCACGGTTCCGGCCGACGGCGACTACGTGCTTCGCGTCTCGCCGCTCGGCCCCGACGCCGACGGCCTCTACGCCGTCGAACTGATCGACCGCGGACCCAAGCCCCAGCCGGGCAGTCTGATCGTCGGCGCCTCCGTCAGGGGCGTCCTGTCGGAAAACGACGACGCCGCGGCGGACGGCAGCTGGTTCGACTCCTACCGCGTGCACGCCAAGGCGGGCGAGCCGCTGCGCATCGAACTGGCTTCCAACGCCTTCGACGCCTTCGTCATGATCGGCCGTGAGAAGGACGACGGCGGCTTCGAGGTGCTGGGCAGCGACGACGACTCCCTGTCCGACACCCATGCCCGGCTGGATTGGGAAGCGCCGGAAGACGGGGACTACGTCATCCGCGCCGGCAGCTTCGGCGCCCAGGAGGCCGGCCGTTACGTGCTGACGGTCAAGCCCCAGCCCAAGCCGTGATCGCGCGTCAGGCGGCGTCAGATGACGGCGTCGCCGCGACGATGTAGCGTTCCCTCCATGGCCGCTTCCGGCCGGGGGAATTCCAGCACATGCGTCGCCTCACTCTCTTCGCCGCCGTCGGTCTGACGGCCCTCGCCGCTGCCGGCGCAGCCTCGGCCCAGTCGATCTCGGTCGGCCAGACCGTGCGCGGCACGATCGCCACCTCGGATCCCAAGGTGGAAGTGGACGGCAGCCACTACGACTGCTGGGTCTTCACCGCCCCCGCCGGGACCTACACGGTCGACTACCGCTCGGACGACTTCGACGCCTTCCTCGCCGTGGGCAAGGGCCGCGATTGCTCGGGCAGCACGACGGTCGCCAATGACGACTGGGGCGACGGCCTGGACTCGCACGCGGAGTTCGCCACCGACGGCGGCGCCTGGTTCATCAAGGCCAACACCCTGGAGGGCGGCGAAACCGGCGCCTATACGCTCTCCCTCGTCTCCGGCGGCGATCCGCGGGTCATGGAAAACGACGGCTTCGGCCCCGACGATTCCGAGGCGTCGGACGGAGAGATCGATCTGGCCTGGCTCGAAGCGCTGGACGGGCGTGAGGGCGGCGAGGAACACCTGATGAATGTGCTGTGCGCGGCCGTCGACACGCTCGACCTCATCGTCACCATGGAGTCGATGACGGAAGAGCAGCTGGAGGCGCGCGTCGCCGAAGGCAGCCAGTTTACCGATCGCGCCTATGCGACCGGCGGCTCGCTGGGATTCAGCCGCGATGACGTGGAGACCCAGGTCGCCGAACTGGGCGTGACCCTCCTCATGGACCCTGAGAGCTCCGGCGACTTCTCCGAGGCCCGTCAGGAATGCATGGGCATGCTCTGAGCCGGACGGCTCAGCCCAGCAGGTCTCCGACGAACGGCCGCCACCGTCCCTCCCGGACGGTGGTGGTCGCCCGCGCGATGTCCGGCGCGAAATAGTGGTCCTCGGCGTATTCCGCCGCCGCCTCGCGCACGATCGCCCACGCCCCTTCCAGCGCGGCCGAGCTTTTCAGCGGGCGCTGGAAGTCGATGCCTTGCGCCGCGGCCAGCAGTTCGATCCCGACCACGGTCGCGGTGTTTTCCGCCATCTCGAGCAGCCGTCGCGCGCCGTGCGTCGCCATCGACACGTGATCTTCCTGGTTGGCGCTGGTGGGGACGGTGTCGACGCTCGCCGGATGGCTCAGCATGCGGTTCTCGGCCACCAGGGCGGCGGCCGTCACCTGGGCGATCATGAAGCCCGAGTTCAGCCCGCTCTCCCGCACCAGAAACGCCGGCAGTCCGCTCATCTTCGGATCGACGAGGATCGACGTCCGCCGCTCCGAGATGTTGCCGATCTCGCACAGGACCAGCGCGATCTGATCCGCCGCGAAGGCCACGGGTTCGGCGTGGAAGTTGCCGCCTGAGATCACGTCGCCCTCGGCGAAGAAGACCAGCGGATTGTCCGTCACCGCATTGGCCTCGCGCACCAGCGTGGCCGCCGCGGCCCGCAGCACGTCCAGCCCCGCCCCCATGACCTGCGGCTGACACCGCAGGGAGTAGGGGTCCTGCACCTTCTCGCAGTCGTCGCGGTGGCTCTCCCGGATGTCCGACCCGGCCAGAAGGTCGCGCAGCACGCGGGCCACCTCGATCTGCCCCGGCTGGCCCCGCAGCGCGTGGATGCGCGGATCGAACGGCGCGTCCGAGCCCTTCAGCGCGTCCACCGACAGGGCGCCCGCCACCAGACCGGCGGCGAACGCGTCCTCCGCGGCCAACAGTCCCGCCAGCGCCAGCGCCGTCGAGCACTGTGTGCCGTTCAGCAGCGCCAGACCCTCCTTGGGCCCCAGCACCACCGGCTCGCGTCCGACGCTCGCCAGCGCCTCGACCGCCGGGACCACGCGTCCGCCGACCACCGCCTCGCCCACGCCGATAAGCACGCAACTCATGTGCGCCAGCGGCGCCAGATCGCCCGACGCGCCCACCGAACCCTTGGACGGGATCACGGGCAGGACCTCGCCGTTCACAAGATCGATCAGGGCCTGCAGCGTGTCGCGACGCACGCCCGATGCGCCCTTCGACAGGCTGGCGATCTTCAGCGTCATCAACAGTCGCGTGACGCCCGGCGACAGCGGGGCGCCGACCCCGCAGGCATGGCTTAGAACCAGATTTTTCTGCAGCGTCTCAAGATCTTCGGCGGCGATGCTCGTGTTGGCCAGCAGGCCGAAGCCGGTGTTGATCCCGTACACCGTCCGGCCCTTCGCCAGAATGTCGGCCACCGTCGCGGCGCCGGCCTCGACGTCGGCCCAGGCGGCGTCGCTCAACGAGATCGTCACGGGTCCTTCCAGGGCGGCGCGCAGCTGGGCCAGCGTCAGCGGCGCGACGCCGATCGTGATGGCGGTCATGTTCAGCCCCCCACCGACGGCAGATTCAGCCCGTGTTCCCGCGCGGCTTCCTTCGCGACCTCATACCCCGCGTCGGCATGCCTCATCACCCCCGTCGCCGGGTCGTTCCACAGCACGCGCTCCAGCCGCCTCGCCGCCTCGGGCGTGCCGTCGGCGACGATCACCACGCCGGAGTGCTGGGAGTAGCCCATGCCGACGCCGCCGCCATGATGCAGGGACACCCAACTGGCGCCCGACGCCGTGTTCAGCAGGGCGTTCAGCAGCGGCCAGTCCGACACCGCGTCCGACCCGTCCATCATGGCCTCGGTCTCTCGGTTGGGGCTCGCCACCGAGCCCGAGTCCAGATGATCGCGCCCGATCACGATCGGCCCCGACAGCTCCCCCGACGCCACCATGTCGTTGAACATCAGCCCGGCCCGGTGCCGGTCGCCCAGCCCGATCCAGCAGATGCGAGCCGGCAGGCCCTGGAACGCGATCCGCTCGCCGGCCATGTCCAGCCAGCGGTGCAGGCCGGCGTCGTGGGGGAACAGCCCCTTCATCGCCGCGTCCGTCTTGCGGATGTCTTCCGGATCGCCCGTCAGGCTGGCCCAGCGGAACGGCCCGATCCCGCGGCAGAACAGCGGCCGGATGTACGCCGGCACGAAGCCGGGAAAAGCGAAGGCGTCGCTCACGCCCGCATCGAAGGCGACCTGCCGGATGTTGTTGCCGTAGTCGGTCGTCGGCACGCCCGCCGCGTGGAAGTCCAGCATGGCCTGCACGTGCACGGCCATCGACCTGCGCGCCGCCGCCTCGACCGTGGCGGGGTCGCTCTCGCGCTTCTCTTCCCACTCGGCGACCGTCCACCCGGCCGGCAGATAGCCGTTGACCGGATCGTGGGCGCTGGTCTGGTCGGTGACCAGGTCGGGCCTCACTCCACGCCGGACAAGTTCAGGCAGGACGTCCGCCGCGTTGCCCAACAAGCCGATCGACGTCGGCTTTTTGTCTTGCAGCGACCGCTCCAGCATCTCCAGCGCCTCGTCGACGCTCTCGGCCATGACGTCCAGATACCGGGTGCGGAGGCGGAACTCGATGCGGCTGCGCTGGCACTCCACGGCGATGCACGACGCGCCGGCCATGGTCGCCGCCAGCGGCTGCGCCCCGCCCATGCCGCCCAGCCCGGCCGTCAGGATCCACTTGCCCGACCAGTCGCCGCCGTGGTGCTGGCGCCCGGCCTCCATGAATGTCTCGTAGGTGCCCTGAACGATGCCCTGGGTGCCGATGTAGATCCACGACCCTGCCGTCATCTGGCCGTACATGGCCAGCCCCTTGCGATCCAGTTCGTTGAAATGCTCCCAGGTCGCCCACTTCGGAACCAGGTTCGAATTGGCGATCAGCACGCGCGGCGCGTCGGCGTGGGTGCGGAAAACGCCCACCGGCTTGCCCGACTGCACCAGCAGCGTCTCGTCCTCGCCCAGCCCGCGCAGGCTCTCCACGATCCGGTCGAAAGCCGCCCAGTCGCGCGCCGCCTTGCCGATTCCGCCATAGACGACCAGGTCCTGCGGCCGCTCGGCCACATCGGGGTCGAGGTTGTTCATCAGCATGCGCAGGGCGGCCTCGGCGGCCCAGGTCCTGGCCGTCTTCTGCGGCCCGCGCGGCGCGCGCACGACGCGCGCGTTGGACATGTGTTGTTCGCTCATGGCCGCGTCTCTACGCTGCCCGACCATGACCTTGGAAGCCTCCGAAGCTCTGGGCTGGCGATCCGTCGCCGACCTGACCGGCGATCACCCCGACGCGCGCGTCGCGATCGTCGGCGCGCCGCTGAACGAGCGGTCGCTGACGCCCGGCCGCTGCGATCTGGCCCCAAAGGCCTTCCGCGCCGTCCTGCCGCGGTTCTCGACCTACGATGTGGAGACCGGGCTGGAGCTGACGACCGCCGTCCACGACGCCGGGGACGTGCCGCTGAAGGCCGTCTCGCCCGCCGCCGCCTTCGTGCCCGTCCGCGACGCCGTGGCCGCGCAGACGGGCCGCGACCTGACCGTGCTGATCGGCGGCAACAACGCGATCACCCGGCCGGGCGTCCACGCCCTGGGCCTCGGCCGCGTCGGCCTGCTGACGCTGGACGCCCATTTCGACCTCCGCGACGCCGACCGTGGCCTGACCAACGGCAATCCCGTCCAGGCTCTGCTGGACGACGGGCTGGACGGCCGCCGCATCAGCCAGATCGGCCTCGCCCCCTTCGCCAACACCCGCCGCGCCCATGAGAAGGCGAAGGCCGCCGGCACCTCGGTCCGCACCGCCGCCGACTGCCGCGCCCACGGCATGGCCGCCATGGTGACGCAGGAACTCGACCGCCTCTCCGCCCTCTGCGACGCGATCTACGTCGATTTCGACATCGACGTCATCGACCGCGGCCAGTGGCCCGCCAGCCCCGGCGCCCGCCCCGGCGGCGTCCCGGTCCATGACTTCTTCGCGGCGACCCGCGTCGTGGGTGCCCATCCAAAAGTCCGCGCCGTCGACCTGACCGAATACGACCCGTCCCTCGAAGTCGGCGACCTCGGCTCGCTGACGGCGGGGCGCTGGTTCTGCGAGTTGCTGGCCGGGTTCCAGTCGCGTGGCTGACGGCTTCGACCTCCTCCTCACCGACTGCCGCCTCGCCACCATGGCTGAAGGCGAGACCCCCTATGGCGCGATCCAGGATGGCGCGATGCTGGTCCGTGACGGCCGCATCGCCTGGGTCGGCCCCCGCGCCGATCTGCCGGCCCACGACGCGGTCGAGACCCGGCGCCTCGACGGCCGCTGGGTCACGCCCGGACTGATCGACTGCCACACCCATCTGGTCTTCGGCGGCAACCGCTCGCACGAGTTCGAGCGTCGCCTGACCGGCGTGCCCTATGAGCAGATCGCGCGCGAGGGCGGCGGCATCGTCTCGACCATGACGGCCACGCGCGCGACCGGTGAGGACGCGCTCGTCGCCTCCGCCCTCGACCGCCTGCGCGGCCTGACCGACACCGGCGTGACCACGGTCGAGATCAAGTCCGGCTACGGCCTGGACGCCGCCAACGAGCTGAAGATGCTCCGCGCCGCCCGCCGCGTCGGCGGCGAAGGCGGCGTGCGCGTCTCGACCACTTTCCTCGGCCTGCACGCCCTGCCGCCCGAGCATCGCGCCGACCGCGCCGCCTATCTGGACCTGATGATCGACGACGTCCTGCCCGCCGCCCACGCCGAAGGGCTGGTGGACATGGTCGACGCCTATTGCGAACCCATCGCCTTCACCCGCGAGGAGGTCGCGCGCCTGTTCGACAGGGCGCGTGCGCTCGGCCTGCCGGTCAAGCTGCACGCCGACCAGCTGTCCAACGGCGGGGGAGGGGCCCTGGCCGCCGCCCATCGCGCCTTGTCCGCCGATCACGTCGAACACGTCGATGAGGCCGGCGTCGCCGCCATGGCCGCGGCCGGCGCCGTCGCGGTCCTTCTGCCCGGGGCTTGGCTGATGCTGCGCGAGACCGTCCTGCCTCCCGTCGATCTTTTCCGTCGTCACGGCGTGCGAATGGCCGTCGCCACCGACTGCAACCCCGGCACCTCGCCGGTCGCCAGCATGACCGCCGCGCTCAATCTCGCCTGCGTCCAGTTCCGACTGACGCCCGAGGAAGCCCTGGTCGGCGCGACCCGCCATGCGGCCGCCGCCCTCGGCCTGTCGTCCGCCGCCGGCACGCTGGCGGCCGGCAAGGCCGCCGATCTCGCCGTCTGGAACGTCGAGCGCCCGGCCGAGCTCTGCTACTGGATGGGCCTGCCCCTGCTTCACCAGCGCTGGCTGAACGGCATCCTCAGGTAGCGCAAAACAACCAAAGATTGCACAGCGAGCGAATCGTGGCATCCTCCGCCGCGGAGGATCGCCATGCCGCGTCGACCCACACGAACCGAACTCGCCATGGTCGTCGCCCTTGCCCTGTGCACGATCGCCCAGATCGGCCTCACCGTGCTGGACCTGCTGTCCGCCTGACCGCCCCGTGCTAGACGGCGCGTCCTGGGGGGGAGAGCGTCATGGCCGTCACCGAAATGGACGTCGTCATTCTGGGCGGGGGCCACAACGGCCTCGTCTGCGCCTTCTATCTGGCCCGCGCGGGTCTGAAAGTGACGGTGCTGGAGCGGCGCCACGTCGTCGGCGGGGCGGCGGTGACGGAGGAGTTTCACCCCGGCTTCCGCAACTCGACCGCCAGCTACACCGTCAGCCTGCTGAACCCCAAGGTGATCGCCGACATGGATCTGGCGCGCCACGGCCTCCGGGTCGTGCTGCGCAAGGTCGCCAACTTCCTGCCCCTGCCGGACGGCGACCGTCTGCTGGCGGGCGAGGGGATCACCGGGCCGGAGGTCGCCCGCTTTTCCCGGCAGGACGCCGACCGGCTGCCCGAGTACGAGCGCAGGCTGGAAGTCGTCGCCGACGTCCTGCGCGACTGGATCCTGCGTCCGCCGCCCAACATGACCTCCGGCGGCTGGCTGCACGCCCTGCCGGATCTGCTCTCGGCGGGCGCGTTGGGGCGCCAGGCCGCCGCGCTGGACGTGCAGGGCCGTCGCGACCTGCTGGACCTGTTCACCAGGTCCGCCGGCGATTGGCTGGACGGCTGGTTCGAGAGCGATCCCGTCAAGGCGCTGTTCGGCTTCGACGGCGTGGTCGGCAACTATGCCGGGCCCTACACGCCCGGCAGCGCCTACGTCCTGCTGCACCACGTCTTCGGCGAGGTGAACGGCAAGAGAGGCGCCTGGGGCCATGCGATCGGCGGCATGGGCGCCATCACCCGGGCCATGGCCGCCGCCTGCGCCGAACGCGGCGTCGACGTCCGGCTGGACGCGCCAGTGACCCAGGTGCTGACCGAGCGGGGCAGGGCGGTCGGCGCGGTGACGGAGGCCGGCGACGTCGTCCGCGCCCGCGCCGTCGTCTCCAACCTGCACCCCCGCCTGCTGTTCGACCGGCTCGTCGATCCCGCCGCCGTGCCCCACGACTTCCGCGAGCGCATGACCCGCTACGCCTCGGGATCCGGCACCTTCCGCATGAACCTCGCGCTCAGCGAACTGCCGCGCTTCACCGCCATGCCCGAACCCGGGGACCACCTGACCGCCGGCATCATCATGGCGCCCTCGCTGGACTACATGGAGCGCGCTCACGCCTCGGCCCGGCTGGACGGCTGGTCGCGCCGGCCGATCATCGAAATGCTGATTCCCTCGACCCTGGACGACACGCTCGCGCCGCCGGGCCGCCACGTCGCCAGCCTGTTCTGCCAGCACGTCTCGCCCGACCTGTCCGACGACGACCGCGAGACCGTCGCCGACCTCATGACAGAGACGGTCGACGGCTGGGCGCCCGGGTTCAAGGCCTCGGTGCTCGGCCGCCTCGCCCTGGGGCCGCGCGACCTTGAGCGGCGCTTCGGCCTCGTTGGCGGCGACATCTTCCACGGCCGCCTGACGCTGGACCAGCTTTTCAGCGCCCGTCCGGTCCTCGGCCACGCCGATCATCGCATGCCCGTCCCCGGCCTCTATCTCTGCGGCGCGGGCGCCCACCCCGGCGGCGGCGTCACAGGTGCTCCAGGGCACAACGCGGCCAGGGCGGTGCTGAAGGACTTGCGCTGACGGTGCTGGCGCGCTGCGCCGCAGCGGCGACGCGAAGATCGACCGCGTCCGATTGTGATGACCGGCGCCGATTTCATGAGGCCGATCAGAGGCCATTCGATTTTCTGGGCTCCGACGTCGACGTCGCTCCGGACCTGACCCATCCTGCCTTCGTCCCGTCGCACCGGAGGGCTCGTGAGGCCTGCGACCTTGCGGCGGCGGGAGCGTGTGGAGCGGGGCTCGCCGCCTTCGGGCGGCGGGGCCGATCGGGGTCACCAAGAGATGATCCCGGGCAAGGGTCAGGGGGGATACCTGGACCGATCCGGCAGACGTCGCAGGACGTCGCCGCCCGCCGGAGGCGACCGCGGTAAGGCGTGAACAGCGCCACCCGACGCGGGCTTCCGGAAAACCATGCGCGCGGAGCGTCACGCGAAGCCGAAACGGTATTTTCTTTCTGCATCCGGGCTTCGCGCCCGGCGCTCCGCCAGCCCTCCAACCTCGCCGTCCCGCGGCGGGGCGCTTGGGCACGCCCCCGTGCCTCTCAATCCCCATCCGATTTCCGGCCACGCTTGAACGCGTACGCTTCCGGACCACATACTTTCCGAAGGCCGCCACAAGGCGGGTCGAGTCGAAACGGCCGGGCTCTCGCCCTCCACGCCGGCTCGGCGGGTCCGGGATCAACCCGGGCTCCAGGAAGTCGCATCATGTCCGAGTCCACAGTCCTGCCCGTCCTGCCGTTGCGGGACATCGTCGTCTTCCCGCACATGGTCGTGCCGCTGTTCGTCGGCCGCGAGAAATCCGTGCGCGCGCTCGACGAGATCATGAAGGGCGAAAAGCAGATCCTGCTGGCCACGCAGAAGAACAGCGTCGACGACGATCCCGCCGCCGACGCCATCTATCCGATCGGGGTGCTGGCCACCGTGCTGCAGTTGCTCAAGCTGCCCGACGGCACCGTGAAGGTGTTGGTCGAGGGCAAGCGCCGCGCGCGCCTGACCCGGTTCACCGATCAGGAAGAGTATTTCGAGGCCGAGGCCGTCACCCTGGACGACGAGGTCGCCGACCCCGCGCGCGCCGAGGCCCTGTCGCGCGCCGTGATCGAGCATTTCGAGCACTACGTGAAGCTGAACAAGAAGGTCCCGCCCGAGGCCCTCAGCTCCATCCCCCAGATCACCGACCCGTCCAAGCTGGCCGACAGCGTCGCCGCCCATCTGTCGGTCAAGATCGCCGACAAGCAGAAGTTGCTGGAAACCTTCGACGTCTCCGGCCGTCTGGAGCAGGTTTACGGCCTGATGGAGGGCGAGATCAGCGTCCTGCAGGTCGAAAAGAAGATCCGCTCGCGCGTCAAGCGTCAGATGGAGAAGACCCAGCGCGAATACTACCTCAACGAGCAGATGAAGGCGATCCAGCGCGAGCTGGGCGAGACCGACGATCAGCGCGACGAGATCATGGAGCTGGAGAAGCGCATCCGGAAGACGAAGCTGTCCAGGGAAGCGCGGACCAAGGCCGAGGCCGAGGTCAAGAAGCTGCGCAACATGAGCCCGATGTCGGCCGAGTCGACCGTCGTGCGGAACTATCTCGACTGGCTGCTGTCCATTCCGTGGGGCAAGGCCAGACAGAAGCCCATCGACCTCCAGAAGGCCGAGGACATCCTTGAGGAGGACCACTACGGCCTCGAGAAGGTCAAGGAACGGATCATCGAGTATCTGGCCGTTCAGGCGCGCACCGGCTCGCTGAAGGGGCCGATCCTGTGCCTCGTCGGTCCTCCCGGCGTGGGCAAGACCTCGCTGGCCAGGTCGATCGCCAAGGCCACGGGTCGTGAGTACGTCCGCATGTCGCTGGGCGGCGTGCGCGACGAGGCGGAGATCCGCGGCCACCGCCGCACCTACATCGGCTCCATGCCGGGCAAGATCATCCAGTCGATGAAGAAGGCGAAGACGACCAACGCCTTCATCCTGCTGGACGAGATCGACAAGCTGGGCGCCGACTGGCGCGGCGACCCGTCGTCGGCCCTGCTCGAGGTGCTGGATCCGGCCCAGAACTCGACCTTCGGCGACCACTACCTGGAGGTCGATTACGACCTCTCGAACATCATGTTCGTCACGACCGCCAACTCGCTGAACATGCCTCAGCCCCTGATGGACCGGATGGAGATCATCCGGGTCAGCGGCTACACCGAGGACGAGAAGGTCGAGATCGCCAAGCGTCACGTCCTGCCCAAGCAGCTGTCCGACCACGGCCTGAAGGCGGGCGAGCTGATCGTGCCGGAAGATACGATCCGCGACCTGATCCGCTACTACACGCGTGAGGCCGGCGTGCGCTCGCTGGAGCGCGCCCTGGGCGGCGTGGCCCGCAAGGCTGTGCGTGAGATGGCCCGGACCGGGGCGAAGACCATCACGGTCGACGCTGGCAAGCTGGGCGAATACGCGGGCGTGCGGAAGTTCCGCTACGGTGAGACGGACGAGACCGACCAGGTCGGCATCGTCACGGGTCTGGCCTGGACGGAGTTCGGCGGCGACATCCTGACCATCGAGGCGATCAGGATGCCGGGCCGCGGCCGCATGACCGTGACCGGCAACCTCAAGGACGTGATGAAGGAGTCGATCTCCGCCGCCGCGTCCTACGTCCGGGCGCGGTCGCTGGCCTTCGGCGTCAAGCCGCCGGTCTTCGAGAAGACCGACATCCACGTCCACGTGCCCGACGGCGCCACGCCGAAGGACGGCCCCTCGGCCGGCGTGGCCATGACCGTGGCCATGGTCTCGGTCCTGACGGGCGTGCCGATCCGCAAGGACATCGCCATGACCGGCGAGATCACGCTGCGGGGACGGGTCACGGCCATCGGCGGCCTGAAGGAGAAGCTGCTCGCCGCCCTGCGCTCCGGCATCCGGACGGTGCTGATCCCGCAGGAGAACGAGAAGGACCTCGCCGACGTGCCCGACAACGTGAAGTCGGCGCTGGAGATCGTTCCGATCTCGACGGCCGACGAGGCGCTGAAGTGGGCCCTGACCGGCACGCTGACCCCCGTCGAATGGGACGAGGCCGCCGAGCCCCTGCCGCGCGCCGAACCGCCCGTCGACGGCGCCGCGGTCACCGTCAGCCACTGACGACCTGAAACGGAAAAGGCCCGCCGGAGCGATCCGGCGGGCCTTGTCTCTGGTGGGCGGCGAGGGGTTCGAACCCCCGACCCCCTCGGTGTAAACGAGGTGCTCTGACCAGCTGAGCTAGCCGCCCCGCCTCAGAACCGGAAGCTGGCCCGCAGCAGCAGCATGTAGCGGACGTAGTCCTCGATCAGCTCGGCGTCCGCGCTGACGGACAGCATGCCCAGCTCGTTGCCGACGTTCAGGCGGAAGCCGACGATCGGACCGCCGCCCTCGATGCCGGCGGGCGTGATGGCGAAGTCGCCGCCGCCGCCCGTGAACCGGCCCATGGTCACGCCCGGATCGACCGAGATGTTCTGGCGCCAGCCCAGCCGCAGCTCGGGCCGCAGCCAGCTGCCCTGGCCCATGCCCATCGAGACGTTCATGGCCGCCACGGCCGAGAACATGTGACCCTCGCGCTCGTCGATCTCCAGATCGAACGCGCCGCCCCCGCCGGTCTCCGTGTGCGCGTCCTCGCTCAGCGAGAAGTACTCCGCGTAGACCTCGGGGCGGATGGTGAAGCGGCCGTAGCTGCGCTCGTACGAGGCGCCGCCGGCCAGGGCCACCGTCCAGCCGTTCCAGCTGGACGTGTTCGTCAGGTTCAGGCCCGACCCCACCAGCCGCCGGGTGGAGTCGAACGTGGCGTATCCACCCGCCGCCCGCGCCCAGGTCGTCCAGTACTGGCCCTGCGCCCGCCAGTAGAGGCCCAGCTCGATCAGGTTGGCCGAAACCACCTCCTCGGCCGCCGATTCCGGGTCTTCCAGATCGGACGAGGTGAAGGCGACGCTGACGCCGAGATTGCCGTAGTCGGTGCCCATCTCGACGCCGCCCGCGACGCCGAAGCCTTCCGACCGGAAGCCGTAGCTGTCGGTCTTGTCCTTGTCGGCGTAGAAGGTGATCTCCTGCAGCCAGGCGCTGGCTTGGCCCGGCGCGGCCGAGGCGTTGCGCCCGACCAGTGCGCGGGTCACGGCGTCGACGCCGCCCGCGAGCGACAGCAGCGGACCGCCCGAATGGTCGGGCAGCAGCTGCTCGTACAGGTCGATGAACTCCGCCCGGTCGGTCTGGGACAGGAAGGCGTTCAGCAGGGCCTCATCCGACTCCAGCGCGCCGTAGAACGAGTCGAACAGACCGGCTTCCGACGTGATGAGGCCGGCTTCCTCCGCCGTGCGTCGACGCACGTCGACGTACACCTCCCCGGCGGCGGCGTCGGCCGAGGCGTCCACTCGGAAGAGATAGGGCGAGTTGGCTTCCGTCGCGTCGAAATCCACCTGACCCAGAGTCAGGGTGTTCGCATCGATCACCGTGTAGCGGGTGGGGGCTGAGATCAGGGAGTTGAAACGCACGCCGAGCTGAGCACCCGTCTGCAGGTCGGCGGTCCCGGAAACCCGGTATCCACCCGCCTGACCGGTGCCGCCGTCGACGGTGACGATGAGCCGGCCGTCGGGACCCACAGTCAGACCACTGACGTCCAGCGGCCCTGTCTGCCGGCCGTCGAGCGTGCCGTTCTGCACGTTGATCGACAATTGTCCATCGGCGTCGGACAGCCGCGCGGTCACGCGGGAACCTCCTGAAATCAGGAGGCGGTCGGCGCCTGCCCCGAAGGCTATGTCCCCGTCGACCGTGCCGTTCCGGACGTCGACGACGTCGGCGCCGGAGCCCAGCAGAATCGACCCGAAGACGGAGGGTTCGGACGCGTCGGCCACTCCGTCGCCGTCCGTGTCGGGGTTGCCGGCTCCTGGGGGCGCATCGGTCGGGTCGTCATCCTGCAGGAACGTGACCCCGGTCGTGTTCGCGCGAAGATCGATCGCAACGGCCGTGCCGGTGACCGGCGTGTCGTCCGCGGGCACAAGGTTGGCCTCGATGATCCCCAGGTTGGTGAAGGACGTCAGACGCCCGCTCAAATCCAGCACCGTCGAGATGTTGGCCGTGCCGCCTCCGCTCGTGGCCAGAACGGTCCCGCGATTGGTGAACTGGGCGACGTCGGCGCCGGCGTCGAACATCAGTGCCGTCACCTGACCCCCGACGTCGCTGGCGCTGGCGGCGGTCAGAAATCCGGCATTTACGAAGCGCGGCGTCGTGACGCCGTCGCCGAAGCGCACCGCGATGGCGTCGCCGTCGAACGCCAACGCCGACACAGGCCCCGAAGACAGCACGCCGCCTGCGATGTTCACCGTCCGCCCGCCCCCGGCGCCGAACCTGATGGCCTGCGCGTCGGTGCCGTCCAGGATGCCCTGCGAGCTGACCGTGCCCCGATTGATGAACCCGTAGTTCAGGTCACCTGTCCCTACCGCGCCGAGGTCGACGTTCTGGGTGGTGGAACCGACCAGAATGGCCGGCGCCGCGCCGAAAACGGAAACGCGGGAAGCGGTTTCCTCAGAATCGGTCACGCCGTCGCCGTCGTCGTCGGTTGAGTTGGGATTGGAGTCCGTGGGGAGGACGTCGAACAGCACGCCCCGAGCCACGTTGGCGCCGATCACGATCGCGGGACCGCCTTCAAGCCTGTCGTCGGCGTCGAGGTCGTCAATGGCGTCCTGATTGGGACGAGAGGTGTACCGGTAGCCCGTCGACTGGACTTCGCCCTGGAAGATCAGGCGCCCGGTGACGTCGCCGTCGAACCGCACCGCCGAGGAGCCTTCCCCAAGCGACGCCACGGTTCCCCCGATGTAGGCGTCGCCATCGAGGGTGCCGGCGCTCCTGACCGCCACGGACCGGTCGCCCAGCACCCGCACTTCGCCCTGGTTGCGGAGGTTGCCCACCAGGCCGGCGTCGATCGAGATGCCGTAGGAGTCGTTCCCTTCGACGAAGACGAAGCCCGAGCGACTGAGGGCGACGTTTCCGGTGACCGGCCCCGCAAGCCGAATTCCATAACGCCCCGAGCCGGTCGCGAAAGGACCGTCGGCGTCGAGGTCGTTGTCCGGATTGGGATAGGTCCCCAGCGAGTCGGCCACGGTGATGCGGTCGTTGATGGTGATGCTGGTCGTCACCCCTCCATTCACCAGCACCCCGACGGCCCCATTGGCGGCGTTCGTGAAGTTGATGGATCCGCCGGTGGACAGGGTGAAGGTGTTGCTTGAATCCACCGTGACGGCCGTGCCGGCCGACAGATTGATCGCACCGCCGGAGGCGATCTCGATATTGGCGGGCGCGCCGCTCGTGCCGGCGTTAGACGTCTGGATCGGCGTCGTCCGCGCCGTGTTGATCACGACCTGGGCCTGGGCGCCGGCGGCGAAGAGAAGGGGCGCGAGCGCGGCGGCGGTCGCATAGAAAAGACGCATGAGCGGGGGCACCCTCGACGACACGAGACGATTTGAGGGGCCGTTTAGCAGCCCCTTCGGACGTTTGTCCCAAGTTTCCCGAATTTGAGGCGAATGCAAGGCCGGGCGCCGCATTCCGGCCTTGCGCCGCACGATGTCACGGTGATATCACTTCGACATCGAAACAGGGGGTTTCAATGACCGAGAAAAGAGAACGATCCGTCGAGCGGGCCGCGCGGGCCGCGGGCGGCATCCCCATTCTGCTGGCGTCGCTGGCGATGGTTGTGGCCGGGCCGGTGCTGGTGGCCCAGAATCCGGATGCGTGGCCTTACCTCGTCGGCGGCGTCAGTCTGGCCACCGTCGGCCTGTTCCTGATGTGCGGCTTCTACGCGCTTCAGCCGAACGAGGCGGCCGCCATCCTGCTGTTCGGCGACTATCGCGGCACCGACCGCACGACCGGTCTCCGCTGGGTTTTGCCGTGGTACACGCGCAAGAAAATCAGCCTGCGGGCCCGCAATCTGACCAGCGACAAGCTGAAGGTGAACGACAAGCGCGGGAACCCGATCGAGATCGCCGCCAACGTCGTATGGCGCGTGGAGGATTCGGCTCAGGCCCTGTTCGACGTCGACGATTATCAGGCTTTCGTGAACATCCAGGTCGACACCGGCCTGCGCGATCTGGCCTCCCACTACGCCTACGACCACGGTGAAGAGCATGAGTTGACGCTCCGGGCCGACGCGGAGGACGTCGCGGCCAAGCTGAGCCAGGAACTGGCCGGCCGCGTCTCGGTCGCGGGCGTGGTGGTCGACGAGGCCCGTTTGGCGCACCTTGCGTATGCGCCTGAAATCGCCGGGGCCATGCTGAAGCGTCAGCAGGCCGAGGCCGTTCTGGCCGCGCGTCGTCTGATCGTGAAGGGCGCCGTCGGCATGGTCGAGGCGGCGCTGACGGATCTCGGCGAGCGCGGCGTGGTCGAGCTGGATGAGGACCGCAAGGCTGCCATGGTCTCGAACCTTCTGGTCGTGCTGTGCGCCGACCGGGAAGCGCAGCCGGTGGTCAACACCGGCACCCTGTACGGCTGATGCCGGGACGGGCGACGAAAGCCTTCCTGCTTCGCGCCTCTCCCGAGGTGATGGCGGCGGTCGAGCGATTGGCCGCCGCCGAACTTCGATCGGTCAACGCCCAGGTCGAGATGCTCCTGCGTGAGGCCCTGTCGCGGCGGGGGCGGCCCGTTCCGGACTCCCGCCCGCCCGGGGGAAGGGGCGACGACGCTTGAGCTTGATCGCGGGCGGCGCTACGGCGCGACATGGTCAAGTCGCACATGTCAAAGGTCCGCAAGGCCCGGCGCATCCAGAAGAAGGTCCGCAAGGGCCGCATCGGCGTGAGCGCGGCCGAGCGCGAGCTGGTGAGCCTTGCGGGGCTGGAAGTGCAGGAGGGCGAGCTCCGCCTCTTCCCGGGCTGGGACGAGGAGGTGTCGGAGACCCTGCGCGCCACCAAGGCCGCGTCGGAAGATCCGCGCCCCCGCATGGTCGACACTACGATGCTTTATGCGCCCAAATCGGGCGGGGTGAAGCGTTACCTGCTGTCGAAGAAGGCCTGGCTGGAGGCCAACCGTCCGAACGTCGCCCATACGCTGGTGGTGCCGGGCGCGCACCACAGGGCGGGCGACGACGGCATCGTGCAGTTGCACGCCACCAAGCTGCCCTTCGGCGACGGCTATCGCTGGCCCCAGTCCGTGCGTCGCTGGGCTGCGTGGGTGGCGTCGCTCGAGCCTGACCTGATCGAGGCCGGCGATCCCTACACGCCGGGGCAGGGAGCGCTGGAGGCCGGCCAGCGCGCCGGGTGCCCGGTGATCGGCTTCTGCCATTCCGACCCCGCGGGCCTGGCCGCGCTTCACTTCGGCGAATGGGCCAAGAAGCCGGTCGAGAAGCGTTGGGCGCAGTTGTTCGGCCAGTTCGACCGCGTGATCTCGCCCAGCCGCTACATCGCCAGACGGCTGGAAGAAGCGGGCATCCGCGACATCGTCATCCAGCCGCTGGGCGTCGAAGTCGACACCTTCCGGCCGGACCGGAGGGACCGGGACTGGCTGTTGAAGCGGCTGGGCCTGCCTGCGTCGGCGCGTCTGCTCTGCTTCGCGGGTCGGCCGGCACGGGAGAAGAACATCGACGTCCTGATCCAGGCCGTCCAGAAACTGGGAGAGCCCTATCACCTGGTGCTGGTGGGGGCGGGGCAGGGCCTGCCGCCAGAAGAGCGCGTCATCTCGCTTCCCTATGAGGCGAATCCGAAGGTGGTGGCGAAGATCATCGCTAGCTGCGACGCCTTCGTGCACGCCAACGACAAGGAGCCCTTCGGTCTGATCGTTCTGGAGGCCATGGCCTGCGGCCGTCCGGTGGTGGGCGTGAACGCCGGCGGCGTGAAGGAGACGGTCGATGCCAACGTCGGCCAACTGGCGGAGGTGGCCGAACCCGCGGCCTACGCGGAGGCGGTGGAGGCGCTGTTCCAGCGCGACCTCGGCGCCGTCGGCGCGGCCGCACGGCAGAAGACCGTCGACCGTTTCGCATGGGGACGGGTGTTCGAGGGCCTGTGCGACACCTATGCTGACGTCAGCGGCAAGGCCGAGTTCCGGTCGCCGCGCGGAGGGGACTGAAATGAAGCCGACGATCATGGCCGCGCTGGCGGCCTCCTTGTGGACCCTGGCCTCCGCGGCTTCCGCTCAGCACGTCGTCTTGGCCCGACATGCCGAGAAGGCCGACGCGTCCCGCGATCCCGTGCTGTCGGAAGCCGGAACGCTTCGGGCGCAGGCGCTTGCGGCGACGTTCGGCGCGGACGGGCCCGACCTGGTGCTCGTAAGCCCCCTGCAGCGCACCGCCCTGACGGCCGCGCCGACGGCGGCGGCTTTCGGCGCTCCGGTCCGGGCCTTCGCCCTGGACGGCGGCGTCGATGCGCACGTCGCCGCGATCGTCGCGGAGATCGCCGCCCAGCCGGAGGACGCCGTGATCCTCGTCGTCGGCCACAGCAACACGGTTCCCCTGATCGCAAGGGCGCTGGGCGTCGAGGCGGCGGACATGCCGGAGTGCGAGTACGACCGCCTGACGCGGGTGGATTTGACGGCCTCCGTCCCGCATGCCGACGTGGTCCGCTACGGTGCCGCCACGACCTGCTGAGCTGAGCCGTTCGGAACGGGCCGCGCGCCCGGCTCGTTGCCCCTGCGAAGACGCAGGAGGCAGACATGGACGACCGCTTCGACCCCCGCGCCGAAAAGGTGGCGGAACATGAGCGCGAGGTGCAGGCGCGCATCGACGCGAAGGACGCGAAGTCGGGCGGGGGCGGCGATGAGGGCGCGGTTCAGGCCGGCGCGCGCCGGTATCCGGAACCGCCGTTCCCGAAGCAGCACCAGACCAAGCCGGGCGACGAGGCGGCGCTGGATCCCGCGCCCCTATACGACGCGCCTTTCTGGAAGGGCTCGGGCAAGCTGGACGGGTTCGCCGCGCTGGTGACCGGCGGCGACTCCGGCATCGGGCGCGCGGTGGCGGTGCTGTTCGCCCGTGAAGGCTGCGACGTCGCCATCTGCCACCTGGACGAGGAGTTGGACGCCGAAGACGCCAGGGCCGCGGTCGAGGCGGAAGGGCGCAAGGCGATCGTCATCAAGGGAGACGTGGCCGATCCGGAGTTCGCCAAGGCCGCGGTGAAGGCCACGCTGGACGCCTTCGGCCGGCTGGACGTCGTGGTGCCCAACGCCGCGTTCCAGGAGCATGTGCAGGCGTTCGAGGACCTGAAGTTCGATCACTTCGACCGGACGATGAAGACCAACCTCTACGGCTACTTCAACATCTGTCAGGCGGCCGTCCCGCACATGAAGGCGGGCGGATCGATCGTCATGACCGGTTCGGTCACCGGCATCATGGGGAACAAGGACCTGCTGGACTATTCGCTGACCAAGGGCGGCATCCACGCCTTCGCCCGCTCGCTGGGCACGCATCTGGCGCCGCGGGGAATCCGCGTGAACGTGGTCGCGCCCGGACCTGTCTGGACTCCGCTGAACCCGGCCGACAAGGACGCGGAAAAGGTGTCGGAGTTCGGGTCGCAGACGGTGATGAAACGCCCCGCGCAGCCCGAGGAGATCGCTCCGGCCTTCGTCTTTTTGGCGTCGCCCCAGATGTCCAGCTACATCACCGGCGAGGTGCTGCCGATCATCGGCGGCTACTCGGGCGGGTGAGGAAGGGATGGGCGGTGGCCATTCCGACGTTCGTCAGGAATGGCGCGAGTGACGGGGCTCGAACCCGCGACCTCCGGCGTGACAGGCCGGCACTCTAACCAACTGAGCTACACCCGCACATCCCGGCCGAAGCGCTGGTGCGCCGCGGCGAGGGGCGTCGTTTAGGCGGGGGCCGCGCGCCCGTCAAGCGCGGCCCCGCCCGTTTTTTCACAGATCAGCGCGCGGCCGGCTGGGGCGGCGTCTGGGGGCCCAGAACCCCGCCTTCGGCCGGCGCCTGCGCCGCCTCGACGGGCGGCGGCGGCTCATAGTGCACGCCCACGCCCGGCCCCAGCGGCAAGTCCAGCGCGACCCACAGCGCCACCATGGTCAACCCCGCGATCAGGAAGGCGCCGGCGTAGGGCAGCATGGTCGACATCAGACTGCCGAGGCCGAACCGGGGATCCCAGCGCTGGGCGAAGGTGAGGATCAGCGGGAAATAACTCATCAGCGGTGTGGCGATGTTCGTCACGGAATCGCCCATGCGGTAGGCGGCGGTGGTCATTTCGGGACTGATCCCCAGCAGCATGAACATCGGCACCACGATCGGGGCCAGCGCCGACCACTTGGCCGAGGCCGAGCCGATGAACAGATCGAAGAAGCAGGAGACCAGCACCACCGCGATCAGCAGCAACGGCGTGGGCAGGGCGATTTCCTTCAGTCCCGCGGCCGCGTTCACCGCCAGGATGGGACCCAGCCCCGACCAGTTGAACATGGCCACGAAGTGTGCGGCGAAGAAGGCCAGCACCAGATACGGCGCCAGCTGGGCGATGCCCTCGCGCATCATGCGCACCAGGTCGCGGTGGCTGTGCACCGTGCGCGAGCCCACGCCGTAGGCCGCGCCGGTGACGAAGAAGGTCACGGCGAAGAAGGCGGCCAGCGACCGGTAAAGCGGATTGAAGCGCTGCTCCGGGTCCGCCTCGGGGTCGATGAACGGCGATGCCGGCAGCCAGGTGATGAACGCCCACAGGGCGACCATCCCCAGCGCGGTCAGAGCGGCGAACAACAGGCCGCGCTTCTCGTCCGGGGTGAGGGCGTTCTCGTCGGCGCTGGCCGGCGCAGCGGGATCGGCCGCCTCGACGGGCGTCCAGGCGCCGAGTCGCGGCTCGATGACCCGGTCCGTCAGAAACCAGACGATCGGCGTGAACACGATCACCACGCCGACGATGAAGAACCAGTTGCCTGCGATGTTCACTGAGTAGGACGGATCGATCAGGTGTGCCGCCGGCTCGGTGATGCCCAGGATCAGCGCGTCCGAAGCGCCCGGAAACAGGTTGCCCGCGTAGCCGCCGGACACCGCCGCGAACCCGGCGGCCAGCCCGGCCAGCGGATGCCGGCCGGCCGCCGCGAAGATGACGGCCGCCAGTGGAATGACCACGACGTAGGACGCGTCCGACGCGTGGTGCGAGACCATGCCGGTGACCACGACGATGGGGGTCAGGATCGACTTCGGCGCATTCAGCAGAGCTCCGCGGATCGCCGTGCGGAACAGGCCACTGCGCTCCGCCACCGAGGCGCCGTAGATGATCGTCACCACGATGCCCAGCGGCGGAAACTCCGCCAGGGTGCGCGGCATGCCGATGATCAACTGCTCGAGATTTTCGGACGACAGCAGGCTCTTGGCCACCAGCACGTCCCCGGTCACCGGATTGACCGCCGTCCAGCCGAGGCCGGACCCGATCAGGCTCAGCACGATCAGCCCGCCGATCAGCCAGAGGAACAGGAACACCGGGTCAGGCAGCTTGTTGCCGACCCTTTCCACGGCGTCGAGGACGCGGGCGCCGAGCTTCATGGGGAACTCCGGAAAGTGACGGGATGGTCCAAGGGAAACGGTCACGGTCGATCGCGCAATGCGACATCTCGTAACCTGCGAACGACTCGCAGAAAATCCCGGCCCCGCAGGGTTTGAACGCGGCGGGGAGTGCGTCTAGAAAGCCGCGATTCCGCCCGCCTCCTCGCGGGCGACCGAGGTCCTCTCTCGATGAACGAATTCCTCCTGGAATACCTGCCGGCCGTCATCTTCCTGGCGATCGGCGGCGTGATCGGCATCCTGTTCACCGTCGCCGCCCTGGTGGTGGCGCCGAAGAACCCCGACAGCGAGAAGCTGGCGGCCTATGAATGCGGTTTCAACGCCTTCGACGACGCCCGCATGAAGTTCGACGTGCGCTTCTACCTGGTGTCGATCCTCTTCATCATCTTCGACCTTGAAGTCGCCTTCCTGTTCCCCTGGGCCGTCTCGCTGTTCGACCTGTCTCAGGGCGGCATGATCTTCGCCTTCTGGTCGATGATGATCTTCCTCAGCGTGCTGACCGTCGGCTTCATCTACGAATGGAAGAAGGGAGCCCTGGAATGGGAGTGATCGTTCCCGGCGCGACCCCGCCCGCGCCCGCCAGCCCCTACGGTCTGTCCGCCCGCTCGTCGGTGGAGGGGTACGACCCCGCGCTGCACGACAAGTTCTTCGAGCAGGTCAACATGGAGTTGGGCGAGCGCGGCTTCCTGACCGCCTCGCTGGACGACGTCATCACCTGGGCTCGCACCGGGTCGCTGATGTGGATGACCTTCGGTCTGGCCTGCTGCGCCGTGGAGATGATCCAGGCGTCGATGCCGCGCTATGACCTCGAGCGCTTCGGCATGGCCCCGCGCGCCAGCCCGCGCCAGTCCGACCTGATGATCGTGGCCGGCACCCTGACCAACAAGATGGCCCCCGCCCTGCGCCGGGTCTACGACCAGATGCCCGACCCGCGTTACGTGCTGTCGATGGGCAGCTGCGCCAACGGCGGCGGCTATTACCACTACAGCTATTCCGTCGTTCGCGGTTGCGACCGGGTCGTGCCGGTGGACGTCTACGTTCCGGGGTGCCCGCCGACGGCCGAGGCGCTCGTCTATGGGCTGCTGCAGCTGCAGAAGAAGATCCGCCGCACGGGGACGATCGACCGATGAGCGCGCTGGACGTGATCGCGGCGACGGAGGCCGCCCTGACGCCGCTGGGCGCCGAGATGGTGGCCGAGCTGGACGTGGCAGCCGAGGTCGCCTTCGGCGAGCTGACCCTTGTCGCCGAGCGCGAGAAGATCGTGCAGGTGCTGACCGACCTGCGTGACCGTTTCGGCTTCCAGCAGCTTCTGGACGTCTGCGGCGCCGACTATCCCGACCGCGAGGAGCGGTTCGAGGTCGTCTATCACCTGCTGTCGATGACGCGGAACGTGCGCGTGCGGGTCAAGGTGGCGACCGACGAGGTTCAGCCGGTCCCCAGCGTCATCGAGGTCTATCCCAGCGCCAACTGGTTCGAGCGCGAAGCCTTCGACATGTACGGCATGCTGTTTTCCGGCCATCCCGACATGCGCCGCCTGCTGACCGACTACGGCTTCGAGGGGCATCCCCTGCGCAAGGACTTTCCCATGACCGGCCACGTCGAGGTGCGCTGGGACGAGGAGCAGCGCCGGGTGGTCTATGAGCCGGTCCGCCTGCAGCAGGAGTTCCGCAACTTCGACTTCCTGTCGCCCTGGGAGGGCGCGGAATATCCGGCGCCGGTCCTGCCGGGCGACGAGAAGGTGAAGGGCTGACCATGGCCGACGGAACCCACACCCCGGCGCCCAAGCCCACGACGGTGATCGGCACGGACGTCTTCGACGACCCGAGCGATGCGCGCACCCACCACGCACGTGAGATGGACGACCGCAAGTTCACCATCAACTTCGGTCCCCAGCACCCGGCCGCACACGGCGTGCTGCGTCTGGTGCTGGAGCTGGACGGGGAGCTGGTGACCCGCGTCGACCCGCACATCGGCCTGCTGCACCGCGGCACCGAGAAGCTGATGGAGGCGCGCACCTACCTCCAGAACGTGCCGTATCTGGACCGGCTCGACTACGTTTCGCCGATGAACCAGGAGCACGCTTTCTGCCTGGCCATCGAGCGGCTGCTGGGCATCGACGTGCCCTACCGCGCCCAGCTGATCCGGGTCCTGTACTCCGAGATCGGCCGCATCCTGTCGCACATGCTGAACGTGACGACCCAGGCCATGGACGTCGGCGCGCTGACGCCGCCGCTGTGGGGTTTCGAGCAGCGCGAGAAGCTGATGGTGTTCTATGAGCGCGCTTCGGGCGCGCGCCTGCACGCCAACTACTTCCGTCCCGGCGGCGTCCACCAGGATCTGCCGGGCGACCTGATCGACGACATCGCCCGCTGGTGCCAGGAATTCCCGGCGGCGATGAAGGACATCGACGCCCTCGTCACCGAGAACCGCATCTTCAAGCAGCGCAACGTCGACATCGGCGTGGTGTCGAAGCAGGACGCGCTGGAGTGGGGCTTCACCGGCGTGATGCTGCGCGGCTCGGACATCGCCTGGGATCTGCGCAAGAACCAGCCGTACGAGTGCTATGCCGAGCTGGAGTTCGACGTCCCGGTCGGCAAGAACGGCGACTGCTGGGACCGCTACCTGTGCCGCATGGAAGAAATGCGCCAGTCGGCCCGGATCATGGAGCAGTGCATCCACCGCCTGCGCAACTGCACCGGCGCGCCGGTGATGATCGAGGACAACAAGATCGTGCCGCCGCGTCGCGGCGAGATGAAACGGTCGATGGAAGCGCTGATCCATCACTTCAAGCTGTACACGGAGGGCTTCCGCACGCCGGTGGGCGAGGTCTACGCCGCCGTCGAGGCGCCCAAGGGCGAGTTCGGCGTCTATCTGGTCTCGGACGGCACCAACAAGCCGTACCGGGTCAAGATATCGGCCCCCGGCTTCCGGCACCTGCAGGCCATGGACTGGATGAACCGCGGCCACATGCTGGCCGACGTCTCGGCCATCCTCGGCTCGCTGGACATCGTGTTCGGAGAGGTCGACCGGTGATGTTCGACTGCGATCCGGTGGAAGTGGTGGAGCGCCAGTTGCAGGCCTTTCAGGCCGGCGACCTGAACGCGTTCGTCGCCATGTACGCCCCGGACGCGGTCGTTTCCGACTTCCCGGGTACGCCGGTCATGACGGGGCACGACGAGATGCGGGCGGGCTACGCCTCCAGCTTCACCGACCGTCAGTTCACGCTGACGCTGGGCGAGCGGATCGCCAACGGCCAGTTCGTCATCGACGAGGAGATCATCGCCGTCGGCGGCGTGGAGATGATGCGCGCCGTCGTGATTTATCAGGTCGAGGGCTGCACCATCGCGCGGTCGTGGATCCTGCCGGACGCGGGGGAGGGGCAGTGAGCGCCTTCGTCGTCCAGCCGGTCTTCACCCAGCTTCAGCTACTGGCCTTCGTCGGTCTGCTGGCGTTCGGACTGGGCGTGGAGTTCGCCTTCTCGCCGCGTCGCCGGGAGAAGCTGGGCGCCTTCGGCTTCCTTCTTGGCGCGGGCCTGATGCAGACGCCGTCGATCGCAGGCGTGACCCTCGTCCGCGGCGCCTATCGCCTCGGCTACCTGGAGGACGGCCGCGGCTTTCTCGAAGCCAACCTGCGCAGCCTCCCCTGGATGATGGGCGCGATCTTCCTCGGTCGACTGGCCGTGCGCCGTCTGCCGCCGTTCTCGTTCGCCACCGGCGCCCTGATCCGCGCCGACCGCGCGATCTGGTCGGAGCGTCTGGGCCGCTGGTTCGGGGGGCGCCGATGATCGCCGCCGCCCTGATTTCCGCACTGACGGTCTGCGAGCCGGGCGCCGTCGCGCGCACGGCGGCCGAGGCCGTCGACGCCTTCATGGCGGCCTACAACGCCCGCGATCTGGCGGCGGCGGAAGCGGTGATCTCGCCGGGCGCACGCATCGGTCTGGGCGCCGGCCTGCAGATGACCGGCGCCGATCTGATCGGCAACTATCGCACTCACATCTTCCTGACCGAGCCGGCCTACGTCATGCGGCCGCTGCAGCAGCTGGCCGTCGGCGACACCGTGGCCCAGACGGAGGCCTTCACCGGCGGCCCGCAGGGCACCTTCACCGGCCTGACGGTCTATCGCGTCAAGGACGGCTGCATCGTCGAGATGAGCGTGAACACATGACAGATCGCGCCCTGACCGCATGGCTCTCGCAAGGGTGGGAGCTGGACCACTATTCGGCCACGGCTCCGTATGGCGAGCACGTGCATCACTGCTTCCTGCTGCGCCGCCACGGCCAGCGGAAGATCGTCACGCTGAGGAAGAAGATGATGGGCAAGGGCCTGACGGTGACGGAGATGGACGTCTGATGGGTGTGCGTCGTCTCGCCAAGGTCCAACCGGAATCCTTCGTCTTTTCCGAGGAGACGAAGGAAAAGGCGTACTGGTGGATCAACAAGTACCCGGGCGACCGCCGCCAGTCGGCGGTGATCCCGATCCTGTGGCTGGTGCAGAAGCAGGAAGGCTGGGTGTCCGAGCCCGCCACGCGCGCCATCGCCGAGCTGCTGGGCATGCCGGTGATCCGCGTGCTGGAGGTCGCGACCTTCTACACCATGTTCATGCTGGAGCCGGTCGGGAAGACCGCCCTGATCCAGGTGTGCGGCACCACGCCGTGCATGCTGCGCGGCTCGGGCGACCTGATGAAGGTCTGCGAGAAAAAGATCGGGCCGAAGGACAAGCTCAGCGCCGACGGCCGCTTCACCTGGCAGGAGGTCGAGTGCCTGGGCGCCTGCGCCAACGCGCCCATGGCCCAGATCAACGACTATTATTTCGAGGACCTGACCGCCAGGGACATGGAGCGGATCATCGACGACTTCGCCGCCGGCAAGTCGCCCGAGCCGGGTCCCCGCGTCGATCGCACGAACTCTGGTCCCGAGGGCGGTCCGCTGACCCTGACGGATCCCGGCCTCTATGACGGCTCGGCCGCAAAGCCGATCCGGAAGCTGCCGAACGCCGAACCGGTGAAGGCATGACGAAGCCGGACTTCAGCACCGACGCGGGCGTGGCCGCCTATCGGGCCGAGCTGCGTGCCGTCGCGCGCACGCCGCGCCTGATCGGCTTCGCGCTGGTCGTGCTGGGGGCGATCGCCGTCTATGCGTCGGCACAGGCGGGCGGAGCGGCGCAGACGGTGCAATGGGTCGGCTATGCGGCCCTGGCCGGCGGCTGGGCCCTGATGCTGGCCGCCATCTTCATCCGTACCCGTCACCACCGCCGTCGCATGCGGGAGGCGGGGTGATGGCCGAGAAGGACAAACCGGTCGACCTGCGGGTGTTCATGTGGGTCGCGCTCAGCGACGTTCTGCTTGGGGCCGGCCTCGCCGCCGCGGGCCATCTGGGCTGGTTCGGCCCGCACATGGAGCTGCTCGTGCCCGTCGGCGGTCTGATCGCCCTTGCGGGCGTCGGCATGGCCGTCTGGGCCAAGATCAAGATGAACGCGGCCGAGAGCCGCCGCGGGGACCTGAACTGACCATGGTCGGAATCCTGGAAGACAAGGATCGCATCTTCACCAACCTGTACGGCCTTCAGGACTGGACGCTGGAAGGCGCGAAGAAGCGCGGCGCGTGGAACGCGACCAAGGACATGCTCGACCTCGGTCGGGACTGGATCATCACCAACGTCAAGAATTCCGGCCTGCGCGGGCGCGGCGGGGCCGGCTTCTCGACCGGACTGAAGTGGTCGTTCATGCCGAAGGAGCTGCGCGCCGACCGGCCGCACTACCTCGTCGTCAACGCCGACGAATCCGAACCGGGCACCGCCAAGGACCGGGAGATCATGCGCCACGATCCGCAGCTGCTGATCGAGGGCTGCCTGATCGCCAGCTTCGCGATGCAGGCGCACGCCTGTTACATCTATCTGCGGGGCGAATACGTCTTCGAGCGCGAGCGGATGGAGGCGGCGGTCGCCCAGGCCTATGAGGCCAAGCTGATCGGCAAGAACAACGTTCACGGCTGGGACTTCGACGTCTACATCCACCACGGCGCGGGCGCCTACATCTGCGGCGAAGAGACGGCGCTGCTGGAAAGCCTGGAGGGCAAGAAGGGCCAGCCCCGCCTGAAGCCGCCGTTCCCGGCCGGCGCCGGCCTGTACGGCTGCCCGACCACGGTGAACAACGTCGAGTCGATCGCGGTGGTCGGCACCATCCTGCGTCGCGGCGCCGATTGGTTCGCGGGCTTCGGCCGGCCGAACAACACCGGCACCAAGCTGATGACGATCTCGGGCCACGTGAACCGCCCGTGCAACGTCGAGGAGGCGATGTCGATTCCGCTGAAGCAGCTGCTGGAAGAGCACTGCGGCGGGGTGCGCGGGGGCTGGGACAACCTGAAGGCGGTGATCCCCGGGGGGTCGTCGGTGCCGCTGATCACCCGCGAGATGTCCGAGGTCGCACTCATGGACTTCGACAGCCTGCGCGAGATGCGTTCGGGGCTGGGCACCGCGGCGGTGATCGTGATGGATCAGTCGACCGACCTGGTGAAGGCGATCGCGCGCATCAGCTATTTCTACAAGCATGAGAGCTGCGGTCAGTGCACGCCGTGCCGCGAAGGCACCGGCTGGATGTGGCGCGTGCTCGAGAGAATGGCCGTGGGCGAGGCCGATCCGTCGGAGATCGACCTGCTTCTGGACGTCGCCGGTCAGGTGGAAGGCCACACCATCTGTGCGCTGGGCGACGCCGCGGCGTGGCCGGTACAGGGGCTGATCCGTCACTTCCGTCACGAGATCGAGGACCGCATCTCCCAATATCGGACCCGCCGCGCGAACTTCGCCGGTCACGCCGTGGCGGCCGAATGATGCGCGCGCTTCCCCTCATCCTGCTGGCGTCGTTGGCCGTGGCCGCCTGCGGCCGGAGCGAGAAGGCCGAAGCACCGCCTGCCTCTCCGCCGCCGCCGGCCAAGGACGGCACGGCGCCGCCCACCATCGAACTGACCGAGGCCGGCCTTCGCAGGGTATGTCGCGCCGGCATCGCCGCCGTTCACGGCCAGCAAATCGAGGCCGTGACCATCGCCGCCGTGCGCGAGGGCATAGCCGACGCCACGTGGCGCGCGCCGGTCGACGGCGGCGCCCGCCGGGCCCAGTGCCGCGTCGACGGCGACATGATCGTGTGGAAGCCGCTGGATCGCCCGGACGAGGCCCAGAACCGCTGGATGAATCAGGCCGGCGATCCGCTGGTCCGCTTCGTGGTCACCGCGCGCGAGATCACGATCACCACGACCCTGCCCGACGGCGCCGTCTCCGCCGAGACCTTCCCCGTCGCCGCCGAACCCGAAGAAGAGGCCGCCTGATGCCCGTCGCCAAGGTCAATGGCATCGAGACCGAGTTCGAGCCCGGCATGACCGTGCTCCAGGTCGCCGAGCGCGCGGGCCACGAAATCCCGCGCTTCTGCTACCACGAGCGCCTGTCCATCGCCGGCAACTGCCGCATGTGCCTGGTCGAGGTGAAGCCCGGACCGCCCAAACCACAGGCGTCGTGCGCGCTGCCGGCCGCCGACGGGCAGGAGATCTTCACCGACACGCCCATGGTGAAGAAGGCGCGCGAAGGGGTGATGGAGTTCCTGCTCATCAACCACCCGCTGGACTGCCCGATCTGCGATCAGGGCGGTGAGTGCGACCTGCAGGATCAGGCCATGGGCTATGGCCGCGACGGTTCCCGCTATGCCGAGAACAAGCGCGCGGTCGAAGAAAAATACATGGGCCCGACCATCAAGACCTTCATGACGCGGTGCATTCAGTGCACCCGTTGCGTGAGGTTCATCACCGAGGTGGCCGGCGTGCCCGACATCGGCATGATCTCGCGCGGTGAGGACGCCGAGATCACGACCTATCTCGAAAAGGCGGTCGACAGCGAGCTGTCGGGCAACGTCAATGACCTTTGCCCCGTCGGCGCCCTGACGCACCGGCCGTGGCAGTACCATTATCGTCCGTGGGAATTGCGCAAGACCGAGACGGTCGACGTCATGGACGGTCTGGGCTCGGCCATCCGCATCGACGCCAAGGGGGCCGAGGTCATGCGCGCCCTGCCGCGCGTGCACGAGGGCATCAATGAGGAGTGGCTTTCCGACGCCTCGCGCTACGCCGTCGACGGGCTGAAGCACCGCCGTCTGGACCGGCCGTGGGTGCGCCGGGACGGCAAGCTGGTCGCCGCGACATGGGACGAGGCGCTGGACGCCGCGGCGAAGGCGCTGTCGGCCGCGGCCGCCGATCGCATCGGCGTGATCGCCGGCGACCTGCAGGACGCGGAGTCGATGAAGGCGGCGCTGGACCTGTTCCGCGCCCTGGACTCGGCCAATGTGGACTGCCGTCAGGACGGGTCGGCGCTGGGCCACGGCCCGCGCGAGGGCTGGCTGTTCAACTCGGGCATCGCCGGCATCGAAGCGGCCGACGCCGTGGTGCTGATCGGCACGGACCCGCGCGTCGAGGCGCCGATCCTGAACGCCCGCCTGCGCAAGTCGTGGCTGAACGGGTCGTCGCAGATCGGCGTCGTCGGCGAAACCGGCGACCTGACCTATGACGTTGAGCGGCTCGGCGCGTCGGCGGCGACGCTGGCAAAGCTGACCCGGGAAGCGACCGATGCCCTGTCGAAGGCGGAACGTCCGGCGTTCGTGATCGGCGCGGGCGCGTTGGCGGGCGAGCAGGGGCCGGCGGTGCTGAACGCGCTGGGCGTCCTGGCGAAGAAGCTGGGCGTCGTGAAGGACGGCTGGAACGGCTTCAACGTCCTGCACCATGCCGCCGCGCGCGTCGGCGGTCTGGACATGGGCTTCGTGCCGGCCGACGGCGGCCTGTCGGCGACCGACATGGTGAAGAAGGGCGCGCTGGACGTGCTGTTCCTGCTGGGCGCCGACGAGATCGACGCCTCGGGTTCGACCGCCTTCAAGATCTATCTCGGCAGCCACGGCGACCGCGGCGCCCATAGCGCCGACGTCATCCTGCCCGGCGCCGCCTTCACCGAGAAATCGGGTCTGTACGTCAACACCGAGGGCCGGGTTCAGATCGCCGAACGCGCCGTCTTCCCCAAGGGCGAGGCCAAGGAGGACTGGGCCATCCTGCGCGCCCTGTCCGAGCGCGTGGGCCGCACCCTGCCGTACGACAGCCTGACCCAGCTGCGCGAAAGGCTGATCGCCGAACATCCGACCTTCGGCCAGATCGACTGGCGGCCCACGCCTGCGCCGTTCGACCCGTCCACGCTCGGCAAGAAGGGCGAGCTGTCGGCCGCGCCGCTGCGCTCGCTGGTCCGCGACCCCTATCTGGCCAACCCCATCGGCCGCGCCAGCCCGACCATGGCCGACCTGTCCGCGCGCCGCGTCGGCGGCAAGCTGGCCCTGGCGGCGGAGTGACGGGATGACGGAAACCGAAATCCCCGCGTCGTTCCTGTCGCTTTTTGCCGCTGCGTTCCTCGCGAATGCCGCCTACATCGGCAGCCTGTTTCTGCTTCATCGGCGCGTGTCCTCACCTGACGTGCAACCCCGGGGTTATGAGGTTCCGCCGCTGTTCCCGGACTCGCCCGCGAAGGGCATGCGATTTTTGGGATTCGTGTTCAGCTCGCGGCACGTGGAGTTTGGCGACCAGACGGTTTCTCGCCTGGTCTGGCTGACCAGAGCCTTCTTCGTGGTCGGCGGCGTGCTGACCATATCGCTGTTCGGCTATGCCTTGGGTCTGATGTGATGGAATTCTGGACTTCTCCCCTTGGCTGGACCCTGGCCACCGTCGGCGCGATCCTGCTGGTGACGATCGGCGTGCTTCTGGCCGTGGCCTTCCTGCTGCTGGCCGACCGCAAGATCTGGGCGGGCGTGCAGATGCGCAAAGGGCCGAACGTGGTTGGCCCCTTCGGCCTGCTTCAGTCGTTCGCCGACTTCTTCAAATTCGTGCTGAAGGAAGTCGTCGTTCCGGCGGGGTCGGACAAGGCGGTGTTCCTGCTGGCGCCGGTTCTGACGGTCATCGTGGCTTTCGGCGCCTGGGCGGTCATTCCATTCGCCCCGGGGTGGGTCATCTCCGACCTGAACGTCGGCATCCTGTACGTCTTCGCCATCAGCTCGCTGGGCGTCTACGGGATCATCATGGGCGGCTGGGCCTCCAACTCGAAGTACCCGTTCCTCGGCTCGCTGCGGTCCGCGGCGCAGATGGTGTCCTACGAGGTCTCCATCGGCCTGGTGATCATCAACGTCATCCTGCTGGCCGGGACCATGAACCTGACGTCGATCGTGACGGAGCAGGAGGGCTGGATCTGGAACTGGTTCGCCTTCGGCGGCGGGGAGGGCACCTGGCCCACCGTCCTGATCATGTTCCCCATGGCCATCATCTTCTTCGTCTCGGCCCTGGCCGAGACCAACCGCCCGCCCTTCGACCTGCCAGAGGCGGAGTCGGAGCTCGTGGCCGGCTATCAGGTCGAGTACTCGTCGACGCCGTACCTGCTCTTCATGATGGGCGAGTACGTCAACATCGTCTTCATGTGCGCGATGATCAGCCTGCTGTTCTTCGGCGGCTGGAACCCCGGCGTCTCGCAGGCGTGGCTCGACGCCTTGCCCGGTTGGTTGGAGCAAACCGTCTATTTCCTGACCTTCTGCGCCAAGACGGTCTTCTGGTTCTTCATGATCGCCATGGTGAAGGCGTTCGTGCCCCGCTATCGCTACGACCAGCTGATGCGTCTGGGCTGGAAGATCTTCCTGCCGACCTCGCTGGTCGCCGTCGCCGGCGTCGCCGCCTGGCGCGTGTTCATGGTGGGGGCGTGATGCGCGCGATCCTGATCCTGACGCTGGCCCTGACGGCCGCCGCCTGCAACTGGACGCGGCCGATCCAGCCGAACCCGAACGAAACGGCCCAGCAGCGGGTGGAGCGCGCCGACCGGCAGGCCGAGCAGGACCGCCGCTGTCAGGCCGCGGCCAACCGCAACGCCGACCGCGACTACGACCGCGACATGCAAGCCTGCCCGCGGAATTGACGATGATGCCCCTGACCCCGATGAGCCAAGGATCGACCCGATGATCGCCCGCGTGAGCCAGACCCTGCGCGGCGCCCTGCTGGTCGACGTCGTCGGCGCCTTCTTCCTGACGTTCAAACAGCTGCTGCGTCCGAAGATGACGGTGAACTATCCGTTCGAGCGCAACCCGCAGTCGCCGCGCTTCCGTGGCGAACATGCCCTGCGCCGCTACCCGAACGGTGAGGAGCGCTGCATCGCCTGCAAGCTGTGCGAGGCCATCTGCCCGGCGCAGGCCATCACCATCGAGGCCGAACCGCGCGAGGACGGCAGCCGCCGCACGACCCGCTACGACATCGACATGGTGAAATGCATCTATTGCGGCCTGTGTCAGGAGGCCTGCCCGGTCGACGCCATCGTCGAGGGCCCGAACTACGAGTTCGCCACAGAGACGCGGGAAGAGCTCTACTACGACAAGGCCCGGCTGCTGGACAACGGCGACCGCTGGGAGCGCGCCATTGCGAAGAATCTGGAGATGGACGCGTCATGGCGCTGATCGTCTCCGCCGGCCTTGTCGTCGCCGGAAGCGCGGGTCTAGAAGGGCGCCGCGTCGCCCCGGGACCTGACTCGCGCGCGCCGTCCTTCATCTTGGGAGCCCGGGCGTGATCTCAGCCATCGCCTTCTACGTGCTGGCGGCCGTGACGGTGACCTCGGCCCTGCTGGTCGTGACCGCGCGCAACCCCGTGCACTCCGTCCTGTGGCTGATCATGGCCTTCTTCTCCGCCGCGGGGCTGTTCGTCCTGCTGGGCGCCGAGTTCCTGGCCATGCTGCTGGTCGTCGTCTACGTCGGTGCCGTGGCGGTGCTGTTCCTGTTCGTCGTCATGATGCTGGACGTCGACTTCGTGAAGTTGCGCTCCGGCTTCGCGCAGTATCTGCCCATCGCCATCATCGTGGCGGGCGTGCTGCTGGCCGAGATGATCATGATCACCGTCGCGGTGGCCAACGGCGGCGCGGCGGCGGACGCGGTCGGTCCTGCGGTCGCGACGGCGGACCAGACCAACATCGAGGCGATCGGCCGGGTGCTCTACACGGACTACGTCTACTTCTTCCAGGCCGCGGGCATCGTGCTGCTGATCGCCATGATCGGCGCCATCACCCTGACGCTGCGCCACAAGCCGGGCATCAAGCGCCAGGACGTGGGCGTGCAGGTCGGCCGCAGCGCGAAGACCGCCATGGAGCTGAAGTCCATCGAGACCGGCGCCGGCCTGAACCCGGAGGAGCTGCGCTGATGGTCGTGACCCTGGCCCACTATCTGGCGGTCGCCGCCATGCTGTTCACGATCGGCGTCTTCGGCATCTTCGTGAACCGCAAGAACGTCATCATCATCCTGATGTCGGTCGAGCTGATTTTGTTGGCCGTGAACATCAACTTCGTCGCCTTCTCGACCCACCTCAACGAGGTTTCGGGGCAGATCATGGCGATGTTCGTCCTGACCGTCGCCGCGGCCGAGGCTGCCGTCGGCCTGGCCATTCTGGTCACCTTCTTCCGCAACCGCGGCGACATCGCCGTGGACGACGCCTCGGTGATGAAGGGCTGACCGTGGACATCCAGCTTCTCGTCACCCTGGGCGTCTTCGCCCCCCTGCTGGGCGCCGCCATCGCGGGCCTGTTCGGCCGCCGGATCGGTAACGTCGCGTCGCAGGCCGTCACCACCGGCCTGCTGTTCTTCTCGTGCTTCGTCGCCTGGACGGTCTTCATCCAGCACACTTGGGGGCACATGGAGGCCTTCACGGTCCAGATCGCGCCCTTCATCAACGTGGGCGACTTCCAGTCGAACTGGGCCATCCGCGTCGACGCCCTGTCGGCGGTGATGCTGATCGTCGTCACCAGCGTGTCGTCGCTGGTTCATCTGTATTCCTGGGGCTACATGGCCGAGGACGACAGCCGGCCGCGCTTCTTCGCCTACCTGTCGCTGTTCACCTTCGCCATGCTGGCGCTGGTCACCGCCGCGGACTTCATGCAGCTGTTCTTCGGCTGGGAAGGCGTGGGCCTGGCGTCCTACCTGCTCATCGGTTTCTGGTATAAGAAGCCCACCGCCAGCGCCGCCGCCATCAAGGCCTTCGTGGTCAACCGCGTCGGCGACTTCGGCTTCGCGCTGGGCATCATCACCGTCTTCTGGATGTTCGGCACCATCCAGTTCGCCGAGCTGTTCCCGATGATCGCCGGGCGCGCGGGCACCGGCTGGGACTTCCTCGGTCACACCTGGTCGGCACTGGATCTGGCGGGCGCGCTTCTGTTCGTCGGCGCCATGGGCAAGTCGGCGCAGTTCTTCCTGCACACCTGGTTGCCCGACGCCATGGAAGGCCCGACTCCCGTCTCGGCCCTGATCCACGCGGCGACCATGGTCACCGCCGGCGTCTACATGGTCTGCCTGCTCAGCCCGATCTACGAGTACGCCCCGACGGCCTCGTTGCTGATCGCCATCACCGGCGCCGTCACGGCCCTGTTCGCCGCGACGGTCGGCCTGATGCAGAACGACATCAAGCGGGTCATCGCCTATTCGACCTGTTCGCAGCTGGGCTACATGTTCTTCGCGGCGGGCGTGGGCGTCTACGAATCCGCCATGTTCCACCTGTTCACCCACGCCTTCTTCAAGGCGCTGCTGTTCCTCGGCGCGGGCTCCGTGATCCACGGCATGCATCACGAGCAGGACATGCGGAAGATGGGCGGCCTGTGGAAGCTGCTGCCCGTGACCTATGCGGTCATGATGATCGGCACCATCGCCATCACCGGCCTGGGCATTCCGGAAATCGGCGGGTTCGCCGGCTTCTACTCCAAGGACTCGATCATCGAGAGCGCCTACGCGGCCGCGACGACGGGCCACTCGGCGGCCGGGTATTTCGCGTTCATCGTCGGCCTGCTGGCCGCGGCCCTGACCAGCTACTATTCGTGGCGTCTGATCTTCATGACCTTCCACAACAAGCCGCAGTGGACGGAAGAGGCGCACGCCGCTCACGGCCATGACGATCACGCCACCGACGCCCAGCTTGAAACCCACTCGGAGCCTCTGGACGATCACGCCGACGACCACGCCCACGACGATCACCACCATCACGGGCCGCTGCATCCGCACGAGAGCCCGTGGGTGATGCTGGTGCCGCTGATCCTGCTGTCGGTCGGCGCGGTCGCCGCCGGTTTCGTCTTCGCGCCGCACTTCATCGGGCATCACGAGAACGAGTTCTGGCGCGGCGCCATCTTCTCCGGTGCGGCGAACCATGTGCTGCACGACAGCCATGAAGTGCCGAAGTGGGTGAAGTGGGCCCCTCTGGTCGTCACCCTGATCGGCGCTGCCTTCGCCCTCTACTACTACGTCCTGCGCGAGGGGCTGGCGAAGCGGATGGCCGAGGCCAAGGGCCCGCTGTGGACCTTCCTCTACAACAAGTGGTTCTTCGACGAGCTGTACGACGTGATTTTCGTGCGCGGCGCCAAGGCGTTGGGCGACCTGTTCTGGAAGGTCGGCGACGTGAAGATCATCGACGGGCTGGGCCCCAACGGCGCGGCCTGGGCGTCGCTGAAGTCCGCGGCGCGTCTGGGCCGGATCCAGTCCGGCTACGTCTACCACTATGCCTTCGTGATGCTCCTGGGCGTGGCGGGCCTGCTGGCCTTCGTCATCGCGACCTTCGGAGCCTGAGCCCATGGCCGTGACCGATCACATCCTCAGCCTCGTCACCTTCCTGCCGCTGGTCGGCGCCGCCCTGATCCTGCTCGCGCGCTTCGCCGCAAAGGGGGAGGGGGCCGCGAACGCCGCGCGCTGGATCGCTCTGGGCACGACCCTGGCGACGCTGGCCGCCGCCGGCTGGCTGACCGCGATCTTCGATCCGTCGAACGCCGACTACCAGTTCGTGGAGCGCTACGAGTGGTTCCGTGCGGCCCAGTATCATCTGGGCGTGGACGGGGTCTCGATCCTGTTCGTGCTGTTGACCGCCTTCCTGATGCCGATCTGCATCCTGGCCAGCTGGACCACGATCAAGGACCGCGTCGTCGACTACATGATCGCCTTCCTGGTGCTGGAGACGCTGGTGATCGGCGTCTTCACGGCGCTGGACCTGTTCCTGTTCTACATCTTCTTCGAGGGCACCCTGGTCCCGATGTTCATCATCATCGGGGTGTGGGGCGGGCAGAACCGGATCTACGCGGCGTACAAGTTCTTCCTGTACACCCTGCTGGGCTCGGTCCTGATGCTGCTGGCCATGCTGTGGATGGCCTATGAAACCGGCACCACCAGCATTCCGGCGCTCAAGGAGTATGCCTTCTCCGCCCAGGCCCAGCCTCTGCTGTGGCTCGCCTTCTTCGCCTCCTTCGCGGTCAAGATGCCGATGTGGCCGGTGCACACTTGGCTGCCCGACGCCCACGTGCAGGCGCCGACGGCGGGCTCGGTCATCCTGGCCGGCATTCTGTTGAAGCTTGGCGGCTACGGCTTCATCCTGTTCAACCTGCCCATGTTCCCGCAGGCGTCGCAGCAGTTCGCGCCGCTGGTCTTCGCCCTGTCGGTGATCGCCATCGTCTACACCTCGCTGGTCGCCTTCCGTCAGACCGACATCAAGAAGCTCATCGCCTATTCGTCCGTCGCCCACATGGGCTTCGTCACCATGGGCATCTTCGCTGGCAACGAGCAGGGCGTGCAGGGCGCGGTCTTCCAGATGCTCAGCCACGGCCTGATCTCCGGCGCGCTCTTCCTCTGCGTCGGCGTGGTCTACGATCGCATGCACACGCGGGAGATCGCCTTCTACGGCGGCCTGACCAGCCGCATGCCGTGGTTCGCGGCCATCTTCCTGATGTTCACCATGGCCAACGTCGGCCTGCCGGGCACCTCGGGCTTCATCGGCGAGATCCTGACCATGACGGCGGTGTACGAAGGGTCGACCTGGGCGGCGCTGGTCGCGGCCACGGGCGTGATCTTCTCTGCAGTCTATGCGCTGACGCTGTACCGCAACGTCATGTTCGGCGAGATCTTCAATCCGGCGCTGAAGACCATCGCCGACGTCGACCGGCGGGAGCTGATCCTGTTCGTGCCGCTGATCGTCGGCACTCTGTGGCTCGGCGTGCAGCCCGGGCTGGTTCTGGACGTGACCGCCGCGTCGGTCGAAAGCGTGACGAGCGCCTATCGCGCCGCGATCGGGGGCTGAGATCATGATGGACCTGAACGGCGCGCTGCAGATCGCGGCTTCCGAACTGACCTTGGCCATCGGCGCCATGGTTTTGCTGATGCTGGGCGCCTTCGCGGGCGAAAAGTCGGCGCGCCTGGTCTCGATCCTGTCGGTCGCACTGCTGATCGGGGCGTCCGCCGTGGCCGCGACTTCGCCGCTGGGCGTCGCCTTCGACGGGGCCTTCGTCTCCGACCGGCTTGCGGTGTTCGGCAAGATCGCGATCTTCCTGTGTTCGGCGGTCGCCATCGTGCTGGCCGACGGCTGGATGCACCGGAACCGGATCGCCCGGTTCGAACTCCCCATCCTGATCGTGCTGGCGTCCGTCGGCATGGCCATGATGGCGTCGTCGGGTGACCTGATCAGCCTCTATGTCGGCGTCGAGCTGCACTCGCTGGCGCTGTATGTGCTGGCCGCCTTCCACCGCGACGACCTGAAGGCGTCCGAAGCGGGGCTGAAGTATTTCGTGCTGGGGGCCCTGTCGTCTGGCCTGCTGCTCTACGGCGCCAGCCTGGTCTACGGCTTCACCGGCTCCATGCGGTTCGAGGACATCGCCGCCGTGGCCGCCGCAGACCCCGGCCCCGGCCTGATCTTCGGCCTGGTCTTCCTGATCTGCGGACTGGCGTTCAAGGTCTCCGCCGCGCCGTTCCACATGTGGACGCCCGACGTCTATGAGGGCGCGCCGACGCCGGTCGTGGCCCTGTTCGCCACGGCGCCCAAGCTCGCGGCCATGGTGCTGATCGCCCGCGCGCTGGATCAGGGCTTCGGCGGCATTCACGACCAGTGGGCCCAGGTGCTGGTGCTGATCTCCCTGATCAGCTTCGCCGTCGGCGCCTTCGGCGGCCTGGCCCAAAAGGATCTGCAGCGGCTGCTTGCCTATTCGTCGATCGCCAACATCGGCTACGCCCTGCTGGGTCTGACCGCAGGCACCGAGGCAGGCGTGCAGGCCATGCTGATGTTCATGACGCTGTACGTCATCGACCAGTTCGGCTTCTTCGCCATTCTGCTGAGCCTGTCGCGCGGCGGCCGTCCGATCCGGCGCATCGCCGATCTGGCGGGGCTCAAGAAGGACAAACCCCTGACGGCCGTCGCCCTGACGGTCCTGTCGCTGTCGGTGCTGGGCATGCCGCCCTTCTCGGGCTTCTGGGGCAAGTACTACGTCTTCGGCGCCGCAGCCGAAGCCGGCTACTGGCAGGTCGCCGCGGCCGGTCTGGTCGCCTCGGTGGTGGCCGCCTTCTACTATCTGCGCATCATCAAGCTCATGTGGTTCGACCCGGCGCCCGAGGGCGTCGAAACCACCGACAAGGCCCCGATCGAGGCCAAGACCATCGCCCTGGCCTCGGCCGCCTTCGCCTTCCCGCTGGTGATCGTCGGCCTGACCTGGCTTGAGCCCCTGACCCGGATCGCCGCGACCGGCTACGGCGCGGGATGACCCTGCCGCAGGTCGAGATCCTGCGTCTCGACGAGGTCGACTCCACCAACGCCGAGGCCCGCCGCCTGGCCGAGGGCGGACGCCTGGCTCCCGTCTGGATCACCGCGCGTCGCCAGACCCAGGGCCGGGGCCGCCGCGGCCGCGCCTGGTCCAGCGAGGCGGGAAACCTGGCCGCCACCCTGCTGGCCGTCACCCGCCGCCCGCCGGCGGAGGCGGCCCAGGTCACCTTCGTGGCGGCCCTGGCCGCGCATGAGCTGATCGCCGCCTTCGTCGACCCGTCCCGCGTCCGCATCAAATGGCCCAACGACGTCATGATCGATGAGCGGAAGGCCTGCGGCATCCTGCTGGAGTCCGGCGCGCATCCCGCCGGCGGATTGTGGCTGGCCGTCGGCATCGGTGTGAACCTATCGCACGCTCCCGACGAGGTGGAACGTCCGGCGGTCGCCGTGGCCGACGCCCTGCGCCCGGATCTGGCCTACGCCCCGTCGCGCGATGCGGCGCTGGATGTGCTGGCCCAGGCCTTCGACGCGTGGTGGGAGAGGTGGGAGCGCTATGGCTTCGCGCCGATCCGCGACGCCTGGACCGCCCGGGCCCAGGGCATCGGCGGTCCGGCGGTCGCGCGGCTGGGGCACGAAACGGCGCAGGGCGTGGCCGAGGGGCTGGCCGACGACGGTTCCCTGCGTCTGCGGCTGGCGGACGGGAGCCTGCGGCTGATATCTGCCGGCGACGTGTTCTTCGGAGAGGGCGCCTGATGCTGCTGGCCATCGAGCAAGGCAACACCAATACGCTGTTCGCCGTGCATGACGGCACGGATTGGATCGCCCAATGGCGCGCCGCCACGGAAAGCACGCGCACGGCCGACGAATACGCGGTCTGGCTGGCCCAGCTGCTGTCCATGCGCGGGCTCGCGCTGAAGGCGCTGACGGCTTGCATCATCTCGTCGGTCGTTCCGCAGTCGATCTTCAATCTGCGCAACCTGTCGCGGCGATACCTGAACGCCGAGCCGCTGGTGATCGGGGACTCGGGCGTGAGCCTGGGCATCACGCCGCGCATCCTGAAGCCCAGCGAGGCGGGCGCCGACCGGCTGGTGAACGCGGTGGGCGCGCATCTGAAATACCCGGGCGACCTGATCGTCATCGACAGCGGCACGGCGACGACCTTCGACGTGGTCGCCGCCGACGGCGCCTTCGAGGGCGGCGTCATCGCACCGGGCATTAATTTGAGCCTCCAGGCCCTGCACGAGGCCGCCGCCATGCTGCCCCGCATCGCCATCCAGAAACCCGACAGGGTGATCGGCAAGGACACCGTGTCGAACATGCAGTCGGGAGTGTTCTGGGGCTACGTCGCCCTGATCGAGGGTCTGGTCGCGCGCATCAAGGCGGAGTGGGGCGGCCCCATGACCGTCATCGGCACCGGCGGCGTCGCCAGCCTTTTCGAGGGCGCCACCGACGCCGTGGATCACTTCGATTCCGATCTGACCATCCGCGGGCTGCTTGAGATCCACCGGCGGAACGGGCCCGTCGGGACCCATGGCCGCGCGCCGGAAACTTGAAATTCTTCGTTCCGTCGCCAGATTCGCCTCGTCGGAGACAGCGCCGTGGGCGCTTTGGCGGCGCGCCTCGCCTTCGACCACTTCTTCGCCGAAAGGCGTCCCCACAGAATTCAGGGCCGACCGGTCCCACCCCGCCGCGCAGCGGCTTTCGAGAGTTTGAATGACCGACACATCGAACGAACTCGTCTTCCTGCCCCTGGGCGGGTCGAACGAGATCGGCATGAACTTCAACGCCTACGGCTTCGGCCCGGCGCACGACCGCAAATGGATCATCGTCGACGTCGGCGTGACCTTCGGCGACCTGACCACGCCGGGCGTGGACATCATCGTGCCCGACCCGACGGCGCTGGAAGGCGAGACGATCCTCGGCATCGTGGTCACCCACGCGCATGAGGATCACATCGGCGGCCTGCCCTGGCTGTGGCCGCGTCTGAAGGCGCCGATCTACGCCACGCCGTTCACCGCCTACCTGGTGCGTGAGAAGCTGCGCGACGCGGGCATCGACGACGCCCCGATTCATCTGGTCGACGTCGGCGGCACGGTCGATCTGGGCCCGTTCCACGTCGAGATGGTCACAATGACCCACTCGATCGCCGAACCCAGCGGCCTGGCGATCAGGACCCCGCTCGGGACCGTATTCCATACCGGTGACTGGAAGCTCGACGACGATCCCGTGCTGGGCTCGAACACCGACGTCGAGGGGCTCAAGCGGCTCGGCGACGACGGGGTTCTGGCCATGGTGTGCGACTCCACCAACGTCTTTCAGGACGGGGTGGCGGGGTCCGAAGGCGAGGTCCGCACCGCGCTGGCCGCGCTCATCTCGGAGTTGAAGGGTCGTGTCGCCGTCGGCTGCTTCGCCTCCAACGTCGCCCGCATGGACAGCGTCATCCATGCCGCCGAACAGGCCGGGCGCCGCGTCGCCCTGGCCGGGCGATCGATGCACCGCATCACGGCGGCCGCGAAGTCCGTCGGCATGCTGTCGGACGTGAAGCCGTTCCTCACCGAGCAGGAGGCGCGCATCTGGCCGGCCGATGAGATCCTGTATCTGTGCACCGGCAGCCAGGGCGAGCCGCGCGCCGCCCTGTCGCGCGTGGCCGACGGCAGCCACCCCTTCATCAAGCTGGGTCCCGGCGACCACTGCATCTTCTCGTCGCGCATCATCCCGGGCAACGAGGTGCCGATCGGCCGCCTTCAGGACCGACTGTCGGAGCGCGGCGTGCGCATCTACACCGACAAGGACCACCCCGGAATTCACGTGTCGGGTCACCCGTGCCGGGATGAGCTGAAGCTGATGTACCAGTGGGTGCGGCCGCAGATCGCCGTGCCGACCCACGGCATGCGTCGCCACATCGCCGAGCACGCCCTGCTGGCGAAGGACATGCAGGTTCCGCAGACGGTCACCCCGCGCGACGGCGACATGGTGCGCCTGGCCCCCGGGCCGGCCGTGATCATCGACGAGGTCCCTTCGGCGCGGCTGTTCGTCGACGGCGGCATGCTGGTCGAGGAGGCGGGCGAGGCCCTGCGCGAGCGGCGACACGCATCCAGCAACGGGGTGCTCATCGTCAGCTTCGCCCTGGACAAGCGCGGCAGGATCGTCAGCGACATCGACGTGCGCGGCCTGGGCCTGCCCGGCGACGCCGACCGGCCGCTCGGCGACATTCTGGACGACATGGCCGAGCGCGTCGAACAGACCGTCCGTAAGCTGAAGGGCGAGGCGCTGGAGGACGAAATGGTGGTGGAACAGGCCGTCGCGCGCACGCTGAAGAAGGCCAGCCAGCACATCTGGGACCGCCGCCCCATCGTCGAGACGATCGTGCTGCGGCTGTAGACCGCTTTCACGAAACCGCTCGGAGAGGATACAGCACGGGCATGATCGGACGCCTGAATCACGTCGGGGTCGCCACCCCGTCCATCGCGGCCTCGGTGGCCCTGTACCGCGACATGCTTGGCGCCACGAAGGCGCACACGCCGTTCGACCTGCCGGCGCAGGGCGTGCGGGTCTGCTTCATCGACCTGCCGAACAGCCAGATCGAGCTGATCGAGCCCCTCGGCGAAGACAGCCCGATCCACGGCTTTCTGGCGAAGAACCCGAAGGGCGGGCAGCATCATGTCTGCTTCGAGGTCGAGGACATTCTGGCCGCGCGCGACGCCCTGCGCGCCAGGGGCGCGACCATCCTGGGCACGGGCGAGCCTCGCATCGGCGCCCACGGCACGCCGATCCTGTTCCTGCATCCGAAGGACATGGGCGGGGTGCTGGTCGAACTGATGGAAACGCCGAAGGAGCCGCATTGATGGACTTCCCCATCGGCCCGATCACCATGACGGCGATCTACATCACCTGCTGGTGGACCGTGCTGTTCGCCGTCCTGCCGCTGGGCATGAACCAGAGCGATCAGGAGCGTCCGACCGACGGCGGCCAGTGGGGGGCGCCGGCGAACCCGAACCTCAAGAAGAAATTCCTGACCACCACCTGGGTCTCCGCCATCGTCTGGGCGTTCATCATGGTCCTGATCGGCACGGGGTGGCTGCCGCTGCCGAACCTGCGCTGATCGCGGCCTAGCTTTCGCCCCGCCGTCCCGGCTAAAGCTGGCGGCCCACCTCCCGCCTGCCCGGATTCCCAGACCATGCGCCTGTCGCGCTACTTCCTGCCCACGCTGAAAGAGGCGCCGTCGGACGCCCAGATCGTCTCGCACCAGCTGATGCTGCGCGCCGGCCTGATCAAACAGGAGGCCGCCGGCATCTACGCCTGGTTGCCGCTGGGTCTGCGGGTGCTGCGCAGGATCGAACAGATCGTGCGCGAGGAGCAGGTGAGGGCGGGCGCGGTCGAACTTCTGATGCCCACCCTCCAGCTGGCCGACCTGTGGCGCGAGAGCGGTCGCTACGAAGCCTACGGCCCGGAGATGCTGCGCATCACCGACCGGCACGAGCGCGAGTTGCTGTATGGGCCCACCAACGAGGAGATGATCACCGACATCTTCCGTGCCTACGTGAAGAGCTACAAGGCGCTGCCGCTCAACCTCTTCCACATCCAATGGAAGTTCCGCGACGAGCGCCGGCCGCGCTTCGGCGTCATGCGCGGGCGCGAGTTCCTGATGAAGGACGCCTATTCCTTCGACCTCGACGAGGCGTCGGCGCGGCGCGCCTACAACCGCATGTTCGTCGCCTATCTGAACACCTTCGCCCGCATGGGCCTGAAGGCCGTGCCGATGCGCGCCGACACCGGTCCGATCGGCGGGGATCTGAGCCACGAGTTCATCGTCCTGGCCGACACCGGCGAGAGCCAGGTCTTCTGCGACCGCAAGCTGGTCGAGATGCCCGCGCCCGGCGCCGACGTCGACTGGAACGACCTGCAGGCCATCGTGGACGGCCGCACCTCGCTCTATGCGGCGACCGAGGAAATGCATGACGCCGCCGCCTTCGAAAGCCAGACGGCGGAGGGCGACCGCCTGACCGCCCGGGGGATCGAGGTGGGCCACATCTTCTATTTCGGCACGAAATACTCCGCGCCCATGAAGGCGAAGGTCGCAGGACCCGACGGCGCCGACACGGAGGTTCATATGGGCAGCTACGGCGTCGGCGTCTCGCGCCTGCTGGGCGCCATCATCGAGGCGAGCCATGACGAGGGCGGGATCGTCTGGCCGGACGCCGTCGCGCCGTTCGACGTCGTGGTCATCAACCTGCGCGCCAACGACGAAGCCTGTTCCGCCGCCTGCGAAGACGCGGTGAAGCAGCTGGAATCGCTGGGCAAGGAGGTCCTCTATGACGACACCGACGAGCGCCCGGGCGGCAAGTTCGCCACCGCCGACCTGATCGGCGTGCCGTGGCAGCTGACCATCGGGCCCAAGGGGCTGGCCGAGGGCTTGGTGGAGCTGAAGCGCCGCGCCACGGGCGAGAAGGTCTCCGTGGCGCTGGCCGAGGCGATCGAAAGGCTGACCGCGTGAAGGGCGCGGGTCCCTTCTCCGCCTGGGAGATCGGCCTGGCCATGCGCTACCTCCGCGCCAAGCGGAAGGAAGGCGGCGTCGCCCTGATCGCCTGGATCAGCTTCATCGGCATCATGCTGGCCGTGACCGTGCTGATCTCGGTCATGAGCATCATGGCCGGTTTCCGGTCGGAGCTGCTCAGCCGCATGCTCAGCTTCAACGGGCATCTGTACGTGCACGGGCAGGTGCTGAACGCCGACGACCGCGAGCAACGGCTGGCCTCTCTGGACGCTCTCCCGCAGGTCGTCAGCGTCACGCCGCTGATCGAAAGCCCGGCGATGTTCCGGGCCGGCGGCCAGGTCACCGGCGGTCTCGTCCGCGGCATCCGTCCGGGCGATCTGGACTCCATGCGCTTCGTCTTCGCCAGCCTCGACGACCGCGCCAAACAGACGTTCGGCCAGGGCGAATGGGGCGGCGACCGCGTGCTGGTCGGCAAGGCGCTGGCCCAACAGCTGGGTCTCGGCGTCGGCTCGCCCATCACCCTCTACTCGCCGACGGGCGCCGACAGCGCCTTCGGCAATCTCGGCGGACAGGAGAAGACCTATGTCGTCGGCGGCGTCTTCTCCTCCGGCGCCGCGGACTTCGACCGCGCCTACGTCTTCATGCCGCTGGAGCAGGCCCAGCTGTTCTTCGGCAAGGAGGGTCTCTGGGACGTCGTCGAACTGAAGGTCACGGAACCGGATCGGGTCGAGCGGCTGCTTCCCGCCGTGCGTGAGGCGGCGGGCCCGGGCACGCTGGTCACGGACTGGCGCCAGAGCCTCGCCGCCTTCTGGGGCGCGCTCCAGGTCGAACGCGTGGCGATGAGCATCATCTTGGGCATGCTGGTCGTCATCGCCACGCTGAATATCATCAGCGGCATCGTCATGCTGGTGAAGAACAAGACGCGCGACATCGCCGTGCTGCGCACCGTGGGGGCCAGCCCCTCGTCCATGCTTCGCGTCTTCTTCATCGCCGGAGCCACGATCGGCGTCGCGGGCACCGCAGCCGGGATCACCCTGGGCTTGCTGTTCTGCCTGAACATCGCGGCGATCCAGCACTTCCTCGAGCGCCTGCTCGGCGTGCAGCTGTTCAACGCCGAGGTCTACATGCTCGACGCCGTGCCGGCGCTGGTCGACATGGGCGACGTCTTCTGGGTGGCCGTGCTCGCCGTCGGCGCCTCATGTGTCGCCGCCTTCCTGCCGTCGTGGAGGGCCAGCCGCCTGGATCCGGTGGAGGCGCTTCGCTATGAGTGAGCCCGTCCTCTCCGTCCGCAACCTGACGCGCACCTACGCCACCGGGTCGGGCGGCCTGACCGTGCTGAAGGGCGTCGATCTGGACGTCCGCCCGGGCGAGGTCGTGGGCCTGATCGGTCCGTCGGGTTCCGGAAAGTCGTCGCTGCTGCACGCCGCGGGCCTGCTGGAGCGTCCGACTGAAGGTTCGATCGCCATAGACGGCGAGGACGTCGGCGGGCTGGACGAACGCGCCCGCACCAAGCTGCGGCTGTTCAAGATCGGCTTCGTCTATCAGTTCCACCACCTGCTGCCGGAGTTCGACGCGCGGGACAACGTGGCCCTGCCCATGCGCATCGCCGGGGTGGCGGAGGCCGAGGCCCGCCGCCGCGCCGAGGAGACCCTGACCTCGCTCGGTCTCGGCGAACGCCTGACGCACCAGCCGGCCCAGATGTCGGGCGGGGAGCAGCAGCGGGTGGCCATCGCCCGCGCCCTCGGTAACTCTCCCCGCCTGCTGCTGGCCGACGAGCCCACCGGCAACCTGGATCCCACCACCAGCCAGGCGGTGTTCGACGATCTGCGCGCGCGGGTCAAAGCCACCGGCGTGGCCGCGCTGATCGCCACGCACAACATGGAACTTGCGGGGCATATGGACCGCGTCTTCGCCTTGAAGGACGGCCATCTGGAAGAGCGGCCGGCAGAGAGCCAGGCCTACTGAGGGGCTTCGCCGTGCGCGGGGGCGAACCCCCGCCGCGCCGGCCTATCGCCACTTCCGGCCTTCGCCGTGCTTGCCAACGCTCAGGAACTCGGCGTCCGCCGCCTTGTGCACGTACTGTTCGCTGACCAGCCACCCCTTCAGTGGCCGCAGCACGCCCAGACACGCCAGCGCCAGCAGGGGAAACGTCACCACGAAATGCACCCAGATCGGGGGCTGGACGGTGAAGTCGAACGCCATGAACGCCGCCATTCCGACCGTTCCGACCAGGCTCATCCCGAAGAAGGCAGGCCCGTCGGCAGGGTCCGCGAATCCGAGGTCGAGCCCACAGACCGGGCAGGCGTCGCGAATTTTCAGGAAGCCCCGAAGCACGGGGCCTTCGCCGCACCGGGGGCATCGACAGCGCAGTCCCGTGCGCAGGGTGCTCAGTCGCGGATAATCCTTGTCGCTCATGAAAGGCCTTCTACTCCCGCCCGCCGGTTCGCGGACGGACTGATCGTCGCAGTGTGATCGGCCGTGGCCGTGGAACGTTCCTGTGTCGGGCAGCGGACCCAGGCGCCCGCGACTGTGGTTCTTGACGGGAACCAAAGCAGAACATAGAACATAGCCGGAACATCATTTCTGGGGACGGTCCTATGGCTCGGTGGATGCGGGAAGCGATGGCGCTGGCGTCGTGCGGCGGTTTCGTCTGGATGGTCTGGCAGGTGGCGTTGAGCGCGCACGGGGCCTGATCGCGACCGAGTGATGGAAATGAGAGCCTTTTTTTTTGGACTCTCACTCTCGCGCCGAGCGCGTGGACCGGGCGAGCGAGTCGCGGTCTGATCAGATGATGAAGCGGGTGACGGCGTGAGCGAGGCGGCGACGGGTTCGGGGTTCGTGCACCTGCGGGTGCGCTCGGCCTATTCGCTGCTGGAAGGCGCCCTGAAGGCCGGCAAGATCCCAAAGATGGCGGCCGACGCAGGCATGCCCGCCGTGGGCGTCGCCGACCGGGCCAACCTGTTCGGCGCGCTGGAGTTCAGTCAGGCCGCGCGCGACGCCGGCGTCCAGCCCCTGATCGCCTGCGCCCTGCCGGTGTCGGGCATCGGCGGTCAGGTGAACGCTCGCTGGGCACGTTGCGCCACCGTGGTGCTGATCGCCCAGGACGAGGCCGGCTGGCTGAACCTGTGCGACCTGTCGTCCGCCGCCTATCTGGGAGCCGACGACGCTGTCGAGCCCTGCGTGCCCTGGTCCCGCGTGGTCGAGCGTAGCGAGGGGCTGATCCTGCTGTCCGGCGGCCCGGACGGCCCGGTCGATCCCCTGTTCGTGCAGGGTCGGGAGGCGGAAGCGCGCGCCGCGCTGGGCGAGATGGCCCGCGTCTTCGGCGATCGCTTCTACGTCGAACTGCAGCGACACGGCCGCCCGGAAGAGGCGCAGGCCGAGGCCGGTCTGGTGGCGTGGGCCTATGAGAACGACGTGCCGCTGGTCGCCACCAACGACGTCCACTACGCCAAGGCGGCGCAGGCGCGGAGCCACGACGCCCTGCTGTGCATCGCCGACGGCGCCTTCGTGGGTCAGGACGACCGCCGTCGCATCACGGACCAGCACTGGTTCAAGCCGCCGGCGGCCATGCGGCAGCTGTTCGCGGACCTGCCCGAAGCCTGCGAGTCCACGCTGGAGATCGCCCGCCGCTGCGCCTTCCTGGTCAAGACCCGCGCGCCCATCCTGCCCCGCTTCGACACGGGCGACGGCCGCAGCGAGCCCGACGAGCTGCTGCATCAGGCCCGCGAGGGGCTGAAGGCGCGTCTGAAGCAGGTCGTGCCCGCCGCGCCGGAGGCGGACTACTGGAACCGGCTGGAGTGGGAGGTCGGGATCATCACCCAGATGGGCTTCCCGGGCTACTTCCTGATCGTGGCCGACTTCATCAAATGGGCCAAGGCGCACGGCATACCCGTGGGCCCGGGGCGCGGATCGGGCGCCGGCTCGCTGGTGGCCTGGGCTCTGACCATCACGGATCTCGACCCCCTGCGGTTCGGCCTGCTGTTCGAGCGGTTCCTGAACCCCGAGCGGGTCTCAATGCCCGACTTCGACATCGACTTCTGTCAGGAGCGTCGGGAGGAGGTCATCGCCTATGTGCAGCAGCACTACGGCGACGACCGGGTGGCCCAGATCATCACGTTCGGCACCCTGCAGGCCCGTGCAGTGCTGCGCGACGTCGGCCGCGTGCTGCAGATGCCGCTGGGCCAGGTCGACCGCCTCTGCAAGATGGTGCCGAACAACCCGGCCAATCCGACGACGCTGGAACAGGCCATCGAGATCGAGCCGCGCCTGAAGGAGGCGCGTGACGCCGAGCCCGCCGTGGCCAATCTGCTGGGCGTGTCGCTTGAGCTGGAGGGGCTGTACCGCAACGCCTCGACCCACGCCGCCGGCATCGTCATCGGCGACCGTCCGCTGACCGAGCTGGTTCCCCTCTACAAGGATCCGCGCTCGGACATCCCGGCCACCCAGTTCAACATGAAGTGGGTCGAGCCGGCCGGTCTGGTGAAGTTCGACTTCCTCGGCCTGAAGACGCTGACGGTGCTGGATCGCGCCCGCCAGTTTCTCGAGCGGCGGGGCGCCGCACCCGACTGGAACGGCCTGCCGCTGGACGACGCGGCGACCTACGAGCTCATGGCCTCGGGTCAGACGGTCGGCGTGTTCCAGCTGGAATCGCAAGGCATGCGCGACACCCTGCGCAAGATGCGCTGTGGCTCCATCGAGGAGATCACGGCCCTGATCTCCCTCTATCGCCCGGGTCCGATGGAGATGATCGACACCTACATCGACCGAAAGTTCGGCCGACAGGAGGTCGACTACCTGCACCCCACGCTGAAGGAGACCCTGTCGGAGACCTACGGCGTGATCATCTACCAGGAGCAGGTGATGAAGATCGCCCAGATCCTGGCTGGCTACAGCCTCGGCGAGGCCGACCTCCTGCGCCGGGCCATGGGCAAGAAGAAGAAGGAGGAGATGGATTTTCAACGCGCGCGCTTCATCGCGGGCGCGTCGGAGAAGTCCGTGCCGGAGGCCCAGTCCGGCGGCATCTTCGACCTCGTGGCGAAGTTCGCGGGCTACGGCTTCAACAAGTCCCACGCCGCGGCCTATGCCCTGATCAGCTTCCAGACCGGCTGGCTGAAGGCCAATCACCCCGTCGAGTTCATGGCCGCGTCCATGAGTCTCGACCTCTCGAACACGGACAAGCTGGCCGTCTTCTATCAGGACGCCCGCCGCTTCGGCGTCAGGGTCGAAAGGCCCGACGTGAACCGGTCCTCGGCCGACTTCGACGTGGCCTGGACGGACGGAGAGGGTGCCGTCCTGTACGCGCTCGGCGCCGTCCGCAACGTGGGGCTGGAGGCCATGCGCCACGTGGTGGAGGTGCGCGAGACCGGCGGGCGCTTCGCCGACGTCTTCGACTTTCTGGAACGGGTCGATCCGCGCGCGGTCAACAAGCGCGCCATAGAGAACCTGGCCCGCGCCGGCGCCTTCGACTCCATCCATCCGAACCGCCGCCAGCTGGTCGAGCAGGCCGACGTGCTGATCGCCTATTGCCAGAGCGTGGCGGCCGAGCGCGCCAGCAGCCAGGTCAGCCTGTTCGGCGCCGATCAGGCCCACGCCGCCCGCCCGCGCCTGAAGCCGGTCGAGCCGTGGAGCGGCCCGGACGCGCTGGACCAGGAGCTGGCGGCCGTGGGCTTCTACCTGTCCGGCCACCCCTTGGAGGACCTGGCCCCCGCCCTCAAACGTCGACGCGTCACCTTCGCCGCCGAGGTGCAGGCCCTGGCCGAGAGCGGGCACGAGGCCTTCCAGATGGCCGGCGTCGTTCGGCGGCGTCAGGAGCGGGCGAGCGCCCGCACAGGCGAGAAGTTCGCCTTCGTGACGTTCTCGGATCCGACGGGCGAGTTCGAATGCCTGTTCCCGCCCGAACAGCTGCGCCGCTGCCGCGACCGCCTCGAGACGGGGGCCACGGTACTGGTCAAGGTGCGCGCCAAGGCCGCGGACGGAGAAGTCCGCTATTTCGGCGACGACGTTTCCCCCCTGGACCGGATCATCGACGACGCGGCGGCCGGATTGCGCGTCCATGTGTCCTCGCGCGCCGCCGACGCGGAAGCGCTGAAGGCCCGCCTCGACCGTGCGCGCGCCGACGACAGGGGCGGGGAGGTCTGCATCGTCGCCGCGCTGGAAGGACGGCGCGAGGTCGAAATCCGGCTTCCCGGCCGCTACCGCCTCGACGCCGCCGTCCGCGGCGCGTTGAAGACGGCACCGGGGGTGACGCTGCTGGAGGACGCATAGCGGCCGTCCGGCTTGCCTTTCCTCCGGATCTCCCCTACATGCGCGCCCACTTCACACGCAGGCGTGGCGCGTGCCGGGAGACATCCGGTCCGCTCCGTTCCGAGGGCCCAAATCCTTAGGGAGGGGGGCCTTTAAAGCGCCTGCGGCGGATCAATCGGATAAAGGACTGAACGCAGATGGCTCTGCCTGAATTCTCCATGCGCACCCTGCTCGAAGCGGGCGCCCACTTCGGCCACCAGACGCACCGCTGGAACCCGAAGATGGAGCGCTACATCTTCGGCTCGCGCTCGAACATCCACATCATCGACCTGTCGCAGTCGATTCCGCTGCTGCACCAGGCGCTGGTCGCCGTGCGCGACGTGGCGGCCAAGGGCGGCCGCGTGCTGTTCGTCGGCACCAAGCGCCAGGCGTCGGAGCCGATCGCCGAGGCCGCCAAGCGCTCGGCCCAGTACTACATGAACAACCGCTGGCTGGGCGGCACGCTGACCAACTGGAAGACCGTGTCGGGCTCCATCGCCCGCCTGCGCGAACTGGACTCCCTGCTGGAGTCGGGCGGCGAAGGCCGGGTCAAGAAGGAACTGCTGACCCTGCAGCGCGAGCGCGACAAGCTGGAGCTGTCGCTGGGCGGCATCAAGGACATGGGCGGCCTGCCGGACATCATGTTCGTGATCGACACCAACAAGGAAGCGATCGCGATCCAGGAAGCCCGCAAGCTGAACATCCCGGTCATCGCCATTCTGGACACCAACTGCGATCCGGACGGCATCACCTATCCGATCCCGGGCAACGACGACGCCGCCCGCGCCATCCAGACCTACTGCGACCTGATCGCCGACGCGGTCCTCGACGGCCTGGCCTCGGGCGCCTCGGCCTCGGGCGTGGATCTGGGCGCCTCTGAAGCCCCGGTCGAGCCGATGCTGCGCGAAGCCAAGGCCGCTCCGGCCGAGGCCGAAGCCGCCCCGGCCGGCACGGAAGACGTCGCCGCCGAGCTGGAAGCCGCCGCCGAGGCTCCGGCGGCCGCCGAAGCCGACGCCGACGCCCAGGCCGCGACGACCGAGGCGCTCGACGCCGTCGAAACCGAGAAGGCCACGGGCTGACCGCCCTGCGGTCTTCTCCCCCCATGCAGCGAGGCCCCGCGGGCCGAGCGGTAGGGGAAAGAGAGATGGCCGCGCCTGACACCATGAGCGCGGCCGGGTCCCTCACGGGCCCGGCCGTTCCCGCATACGAAGACCAAGGAGACTGAACATGGCCGAGATCACCGCCGCCCTCGTCAAGGAACTGCGCGAGCGCTCCGGCGTCGGCATGATGGACTGCAAGAAGGCCCTGCAGGAGAACGACGGCAACATCGAAGCCGCGATCGACTGGCTGCGCGCCAAGGGCCTGTCCAAGGCCGCCAAGAAGGCCGACCGCGTCGCCGCCGAGGGCTTGGTCGCCGTCGCGTCGAAGGAAGTGGGCGCCGGCGAGGTGGCCTCGGCCATCGAGTTCAACGCCGAGACCGACTTCGTGGCCCGCAACGACCTGTTCCAGAACGCCGCCAAGAAGTTCGCCGAGCTGGGCCTGGAGCACGCCACGGTCGAGGGCCTGCACGGCGCCGAGCTGGAAGCCGGCAAGACCGTCCAGGACGAAGTCACCAACATGATCGCCACCATCGGCGAGAACATGCAGCTGCGCCGCGCCGCCCGCCTGTCGGTCGACGAGGGCGTGGTGGCCACCTACGTCCACAACGCGGTGTCGCCGGGCGTCGGCCGCATCGGCGTGCTGGTCGCCCTGCACGGCGCGGGCGACAAGGCCAAGCTGCGCGAGCTGGGCCGCAAGATCGCCATGCACGTGGCCGCCACCAGCCCGCTGTCGCTGAACACCGACGACCTCGATCCGGCCGCGATCGAGAAGGAACGCGCCGTGCTCATCGAGAAGGCCAAGGAAGAGGGCCGTCCCGAGAACATGATCGAGAAGATCGTCGAGGGTCAGATCAACAAGTTCCAGAAGGACGTGGTGCTGACCAAGCAGCCGTTCGTCATGAACCCGGATCAGACCATCGAGCAGCTGGTCGCCGAAGAGGGCAAGGCGCTGGGCTCCCCGGGCCTGCACATCGGCGGCTTCGTCCGTCTGGCGCTGGGCGAGGGCGTCGAGAAGGTCGAGGGCCCCGACTTCGCCGACGAGGTCGCCTCGATGATGAAGGGCTGATCGGCCGAAATGCCGAACGCCGAGGGCGCGCCGGGCTTTGAAGCCGGGCGCGCCCTTCGTCTATAAGGGACCGCCGATTCCGGCGTCCTCCGCCCACCGATGGATTTCCGATGCCCGACGCGCCCAGCGAGTTCCGATACAAGCGCGTCCTGCTGAAGGTCTCGGGCGAGGTCCTGATGGGGGACCAAGGCTACGGCATCGACATGGCGACCGTCGCCGAGGTGGCCCAGGCCGTGGCCGAGGTCGCGCGCGAGGGGGTGGAGATCTGTCTCGTCATCGGCGGCGGCAACATCTTCCGGGGCCTGTCGAAGGCGGCCGGCGACATGGACCGCGCCTCGGCCGATTACATGGGCATGCTGGCGACCGTCATGAACGCCCTCGCCATGCAGGCGGCGCTGGAGAAGATCGGCGTCCAGACACGGGTCCAGAGCGCGCTGGTGATGAACGCCGTGGCGGAACCCTATGTGCGGCGCCGGGCCCTGCGGCATCTGGAGAAGGGTCGCGTGGTGATCTTCGCCGCCGGCGTGGGCGCGCCCTTCTTCACCACCGACTCGGGCGCGGCCCTGCGTGCGGCCGAGATGGGCTGCGACGCCCTGCTCAAGGGCACCAGCGTCGACGGGGTCTACACTGCCGATCCCAAGAAGGACGCAACGGCCACCCGCTACGACGAGCTGACGTACCACGACGTGCTCGCGCGCGACCTGAAGGTGATGGACGCGTCCGCCGTCGCCCTGATGCGTGACTCCGGCATCCCGATCGTGGTGTTCTCGATCCGTGAGAAGGGATCGTTCCGGCGGACCCTGCGCGGCGAGGGCGCCTTCACCGTGATCCACAACGCCAAGACCGCCTGACAAGATCAAGAAGACACGAGAGAACCGCCCATGGCCAAGCCCGACCTCAAAACGTATCGCGACCGCATGGACAAGGCGGTGGACGCGCTGAAGAGCGAGTTCAACGGCCTGCGTACGGGTCGGGCCAACGCCGGTCTGCTGGATCCCGTCACGGTCGAGGCCTACGGCTCGACGTCGCCGTTGAACGCCGTGGCGGCGATCAGCGTGCCGGAGCCGCGCATGATCTCGGTCAGCGTCTGGGACAGGGGCATGGTGGTCTCGGTCGAGAAGGCCATTCGCGCCGCGGGCCTCGGTCTGAACCCGGTCGTCGACGGTCAGACCCTGCGGATTCCCATCCCTCCGCTGACGGAGGAACGTCGCCGCGATCTGGCGAAGCTGGCCGGCAAGTACGCCGAGCAGCAGAAGATCGCCGTGCGCAACGTGCGCCGCGACGCCAACGACGACCTGAAGAAGGCCGAAAAGGCGTCCGACATCAGTCAGGACGAGCAGAAGAAGATGGAAGCCGAGGTCCAGAAGGACACAGACGCCGCCATCAAGCGCATCGACGAGGCCCTCAAGGCCAAGGAAGCGGAGATCATGCAGGTCTGAGGCGCCTTAGCCCCGGCCGCGCCCGCGAATGAGCGACGCTGACCCCGATCAGGCCCCCGGGCCCCGCCATGTGGCGATCATCATGGACGGCAACGGCCGCTGGGCCGAGCGTCGCGGCCTGCCGCGCGCCGTCGGCCATCGCGAGGGCGTGCAGGCGCTGAAGCGCACCGTGCAGGCCGCGCCCAGGCTTGGCGTGGAATGCCTGACCGTCTACGGCTTCTCGACAGAGAACTGGCGGCGATCTGCGGAAGAGGTCTCCGACCTGATGGGGCTGGTCCGGGCCTATGTCGGCAGCGATCTCGCCCGGTTGAAGCGGGAAGGCGTGCGGGTGCGGATCCTGGGGAGACGCGAGGGGCTGCCGCCCGACATCGCCGACATCGTGGCCCGCACCGAAGCGGAGACGGCCGCGAACGACAGGTTCCGCCTGCAGGTGGCCTTCAACTACGGCGGCAGGGCTGACGTCGTCGACGCCGCCCGCAAGTTGGCCGCCGCGGGTGAAGCGATCGACGAGGAGTCTTTCGGCCGCGCCCTGTCGACCGGCGACGGCCCGCCGGTCGACGTCATCGTCCGCACCTCCGGTGAGACGCGGCTGTCGAACTTCCTTCTGTGGGAGGCCGCCTACGCCGAGTTGGTGTTCCAGGACGTGCTGTGGCCGGACTACGGCGAGGCGCATCTGGCCGAGGTGGTCGCCGCCTTCCGCAACCGCGACCGGCGCTACGGTGGTCGCCCGGCGGTTTCCGCCTGATGCCGGCGCTCAAGGATCTGGGGCTGCGGGCCGTCTCGGCCCTCGTGCTGGCGCCGCTGGCCGTGCTGGCGATCTGGGCCGGCGAAAGCTGGTTTCTGGCGATCATGCTGGCCGCGTGCGCGGTGCTGGCGCGCGAGTGGGCCCAGATGAGCGCTCCGCAGCGCGCGACCCCGATCGCCTGGGCAGTCGGAGCGGCGCTCGTGGCGGTCACGGCCACCGCTCACGTCGGCGCCATGTCGCTCGCCCTGGTTCTGCTGGTCTTCGCGGCGGCGGTCGCGGGGGTGTTCGCCCGACGCGTGGGTCAGGAGGGCGTCGACGCCGCCTACGGCGTCCTCTACCTCGGCTGGCCCGCCATCCTCCTGATCTGGCTCCGTGACGGCGACTCCGCCCTCGGGCTGAGCTGGACCATCCTCGTCTTCGTGGTGGCCTGGGCGTCCGACGTCATGGCGTTCGTGATGGGCAGCCTGCTCAAGGGACCGAAACTCTGGCCCCGCTATTCGCCCAACAAAACCTGGTCAGGCTTCATCGGCGGCCTCGCGGCGGGCGCCTTGGCCGGCTGGCTGATTGCGGCCTTCATTCCCGGCGGGCTTGGTCTGCCGGACCCGGGGCTGGGTCTGGCGCTGGGCTTTGCCGGAGCGCTGGCCACGATGGCCGGCGATCTGTGGGAGTCGGCGCTCAAGCGTCGCTTCGGCGTCAAGGATGCGGGGGGATTGATTCCCGGACACGGAGGCCTCCTGGACCGGGTCGACGGCCTGATGTTCGCCGCCGTCGTGCTGGCCGGCTGCCGTCTGGCGAGCATGATGTGGGCGACGGGCGCGTGATCCGTCGCAAGGTCACGGTGCTCGGATCGACCGGGTCCGTCGGCGCGTCCACGCTGGACCTGATGGCGCAGACGGCCGCGTCCGGCGAGGCCGTGTACGAGGTCGAAGCCCTGACGGGCGGGGCGAACGTGGCCTTGCTGGCCGAGCAGGCGAAGCGCTGGAAGGCGAAGCTGGCGGTCACGGCCCACGAGAACCGGCTGGACGACCTGCGCGCCGCCCTGTCCGGGTCGGGCGTCGAGGCGGCCGCGGGCGAGGGGGCGCTGGTGGAAGCCGCCCTGCGCCCTTCGGACTGGACGATGGCCGCCATCGTCGGGTCGGCGGGTCTGCGCTCGGCGTGGGCCGCCGCGGGGCGGGGAGGGGTGCTGGCGCTGGCCAACAAGGAAAGCCTGGTCTGCTGCGGGCGGGCGCTGGTCGAGCGCGTGAAGGACGGCGGCGGGCGCTTGATCCCGGTGGACTCCGAACACTCGGCGATCTTCCAGGTTTTCGACGCGCATCGTCCGGAGGGCGTCGAGCGTCTGGTGCTGACGGCCTCGGGGGGACCGTTCCGTGGACGCTCGCGCGCCGACCTCGCGAACATCACGCCGGAGCAGGCGGTCGCCCACCCGAAGTGGTCCATGGGCGCCAAGATCTCGGTCGACAGCGCGACTTTGGCGAACAAGGGGCTGGAAACGATCGAAGCGGCCTACCTGTTCGACATGCCCGCCGACCGGATCGACGTCGTCGTCCACCCCGAGTCCATCGTGCACAGTCTGGTGGAGCACAGGGACGGGTCGACGCTGGCGCAGCTGGGGCAGCCCGACATGCGCACGCCCATCGCGGTGGCGCTGTCCTGGCCGGACAGGCTGCCCTGGCCGGCGCCGCGTCTGGATCTCGCGGCCTTGGGCCGCCTGACCTTCGAGGCGCCCGACATGGAGACCTTCCCTGCGCTGAGACTGGCGCGAGAGGCGCTGACGGTCGGAGGTGCGGCCCCCACCGTCTTCAACGCGGCCAACGAGGTGGCCGCACTGGCCTTTCTTGACCGGAGACTCGCGTTTCTCAATATTGCCGCAGTCGTCGCCGAAACGCTCGAGGCGGCGACGACGGGAGGACTGCTCACCGCCGGCGGCGACTGTGACGGAGCGCTGGCCGTGGACGGCGAGGCGCGACGCCTGGCGCGGACGGTCGTCGATCGTCTCGCGGCCTGAGCGGCGGAGGAGCGATGAACGCCATTTTCGACCTGCTCGGCTCGCTGCTGGTCCATGTGGTCCCGTTCGTGCTGGTCCTCAGCATCATCGTGACCATTCACGAGCTCGGGCATTTTCTCATGGCGCGCGCCTTCGGCGTGAAGATCGACCAGTTCTCGCTCGGCTTCGGCAAGCGGCTCTGGAGTCGAACGGACCGGCATGGCGTCGAATGGCGGGTCGCGGCGCTTCCGCTGGGCGGTTACGTCAAGTTCTCGGGCGATCTGGACGCGTCGAGCGTGCCGGATCAGGCGGGTCTGGCCGAGTTGAAATCTCGGCTCATCGCCGAGCAGGGTCCGGGCGCGGAGCGGGACTATTTCCACTTCAAGCCGATCTGGCAGCGCGCCCTGATCGTGGCGGCGGGACCGGCGGCCAACTTCATTCTGGCGGCCGTTCTCTTCACGGTCCTGTTCTCCGTGGTCGGCGAGCAGATCGTGGCGCCGCGCATCGCCCAGGTGGTCCCGGGCACGCCCGCGGCCGAGGCCGGCTTCCGTCGTGGCGATCTGATCACCTCGATCAACGGCCGTGCCGTCGTGGAAGCCGCGGAAGTGACCCAGAAGGTCGTGCTGAGCGCCAACGAGCCGCTGACGTTCGGCGTGCGTCGCGGCGAAGAGACCCTGTCCCTGACCGCGACGCCCGAGCGCGTGATCGAACAGGATGAGATCGCTGGGCGCGTCCGCATCGCGCGCATCGGCATGTCGCTCGGCCCGCTCGTCAGGTCCGACTTCAGCTATCGCCCGCTGAATCCCCTTGAGGCGCTCCAGCGCGGCGTCGGCCAGATCGGCGCCACGCTGAACACGACGCTGACCTATCTGGGCCGCATCTTCACGGGACGGGAATCCGGTGATCTGCTCAGCGGGCCGCTGGGCATCGCCAAGGCCGCCGGCGGCGCGACCCAGCAGGCTCTGGCGGGCGACGGCGGGGCGGGCATCAAGTCCGCCAACCTCGCCCTGACGCTTCTTCAGTTCGCCGCCTTAGTTTCGATCGGAATTGGCTTTGTAAATCTGCTCCCGATTCCGGTTCTCGATGGGGGGCACCTGATGTTTTACGCCTATGAGGCTGTTGCTCGACGGCCAGTCCCCGCGCGGGTACAGGACGCGGGGTTCCGCGTCGGTCTTGCCTTGCTGGCGGGATTGATGTTGTTCGCCACTTGGCACGATCTGCAGAAACTGAATCTCTTCGCCTTCCTCGGCGGGCTCGCCTCGTGAGCCGACGCCAGCCCCCGACGGTAACAAGCATGACCTCTCCCCACGTTCGCGGCCCCTTCCGACCGCTTGGCCGCGCCAGCGCGCTGGCCCTGGTCGTCGCGGCGGGCCTGGCTGGCCCGGCCCTCGCCCAGCAGACTCCGCCCGCGCCCGCCATCCAGGCGGCCCCCATCCAGCAGGATCCGGGGCAGGACCGGGTGCAGGTGAACCGCATCGAGGTGCGCGGCGCGAACCAGCGGATCGAGGACGCCACCGTTCTGTCCTACCTGCCCATCCGGCCCGGCGACGTCGTCGACGCCGTCGTGCTGGACGTCGCGGTGCAGGCTCTGTCCCGGACCGGCCTGTTCGCGGACGTGCAGATGGGCGTCCAGAACGGCGTGCTGATCGTCGAGGTCGTCGAGAACCCGATCGTCAACCAGGTGATCTTCGAGGGCAATGGCGCCGTCGGCGACGACAAGCTGCGCGAAGAAGTCACCATCCGCCCGCGCGGCATCTACACCGCAGCGCGCGTGCAGGAGGACGTCGGCAAGATCGTCGAGCTGTACCGTCTGTCCGGCCGGATTTCGGCGACCGTCTCGCCGAAGATCGTGCGGCTGGAGCAGAACCGCGTCGACGTCGTGTTCGAGATCGACGAGGGGCCTGAGACCGGGCTTCAATCCATCACCTTCCTCGGCAACGAGGCGTTTTCCGACAATGACCTACGTGAGGTCATGGTCACCAAACAGTCGGTGTGGTGGCGGATTTTCACGCAGAACGACAACTACGATCCCAATCGTCTCGATTACGACCGGGAGCAACTGCGCGACTTCTACACTAACCGCGGATACTACGACTTCCGCGTGGTGTCCGCCGTGGCGGAGCTGACGCCGTCGGGCGACGCGTTCGCCATCACCCTGACGGTCGACGAAGGCGACAAGTACACCTTCGGCGACGTGAAGGTGGTGACCGAGAACGACAAGCTGAACGCCGACTTGCTCACTCGCATTCTGCCGTTTCAGTCCGGGGCCCTCTACGAGAGCGACAAGATCGAGACGGCGACGGAGACCCTCACGTACGCGGCGGGCTCTGCGGGCTACGCCTTCGTGGAGATCGAGCCGGAGTTCCGGGCGAATCCTGAAACCGACACCATCGACGTCACCTTCAACGTGCGCGAGGGCGAGCGCGTCTACGTCGAACGCGTCAACGTCATCGGCAACACGCGCACGATCGACCCGGTCATCCGGCGCGAGCTCGTGTTGACGGAAGGCGACGCCTTCAACCGTCAGCTTCTGGAGCGCTCGCGCAACAATCTGCGCGCTCTGGGCTTCTTCAAGGACGTGACGGTCGAGGAGGTTCGGGGTTCCGAGCCCGACCGTTCGATCGTCAACGTCACGGTTCAGGAACAACCGACCGGCGAGCTTTCGGTGGGCGCGGGCTTCAGTTCCTACGACTCGTTCGTCCTCAACCTCGGCATCTCGGAAAGCAACTTCCGCGGACGCGGCCAGAACCTAGTTGCACGCGCGGAGTGGGGTTCGCTGCGGCAGAACATCGATTTCCGCTTCACGGAACCGAAGTTCCTGGGGCGCGACCTGCGCGCCGGCTTCGATCTGTTCCATTCCCGCTACGATCTCAGCGAGTACTCGTCTTACGACTACCGCTCGACGGGGGCGGGGTTGCGGGTTTCCTATCCCCTGAACGGATATACGGCGATCAGCGGCCGCTATTTCCTCAGGGAAGACGAGATCATCGTTCCCAGCGGCTTCTGCGGCAGCGGATCTGGCTCTTCGGCGCTCTGCGATCAGATCGGCAGCTTCGTGAACTCGTCGATCGGCTACACGCTGCTGGTCGATCGCCGCAATGACCCGATCCGTCCGACGCGCGGCTGGACCGGCAGTCTGCGCCAGGACCTCGCGGGACTGGGCGGCGACGTGAACTACCTCAAGACCGAAGGCGAGATTTCCGCCTTCCACGGCTTTGCGCCGGAGTGGATCGTCACCACGCGGCTGGAGGCCGGATACGTCACCGGCTGGGCGGGCGACCCCGTCCGGATCAACGACCGCTTCTTCAAGGGCGGCAATAGCTTCCGCGGCTTCGAGACCGCGGGCATGGGGCCGCGCGATCTGCTGACCACCGACGCTCTCGGCGGCAACTTCTACGTGGTCGGCACTGTGGAGCTGACGGTGCCGAACGGGTTGCCCGAGGAGTATGGCATCCGAACCTCCGCCTTCGTCGACGTCGGTACCTTGGGGCTGCTCGACGATCGTTACACGACGGACCAGGCGACTGGGCTGCCGAGCACGCGCATCAACGACGAGCTCGATTTCCGGGGCGCAGTGGGCGTCAGCATTCACTGGCGATCGCCGATGGGCCCCATTCGCTTCGATCTGGCCCAGCCCTTCTCGCAGATGCCGTTCGACAAGACCGAGAATTTCCGGTTCTCGACTTCCACCCAGTTCTAACTCCCCTCGACAGGGGGCGTACCAAAGGCTGAATGACATGAAGACCCTCGCTTACGGCGCCTTCGCCCTGGCCCTCCTGACCGCTGGTCAGGCCGCCGCCCAGGCGCAGGGGCCCGCCAACCCCGGCCCGGTGATCCCCGGCGTCTGTGTGTTCCACAACGAGCGCCTGCTCGCGCAATCGACGGTCGGCCAGTCGGTCCAGACCGGCATGCGCACCCTTTCGCAACAGGTGTCGGGCGAGTTGCAGCCCTATAGCCAAGCCATTCAGGCCGAGATCGCGGCGCTCGAGCAGGGCCGCGGCACCATCCCCGAGGCCGAATACGCGCAGCGGGCCCAGGCGCTGCAGCAGCGGATCCGCGAGGCCCAGCAACTGGAAGCCCAGCGCCAGCAGGAGCTGGAGTACACGCTGAACATGCAGTTGCGCGCCATCGCCCAGGCCACCGACCCGATCCTGGTGGCCGTGTACCAGGAACGGGGCTGCGGTCTGCTGCTGTCGCGCGAGGCTGTGATCGAGATGAACCCGGCCATGGACATCACCGACGTGGTCATCCAGCGCCTGAACGGCGCCCTGCCGTCTCTCAGCTTCTCGCGCATGACCCCGCCGGTTCAGGTTCCGAACCAGTAAGGACGCCGTTGCCGGATCCCCGTTTCTTCGAGGCCCTGCCGCCGCGCTCCGTCCGGGAGCTGGCCGATCTGGTCGGCGGCGAGGTTCTGAGAGGCGGGGATCTGGTCGTCGTCACCGTGGCGCCCTTGGCTTCGGCCGGCGACTCCGCCGTGACGTTTCTGTCGGATCGGAAACTGAAGGCGTCTCTCGCGGCGACGGGCGCCGGAGCGGTGTTCGTGCGTCCGGAATCCGCGGACGACGTGCCTGTCCGGGCGGCCGTGATCGTGACGCGCACGCCGCATGCCGCCTGGTCGCGGGCCGCCGACTCCCTCGTAAGGCCGCGCCCCTTCAAGGCCGTCGATCCAGCGTCGACTGCTGAGGGCTCCACCGTCGAGTTCGGGCCCGGCGTGGTGGTCGGAGAGGGCGCACGCATCGGGCGGGACACGCGGATCGGGCCCAACACGGTGATCGGCCCCGGCGTGCAGATTGGCCGCGACTGTCAGATCGGGGCGAACGTCAGCGTCTTCTTCGCGCTGATCGGCGACCAGGTGAAGCTGTCGGCCGGCGTGCGGATCGGCGAAGCGGGCTTCGGCGCGGCGGTTTCGGCGGATGGTCCGGTCGACGTGCCGCAGCTGGGCCGGGTCATCCTTCAGGATCGCGTCACCATCGGCGCCAACTCCTGCGTCGACCGCGGGGCCTTCGACGACACGGTCGTGGGCGAAGGGACCAAGATCGACAACCTGGTGATGATCGCCCACAACTGCGTCATCGGCCGCAACTGTCTCATGGCCGCGTTCACCGGCATTTCGGGCTCCGTGACGGTCGGTGACGGCGCGGTGTTCGGCGGACGTGCGGGGGTGGGCGACCACATCACCATAGGCGAGGGCGCGCGCATCGCCGCCGGCGCCGGCATTTTGAAGAACGTGCCGGCGGGCGAGACCTGGTCCGGCTATCCCGCCAAGCCTTTGCGGGAATCCTTGCGCGAAGCCGTGTGGCTGGCCAAACAGGCCGCCGGGAAGGCGCGCGGGAGGCCGGACGGATGAGCGACGAGGTCAGCATCGACTACGCCGAGGTGATGCGGCGTCTGCCGCACCGCTATCCCTTTCTGCTCGTCGACAAGGCCGAGGCCTTCGTCGCGGCGACGTCGATCACGGGGATCAAGAACGTCACCCACAACGAGCCTTTCTTCCCGGGACACTTTCCGATCGACCCGGTCATGCCGGGCGTCCTGATCGTGGAAGCCATGGCCCAGACGGGCGCGCTTCTGATGTCCAAGACCATGGACGTGGCGGTGGCCGACAAGGTGATCATGTTCATGTCGATCGACGGCGTGCGCTTCCGCCGGCCGGCGCGGCCGGGCGATCAGCTGCGGATGGAGGTCAAGGTGACGCGCGCCCGCGGCGATGCCTACAAGTTCCGCGGCGAGACCTTCATCGACGGCAAGCTGGCCGCCGAGGCGGAGTTCATGGCCATGGTGGTGACCGTGGATCAGCCGGCGACCTGATGGCCATCCATCCGACAGCCCAGGTCGACGGCTCGGCCCGACTGGCCGATGGCGTCGAGATCGGCGCCTGGTCGATCGTCGGTCCGGGCGTGACGCTGGCCGACGGCGTCCGCCTCGCCAGCCACGTGGTGATCCAGCAGGACACCACCGTCGGCGCCGGCACCACGATCCATCCCTTTTGCGTCATGGGCGGGGACCCGCAGCACGGCGGCTACAAGGGCGAGCCGGTCGCGCTCGAAATCGGCGCGGACTGCACGATCCGCGAGCACTCGACGTTCAACCGCGGCACGCCCGGCGACCGCAAGCTGACCAGCATCGGCGACGGCTGCCTGTTCATGACGGGCGCACACGTGGGCCACGACTGCGTCGTCGGCAGCAGCGTCACCTTCGCAAACAATGCCACGCTGGGCGGGCACGCCCGGATCGGCGACCGCGTTTTCCTGGGGGGGCTGTGCGCCGTGCACCAGTTCGGCCGGGTTGGGCAGGGCGCGATCGTCGGGGGCCTGTCCGCTGTCACCCGCGACGTCATTCCCTACGGATCGGCGTGGGGCAACCACGTGCGGCTGCACGGGCTGAACCTGATCGGGCTGAAGCGGAAGGGCTACGGCAAGGTTGAGGTCCGGCGTCTGCTGGCGGCCTATCGGGACATCTTCGAGTCGCCCGGTCTGTTCTCCGATCGGCTGGAGGCCGCGCAGTCGGCCTACGCCGACCTGCCGGAGATTCAGGAGATCATCGCCTTCATCCGCGAGGACACGCGGCGTCCCGTCGCGCTGCCGGGCGAATGAGCGGGCCGAAGCTGGCGCTGATCGCCGGCGGCGGCGCCTTGCCGCTGGCGGTGGCCGCGCGCTGCGAGGCGGAGGGCAGAGCCCTGTTCGTCGTCCGGCTGGCGGGCTTCGCGGACCCAGATCTGTCGGCGATCGACGGCGTCGACATGGGCATGGGCCAGATCGGCGGCATCCTGTCAGCGATGAAGAAGGCGGGCTGCGAGGCGGTGTGCCTGGCGGGCACCGTCAGCCGGCCGGACTTCAGGTCGCTGAAGCCCGACTTCAAGGGCGCGACCCTGCTGCCCGGGATCGTGAAGGCGGCGAGTCAGGGTGACGACGCCCTGCTGCGCAAGATCCTGTCGGTGTTCGAGGCGGAGGGATACGCCGTCGAGGGCGCGGACGACATTCTCGGCGGCGACATGCTGACGGCGGGCGCTCTGGGCCGCGTCGTGCCGGACGCCGGTCAGTTGGTCGATCTGCGCAAGGCCCTGCACGTGGCGGAGAAGTCCGGCGAGCTGGACGTCGGGCAGGGGGCCGTCGTCTGCGACGGCCTGGTGCTGGCGGTCGAGGCGCAGGAGGGCACGGACGCCATGCTGGCGCGGGTCGCCGGCCTGCCCGTCGACCTGCGGGGCGCGTCCGGCGCGCTGAAGGGCGCGCTGGGCAAGGCGCCGAAGCCGATCCAGGACCTCCGCGTCGACATGCCGGTGATCGGCGCGCGCACCATCGAGTTGGCGGCTGCGGCCGGCTTGGCCGGGGTGGCAGGCAGGACCGGACGGCTGATCCTGATCGACCGAGAGGCGATCGTGCAGGCGGCGGACCGGCTGGGTCTCTACGTCTGGGGCGAGGGATGAGCCGCCCGCTGAAGGTGATGCTGGTGGCGGCCGAGGCGTCGGGCGATGCGCTGGGCGCGGGCCTCGCGCGAGCGCTCAGGGCGCAGCTCGGCGGGGAGGTGGCGTTCGTCGGCGTGGGCGGCGCGGCCATGGCCGCGGAAGGCGTCGCAAGCCCTTTCGACATCGCCGAACTGTCGATCCTGGGCTGGCTGGAGGGGCTGAAGGCCTACGGCACGGTCAGGCGGCGGGTGGCCGACACGGTGGCGCTGGCGCGGACGGAGCGGCCGGACGCCGTGGTGCTGATCGACAGTTGGGGCTTCACGATCCGGGTGGCGAAGGCGATCCGCGAGGTCATGCCGGACGTGCCCCTGATCAAGTACGTCGGGCCGCAGGTGTGGGCGTCGCGGCCGGGGCGGGCGAAGACCCTGGCCGGTGCGGTGGATCACCTGCTGGCGCTATATGCGTTCGACGCGCCGTGGTTCGAGCGGGAGGGGCTGGCAACGACCGTCGTTGGTTCGCAGGCGCTGCATGTCGACATGTCGGCCGCGGATCCGGCGGCGTTCCGGGCGGCGCGGGGGATCGCGGCCGAGGCGCCGCTGTTGCTGGTAATGCCGGGCAGCCGGCCGAGCGAGATCAGGCTGATGGCGCCGGTCTACGGCGAGGCCGTGGCGCGGCTGAAGGCGTCGCGGCGGGAGCTGGAGGTCGCCGTCGTCGTGGCCGGGACGGTGGCGGCTCGGCTGAGGGCCGAGCTGGCCGAATGGTCGGCTCCGGTTCACGAGGTCGAGGAGCCGGAGAAGTACGCTGCGATGAAGGCCGCGACCGTGGCCATGGCGACCAGCGGCACGGTGTCGACGGAGTTGGCGCTGGCGGGCGCGCCCATGGTGATCGGCTACCGTTTCCAGCCGTTGAGCTACGCGATCATGCGGCCCTTCTTCACCGGCAAGTACGCGACGCTGTTTAATCACGCCGCCGACGCGGAGATCGCGCGGGAGCTGATCCAGAAGGACGCGACGCCCGGGGCCTTCGCCGCCGAGGTCGGGCGGCTGCTGGACGATCCGGCGGCGCGCGCCGATCAGGCGGCGCGGCAGACGGCGGCTCTGGACCTGATGGGCCGGGGCGGCCGCGACCCGTCGGAGATCGCGGCCGAGGCCGTGCTGAGGGTCATCGTCGAGCGCAACGGCTGACCCCCGGCGTAACGCAGGCGCCTAGCCCACCACCGCCGCGATGCCGGTCAGGGTCTCCTTCAGGCCGCGCATGCGCTTGGCCGTCTGGTCCGTGCCGCGCGGCGAGATGGCGTCGGCCAGACCGCGCAGGCGGGCGGCCACGGCAGGGTCCTTGCGACCGGAGTCGACCAGCGGCTGGGCCTGATCGAGGGCGGCCGTGATCTGGGCCATCTGGGTCGCGTCCATGCCGCCGTCACGGGCGAACTGGTCCAGATAGGCGCGGGCCACCACCGGGTGCGCGGGCCAGCGCACGGGATACTGCTGCTGCGGGTTCACCGTGCCGCCCTCGTCGGCCATCTGGGCCGCGGCGATTTCATTGGCGGTCAGATGCTCGCTGGGCGTCAGTGCGAAGACGTCCAGACCGCGGCCGATCTCCGAGCCATAGATCTTGCCGTTGTACCAGTAGACGGACCAGTAGCCGCCCGACCCCTGACGCTCGGCGTTCACCGGGCCGCGGTCGAAATAGGCGATTTCGTGGGCGTTGGCCGAGTCGGTGAAGTCGCTGATCGACAGACCGCCCTGGTACCAGGCCTGGACGAACAGGTCGCGGCCCGGAACCGGGATCAGCGAGCCGTTGTGCGCCACGCAATTCTCAAGATCGGTCTGGGCGGCCGGCAGCTTGTAGTAGCCGCGGTGCACCAGCTTGCCGTCGACGATGTCGTAGATGGCGTTGGCGCCCCAGGTCATGGGGTCCTGAACACGGCAGCGCGGACGCCCGCCGCCGCCCCATTCGTCGGTGAACAGCACCTTGTCGCCGTCGTTGTTGAACGTGGCCGAGTGCCAGTAGGCGAAGCCTTCGTCGACGACCGCGTCGATCCGCTTCGGCGCGCGCGGATCCGAGATGTCGAACAGGATGCCGTTGCCGGAGCAGGCGCCGCCCGCGATGTTCCGGGTCGGGAACAGGGTGATGTCGTGACAGTGGTTGGTCTGGGCCGTGGTCTGGGTGCCCGCGCCGTGATCGCCGCCGGCCCACAGGCCCGCGACGGCGCCCGTCTGCTCGTCGGCGAAGACCGTGGGGCTGTCGATGATGCGGGACCGCGACGGATCCGCCAGCGGGATTTCGATCACGTCCACGCGGAAGAGCGCGGTGCGCGCGCTGCCCGGCTCGCCGACCACGCAGCCGGCCAGCTCTTCCTCGGCGCGGACGCCGGCGGTGCCGGAGTTGTAGACGATCAGGCGGTTCGCGTCGGCCGAGACCACCGAATGGGTGTGGGAGCCGCGGCAGGTCTGGACCTGTCCGACCTGCACAGGACGGACCGGATCGGAGATGTCGAAGATGCGCAGGCCGCGGAAGCGCTCGGCGCTGGGCTCGGGTCCGACGCCTTCCCGGCCGCAATCGACGCGGCCCTGGGTGGATTCGACCGACATCAGCATCAGGTCGCCGACGATGGACACGTCGCCCTGACCGCCGGGGCAGACGATGGAGCTGACGAGGGTCGGCGCCGGATCCTCGCCGATCCGGTACAGGTTGATGCCGTGATAGTTGCCGACGGCCAGCAGGTCGCCCTGGAAGGCCATGTCGGTGTTGGAGAAGCTGAGGAAGGGCGAGCGTCGGCCCACGTCCTCGCCCGCGCGCGGCGGCAGGCCCTCCGGGTTGGTCGGGTCGAAGAAGCCGGTCGGCTTGGGCAGGCTGGCCAGCAACGTCATGTTCGACGCCGCCGTCTCGGCGTCGCGGAAGCCGGCGCGCAGGTTGGTGCGCGGGTCGGTCGAGGCGGCGCGGGCCAGCGCCGTCATGCGGTTGATCTCGGCCTGCTGCTCGTTGGTCACGTCGTTGACGAAGCGGAACAGGACGGGGTCGTAGGCCGAGCCGCCGCGGGCCAGCAGGTCCGACACCATGGTGACGGCGCCCTCGTGGTGGCGGATCATCATCTGCAGGAACAGGCGGTCGAACTCGGCGCCCTGGGCCGCGGCGAGGGCGGCCATCTGCTCCGGGGAGGCCATGCCCGGCATGCCCGCGTGTCCGGCGCCGTGGGCGGAATGGTCCATGCCGGCGTGGCCCGCATGGTCGGCGGTCGTCGGCATCGGCGTCGGGGCGTCCTCGCCGCGCTCGGTCAGCCAGCCGCGCATGAAGGCGATCTCGTCCTCCTGCGAGGCGTCGATGCGGCCGGCCAGGGCGACGATCTGCGGGTTGTTGGTCCGCCCGGGGACCAGCGCCGCCATCTCCAGCGCCTGACCGTGATGCAGGATCATGCCCTGCATGAAGGCGACGTCGGCGTCGGAATAGCGGTTGTCGGCGATGCGCGCGGCCTCGCGGCCCTCCAGAGTGCGGCTGGCCTGACCGGGCGCGCCCGGTTGAACCAGCGGCGCCTGCTGGGCCCATGCCCCGGTGGCGAACAGGACGACGCCGAGGGCGGCGGAACCCCCCAGCAGCTTGCGGATCGACGAGGCGGACTGACGCACGGTTTCACTCCCCGGAAATGACGGTTTCGAAATGGCTATCACGCGCGAACCGGCGCCGTAAGTCCGAATGCCGTCGGTGCCGGAAGGGAGGCGCCTCATGCGCCGGAGACGGCCGCGCCGGCGAGGCGTGGCGCCCGGACGCGCGAGATCGCCCCGCCGCATGACGGCAAGGTGGGAAGGGCGGGCGGAGCGCCGGGCGCGGAGCCCGGATGCTGTGATGTGTTACCGTTTCGGCTTCGCGACGACGCTCCGCGCGGTCCGTCTGATCGAAAGCTGTCCGAGGTGGAGAGGACCACCGCATAGGGCCGCTGCTTGGCGACTAACGGACGCGCCTTCGGCGGGCGGGCGGGAGACTTGCGAACCCCGGACCCGGACGCGCGCCTTCCCGTGACGCGCCATGATCGCCGGCCTGATCCGGAGGCGTCTCATTGCCCCCGGCCCCCGCGCCGCCGCCCACCTCCGATGGCCACGACCTTGCAGGTTCACGCCGACGCCGGCCGGCCGTGGACATGTGAGCCCCCGGCGTCGACCCCCGCTCGAACCGCTTCCGCCGCGACAAGCTCGCAAGGCCTTGCGCCCTTCCCCCGCGACGGAACCGAGAGGAGGTTGGCATGAGGCCGGACCGGTCATGACGATGAGGCGGAAGATTCTGGGCGGGCGTTGGGAAGGCTGGGGAATTCGGCGCGGGTCGTCGCAACTGAGTTGGGTTGACCCGCGCCTTTCCAAAGGTGGCGGTTCAGCTCGAATGCCGACGCCGACGGTTCCCGGCCGTTCAAGAGCCATCCTTTCGTCTGCCGCACGGCGTCCTGCTCTGGTCCGCTCCCGACCCGTTGCCGACCTTCCGCGGCTGTGAAAAGAGTTCGGAAGGGGTGCGGTAGAAAGGTCGACGATCAGTGAAAAAGGGCTTGGTCGAGCTCTTTTGGATATGCCTCGGATGGGCGCTGTTGATGACAGTGTTCTTCCTCGCCCTGCGTCTTTTTGCTGCCCATGTAGTTCACGGAACGCCGACGAGTGCGCCCTCGCTTCGGGCGTCGATGTTCATCGCCTTCCGGGGCGGCGCGTTCTTTTTCGCTGTGACATATGGGATGTCAGCGTTGCTGATGTGGCAGTCCTGGCGACGGCCTAAGGGGCGTGGCGAGAATGGCGAGTTCGTTCGGTGGCGTAGATAGGGCGAGGCGTGGAGGCAGGGCTGTCTCTGTAGCCCAGAGCGTTCGGGACCTGAGCGACAGGTCCACTCCCGACCCGTTGCGGACATTTCCATCAGCTTGGGGTGGTGTAGGTTCGGGCCATGTGCCTCAGCGTCTACCTCGGAACGTCGCGCTCGCTTTCGGTTCCAACCGTGGAGACGGGAAACTCGGCGTGGAGCTGGCCGAATGGACGCCGCCACCGCTGCTTCGTCTCCCGTTCGTCTATTACCTCGGCAGGCAAGCCGAGAGGGGGGAGCCGTTGGAGTGCTCGTGCTTGTTGGCAGAGCATGTGGACTGGACAACGGCTGAACCTGTCGTCGACCAAGATGAGACTTACTCTCCACACACCTGCGCCTTCGACGCGCTCCGACGCCTTTGCGACGAGGCGACGCAGGACGGAGGGCTCGCGACGATTGTCTGCGATGACAGCGGTGGGTTGAGGCAAACCTGCACGGAAGACGACTACTGCGCAGGCTTGATCCGCCTTGGCTCCATCGCTCGAGGGAACCTCATGTTCGGCGGGCCAGGTGGCGAAATCCCTTGGCGGGTTTCCCATGTGGTGAGGTAATCAGCGTCCACTCCCCGAAGTTCGGTACGCGGCAGCTTCCGACCCGTTGCGGACATTCCATGCCGGCGGTTTAAGGGTTGACGAGGGAGCAGACAGGATGAGCAGCAGCCCAAGGATCACCTTCAGCCGGACGAAGGACGGATCGCTCGAAATCTGGTTGAACCCGGCAGGCCGCGATCTGTTGGTCAGCGAACTTCAGAGACTGAGCGAGCAGAGCGATCATTTCCACATCATGCCGGAAGAAATGGAGCCTGAACTGCCGACACGTAGCCAGCCGTACGAGGACGGCGACGAAGTGATTCAGTGGGGCAAGGTGCTCTTCCGTACAGACGAATGGGACAATGGAGCATTTCCCTCATGTGTTGGGCGGCACCGCCCAAGATGTCAGCTAATGGCTTCCGCTCGGCAGTCCGCTCCCGACCCGTTGCGGACCTTGCTCCTCCGACTTGCGCTGCGCATGTTGTCACTATGTCCAGCCTGTTCTCAGAGATAATGGTCACTGCAACGGTGCTGGGACTTTCCGGCTGTCGGACGGTTTCGGACTGGGGGCCGTCCGCAGGGATCGCGGGCCCCTCTGGCGACGTCATTGTGATCGGTCGACTGCAAAACCTGAGCAGCGAGTCCGTCTATGACCCCGACGATCTGCTCGGCCACAGCTGGTTCTCCGCCAACCTCCACGTCTCGCGAGTCGAGTCGGGCGAACTCCCCGGCAGGATCGTGCCGGTCCGCTACTTTGCGCACACGACGCTCCGAGAGGACGTCACTTTTCGCTTTCGCCTGCGGGGCCACGAAGGTGGCGGATACTTGATCTGCAAGCGACCCGGATCCGGCAGCGGGCTGAACTGTGACGGGCAGAGCGGACTATAGGACACGCCGGGCACCATAGCTGCGGTCCGCTGACAACCCTCGCGCGACGGACCGCTCCCGACCCGTTGCGGACCTTGCGAGAATGCAGCCTTCACGGTCAGGATGCGGGTCGGCGACCGCTCCAGCGAGCAGGAGGCATGATGCGCTATCTTGGAGCGGCTATCGGCTTTTGCGTCATTACGGCGGCCTTTTACACCGCAGCCGTAGTGGTTCTCGGGTCCTTGGTCATGGCCCATTGCGTCCTGAGCGACGCGCAGATCGACGCTGGCGTGACCTGCACCCAGCCCGCTGACCTATTCTTCTGGCCGACACTGATCGCGGCTGTGGTGGGCTTCGTAGGCTCGCAATGGGTCTTCCTGCGCTGGGCTCTTCGCAAACGAACTAGTGGCCGTCCGCTTCCCAGCCATGGGCGGCGGTCTGCTGCCGACCCATAGCGGGCGCGGCGCCGTGGGATATGCTTGGGCATGGACCACCAGCTCGATATTTTGAAACGCGCGCTGACCAACCTCGCGCTGCCCGCCGATAGACAGGCCGAGTATCTCGATGCCCTACTGGGACCCCAAGCTGTCGCTTACGGCACTGACGAACTGGCTCTCGAACTAGACGACGCCTTCGCGCCCCACTTGGCGATGCACGCGCAAGGGCTGATGTCAGAGCGTCAGATCGCTGCCGTCCGAATTGTGGACGAGATGCTGGCGGACTTAAGCGGAAAGGCACACGCCTCCTTCTGGACCCGCGAGGCGCTGACTTCAGATCCTCGGTGGGATCAGGTTCGACTTGTCGCTCAGGCCGCGCTCGGCACGTTCTGATCGGTCCGCATCTCGCCCCTCTGCTCAGGTCCGCTTTCCACCCGTTGCGGACGTGGCCCAGGCTCTGCATTTTCATGCGATGAAGCCTCTCACGGCCTACTCTTTCCGCGACCCCACGTTCAGTCCTGACGGGGACACCCTTGTCTGCGTCGTCGAGCGAGGTGCGCTCTCGAAGTTCATGGGCGTCAGGGAACTGCATAGGGCGTTCAGCGGCACAGTCTTTTATCGACGTGGCTTATGGAGCTGCTACGTCGGCGTCTGGGGGCGTCGAAATGGAAAGCGCCTTCGCCGGTTTCTTGAGGAGAGGGGCGCGACTGTGGTCATCGAGCGGTCGAAGCCTGCCCGTGCACACTTGTCGCTTTGGTCAACACAGTCCGTGCGCGCAAAAATCCGCCAGCTCGAACCCGAGGTCCGCTAACCACCCCTCACCGGTGTGGGGCGCGTCCGCATTCCGGCGCGGAGGCCGCGCCTACTGCGCGGTCCAGCCGCCGTCGATGGAGAAGCTGGCGCCGGTGGCGGAGGCGCCGAGGTCGCTGACGAGGTAGAGGAACAGGCCGGTCAGCTCGTCGGGCGTGACGAAGCGTTTGGTCGGCTGTTTGGCGAGGATGACCTCGTCGACGACGCGCTCCTTCGAGATGCCGTGGGTGCGGGCCTGGTCGGCGATCTGCTGTTCGACGATGGGGGTTTCGACGAAGCCCGGGCAGATGGCGTTGCAGGTGATGCCGTCACGGGCCGTCTCCAGCGCCACGGTCTTGGTCAGGCCGATGACGCCGTGCTTGGCGGCGACGTAGGCCGACTTGTAGGGGCTGGCGCGCAGGCCGTGGGCGGAGGCCACGTTGACGATCCGGCCGCGGCCCTGGGCCTTCATGATCGGGACGGCCGCGCGGATGGCGTAGAAGGCCGACGACAGGTTGATGGCGAGGATCTGGTCCCATTTCTCGGACGGGAATTTCTCGATCGCCTCGACGTGCTGGACCCCGGCGTTGTTGACCAGGATGTCGAGTCGGCCGAGTTCGTGCCGGGCGAAGGCGACCAGATCGGCGACTTCCTCGCCCCGGCGCATGTCGGCGGCGTGGTAGCGGACGCGGACGCCGCAGGCGGCCTCGATGCCCGCGCGGGTGCGCTCGATCTCGGAGGGGTCGCCGAGGCCGTTCAGGACCACGTCGCCGCCGCGCGCGGCCACGGCGCGGGCGAGGGCCAGGCCGATGCCGGAGGTGGAGCCGGTGATGACCGCCACCTGGCCCGACAGGTCGTTCATGTCGCGGGGCGCGGCGGGGGCGGACTCGCCGGGCGCGGCGCCGCGCTTGGGCCAATGCAGCATGGTCGTCTCGTCTCCTGCGCGCCGTTTTCGGCGTCTTGCCCCAGCCTAGCCGTTCGCAGGCGCGAAGGCGACCGCGAGGATATTCCCTATCGGGTGAATATCCAGTCCGAATCCGTGGATGCGGCCTTGTCGAAGGCGTAGCCGTCGGTCGCGAAGTCCTTGAGCCCCGCCGCGCGGTCGATCCGGCCCTCCACGGCGAAGCGCGCCATGGCGCCGCGCGCCTTCTTGGCGAAGAAGGAGACGATGCGGGTCTCGCCGCCCCCGTCCCTGACGCCCTCGCGGAAATGGCAGGTGACGACGGGGATCCTCAGGGCGCGGGCGTCGACGGCCCCGAAATATTCCTGGCTGGCGAGGTTGATCAGCGTCGGGTCGTCATGGCCGTCCGCGTCGGCGTTGAGCGCCTTCGAGATGCGATCGCCCCAGAAATCGTAGAGGCCGGCGCCGCGGCGGGTCTTGAGGCGCGTGCCCATCTCGAGACGGTAGGGCTGGATGCGATCGAGCGGGCGCAGCAGGCCGTAGAGGCCGGAAAGGATGCGCAGCCGGTCCTGCGCCCACGTCAGGTCGGCGCGGGACATCGAACGGGCGTCGAGGCCCTGGTAGACGTCGCCGGCGAAGGCGAGGACGGCCTGAAGCCCCTCGTCGGACGCGGGGTCGAAGGCCTTGAAGCGCTGCTGGTTGAGCTTGGCCAGATCGTCGGAGATGCCCATGAGCCGGCGCAGCTCGGCCTGGGTCTGGCGGCGCGCGGTGACCGACAGGGTGCTGACGTCGTCCTCGAACCTGTGCCGGGTGGCCGGCAGGTCGGCGGGCGTCCCGGCGAAGTCGAGACGCTTGGCGGGGGAAAGGACGATCAGCATGGGCGCCAGATAGGCCGCTTCGCCGCCGATTTGAACCGCAAGGCTAGAACAGCACCGCCGGATTCATGATGCGGTGGGGGTCCAGCGCGGCGCGGATCGCGCGCATGGCCTGCACTTCGACGTCGGACTTGTAACGCCGGGCCTCTTCGGTCTTGAGGCGGCCCAGACCGTGCTCGGCGCTGATCGAGCCGTCGAAGGCGGCGACGAGGTCGTGGACGACCCTTGAGCCCTCCGGCTGGCGCGCCATGAAGGCCGTCGGGTCCGCGTCGAGAGGTCGCATGACGTCGTAGTGGAGATTGCCGTCGCCGACATGGCCGAAGGCGCTGATGCGGGCCCTGGGCTCGAACGCCAGCACGGCGGCTTCGGCCGCCTCGATGAACTCGGCGATGCGCGAGACGGGGACGGACACGTCGTGCTTCCAGCCGGGGCCCTCGGGCTTCTGGGCGGCCGACTGTTCCTCGCGCAGCTTCCAGAAGGCGGCGCGCTGGGCGTCGCTGGTCGCGACGGCGGCGTCGACGATCAGGCCCTGGTCGAAGGCGGCTTCCAGCAGGCGCTGAAGCGCGGCGTCGGCGGCCCCGACCTCTCCGGACGCCAGTTCGATCAGCGCGAGCCAGGGCGTGACGGTCTCCAGCGGCTCGCGCACGCCGGGGATGTTGCGCACGGCCATCTCGACGCCGACGCGGCGCATCAGCTCGAAAGCCTCGACCCCGCCGCCCGTCTCGGCCCTGGCGCGGGAGAGCAGCTCTACGGCGTCGGCGGCGGCGGGCAGGCCGACGATGGCCGTCGCGCGGGAGCGGAGGAGGGGAAACAGCTTCAGGGTGGCGGAGGTGACGACGCCCAGCGTGCCCTCCGCGCCGATCAGAAGCTGCTTGAGGTCGTAGCCGGTGTTGTCCTTGCGCAGGGTCTTGAGCCCGTCGAAGACGCGGCCGTCGGGCATGACCGCCTCGATGCCGAGGACGAGGTCGCGCATCATGCCGTAGCGCAGGACCTGGACGCCGCCGGCGTTGGTGGAGATCACGCCGCCGATCGTGGCCGTGCCTTCGGCGGCGAGGCTGAGCGGGAAGCGGCGACCGGCGGCGAGAGCGGCGTCCTGCGCTTCCTTCAGCGTCACCCCGGCCTCGACGGTCAGGGCGTCGTCGAGCGGGGACACGGCGCGGACCGCGCGCAGTTTCCGGAGCGACAGCAGCACCTCGCCGAAGGGCACCTGTCCGCCGACCAGGCCGGTGGCGCCGCCCTGGGGCACGATCGGAATGCGGCGGCGGGCGCAGATGGCGACGGCCTTCGCCACCTCGTCCGTGGAGCGGGGCGTCAGCATCAGCGGCGTGTGCCCGTGCCAGCGGTCGCGCCATTCCCTGAGCCAAGGGGCGATCGCCTGCGGGTCGTCGGTCCAGCCCCCGGGGCCCAGCGCGGCCTTCAGCTCGGCGAGGCCGTCGGACAGGCCGTCGAGCGCGGTCTTGAGGCGGTCCGGGGGCAGGGGCAGGGCGCGATCCATGCCGTCTTGTCCCAGAGGCTTGCCGGAGTGGGAAGGGGAGAGCTAGCGAAGGCCATGAGCCTGCCCGCCCCCGTGCCCGCCGTCGGCGTGATCTGTTTTCGCGGACACGACGTCCTGCTGATCCGTCGCGGCAAGCCGCCGCGCATGGGACAATGGAGCATCCCCGGCGGCCGGGTGGAGCCGGGCGAGCGGGCGGTGGAGACGGCGCTGCGCGAGCTGCGCGAGGAAACCGGCGTGGAGGCGGAACTGCTGGGGCTGGTCGACGTGATCGACGGCATCTGGCCGGAGCACGGGCGGCACTACGTCCTGATCGATCATGCGGCGCGGTGGATCGCGGGGGAGCCGGTGGCCGGAGACGACGCGGCGGCGGCCGAGTTCGTGCCGATCGAGGAGGCCTGCGCGCGCGTCGACTGGGACGAGACGCGGCGGGTGATCCGGCTGGCGGCGGCGCGGTTTCTTACGCCGAAGTAATCTTTCGCGTCCGGTTTCGATGGATGCGGGGCAAGCGGCGCCTTAGCCTGTCCGGGACAGGAGGATGCCGATGGAACTGCCGACTATCTTCGTTCTGGTGCTGGTCGCCTTCGCGATCGTGCTGCTGTTCAGCGTGGTGAAGATCGTGCCCCAAGGACGCGAGTTCACGGTCGAGCGCTTCGGCAAATACACCAAGACCCTAGCCCCGGGCATCCACATCCTGACACCGTTCGTAGAGAGAATTGGCCGTCGGATGAACATGATGGAGCAGGTTCTGGACGTGCCGACGCAGGAGGTCATCACCAAGGACAACGCCATGGTGAAGGTCGACGGCATCGTCTTCATCCAGGTGATGGACGCCGCGCGGGCCGCCTATCGGGTCGATGACCTGCAGTACGCGATCGCCCAGCTGTGCATGACCAACCTGCGGACGGTGGTCGGCTCCATGGAGCTGGACGAGGTGCTGAGCCAGCGCGACGCCATCAACACCCGTCTGCTGCACGTGATCGACGCGGCGACCGAACCGTGGGGCGTCAAGGCCAACCGGATCGAGATCAAGGACCTGACCCCGCCGACCGACATCACCAACGCCATGGCGCGCCAGATGAAGGCCGAGCGCGAGCGCCGCGCCGTGATCACCGAGGCCGACGGCGAGAAACAGGCCGCGATCGCCCGCGCCGAAGGCGCCAAACAGGCGGCCATCCTGGAGGCCGAGGGGCGCAAGGAAGCCGCCTTCCGCGACGCCGAGGCCCGCGAGCGGGAAGCCGAGGCCGAAGCCCGCGCCACCGCCATGGTGTCGGAAGCCATCGCCCGCGGCGACGTGAACGCCATCAACTATTTCGTGGCCCAGAAATACGTCGAGGCCTTCGCCCAGCTGGCCAACAGCCCCCAGCAGAAGACGGTCATCGTGCCCGCAGAGATGGGCGCGCTGGTCGGCTCCATCGCAGGTATCGGCGAGCTGGTGGGCTTGGCGGGCCGGCAACAGTCGGGCGGATCGACCCCGCCGCCGGCGCCGCGCCAGACCCCGCCGACGGCGCCGCGCCCGCCGCGGCGTCCGGCCGGTTCGGTCCCCGTGACGGAGTAGGACCATGGACGCGATCCTGAGCCTGCACGCCTCGCAGCCGTGGTGGATCTGGCTGGCGATCGGCGTGGCCCTGCTGGCCGTGGAGGCCGCCATCTCCAGCGAATGGCTGTTGTGGCCGGCCGTGGCCGCGGGCGTGGTGGCGGTGCTGACGGCGCTGGGCCTGAGGCTGGGCCTGACGGCGGAGGTCGCCATCTTCGCCCTGCTGACGGCGGCGATGACCCTGTTGTCGCGACGGCTGATCCAGCGGGTGAATCCGAACGACGCGGCGGACGTCAACGACCGGTCCTCGCGGCTGGTCGGCCAGCAGGCGCGCGTGGTGGAGCCGTTCGTCGCGGGCCGCGGCCGGGTGTTCGTCTCGGGCGCGGAATGGGCGGCGGAGATCAACGCGGGCGAGGCCCCGGTCGGGACCTATGTGACCGTCGTCGACGCGTCGGGCGCGACGCTGAAGGTGACGACGGGCTAGCTCCGCCGTTCCTCGATCCACCTGTTCGACAAAGCGTCGGCGCGTTCGTTCAGGGCATGCCCGGCGTGGCCCTTGACCCAGTGCCACTTGACCTGGTGCGGGGCGCGGGCCGCGTCGAGGCGTTTCCACAGGTCGTCGTTCTTGACGGGCTTCCTGTCGGCGGTCAGCCAACCGCGCGACTTCCAGCCGGGCATCCATTTGGTGATGCCGTCCATGACGTAGCGGCTGTCGGTGTGCAGATCCACGCGGCAGGGGCGGTTCAGGGCCTCCAGCGCCATGATGGCGGCGGTAAGTTCCATGCGGTTGTTGGTGGTCAGGGGTTCGCCGCCCCACAGCTCCTTCTCATGACCGCCGCCGGTCTGCAGCACCGCGCCCCAGCCGCCGGGGCCGGGATTGCCCTTGCAGGCGCCGTCGGTGTGGATGATGACGTGACTCATTGGCGCCGTGACTACAGGTCCGCTTGGCTTGGCGCCACCGGAGCGCCTATATGCGGCGCTAGAAGACGGGGCCGACGAACCGGTCCGCATGAGGAGAGTACGCCGTGGGCGCGATCAGCATCTGGCATTGGCTTCTGGTCATCGTCGTCGTCGCCCTGCTGTTCGGCGGGCGCGGCAAGCTGTCGGGCCTGATGGGCGACGCGGCCAAGGGCATCCGCGCCTTCAAGGACGGCCTGAAGGACGACGACAAGAAGGACGGTCCGGCCGAGGGCGTGAGCAGCCTGCCGCGCACGGACGCCGAAAAAGACCAGCTGAACCGCTGACCGCCAACCTGCGTCGGAGACCCTGACGGATGGGTGGCCTGGGCCCCGGGATCGGCGGCTTTGAAATTCTGGTGATCGGACTTGTGGCCCTGCTGGTGGTGGGGCCCCGGGACCTGCCCGTGATGATGCGCAAGCTGGGCAAGGCGATGGCGCGTGCGCGGGCCATGGCCAACGACTTCCGCGCCAGCTTCGACGAGATGGCGCGCCAGTCCGAGCTGGACGAACTGCGCCGTGAGGTCGACGCCCTGCGCCGCACGCAGATGGCGCCGCTGGGCGCCGAGGCGGAAGCGACCTTCCGCGCGATCAACGCCGACCTGAACCGGCCGGTCGAAGCGCCGGCGCCCGCGCCCCAGCCGCTGCTGACGGGACCGGAGGAGTTCGCCGATCCGGGGCCGACGCCTGTGGAGCCGGCCGAGGCGGCGCCGGTGGAGACAAGGGCGCCGAAGGCTCGCACGAAGACGACCGCGCCCAAGGCGACGAAGGCCGCCGCCCCGACCGCCAAGCCTGGCCCCAAGGCGGCCACGAAGCCTGCTTCCGGCAAGGCCAGGGCGTCCGCCGCCAAGCCGAAGGTCGCGCGCAGGAAGGCGGTCGACCTGTGAGCCGGACCGAGCAGGACGAGGCCGAGATCGAGGCGTCGCGCGCGCCGCTGATGGATCACCTGATCGAGCTGCGCGGACGCCTGCTGGTGTGCGTGGTCGCCTTCGTGATCGCCTTCATCGTCTGCTTCACCTTCGCGGCGCAGATCCAGCTGGTCCTGATCCACCCGTTCCAGGCGGCCGCGGCGATGCACGCGGCGCAGGGGCATCAGGTGAACCCCTTCGACCTGATCGCGGTGACGGCCGGGTTTCAGCCCGTGCCGGACGGGGGGCAGGAGGTCGTCCAGCTGATCGCCACCGCGCCGCTGGAGCAGCTGTTCACCAAGATGAAGATCGCCGGCTTCGGCGCCGTGGTGCTGGCCTTTCCGGTGCTGGCCTTTCAGCTGTACCGGTTCGTCGCCCCGGGGCTGTACCGCAACGAGAAGGGCGCCTTCCTGCCGTTCCTGCTGGCCGCGCCCCTGCTGTTCCTGCTGGGTGGGGCGCTGGTCTATTTCGTCATGCTGCCGTTCGTCATGTGGTTCTCGCTGGGGCAGCAGGTGGTGGGCGACGGGGTGTCCGTGGCGCTGCTGCCCAAGATCTCGGAATACCTGAACCTGGTGACCGCGCTGCTGCTGGCGTTCGGCCTGTGCTTCCAGTTGCCGGTGGTGATGACCCTGTTGGGGCTGGCGGGACTGATCTCGTCGAAATTCATGGCCGAGGGGCGGCGTTATGCCATCGTCGCCGTGGTCGTGGTCGCCGCGGTGGTGACGCCCCCGGATCCGATCAGCCAGCTGATGCTGGCCGTGCCGCTGGTGCTGCTCTACGAAATCTCGATCTGGTGCGTGCGGCTGATCGAGCTGCGGCGGAAGAAGGCGGACGACGCAGACGCGCTCGCCGCAACTTGACCCCGCGTGACCTTGGCAGGGCGGTGAGCGCGCGCTAGGCCGGTGGCCACAACCGTTCCCAAGGAGAGACGACCATGGCCGACCTGCCTTCCGTCACCGAACACATCCGCGGCGCCGTGGGCGACAACTCCGGTCTGGGCAAGACCGTGAAGATCGACCTGGGCGACACCGGAAAGATCTACATCGACGGCGCCTCGGTCCCGAACTCGGTGACCAACGAGGACAAGCCGGCCGACGCGACCGTGACGATGTCGTGGGACGACTTCATCGCCCTGTCGGAAGGCAGGCTGGACCCGATGATGGCCTTCATGCAGGGCAAGCTGAAGGTGGCGGGCGACATGATGATCGCCCAGCGCCTAGCCCCGCTGCTGAAGCGCTGAGCCCGGCCCCGCACTGAGTTTTCAGACGGCGCGGTTCCCGACGGGGCCGCGCCGTTTCGCCATCAGGAGGCGTCCATGGACTTCCGTCATTCCGACCGCGGCCTCCACTGGCAGGAGCGGGTCGCGCGCTTCATCGAGGCCAACGTCGTCCCGCGCGAGGCCGAGTACTGGGCGCAGGTTCATGAGGACCCGAAGCGCCAGCCGCCGATCATGGAGACCATGAAGGCCGAGGCGCGCGAGGCGGGGCTGTGGAACATGTTCCTGCCCGGAGAGCACGGGGCGGGGCTGACCAACCTGGAATATGCGCCGCTGGCCGAGATGATGGGGCGCCGGCTGTGGTCGGCCGAGGTGTTCAACTGCAATGCGCCGGACACCGGCAACATGGAGGTGCTGCACCTCTATGGGAACGCGGAGCAGCAGGCGCGCTGGCTGAAGCCGCTGATGGCGGGGGAGATCCGCTCGGCGTTCCTGATGACCGAGCCGGCGGTCGCCAGTTCGGACGCGACGAACATCGAGACGCGCATCGAGCGCGACGGCGACCACTACGTCATCAACGGCCGCAAGTGGTGGTCGACCAACATGGCGCACCCGAACGTCGCCATCACCATCGTCATGGGCAAGACCGATTTCGGGGCCGCCACGCACCAGCAGCAGAGCCAGATCCTGGTGCCGGTGGACACGCCCGGGTTCCGCGTCGAGCGGATGCTGTCGGTGTTCGGGTACCAGGAGCTGCCGATCGGGCACGCCGAGGTGGTGCTGGAGAACGTGCGCGTGCCGGTCGAAAACCTGATCGCCGGCGAAGGCCGGGGATTCGAGATCGCCCAGGGCCGGCTGGGGCCGGGACGCATCCACCACTGCATGCGCGTGATCGGTGCGGCCGAGCGGGCGCTGGACCTGATGGTCGAGCGGCTGCTGGGCCGGACCGCCTTCAGGAAGGCCATCGCCGAGCATTCCGTCTGGGAGCAGCGCGTCGCGGAGGCGCGGACGAACATCGAGATGTGCCGCCTGCTGGTGCTGAAGGCCGCCTGGATGATGGACGAGGCGGGGGCCAAGAACGCCAAGAGCGAGATCGCCCAGATCAAGGTGGCGGCGCCGCGCATGGCGCTGAAGGTCATCGACGACGCCATCCAGGCGTTCGGCGGCGCGGGCGTGTCGGGCGACTTCCCCCTGGCGGAGCTGTACGCCACGGTGCGGACCCTGCGCATCGCCGACGGGCCCGACGAGGTGCACAACCGCACCATCGCGCGGCTGGAGTATGCGAAGCACGGCGGCCGGCCGGTCCGCTGACGGACTGCTGACACGGCGTGGCAGCTTGGCCGTTTCTTCGCCCTTGCAGGCAACGTACGGCATGCCGAGGTGTTCTGTGCAGGGTGGCCGACATCGGGGCGGCGCCCGCGACAGGAGCCTTCCATGAAAGCGTCAGCCAAGGCCGCGCGCGGCGCAGGCGACGATGTGGCGCGCTATCGCCACGTGCGGGCGCGCATGCCGGCGCTCGCCGCGGGGCTGACCGCGGAGGACCTGCAGGCGCAGTCGATGCCGGACGCCAGCCCGGGAAAGTGGCACCTGGGACACGTCAGCTGGTTCTTCGAGACGATGCTGCTGGGCCGGCGCGAGGGCCATGAGCCCGTCGACGCGCAACTGAAGCTGGTGCTGAACAGCTATTACGAGGCGCTGGGCGAGCGGGTGGCGCGGTCGGAGCGGGGGCTGATGACCCGGCCGTCGCTGGACGAGATCCTGGCGTATCGCGCCGAGGTGGATCGGCGGATGGAGGCCTTTCTGGCCGACGGGCTGCAGGACGAGCACGAGCGCTATCTGTTCGATCTTGGCCTGGCCCACGAGGAGCAGCACTGCGAGCTGTTCCTGATGGACCTGCTGCACCTGATGAGCCGGTCGCCGCTGGAGCCGGCGGCATACGACGCCGAGCCGCGGCAGACGCCGGCGCCGGAGGCCGGGCAGGGGTTCGCGCGCGTCGAGGGAGGTCTGGTCGAGATCGGCGCGGCGCCGGGGAGCTTCGCGTTCGACAACGAGACGCCGCGGCACCAGACCTTCGTGGAGCCGTTCGCGATCGCCCGCGGTCTGGCGACGAACGGGCGCTGGCTGACCTTCATCGAGGACGGCGGCTACGAGCGGCCGGAACTGTGGCTGTCGGACGGCTGGGCGACGGTGCAGGCCGAGGGCTGGAAGGCGCCGATGTACTGGCGGCGCGAGGCGGACGGGCTGTGGACGACGATGACGCTGACCGGCCGTCGGGCGGTGGACCCGTCCGAACCGGTGCGGCACGTCAGCTTCTATGAGGCCGACGCCTTCGCGCGCTGGGCGGGCAAGCGCCTGCCGACCGAGGCGGAGTGGGAGGTCGCGGCGGAGGCGGGCCTTCTGGCCGACGCGTTCGGCGAGGTCTGGCAGTGGACCGCCAGCGCCTATCTGGCCTATCCCCGCTTTCATCCGACGCCGGGCACGGCGTCGGAGTACAACGGCAAGTTCATGAGCGGTCAGCAGGTGCTGCGGGGATCGTCGTGGGCGACGCCGGAGGGCCATGCGCGGACGACGTATCGCAACTTCTTCGCGCCCCGGTGCCGCTGGGCGTTATCGGGCATCCGGTTGGCCGACGAGCCGTCGATCGCGGAGCGGGCGCTGGAGCCCGTGCAGACCCAGGCGTTCCGTGAGGCGCTGATCGAGGGGCTGAGCCGTCCGCGCAAGGCGACCTCGCCCAAGTGGTTCTACGACGCGCGCGGAAGCGAGCTGTTCGAGGACATCACGCGCCTGGAGGCGTATTATCCGACGCGGCAGGAGGCGGCGCTGCTGGAGCGGACGGCCCCCCGGCTGGCCGAGGCGTTCGGACCGGGCGCGGTGCTGGTGGAGTTCGGATCCGGCGCCAGCGAGAAGACGCGCAAGGTGCTGGACGCCGCAGGCGATCTGGCGGCCTACGTGGCGGTCGACATCAGCGCCGATGCGTTGAGGGAGGCCAAGGCGCGTCTGGAAGCGGCCTATCCGGACCTGACGATTCACACGGTGGCCGGGGACTTTCTGTCGCCGCTGACGCTGCCGGCCGATCTGCCGCCGGGACGTCGGGTGGGCTTCTTCCCGGGATCCACCATCGGCAATCTGGAGCCGGAGGAGGCGGTGCGGTTCCTGCGCGGGGCGCGTGAACTGCTGGGGCCGGACGCCCTGTTCGTGCTGGGCGTCGACATGATCAAGGACGCCGCCGTGCTGGAGCGGGCCTACGACGATCCGGAGGGGGTCACGGCGGCGTTCAACCTGAACCTACTCGCTAGGGCCAACCGCGAGCTGAAGGCGGATTTCGATCTGGGCGCCTTCCGCCACCGGGCGATCTGGAACCCGGCGCGGTCGGCCGTGGAGATGCATCTGGAATCGATGCGGCCGCAGACGGTTCGCGTCGGCGGCCGCAGCTTCGGCTTCGAGGCCGGCGAAACGATCCACACCGAAAGCTCGCGCAAGTTCAGCGAGGCGACCCTGCGCGACACGGCGTCGGCGGCCGGCTGGGAACTGGTGCGACTGGACGTGAGCCCCGATCCGTCCGTCGCCCTGGCCCTGCTGGCGGCCTGAAGCCTCAGTTCACGCGGGGAACGGGCTCACCGGGCTTGCGGCTGCCGTGGGAGGCTTCGCCGCCCTTGCGGCCGGCCTTGGCGGCCAGGCTGCGGTCCTGGGAGAAGGAACGCTTCTCGCTGGGCACGCTGGCGCCGCCCTTGCGGGCGATCTCACGCTGACGCTCGGGGTCCATGGAAGCGAAGCCGCGCTTGGAGACTCCGGACGCTTTGGGGGGCTGAAGAGACATGGGGCGGTCCATCCTCACTGTGGCGTTTGGGTTGCAGTCACAATCCGTGTGGGGGGCTTACGTTCCCGGTCGCCGGTAACAGGCGCGCGAGCCGCAAACCGCTGACTTATGAGCGAATCAGCTCATGCGGCGGGGCGGCCGGGGTTTCCCGGCTCCGGCATGGGCGGGCCGTCCGGCGAGGGCTGCGGCGGATCGATCTCGGGCCCCGGAGGCGCCGTGTCGGGCACCTCTGGCGGCGAGACGGGTTCGGGCATGGGGTCGTGCATGGGGGGCTCCTGACGAGGTTCAGGAAGCCAACGTCCCGCGAACGGCTCCGTTCAGCCGCGGCCCAGCGCCGCGTCGGACACGAAGGGATTGGTCCGCCGCTCGGCGCCGAAGGTGGATCCAGGGCCGTGGCCGGGCACGAACTGGACGTCGTCGCCCAGCGGCCAGAGCTTTTCGGTGACGGACGAGATCAGCGTCTGCAGGTCGCCGCGCGGAAAGTCGGTGCGGCCGATCGAGCCCTGGAAAAGGACGTCGCCGACCTGGGCGAAGCGCGCGGCGCGGCAAAAGAAGATGACGTGCCCCGGCGTGTGGCCGGGGGTGTGGAAGACCTCCCAGGTCGTCTCGCCCAGCGTCAGGACGTCGCCCTCGTCCAGCCAGCGCGTCGGGGCGAAGCTGCGCATCGGCTCCAGCCCGTACTGCGCCGCCTGGGCCGGGATGCCGTCGATCCAGAACTGGTCCTCCGGGTGCGGGCCGATGATGGGGGCCCCGGACTTCTCCGACATCTCGGCGGCGCCGCCGGCGTGGTCCAGGTGACCGTGGGTGATCCAGATCTGGTCCAGCGTCAGCCCGCGCCGGGCGATCTCGGCGAGGATCGGACCGACGCCGCTGCCGGGGTCGATGACGGCCGCCCTGTTCGTCTTCGTGCACCAGACGGTGGTGCAGTTCTGCTGGAAGGCGGTCACCGGCGCGACGAACAGGCCGAGGGGGGAGGAGGCGTCGGTCATGCGTGCAGAGATAGGCGTGCCGCGCCGATCAGCATAGGCTGGCCGGATGATGCATCGACGCGGCCTTTTGGCGGGACTGGCTTGTGGCGCGGCGGCGGCCGTGCCGGCCGCAGCCGGGGATCGGCCGCGGCTGGCCGTCACGATCGACGATTTTCGATTTGACGACGGGCCGCTGGTCAGCGCGGACACACGCCATCACGGCATCCTCGACGCGCTTTACTTCGAACGGATCAAGGCGGCGGGGTTCGTGACGGGCAAGCACGTCGAGACCGTCGAAGCCCGCGCGCACCTGCAGAGCTGGGCGGAGTCCGGTCATTTCGTCGCCAACCACACCTACAGCCACGCCTACTATGGCGGGGCGGCCCCCGGCGATCTAGGGGCGGACGTCGACCGCGCCGCCGCCCTGATCGTCGACCTGCCGACCTGGCGGCCGTGGTTCCGGTTTCCTTATCTGGCCGAGGGGCGGACCGCCGAAAGCCGGGACCGGATGCGCGAGGTTCTGCATACCCGCGGCCTGATGAACGGGCATGTGACCGTCGACGCCTCTGACTGGTACGTGAACCAGCGCCTGCTGGCCCGGCTCGAAAAGGAGCCAGGCGCGGACGTCATGCCGTACGGCGCGTATCTCGTGCGACATCTGCTGGACCGCGCCGCCTTCTACGATGGTCTGGCCCGGGCCGTGCTGGGCCGGTCGCCGGCCCACACGCTGCTGATTCATCACAATCTCACGACGGCCCTGTTCCTGCCGATGGTGCTCAAGGCGTTTCGGGACGCGGGCTGGTCCCTGATCGACGCCGACGAAGCGTTTGCAGACCCCGTGTTCGCGGCTCGCCCCAACATCGCGCCGTGCGGGCACAGTCTGATTCACCAGCTGGCGACGGAGGCGGGCGGATTCGCCGATCGGCTGCGCACACCGGGCGAGGATGGCCCCTATGAAGCGCCGGCGATGGATGCGCTGGGGCTGTAGCCGCCCGCGTTGACCTTTTCCCCCCGCCTCGACATAAGGGCGGGCTTCGAGGCGCCGCCCTGACCAAGGGCGGCCCTTCTTGCTTTTCCCATCGCGCGTCCGCCCGTCCGTCCGCGCCCCAGAGCGTCAGATCGTCCCGCCCATGCAAGTCGTCGAAAAGTCGAACGAAGGTCTCAGCCGCACGATCGCGGTGACCATCCCCGCCGCCGAGCTGAACGAGAAGCTGGACGCCAAGATCAAGGAAGTCTCGCCGCAGATGAAGCTCAAGGGCTTTCGTCCCGGCAAGGTGCCCGCCGCGCACGTGAAGAAGACCTACGGGCGCGACCTGATGGGCGAGATCGTCAACGAGGCGCTGAACACGTCCAGCCAGAAGGCGCTGGACGAGGCCAAGCTGCGTCCCGCCGCGCCGGCCGAGATGAAGCTGGTCAGCGACATGGACAAGGTGGTCGCCGGTCAGGAGGACCTGACCTATGAGATGTCGCTGGAGGTCATGCCGGAATTCACGCCGGTCGACGTCAAGACGCTGAAGCTGGAGCGTCCCGTCTATGAGGCGACCGACGCCGATCTGGACGAGGCGCTGAAGGATCTGGCCGGTCAGGCCAAGACCTATGAGGACAAGACCGGCAAGACGGTGAAGGCGGCCGAGGGCGACCAGGTCACCATCGATTTCGTCGGCAAGGTCGACGGCGAGGTCTTTGAAGGCGGCTCGGCCACCGACGCGGATCTGGTGATCGGATCGAACCGCTTCATCCCCGGCTTCGAGGAGCAGCTGAAGGGCGTGAAGGTCGGCGACGAGAAGACGCTGAACGTCACCTTCCCCGCCGACTACGGCGCGGGGCACCTGGCCGGCAAGGCGGCGACGTTCGACGTCACCGTGAAGGCGATCAAGGCCGAGGCGGAGGCCAAGATCGACGACGCGTTCGCCACGCGCCTGGGTCTGGAGTCGCTGGACAAGCTGAAGGACCTGCTGCGCCAGAACCTGAACCAGCAGTACGCGGGCGCCGCCCGCTTCAAGCTGAAGCGCGGCCTGCTGGACCAGCTGGACGCGCAGCACAGCTTCGACCTGCCGCCGAAGATGGTCGAGCAGGAGTTCGACGGCATCTGGCGCCAGGTGCAGGCCGACAAGGACGCCGGCCGCCTGGACGCGGAGGACGCCAAGAAGTCCGAGAAGGCGCTGAAGGAAGAGTACCGCAAGATCGCCGAGCGCCGCGTGCGCCTGGGGCTGGTGCTGGCGGAGATCGGCCGGGCCAACAACGTGCAGGTCACGGATCAGGAGCTGAACAACGCCATCATGGCCGAGGCGCGCAACTATCCGGGGCAGGAGCGTCAGGTGCTGGACTTCTATCGCCAGAACCCGAACGCCGCGGCCCAGATGCGCGCGCCGGTCTATGAGGAGAAGGTCTGCGAGCTGATCTTCGGCCAGGCCGAGGTCAAGGACGCGCCGATCAGCAAGGAAGACCTGCTGAAGGACGAAGACGAGGGCTGAGCCGCGCGTCGGCGGGCTTTGCAGGGACCGCCGTCTGAGGCAGGTTGAGTCGTCCGATTCCGGACGTGCCCGGGAGCGTCGCCATGCTGGCCACCGTCATTTCGTTGGCCATGCTCATGGCCGCGCAACAGGATCCGCCGCTTCAGGACCCGCCGCGGCAGGACCCGCCGGAAACGCGGGTCGACGACATCGTCGTCGACGGGCGGCCGCTCCGTGCCGTGGCCGACGAGTTCGTGGAGAACGTCGGTGAGGCGCCGCGCGGCCGCGGACTGGCGCGGTGGTATCGGCCGCTCTGCGTCGGCGCCGTCAACCTGAACCCCGATGTCGCCCAGCCGCTGCTCGATCACATCGCCCGCGTGGCGGAGGACCTGGGGGTCCAGTCCGGCGACGTGGGATGCAGACCCAACGTCATCATGGTGTTCACCGACGATCCGCGCGCCGTCGCGGGCGCCATGATCGAGGCCGATCCGAAAGGGTTCCGCCTGGGCGGCCGGACGTATCACCTGAGCTCCGACTTTCGCGACGAGTTCGTGGAGGGCGACCGTCCGGTTCGTTGGTGGACCACCAGCGTGCCCGTCGACTCCGAAACCGGCCAGCGCGCCACGCGACTGCCCGGCGACGTGGACGCGGAGGGCAATCCCGCGGCGCCCTACATTTTCAGCACCTCCGCCTCGCGGTTGAACAGTCAGGTTCGGGACGATCTGGCCCGCGTCTACATCATCGTGGACGTCAATCAGGTCAGCGGGGTCAGCACCCGACAGTTGGCCGACTATCTCGCCTTCGTGGCCCTGGCGCAGGTCGATCCGCGGGGCGACGTTTCGCGACAGGCCAGCGTCCTGAACGTGTTCGCGGATCCGGCGTCCAGCCCCGGGTTCAGCGATTGGGACCTCGCCTACCTGCGGGCGCTGTACCGTCCGGGCGCTCCGATGCGGACCGCCCAGGGGGCGGTGGCCGAAGGCGTCGCCGCCGAGGTCGCCCGCACGATCAGGAACGCGCCGGCCGAGTGAGGCCCGACCGCCGCCTTGCGTCGCGGGCGGCGGAACGCGATATCCAAAGCCACGAAGGGCGCGTTCGAGTCGCGCCCCGCATCCCGAGAAGGCCCCGAATGCGCGATCCGATCGATCTCATGAACATGAACCTGGTTCCCATGGTGGTGGAGCAGTCCAGCCGGGGCGAGCGGGCCTTCGACATCTTCTCGCGCCTGCTGCGCGAGCGGATCATCTTCCTGACGGGCCCCTTCGAGGACGGCATGGCCAGCCTGATCTGCGCCCAGCTGCTGTTCCTGGAATCGGAGAACCCGAAGAAGGAAATCAGCATGTACATCAACAGCCCCGGCGGCCAGGTCTCGTCGGCGCTCGCGATCTACGACACCATGCAGTACATCAAGAGCCCGGTCTCGACCGTGGTCATGGGCATGGCCGCGTCGGCCGGCTCGCTGATCCTGACGGCGGGCGCCGCGGGTCAGCGGGTGGCCCTGCCGAACGCGCGCATCATGGTTCACCAGCCCTCCGGCGGTTTCCGCGGCCAGGCGTCCGACATCGAACGCCACGCCGAGGACATCCGCTACACCAAGCGCCGCCTGAACGAGATCTACGTCCACCATACCGGCCGGACCTATGAGGAGGTCGAGCGCACTCTGGACCGCGACCACTTCATGTCGGCCGAGGAGGCCAAGGCCTGGGGCATCGTCGATCACGTCTACGACCGGCGCGAACAGGCGGACGGCGACGGCGTCAAGACGGTCTGACGCAGTTGACGCCGGCAGCTCCCGCGCGCCTCATGCGCACGGGAGGCCACGTCATGCGCAATCGGATCACCGTCGCGTTGAGCGGCGCTCTTCTGGGTCTGGCGGCCACGGCGGCGACGGCGCAGGAGATCGGCGAGATTTATCGCGTCGAGGACGTCGTGGTCGTAGGGCGGCGGCTCGACGAGGCGGCGACGCGGTTCGTGGCGGAGGTGGCCGCCCCGGCGGGGAACCGTGGCACGGCGCGGTGGGACGAGGGGGTCTGCGTCGGCGCGGCCAACTTCACCCCTGAGGTGGCGCAATACCTGGTCGACCGCGTTTCGGACATGGTTCGGGATCTGGGTCTGCGCGCCCATGAGCCGCCCTGTCACCCCTCGATCCTGATCATCGGCACGACGGATGGGGCCGCATTCGCCTCCGACCTGGTCTCACGCCGTCCCAAGCTGTTCGTCGTCGGCGGCTCGGGCATGGATCAGGGCTACGACGATCTGGCCGTCTTTCAGCGGAGCGACGCGCCCGTGCGCTGGTGGCACGTCAGCGCGCCCGTGGACGACGAGACGGGGCTGATCGCCGTGCGCCTGCCCGGAATGCATTCGGTCGTGCCCACGACCGATCCGGAAAACCTCATGTTGGAAAATCATGCGCCCACGGTGACGCGCAACTTCGCGTCGCGGCTGCGCCAGCCGCTGCGCGACGTGATGAAGCGGTCCATCGTGATCGTCGACGTGGACAGGCTGGACGGGACGTCGCTGGAACAGCTGGCGGACTATGTGACCTTCGTGTCCCTTGCCCAGGTGGACCCTGAGGCGGACCTCAGCCGGTTCGATTCGATCCTCAACCTCTTCGAGCCCGGTCGGGCGCCGCCCGGCCTTTCGGCCTGGGACCTTGCGTATCTCGAGGGGCTGTACTCGGTGCGGCAGGGCTATGTCGGACGCAATGCGCATGCGTCGGCGCTCGCCCGATCGATTCTCGAGGCCTATGAGGCGCGCGTGCCGCGCGAATGAGGCTCAGGGGCGGCCGGTGAAGACGCGGAAGCCCGGCTGGTCGGCGATCTGGAGCATTTCGCGGTCGCCGGAGGTGTCGCCGTAGGCGGCGGCCAGCCGGAGATCGGGGCCGAAGACGCCGTGCAGGCGACGGACCTTCTCCTCGCCGCGGCAGTTGGGCGTGGCGAAGGCGCCGGCGACGCGTCCCCGGCCGTCGAACGCCAGCTGCGTGCCCAGCAGCATCTCCGCCCCCAGCCGCCGCGCGAAGGGCGCGACGGTGGTCTCGGGGCTGGCGGTCACGATGACGCGCAGGGCGCCTCGGCGGCCCCAGTCGTGCCAGACGGCGAGGGCGTCGGGCCGCATGAAGCGGTCCCAGACGCCCGCGGCGAAGGCTTCGGCCTCGGCCTCCAGCCTCTCGCGCGGCAGGCCGAGCAGGAACTCGCGGACCGAAGCCGCCTTGAGGGCGCCGCGATCGCGGTCGCGCGCATAGGCGGCGATCGCCGGCGACAGGCGCAGAAGGCCCGCCGTCCAGCCGCGACGGCCGGCGCGGCGGCGCAGAAAGGCGGTGAAGCTGTCGCGGACGGTCAGCGTGCCGTCGAAGTCGAAGGCGACGACGGGGCGCCCGCCGGCCGACTGGCGCGTTCCTTGCTGCATCCCCATGTCAGACATTCGCCACCGTGATCCCGCATGCCATCCTGATCGCCTGTTCCTCCGAGTCGAGCCCGCGCGGGGGTTGTGACCCGGTTCGGGATGGGGGATTGTCATTTTTTGAAGACCTTCGCGCCCATCGTTCGGGAATCAAACGCGCAGGAGACGCGTTGAGTCCCGTCAGGGACGGACGCGAGAGTGAGAAGGGTCGATGACCAAAGCCGCCGGAACCGACGCCAAGAGCACGCTGTACTGCTCCTTCTGCGGAAAGAGCCAGCATGAGGTGCGCAAGCTGATCGCCGGACCGACCGTGTTCATCTGCGACGAATGCGTCGAGCTGTGCATGGACATCATCCGCGAGGAGCACAAGATCGGCTTCGTGAAGGCGAAGGACGGGGTGCCGACGCCGAAGGAAATCCGCGAGGTCCTGGACGACTACGTGATCGGTCAGGCGCACGCCAAGAAGGTGCTGAGCGTCGCGGTCCACAACCACTACAAGCGCCTGAACCACGCCACGAAGTCCAACGACGTCGAACTGGCCAAGTCGAACATCATGCTGATCGGGCCGACGGGCTCGGGCAAGACGCTGCTGGCCCAGACGCTGGCGCGCATCATCGACGTGCCGTTCACCATGGCGGACGCGACGACGCTGACCGAGGCCGGCTACGTCGGCGAGGACGTCGAGAACATCATCCTGAAGCTGCTGCAGGCCAGCGACTACAACGTCGAGCGGGCGCAGCGCGGCATCGTCTACATCGACGAGATCGACAAGATTTCGCGCAAGTCGGACAACCCCTCGATCACCCGCGACGTGTCGGGCGAGGGCGTGCAGCAGGCCCTGCTGAAGATCATGGAAGGCACCGTCGCGTCGGTGCCGCCGCAGGGCGGGCGCAAGCATCCGCAGCAGGAGTTCCTGCAGGTCGACACGGCCAACATCCTGTTCATCGTCGGCGGCGCCTTCGCGGGGCTGGAGAAGGTGATCTCCGCGCGCGGCGAAGGGGCCTCGATCGGCTTCGGCGCCAAGGTCAAGGAAGTGGACGAGCGCCGCACGGGCGACATCCTGAAGAACGTCGAGCCCGACGACCTGATGCGCTTCGGCCTGATCCCCGAGTTCATCGGCCGTCTGCCGGTCCTGGCCACGCTGGAGGACCTGGACGAGGTGGCGCTGGTCAAGATCCTGACCGAGCCCAAGAACGCCCTGGTCAAGCAGTACAAGCGCCTGTTCGAGATGGAGAACGTCGAGCTGACGTTCACCGACGACGCCCTGTCGGCGGTGGCGAAGAAGGCCATCACGCGCAAGACCGGCGCGCGGGGGCTGCGCTCCATTCTGGAAGGCATCCTGCTGGAGACCATGTTCGAGCTGCCGACGTTCGAGGGCGTCGAGGAGGTCGTGGTCAACGCCGAGGTGATCGAGGGCAAGGCGCAGCCGCTGCTGATCTATTCCGAGGCGGGCAAGAAGAAGGCCGACGGCGCGGCCTGACGACGCCGGGCTTGTGACGCGGGCTTGTTAGGCGGATGGGGGCGGCGCTAGAAGCGTCGCCATGAAACAATCCGTGAAGCTGATCGCCGGCAACTGGAAGATGAACGGCCTCGCCGCCTCCCTGGCGGAGGCCAAGGCCCTGCGTGAGGCGCTGGACGACGCGCCGTCCGCCGCGCGCGTGGCCCTGTGTCCCCCCGCGACGCTGATCGCCCAGATGGCCTGGGCGCTGAAGGGCGGGCCGGTCGAGATCGGCGGTCAGGACTGCCACGTGCAGGCTTCGGGGGCCTTCACGGGGTCCGTGTCGGCGGCGATGCTGAAGGACGCGGGCGCGGGGCTGGTCATCGTCGGCCATTCGGAGCGGCGGCAGGGGTTCCGCGAGACCGACGCCGACGTGGCGGCCAAGGCGGACGCGGCGATCGCGGCCGGACTGGAGCCGATCGTCTGCGTCGGAGAGACGCTGCAGCAGCGGGAGGCCGGGCAGGCCGTCGAGGTGGTGCGGGCGCAGGTGCTGGGGTCGCTGCCGGACGCGGCGGGGACGGCGCGGTTCGCCGTGGCCTATGAGCCGGTCTGGGCCATCGGAACGGGCCTGACGCCAAGGCTGGAGCAGATCGAGGAAGTTCACCGGGCGGTGCGCGCGGCGATGATCGAACGACTGGGGCAGGGCGGGGCGACGGCGCCGATCCTGTACGGCGGTTCGGTCAAGCCGGACAACGCGAAAGACATCCTCGCCGTGCCCGAAGTCGGCGGGGCGCTGGTGGGCGGCGCGTCACTGAAGGCGGCGGATTTGCTGGGCATCGTCCGGGCGGCGTGATCCGTTTGCCGCAGGTCGACAAGGGTGCTAACAGCCGCCGCTTGATCGGCGCGCCCCTGCGCCACATCTGAATGCGGCCATGCTCCAGACCATTCTCCTCGTCGCCATGATCCTGATCTCGCTGTCGCTGACGGCGGTCGTGCTGCTGCAGCGCTCCGAGGGCGGCGCCCTGGGCATGGGCGGCGGGCCTTCGGGCATGATGACCGCGCGCGGCGCGGGCAACCTGCTGACGACGACGACGTGGTGGCTGGCGGGTCTGGGCATCGTCTGCGCCATCAGCCTGACCATCGTCGGCAACATGAGCCGCGGCTCGGGCTCGATCATCGACGCCGACGCCGTGGGCGCGCTGGCCGCGCCGACGACCCCGGCCGCCGAAGCCGGAGCCGAAGGCGCCGCGGCCGAGGCGGGCGCGACCCCCGCCGCGCCGGCGGCCACGCCTTCGCTGGGCGATCTGGAGGCCGACCTGGCCTCGCCGGCCCCGGCGACGACGCCGGCCAATCCCGCGCCGGCCAACTGAGGATGCGCGGGGAGATTTTTCCCCGCCTTCCTCGCCCGCCCTCAAAGTCTCCGCCGCCCGGCGGGCCGAATCAGCAGTAGGTTGGTCCCCCGTGGCCAAGTATGTCTTCATCACGGGCGGCGTCGTCTCTTCCCTCGGGAAGGGCCTCGCCTCGGCGGCGCTGGGCGCCCTTCTGCAGGCGCGCGGATACAAGGTCCGCCTGCGCAAGCTCGACCCCTATCTGAACGTCGATCCGGGCACGATGAGCCCGTACCAGCACGGCGAGGTCTTCGTCACCGACGACGGCGCGGAGACCGATCTGGATCTCGGCCACTATGAGCGGTTCACAGGGGTGTCGGCGGCGAAGTCCGACAACATCACCACGGGCCGGATCTACCAGACCATCCTCGAGAAGGAGCGTCGCGGGGACTATCTGGGCGCGACCGTCCAGGTCATTCCGCACGTCACCGACCAGATCAAGCAGTTCTGCCTGTCCAAGGCCCTGACCGACGACGGGCAGGACGTCGACTTCGTGCTGGTCGAGATCGGCGGCACCGTGGGCGACATCGAGGGCCTGCCGTTCTTCGAGGCCATCCGCCAGCTGGGACAGGACCTGCCGCGCGGTCAGTCCTGCTTCGTGCATCTGACGCTGCTGCCCTTCATCCCCACCGCGGGCGAGATGAAGACGAAGCCGACGCAGCACTCCGTCAAGGAGCTGCGGTCCATCGGCATCCAGCCCGACATCCTGCTGTGCCGCTGCGAATATCCGATCCCGGCCGAGGAGAAGCGCAAGATCGGTCTGTTCTGCAACGTGCGCGAAAGCGGCGTCATCCAGGCCATGGACAGCGCCGACATCTATGCCGTGCCGCTGGACTATCACCGCGAAGGGCTGGACCGCGAGGTGCTGGCGCACTTCGGGATGACCGACGCGCCGGAGCCGGATCTGGCGGGCTGGGAAGAGATCGTCGACCGTCGCCTGCGGCCGGACGGGGAAGTCACCGTGGCCGTGGTCGGCAAGTACACGGTGCTGAAGGACGCCTACAAATCCCTGATCGAGGCGCTGCATCACGGCGGCGTGGCGAACCGGGTGAAGGTGAACATCGACTGGGTGGAGGCCGAGACCTTCGAGGGCGACCGCGAGGCGTGCAGCGCCCGCCTGCAGGGCGCCCACGCGATCCTGGTGCCGGGAGGCTTCGGCGAACGGGGCTCGGAGGGCAAGATCGAGGCGGCGCGGTTCGCGCGCGAGAACGCCATCCCCTATTTCGGAATTTGCTTCGGCATGCAGATGGCGGTGATCGAGGCGGCGCGGAATCTGGCCGGCTATCCGAAGGCCTCGTCGACGGAGTTCGGGCCGACGGACGAGCCGGTGGTCGGCCTGATGACCGAGTGGACCCAGGGCAACGAACGGGTGAAGCGCCTCGCCGGGGGCGATCTTGGCGGGACGATGCGGCTGGGCGCCTATGACTCGGTGCTGAAGCCGGGGTCGAAGGTCGCCGAGGCCTATGGCTCCACGACCATCAGCGAGCGGCATCGCCACCGCTATGAGGTCAACATCAACTATCGCGAGGCGATCGAGGACAAGGGGCTGGTCTTCGCCGGTCTGTCGCCCGACGGCGTGCTGCCGGAGACGGTTGAGCGGACGGACCACCCGTGGTTCATCGGGGTGCAGTACCACCCGGAACTGAAGAGCCGTCCGTTCGCGCCGCACCCGCTGTTCGCCAGCTTCATCGGCGCGGCGGTGGTGCAGAGCCGGCTGGTCTGAGGGCGAGCGGAACGGGCGAACGGCCTGGCCGTTTCAGCTTCACCATTCACCCGAGGAGGCCCAGATGGCCCGTTCGATCCTGACCCTTGCCGCCGTGAGCGGCGTCGCCCTGATGGCCGCGGCCTGCCAGCCGGCCGCCGAGGAGCCGGCCGAAACCACCACGGTGGTCGAGACCCCCGCGCCCGTGGTCGTCGAAAAGCAGGCGCCGCCGGTCGTGGTCGAAACCCCGGCCCCGACGACGACCCCGCCGGTCGTCGTGCAGAAGGACGGCGACAGCACCACGGTGCGCGCGGGCCGCGACGGCATCGAGGTCGAGACGACCAACAACTGACTTCGCCCCACCGAAGAAGAAGGCCCCGGACGGTTTCCCGCCCGGGGCCTTTTTCGTGACGTCAGCCGCCGGTCAGCAGCTGTAGTACATGTCGAACTCGACCGGGTGGGGATGCAGCTGCAGGCGCATCACCTCTTCCATCTTCAGCTCGATGTAGCTGTCGATGAAGTCGTCATCCATGACGCCGCCCTTCTTGAGGAAGGCGCGGTCCTTGTCGAGGTTCTCGAGCGCCTCGCGCAGGGAGCCGCAGACCTCGGGGATGTTGCCGCGCTCTTCCGGCGGCAGGTCGTAGAGGTTCTTGTCGGCGGCGGCGCCCGGGTCGATGCGGTTCTCGATGCCGTCGAGGCCGGCCATCAGCAGAGCCACGAAGGTCAGGTAGGGGTTGCCCATCGGGTCGGGGAAGCGCGCCTCGATGCGCTTGGCCTTGGGCGAGTTCACCCACGGAATCCGGATCGAGGCGGAACGGTTGCGGGCCGAATAGGCCAGCTTGACCGGCGCTTCATAGCCGGGGACGAGGCGCTTGTAGGAGTTGGTGGTGGAGTTGGCGAAGGCGTTGATCGCCTTGGCGTGCTTGATGATGCCGCCGATGTACCACAGGCACATGTCGGACAGGCCGGCGTACTTGTCGCCGGCGAACAGGGGCTTGCCGTCGCGCCAGATCGACTGGTGCACGTGCATGCCCGAGCCGTTGTCGCCGAAAGTCGGCTTGGCCATGAAGGTGGCCGACTTGCCGTAGGCCGCGGCGACGTTGTGGATCACGTACTTATAGAGCTGAAGGCGGTCGGCCATGGTCAGCAGGTCGCTGAACTTCAGGCCCAGTTCGTGCTGCGCCGGAGCCACTTCGTGGTGGTGCTTCTCGGGCTGCATGCCCAGGTCGCGCATGACCGACAGCATCTCGCCGCGCAGGTCCTGGGCGCTGTCGGTCGGGTTGACCGGAAAATAGCCGCCCTTGTGCCCCGGACGGTGACCCATGTTGCCTTCCGAGTACTCGGCGCCCGTGTTGGCCGGCAGCTCGATGGAGTCGTAGGTGTAGCCGGTGTCGTGCGGCTGGGTGGACCAGCGAACGTCGTCGAAGATGAAGAACTCGGCTTCCGGGCCGAAGAAGACGGTGTCCCCGACGCCGGACGACTGGACGTAGGCCAGCGCCTTCTTGGCCATCGAGCGGCTGTCGCGGTTGTAGGGCTCGCCGGTGTCCGGGTTCAGCACGTCGCAGAACAGGAACAGGGTCGTCTGCTGGTAGAAGGGGTCGATCCAGAAGCCGTCCAGATCGGGCTTCAGGAGCATGTCGCTCTCGTTGATCGCCTTCCAGCCGGCGATCGACGAGCCGTCGAACATGGTGCCCTCCTCGAGGAACTCCTCGTCGACCAGGTCGATGTCGAAGGTGACGTGCTGCATCCGCCCCTTGGTGTCGGTGAAGCGGAGGTCGACGTACTGGACGTCCTTGTCCTTGATCTCCGCGAGGATCTTCTTCGCGCTCATTCTCTCGATGTCCGTTTCTTGGGGAGGAGGAAAGGAAACGGCCGCCCGAAGGCGGCCGCGGTGTGGAGGTGATCAGACGGCCTGGGGGCCGGTCTCGCCGGTGCGGATGCGGATGACGTCGGAGACGTCCGACACGAAGATCTTGCCGTCGCCGATCTTGCCGGTCCTGGCCGAACCGACGATGGCGTCCACGACGGATTGGGCCATGTCGTCGGGCACGACGACCTCGATCTTGATCTTGGGCAGGAAGTCGATGACGTACTCGGCCCCGCGATAGAGCTCGGAGTGGCCCTTCTGGCGGCCGTAGCCCTTGGCCTCAAGCACGGTCATGCCCTGGACCCCGACGTCCTGAAGGGCCTCCTTCACCTCGTCGAGCTTGAAGGGTTTGATGATCGCTTCGATCTTCTTCATGGTGTCCCCGAGGCGGCGAAAAGCGCCCACGCGTCGGGCGCGCATGGGACAGTGCATTGCAGCATAAGGCAAGCGACTTTTGGCTTTCGTTCCGCTCCGTGACCGGATTTTCTTAATGCAGGTGAACGGCCCCGAGCTGTGGGCCCCGGTGTTCCCGTGGCCGGCCGACGACGCGCACAAGCATGCGCGCGGGCGGCTGGGCGTGGTGTCGGGGCCGGCGCACAGGACGGGCGCGGCGCGGCTGGCGGCGCGGGCGGGGCTGCGGGTGGGCGCCGGTCTGGTGCGGGTGCTGTGCCCGCCCTCGGCGACCGGCGTGCTGGCGGCGTCGCTGGAGGCGGTCATGGTCGATCCGTTCGAGGGGCCGTCCGCCCTGCGGCGGCTGGCCGAGCCTCTGGACGCGGCGGTGATCGGGCCGGCGACAGGGGTCGACGAGGGCACGGTGGACGCGCTGGACGTGCTGGCGGAAAGCGGGGCCGCGCTGGTGGTCGACGCCGACGCCCTGACGGTGTTCGAAGGGCGTTCGGAGACCCTGTTCGCCCATCTGGACAGGGACGACGTGCTGACGCCGCACGAGGGGGAGTTCGAGCGCGTCTTTCCCGGACTGCTGGCCGGGGGGCGGGAGGCGGCGGCGGCCGAGGCGGCGCGGCGGGCCGACGCCATCGTGCTGCTGAAGGGCCGTGAGACCGTGATCGCCGCGCCCGACGGCCGTGCGGCGATCAACCCGCCGGCGCCGGCGTGGCTGGCGACCGCAGGATCGGGCGACGTCCTGGCGGGTCTGATCGGCGGCCTGCTGGCGCAGCGCATGCCCAGCTTCGAGGCGGCCTGCTGCGCGGCGTGGGTGCACGCGCAGGCCGCGGCGCTGCATGGGCCGGGGCTGATCGCCGAGGATCTGCCCGACCTGATCCCGGAAGTGCTGGGCGACCTCTATGCGATCAGGCCAGGCCCGACTTCCTGAGCGTCTTCCACGCCTTGATGACGCGTTGAAGCCGGGCCTCGGCGCCGCGGTCGCCGCCGTTGGTGTCGGGATGAAAGCGCTTCAGCAGCAGGTGATACTGCACCTTGATCGCCGCCTTGTCGGCGCCCGGCTCCAGATCCAGGTCGGCCAGGGCGGCCCGTTCCAGCTTGCCGATGCGCCGATCCTCGGCCACCGGTCCGGCCTGCGGGTTCACCTTGCGCCCGAAGAGGCCGAAGGCGTCGCGCCACGAGCCGGCGCCCTCGGTGTTCCCCGTGCCGAACTTCGCGGCGAAGGCGGCGGCCTCGCGGCTCTTGGGGCCGGCCTTCATCTCCCACGTCGGGCGACCGCCCGTCATGGCCTCGTTTTCCTGCGCGGCGCGGATCTCGCCCTCGCTCATGCCGGCGTAGAAGTTCCAGCCCTTGTTGTATTCGGCGGCGTGGCCCTGACAGAAGTCGTAGAAGTCGTTCAGCCGCTCCCGCGACTTCGGCGCGCGGGCGGTGGCGGCGCGGCGGCAGTCGGGCCACTGGCAGGGCTTCTCGCCGGGTTTGAGGTGCAGGACGTCGGCGGCCGCCGCCTCTTCCTCGGGCTTGGGCGGCTTCACCCGGATGTCGGTGAAGCGGGGCCTGTATTGAAACGCGGCGGGCATGGACCGAAGTGTAGGGTCGAATTGGTCCGCATCAAGGAAGCCCCATGCCGGAAGGCCCCGTCGCCGCAGAAATTCGTCGCAAGCTGACCGCAGCCCTGTCGCCGCAGCGGCTGGAGATCGACGACGACAGCTGGCGTCACGCCGGCCATCACCACGAGGGCGGCATGGACGCCAGGCCCGGCGGCGAGAGCCATTTCAACCTGCTGGTGGTGTCGACGGCCTTCGAAGGGCAGGGCAGGCTGGCGCGCCAGAGGGCTGTGAACGCGCTGCTGTCGGAAGAAATGGCGGGGCCGGTCCACGCGCTGTCGATCCGGGCCCTCACGCCCGCCGAGGCTGAGGATCTGCCGTAGCGGCGTTCATCTCGTCTTAGAACCTTCCCCAATAGCGTTCCGGCCGGGTTGAGGAGAGGCAGGGGGCGCCGTCTTGGTTGAATCGGACGCGAACGGCGAGACTCAGGCTCCGGGCGAGGCCGCCGCGGCCCTCCGCGCGATCCTGCAGACGCAGTACCTGCGCTATCTGATCATCGGCGCCTGGGCGCTAGGCCTGTTCTCCATTCTGGATCCACTGATCGCGGGCGCCTGGTTCGCCGGAACGATCGGCGCGGGCGCGGTGCGGGGCGAGTTCGAGCGCCGCATCAGCCAGCGCGTGGGCGCCGGCTGGGGCATGCTGTTCCCGGCCGTGGCCACCGCCACGACGGCGGTGTGGGCCGCCGCGCCGCTGCTGGCGTGGTTCTCGGGCGCGGCCTTCGGTCAGCCGATGGCCATGATGCTGCTGGTGTCGGGCTATGTGCTGGTCTTCGCCCAGCTTCGGTCGTCACCGCGGCAGGCCATGGTCATCTCGTCGCCCTACAGCCTGGTGGCGCTGATCATCACCGGAAGCCTGTGGGGCAGCGAGAGCTTCATCCCCTTCCTGGCGTCCATCCCGTTCGCGGCCGCGGGCCTGTTCGTGCTGGTCATGATGACGATGCTGCGCGAGGAGCGCATCCGCGCCTTTCAGGAGCACCAGTCGCACCTGATCGAGGAGCTGGAGGCGGCCCGCGACAAGGCGAACGCCGCCAACGACGCGAAATCGAACTTCCTGGGCGTCATCTCCCACGAACTGCGGACGCCGATGAACGGCGTGCTGGGCGCGGCCCAGCTGCTGGGCGCGACGCGGCTGGAGCCGACGCAGCGGGAGTACCTGTCGATCATCCGGACCTCGGGCGACAATCTGCTGAGCCTGCTGAACGACATTCTGGACATGACAAAGATCGAGGCGGGCAAGATGACGTTCGACGTCGTCGACGTGTCGATCGACGACCTGCATCGCCGCGTGGTCGGTCCCTTCCAGGCCCAGGCCGAGGCCAAGGGGCTGGACTTCGAGGCCCGGTTCGAGGGCGAGACGCCGGCCGTGGTGCGCGGCGACCCCCTGCGCGTCTGTCAGGTGATCCACAACCTGCTGTCCAACGCGGTGAAATTCACGGACCAGGGCAAGGTCAGCTACGTCGTCCGCTCGACCCGGACCGGGGAGGCGCGGGTGCGGTTCGACTTCCAGGTCAGCGACAGCGGCGCGGGGATCGCCGAAGCGGACGTGCAGCGGCTGTTCCAGCCCTTCACCCAGGTCGACGCCTCCTCGACGCGCAGGTTCGGCGGAACCGGGCTGGGGCTGACCATCTCGCGACGCCTGGCCAACATCATGAACGGCGACATCACGCTGAAGTCGAAGCTGGGCGAAGGCTCGACCTTCACCTTCACGGTCGAAGCCGACGTGGTGGCGTGGGAAACGGCCGCGCAGGCGGAAGCCATGGAGGCCGACGAAGAGGCGGCGGGCAGCCTGAACGTGCTGGTGGTCGAGGACCATCCGGTCAACCGGATGATCCTGGAGGCGTGGATGAGCTCGGCCGGTCACGCCTCGGCCAGTGCCGAGAACGGCCAGATCGCCGTCGAGATGACGCAGGATCAGCCGTTCGACCTGATCATCATGGACGTGAACATGCCGGTCATGGACGGTCTGAGCGCGACCCGCGCCATCCGCGCGGGCGGCGGCGCCAACGCCGAGACGCCGATCGTGGTGCTGTCGGCCTCTGCGCGCATCGAGGATCACGAGGCGGGCATCGACGCCGGCGCTGACGCCTATCTGAACAAGCCGATCGACTTCGCGGCCCTGGCCCGGGTGATGGGCGCGGTGGGGCAGGGACGTTCCGGCGTCCGGGCGATGGACGATCTGGTCCGTCCGGCGATGGCGGCAGCCTGAGCGGGCTCGCGCGCGGGGCCGCCAGTCCCTAGATCGAAGGCATGCGGGCCTTCGCCGAGCTTCTGGACAGACTGTCGCTGACGGCGTCGCGCAACGCGAAGCTGACCCTGCTGCGCGACTACCTGCGCGCGACGCCCGACCCGGACCGGGGATGGGCGCTGGCGGCGATCACGGGCGACCTCAGCTTCGACGCCGCCAAGCCGGCGATGATCCGCGCGGCGGTGGAACGCCGGGTCGATCCCCTGCTGTTCCGGTGGTCCTACGACTACGTCGGCGATCTCGCCGAGACGGTGGCGCTGATCTGGCCGGCCGACCCCACCCGGCGCGCGAACCGGGAGCCGCAGCTGTCGGAGGTGGTCGAAACCCTGAAGACGGCCGGGCGATCGGAGGTGCCGGCGCTGATCGAGCGGTGGATGGACGATCTGGCGCCGAAGGGGCGCTGGGCGCTGCTGAAGCTGATGACGGGCGCGCTGCGGGTCGGCATGTCCGCGCGGCTGGCCAAGACGGCGGCGGCGCGCGTGGCCCCCGACGACGACCCCCGCGGCATCGACGCGTCGGACGTCGAGGAACTGTGGCAGGGGATCGACGCGCCCTACGGCGATCTGTTCGCTTGGCTTGAAGGCCGCTCGGAGCGGCCGGCGGCCGACGCCCCTGGCAGGTTCAGGCCGGTGATGCTGTCCGTCGCCCTCGACGAGGCCGTCGACCTGCCGCGGGTGACGCCGGAGGCCTGGATCGCGGAGTGGAAGTGGGACGGCATCCGCGTGCAGGCGGTGCGCGAGGCGGGTGTGGCCCGCCTGTGGTCCCGCACCGGGGACGAGATCTCGCGCGCGTTTCCGGACCTGATGGCGGCGCTTGAGTTCGACGGGGCCGTCGACGGCGAACTGGTCGTGCTGCGCGACGGCCAGGTGGCGCCGTTCGGCGATCTGCAGCAGCGACTGAACCGCAAGACGGTCGATCCGAAGATGGTCGCCAGCCATCCTGCCGCGCTGATCGCCTATGATCTGCTGGCCGAGGCGGGTGAGGATCTGCGCCCCCTGCCGCTGGTCGAGCGACGGACCCGTCTGGCGGCGATGATCGACCGGGTGGGATCGGAGCGGATGATCCTGTCGCCGGACGTGGCGTTCGCCGACGTGGCGCAGTTGACGGCGTTGCGCGCCGATCCGCCGGTGGGCGCGTCTGCCGAAGGCCTGATGCTGAAGCGGCGGGACAGCGTTTACGTCGCCGGGCGGCCGAAGGGGCCCTGGTTCAAATGGAAGCGCGATCCGCACGTGATCGACGCCGTGCTGATGTACGCGCAGCGGGGGTCGGGAAAGCGATCCAGCTTCTATTCCGACTACACCTTCGGAGTCTGGACGGACGACGGGACGCTGGCGCCGGTCGGCAAGGCCTATTTCGGGTTCACCGACGAGGAGCTGAAGCAGCTCGACAAGTTCGTGCGCGACAACACGGTCGAGCGCTTCGGGCCGGTGCGGTCGGTGACGGCCAGCCGGGAGCATGGCCTGGTTCTGGAGATCGCGTTCGAAGGGCTGCAGCGGTCGTCGCGACACAAGTCGGGCGTGGCCATGCGGTTCCCGCGCGTCAGCCGCATCCGCTGGGACAAGCCGCCTGCGGAGGCGGACACGCTGGGAAACGTGCTGGCGCTGCTGGACGCGCTGGAGCGGGAGGGCGGGAGATTGGCGGCAGCTGCGCCGTGAACCCGAATCGCCCGGCCGCATTACGTCGGGCATGGAACTCTCGATCTCACAACGACGGCTGGCGGTCGCGGCGGGCGTCGGCGTGCTGGCTCTGGGCCTGGCGGCCGGAGTGGCCACGATGGGACCGCGCGACGCGGCGAGGGCGGACGGTCCGGCGTTGCAGATCGCCCTGTTCACCCCGCCGCCGCCGGTGATCGAGCCCGGAACGACCATGGAGGTCGGCGAGCTGACCGACGGCTACGTCCACCGGCCCGCGCCGCGGCCCGAGCCGATCGAGTGGGTCGAGTTCGACGAAGGCTGGTGGGACGCCTCGGTTCAGGATCCGCCGCCGGCGGCGTCGTGGACGCCGGCCGCAGAAGCCCCGCCCGTCGACCCGACGGTCGAGCCGGCGCCCGAGACGCGGCGGGACTCGATGGGCTTCGGATTCGATACCCGGGAAGAGGCCGAGAAGCGGGTCATGCGGTCCGCGCCGCCGGAACGTCGTCCCTTGCCGCAAGGCGGAGAGGCGCCGCCGCGCGTCATGGTGTCGGGCGAACGTCAGGCCGTCTTCTACTGATCCCGGGGTTCCATTGCCTGACCAAGGCGCTAGACCCTAGGGCATGGCTTCCCTTCCTGAACTGGTGACCGGCGCCGTCGCGGCCGGCGAACGCGCGACCGCCGTGGACGCGGCGCTGGTCGCCAAGCTGACAGACATGGCGGGCGATCTGGCGGTGAACCTGCTGGTCGCGGCGCTGATCCTGGGCGTGACGATCGTCGCGGCGAAATGGGCGGGCCGCGTCGTTCGCCGGGCCGCCGGCCGGATCGGCGGGCTGCGGCACGATCCCACGGTCGTCAGCTTCATCGCTCAGGTGGTTCGCGTCGCCGTCTACGTGATCGGCTTCATCGCCGTGCTGCAGCGGCTGGGGGTGCAGACGACCTCCATCATCGCCGTGCTGGGGGCTGCGTCGCTGGCCGTGGGCCTGGCGCTGCAGGGAACGCTGGCCAACGTGGCGGCGGGCGTCGTCCTGCTGATCCTGCGGCCCTATCGCGTCGGCGACGTGATCGAGGTGGGGGGCGCCTCCGGTTCGGTGCAGCGGCTGGATCTGTTCGTCACCCAGATCTCGAACGCCAACAATCACAAGATCGTCGTGCCGAACGGAAAGGTGCTGGGCGACGTCATCATCAACCTGTCGGGGCAGGGGACGCGCCGCATCGAAATCCACTTCACGGTGGGCTACGGCTCGAACCTGAAACAGGCGCGCCACGTGATCGCGACCACCGCGGCGGCCAATGAAAAGGTACTGGGCGACCCCGTGCCGTGGGCCGGGGTCACGGCCCTGCTGGACAATGCGGTGCAGGTGACGCTGCATGCCTGGGTGAAGTCGGACGACTGGTACCAGACCCAGTCGGACCTGCACGAAGAGGTCAAGGTGGCGCTGGACGCGGCCAACATCGAGATCCCGTTCCCGCATCAGGTGGCGGTCGACTATGCGCCGCCTGCGCGCGGGCCGGATCCGGCGACGCCGTTCCCGCAGCCGCCCGAGCCTGTGACGCCGCCGAAACCGCGGGCGAAGCGTGGGCCCCGGTTGCCGCATCTGAAGAAGGCGTGAGCATGCGGTTCGACTTCGCCTCCGACAACGTGGCCGGCATGGCGCCCGAGGCGCTCGAGGCGCTCGCCCGACACAACGACGGCTATGCCCGCGCCTACGGCGGCGACGACCCTGCGCGGCAGGCGGCGGAGCTGATCCGGCAAAGGCTGGACGCCGACGTCGAGGTCCGCTTCGTGTTCAGCGGGACGGCGGCCAACGCCATTTCGCTGTCCATGCTGGCCTTTCCCTTCGAGGCGGTGCTGGCGCACCACGCGGCCCATGTCTGCACGGACGAGACGGGGGCGCCGGGATTTTTCGGCCAGGGCGTCGGCCTGATCGGCCTGCCGGGACACTCGGGGAAGATCGATCCGGCGGCGCTCAAGGCGGCGCTGTCGGAGCCCGACATGGGACATCGGCAGCCGGCGGCGGCCCTTTCGTTGACCCAGGCCACGGAATACGGCGCGGTCTACTCCGTCGAGGAACTGGCAGACCTGGTGGCTCCGGCCAAGGCCAGGGGGCTGGGGGTGCATCTCGACGGGGCCCGCCTTGCCAACGCCGCGGCGGCGGGGTTCGACCTGACGGCCGTCGGCCGGATGGGCGTGGACGTGTTGGTCATGGGCGGCGCCAAGGCCGGCGGTCTGTGCACGGAGGCCTTGGTGATGTTCGACCGGTCGCTGGCGCGCCGCGTGGACAACCGGCTGAAGCAGGCGGGACAGATGGCGTCCAAGGGGCGGTTCCTGAGCGCCCCCTTCCTCGGCCTGCTGGAGACGGGCGCGTGGGAACGGCGCGCCGCGCACGCCAACGCCATGGCGAGCCGACTGGCGGACGCGGTGGAGGCCCGCACGCCGTGGGTGCTGGCCCATCCCGTGGACGCCAACGCCGTGTTCGTCCGCATGCCGGCGGACGCGCACGCACGGCTGAACGCCGCCGGTTGGGCCTGCCACCGGTTCGACGACGGTTCGGTGCGGCTGGTCTGTTCGTGGGCCACCACGGCCGAGGCTGTGGACGAGGTCGCCGAGGCGATGACCCGTCTGTCCTAAACGCTTTGCGTGCGCTCCGACGCGGGCCATATGAGGCCCATGGCGATGCGCGGCGAGCGCTCCGGCCGCCGGCGCGCAGACCCCGCGGTCAAGGCGCTGGGCGCGGAGCCGATCAATCCGGAAGACGAGCCCATCGGCGCCTGGACGGCGCTGAAGGATCTGGCGGGCGTCGTGGGGCGGTCCGGCGCGCCGCAGCTGCATGCACGCGTGATCGGCGCCCTTGGCCTCACCCTCGCCGGCAAGGGACTGGGCGTTCTCGCGCCGCTGGCGCTCGGTGCGGCGGTGAACCGCCTCTCCGAAGGGCAGTCGACCGGCGCCACGGTCGGGCTGTCCTTCATGGCGCTGGCGGTCGGGTGGGCGCTGATCCGGTTCCTGTCGGCGGCCACGCCGCAGCTGTCGGACGTCGTCTTCGCCCCCGTTCGCGCGGCCGCGCAGCGACGCACGGCGGCCGAGACCTTCGCCCACGCCCTGAACCTCTCGCTGGACTTCCATCAGACCAAGCGCTCGGGCGCCCTGTCGCGCACCATGGACCGCGGTTCGCGCGCGGTGGATTTCCTGCTGCGCATCATCGCCTTCAACCTGGGGCCGACGGCGGTGGAGCTGGTGCTGGCCGCGGGCGTTCTGGGCGGGCTGTACGACTGGCGGTTCGGCGCGCTGGCGGTCGCGGTGGTGGCCATCTACGCGGTCGCCACTTTCGGCATGGCCAACTGGCGGCTGGAACACCGTCGGGCGATGAACGCCGCCGACACCGAGGCGGCCGGTCTGTCGGTGGACGCCCTGTTGAACTACGAGACGGTCAAGTCGTTCGGAGCCGAGCGGCGCGCGGCGGAAAGCTATGACCGGGCGCTGGAGACCTACGTATCGGCCGCGCTGAAGGCCAACGGGTCACTGGCGGCGCTGAACCTGATCCAGGCCGCGATCATGAACTTGGGCCTGGGCGTCATGGCGGTGATGGCCGGCTTCGAGGCCGCGGCCGGGCGCATGGGGCCGGGCGACGTCACCGCCGCGGTCCTGATCCTGATCAGCCTGTATCAGCCGCTGAACATTCTTGGCTTTGCCTATCGAGAAATCCGCCAGTCCTTCATCGACATGGAAGAGATGCTGAAGGTGACGCGTCAGACGCCGCAGGTGGCCGACGCAGCCCACGCCCGCGCGTTGACGCGGCCCGCCGACGCGCGGGGAGCCTCATTGGGGTTCGAGGGCGTGGGGTATCGGCACGACGCGCGGGCCAACGGACTTGAGGACGTCGACTTCGTCGCGGCCCCCGGCACCACGACCGCGCTGGTGGGCCCGTCCGGGTCGGGGAAGTCCACGATCGTGAAGCTGGCGCTCAGGCTGCTCGACCCGCAGGCGGGGCGTGTGCTGATCGACGGTCAGGACGCGCGGGACGTTTCGCAGGAGAGCCTGCGCCGCGCCGTGGCGCTGGTGCCGCAGGACGTGGCGCTGTTCAACGACAGCATCCGGGCCAACATCGCCTTCGCGCGGCCGGACGCCGAGGAAGAGGAAATCTGGGCGGCGGCCGAGGCGGCGGAGCTGGCGGCCTTCATCCGGGCGCTGCCGAACGGCATGGACACCAAGGTCGGCGAGCGGGGGTTGAAGCTGTCGGGCGGCGAGCGTCAGCGCGTCGGCATCGCGCGGGCGTTGCTGGCCGATCCCTGCATCCTGATCCTGGACGAGGCGACGAGCGCGCTGGACAGCCGCACCGAGGCGGCCATCCAGAAGACGCTGCGGAAGGCCCGGGCCGGGCGCACGACGCTGGTGGTGGCGCACCGGCTCTCCACCGTGGCGGACGCGGACCAGATCCTGGTGCTGAAAGCCGGCCGGGTGGTCGAACGCGGCGCGCACCATGAACTGGTGGCGCGCGTCGGAGGCGAGTACGCGGCCCTGTGGCGCAAGCAGACCCGGGGCGCGCGGAGCCGCCCGGAGGTCTAGGCCGTCTTCGAGGCGATCAGTTCGTCGAGATGCGCTCTGACCGCAGCGCGCGCCGGCGCCTGACGGTCCAGCTTCAGCATCATGGCCAGCGAGCTGGAAAAGACCTGCGGCACGCGCCAGTCGAAGGGGCGTTCGGCGCCGGAGGCGTCGATCAGGTCACAGAGGCCGCGCACGACGGCGCACACGTCGTCGAGGTCGAACGGTCCCGCCGCGTCGATGATGGTGGTGCAGGCCAGGTAGAGGTGATTGAGCGCGTCGTCCTCGTCGGCGCCCGTCGACGTCGCCGGCGGGACGATCGTGGCCATCAGTTCCGCCTGGCGCGCGACCTCGGCGAGGCTCGGCGGCTTCAACGCTTCCAGATTCTTGTTCGCGGCGGCGAGGGCGCGCAGAACGCTGACGCCGCCGGCCGCGTCGATCATCGTGCCCAGCCGGGACTTGCGGCGGGCGTGGGTGACGACGGCCATGTCAGGACTTCTCCGCGCGTTCGGCTTCAAGCTGGGCGAGGCGCAGGCGGTCGAGGCGGCGCTCGACGTCCGGGGGGTCGTCCCGGAAACGACGATCCGGTCCGAAATAGTCGCCGACCTCCAGGAAGGGCCGCTCGTCCTTCGCCACCCAGACGATGCGCTCAAGCAGGTTCTTCGCGCTGAAGGGCTTGGTGATCATGAAGTTGGCCCCGCAGTCGCGAGCGTCCAGCACACGCGAGCGGCGCACGTGCGCGGCCGTCATGATGACCGGGACGAAGGCGTTGGGCTGGCTCTTCGTGCGGCGCAGCCAGCGGACCAGCTCGTAGCCGTCCATGTCAGGCATGTCGCAGTCGACGACGAGCAGGTCGATGGGCGTTTCGCTCAGGATTTCCACCGCGTCGGTCGGGCGGGTGATCGCGTGGCGCGTGCGGATGCCGAAGCCGAGAAGGCAGGCGGTGGTCAGCTGGAGCGAGAACTGGGAGTCGTCGACGACCATCGTCGCCGCGTTGGACAGGTTCACGACGGCGGTGTCGCGCAGTCCCTCCATTCCCCGACTCCACTGAAACGCCGGTTTGGGATGTAACCGGTTTCCCGACTTGGGGCGCGACTCGTGAGGGAAGGGTTAAGCCCCTGCGCTCAGCCCGGACGGCCTATGGCGTAGAAGCGGTCGGCGCGCGCCTTGCGCAGGGCATCGGGCGTCAATCCGGCGAGAGCGGCCAGTTCGTCGGCCAGCGCCTCGCCCACGCCCGCGACGGCGGCTTCGCGCGCGACGTGCGCGCCGCCGACGGGTTCCGGGATGATGCGGTCGACGATCTTCAGCTCGATCAGATCGGGCGCCGTGATCTTCATGGCCATGGCGGCGTCCTTCGCCCGTGCGCCGTCACGCCACAGGATCCCCGCGGCGCCTTCGGGCGAGATCACCGAATAGATCGAGTGCTCCAGCATCAGGACGCGGCTGGCGGCGGCGATGGCGATGGCGCCGCCGGAGCCGCCCTCGCCGGTGATGACCGCGATCGAGGGCACGCCCAGCGTCAGGCCGCGCTCGGTCGAGCGGGCGATGGCCTCGGCCTGGCCGCGCTCCTCGGCGCCCAGGCCCGGATAGGCCCCCGCGGTGTCGACGAAGCTGATCACCGGCAGGCCGAAGCGGTCGGCCAGATCCATGAGGCGGGCCGCCTTGCGATAGCCCTCGGGCCGCGCCATGCCGAAATTATGGGTCAGGCGGGTGGCGGTGTCGTGCCCCTTCTCCTGTCCCATGACGACGACGGGATCGCCGTTGAACCGCGCCAGGCCGCCGATGATGGCCTGATCGTCGCCGAACTGGCGGTCGCCGCGCAGTTCGACGAAATCCTCGAACAGGCCCGCGACGTAGTCGACGAAGTGGGGTCGGTTGGGGTGACGCGCGACCTGGGTCTTCATCCACGGGTCGAGCGAGGCGTAGGTCTTGCGCCGGAGCTGGTCGGCCTTCTTGCGCAGGCCCTCGATCTCGGAGTCGAAGGAACCGGCCGAGGCGGAGGCGGACAGGAGCGACAGCTCCTCGATCTTGCCCTCCAGGTCGGCGATCGGCTTTTCGAAGTCGAGGTAGTGGGCGGCCATCAGGCGATCCGGGCGACGGGGCGGGAAAGCCCCTGCGAAAGGCGGCGGAAACTAGTCAGGTCGGTCGTGCGGGGCAAGCGGCGTCAAGCTTCGCCTCTCCGCCCCAACGGATGGCGGGTGCGGACGGTTTCGGCCAGGGCGTCCTGCGTCACGTGGGTGTAGATCTGGGTGGTGCCGAGGTCGGCATGTCCAAGCAGCGTCTGAACGATCCTGAGATCGGCGCCGCCCTCCAGCAGGTGGGTGGCGAAGGCGTGGCGCAGGACGTGCGGGCTGACGCGCGACGGATCGATGCCGGCGTCCACGGCCGCCTGATCGAGCAGCTGGGCGAATCGGCGCGGCGTCAGTCTTCCGGCGCGGGCGCTCGCAGAGGGAAACAACCACGGTGAGTCGGGCGTCTCCGGCTTCCGCGCCTCCTCGCGCGCGGTCAGCCACTCGGCGACGGCCGCCCGGGCGGGGGCGTTCAGGGGGGCCAGACGCTCCTTGCCGCCCTTGCCGCGCACGATCAGGTGGGTGGGATCGCGACGAACGGCCTCGACCCGCAGGGCGAGAAGCTCCGACACCCGCATGCCGGACGCGTAGGCGAGCTCGATCAGCGCCTTCAGGCGCAGTCCCGCGGCCCCGTCCCGCCGGGCGGCCGCGTCGACCAGACGGGTCATCTCATCCCGGGACAGCACGCGGGGCAGGGGGCGGCCGCGACGTGGCGCGTCGAGGCGGGCCGAAGGGTCGTCCGGACGCCAGCCCTCGGCCAGGGCGAAGCGGCAGAACTGCCGCACCGCCGAGCGCCGCCGCGACTGGGTCGCGGGCGACAGGCCACGCTCCGACAGGCCTGAGTACCAGTCCTCCACCGCCTCACGCGTCGCCGTCATCAGCCCGCCCGTGCCCGACTCGGCGTCCGCGAGGTCGCGGGCATAGGCCGACAGGGTGTGCGGCGAGGCGTCCCGCTCCACCGCCATCATCTCCAGGAAGGCCTCGATCTGGGGCGTCATGATGTTATGGACGAGGCTTCCATGCCGAAGCCCCCGGACTCCGCGATTCCGTCGATAGACCGCACCATAGCCCTGGTCGGCCTGATGGGCGTGGGCAAATCCACGGTCGGGCGGCGGCTGGCCAGACGCCTTGGACGCGATTTCGTCGACGCCGACGCCGAAATCGAGGCGGCGGCCGCCATGACGGTGTCGGACATCTTCGCGCAGCTGGGCGAGCCCGAGTTCCGTGCGGGCGAGGCGCGGGTCATCCGCCGTCTGCTGGACGGAGCGCCGAAAGTTCTGGCGACGGGCGGCGGCGCCATGATGAACCCCGACACACGCGCGCTGCTGAAGGCACGGACCGTGACCGTATGGCTCAGGGCGGATCTGGACGTAGTGGCCCAGAGGGTGGGGCGTCGCGACACGCGACCGCTGCTGCGGGGCAAGGATCCGAAGGCGACGCTGGCCGCGCTGGCGGAGGCCCGCTACCCGATCTATGCGGAGGCCGACCTGACGGTCGACGTCGGCGCTGGGTCTCACGCCCAGGCCGTCGAGGCGGTGGTGGCCGCGTTGAGGGCCGTCCCCTTGAGGAAGGACGACGCATGACACGGACCGTTCGTGTCGAGGGTGGCGGCTTCGCCGGTTACGACGTCGTCGTCGGCGAAGGCCTGATCGCCGAGGCCGGGGCCCGCATCGCCGACCTGGGATTTTCGCGTGTCTTCGTCGTCGCGGACGCGACGGTCGACGACCTGCACGGCGATCGGCTGCGCGCGGGGCTGGACTCGGCCGGCGTCTCTCACGCGGGCATGCGCCTGGCTTCCGGCGAGGCGAGCAAGAGCTTCGACGGGCTGCGCGAGACGCTTGCGGCGATGGCGCATGCCGGGCTGGACCGGAAGTCCGCGGTGATCGCGTTTGGCGGCGGGGTGACGGGAGATCTAGCCGGGCTGACCGCGGCGCTCTGGATGCGCGGCGTCGCCCTGATCCAGATCCCCACGACCCTGCTGGCGCAGGTGGATTCCTCGGTCGGCGGAAAGACGGCCATCGACCTGCCGCAGGGCAAGAACCTGGTGGGCGCCTTTCATCAGCCGCGACTCGTGCTGGCGGACGTCGCTGCGCTCGCCACCTTGCCGGCGCGTCAGCTGCGGTCGGGATGGGCCGAGGCTCTGAAGCACGGGCTGATCTGCGACCCCGACTATTTCGAGGCCCTGACGGGAGTCGACGGTGCGGCCCTGACCGGAGACGGGACCGCGCTGGCCCGGGTCGTGGCGCGCTCGGTCGAGATCAAGGCGGAGATCGTGGGGCGCGACGAGCGCGAGGCGGGGGCGCGCGCCCTGCTGAACCTCGGCCACACCTTCGGTCATGCGATCGAGGCGGAGCTCGGCTTCGACGACGAGGTGCTGACGCACGGAGAGGCCGTGGCGCTGGGTTGCTGTCTGGCGTTCCGGTTCTCGGAGCGGCAGGGGCTGTGCGACGCCGGCACGGCCGCGCGGGTCGAGGCGGCGTTCGCCGGGTCGGGGCTGCCGACCGGGCTGGACGGCGGCTGGGGCCTTTCGGCGCGAGCCCTGCTGACGCGGATGGCCGGCGACAAGAAGGCTGAGGGCGGTCGCCTGACGCTGGTCCTCGCCCGGGGCGTGGGGGCGGCGTTCGTCGCGAAGGACGTCGACGCCGGCGAGGTGGAAGCCTTGCTGAAGGCCGAGGGCGCGGCCTAGTCGACCGCGCGGCAATCGGTCGGCGGCGAGCCCTCGACCGACCAGGTCGCGAACTGGCCGCGTCCGCGCAGGTCGTGGCCGCTGGCGCGGTACCAGATGCCCTCGGGCGCGCGTTCCATGAACAGGTCGATGGCGTCGCCCAGGGAGGTGCGGGCGGTGGCCATTTCGCGGGCGTTGTCGAAATCGACCGAAAGGCGCTCGCCGTTGTCGCACAGGTAGACGGTGCGGACGACGCGATGAAGGGCGCGCTCCTGGATCTCGGCGCCCGTCCGGCGGCGTGCGGTCTGCGCCTCCTGCGCCCGCTGCTGGACCGCCTCCGCATCGTCCGTGACGGGGGTCGGCTCGCCGCAGGCCACCACGCCGGCGGTCAAGGCGATCAGGATCACTGACGTGGTCGTCGGACGCATGCGGCATTCCCCTCGGCTCGACGCCGAACGCGCCATGTCAGACCGGCGTTCCGCGCCGTGCACGGAAGAACGTCCGCAAGGCGAGCGCGGCGTCCTCGGCGAGCGGACCGCGCTCCGCCACGGGGCGCCAGTGCAGGGTCGGCTGCTCGAACAGCTTCGGGCCGTGGACGATCGCTCCGCCCTTGGGGTCGTCGGCGGCCCAGACGACGCGGCCGATGCGGGCGTGCGACATGGCCCCTGCGCACATCGCGCAGGGCTCCAGCGTGACGTAGAGGGTGAGGCCCGTCAGGCGATAGTTGCCGGTCGCGGCGGCCGCGGCCCGCAGGGCCACGATCTCCGCATGAGCGGTCGGGTCATGGCCGGCGACGGGGGCGTTGGCGCCGGTTCCGACCACCTGACCGGCGGCTTCGTCGACCACGACGGCGCCCACGGGCACCTCTCCGGCCGCAGCCGCCGCTTGCGCGAGGTCCAGCGCCATGCGCATGAACCGCTCATCATGGTCCGCCATACCGACGACAACGACAAGAAGCCCCGCCCGCGTCAAGCCGGCGGCAGGTCCGACGACCGCAAGCCCGGTCCCCGCTCCGGCAAGCCGGGCGGCAAGCCCGGCGCCGGGAAGCCGGAGGAGGCTCCCAAGCGCAGCGAACGCATAGCCAAGGCGATGGCGCGCGCCGGGATCGCCAGCCGCCGCGAGGTCGAGCGGCTGATCGGCCTGGGCAAGGTCGCCGTGAACGGCAAGATCCTGGACACGCCGGCCGTGCTGGTCACGCGCGACGACGTGATCACGGTGGACGGCAAGCCGATCGGCTCGGCACAGGCGACGCGCGTCTGGCGCTATCACAAGCCGGCGGGTCTGGTGACCAGCCACAACGACCCGCAGGGACGACCGACGGTGTTCGACGCCCTGCCGAACGGCCTGCCGCGCGTGATTTCGGTGGGACGGCTGGACCTGAACACCGAGGGACTGCTGCTGCTGACCAACGACGGCGAGCTGAGCCGGGCGCTGGAGCTGCCGTCGACGGAACTGGTGCGTCAGTACCGGGCGCGCGCTCGGGGGCGGGTGACGCAGGAGAAGCTGGACGGGCTGAAGCACGGCGTCACCGTGGACGGCGTGCGGTACGGGCCGATCGAGGCGACGCTGGACAAGGCCAAGGATGCGGCCGACGGCGACGGGCGGGGTCCGGCCAATCTGTGGATCAGCGTGGCGATCACCGAGGGCAAGAACCGTGAGGTCCGCAAGGTCCTGGAGAGCCTCGGCCTGACCGTGAACCGGCTGATCCGGCTGGCGTACGGACCGTTCCAACTGGGCACGTTGCCCGTGGGCGCGGTCGAGGAGGTGGGGCCGCGCGTGATCCGCGAGCTGCTGTCCGGACACATCCGGCCGGAGAACCTGCCGACCGGAAACACGGTCGAGACGCCCGCGCCGATCCCGGGCCGGCGCAGCGCGGCGCCGATCGTCAAGGGCAAGTCGGGTTCGGCCATGTCCGACCCGTCGCGCAAGCCCAGCCGCGTGCGCGCGGCCGAGGCGGCGCAGACCGAAGCCGTCGAGCGCCGCTCAAGGCCGCCGAAGAAACAGGGCTGGGCCAAGGCGGCGCCGAAGTTCGAGCACAAGAAGACCTTCAAGCCCCGCGCGCGCCCGGAAGGGGCCGAGGCGGCGGAAGGCGAGCGGCCGAAACGCGCCTTCAAGCCGCGCGAGGACAAGGTGATCGGCCCGAAGTCCGAGACGTGGGCGCGCGACCGCAAGCCGGCGGGCCGGGCCGGGCCGAAGAAGGATTTCGCGTCCCGTTCCGGCGATGCGCCGAAGCGGGACTTCAAGCCCCGGTCGGGCGCCGACGGACCGCCGCGGGGAGGGAAACCGGGAGGCGCGAAACCTCGTCCGGGCGGGTCACGCGGCGGGCGCTGAGCCTTTCAGACGCGCCGCGAGACGGGCCGTCCGGCGCAGCACGGTGGCGGCCGCCAGCAGGACGACGGTCGCCAGCGCCAGCCACAGGACGGCGCGATCCCAGTCGGGGAGGACCACGGCGCCGATCGCCGAAAGGACGCAGCCCGCGGTCAGCACGGCCATGCGGTGCGGCTTGGCCCCCGGGCCGCAGAAGTCGACCGTTTGCGTCAGGGCGTGGCCCAGTTCGCGCACATAGGCCGTCATGACGGCCAGGACCGCCGCGGCCCAGCCGAGCGCGGGACCAAAGGCGGGATCGTAAACCCGCAGCGCATAGCCGGCCCCGACCAGGAACAGCGCGTCGGCGACGCGGTCCGGAAGCTCGTTCCAGATCGGTCCCAAGGCGCCGCCCCGGCCGTGTTCGACCGCCACCATGCCGTCCAGAAGATTGGCCAGCAGGCGCAACTGGACGCAGAGGCCGGCGAGCAGCAGCCAGGTCGCCCGGGCCGAATCGCTCGCGTCGGCCGACTGCCAGAAGGCCCAGAAGCCCACGGCCGCGAACAGCAGGCTGGACGCCGAGATGACGTCCGGCGTGGCGCCGATGCGGGCAAGGCCGGCCGCGGCGGCGCGGGCCCAGCCGGTTCCCCGCGACTTCAGGGGGCGTCGGGACTCGATCATTTCCGCTCCAGGCTGAGGGCATAGGCGAAGGCGTAGAGGGTGGAGACGGTCCAGGGCACGGCGACGGTGGCCAGGACCTCGGGCGTGCCGACGGCCGTGTGCACGCCGGTCAGGAGCGCCGCGACGGTCGCACAGCTGGCCAGCGGCGGCAGGAGGGGCGCCGCCGGGCCGCGAAGGCGGGCATGCGCCCATTCGAGCCAGCGCTTGATCAGCAAGGTGATGAGACCGGACAGCAGCCCCTGCGCGGCGAAGGCGAGGCCCATGGCCTGAAGGCCGTGATCCCGGTTGGCGAAGGCCGCCCAGCCGCCCATCGCCACGACCGCGAAGGCGACGTGTCCGACTGTGGCGCGCAGGGGGTGCGTCGGGGAGGGCGGCTGGGCCATACTGGGTGCGGACCTGATTCCGGGAGCAGTCTAGGCCATGGGCGACCTGCTGACAGCGGGATTGGGAGAGGTCCGGCCGCCCCTGCTGTGGGGCTTCGCCGCGCTGGCCGTCGTGCTGGTTCTGGCGTCGCTGGCGGTGCTGTTCCTGCAGCGGACGAAGCCCGGCAAGGACTGGACCGAACTGCGACTGCGGGTGCAGTCCTGGTGGGTGATGATCGCGGTCGTCGCCCTGGCGCTGGCTCTGGGGTGGGCGGCGATGACGGTGCTCTTCGCCGCCATCTCGTTCGTCGCCCTGAGGGAGATCCTGTCGCTGGCGCCGCTGAGGCGCGAAGACCGGCTGATCGTGCTGTGGGCCTATCTGACGGTGCCGCTGACCTATGGTCTGGTCGCGCTGGATCAGTACCGCATCCATCTGGTAGCCATTCCGGTCTGGTTCTTCCTGGTGACGCCGTTCCTGATGGCGATCGCGGGCCAGACGCGGGCCTATCTGGCGACGACGGCGACGATCACATGGGCCGTCATCGTCTGCGTCTACAATCTGGCGGTCCTGCCGCTGCTGATGAAGGTTCCTGCAGAGGAGGCGCCGGCCGGAGCGGCGGGGCTGGTCTTCCTGCTGCTGGTGGCGACGGAGGCCAACGACGTCTTCCAGTTCATCTGCGGCAAGGCGTTCGGGCGGCGCAAGATCCTGCCCACCGTCAGCCCGAACAAGACCTGGGAGGGGTTCGTCGGCGGCTGGATCCTGACGGCGGGCGCCTTCTGGTTGCTGGCGCCGGTCTTCACGCCCCTGAACGCGTGGCAGGCGGCGGTCGTGGCGGGGGTGCTGCCGGTGGCGGGCTTCGCCGGGGACGTGACCATGAGCGCGGTCAAGCGCGACCTGGGCGTCAAGGACACCAGCCGCCTGATCCCCGGGCACGGCGGCCTGCTGGACCGGATCGACAGCCTGACCTTCACGGCGCCGTTGTTCTTCCACCTCGTGGCCTACTATGCCCTCACCCCGTACTGAGCCCGCAGAGGCGGCGCGGTCCCACAGCTGGCTGCGTCAGGCGTTTCTGACGGCGCTCGCCGTGCCGGCCGTGCGGTTCCTGACGGGCATGGACGTGATCGGACGCGAGCGGCTGCCGCAGACCGGGCCTGCCATCGTGGCCGCCAACCACGCCAGTCACATGGACGCCTTCATGCTGCTGAGCCTGTTTCCGGCCAAGACGCTGGCCAAGGTGCGGCCCGTGGCGGCGGCGGACTACTTCCTGGCCAATCCGGCCATCAGCTGGGTGTCGCTGAACCTGATCGGCATCAGCCCGATCTCGCGCAAGGTGAAGCGGGGCGAGGACGTGCTGGCCCCGGCGCGCCGGGCGCTGGAGCGGGGCGAGATCATTCTGGTCTTCCCCGAAGGCACGCGCGGCTCGGGTCAGGGCATGGGCGACCTGAAAGGCGGCGTCGCGCGACTGGCGGAAGCGTACCCGGCGGCGCCGGTCATCCCGATCTGGATACAGGGCGCCGACCGGGTGCTGCCGAAGGGCGCGCGGACGCCTGTGCCGATGAACTGCACGGCGCTGGTGGGCGAGCCCCTGGTCTGGGCCGAGCGTCAGGACCGCCCGGGGTTCACCGCGGCGCTGCGCGAGAGTCTGGAAGCGCTGGCGGCCGCGGCGCCGCCGCAGAAGTGGAGTTGAGATGCGGATCGTCGCGGGATCGTTGAAGGGCCGGGCCATCGTCGCGCCGGAGGGGCAGGGCACCCGCCCGACCAGCGACCGGGCGCGGCAGGCGATCTTCAACATCCTGGAGCACGCCCCGTGGGCGGAGGGCCTGACGGGCGCGCGGGTGATCGACCTGTACGCGGGCTCGGGCGCCCTGGGGTACGAGGCGCTGTCGCGGGGCGCGGCCTTCTGCCTGTTCGTGGAGACGGACGACGGCGCGCGCGGCGCCATCCGCGAGAACATGGACGCCTATGGTCTGTTCGGGCGCACGCGGGTGCATCGCAGGAGCGCGACCGATCTGGGGCCACGGCCGGGGTCGGCGGGCGAGGCCTTCACGCTGGCGTTTCTGGACCCGCCTTACCGGCAGGGATTGGGCGAGCAGACGCTGGCGCGGCTGCTGGAGGGCGGCTGGCTGGCGCCCGACGCGATCGTGGTCTTCGAGCGCGGCGTCGACGAGCCGGAGATCGAGACGCCCGGCTATGTGCGGCTGGACGCGCGCGACTGGGGGGCCGCGCGCGTCCTGTTCCTGCGGGTCCTACCAGCGACGGGCTGAGACCCTGTTGTCCAGCTGGGCCCGCATGCGGGCGAGGCCGTCGCGGTTGACGCGATAGGGGCCGCCGCCGAGGCTGGCGATCAACCCCTTGGTCTTCAGCTTCTTCCAGACCGAAAGGGTGCAGTCGGTCAGGAGGAAGCCGTCGCGCGTGTAGCAAAGGGCCGCCAGCACGCGGCCGTCGGGGTCGCGTTCCAGCACGATGCCGCCGCCTTGGGCGAGGCAGTGGAGCGTGCGCTGTTCCGCACGGGAGATGTTCATTTGGGTGATGTCCGAAAGGCGTGACGGGACGCTCCGGCACGACGACCGGAGGGCGGGTCAGAGGCTCTTCACAGCGGGCGCCGCGAGGCCTCAGGCCTGTCGCGCAATCTCGGACATGGACTTCCTGACCGGGCGGAATGCCCAGGGACGACGGCGCATATGGCACAGGTCGCGGTTTCGGGCCAGTCTGGGCCCCATGACCCAGCTTGATCGCCGCGCCCTGATCGCCTCCGCCGCCGCACTCGGGGCGTGTTCCAGCCTGCCAAGGGAGGCGGCCCCCGACGGGGCGGCCGTCGCGCCGCAGGACCGCGCCGTTGAGTGGTGGACGTGGCCGGCGATGCCGTGGGCGGTTCAGGAAATCTATGCCGCCGTGTGGATGGGGCGCATCGCGACGGCGGGCGGTCTCAGGTCCTTGCCGGGACAGCCGTTGCTCATCGAGAACCGCGTGGCGCTGTTCCATCCTGCAACCAACCGGTGGGACGAGGGGCCGATGTTGCCCGCGCCGCGGCACCATCCGATGATGGTCGCGCCGGGCCCGACGCTGTGGGCCATCGGAGGCTACGGCCGGTCCGACGCGGGCGACTGGACGAACGCCACCGAGGTGTGGTCGCTGACCCCCGGTGCGACGGAATGGGCGCCCGGCCCGGCTCTCCCCTTGCCGCAGGCCGAGGCGGTCGGGCTGGTGCACGACGGGCGGGTTCACCTGATCACCGGACGCAGTCCCGGCGGCGCGGCCAACGGAAACTGGAACGATCAGGGGGACGTCGACCGGCATCTGGTCCTTTCCGGCGGCCGGTGGGAGACGGCGCGGCCGTGCCCCATGGCCCGCAACAGCGCGGCGGGCGCCGTGCTGGGCGAGGCGCTGTTCATCGCCGGCGGACGCACGGTCGGCGGCGGCGGCACGGGGCGGCTGGATCGCTACGACTCCCTGATGGACCGGTGGGAGACGCTGGCCCCCATCCCGCCCTCGGCGGAGACGGGGCAGCAGGTAGGCGGCGGCCTGGCCATGGTCGCGGTGGACGGGAAGCTGATCGCGTTCGGCGGCGAGTGGTTCCGCCCGCGCGCCGACGGCGGCGGCGGCGGCGTGTTCCGCGAGACCTGGGTCTATGATCCCAACCACGACGTCTGGGAGCGCGGTCCGGACATGCGGACGCCGCGACACGGGTTGGCGGCGGTGGTCATGGACGGCGTCGTCGTGGCCATCGGCGGCGGCGACGTGGTGTCCGGCGGCAATGCGACGGGGGTGGTGGAGGCGTGGACGCCGGCGCTGTGGTCCTAGCCGCCGTGCTGGCGGATCATCTCGGCCACGTACGACCCGGTGCAGGCCTCGCCGTTCGGCGGCGGAAGACTTGCGTTTTCTGACGACGAGCCGGGCAAGCGGGCGCGAGCGTCAGCCTCCGGCGGCTTTCAGGGCCGGCATGGCCGCCCGCAGCGCCGACAGGGTCGGGCCGGGATCACGACCGCGACGGCGGCGCTCGGCGAAGGCGAGGGCGGCGCGGGCGAACTGAAGCCGCGAGGGCGTGACGCCAAGGGGCTCCGGCGGGCCCTCGGAATCGCCCATGTGGTCCAGGTGTTCGCGGCTGATCTCCACGCCCCAGCGCCGCCGGCCGGACGGCGTCAGGAAGCGGTCGTCCAGAAGGACGGACCGCGCCCACAGGCGGGGCCCGCCGCGTTCGAGATCGGCCAGCCGGATCTTCATCGGGTCGGGGTGACCCAACGCCAGCGCGAGGGCCGCGCGCGGCAGGTCCTCATCGACCCACATCATGTCGACGAAGCCTTCGACCTCCACCACGCGCCCGCCGAAGTCGACGATCAGGAAGTAGAAGAAGGTCGCGTCCTCGAAGCGGACGTCGAACGCCACGTCGGCGGGCTCGGTCGGGTCGGGCGCGTCGGGTTCGGACATGTGTGAACCAGAGACCACCGGGCGCGCCGGGGCAAGGCGGGTCCGGCTTGACGAACGCCGTCCTCCGAAGTCTGCTTCGCCCCGGGACGAGGGAGGCCACCATGCGACGGATGCTGTTTGCGGCGGCGTGTCTGGGCGCGGCCGCCGGTCTGGCAAGCTGCGGGGCGGCCGAGCGCACGGCGAAGGGCGCCGACGCCGGCGCCGGGCCGCGCGTCACGGCCGCCGGCGACGTTGAGGCGGGGCGGTATCTGGTCAGGATCGGCGGCTGCAACGACTGCCACACGCCGCGCTACGCCATGACCAACGGCGCCGAGCCGCCGGAGTCCGAATGGCTGAAGGGCTCGAACGAGCCGCACACCGGGCCATGGGGCGTCAGCTATGGCAAGAACCTGCGCCTGACGACGCGGCGGCTGACCGAGGACGAATGGGTCCGGCTGATGGACGAGGGGACCGGCCTGCCGCCCATGCCGTGGCCCAGCGTGCGGGCCATGTCGGAGGCCGACCGGCGGGCGATCTATCGCTACATCCGCCAGCTGCCGGGCGACCCGGAGCAGCAATCGCCGGAGCCGCGCCCGGCGGGCGGGCCGCCGCCGGCGGCGGGCTGAGGGCGGTGAGAGTCGGCGAAAAAAGACTCTCATTTCCATCACCGCCTGAAAGTCTCGTGAGATCAGGGTTATGGCGTCGTCGTCTGATGCGGCGTGGTGAGAGTTCCATCACGCCGGACTCTCATCAAGCACCCGGACGGTGGCCCGAACCCAAGCCCGGCCTCCAACATATAGGAAGATCGTCCTAATTGCAAGGGCGTCCTGCGGCGGTGTCTGAGGGGATGGCCAGCGCGTCGACGATGGCGCGGGCGGCGGCGGAGACGTCGGTCCAGGTCGTTTCGAACCCGGCCTGGTCGCCGAACCAGGGGTCGGCCACGGCCTGACCCGCGCGGCCGGGGACACAGTCGAGCAGCAGGCTGAGCCGGGCCGTCGCGTCGGCGGGGGCCAGCGCGCGCAGGTCGGCCAGGTTTTCGTGATCCATCGCGATCACATGATCGAAGCGGCGGAAGTCGTCGGACGTCACCTGCCGGGCGCGCAGGCCGGACACGTCCACCCCATGCCGCCGCGCCGTCGCCTGCGCCCGCCAATCCGGCGCCTCGCCCGCGTGCCAGTCGCCCGTGCCGGCGGAGTCGACGGTCAGTGCCAACCCCCGCCGCGCCGCCTCGGCGCGCAGCGCGCCCTCCGCGAGGGGCGAGCGACAAATGTTGTCGAGGCAGACGAAGAGGAGGGAGGGCATCTATCTTGACTTGGGACAATAGTGAGATGTCAGTATAAGCTTATCCATCAAGGCGGGAACTTGGAGAGGGTTTTTGGCACACTGTACCGTGCAGTATCGGCAGCTTAAGACCGATGACCTGCCTGGCACCCCTAATCTGAAGGCCATGATCGTCGCTGCCATGCGGACGGCTCGCGCTGGAGGGCGACTGGGAGATAGCGCCAGAGCAAGGATTTTGGATCTCGATCAGGATGGCAGCTACGTCATTCTGAACAAAATTCCCGAGCCAGATACTTGGGACAATCAGCTTTTTGCTGGCCAGCTAATCCACCTTCAAAGCGGCGCAGACGTTGCAGCCGTGATGCAATCTCTTGATGAGGATGCTGAAGAATTTCTCGTCGAACAGGTCAACCTGGGAGACGCGCGCGTCGCTAAAGGCATTCTGTACTTCGCGACGATCGAAAATCATGTCGGATTAATTGAGGGGCAACAGGTTAAGGGACGCACGCTGGAACGATACCTAACAGCGCTCCTGCAGAGCGTTGGTTCGTTGGAGGTCGGAACGCCGATCATTCTGAACGGAAGCTTTCGTGCCAGTGACGGGAAGGAACTGACGGAGGCGTCGGAGATCACCATTCAGGCCGAGCGGAACGAGGGAGACATGCTCGCCGCTGGCTCAGCGATCATTGACGAAGTCTTGGAAAAAGAAGCAGCACGGCTGCGTCGCGACGGAGCGACCGTTTTCGACGTCCTTCGGACCCTTAACTGGAGTGACGAGGCGATCACGCGGCTAGCAGCTGAAATTCCTGACGACGGATGGATTGAAGGGTTCTTCAAGGTCTTCATCAAACAGCGCAATCGCCGGAAGAAAAACATCGGTCGGGCAGCGATTAACGAAGCTCTGCGCAACATAGACCCGGCAGACATTGGGCTGGACGGTGAAGGCCGAGAAAGGGGCGGCATTGTAAAGCTGTCGACGCGTCAGCGAGTCCAAATGATTGGATCGCTCCTTGACCCTGCCGATGCGGTGGAACAGATTGTGAACTCTCTTAAGGGTTGGGCCTCTGCCGGGAAAATCGATTGCACCTTCGACCCGTAGAATGGCGGACTTGTTTGATCGCCTTCCTCATCGGCGCTTCGTTGCCCCCTGGGGTCTTCGGCGGTGAGGCGGGACGCCTTCTCACAACCTTTCTAGGCTTTGTGACCGCAAGCATCTTGCCGACGATCTCGTTGATCGTCGGCGGGATGGTCGTCGGCGGGCAGTCCGTTCAACATCTTGACGATCTCGGGAAAGAGCTAAGTTCGACCGTAGACGCGCTTTTCGGTGTGTTCGGGCTAATCGGGCTGGCCGTCATAATTCTCATGACGCTGGCGATACCGACCCCGGCCTCGGAGTACATTCCCAACGTTGCGAAGGCTTTACCGTCCAGAGGCGGGCAAGGACTTGTATGTTTTGTGGGCGCTCTAGCAATCGCGCGCTCAGGCACAGTGCCTGGCGCAATCAGGCGTTCCCTGACTTTGCGCACCTCTATTGCTGTCGATGATGCACGCAAGAAGACTGAGGAGCGAGGCGATGCTGCAAAGGCCAAGGTACGGGCCGGCTTCGCGACCAAGGACGGATTCGGACGCACGACCAAGTTAGCCGACATTCAACGCCCGGGTCGGGACGAGCGTTAAAACCCGCCGGCCGGGACGACCTCACCGCCTCCCGAACAGCCGCTCCAGATCGGCCAGCTTCAGCTCCACATAGGTCGGACGACCGTGGTTGCATTGGCCGCTGTGCGGGGTGGCTTCCATCTGGCGCAGCAGGGCGTTCATCTCGGGCGCGGAGAGCACCCGGCCGGCGCGGACGGAGCCGTGGCAGGCCATGGTGCCGCAGACCTCCGCCATGCGCTCCTTCAGACTGAGCGCCGCGCCGTGTTCGGCCAGGTCGTCGGCGATGTCGCGGATCAACCCTTGCACGTCCGTGTCGCCCAGCAGGGCGGGGGTCTCGCGCACCAGCACGGCGCCGCCGCCGAAGGGTTCGACGATCAGGCCCAGCTCGGCCAGTTCGTCGGCGCGGGCGACGACGCGGTCGGCCTCGACGGGGTCCAGCTCGACCACCTCGGGCGTCAGCAGGGCCTGACGGGTCACGGCGCCGGTCGCCATCTGGGCCTTCATCCGCTCATAGACCAGCCGCTCATGCGCGGCGTGCTGGTCGACGACGACCAGGCCGTCGCGGGTCTGGGCGACGATGTAGGTGCCGTGCAGCTGGGCGCGGGCGGCGCCCAGCGGATGGTCGATCTCGGAGGGGTAGGCGGCAGGGGCAGGCTGCAGGGAGGCCTGATCCGGTTCGACGCGGGCGCTCCGCTCCTCCAGGCCGGGGATGATTTGTGGAGCGGGGCGGGCGGCGTCCCAGCCCGTCCAGCCGCTGAAGCCCGACGCGCTCGCGCCGCTTCCCCCTGAGCCCCAAGCCCTGGGCCCCAAGCCCTCGGACCCGCCCCCGGGCCGGAAGCCGGCGAGGGCGTCGGCCGCCACGGTCGTGCTGGCCCGGTGGCCGGCGCCGGCGAGGGCGTGGCGCAGGGCGCCGACGATCAGGCCGCGGACCAGGGCGGGGTCGCGGAAGCGGACCTCGGCCTTGGCGGGGTGGACGTTGACGTCGACCTGCAGCGGATCGAGGTCCAGGAACAGGGCGGCGGCCGGGTGTCGGTCGCGGGCCAGGAAGTCGGCGTAGGCGCCCCGGATGGCGCCGTGCAGCAGCCGGTCCTTCACCGGCCGGCCGTTGACGAACAGGAACTGGTGCGCCGCGTTGCCCCGCGAATAGGTGGGCAGGCCGGCGTAGCCGGACAGGCGCAGGCCCTCGCGCGTCTGGTCGATCAGCAGGGCATTGGCCTCGAAGTCGCGGCCCAGCAGGGCGGCGAGGCGACGCAGGCGGCCCTCGTCGCCTCCAGCTTCGGCGGGCAGGCGCAGCACGGCGCGGCCGTCCAGCAGCAGGGTGAAGGCGACGGCCTCATGCGCCATGGCCTGACGCTTGATCTCTTCGGTGATCGCCATGGCCTCGGCGCGGGCCGACTTCATGAACTTCAGCCGCGCGGGGGTGGCGTAGAACAGGTCGCGCACCTCGACCCGCGCGCCGTGCGGGGCGGGGAAGGGGGCGGGCGCCGGCCCGACGGCGGCGCCGCCGTTGACCTGCATGGCCCAGGCCTCCTCTCCCGCCGTGCGGGCGGTCAGCGACAGGCGGGCGACGGAGCCTATGGAGGGCAGGGCCTCGCCCCGGAAGCCCAGGGTGAAGATGCGAAGCAGGTCGACGTCGCCGGCGTCGTCGGCCTCGAGCTTCGAGGTCGCGTGACGCTCGACGGCCAGCGGGAGTTCGTCGCGCGGGATGCCCTTGCCGTCGTCGGCCACGAGAATCCGCGACAGGCCGCCGCCGTCGGCGTGGATCTCGATGGCGGTGGCGCCGCCGTCGATGGCGTTCTCGACCAGCTCCTTCACCGCGCCGGCCGGGCGGTCGATCACCTCGCCGGCGGCGATGCGGTTGACGGTCTCGGGCGAGAGGCGGCGGATGGGCATGGGACGCCCAAGATAGGCGCGTCGCGGCGGATTCGTCAGTGCGGCCGGATCAGGCCTCGGCCAGCGCCGCCTTGCGCGCCTCGCGCCGGGCCTCGATGCGGCTCCAGACGCGATCGTGCACCGTGAAGAAAACCGTCTGGACCAAGGGCTCGATCACGCCGATGGCCAGCGCCGTGGCGAGGTTTTGCGTCAGGGCGTAGGCGACGGCCACGGCCACGGTGAAGTGCATGAGACCGTAGGTGACGGTCTTGAAGGCGATCTGTTTGAAGGACGTGGGCAGGGCGTGGCTATGCCCGTGGTGGGCGCGCCGCTGCTCCTCGATCGACATGACCTCGAGGCGGGCCGTGAAGGCTTCCGACGCCTCCTCCAGCGAGGACAGGCGACGTCGGCGCTCGATGCGGTGCCAGACGCGGTCGTGGACCGAGTAGGCGATGGTCTGGAAGAAGGGCTCGACCAGTCCGACGGCCAGCGCCAGACGCCAGTCGCGCGTGATGGCGAAGGCGACCAAAATGGCCACCACCAGGTGCATCACGCCGTAGCTCGCGATCTTGAGCGCGAGATTGCGGGCCGTGCTGATCAGCAACTTGACCATTCAGTTCCGAAAATCGTGTCGCGACCGCCGCCGCGCAAGGCAATTTTTCTTGTCGGACAGATAGCTCGCCCGGGGCCCTTGCGGTTCCACCACCCCGGCGGTTATACGCGGCCCGCAAAACGGAGGCTCCTCATGGAGATTCGCGAAGGGCTCACCTTCGACGATGTTTTGCTCGAACCCGGCCCGTCCGAGATCATGCCCGCCGAGGCGGACGTCTCGACGCGCCTGACCCGCGACATCAAACTGAACATCCCGCTGCTGTCGTCCGCCATGGACACGGTGACAGAGGCGCGGCTGGCCATCGCCATGGCGCAGGCCGGCGGCCTGGGCGTCATCCACCGCAACCTGAGCGTGGACGAGCAGGCCGATCAGGTCCGGCAGGTCAAGCGCTACGAAAGCGGCATGGTGGTGAACCCGGTGACGGTGCACCCCGACACGACGCTGGGCGAGGTGCGCCAGATCGTGGTCGCCAAGAAGATCAGCGGCTTCCCGGTGGTCGACCGGACGACGGGCAAGCTGGTCGGCATGCTGACCAACCGCGACATGCGGTTCGAGAACGACCCGAACCGCAAGGCCGCCGAGCTGATGACCACCGGCGAGCTGGTCACCCTGCGCGAGGGCGCGGGCAAGGAGGCGGCGCGGGAGCTGCTGCGGACGCGCAAGATCGAGCGGGTCATCGTGGTGGACGAGGATCAGCGCGCCGTCGGCCTGATCACCATGAAGGACATTGAGAAGGCCCAGGCCTTCCCCAGCGCGGCGAAGGACGAGCAGGGCCGCCTGCTGGTGGGCGCGGCCTCGACCGTGGGCGACAGCGGCTTCGAGCGCGCCATGGCCCTGGCCGACGCCGGCGCGGACGTGGTGGTGATCGACACCGCCCACGGCCACTCGGCCCAGGTGGCGCGGGTGGTGGAGCGCATCAAGCGCGAGAACAACCGACTGCAGATCGTCGCCGGCAACATCGCCACCTATGACGCCGCGCGTGCCCTGATCGACGCGGGCGCCGACGCGGTGAAGGTGGGAATCGGGCCGGGCAGCATCTGCACCACCCGCATCGTCGCCGGCGTGGGCGTGCCCCAGCTGACGGCCGTCATGGAGGCGGCGCGCGCGGCGAAGGACTCGGGCGCGCCGGTCATCGCCGACGGCGGCATCAAGTATTCGGGCGATCTGGCCAAGGCCATCGCGGCGGGCGCCAGCGTCGCCATGATGGGCTCGATGTTCGCCGGCACGGACGAGGCGCCGGGCGAGGTCTTCCTGTACCAGGGGCGCAGCTACAAGAGCTATCGCGGCATGGGTTCGGTGGGGGCGATGGGCGCGGGCAGCGCCGACCGCTACTTCCAGAAGGAGGTCGAGACCCAGAAGCTGGTGCCCGAGGGCATCGAGGGTCAGACCCCCTACAAGGGACCGATCGCGCCGGTGCTGCACCAGATGGTGGGCGGCCTGCGCGCGGCCATGGGCTACGTCGGCGCCGGCACCATTCCGGAGCTGCAGGATCGGGCGCGGTTCGTGCGCATCACCGGCGCGGGCCTGCGCGAAAGCCATGTGCACGACGTGATGATCACGCGTGAGGCGCCGAACTATCGGCAGGGCTAGAAGGGCGGGGAGGCCCGGAACGTCATGGACATGCATCCCGACCTGATCATGGTCGCCTTCACCCTGATCCTGGCCCTGGTCCAGATCGGCTTGGCCGGCATGGCGCGCACCGCCGAACTGGGCGGCAAGTGGAACGCCGGGCCGCGCGACGGCGAAACGCCGCCGCCGGGCAAGATGGCCGGTCGGTTGCTGCGGGCGCAGGCGAACCTGTTCGAGACCCTGCCGCTGTTCATCGGCGCGGTGTTGATCAGCCAGATCGCGGACAAGTCCGGCCCCCTGACGATGTGGGGGGCGCACCTCTATCTGTTCGGACGGGTGCTCTATGTGCCGCTGTACGCCTTCGGCGTGCCCTATCTCCGCTCGCTGGTCTGGCTGGTCGCCACGGCGGGACTGGTGATGGTCATCGCCGCCCTGTTCGTCTGATCGGAGACCCGTGACCCCTTCCGCCCGACTCGCCGCCGCCGCCTCCGTCCTGGACTCCATCGCCCAGGGCCGCCAGCCGGCCGAGGCCGTGCTGAAAGCGTGGGGCGCGGCCAACCGCTATGCCGGGTCCAAGGACCGCCGGGCCATCGCCGACCGGGTCTACAAGGTGCTGCGCGCGCGGGGCCGGCTGAGCTGGATCATGGGCGGGCGCGAGGATGGGCGGGCGCTGGTGATCGGCTCGCTGGCGGCGCTGGACGGGCTGCCGCTGGAAGAGATCGAGGCGCTGCATTCCGGCGAAGGCTACGGGCCGCGCCCGCTGTCGAAGCAGGAGCGCAGCCGGATCACGGCGGGGCAGGACGAACTGCCGGGCTGGGTCGCGGCGGGCCTGCCGGAGTTCGTGGTCGAGGACTTCAAGGCCACCTTCGGCGATCGCTGGACCGAGGAGGCGCGCGAGCTGATGCAGCCGCGCGCGCCGATCGACCTGCGGGTCAATCCGGCCAGGGCGACGGTGGACTTGGTCGAGGCCGAACTGCGCGAGGCGGGGCTGGAGCCCGAGCGGACGGCGGGATCGCCGGTCGGCCTGAGGCTGGCGTCCGAGCCGCCGCCGAACGTGCAGGCGCTGGAGGCCTTCAAGTCGGGCCGCATCGAAATCCAGGACGAGGGCAGCCAGATCGTCTGCGCCCTGGCCGGGGCGGCGCCGGGCATGACGGTAGTCGACTATTGCGCCGGCGGCGGCGGCAAGACGCTGGGGCTGGCGGCGGCGATGCAGGGGCAGGGGACGCTGGTCGCCTCGGACGTCGTGGCCAAACGGCTCGAAAACATCCGGCCCCGACTGGTCCGCGCGGGGGTTGAGGCGGAGCTGCGGCTGATCGGGCAGAACGGCGGCGGGATGGAGGATCTGAACGGCGCGGCCGATCTGGTCTTCGTCGACGCGCCGTGCAGCGGGTCGGGAACCTGGCGGCGCCGGCCCGAGGACGCGTGGCGGCTGACGGCCGAGGAGGTCGAGCGGCTGCATGCGCTGCAGGTGCGGATCCTGGGACAGGCGGCGAAGCTGGTGAAGCCGGGCGGGCGTCTGGCCTACGTCACCTGTTCGATGCTGGGCCGCGAGAACGAGGCCAGCGCCGACGCCTTCGAGGGCGCGCATCCCGAGTTCGCGCCGGTGGGCGGGCGCCGCCGTCTGTCGCCGGCCTCGACGAACACCGACGGCTTCTTCTTCGCCCTGTACGAACGGACCGCATGACCGAGCACCAGAAAGTTCTGATCGTCGATTTCGGCAGCCAGGTGACGCAGCTGATCGCGCGGCGGCTGCGCGAGGCGAAGGTCTATTGCGAGATTCATCCGTACGCGAAGGCCGAGGCCGCGATGTCGGCGATGAAGCCCGCCGCGATCATCCTGTCGGGCGGGCCGGAGAGCGTGCACGAGGCGGGCAGCCCCCGCGCGCCGGACGCCGTCTTCACCGCGGGCGTGCCGGTCCTGGGCATCTGCTACGGCGAGATGACCATGTGCGAGCAGCTGGGCGGCAGGGTCGAGGGCGGCCATCATCGCGAGTTCGGCCGTGCGGCGATCACCGTGCAAAAAGCCTCGCCGCTGCTGGAAGGTCTGGCGGGCGTCGGCGAGGACGAGCCGGTGTGGATGAGTCACGGCGACAAGATCACCGCCATCCCCGAGGGCTTCGACGTCATCGCGACCTCTCCCGGGTCGCCCTATGCCGTCATCGGCGACGAGACGCGGCGTTTCTACGGCATCCAGTTCCACCCCGAAGTCATGCACACGCCGCGCGGCGACCGTATGCTGATGAACTTCACCCACGGCATCGCGGGGCTGAAGGGCGACTGGACCATGGCCGCCTATCGCGAGGAGAAGATCGCCCAGATCCGCGCGCAGGTCGGCGACGCGAAGGTTATCTGCGGCCTGTCGGGCGGGGTCGACAGCTCGGTGGCGGCGGTGCTGATCCACGAGGCGATCGGCGACCAGCTGACCTGCGTGTTCGTGGACACCGGCCTGCTGCGCAAGGACGAGGCGACGCAGGTCACGACCCTGTTCCGCGATCACTACAACATCCCGCTGATCCACGTTGACGCCTCGAAGGAATTCCTTGGCGCGCTGGCAGGTCAGTCGGACCCGGAGACCAAGCGCAAGACCATCGGCCGGGTCTTCATCGAGGTGTTCGACCGCGAGGCCTCGAAGATCGAGGGCGCGGAGTTCCTGGCCCAGGGGACGCTGTATCCCGACGTGATCGAGAGCGTGTCGTCGTCCAGCGGCAAGGCGCACGTCATCAAGAGCCATCACAACGTCGGCGGCCTGCCGGACTACATGAAGCTGAAGCTGGTCGAGCCGCTGCGCGAGCTGTTCAAGGACGAGGTGCGGGCCCTGGGCCGCGAGCTGGGGCTGACCGACGCCTTCGTGGGACGGCACCCGTTCCCGGGGCCGGGTCTGGCAATCCGCATCCCCGGCGAGATCACCCCGGACGCGGTCGCGACCCTGCAGGAGGCGGACGCCATCTATCTGGAGGAGATCCGCAAGGCGGGCCTGTACGACCAGATCTGGCAGGCGTTCGCCGTGCTGCTGCCGGTCAGGACGGTCGGCGTCATGGGAGACGCCCGAACCTATGAGAAGGTGCTGGCCCTGCGCGCGGTGACCTCGACCGACGGCATGACGGCGGACTTCTTCGAGTTCCCGTGGGACGTGCTGGGCAGGACGGCCACGCGCATCGTCAACGAGGTGCGCGGCGTGAACCGCGTGGTCTACGACGTGACGTCGAAGCCGCCGGGCACGATCGAGTGGGAATGACGGCGTGATCCTTTACGGCATTCCCAACTGCGACACCGTGAAGAAGGCGCGCGTCTGGCTGGACGGGCGGGGCACGGCCTACGCCTTTCACGACTACAAGAAGCAGGGCGTCGACGAACCGGCCCTGCGGGGATGGGTGGCCGAACACGGCTGGGAGGCGGTGCTGAACCGAAAGGGCACGACCTTCAGGGCGGTGCCGGACACGGAGAAGGCCGGGCTGGACGGGGAGAAGGCGATCAAGCTGATGCTGGCGCAGCCGTCGATGATCAAACGGCCGGTTCTGGCGCTCGACGACGGGCGGACGCTGGTGGGCTTTCAGCCCGCCGGGTGGGACGCGGCGCTGGGCTAGCCCTCGACGTCGGTGTCCGGGCGGTCGGAGCCGTCGGCGCGTTCGGTGACCCAGCGGCCGTCCGCGGTCTCATACTCGATCCAGGCGGTGCGGTCGGCGACGCGCTGTTCGCGGGCGGCGCGCTCGGCGGCGGCGCGGGCCGCATCGTGGTTGGGGAAGGTCTCCGAGAAGGTGTCGCCGAGGCGGTAGGCCCAGCCGCCGTCGTGCTCGACGATGCGATAGGTGACTTCGGTCATGATGGGCTCCGGGCTCAGGATTTCAGGCGGACGACGGCTTCGACGGCATAATGATCCGAGGGCCAGACGCCGTCGACGTCCGCCGTGCCGCTGACGCGTGCGGAGACGACGTCGAAGCCGTCGCGCTGCACGAAGATGTGGTCGATGACGCGCGGCTGGTGGCCTTCGTTCGTGTTCAGGGTCGTCGGTACGGCGCCGGCGGGCAGGGCGGTGACGAAGCGGGGCGAGGCCGCCAGGCCGGCCAGACCGGCGTCCTCCAGCGGGGCGTTGAAGTCGCCCATGACGATCAGGGGCGCGTCGCCCTCGCCGATCCAGGCCAGCAGATCGGCCGCCTGGCGCGCGCGGATGGAGGCGCCTTCCGAGGTGTGGTGAAAGTGAGTGTTCACGACGTCGATCGGCCGACCGTCGAAATCGACGCGGACCCGCAGGGCGGTGCGGTAATCGTCCAGCGGCTCCAGCTTGCGGGTCCGGGTTTCGAGGATGGGAAGGCGGCTGAGGATGGCGTTGCCGTAGCGCCGCGGCGCCCCCTCGGCGTCGGTGGACGTGAATCGCACCTCGTAGCCGCCCAGGGCCGCCGCGAGGGTGTCGGCCTGGTTCGGCAGGCCGGTCGCGGCGTCCTCCAGCACCTCCTGCAGGGCGATGACGTCGGCGTCGGCGGCGCGCAGGGTCTCGACGATGAGCGGCAGGCGCTTCGGCCAATCCTCGCGGTCGTGCCAGATGTTGAAGGTGGCCAGACGCAGCGGGCGCGACGAGCCGGGCAGGGTCGCGCAGGCGGCAACCGGGGCGGCGGCGAAGGCGGACAGGAGGGCGCGGCGATGCATCATGCAGGGCCGTTCTAGTCCCGCCCGCCGCCTTACGAAAGTTTCACCCGCCGATCCGCATCCGTAAGGCCGCCCGGGCGCCTCTTGTGATCAGAAGGCCGGCGCATCAGGCTGCCGGTCGGGAGAGACAAGGGGATTTCCAATGGACGAAGGTTTCGTCGGCGTCATCGCCATCCTGGCCGTTTTCGGCACCATCACCGCCATCATCGTCGGGCCCAGCTGGCTGAAGTCGCGCGAGAAGCGCGAGATGCAGGAGACGGTGCGCCGCGCCATCGACAAGGGCCAGGACCTGCCGCCCGAGCTGATCGACGCCATGACGAAGGACGTGCAGAAGAACCTGCCGTCCCGGACACGCGACCTGCGCAAGGGCATCATCTGGACCGCCGTGGGCATCGGCATCTCGGCCTTCAGCGTGGTCAGCAGCATGGGCGAGCGCCACTGGGCCGGCGACAATCTGGACAACGGCCTGCTGGGCATCGCCTGCATTCCGCTGACCGTCGGCCTGGCCTTCATCGTCCTGAGCTTCTTCAACAAGAACAAGGACTGAGTCGGCACGGGCAGGGGGATCGTCATGACCCAGTCTCTGATCGACCGGCACGACGTGGAGCTGGCGGCCCAGGCGGCCGCCGGCGGCCGGCGGGAGTTCGGCGAGCTGGTCCGTCGCCACGGATCGGCCGTCCGGGCCCTGCTGCGCCGGATGGGGGCCCAGCCCTCGACCGCGGACGACGTGGCGCAGGACGCCTTCATCCAGGCGTTCGAGCGCTGCGCGGAGTTTCGCGGCGAGGGCACGTTCGCGGCCTGGGTCAAGCGGATCGCGGCCCGTCTCTACCTCAAGCGGGTCGCCAAGGAAGCCCGCTACGTCGCGGAACTGGAAGACGATTCGACGGCTCCGGCCGTCGAGCACGGGGACCGCGTCGATCTGGACGAGGCCCTGAAGTCCCTGAGCGAGGCGGAGCGCCTCTGCGTCAGCCTGTGCCACGGCGCGGGCATGGCGCATCCGGAGATCGCGGCCGCCCTGAATTTGCCACTCGGCACGGTGAAGTCTCATGTCAAACGTGGTCTGGATAAACTCCGCGCGCGGCTCCAGCCCGGCGGCTCCATGGGGAGGGCGCAGCATGTCGGCTGACGAATTCGACCCCGAGATCGAGCGTCTGTTCGGACGCACGCCGCACATGCCCGACGCGACGCTGTTCACCGCGCAGGTGGAGAAGCGTCTGGAACAGGGTTCGCGTGTGCGCTTCCTGGCCCTGTCGCTGGCCGGCGTCATCGGCGGCGCCGTGGCGCTGCGCGAGGCGGTGACCGTCAACCTGAACCTTGGCGACGGCTCCGGCGTGGTGGCGGGCGCGGCGGTGAACCAAGGCGTCAGGACGGTGTCGACGCAGGCGCAGGGGCTGGCGCAGGGCGCGCTGGACGCCGTCGGCCTGAGCGGAATGGAAATCGGCTCGCTGGGCGCGATGCAACTGTTCTGGATCGCGGCGGCGGCTCTGGTCGCGGTGGCGGCGGCCGGGGCGATGCGGCTGGCCCAAGACGTGTGATGACGTGGGGGCTCCGAGCCCCTATCTAGACCTCGCATCGAGGAGGTCGTGATGTCCGCGCAAAAGCAGGAAACCGTCCGACGTCTGGCGGCACCCGACATCCGCGCCCGCAAGGGCGGCGAGCCGCTGGTCTGCCTGACCGCCTATGACGCGCCGACTGCGGAGATTCTGGATCCGCACTGCGACCTGCTGCTGGTCGGGGACAGCGTCGGGATGGTCGTTCACGGCCTGCCCAACACGGTCGGCGTCACCCTCGACATGATGATCCTGCACGGTCAGGCCGTGATGCGCGGCTCGAAGCGGGCCATGGTCGTGATCGACATGCCGTTCGGGAGCTACGAGGGCGGGAAGGAAGTCGCCTACGACAACTGCGCCCGGGTGATGAAGGAGACCGGCGCCCAGGGCGTGAAGCTGGAAAGCGGGCCGACGGTGCCGGAAACGATCGCCTATCTGGTCCAGCGGGGCATACCGGTGATGGGGCACGTGGGCCTCAGGCCCCAGGCGGTGCTGACCGACGGCGCCTTCAAGGCCAAGGGTCGGACGGAGGAGGAGCGGCTGCGCGTCCTGGCCGAGGCCGAGGCCACCGCCGACGCCGGCGCCTTCGCCGTCGTTGTGGAGGGCGTGGCGGAAGGGCTGGCCCGGGAGGTCACGGCCGCGATCGACAAGCCGACGGTCGGCATCGGCGCGTCGGCGGCCTGCGACGGGCAGATCCTGGTGGTGTCCGACATGCTGGGCCTGTTCGACTGGACGCCGAAGTTCGTGCGCCGGTACGCCGATCTGCGCGGCGAGATCGATCGAGCGGTCGCCGGCTATGCCGCGGACGTCCGTGCCCGCCGTTTTCCTGCCGAAGTCGAAACATACTTCTCCAAAAAGCCCGCTTCGGCCTGAGGCCGCGTTGCGGGGGTGACGGCGAGGCTCTAGGGTCGCGCCGGTTTCAATTCAGCGGGTCGTGAACCCCGCTTCGTGGGGGCGACGCATCCGTGACTGACGTCTTCGAACAGGTCGAAGAGGAGCTGCGCTCCGAACGCTGGAAGCGGCTGGCCCGCAAATGGGGCCCCGTGGTCGGCGCCGTGCTGGCGCTGGCGCTGGTCGCGGCCCTGGCCTTCTGGGGCTGGGACAGCTTCAAGACCTCGCAGGGCGAGAAGGCCGCCGTCGCCTATGACCGCGGCATGGACGCGCTGCAGGCCAACGACGCGGCGGCCGCCGAGGTCGCCTTCGCCGAGGCGCAGAAGGTCGGCAACTCGGCCTACAAGGCGCTGGCCCTGAACCAGCGCGCGGGTCTGGCCCTGCAGCGCGGCGACGCCGACCAGGCGGTGGAGCTGCTGGATGAGGCGGCTCGCGCCGACCGCGACCCGATCCTGGCCGATCAGGCCGCGCTGAAGGCCGTGTGGATCCTGATGGATGAAGGCGCCACGCTGGAAGACGTCGAGGGACGTCTGGAGCCCCTGATCAGGGAAGGCCGGCCGCAGCGCGTGCTGGCGCTGGAAACCCAGGCCATGGCCCGCCTGCAGTTCGGCAAGACCGCCGAGGCGCGCCAGACCTTCGTGCAGCTGCAGCTGGGTCAGGACGTGCCGGATTCGGTGCGCCAGCGCGCCCAGATCGGCATCGCGGCCATCGACAACGGCACGGCGGCCGCCATCCCGAACGTGTTGCGTCAGCCCGTTCCCGCCGCGCAGCCCGCCCCGGCGCCTGCCGGCGCGGCGTCGGCCCCGGCTCCGGCCGCTTCCGCCCAGCCGGCGCCGGCCCAACGATGACTTTCGAGAGCATGCCCATGGATCGCCTGTTCAAGGTCGGCGCGGTCGCCGGTCTGGCCCTCGTCGTCGCCGGCTGCGGCACGGTTCAGCGGGTCCTGCCCTTCAACCTCGGGCGCAGCCCCGAGGCGGAAAGCGTCGCCAGCGCCGGCGAGCGCATTCCGGTCATCGAGTTCGATCAGGCCCTGGCCCCGTCCGCGGCGCTCGCCGGCCGCGACTTCTTCCTGCCCGGGCCGCAGGCCGTCGCGTCGTGGCCCAATCCGGGCGGTACGGCCGACAGTGCGGTCGAGCACGTCATCGCCGCCCAGAATTTCCAGATCGCCTGGCGCCGCGACATCGGCGCGGGCGCCGGTCGGACCAGCCAGGTCATGGCCCCGCCCGTCGCCGAGGGCGGCCGCATCTTCGTCATGGACGGCGAGACGGTCGTGTCGGCGGTCGACGCGCGCAACGGCGGCCAGATCTGGCGGGTGAACCTGCGTCCGGAAGGGCGTGAACGCGGCGGCTTCGGCGGCGGCGTGGCCACGGTCGGCGGCAGGGTGTTCGTCTCCTCCGGTTATCGCACTATGACGGCGCTGGACGCCGCGACCGGCGCGGTGGTCTGGCAGTCCCGCGTCGACGTGCCGATCCATGGCGCGCCGACCGTCGCCGGGGGCCGGGTCTACGTCGTCGACGTGGACAACCAGATCATCGCCTTCGACGCCAACACCGGCCAGCAGACGTGGTCGTATCGCGGCATCGTCGAACCGGCGCGCATCATGCTGGCGTCGGCGCCGGCGGTGACGGGCGACACGGTCGTGGCTCCGTTCTCGTCGGGCGAGCTGCTGGCCCTGCGCGCCTCCAACGGCCAGCCGCTGTGGCAGCGCGAACTGTCGCGCACCAGCCGCACCAGCGCCCTGTCGGAAGTACGCGACATCGCGGGTCGGCCGGTGATCTCGCGCGGTTTCGTCTACGCCGTCAGCCACTCGGGCATCCTCGGATCGCTGGACGCACGGTCGGGTCAGCCGCGCTGGCAGCTGCCGATCGGCGGCGTGCAGGCCCCCCTGCCGGTCGGCGACGTGGTCTACGTCGTGTCGAAGGCGGGCCAGCTGACGGTGATCAACCGCGAGAGCGGTCAGGTCTACTGGACGCGCGACCTGAACGAGGGGCGCGTGCGTCAGGTGGGCGGCTTCCTGGGCTTCTGGGACCGCACCGTCCGTCCGTCGTGGGCGGGGCCGATCCTGGCGTCGAACCGGCTGGTGCTGGTCAACTCGGACGGCGAGGCCGTGGCGCTCAACCCGAAGACGGGCGCGACCGAGGGCACGCTGCGTCTGGGTTCGCCCGCCTACGTCGCGCCGATCGCCTATGACGGCGCCCTGATCGTGGTCACGGACAGCGGCGAGCTGGTCAGCATCCGCTGATCCGGCTTCGCCTCGCGTCCAAACGGGTTTAGATCGGCGTCATGGCCATCAAAGTCGCCATCGTCGGTCGGCCCAACGTGGGCAAGTCGACCCTATTCAACCGGCTGGTGGGCAAGCGTCTGGCGCTGGTCGACGACCGGCCGGGGGTCACCCGCGACCGCCGCTATGCCCAAGGGAACATCGGCGACATCGATCTGACCCTGATCGACACCGCCGGGTACGAGGACGTCACCGACGAGAGTCTGGAAGCCCGGATGCGCGAGCAGACCGAGCTGGCGATCGACGACGCGGACCTGATCCTGTTCATGATGGACGCGCGCGAGGGCGTGACGCAGCTGGACCGCATCTTCGCCGACCGCCTGAGGAAGGTGCACAAGCCGGTCGTCCTGCTGGCCAACAAGTCCGAGAGCCGGGAGAGCGGCGGCGGGGTGGGCGAGGCGCACGCGCTGGGCTTCGGCGAGCCGGTGGCCCTGTCGGCCGAGCACGGCGAGGGCATGGCGGACCTGTACGCCGCCGTTCTGGCCGCCTCCGCCGACGTCTTCGTCGAGGAAGAGGAAGAGGCCGACAAGCCGATCCGCATCGCCGTCATCGGCCGGCCGAACGCGGGCAAGTCGACGCTGGTGAACCGTCTGCTGGGCGAGGACCGTCTGCTGGTCGGGCCCGAGGCGGGCATCACGCGCGACTCGATCTCGGTGGACTGGGAGTGGGAAGGCCGTCCGATCCGTTTCGTCGACACCGCCGGCATGCGCCGCAAGGCCCGGGTGCAGGAGAAGCTGGAGAAGCTGTCGGTCGCAGACACCCTTCGGGCGCTGACCTTCGCCGAGGTCGTGGTCCTGATGATGGACAAGGACAACGCCTTCGACATTCAGGACCTGCAACTGGCCGATCTGGTCGAGCGCGAGGGCCGGGCGCTGGTCTACGTGGCGTCCAAGTGGGATCTTGAGGAAGAGCCGCAGGCGAAGCTGGCCGAGCTGAAGCGGCTGGCCGAGGAGAAGCTGCCGCAGCTGCGCGGCACGCCGTTCGTGGCCCTGTCGGCGCACAACGGGCGCGGGGTCGACCGATTGATGCCGGCGATCATCCAGGCCTATGAGACCTGGTCGGTGAAGGTGAAGACCCGCGACCTGAACGACTGGCTGGCCATGGCGACCCAGCGCCATCCGCCGCCCGCCGTCGACGGCAAGCGCATCAAGCCGAAGTACATCGCGCAGACCAAGGCGCGCCCGCCGACGTTCGTGATGTTCTCCAGTCGCGCGTCGTCCATGCCGGACACCTACAAGCGCTATCTGATCAACTCGATCCGCGAGAGCTTCGACCTGGCCGGCACGCCGATCCGGCTGACCGTCAAGTCGGGCAGCGCCAATCCCTATGCCGAGGGCGGCGCCAAGTCGGGCCCGGAGCGGTTCAAGGGCGACGCGAAGACGGCGCCGCGCAAGGTGAAGAAGGCCGAGAAGGCCGAAGCGGCGTCGAAGCTGCCGGGCAAGGCGCTGGAAGCCAGGGTCAAGGCCGGCGCCAAGCCGAAGGTGAAGCCGCTGGGCGGGCTGAAGGCCAGCGCGTCGAAGAAGGCAGGGGCGGGCGTCTTCGTCGGCAAGGGCGTCCGCGGCGGTGCGCGCCAGGTGTCGCGGTCGGGAAGGGTTCGGACGGGGCAGAAGGGCGGAAGCCGGAGGTAGCGATGGCGGCGCCGCGCGGACTGGTCGTGGTGCTGTTTCTGATCGTGCTGGCGTTCGCTCTTTTCGCCGGCTGGTGGAGCAATCGGCGGACGGAATACTTTCCCGTGGGTCTGGCCGATGAAATGGCCGACTGCATCGTTCACGGGATTGAGCGGCCTGCCATGGGGCCGGACGAGGCGGAGGGGTTCGCCGATGCGTTGGCGGACTTCCGTGAGCCTTCGCTCTTTCGAAGGCCGGAACGGGCGGGGCGGTCGGTGCGGCTGACCTACCTGCCGAGCCTGATTGGGGATGATGTGGTGGTGCGGATCGATGCCCTGCCCGACGGTCGACAGCACATGATCGCAAAGCGCAAAACGTCCGGAGGGGACGAGATGATCGATCGGGTTCTAAGTCCTGCGGAAGCGGCGAACCTGGAACAGGTGCTGCAACGCACGGACTTCTTTTCGCTTCCACCCAGCGGCTGCTCGCCATTTCCCGACGGCGTTCAATGGATCCTGGAGGGATGGAGCCCCGCGACGGGCTATGCCTATCGGCAGAGACAGTCTCCGGAGCCCGGGGTCGAACGCACCTTGGGTCTCCACCTTGCGGGGCTGACGGGATGGACCTTGGAGCCCGTGTTCTGACCAACGGGAGGATCGACGGGAGCGACTAAACCAGCGCGCTGGCCGTCGGGCCGTCGCGCCAGTCCTTGAAGCTCAGGGTCAGCGGCGGCTCGCGGGTGGGATCGGCCAGGTCGACGATCAGGGGACCGATCTCGGACGGGTGGGGCAGGGTTTGCGGATCCTCACCCGGAAAGGCCTGGGCCCGCATCTGGGTGCGCATCGCGCCGGGATTAAGCACGCAGATGCGAATGGGCATGGTCTCGGTCTCGTCCGCCCAGCACTTCATCAGCACCTCGGCGCCCGCCTTGGTCGCGGCATAGGCGCCCCAGAAGGCCCGCGGGGCCGTCGCGACGGAAGTGGTCAGGTGGATCACCCGCGCGGCCGTCGACTGTTTCAGCAGCGGCTCCAGCGATCGGATCAGGCGGTACACGGAGGTGAAGTTCACCTTCTCGACCTTGGCGAACTGACGGGGGTCGGCGTGGCTGACCGGGGACAGGCCTTCGGCGCCGAGCGTGGCGGCCGCGTTGACCCAGACGTCCAGCCGGCCGAACCGCTCGAACAGGGCGCCGCCGAGGCGGTCGATGGCGCCGCCGTCCACCAGGTCGAACGGGATCAGGGTGGCGTGCCGGCCGGTCGCGGCGAAGACGGCGTCGTCCAGTTCTTCCAGCGCGCCCTGGGTGCGGGCGGCGGCGACGACATGGGCGCCGGCCCTGGCGAGGGCGAGAGCCGCCTCGAAACCGATGCCGCGCGACGCGCCGACGACCAGGGCGACGCGATCTTTGAGAGGGAGGTCGGAAGTCATGCGGGCTGATAGCCGCCCGCGACGCGGATCGCCAGCGTCAGAAGCCGGCCCTGGGCTGCCACAGGCTGACCCCCACGCCCTGGTCGTCGACGATCGACACCGAGAGGCCCGTCGAACTTTCCGACGGCACTTCGGCCTTGCCGCCGAGTTCGACGACCCGCTTGCACAGGTCGGCGACGTCCTCGACGCGGAAGTACAGGTGGGTGAAGACCTTGCACTGGCCCACGCGGATGCCGAAGGGCGGATCGCTGTCGGCGACGTGGGCGTAGGTGGCGTGCGAGGCCGCCTCGTCGAACGTCCAGCCGAACAGCGCGCCGTAGAAGGCGCGCGCCTTGTCGAGGTCGGGCGTGTCGAGCGTGAAATAGCCGAGCTGGATCATGCCAGCTTAAGCGCTGACCAGCAGGGAAAGTTGCCGCCCGGATTCTTCGCGCCCGCCTTCCTCGATCTCGCGATCCAGCAGGCGTGTGGGGTAGTCGCCGGTGAAGTAGTGGTCCGTGAACTGCGGGTTCTTCGCGTCGCGCGGCCCGGCTTCCATGGCCTCATACAGACCGTCGACCGACAGGAAGCCCAGCGAGTCGACCTCCAGATACTTCGTCATCTCCTCCAGCGACATGCGGGCGGCGATGAGCTGGTCCCGCTCGGGCATGTCGATGCCGTAGAAGTCGGGCCACAGGATCGGAGGGCTGGCGGAACGCAGGTGGACCTCGGCGGCGCCGGCGGCGCGGACGGCCCGAACCAGCTTCACCGAGGTGGTGCCGCGCACGATGGAGTCGTCGATCAGCACGACCCGCTTGCCCTCCAGCACCGCGCGATTGGGGCTGTGCTTCATGCGCACGCCCTTTTGCCGCGCGCCCTGGCTGGGCTGGATGAAGGTCCGGCCCAGGTAGTGGCTGCGGATGATGCCCATCTCGTAGGGGATGCCGCTTTCCTGCGCGTATCCCAGCGCGGCGGGCACGCCGGAGTCCGGGACCGGGACGACGAGGTCGGCCTCGACCCTGTGTTCGCGGGCCAGACCGGCGCCCATGCGCTTGCGCACCCCGTAGACGGACTTGCCGTTCACGATGCTGTCGGGGCGCGAGAAGTAGACGTATTCGAACAGGCAGGGGCGGGCGGGGCGGGCCGGGAAGGGCTTGAGCGACCGCAGGCCCTCGTGGTCGATGACGATGACCTCGCCGTTCTCGACGTCGCGGACGAACTCGGCGCCGATGGCGTCCAGCGCGCAGGTCTCCGACGCCAGCACCCATCCGTCGCCGACCTTGCCCAGCACCAGCGGGCGAATGCCCAGCGGATCGCGGGCGCCGATCATCTTGGTGCGGGTCAGGCAGACGAGGGCGTAGCCGCCTTCGATGCGTGAGACGGCGTCGATGAAGCGGTCGACGATCTTCGCCTTCCGGCTGCGGGCGATGAGGTGGAGGATGACCTCACTGTCCGACGTCGACTGGAAGATGGCGCCTTCGCCGACCAGCTGGCGGTGCAGGAAATGGAAGTTGGTCAGGTTGCCGTTGTGGGCGATGGCGATGCCGCCCTGGTCCAGATCGGCGAACATCGGCTGGATGTTGCGCAGGAAGCTGCCGCCGGCGGTGGAATAGCGGGTGTGGCCCACGGCGGCCGACCCGGGGAGCCGCTCCGCCAGATTGGCGCCGCCGAACGCCTCGCCCACCAGTCCCATGTGGCGTTCGGTGTGGAAGCGCTGGTCGTGGACGCTGGCGATGCCGCAGGCTTCCTGTCCGCGGTGCTGCAGGGCGTGCAGGCCGAGGGCGACGACGGAGGAGCCTTCGTCCCGGTCCGCGCCCCAGACGCCGCAGACCCCACATTCCAGCCTGAGCTGATCGTCGTCGGCTTCGCGCCAGTGGGGCCGGTGGACGACGGGATCGGCGATCGCATGCGACATCGTCGGGGCTCCGATGGCGGCGGAAACTACTTGGGGGCGGCAGGGCGCGAGGTATTGCCGGAATCTGTCCGGGGCAAGGCGTCGTCGCCGGAAAAACCTTGGCGCACGGACGAATTGACCACCGGCGTGACCGCGTCGAGACCGGCCCCGATGCCGGGCAGGACGATCTGGATCAGCCGCGCGGCGCCGGCGCTGACCGGCCAGGTCGCCGCCTTGCCCAGCCAGCCCGGCGTGCGCTCGCCCGGCATGGCGGCGACGATGACGAGATGCACGGCGCCGACCAGCACGAGGCCGCGCGCCGCGCCGACCAGCACGCCGAGGGCGCGGTCGACGCCGCCCAGATGAGGGTGCGCCTGCGCGCGCTTCGACAGGGTCGACCCGAAGATGCGGATGCCGAAGTAGACGATCAGGAAGCCGATCAGGGCCGCGAAGATCACGCCGGCCCAGTCCGGATCCACAAGGCCACGGCCGATCGGCGCCGTCAGCGGCAGGGCGATCAGGGTGACGAAGGCGGCCAGAACGAAGCTGAGCAGGGTGATCAGCTCACGCGTGGCCCCGCGCACGCCTCCGGCGGCCGCTGAGGCGATCAGGACGAGCAGGACGAAGACGTCGTATCCGGTCACGCGGCGCTCCGCCTTGGGTGTCGCGGCATCAATAGCGTCTCTGCGAGATTCGTTCGACCGCCTCGGCCAGCCGCGACACGGCGAGGCAGTCCATGGCGCCGCCCGCGCCCTGGGGCAGGGGCGCGCACAGCGCCTGGTCGAAGCCCAGCTTGGCGGCTTCGCGCAGACGGGCCTCGGCGCGGCCGACGGCGCGCACCTCGCCGGACAGGCCGATCTCGCCGAAGACCACGCAGCCCTGAGGCAGGGGCTGGTCGACGGCGGAGGAGATCAGGGCGGCCGCGGCAGCCAGATCGGCGGCCGGCTCGTTGATCCGCAGGCCGCCGGCCACGTTCAGATAGACGTCGCGGTCCCCCAGCGAGAGGCCGCACCTCGCCTCAAGAACCGCCAGCACCATGGCGAGACGCCCGGAATCCCATCCCACGACGGCGCGGCGCGGCGTGCCGTAGGCGCTGGGGGCCACCAGGGCCTGAATCTCGACGAGCACGGGGCGGGAGCCCTCGATCCCGGCGAAGACGGCGGCGCCGGGCGCGCGGTCCTTGCCCTCGCCGAGGAAGAGGGCCGAGGGGTTGGACACCTGCCGCAGGCCGGAGTCGCCCATCTCGAAGACGCCGATCTCGTCGGTGGCGCCGAAGCGGTTCTTGCCGGCGCGCAGGATGCGGAAGGGATAGCCCCGCTCGCCCTCGAAGCTGAGGACGGCGTCGACCATGTGTTCGACCACGCGGGGGCCGGCGACCTGACCGTCCTTGGTCACGTGCCCGACGAGGATGACGGCCGGACCGCCCGACTTGGCCAGCCGCACCATCTCGCTGGCGCAGGCACGGACCTGGGTGACCGACCCGGGACCCGCTTCATGCACGTCGGACCACAGGGTCTGGATCGAATCGACGATCACGACGTCGAAGCGGTCGCGCTTCAGCGTGCCGAGGATCTCACGCAGCGCCGTGGCGGAAGCGAGTTCGACCGGGGCCTTCTCAAGACCCATGCGACGCGCCCGGCTGCGGATCTGCTCCACCGCCTCCTCGCCGGAGATGTACGCGACGCGACGGCCTGACTGGGCGGCGCGGCCGGCCACGTCGAGCAGCAGGGTGGACTTGCCCACGCCGGGGTCGCCGCTGAGCAGCAGCGCCGAGCCGGGCACGATCCCGCCGCCGCAAACGCGGTCGAACTCGGCCACGCCGGTCTGGATGCGCGGCGGCTCGGGGTTTTCGGATTCGAGGCTTTCGAACTGCAGACCGCGCGAACGCGAGGTGGCGGCGGGCTTCAGCGCGCCGGGCGGGGCCGACTGGCGCTCCTCGACGATGGAGTTCCACTGTCCGCAGGCGCCGCACTGGCCCGACCACTTCGCGTGTACCGCGCCGCAGGACTGACAGACGTAAATCGCGGAGTCTTTCGCCATGAGACCGGCTTACAGCAGTCCGGCCGCGCGGGGCAGGGGCGGGTTCGGAGCCTGCGACCGCTTCTGTCGTCAGACGTGAACCCGGGGGATGCGGGCGCCGACGGACGTGAGCAACTCCCAGGCCACGGTGCCGGCGGCCGCGGCGGCGACGTCCAGCGGTCGGTTGGGCCCGAACAGCTCCACCTGGTCGCCGACGGCCACGTCCAGCCCGGTGACGTCGACGGCAAGGACGTCCATGGACACGCGGCCGACGATCGGGCGAAGCTCGCCGCCGACGAACGCCCGGCCCGCGGGGCTGTTGGACCTCAGCACCCCGTCGGCATAGCCGGCCGCGGCGGTGGCGATGCGCGTCGGCCGATCGGCGACGAAGCCCCGCGAATAGCCGACGCTCTCTCCGGGGCGGACGTCTCGCACCTGCAGGACGTCGGCGGTGAAGGTGGCGACGGGGCGGATGCGCGCGTCGGCACGACCTTCCGGCCCGCCGCCGTACAGGCAGATGCCGGGTCGCACGGCGTCGAAGGCGAAGTCGCGCCCGAGGAAGCAGCCGCCGGAATTGGAGAACGACCGGACGGCGCGGGGCCAACGCGTCGCGACCGTCGCGAAGGCGTCCCGCTGGAGGCGATTCATGGGGTGGCCCGGTTCGTCGGCGCAGGCGAGATGGCTGAGAACCAGATCGACGCCCTCGACGGTTTCCGGAGCGTCGTCGACCCGGAAGCCGAGACGGTTCATGCCGGTGTCGATCTGCAGGCCGCAGGGCCCGCCTCCCGCCGCACGCCATTCGGTCAGCTGATCGTTTGAGTTCAACACCGGCTTGAGCCCGGCGTCCCTGAGCCGCGGAGCACGACCCGGCGCGCAGCCGTCGAGGACGTAGATGACGGCATCCGGACCGAGCGCGGCGCGCAGGCCCTCGCCCTCGGCGGCGCGGGCGACGAAGAAGGTGCGCGCCCCCTCATGCATCAGACGCCGCGCAACCGCGGCGGCGCCCAGACCATAGGCGTCGGCCTTCACGACCGGATGCACCGGGACGCCCGAAACGGTTTCCAGCGCCCGGTAGTTGGCGGCGAGGGCGTCGAGGTCGACGGTCAGGCGGGCGAGGCTCATCCCCGCCTTATGCCGCACCTGCGAAGACGCCGCTATTCGTAGCTGGTGTTGTCCCAACGGTTGTCGCGGGCGAGGTTGCCGAAGCGCGTGGTGTCGGCGTCGAAGCTGAGACGGACGGTGCCGATGGGGCCGTGGCGCTGTTTGCCGATGATGACCTCGGCCATGTTGCGCAGGCGGTCCATGTCCTCCTGCCACTGGAGATGCTCGGGCGAGCCCTCCTGCGGCTCCGTGCGTTCCTTGTAGTAGCTCTCGCGGTACACGAACATCACGCAGTCGGCGTCCTGCTCGATGGACCCGGATTCCCGAAGGTCGGACAGCTGGGGCCGCTTGTCGTCGCGGCTTTCGACCTGGCGGGACAGCTGCGACAGGGCGATGACCGGGACGTTCAGCTCCTTGGCGAGAGCCTTCAGACCGCCGGTGATCTCCGACACTTCCTGCACGCGGTTCTTCTGGCCGCCGGCGTCGCCGGTCGTGATCAGCTGCAGGTAGTCGACGATGATGACGTCCAGCCCGTGTTCCATGCGCTTGAGGCGACGGGCGCGGGCCGCCAGCTTGGACATGGCCAGGCCGCCGGTGGCATCGATGAACAGCGGGCTTTCGCCGATCTCGACCGCCGCGTCGCGCAGGCGGCCGTAGTCGACGGCGTCGATCTCGCCCTTGCGCAGCTTGTCGGACGGCACGCCCGACGCGTCCGCCAGAATGCGCATGGCGAGCTGCTCGGCGCTCATTTCCAGCGAGAAGAAGGCGACGACGCCGCCCTCGACCGTCTTGCGGCCTTCCGGCGTAGGCTCGTAGCGATAGTTGCGGGCTATGTTGAAGGCGATGTTGGTGGCCAGCGACGTCTTGCCCATGGAGGGGCGGCCGGCGAGGATCAGGAGGTCGGACTTGTGCAGGCCGCCCAGCTTCTGGTCGAGATCGTCCAGATGCGTGGCCAGGCCGGCCAGCTTGCCGTCGCGCTGGTACGCCTCGGCGGCCATCTGCACGGCGCCGGCGAGGGCGGTGGAGAAGCCCACGAAACCGGACGACGGCTTTCCGGTCTCCGCCAGGGAATAGAGCGACTGCTCCGCCTGCTCGATCTGGTCCATGGCGGCCGTCTGCGGATCGGGCGCCTCGCGCATGATGTCGCCGCCGATGCGGATCAGCTCGCGCCGCAGCGCCAGGTCGTAGACCACGCGGGCGTAGTCGGGGGCGTTTGCCGCGGGCGGCGCTCGGTCGACCAGGTCGGCCAGGTAGCGGACGCCGCCCAGCTGCTGGAAGGCGGGGTCCTGCTTGAACCGCTCCATCAGAACCGTGGGATCGGCCAGCAGGCCCTGCCGGACGTGATCCTCGATCGCCTCGTACAGCCGTTGATGGAAGGGCTCGTGGAAGTGCGCGCCCTTCAGCCGGTCGGACAGGCGCTCGAAGACGCCGTTGTCGAACATCAGCGCGCCGAGCAAGGCCTGCTCCGCCTCGAGATTGTGCGGAGGCGCGGCCACGACGGGCAGCTCGGGGGTGATGGGGGCGAGGGCGTTCATGGGGAGCCGAGGTTTACCCCTGCCCGCCGGTCACGTCAGGATCGGTCGCCCGTTCCTTTGGGGGCGGACGCCTTCCGCCTGTGGATGCGCGTCAGCGGCAGGGGTGACGCGAGGCGATCCAGGAGCGGACGCCGTCGGTCACAGTCATGCGGCGACGACGCTCCGCCGGAATGCCGTTGAAGTAGTCCAGGAGCTGCCGGGGATTGAGGTTGAGCCGTGCGGGCGGGCAGGCGGGCGGCGTGCGCCCCGCGGCGCGGGCGTCGCGGATTTCCTGGCCGACGGTTCTGAAGGCGCGCTCGGCCTCGCCCTTGAGGCGGTGGGCCTCAGGATTCAACATGGCCGTGGCGTTGAGCGGAATGCGGTTCGCGCGGGTCACGAAGTCGTCGAGCGTCATCGCCGACTGCGCGAGGGCCGAGCCGGCGATCAGGCAGGCGGACAGGAAAGCGGCGAGGCGATGCATGGAAGTCGGTCTCCCCCGGACAGGCATCGAAGCTGCGCCGTCGTAGGCGGCGGAATTAGGGCATGAAAAAAGGCGCGCCCGCATCGGCGGACGCGCCTTCGTTTCGCGGAACGGACCGATCAGGCCTGTTCGTAGACTTCCTGCTGACCGGCGCCGCCGGCGATCAGGTCCTGGGCCGCTTCTTCCGCCGCGGCGCGCTCGTCGGAGAACTGCGAGGCGATGACGTCCTCGCCGCGCGCCTGACGCTCGGCCTCGTCTTCCGAACGGGCGATGTTGATCTTGACCGTGGCGGAGACCTCGGCGTGCAGGCGGACCGGCACCTCGTGGACGCCCAGCGTCTTGATCGCGGTGTTCAGCACGACCTGCGAGCGCTCGACCTTCGCGCCCGAAGCCTGGACGACCTCGGCCACGTCGCGGCCGGCGACCGAACCGTACAGCTGACCGGTCTCACCCGCCTGGCGGATCATGACGTAGGTCTGGCCGTCGATCTTGTCGGCGATCTTCTGGGCCTCGGCCTTGTTCTTCTCGTTGCGGGCCTCGATGGCGGCGCGCTCGACTTCGAAGGCCTTCAGGTTGGCGCTGGTGGCGCGACGGGCCTTGTCGCGCGGCAGCAGATAGTTGCGGGCGAAGCCGTCCTTGACGGTGACGACGTCGCCGATGGCGCCGAGGTTCTCGACGCGTTCGAGCAGAACGACCTTCATCTTACTTCACCACGTACGGCAGGAGGGCGAGGAAGCGGGCGCGCTTGATGGCCTTGGCCAGTTCGCGCTGCTTCTTCTGGGACACCGCGGTGATCCGCGACGGGACGATCTTGCCGCGCTCCGAGATGTAGCGCTGCAGGAGCTTGACGTCCTTGTAGTCGATCTTCGGGGCGTTGGCGCCGGAGAACGGGCAGACCTTGCGGCGACGGTGGAACGGGCGGCGGGCCGGGGCGGCGCCGACGGGCGCGCCGGGGACGGGACGGGTGGTGTCGGTCATGATCGGGATCCTTATTCCGAGACTTCCGCGTCGGCGTCTTCACGCGGGGCGCGTTCGCGCTCGCGTTCACGCTCGCGCTCGCGGCGGGCCAGCAGGGGCGACAGTTCCAGATCGAGCTCGTCGACCTTCACCGTCAGCCAGCGCAGGACGTCTTCGTTGATGGACAGCTGACGCTCGACCTCGGCCATGGCGGCCGGCGGGGCGTCGACGGCGAGCAGCGAGTAGTGCGCCTTGCGGTTCTTCTTGACCCGATAGGTCAGGTTGCGCAGGCCCCAGTACTCGATCTTGGCGACGGAGCCGCCGCCTTGCTCGATCAGGTCCTTGATGGTGTCGTTGAGGGCTTCGGCCTGCTGCGCGCTGATGTCCTGGCGCGACATGACCGTGTGCTCGTAAAGAGCCATGGCAGTCTCCCTTGGGGGCGTCGGCACGGTCGGACCGGGGAAGTCCGTCCACGATGGTTCCCGAAGCGGCGGCCGAGACGACTTCCCGACCCTTTGGTGTTCCGCATCCGGGACCGAGGCCCTGGAAAGCGGGCGCGTATAGGGGAAAAGCCGCCCCGCGGCAAGTCCGTCAGGCGCGGGTCAGCGCCAGCTGGATCACGTCGGTACGGGCCGAACGAAAGCCCGCTTCGCAGTAGGCGAGATAGAAGCGCCACAGGCGGCGGAACCGCTCGTCGAAACCGCCCATGCGGCGGATGTCGGGCCACACGCTCTGGAACCGCTGGTCCCACAGCTTCAGGGTCTCGGCGTAGTCCTGGCCGAAGCGCTCGACGGCGGACCACGTCAGGCCCTCGCGCGCGATCACGGGCTTCAGGCGGTCTTCGGAGGGCAGCATGCCTCCGGGGAAGACGTACTTCTGGATGAAGTCCGTGCGCCGGGCGTATTCCTCGAACAGCTCGTCCTGAATGGTGATGATCTGCAGGCCGGCCAGGCCGCCGGGCTTCAGGACGTCGTGGATCTTGCCGAAATAGGTGGGCCAGTACTCCTGACCGACGGCCTCGAACATCTCGATGGAGGCGACGCGATCAAATGTGCCGTCGACGTCGCGATAGTCGATCAGCCGGATGTCCGTCCTGTCGGCCAGACCGGCGTCGAACAGGCGTCTGCGGGCGAAGTCGTGCTGCTCCTGGCTGATCGTGACGCCGGTGACGCGGGCCCCGACCTCCCTTGCGGCGAACTCGGCGAAGCCGCCCCAGCCGCAGCCGATCTCCAGCACCGTGTGGCCGGCTTTGAGGTCCATCAGGCGGGCGAGTGAGGCGTATTTGGCGCGCTGGGCGGCGGCCAGGTCCGATCCGGCGCCCTCGAAGCGCGCGGACGAATAGGTCATCGTCGGGTCCAGCCACGCCGCGTAGAAGCCGTTGCCCAGATCATAGTGGGCGTGGATGTTCTTGCGCGAGCCGCGGCGGCTGTTGCGCTTCATCCGGTGCGAGGCCCAGTTGACGGCCTGCATGACCGGATTGCCGTCGAACAGCCGGCGGATGTGGTCATAGTTGCGGGCCAGGGTCTCGAGCAGGGTCGCCAGCTGGGGGCTGTCCCATTCGCCGGCCATGTAGCCCTCGGCGAAGCCGATGTCGCCGTTGGCCAGGACGCGCCGGGCGAAGCGGTGATCCCTGACGTCCAGGGTCGCGGTCAGGCCGGGTTGCTTCCCTTCCAGCACGTGCCGCTCCCCGTTGGGCAGCAGGACGTGCAGGCGGCCGAAGGTCCAGTTGGCGGCCAGCAGGCGCAGCATCAGGCCGAACACCCGTGGCGTGCGGCCGGAGACGGTCGGGACGAGGGCGGTCGTCGTCGTCATTCCGGAAGAGGTGGGATCTGAGGCGGTCATGCGTCAATCCTCCCGCTCGTCGCGATGGCGATCGACGGACTTGAGGGCGTCCAGAGCGCGCTTTCGCGCGGCCTCATGCTCGACGATCGGGCGGGGGTAGGTGGAGCCGAGGCGGACTCGGGCCTCGCGGAGGACTTCGGCGGGAGCCTCCCAGGGAGCGTGCAGCCAGCGGTCGGGAAGGCCGGCGATCTCAGGGATCCACCGTCTGACGTATCGACCGTCCGCATCGAATTTCCGCCCCTGCGCAACCGGGTTGAAGATGCGGAAGTACGGCGACGCGTCCGCGCCGGATCCGGCCACCCACTGCCAATTCTGCACATTGGAGGCCAGATCGGCGTCGACCAGGCAGTCCCAGAACCACGTTTCGCCTTCGCGCCAGTCGATCAGCAGATGCTTGATCAGGAAACTGGCGACGATCATGCGGACGCGGTTGTGCATGTAGCCGGTCCGCCAGAGCTCGCGCATGCCGGCGTCGACCAGCGGATAGCCGGTCAGGCCCCGCTTCCAGGCCCGCAGCCCCGTCGCGTCCGCGCGCCACGGCATCCGGTCGTATTCCGGGCGGAAGGCATGGTCCGTGATCTGCGGAAAGGCGTGCAGCAGGTGCGCCGAGAAATCGCGCCAGACCAGTTCGGTGACGAACTTCGCGGCCTGCCCCGGAGGCCCCGCCTTCTCTGCCGCGACGACGGCCCGCCAGGGACTGATCTCGCCGAAATGCAGGTGCGGCGACAGCCGGCTGGTCAGGGCGTCGCCGGGCCGGTCGCGGCCGTCGGCGTAGTCGGCGAGGGCGTGGCGGACGAACCGGCCCAGGGCGGCGACGGCCCCGGCCTCTCCCGGCGTCCAGTCGAAACCCGTGGACCAGTCGGGCCGGGTGGGATGCAGTCGCCAGTCGTCGAGCCGCTCCGACGGGGTAGCGCGGGGGGTGTCGATCCTGTGAGGGCCAAGGGTGTGCTCCGGAGGCGCCGCCTGGCTCAGGAGGGCCTTCGAAAAGGGAGTGAAGACCTTGTACGGCCCGCCAGCGCCCGAGCGGACGGCGCCCGGGGTGGCCAGGTACGTCCCGTTCCAGCCCTTCACCTCGACGCCGTCGGCCTGCAGGGCGTGGGCCAGGTCCGCGTCGCGCGCGGCCGCGTCCGGCTCCCACAGGCGGTTCATGTGGACGCGGTCGGCGCCGGTTTCCTCGATGAGGCGGCGGAGTTCGGCCTCGGCGTCGCCGCGGCGGAGAATCAGACGGGAGCCGCGCTCGCGGAGGGCCGCGTCGAGTGCCCGCAGCGACTTGTCGAGCCACCACAGCGACGCCGCACCCATCGGGCGGACCCGCGACCCTTCGTCCAGAACATACAGCGGCACGATCGGCGCGCCCGTCGCCGCGGCGTGCGACAGGGCCGGATTGTCGGCCAGCCGCAGGTCGCGGCGGAACCAGACGATGACGGGCTTCGCGGTCGCAGTCGCTGTGGTCACCGGGCCTCCCGTCGTGTCATCTTGCGCACAGATACGGCGCGCGCCACCTGTTCGCCGCATAGGCGCGGCATCTGCGCGCCAGATTTCACTCAGAAGGGTCCGCCCGTGAAGCCGAACGCCGTCATCGACATCAAGGAAGGCCTGACCCGGCCCGTCTCGATCGGCGGCGGCCAGCGGATCGTCTTCATCGCCGGACCCTGCCAGCTCGAAAGCCGTCAGCACGCCCTGGAAATGGCGACCGCTCTGAAGGAGATCGGAGAGCGTCTGAACGTCGGCATCATCTACAAGACCAGCTTCGACAAGGCGAACCGCACCAGCGCGACCGCGGCGCGCGGCTTCGGGCTGGAAGGGTCGCTGCCGATCTTCGCCGAGATCCGCGAGACCCTGGGCCTGCCGGTGCTCACGGACGTGCACACCGAGGAGCACTGCCGCATCGCCGGCGAGGTGGTGGACGTCCTGCAGATCCCCGCCTTCCTGAGCCGCCAGACCGATCTGCTGCTGGCCGCCGCCGCCACCGGCAAGGCGATCAACATCAAGAAGGGCCAGTTCCTCGCGCCCTGGGACATGAAGAACGTGATCGCCAAGGTGACGGGCGCCGGCAATCCGAACGTCATGGCGTGCGAGCGCGGCGCCAGCTTCGGCTACAACACCCTGGTGTCGGACATGCGCGCCCTGCCGGTGCTGCGGGAGATCGGATGCCCCGTGGTGTTCGACGCCACCCATTCCGTGCAGCAGCCGGGCGGGCAGGGGACGTCCTCGGGCGGCCAGCGGGAGTTCGTGCCGGTGCTGGCGCGCGCCGCGGTCGCCGTCGGCGTGGACGCGGTCTTCATGGAGACGCACCAGGATCCCGACCACGCGCCCTCGGACGGCCCCAACATGGTGCCGCTGAACCAGTTTGAAGCACTGGCGGCGGAACTGATCGCCTATGACGACCTGACCAAGAGCCGGATGGCGAAGGCGGCCTGAATCCGTTAGGCCGGAGGCATGGCTGAACGCACCCTCGACCTGGGCGGACTGCAGGCGCTGCTGGAGCGCGTGCGCGGCTTGAAAGTGGCCTGCGTCGGAGACCTGATGCTTGACCGCTACGTCTACGGCGAGGTGGACCGCATCTCGCCCGAGGCGCCCATTCCCGTGCTGAAGGTCGGGCGGCGAACGGCGATGCCCGGCGGCGTCGGCAATGTGGCCCGAAACGTGGCGGCTCTGGGCGGGATCGCGCGGCTTGGCGCGGTCTCCGGCCGTGACGCGGCGGGCGACGAACTGGCGACCCTGATCGCGGCCGAGGCCGGCATAGAGGATGCGGTCGAGCGCCGGGCCGGGGCAAACACCGTCGTCAAGACGCGCTTCGTGGCCGCAGGCCAGCAACTGCTGCGTCTCGACGAAGAAGCCTCGACCCTGCCCGCTGCCGGCAGCGCAGCGTTTTCCGGTGCTTCCGTCGTGCTTCTGTCCGATTACGCGAAGGGCGTGGTCAGCGACGCCCTCATCGCGGAGGCGCTCGACGAGGGTCGAAGGGCCGGCGTTCCGGTGATCGTGGACCCGAAAGGCCGCGACTTCGCGCGCTACGGCGCGGTCGATCTGATCAAGCCGAACGCCAGCGAACTGGCGGGCGCCACGGGGCTGCCGGTGGGCGACGACGCCGAGGTCGAGGCGGCGCTGGAGGCGCTGCTGCGGGCGACCTCGGCCAAGGCGGTCGTGGTGACGCGGGCCGGCAAGGGCATGAGCCTGATGCGCCGCGGCGAGGCGGCCAGGCATTTCCCCGGCCGGGCCCGGGAGGTCTTCGACGTGTCCGGAGCCGGGGACACGGGTCTGGCGGCCCTGGGGCTGGCCTTGGGGGCCGGCGCCCCGCTCGAGACGGCCGTCGAGTTCGCCATTCTTGCCTCGGGCGTGGTGGTGGGCAAGGCGGGCACCGCCACCGTCTCGCCCGCCGAGCTGATCGACGCGGAGATGAGCCAGCACGCCGCGGGAGCGCATGCCAAGGTCATGCCGCTGGAAGAGCTGGCGCACGTCGTCGAGGGGTGGAAGCGGCAGGGCCTCAGGGTCGGCTTCACCAACGGCTGCTTCGACATCCTGCACCGCGGGCACGTGGCCTATCTGGCGCAAGCGCGGTCGTGGTGCGACCGGCTGGTGGTGGCGCTGAACACCGACGCGTCCGTGCGGCGGCTGAAGGGTGAGGGACGGCCGATCAACGATCTGGACAGCCGGGCCGTGGTGATCGGCGGTCTGGGCAGCGTGGACCGGGTCACCAGCTTCGACGATCCGACGCCGCTGGCGCTGATCGAACGGCTGCGGCCCGACGTCCTGATCAAGGGCGCGGACTACACCCGCGAGGGCGTGGTCGGCGGCGATCTGGTCGAAAGCTGGGGCGGCGAGGTCAGGCTGGCGACGTTCGAGGACGGGTTCTCGACCACCCGCACCATCGAGAAGATGAAGGACCCCGGATGAGCCGACGCATGATCGTGGTGACCGGCGGCGCCGGCTTCATCGGCTCCAACGTGGTCGCGCGCCTGTGCGCCGAGGACCGTCGTGACGTCGTCGTCTGCGACCGGCTGGAGGACGCGGCGCTGGGCAAGTGGAAGAACCTCGCCAAACATCGCATCGCCGACTTCTGGCAGCCCGAAGAGCTGTTCGAGAAGCTGGAGCGGCATGCCGAGCGAGTCGAGGCGGTGGTGCACATGGGCGCGATCTCCGCGACGACCGAGCCGGACGCCGACCTGATCCTGCGCACCAACTTCAGCCTGTCGCGGGACCTGTGGGACTGGTGCGCCCTGAGGGACGCGCGGCTGATCTATGCCTCCTCCGCGGCGACGTACGGTGACGGCGCGCAGGGGTTCGGGGACGACGACGACCTTGAGAGCCTGTCGTCGCTTCGGCCTCTGAATGCCTATGGCTGGTCGAAATTCCTGTTCGATCAGTACGCCGTCCGCCAGGCGCAGGAGGGCCACGCGCCCAGCCAGTGGGCGGGGCTGAAGTTCTTCAACGTCTACGGGCCCAATGAGGGGCACAAGGGAACGATGAAGTCGGTCGTGGCGCAGATCTGGCCCAAGGTCGCGGCGGGCGAGACCGTGACGCTGTTCCGCTCGCACAATCCCGACTACGCGGACGGCGGCCAGATGCGGGACTTCGTCTTCGTGGACGACGTCGTGGATGTGATCGCGTGGCTGCTGGAGACGCCGGGCGTGTCCGGCGTCTTCAACGCGGGGTCCGGGCGAGCGCGTTCTTTCCTGGATCTGGCGCACGCGACGTTCGCCGCCGCGGGCGCGGCGCCGGCCATCGCCTACGTCGACACGCCGGAAAGCATTCGCGACAAGTATCAGTACTTCACCGAAGCCCGCATGGACCGGCTGCGGGCGGCGGGATTCCTGGGGCAGTCGACGCCTCTGGAGGAGGGTGTGCGCCGCTACGTGCAGGACTTCCTGATGACGGCGGATCCGCATCGATGAGAGGACCGCGGCTGACCTGGCGGCAATGGGTCGGCTGGGCCGGTTTCGCGGTCGTGTTCGTTCTGACGGCGGCGGCTCTGGTGTGGCGCGGCGACATTCTGCGTGCGGGTCTGGACCCGCAGGTGCCTTTCCAGACCTATGATCCGCCGCCGGCGCCGGATTATCGCCAGAAGTCGGCATGGGCGCTGCATGAGGCCCGCGCGCCGGGGGCGGGGGACGTTCCCGTCTTCTTCGTGCATTCGACCACCTATGACGGCGGCCCGCACTGGAATGCGCCGATCGGCGAGCGCGCCGCCGATGCTCACCTGAGGCGGGTCGTCCTGCCGAACCACGCCGGCCCCTTCGCCAAGGCCGGGCCGGTCAGCGCCCCCAGGTACCGGCAGGCGAGCCTTTATGCGCGGCTGACGCTGCGCGACGACGCGCGCGAAGCGCGGGCCTTCGCCTACCGCGACGTGGAGGCGGCCTTCGAGGCCTGGCTGGCCCGGCACCCGCAGGGCCCGATCGTTCTGGCGGGCATGGAGCAGGGGGCGGAGCTGCTGGACCGGCTGTTGAAGGAACGCGTCGCACCGGACGCCGCCCTGGCTCGCCGGGTGGCGGCCGCCTATCTCATCGACGCCGTGGTCGCGGCGGACGACGTCTCGCCTGCCTTCCCGCCCTGTGCACGGCGACGGCAGGCCGGGTGCATCGTCGCCTTTTCCGCCATCGGCGAGGACGGGGAAGCCGGACGGCGCAGGCTGAGGCGGGCCCTGGTCTGGGACGAGGCCGGCCGGCTGGTGGACCTGGACGGTCGCGCGGCCCTCTGCGTCAATCCGATCAGTGGCGTGCGCGACGGCGGCCCGACCGCAATCCGCGATCATGCCGGCGCGACCAACGCCACAGGGCTGGAGTGGGAAGCCCATCCCGCCCTGCAGGGCGGCCTGATCACCGCCGAATGCCGCGACGGCCTGCTGCGTCACACGAAGGCTCGGGGCGAGTCGTTCCGGCGGGGCGGGTCTTGGGCCGATCGCCGAAAAGCCATGCCATACAACCTGTTTTATGGGGACATTGAGCGCGACGTCGAGGCCCGGATCGCGGCGTGGCGAGGTCAGTCGGACGTTCGTCCGTCGCGCCAGTCGAACAGCGCCTCCAATACCTGAAGCGCACGGCCTCGCGGGCTTTGCAGATCGGGATCACGCCCGAGGATCAGCCGTGCGTCGTCGGCCGCCGCGCGAAGCAGGTCGCGGTGACGAACGGGATCGGCGAAGCGGTAGGCGGGAAAGCCCGACTGTCGCAGCCCGATGGGATCGCCGCCGCCCCGCAGGCGGAAGTCGGCCTCCGCAATCTCGAAGCCGTCCTCCGTGTTGCGAAGAATTTCCAGCCTTTCCCGTGCGGTTTCGCCCAAACCTTGCTCACCGCTTCCATACAGCAAAATGCAGGAGCTGGCCTTCGACCCGCGGCCGACGCGCCCGCGTAGCTGATGGAGCTGCGCCAGACCGAAGCGGTCGGCACGCTCGATCACCATGATCGAGGCGTTGGGCACGTCGACCCCGACTTCGACCACCGTCGTGGCGACCAGCAGGGGAAGCGAGCCGGCTGCGAAGCGGCGCATGACCTCTTCCCGCTGCGCGCCGGGCATCTGACCGTGCGCGAGCCCGACCTCAAGGCCCAGTTTGCGCGCGAGGTCGGCGGCGCGGGCTTCCGCCGCGGCCAGATCGCCGGTCTCCGATTCCGCCACCAGCGGGCAGATCCAGTAGGCCTGCGCGCCCTCCGCGACCGCCCGGCCCAGACGGGCGGCGACCTCATCGAGGCGCTCCATCGGCAGGACCGCCGTGGTGACGGGCGTTCGGCCCGGCGGCTTCTCGTCGAGGCGCGAGACCTCGAGGTCGCCGAACCGCGTCAGTTCCAGCGTCCGCGGAATGGGCGTGGCGGACATGGTCAGCATGTGCACGCCCTCGCCCTTGGCCTGCAACCGGGCGCGCTGTTCGACGCCGAAGCGGTGCTGCTCGTCGACGACCACCAGGCCCAGGCGATGGAAGGCCACCGCGTCCTGGAACAGGGCGTGGGTGCCGATGGCGACGTGACCCGAGCCGTCGGCCAGCGCGGCCAGCGCGGCGCGCCGCTGGGAAACCGTGTCGCGACCGGTCAGGAGCACGGCGGTCAGCCCCGCGGACGCCAGCAGCGGCTGAAGCCGCTCGCAATGCTGACGGGCGAGGATCTCGGTGGGCGCCATCAGCGCCGACTGGAAGCCGGATGCGGCCGCGTCGGCCATGACCAGCGCGGCGACGGCCGTCTTGCCGGAGCCGACGTCGCCCTGCAGCAGCCGCGCCATGCGGGCGCCCGAGCCCAGATCGGCGCGGATCTCGGCCACGGCCCGCGACTGGGCCGCGGTCAGCCGAAACGGCAGGGCGGCCTGCAGCGCGTCGGAAGAGGCGCCGGGCGCGATGACCGGCGCGGCAAGGTCCAGTCGCGCGGCGCGGCGGCGGGCGAGGGCCAACTGGTGAGCGAGCAGTTCGTCGTAGGCCAGGCGCTGGCGTGCGGCGGCGTCGGGCTCCAGTTCAGGGGGAGACTGCGGCGCGTGCAGGGCCTCCATCGCCGGTCGCCAGCCGGACCAGCGATTGTGCCCCAGCCAGGCCGGGTCCTGCCATTCCGGCAAGTCGGCGGCGGCGTCCACGGCCTGCTGTACCAGCTTGCGGATCTGGCGGGAGGACAGACCCTGCGTCGCCGGGTAGACGGGCTCAGCGGCGGCGGGCTGCTCCTCGCCGTCGATCCTATAAACGTCGGGGTGCACGATCTGCACCTCGCCGTTGAACCGCTCGACCTTTCCGGAAACCCGGCGCGTTTCGCCGGCCGGCAGCAGCCGCGCCACCTGCTGGGCGGATCCGCCGAACCAGACGAGATGCACGAACCCGGTTTCGTCCGACGCGCGGACCTTGAGCGGCACGCCGGGCTTGCCGGGAGCGATGACGCGGTCGACGACGACCGTGAAGACGCCCACCTCCTCCTCGACCGCGGTCTGCGCCGTCATCGCGCGGCGCTGGATCAGGCCGGTCGGCGCAAGGAAGAGCAGGTCGCGCACCAGCGGCCCCGCGATCTTCTGCACCAGAGGCAGCACCTTCTGGCCCACGCCCTTCAGGGTGGAGACCTCGGCGAACAGGGGGAACAGAATCTCAGGCCGCATCCTTGTCAGCATAGGGCCGCCTCCCGGGTGGCGAAATCGGGTCGGGGCGTCTATCTGGGCGCTTCAGATCATCTCTTGGGACCGGGCAAGAATTCTTGTGACCGAACACGTCGTGCGTTCAGAATCCGAACCGTCGGAGCGGCTGCGTCGGCTGACGTTCCGCGCCTGGCGTCGGGGCTTCCGTGAGGCCGATCTGGTGCTGGGACCGTTCGTGGAGCGGGAGGGAGCGGACCTGTCGGAGGCGGACCTGACGGCTTTGGAAGCCTTGCTGGACGTCGACGACGACCACCGCATCTACGCCTGGATCATCGGATCGGCGGACACGCCCGACGCGCATGAGACGCCGGTGATGACGCGCATACGCGCCTTCATGCGCCGCCATGTCGCGGCGGCGGTCGCGGAGGGGGCCGGCTGATGGACGGATCGCGCCCCAAGGCCGGAGAGGCGGAGATCGGCGGCGCGCCGGAGGGACTGGACGCCCTCGTGGTCGCCGACGCGCTGAAGGACGAGGGCGGGATCGCCCTGTTCGTGGCGCGCGATCTGTCGCGGGCGACGCAGTTCGCGCAGGCCTTCGCCTTCTTCGCGCCGGAGATCGAGACGCTGACGTTCCCGGCGTGGGATGTTCTGCCCTACGACCGGTTGAGCCCGACGGCCGGGGTGTCGGCGGAGCGCATGGCGGCCCTGAGCCGCCTGGGGCGACGCGACCCGAAGGACAGGACGCCGTTGCTGGTGGTGAGCACCGTCTCGGCGGCGACGCAGCGCGTTCCGGCGAAGAGCCTGACCCAGGACGCGGCGTTCGAGGCGAGCGTCGGCGACGAGGTCGATCTGGCCGAGCTGGAGCGCCACTTCGCGGCCAACGGCTACGTCCGCGCCTCGACGGTGTCGGAACGGGGCGAGTTCGCCGTGCGCGGTGGGGTCGTGGACGTGTTTCCTCCCGGGTTCGAGGAACCGGTCCGGCTGGACCTGTTCGGGTCGGAGCTGGAGCAGATCCGCACCTTCGACCCGGAGACGCAGCGATCGACGGGCAAGCGGGAGAGCCTCACGCTGGCGCCGGTGTCCGAAGCCTTGTTGACGCCGGAAAGCATCTCGCGGTTCCGGACCGGCTGGCTGAACCTGTTCGGCGCGGCGGGCGACGACATGATGTACGCCGCCGTCAGCGAGGGCGCGCGGCGGCAGGGGCTGGAACACTGGCTGCCGCTGCTGCACGAGCGGCTGGACACGCTGTTCGACCACCTGCCTGAAGGCGCGCCGGTGTTTCTGGACCCGCAGGTCGAGGCCGCGCGCGCGGAGCGCTGGTCGCTGATCGCCGACGCCTTCGACGCGCGCAAGGCGTCGAAGGACGGCCCGTCGAAGTCCTCGGGGGCCTGGAGAGTGCTGCCGCCGGAAAGGCTGTACCTGCCGGAGGTGGACTGGAACGCCGCCCTGGCCGGCCGGAAGGTGCGGCGCCTGTCGCCGTTCGACGGCGCCGGGATCGACGCCGGAGGACGGCTGGGTCGGACGTTCGCGGCCGAGCGCGCGCAGGACAGCGTCAACCTGTTCGAAGCCGTCGCGGAGCATGTGAAGGCCCTGCGCGGCGAAGGTCGCAAGGTGATCTTCGCCAGCTGGACCGAAGGCAGCTCGGAGCGTCTGGCCGCCATGCTGGGCGACCATGGCGTGCAGCCGGTCGTCGCCGTCCGCGACTGGGCCGACGTGGGCAGGGCGTCGAAGGACATGATCCTTCGCGCAGTGGTCCCGATCGACCACGGCTTCGTGGCGCCCGGCTTCGCGGTCATCAGCGAGACGGACATCCTTGGCGACCGGCTGGCCCGCCCGCGGCGCAAGCGTCGCGCGGCCAACTTCCTGGCCGAGGCGTCGGCCCTGACCGCCGGCGATCTGGTGGTCCACCTCGACCACGGCATCGGCCGCTATGAAGGCCTGCGGACGCTGGAAATCCAGGAGGCGCCGCACGACTGCCTGGAGCTGCTGTACGCGGGCGAGAGCAAGCTCTACCTGCCGGTCGAGAACATCGACCTGCTGACGAGGTACGGCTCGGACGCCGACGGCGTGCAGCTGGACCGGCTGGGCGGCGCGGGCTGGCAGGCGCGGAAGGCGAAGGCCAAGGCCCGCCTGCGCGAGATGGCGGAAGGGCTGATCGCCCTGGCGGCCAAGCGCGCGCTGCGGACCTCCGACGCCGTGACGCCGCCGCAGGGCCTGTTCGACGAGTTCTGCGCCCGGTTCCCCTACGAGGAGACGGACGACCAGCTGAACGCCATCGGCGACGTCCTCGAGGATCTCGGCAAGGGAATGCCGATGGATCGTCTGGTCTGCGGCGACGTGGGCTTCGGCAAGACCGAGGTGGCGCTGCGGGCCGCCTTCGTCGTGGCGCTGTCGGGAATGCAGGTGGCCGTGGTGTGCCCGACGACGCTGCTGGCACGGCAGCATTTCAAGACCTTCAGCGAGCGCTTCGCGGGCTGGCCGGTGAAGGTGCGCCACCTGTCGCGCATGGTCACGGCGAAGGAGGCCGCGGAGACGCGGGCGGGCCTGAAGGACGGCTCGGTCGAGATCGTCGTCGGCACGCACGCGGTGCTGAGCGCCCAGGTCGGATTCAAGAACCTGGGCCTGGTCATCGTCGACGAGGAGCAGCACTTCGGCGTCAAGCACAAGGAGAAGCTGAAGGAGCTGCGGGCGGACGTGCATCTGCTGACGCTGACCGCCACGCCGATCCCGCGGACTCTGCAGATGGCGCTGTCGGGCCTGCGCGAGATGTCCATCATCGCCACGCCGCCCGTCGATCGTCTGGCGGTGCGGACGTATGTGACGCCGCAGGACCCGGTGCTGATCCGCGAGGCCCTGCTGCGCGAGAAATACCGTGGCGGGCAGGCCTTCTACGTCGTGCCGCGGCTCAAGGACCTCGAAAACGTCGAGCGGTTCCTGCGCGAGCAGGTGCCGGAAGTGACCTTCACCGTCGGTCACGGCCAGATGAGCCCGACCCAGCTGGAAGACGTGATGAGCGCCTTCTACGACGGGCGTTACGACGTTCTGGTGTCGACTACGATCGTCGAGAGCGGCATCGACATTCCGACCGCGAACACCCTGATCGTGCACCGCGCCGACATGTTCGGACTCGCGCAGCTGCACCAGATCCGCGGCCGCATCGGACGTGCCAAGGCGCGGGCCTTCGCCTATCTGACCACGGACCCGAACAAGCCCCTGAGCCTGTCGGCCGAGCGGCGGCTGCAGGTGCTGCAGTCGCTGGACAACCTCGGCGCCGGGTTCAATCTGGCCAGCCACGATCTGGACCAGCGGGGCGGCGGAAATCTGCTGGGCGACGAGCAGTCCGGGCACATCCGCGAGGTCGGGGTCGAGCTGTATCAACAAATGCTGGAAGACGCCGTCGCCAGCCTGAGAGAAGCCGGTGGGGAGGTGCAGGACCGCGGCTGGTCGCCGACCATCAACACCGGCGCGGCCGTCCTGATTCCAGAGGAGTACGTGCCGGACCTCAACGTGCGTCTGAGCCTGTACCGGCGCCTGTCGGACGCGGAGAAGGGCGAGGATCGTGAAGCGATCGCGGCGGAACTGATCGACCGGTTCGGCCCCCTGCCGGACGAGGCGAAGCAGTTGCTGCGGATCGTCGGCATCAAGGCGAACTGCCGCGAAGCGTGCATCGAGCGGATCGACGTGGGACCGAAGGGCGCGGTCCTGACGCTGCGCGACAACCGCTTCCCGAACCCGGCCGGGCTGGTCGGCCTGATCCAGAAGAACCACGCCAGCTGGAAGCTGAGGCCGGATCAGAAGGTGGTGGTCAAGGGCGACTGGCCCGACGCCGACGAGCGGTTGAAGGCGGCCGAGCGGGTGACCGCCGATCTTGCGAGGGTGGCCAAGGCGGCCACCTGAGTCCGTCGCCGGTCAGGCGGAGGCGGGGGCCGAGCTTCGCGCGGCGCGCTCCAGCAAGGCCGCCGGCCGCTCCACGCCGTCGTGCTGGGCGACGCCGACGTCGAAGGCGACGGTGAAGGGCCGCGCGCCCGGGCCGGCGTCGAAGGCGGTGCAGCCGACGACGGCGGCGATGCGGTCGGCGACCAGCCGCGCCTCGACGGCGTCGGTGGCGGGCAGGGCGAGGGCGAACACTTCGGGCGACAGCCGCGCGGCGGTGTCCTCCACGCGGATCAGGCGCGAGATCATCGCGCCGATCTGGGGGAGGGCGCGGTTGAGCCAGCCGCCTTCCCGCGCAAGACGCAGTTCCTGGTTCTGGGAAACCCGCAGGATGCTGACGGAGATGGGCCGTCGCCGCGTCGACGCCGCCTCGACGACACGGCCCAGATGGGCGGCGAAGAGATCGTCGGTGAACAGGCCGGTGGCGGGATCGGTCAGACCCGAGGCCCGGGCCGCCTCAAGCGCGCGACGGACGGCCTGATGCTCGCGATAGGTGCGGGCCAGCGACACGATCCGGTCCGCCGTCTCGGCCTCCGGCACTGTGGCCTCCGCCACGTCGGCGAATCCCCGTCCGTAGAGGTCGGTCAGGTCGACCGGGTCCTCGCCGGACAGGTAGAGCACGACGGGGATCTGCTGCAGGCGGGTGTTGCGGCGCATGCCCGCGGCGATGGACTGGGCAGGGGCGCGGTCGGGCCCGCTCCACAGCACGGCCGCGTCGAAGGCGCGCTCGTGAAGGTAGTCGAAGGCGGTGTAGGGCGTCGGCGCCGCGACGACCTCGCAGCCTGCGGCCTCCAGGGCGTTGCTGAGCGCCAGCACGCGACGGTCCGGCGGCCCCGCCGCCAGCACGCGCAGCGGCGAAGCGTCGGGCGCGTCCGGCTGAAGGTGAACGCCGCGCGCGCCGAACGTCGCCGCCCGAAGGGCGATCTCCTCCTCGGCGACGGCGCCCCGCATCAGGCTTTCCAGCCGAAGACGGACCTGGGCGGGGTGGCCCGCTCCGGACATCGCCAGGTCGAAACTGGCGCGATCGCCCGGAGCCAGACCGGAAGCGGCGACGGCCAGCGCCGGAAGGGCACGGGGAAGCGCCGCGGATTTCAGGGCCTCGGTCCACCGGGGCGCGTCGGCTAGGCGGGCGTCCACGACGAGGGCTTCCACGGGCAGATCCCCCAGCGCGGACAGGGCGCCGCCGAGGCCCCGCGCGGTGACGGTCCGCCACCCGATGGCGTCCAGCCCGTGGCAAAGCGGGCCGACGACCGAATCCTCGGCCGCCAGAACCAGAATGCGCGGTTCCGCCTTCACGCCACCCAACTTTCCCGAGCCCCAGAAGCGGCCGGACCATAGACGCGGCCGCACGCGCGCCGCAACGCCGCATTCGCCCGAACGGCGAGCGCGCATCAGGCCTTTCGTGACGGAAATAATGCGTTACGTTCCGCGTCCTCTGGGGCGCGGGAACCGACGATTTGCGAAACGACGACGGCAGGACGCCGATGTGGTGGCTGAGGCTGTCCGGGCGAGCGTTCGCGCGCAGCTGGGGCCGCGACGTCATGCTCTACACGGGGGGCGTCTCCTTCTTCGCCCTGCTGGCGGTCTTCCCGGCCATCGCGATCCTGATCGGGGTCTACAAGGTGGGCCTGTCGATCGGCGAGGTCAGCGCCCAGGCGGCCGCGCTCGCCGACCTTCTGCCGACGGCGGCGCGCACGATCTTCCTGACGGAGATCGAGCGTCTGGCCTCCGCGTCCGCACGGACCGTCTCGGCCCAGTCGGCTTTCGCCCTGGTCGTCGGCGCCTACGCCGCGCACAGGGGATTCAAGGCCTTGCTGGCCGGTCTTCAGTTGATCCACGACGAACAGGAGCCGCACGGGTTCCTGAAGTTCAACCTGCTGGCCTTCTTCGTCGCCCTGTTCGCCTTCGCCCTCTTCACCGTGGTGTCGGGTTCTGTCGTGACCTTCCGCCTGATGTCGCATGCCGCCGCGGGCGGAGCGGCGTCGACGGGCGGCGGGCTGCCGTTCGACGGCTTGCTGCCGGCGCTCGGACTCGGGCTCGGCCTGTCGCTGCTCTATCGCTACGCCATGAGCCACCGGACGCGCGTGGCTTGGGGGCCGTCGATCATCGGCGGCCTGATCGCCACAGTGCTGTCGATGGTCAGTTCCTGGCTGTGCGCCATCTACGTCGAGCAGATCGCGCCGCTGGGCGCCACTTATGGCTCGGTCGGCGCCATCGTGGTGCTGCTGATCTGGCTGTCTTGGAACGTCAACGCCATCTTCTACGGCGGGGCTTTCGCGACCGAGATGGAGATCGCCGACCGGGCGCGTGGCGCGCCCGTATTCGACGATGACGATGGCACGACGTCCGCCGAGGTCGTCAGTCTTGCGGCCCGCCGGTCTCGACGCTGAAGCGCAGGGCGCCGTCCGCCTCTTCCACCGCCGCGAGCCGGTGCGGTCCGGAGCCGAGAAGGTGCGGGACGTCGATGCGCGCCATGGGGTCGTCCGCCAGCAGCACCACGACGACGCCGGCCGGGGCCGTCTCCAGCGCCTTGCGAAGGCGCAGGGACGGAACCGGGCACCGATGACCGCGCGCGTCGACGATGACCGGGATCACGTCGTCGCCCGATCGAGCAGCAGATCGAGGGCCTGAAGCAGCGCGGCGTGGCGGACCCCGTCGCGCCCCAGATCGCCGAACCGGCGCTCGAGATCGATCCGTCCCGCGGGTCCGTGCGCCGCGAACCAGACGAGACCCACGGGTTTGTCCGCAGACCCGCCGCCCGGCCCCGCGACGCCGGTGACGGCCACCGAAAGCGGCGCTCCCGTCGCCGCCGCGCCCGAAACCATCGCCCGGGCCACCTCGCGGGACACGGCGCCATGCGTTGCGATCAGGGCGGCCGGCACGCCCAGCATCTCGCTCTTGGCCGCGTTCGAATAGGTGACGAAGCCGCGGTCGACCACGTCGGACGAGCCGGCGACGGCGGTCAGGGCGGCGGCCACCAGTCCGCCGGTGCAGCTCTCGGCCGTGGTCAGGGTCAGGCCGCGCGCCCGGACCGCCCTGAGGACGGCGTCGGCGCGGGTCATGACGTCGCGGTCGAACATGGGGCTTTCCAGAGCGTGGCCGAGTCGTCTTAACCTGCGCCCGACTGGGGCCGCGTGTCGACGGCGCGCCTGATTTCCACCGGAGCCTTCATGAGCGCAGCCGACGTTCCCGCCGGAGCCGCCCCCACGGGCGACCGCCTGACGCCCGCCCTGTTCGCCCTCGCCATCTTCACCTCCGCCTCGCTGGTCTTCGTGGTCCAGCCGATGGTGACGAAGCTGGTCCTGCCGATGCTGGGCGGCTCGCCGCAGGTGTGGAACACGGCGATGGTGTTCTTTCAGGCCGCGCTGCTCGCCGGCTACGGCTACGCCCACCTGCTGCAGCGGATCGCGTCGCTGCGAACGCAGGTGATCATGCACCTGGCGCTGCTGCTGCTGGCCGCGCTGTTCCTGCCGCTGGGGGTCAGCGGGGTGCTGGGCGATCCGGACCCGGCCGCGCCGATCCTGTGGCTGCTGGGCACGCTGACCCTGTCTATCGGCGCGCCGTTCGCGGTGCTGTCCGCGACGGCGCCGCTGCTGCAGGCGTGGTACGCCCGCGTCCGCGCTGGCCATGCGGACGGGAAGAACCCGTACGTTCTGTACGCCGCCTCCAACCTCGGCAGCTTTCTGGCGCTGCTGAGCTATCCCGTTCTGATCGAACCTCTGGCCACCCTGTCGGGGCAGCGGTGGGGATGGACGGGCGGGTACGCGGTCTTCATCGCCCTCGTCGTCGTGCTCGCCCTCACGGTCTGGCGTCGGCAGGTCGCGGCGGCGGAGCCGGCGCCGCTGGAGCGCAGCGCCCCGCTGGGCTGGAAGGACCGGCTGATCCTGATCGGTCTCGCCGCAGCGCCGTCCAGCCTGATGCTGGGCGTGACCGCGCACCTGTCGACGGACGTGGCGTCGGCGCCGTTCCTCTGGGTCATTCCGCTGGCCCTGTACCTTCTGACCTTCGTCATCGCCTTCCAGTCGAAGCCGTGGATCCCGCTGCCGATCACCCTGGTCGTCCAGGCCGCGATCGGCGCGGTGGCGGTGACGCTCGCCGCGTTCCGGAGCGACGAATGGCTGGTGCTGTTCGGCATCAGCATCCTGGCCTTCTTCTTCACGACGCTGATGTGCCACCAGTTGCTGGCGGCCCGTCGCCCCGCGCCTGACCGACTGACGGAATTCTACCTTCTGATGTCCCTCGGCGGCGTCGTGGGCGGGGCGTTCACGGCCCTGCTGGCGCCGGTCATCTTCAACGACGTCTGGGAATACCCGCTGATGCTGGTGCTCGTCGGCTTCGCGCGTCCTTGGGGGCGCGGCTGGAAGCTGGACTATCGCGACGCCTACTTCCTGCTGGCCGGCGTCGTCATCGCAGCCCTGCCGCCGGTGATCCACATGGTGGTTCACGCCAACGAGATGCTGTGGCCGCTGTTCCAGTCGCCGGCCATCTTCCGCCAGATCACCGTCCTGCTGCTGGGGGCCGCGGCCGTCTGCGCCTTCCTGATCCGGGACCGCGCGCCGGCCTACGTCGCCCTGCTGACGGCGATGACGCTGTCCGCGCAGTGGATCAACAAGGGGGCGGATTCGGCCTACACCGAGCGCAGTTTCTTCGGCGTCATGCAGGTGGCCAACCAGCCGGACGAGCGGCTGGGCGGCGACGTCCATGCGCTGATGCACGGCACGACGCTGCACGGAGCCCAGGCACGGGATCCCCGGTACGCCTGTTCGCCGATGACCTACTACGCGCCGACGACGCCGATCGGGCAGGCCGCGGTGATGGTTCAGAACCGCGGACCGTCGGTGAACATCGGCGTGGTGGGGCAGGGCTCGGGCGCCATGGCCGCCTACAAGCGGGCCGGGGACACGCTGACCTTCTTCGAGATCGACCCCATGGTCGACCGCCTGTCGCGCGATCCCCAGTGGTTCACGTACATCAGCGGCTGCGCGCAAGGACCTGTGCGGACGGTGCTGGGCGACGCACGCCTGACGCTGGCCGACGAGCCGGCAGGGTCTTACGACCTGCTGATCATCGACGCCTTTTCCTCGGACGCCGTGCCCACCCACCTGCTGACGCAGGAGGCGATCGCCGGCTATCTGAAGCTGCTGAAGCCGGACGGGGTGGTGCTGCTGCACCTGTCGAACCGCAATCTGGACATCACCCTGCCGGCGCTGGCCGCGGCGCGCGCGCTGGGCGCACCCGAGCGGCATCAGATCTACGTCGAGAACCGCGAGGCGCCCGACATGGCCGAAGCGTCGACGGAGGCGATGATCCTGTCGCCGACCGAGGCGGGCATGGCCGACTTCGCCGCCGACCCGCGCTGGCGCGTGCTGGCGCCGACCGATGTCCGCCCGTGGACGGACGACTACGTCAACCTGTTCGGCTCGCTGGTGCGCGCGACCTTCTAGGTCACTCCGGCAGGTCGAGGGTGGCGGTGGCCATCGCCGCCAGCCCTTCGTCGCGGCCGGTGAAGCCGAGCCCCTCGGTCGTGGTCGCCTTCACGCTGACCGCGTGCAGGGGCAGGTCCAGCACGGCGGCGATGCGTTCCCGCATCGCCTGTCGGTGCGGCTTCACCTTGGGACGTTCGCAGATCAGGGTCACGTCGGCATGGACGATGCGGCCGCCGCGCGCCCGGGCCAGATCGCGGGCGTGGGCGAGGAAGGCGTCGGAGGCCGCCCCTTTCCAGCGGGGATCGGACGGCGGAAAGTGGTCGCCGATGTCGCCGTCGGCCAAGGCTCCGAGGATGGCGTCCGTCAGGGCGTGCAGTCCCGCGTCGGCGTCGGAATGACCGACCAGGGACCTGTCGTGAGGGATCTCGACGCCGCAAAGCCACACCGCGCCGCCCGGGCCCCAACGATGCACGTCATAGCCATGGCCGACGCGCGTGACGCGACGCTCCGTCGAGGCGAGCAGAGCTTCGGCCATGGCGAAATCCTCGGGATGGGTCAGCTTCATCAGGCGGGCGTCGCCGGGCACGTGGATGACCGTGAGGCCCGCGCTGCGCAGGGCTTCGGTCTCGTCGGTCGGGGCGACCGGGCCCGTCCAGGCGTCGAGCGCCGCGACGAGCGGGCCCAAGCGTGCGGCCTGCGGGGTCTGGATCCGCAGGAGACCGTCGCGAACCACAGTCTCCCCGACGCGGCCGGCGTCGTCCCGACCCAGGCTGTCCGGCACGGGCAGAACGGGCGCGGCGGCGTCGGCGGCTTCCAGCGCCGCCAGCAGGGCGTCGATCACCGTGGCGCCAAGCAGAGGGCGCGCCGCGTCGTGCACAAGTATCGGTCGGTCCTCCGGCGCGGCGGGGAGGGCGGCCAGCCCCGCGCGGACCGAGGCGGCCCGGTCGGCGCCGCCGGTGACGGCGATCCAGCCTTCGAGGCCGGCGAGGGCGCGTTCCGCCTCCGCGTCGGCGCCTTGCGGGATGCACACGACGACCGGATGCGCGCCGGCGTCGAGCAGCGCCTTCACGGAGCGGCGCACGACCGGAACGCCGCCCAGCAGGCGCCATTGCTTGGCGCCGCCCGCGCGGCTTCCGGACCCGGCGGCGACGACGACGGCGGAAAAGGTCATGCGCCGCTTCTAGTCAGGCCCGCGCCGGCTGGCGAGGGGGCGCGGAAGCTCGTATGAGCGCCCCCGTGACCGGCCAGACCCTTCAGATCGGCGACGTGACGGTGCCCGGTCGGGTGCTGATGGCGCCCATGACCGGCATCACCGACCTGCCGTTCCGTCGTCTGGCCAGCCGGCTGGGCGCGCCGTATGTGGCGACCGAGATGGTGGCCTCCTCAGAACTGGCGCGGGGCAGGCCCGACGTCGTGCGCCGCGCCGCGGTGGGCGAGGGGCTGCCGCTGACGGTGATCCAGCTGGTGGGCCGCGACCCGGTCAGCATGGGAGAGGGCGCCCGCATGGCCGAACAGGCGGGGGCGGACCTGATCGACCTGAACTTCGGATGTCCCGCCAAGGAGGTGACCGGCGCCGCCGCGGGATCCGCGCTCATGCGGCAGCCGGAGCTGGCGGTGCGCATCATCGACTCCGTCGTGAAGGCGACGTCGCGGCCGGTGACCGTGAAGATGCGCCTCGGGTGGGACGACCGCGACCGGAACGCGCCCGCCATCGCCGCGCGGGCCCGCGACGTGGGCGTCAGGGCGATCACGGTGCACGGACGCACGCGCTGCCAGTTCTACACCGGCACGGCGGACTGGGACGCCGTGGCGGAGGTGAAGGCGGCCGTCGACGTGCCCGTCGTGGTGAACGGCGACGTGAAGTCGGCGACCGACGCCATGCAGGCGCTGGACCGATCCGGAGCCGACGCGGTGATGCTGGGGCGGGGCGTCTACGGACGTCCCTGGCTGGCCGCGGACATCCAGACCGCTCTGGACGGACGCCCGCCGGCCGCGGAGCCGGATGCGGCCCGCCGCCACGCTCTGGTGGTGGAGCATTTCCGCGCGGTGCTGGAGTTCTACGGCGCGGGCCTCGGCCTGCGCATGTTCCGCAAGCACCTCGGTTGGTACGTCGAGCAGGCGCCGTGGCCCGTCGACGCGCTGGAACGTCGTGAAGCCAAGGCGCGGCTCTGCCGGCTGGAAAGCCCCGATGCGGTTGAGGCGGAACTCGCCATCCTTTGGCGCGTGAAGTGACGCCGTTCGGCAACTGATCTGTTGATTTCGCGCAACAGGTCGGGAACACTGGCGTTCCGCATGAGTTCGCCGTCGATCCTGCCCGACGTTCAGAGCCCCGCGCCCCGGGCGCGCGAGGCCGCGGCTCCCTTTCTGTCCGGTCTTGGCGGCCGCCCGCTCTTTGGGCTCGCCTATGTCGTCGCCTTTCTGATCGTCGGGGGCGCCATCTGGGTCGTGGCCACAGCGCCGTCGGCGCCGGGCGTCGAGGCGGACCGCGACTTCACCAGTCAGATCGTGCTGGCCGCGCTGCTGCTCAATCTTCTGATCATCGCGGCCTTGGCGGCGGTCGTGGCCCGCCAGGTGCTGGCGCTGGTCAGGGACCGGTCGCGGGCGGGGGCGCGACTGCACCTGCGGTTCGTGACCCTGTTCTCGCTGGTGGCGGTGGCGCCCGCGGTCGTCATCGCGCTGGTCTTCGGCGCCCTGGTCAGCCGCGGCGTCGACCAGTGGTTCAGCCAGAACGTCTCCGATGCAGTGAACAACGGCGCCGGCATCGGCCGGGCCTATGTCGAGGACGTCAGCGCGGCCATGGACGCCGATCTGGCGACGATCGCGGATCAGCTCCAGGACGCGCGCCCGCTGTTCGACTCGCGCATCCAGTTCAGCGAGGCGCTGACCCAGATCGCGGGGCTGTTCGGATATCCGGCCGCCTACGTGCTGGACGGCGAGGGGCGCGTGCTGGCCCGCGGCGAGGCGCCGGGCGCGCCGCGATACGTCGCGCCGGCCGCATCGGAACTCGAGGCGGCTGCCGAGGGCGGGCCGCCCCCGCAGGCGCTGACCGAAGGTCCCGACGCGGTCCGGTCGCTGACCCGGCTGGACGGCTATGGCGACGCCTACCTTTACCTGGTGCGGCCGCTGCGCGCCGGGCTGATCGCCGACCTTCGCACCGCCGACGAGGCCATCTTCGGCTACCGGCAGGCCGAGCAAAGCCGCGAGCGGCTGCAATGGGCCTTCGCCCTCAGCTACCTGGAAACGGCGCTTCTCGTTCTGGTCGGCGCGGTCGGCCTGGGCATGGCGGCGGCCAGCGCCATATCGGCGCCGATCGGAAGGCTGATATCGGCGGCCGACCAAGTGGCGGCCGGCGATCTGTCGGCCCGCGTGGACGCGCCGTCGGACGTCGACGATCTGGCCGCCTTGTCGAACGCGTTCAACCGGATGACGGGCGATCTTCAAGCGCAACAGACGGCCCTTCTGGCCGCCAGTGAAGAAGCGGTCGGCCGCAGCCGGTTCATCGAGACGGTTCTGTCGGGCGTGTCGGCGGGCGTGATCGGCCTCGATCGGAAGGGACGGATCTCGGCGGTGAACGACAGCGCGGTGATCCTGCTGGGCATCTCCGAAACCGAACTGATCGGCATGACGCTGGCCGAAGTCTCTCCGGAGCTGAGCGACCTGTTGAAGCGGGGCGAGGCGCACATCGAGGAAGACGTCGACGTGACCCGGGAGGGCGAGACGCGCCGCCTGCGCGTGCGCATCGAGGGCGGTCTGGGCGGCGAGATGGTGCTGACCTTCGACGACATCACCCGCCTGGTCACGGCCCAGCGCAACGCGGCCTGGCGCGACGTGGCGCGGCGCATCGCGCACGAGATCAAGAATCCCCTGACGCCCATCCAGTTGTCGGCCGAGCGGCTGCGTCGCCGCTATCGCAGCCGGGTCGAGGACGACGTGGAGACCTTCGATCGCTGCACGGAGACGATCATCCGGCAGGTCGGCGACATCGGGCGCATGGTCGACGAGTTCTCGTCCTTCGCGCGCATGCCGACGCCCCGCTTCACGGCCGAGAACCCTGCGGAGCTGCTGCGGGAGGCCGTCTTCGCCCAGCGCGTCGCTCAGCCCGAGGTGGCGGTGGACATGCCGAAGCCGCCGGCGAAGGTCGTGGCGCACTGGGACGGCCGCATGGTCGGGCAGGCGCTGACGAACATCCTGAAGAACGCCGGCGAGTCCGTCCTGGCCCGTCGTGCCGTCGAGGGAGGGGCCGACGCCGGCGCGACGGCCATCGTCGCCCGTCTGACGATCGAGGATCATCAGGCCTGCTTCGTCGTCGAGGACGACGGGATCGGCCTGCCCGAAAAGGACCGCGACCGCCTGACCGAGCCCTATGTGACCACGCGCGAGAAGGGCACGGGGCTGGGCCTGGCGATCGTGCGGCGCATCTGCGAGGACCATGGCGGTGAGCTGAAGCTCGGCGACGCCGAGACCCTGCGTGGGGCGCGCATGACTCTTGTTTTCCCCCTGAAGCCGGGCGTGACCCGGACCCCCAATTCCGCACACGCGACGGCGAACTAGCGAGGCGACATGCGACCCACAGGCGCTGACATTCTGGTCGTGGACGACGAGGCCGACATCCGGGAGCTGGTGTCCGGACTGCTGGAGGACGAAGGGCATGCCGTTCGCGTGGCCTCCAACTCCGACGAGGCGATCGCGGCCATCCGCGCGCGGCGGCCCTCGCTGGCCCTGCTGGACATCTGGATGCAGGGCGGCGGTCTGGACGGGCTGGAACTGCTGGACGTCATAAAGGGCGTCGACGAGGACCTGCCGGTCGTCATGATCTCCGGTCACGGCAACATCGAGACGGCGGTCAGCGCGCTGAAGCGCGGCGCCTACGACTTCATCGAGAAGCCGTTCAAGTCGGATCGACTTGTGGTCGTCATCCAGCGGGCGCTGGAGGCGGCGGCCCTGAAGCGCGAGAACCGGCGCCTGCGCACGCAGGTCATGGCCCCGCCCGGCCTGATCGGGAAGTCAGCGGCGGCGCAGACCCTGCGGGCCACCATCGCCAAGGTGGCGCCCGCCAACAGCCGGGTGCTGATTTCCGGCCCCCCGGGCTCGGGCAAGGAACTGGTGGCGCGCCAGATCCATGACGCCAGCCCGCGCGCCCGCTGTGAGTTCGTCGCCATCTCGGCCGCGGGCATGACGCCCGAACGGCTGGACGTCGAGCTGTTCGGGGAGGAGGGCGAGCAGGGTCGCCCGCACAAGGTCGGGGTGTTTGAGCGCGCCCACGGGGGCACCCTGTATCTGGACGAGGTGGCGGACATGCCGCGCGAGAGCCAGAGCCGGATCCTGCGGGTGCTGGTCGAGCAGCGTTTCCGGCGCGTGGGCGGCGAACAGGACGTGCAGGTCGACGTCCGGGTCGTCTCGTCCAGCAGCCGGGATCTGAAGGGCGAGATCGAGCAGGGGCGCTTCCGCGAGGACCTGTTCCACCGCCTGAACGTCGTGCCGGTGCGGGTCCCGCCGCTGTCCGAGCGTCGCGAGGACATCGCCGAGCTGGTCGAACACTTCGTCGACTCGATCTGCGCGGCCCAGGGACTGACGCGTCGGCGGATCGCCGACGACGCGGTCGCCGTGATGCAGGTTCACCCCTGGCCAGGCAACGTGCGCCAGCTGCGCAACAACGTCGAACGGCTGCTGATCCTGGCGTCCGGCGAGGCGGGCGACCCGATCACCGCCGACATGCTGCCCCAGGAAACGTCGACGTCGTCGGGCGGCGGCGGACTGGGCGCGGACAAGATCATCGCCCTGCCGCTGCGCGAGGCGCGCGAGGTTTTCGAGCGCGAGTATCTGGCGGCGCAGATCATGCGTTTCGGCGGGAACATCAGCCGCACGGCGGGCTTCATCGGCATGGAACGGTCGGCCCTGCACCGGAAGCTGAAGTCGTTGGGCGTCTCGCCTTCGCGAGGAGGCGACGACGATGCCGACGACGCGGCGGGAGACGAGGCCTGATGTCGCGCGTCGCCTACGTCAACGGCGTCTATCGCCCGCACCGTGACGCCGTGGTTCACGTCGAGGATCGGGGCTATCAGTTCGCCGACGGCGTCTATGAGGTCTGGTCCGTGTTCGACGGCCGGCTGGCCGACTTCGACGCTCACATGACGCGGCTGCACCGCAATCTGACGGAACTGAGGATCCGCAGTCCGATGACGCGCGACGCCCTGACCCAGGTGCTGCGCGAGACGGTACGGCGCAACCGGGTGCGCGACGGTCTGGTCTACATCCAGGTGACGCGGGGCACGGCCCGGCGTGACCACGTGTTCCCGGGCGAGGACACGGTGCCCAGCGTGGTGGTGACCGCCCGGCCCATGGACCTGCGAAAGGCCGAGGCCGCGGCGAGGAAGGGCGTCGCCGTGGTGACCCAGCCCGACATCCGATGGGGGCGATGCGACATCAAGACGGTGGGCCTGCTGCCCAACGTGCTGGCCAAGCAGGCGGCGCGGGAGGCGGGCGCGGCCGAGGCGTGGATGGTCGACGAGATGGGTCTGGTGACGGAAGGCGGCTCGACCAACGCCTGGATCGTCGACGAGCACGGCGTGCTGCGGACGCGCGACGTTCAGGCCAACATATTGCGGGGCTGCACGCGCGCTGCGCTGCTGGATCTGGTGCGCGAGACCGGGATCACGTTCGACGAGCGCGCCTTCACGGTCGAGGAGGCGAAGACGGCGAGGGAGGCCTTCTACACCGCCGCCAGCGCCTGGGTGATGCCGGTAACCTCCGTCGACGGGGCGAAGATCGGCGACGGCAAACCCGGCGAGATCACGAAGCGCCTGCGCAAGCTCTATCTTGAACGGGCGCGCGACGAGGCCATCTAGGCGTTGCCCCTGCGCGCCGTCGCCCGCTAGGGTGCCCGCGCCGCCCGCCCGGACGGAAACAACAAGAACAGGGGCCAACCCGCCATGTCGCAAGACAAACGCCAGAACCTGCAGGACACCTTCCTGAACGCGGTCCGCAAGACCAAGACGCCGCTGACCATCTTCCTGGTCAACGGGGTCAAGCTGCAGGGCATCGTCACCTGGTTCGACAACTTCTGCGTGCTGCTGCGCCGGGACGGCCAGTCCCAGCTGGTCTACAAGCACGCCATCTCGACCATCATGCCGTCCGCGCCCGTGCAGCTGTACGAGCCCGACGCCGAAGAAGACTGATTGTCCAAACTCGTCGATCACACCGTCCCGCTGATCCGGGCGGTCGTCGTGCATCCCGACCGGCGCGAGGGCGCCGACCGGGCGGCGGCCGAACGCCTGGAAGAGGCCGTCGGTCTGGCGCGCGCGCTGGATCTCGACGTGCGCGCCGAGGAAATCGTGCGCGTGCGCAAGCCCGTGCCCGCCACACTGTTCGGTTCGGGCAAGGTCGAGGAGCTGGCGGCGCTGGTGCGGGCGGCGGAGGCCGAGGCCGTGGTCGTCGACGACCAGCTCAGTCCGGTGCAGCAGCGCAATCTGGAAAAGGCCTGGGACGCCAAGGTCATCGACCGGACAGGCCTGATCCTGGAGATCTTCGGCCGGCGCGCCCGGACGCGCGAGGGCAAGCTGCAGGTCGAACTGGCGCGGCTGGAGTACGAGCGATCGCGGCTGGTGCGGACCTGGACCCACCTGGAGCGGCAGCGCGGCGGCACGGGCTCGACCGGCGGCCCCGGCGAGACCCAGATCGAGATCGACCGGCGCCTGATCGCCGACCGCATCGTCAAGCTGAAGGGCGAGCTGGAGGAGGTGCGGCGCACGCGCGGCCTTCAGCGGAAGCAACGGGCCAAGGCGCCGCATCCGACCGTGGCCCTGGTCGGCTACACCAACGCCGGCAAGTCGACGCTGTTCAACCGTCTGACGGGGTCGGAGGTGCTGGCCAAGGACCTGCTGTTCGCGACCCTGGATACGACGCAGCGGACCCTGAAGCTGCCGCAGGGGCGGCCCGCGATCATCGCCGACACCGTGGGCTTCATCTCCGACCTGCCGCACGAACTGGTCGACAGCTTCCGCGCGACGCTGGAAGAGGTGGGCGAGGCTGACCTGATCCTGCACGTGCGGGACATCGCGTCGGAGGACACTGAGGCACAGGCCCGGGACGTCGAGGCGGTGCTGAAGCAAATCCCGCCGGTCGAGGGCAAGGCGCGGCGCGTGCTGGAGGTCTGGAACAAGATCGACCTGCTGACGCCCGAGGCGCGCGAACTGGCCCAAGGTCAATCCACGCGGGCGGGGCCAGACGGGGCGGTGCCGGTTTCGGCCTGGACCGGCGAGGGGATCGAAACCTTGCGCCGCGCGATCGCCGACCGGATCGACGACGAGCCCGAGATGGAGCTGACGCTGGAACCCTCGCAGGGCGAGGCGCTGGCCTGGCTGTACGAGAACGGCCGGGTGACCGGGCGCGAAACGGATGCGGACGGGCGCACGCGTCTGACCGTGCGGCTGCACCCCGCGGCGCTCGGCCGATGGGAGCGGCAGTTCGGCTAGGCCTGAGGGGGCGTCCACCGGACCAGCGGCGTATCTCCTCGCAGGTAAAGCGGATGCCTGGGGCTGCCGTCGGCGTTCGTGCCGAAACACCAGAGGTCGACGCCGTCGTTCCTGAGCGCCTCGACCAGCAAGCGGCCGGCGGGGGCGAGGGCGCGGTTCAGCTTGCCGTGGCAAAGGATGACTTTCTCCGCCCCCGCGGCGGCGGGGCGTATGATCGGCAGGTTGTCGGGCGAGGAGACGACGACGCCCGGCGCCAGCAGCATCTTCGGATCGGTGGCGCGGTAGTCGCCGACGTTGGCCTTAACCATGGCGTCGTACCCCTCGCGGCGGGCGAAGGTCCATTCGCGTGCGCAGGTGGGGTCGTTGACCGTGGCGTCGGCGGTGGAGGGGTTCATGCCGACGAACAGCAGATACCTGTCGGGGAAGGCGTCCCCCAGCCAGCGCCGCATGAGCGGGCGGTGGCGGCCGTCGGGGCTGAACACGGCGTCGCCGTTCACGCCTTCCATCAGCGCCAGGCGCACCTTGCCGCCGGGGTCGTGAGCTTCCGCGGTCACGCGCGCTCGGCCCGCTTCGCGTCATCCCACAGGGCGTCCATCTCAGCCAGATCGGACTGGTCGGGTCTGCGGCCGTCGCGGGCGAGCGCCGCCTCGATGAAGTGGAAACGGCGGACGAACTTGGCGTTCGCGGCGCGCAGGGCGTCTTCCGGCTCCACGCCCAGCTTGCGCGCCAGGTTGGCGACGACGAACAGCAGGTCGCCCATTTCCTCGGCAGTCTTGTGCGTGTCGCCGGCGGCGATCTCGGCGCGCAGTTCCGCGACCTCCTCGTCCAGCTTGGCGAAGACCTCGTCGGTCGAGGGCCAGTCGAAGCCGACGCGGGCGGCGCGCTTGGTCAGCTTGGCGGCGCGGTGCAGGGCGGGCAGGCCGACGGGCACGTCGTCCAGCACGCCATGCTGGGCCCTGTCGGCACGCTCGGCGGCCTTGATGTCCTCCCACCGCAGCTTCTGCGACGCCCCGTCAGGGCGGGCGGTCTCGTCGCCAAAAACGTGAGGGTGTCGGCGTTCCAGCTTGTCGGCGATGGCGGTCGCCACGTCGTCGAAGGCGAAAAGGCCCGCCTCTTCGGCCATTCGCGCGTGAAAGATCACCTGAAACAGCAGGTCGCCCAGTTCGGAACGCAGGTCGTCGAAGTCGCCGCGGTCGATGGCGTCGGCGACCTCATACGCCTCTTCCAGCGTGTAGGGGGCGATGGTGGCGAAGGTCTGCTCCACGTCCCACGGGCAGCCGCCGACCGGATCCCGCAGGCGCACCATGATCGACTTCAGGCGCTCGATCGGCGTCATCCGCGCGCTTCCAGCGCCCGACGCACTTCGTCGTGCCGGGCAGGCGTCAGGGGGTAGTTCCTCAGCACCAGAGCGGCGGCGGCGATCAGCACCGCCGGGACGGTGACGAACATGATCTGCAGCGCCAGAAGCGACGTCTCGCTGTTGCCTCCGGGGCCCGGCACGGCCTGGAAGCCGATCCACCCCAGGACGGTGAAGGGGATCAGGGCGAAAACATGCCCCAGCTTGGTCGTGGCCGACAGGATGGAGAACATCAGGGCGGTTCGATCCACGCCCGTCTCCAGCCGCACCTCGTCGCCCGCATCGGCCATCATGGCGCGCAACAGGAACAGGCCGGCGGCATAGGGCAGGCCGGCGACGAACATGGCCGTGCCCGTCAGGGCGAAGCTGCCGCCGGGCAGCAGGGTCGCGACGACGTAGAGCGAGGCGAAGATGGCGCTGGCGACGATCAGGGCCTTGTCCTTTCCGATGCGGGTGGCCAGCCGCGCCCAGATCGGCGCGCCGCAAAGGCCGCCGACGAAATAGAGCAGCATGAAGATCGAGGCCTCGGCCTGGCCGTAGCCCTTGATCTCGTCGAAGAAGAAGAACAGCAGCGCTCCGGTCACGCCGGGCGCGACGCCCAGCAGCAGGTCGGCCAGCAACAGGCGCGACACGGTCGGGCGCTTCAGCAGGTCGACGTAGACGCGCCAGCCGCCGTGCGGGGCATCGCCGGGATTGACCGGTTCGGGCACCGCGGCGAGCGCCAGGCTGATGGTCAGGGGCAGGGCGGCGACGATGGCCCAGCCCATGACGTGGACACCGGCGACGTAGTCCCCGAGCCCCAGCTGAACGATGGCCGCGGGCAGGATCAGGATGGCGATGACGCCGACGATGTTGAACGCCTGCCACCACGCGTACACGCGGCTGCGCTGGTCATATTCGGGCGCGAGCACGGAGGCCCAGCCCAGCTGGCTGAGCGTCCCGACGGAGAAGCCGAGGTAGAGCACCAGCAGCCAGCTGAACAGATATGCCGGTCCGGCGCCCGGCCGCACCATGACGAAGATCATCAGCGCGGCCAGCATCAGCACCGGAGCCGACGCGGCCATCCACGGGCGATAGCGCCCCCAGCGCGTGCGCGTGCGATCCATGGCCGAGCCGATCAGGGGGTCCAGCACGATGTCGATGGCGCGCACCGCCATGAAGATGTAGCCGACCGTCGCCAGGTCCAGTCCGACGTGCCGCGCGTAGTAGTCCGGCAGGACGACGGGCAGGGCGACGCCGAAGGCCGCCAGCGGCAGGCAGACGCTCGAGAACGCCGCCAGCACGGCATTGGATCGGCGGGAAGAAGGGGGCGCGGCCATCAGCGGCTCCGACTCGGGACGCCAAACTCTGCCAGTCTTTGACCCGCGACGGGAGCGCGCACTTGATGCGCGGAGAGGTTCAGGGCTTTGCTGGAGCGATGAGGCGGACCCTGCTCTTTCTGGCGGCCATCACGAGTCTGGCGACGGCCGGCGCCGCGCGGGCGCAGGACGACGTGTGCGCGGCGTCCACGCCCGGCATGTGGGGAGGTTCGGCTGCGGCGAACGGCAACTCCCTGTGGGGCATGACATGGTCGCCGTTCGGGACGGTCGAATACGGCTGGGAGACCTACCTGCCGCTGATCCAGCGCGAACTCGGCACGCCCTGCGGCCCCGGCACGCCCGCCTTCGCCGAAGGCCTGGCGCGCTTTCAGGAGCGCCACGACCTGACCATCACCGGTCAGTTCGACGGGCCGACCTTCCAGGTGTTCCGCGGGCTCTGGCAGGAGCGCCGGCCGTTCATCATGGCGCGCGTTCGCGGCGAGGACTGTCCGGAAGCCGCATCGCAGCGCGACCTGGGCTATCTCCAGCTGGACGAGGAGCATGCGGACCGGCTCACCCGACTGCTGAGATACGACGTGCTGCACGCCTATCGGGCCATGCGTGCGGCGGCGCGCCGCGAGGTGCCGGAGGTCGCGGCGAATCCCGAACTGCTGCAGGTGTTTTCAGGCTGGCGCGACCCGGCGGCCGACGCCGCGCGGTGTGCGGCGGAAGGCAACTGCGACGGCCAGCGCAGGGCCGTGTGCTCTCCTCACCGAACCGGCACGGCCGTCGATCTCTACGTCGGTCACGTCGAGGGACTGGGCGTCGATTCGACCAGTCCGGTCAGCCGTCAGTACATGAGCCGCGGACCGACCTATCGCTGGCTGGTCCAGAACGCCCACCGATTTGGATTCGTGCCCTATGTCTTCGAACCCTGGCACTGGGAATGGACCGGCCCGACCGCCGAGACGCAGGCCTATTCTCACCCGGTTGACTGAGGGCGAGAAGGCGCTGGGCGCGCGGGTCTTCGGCCCGGCGCTGGACGTCGACCGCATCCGGGTCCTGGCAAGCCCCTTCCCGCGCGCCTTCGTGCCCGGACGCTGGTTCGGCCTGGACTGGATCTGCTGGCCGCGCGCGAGCCTGGGCGCCGACCTGAGCACGTCCCCCCTGACGACGCGGGCGACGTTCGTGCACGAGCTGGTGCATGTGTGGCAGGCCCAGGCCGGGACGAATCTTCTGCTCGGCAAGCTGAGGGCCGGAGATGGACCCGCCGCCTATGCCTATGCGCCTGTGCCCGACTGCGTGTGGGACGGTTTGAACATCGAACAGCAGGCGATGGTGGTGGAGCACCGGTATCGGCTGGAAGAGGGCGGAACCGCCCCCGGCGACCGGGCCTTCTATGATCGGGTCTGTCCTTTTTGACGCACGGGGCTTGAAGGCCCGATCGAGGTCGCCATATCCGCAACTGATACGGTGACGAATGGGCGTCGCCAGTTCAGACAGAGGGCGCGATGCCGAAGATCCTGGTCCTGTACCATTCCACCTATGGCCACATCGAAAAGATGGCGGAGGCCGTGGCCGAAGGCGCCCGCTCGGTCGACGGCGCGACTGTTGACGTCATGCGCGTGCCCGAGCTGGTGCCCGAGGAGCTGGCGAAGCAGAGCGGCTACAAGCTCGATCAGGCGGCGCCGATCGCGAAGCCCGACGACCTCGCCGGCTATGACGCCGTCATCGTGGGCGCCGGCACGCGATACGGCACGGCGGCCAGCCAGATGCGCAACTATCTGGACCAGACCGGCGGGATCTGGATGAAAGGCGCCCTGGTCGGCAAGGTCGGCTCGGCCTTCACCTCGACCGCGACCCAGCACGGCGGACAGGAGACGACGCTGATCGGGCTGATCCAGACCCTGCTGCACCACGGCATGCTGATCGCCGGACTGCCCTATGCATGGGCCGGCCAGAACCGGATCGACGAAGTGACCGGCGGCAGCCCCTACGGCGCCACGACGATCACGGGCGGCGACGGCTCGCGGATGCCGTCGGACAACGAGCTGGAAGGCGCGCGCTGGCAGGGACGCTACGTCGCAGAAACCGCGGCGAAACTGCTGAAGGGCGCGGCGTGATCCAGCCCGCCGTCTTCTTCGGCCACGGGTCGCCCATGAACGCCCTGGGCGGGCCGTATGCCGAGGCGTGGCGACGCGTGGGCCGCGAGATCGGCAAACCCCGAGGCGTCGTGATGGTGTCCGCGCACTGGGAGACGGACGGGCTGGGCGTGACGGCGCAGGCCCGGCCGGAGACGATCCACGACTTCGGCGGCTTCCCCGCAGAGCTCCACGCGTACGAGTATCCCGCCCCGGGATCGCCGGAACTGGCGGCGCGGGTCGCCGACCTGACCGGCGCCACGCCGACGGACAGCTGGGGTCTGGACCACGGCGCCTGGTCCGTCCTGACCCACGTCTGGCCTGAGGCCGACGTGCCGGTCGTGCAGGTGTCGCTGGATCGGAGCCTGGACGCGGCGGGCCATGTCGAGACCGCGCGGCGCCTGAACGCGCTGCGGGATGAAGGCGTGATGATCGCGGGCTCCGGCGATTTCGTGCACAACCTGCGGACCTGGAAGCGGCAGGGAGGCGACGCCTTTCCCTGGGCGACGTCGTTCAACGAGGCTGTGAAGTCGGCCCTCGTCCGGAACGATGTCGAGGCGCTGACGAACTGGGTGGGCCTGGCGGAGGACGCCCAGCTGAGCGTCCCGACCGACGAGCACTTCCTGCCGCTGCTCTACGTCGCGGCGCAACGCCGGCCGGGCGACGAGGTCAGTTTCTTCAACGACGTGATCGAGGGCGGATCGATCTCCATGACGGGCGTCCGCATCGGCTAGCCGAAGACACGTCTCCCGCCGACCCACGTCCCGATGACCTTGCCCTGCAGTCGGCGCCCGTCGAACGGGGAGTTGCGCGACTTGGAACGCAGGGCGTCCGCGTCGATGACGACGGGCGCGTTCGGATCGAACAGCACGAGGTCGGCCGGCGCGCCCTGGGTGAGGCGGCCCCCGTCCAGACCCAGCAGTTCCGCCGGACCCAGCGTCAGCGGGCGCAACACTTCCAGCAGGGTCAGGTCGTGCTCGTGGTGGAGGCCCAGTGCGGCGGGCAGCAGCGTCTCCAGCCCGACGGCGCCGGGGGCGGCCTGGGCGAAGGGCCGACGCTTGTCTTCGGCCGGCGCGGGCGTGTGGGCGGAGGTGATGACCTCGATCCGGCCGTCGCGCACGCCTTCGATCATCGCCAGTCGATCGCTCTCGGTGCGGAGCGGCGGATCGAGCCGGTAGAACGTGCGCCAGTCGCCGGCGTCCAGATCGTTGAAGCACAGGTGATTGATCGACACGCTGGCCGCCACCTCGAGCCCGCGCGCGCGGGCCCGGTCGAGCGAGTCCAGCGCGGCCTCCGTGGAGATCAGGTCGATCAGGACGCGCGCGCCGGTCAGTTCGGCCAGGGCGAGATCGCGGTCCAGCTGGATGCGCTCGGCGAGCGCCGGAGCGGCGGCCAGACCCGACCAGGCGGCGGCGTCGCCGGAAGTGGCCACCGCGCCGTCGCTCAGCCACGGCTCGACCGGACGTGCCGCCACCAGGGCGTCGAAGGCGGCCGCGTACGTCATCACCCGCAGCAGGGTGCGGCTGTTCACGATGGTGCGGTCGCCGTCGGTGAAGTAGGCGGCGCCGGCCTCGGCCATCAGGCCGATCTCGGCCATGCGTTCGCCCGCGCAACCCCGGGTCAGGGCGCCGGCGGCCAGAATCCGGACCAGATCCAGCGCGGCGCCTCGGCGGTGGACGAAGTCGATCATGGCCGGATCGTCTACGGCCGGATCGACGTCCGGCTGCACCACCATGGTCGTGACCCCGCCCGCCGCCGCCGCGAGGCTGGCCGATTTCAGGGTCTCCTTGGGCTCGGCGCCGGGCTCGCCCGTCTTCACGCGGACGTCGATCAGACCAGGCGCGAGGCAGAGGCCCCCCGCGTCGATCACCTCCACCCCCGACGGCGCCGAGCCGCCCGTGGCGACGTCGACGATGCGACCGTCCTCGACCAGCACGGCGCCGGTCGCGTCCAGACCCGAGCCGGGGTCCAGAAGGCGCGCATTGACGAAGGCGAGGGCCCTCATCGGCCGCCTCCGTGACGGCGCTCGGCAAGGGCGGCCAGCACGGCCATGCGCGCCGCGACGCCCATCTCGACCTGCTGCTGGATCAGCGAGACGGACAGGTCGTCGGCGACGTCGGAGTCGATTTCCACGCCGCGGTTCATGGGGCCGGGATGCATGACCTTCGCGCCCGGGGCCGCCCACTCCAGCTTCTCGCGGTCGAGGCCCCAGAAGCGGAAGTACTCGCGTGTGGAGGGGATCAGGGCGCCTTCCATCCGTTCCAGCTGCAGACGCAGCATCATGACCACGTCGGCGCCCGCCAGGCCCTCGCGCATGTGGTGGAAGACCTCGCAGCCCCAACGCTCTGCGGCCGAAGGGATCAGGGTGGGCGGTCCTACGAGACGCACGCGGGCGCCGAGCATCGACAGCAGGGCGATGTTCGAGCGGGCCACCCGGCTGTGGGCGACGTCGCCGCAGATGGCGACCGTCAAGCCGCCCACGTCTCCGAAGGCGCGGCGGATGGTCAGGGCGTCGAGCAGGGCCTGGGTCGGGTGCTGGTGCCGGCCGTCGCCCGCGTTCACGACCGCGCAGCCGACCTTCTGCGACAGCAGATGCGCGGCGCCCGACGCGCCGTGGCGCACGACCAGAATTTCCGGGGACATGGCGTTCAGGGTGACGGCCGTGTCGATCAGCGTCTCGCCCTTGGCCACCGACGAGGCCTGCACGGGCATGGTCACGACGTCCGCGCCCAGACGCTTGGCCGCGATCTCGAAGGAGGATGAGGTGCGCGTCGAATTCTCGAAGAACAGGTTCACCACGGTGCGCCCGGCCATCAGGTCCAGCGGACGCGCAGAGGCCGAGCGGTTGTGATCCGCAAAGGCGTCGGCCAGATCCAGCAGCGCGTGCGCGGCGGGAGGATCGAGGTCGGTCGCCGACAGGAAATGGTCGGCAGGAAACGGCGTCAGCCGCTCTCGGATCGCGTCGGGGACGGCGGCCTCGGTCATCAAAGCCGCGTCATAGGCCAGACTCAGGCCAGATGGAACAGCACCAGCAGGATCGGGATGACGGCGGCGGCCGCGACCGTGGTCAGGGCGACGATGCCGGCCATCAACGGCGCGTCGCCGCCCATCTGACGCGCCAGCATGTAGCTGGCGGCGGCGCCCGGGGCGGCCCCGCACATCAGCGCGATGCCCTGGGCCGTCGCGTCTCCGCCGTAGAGGACGCAGAGGCCCCACATCAGCGGCGGCGTGACGACCAGCTTGACGCAGGTCACGGCGGCGATGGTGACCTTGCGCCGCGCGACCTCGGCGAAGCTGAGACCTGCGCCCGCGACGATCAGGCCGAGGGGCAGGGCGGCCGCTCCCAGCAGTTCGAGCGTGTCGGACAGACCCGGCAGGCGGGGGACCCGGGCGAGGTTCAGGGCCAGCCCGATCAGACAGGCGACCAGGATCGGATTGGAGATGATGGCCCGTGCCAGCGACAGGGCGGACAGCGGCTTGCGGTCGGCGCCCCACCGTTCCAGCACGACGACGCACAGGACGTTGGTCACCGGGATCATCGCGCCGATGACGACGGCGGCGAGGGCGAGGCCGTCTGGACCGTAGACCGACTGGATGACGGGCAGGAAGACGAAGCTGTTCCAGCGGATCACGCCCTGGAACACGCTGGTGTAGGCCGGGCCGTCCAGCCGGATGACCCGCTTCAGCGCCAGGGTGACGGACGCGATGAGCAGAACGGCGCTGACCGCGGCCATACCCGCCGCGCCCGCGCCGCCGCCCGAGATGTCGGCGCTCCAGATCGCGGGGATCAGGAAGCCGGGATAGAGCAGGTTGATCGACAGCTTCTCGATCGGCCGCCACGTCGCGTCGGGCAGGAAGTCGGACTTGCGCAGGCCGTAGCCGATGGCGATCAGCACGAAGACGGGCAGGACGCCTGCGAGCAGGGCCGCCATCAGGCGCGCAGCCGATCCAGCGCGCCCTGCAGGATCCACGCGGCGGCGGTGCGGTCCACGACCTGGGCGCGGCGCTTGCGGTTCAGGTCCAGGTCCTCGATCAGGAACCGCTCGACCGCGCTGGTGGACAGGCGCTCGTCCTGGAAGGCCACTGGCACGGCGCGCAAGCGCTGAAGATTGCGGGCGAAGGCACGACAGGACTGGGCGCGGGGCCCCTCGCTGCCGTCCATGTTGAGCGGCAGGCCGATCACCAGCCCCGAGGCGCCGCGGCCGTCCATGAGCTTCAGCAGCGCGTTGGCGTCCTCCGTGAACTTCGTCTTGCGGATCAGCTGAAGCGGGCTGGCGATGACGCGCGCGGGGTCGGAGGTGGCGACGCCGATCGTCTTTTCGCCGAGATCCAGTCCGAACCACGGCGTGTTCGCGGGCGTTTGTTCGCGGAGCTGTTCAAGCGTCAGGTCGATCACCCCGCGGCGGTGGGACTGGCGCAGCCGCAAGTCAAGGCGCAAGCTGCGCTTTCAACATCGGAGGTTCCCATGCGCGTCCGGGTTCTCGCGCCGTTCGCGGCCCTGCTGGTTCTGGCGGCGTGCGACGCGCCCTCTGACGGAACGCCCGGGGCGTCGACGCCCGGCGCCCAGCCGGGAGCGACGCCTCCCGAGCCGGCGCCCGCCGGTCCGCCGCCGCCGCCGCAGGCCGGTCCGCTGACGCCGGCCGGGCCGCCCCAGACGCTGGCGCCCGACGGGGCGGCCGACGTCCAGCAGGCCGCCGCGGTCGTGCAGCTGGACCAGTTGCAGGGGCAAGGCGGACTGACCGTGAAGATGTTCGGCACGGGCGGCGGGGACCCGGCGATGAACGGCCTCTACACCCACGTCGCCTTCTTCGTGGATCCGGCCGAGGGCTGGCGCGTGTTCCGCGTCGGGGATTTCCTCGCCTACCGCGTGCTGTCGAGCGGCCCCGGGCGGGTCGACGTCGAGGTCGAGGAAAGCGTCATGGATCCCGCGACCAGCGCCATCTCCTCGCGCAGTCGCCGCCTGATAGTCGGCTGGGCGGCTGGGCCGAACGGGGCTGCGCCCGCACAGGTGACGGTCACGCCCGCCCGGTGACCGGGAACCGCACCCGCACGGTCGAGGCGTACGACGCCTACGCGCCCACCTATGCCGAGCTCACCCGCGACGGCCATCCTCAGACGCGGATGGCGATCGAGCGGTTCGCGCACGAGGTGGGAGCGGGCGCGGGCGTGCTGGAACTGGCGTCGGGCCCGGGCTGGGACGCCGACGCGCTGGAGGCCTTGGGTCTGACGGTCGTGCGCACCGAGCTGTCGGATGGCTTCATCCGTCTTCAGCGGGCACGGGGGAAGGGGATCGAGCGCCTGGACCTGGTCACCGAGGATCTGGGCGGGCCGTGGGACGGGATCGTCGCCCTTTACGTCATGCAGCACGTCGAGCGGTCCGAAACGGCGGACGTCCTCACCCGCATCGCGGTCGCGCTGAAGCCGGGCGCACTGCTGCTGACGAGCTTTCAGGAAGGCGCAGGCGAACGCGATCAAACGGGATCCGAAGGCGGGACGTACCGCGTGATCCGGCGATCGGAGTCGGAGGTCGCAGCGGCCGCAGCGACCGCCGGTCTCATCTTGACGTGGCGCCACGCCTTCGAGGGCGACGACGCCCGCTGGATCCTGCTGATCGCGCGCCGTCCTTGAGGTTTGGCCACCGCGCGGCTAATCCCGCCGCTTCACCGCACGCGCAGGAGGGCCGCATGGCCATCGACGCCGCGACGGTGCGCAAGGTCGCGCACCTCGCCCGCATCAAGACGCCCGAGGAGCGGCTGGAGCCGCTGGCCGCCGAGCTGAACGGCATCCTGGCGTGGATCGAGCAGCTGAACGAGGTCGACGTGGACGGCGTCGAGCCGATGACTTCGAATGTGGCCCAGCCCCTGCGCCTGCGGGACGACGTCGTGACCGACGGCGCGAAGGTGGACTCGGTGCTGTCGAACGCCCCGAAATCGGCGGACGGCTTCTTCGTCGTGCCCAAGGTGGTGGAATGAGCGAGCTGACCGCCCTGACGTTGAAGGCCGCGCTGGATGGCCTGAAGGCGCGCGACTTCTCGTCGGAAGAAATCACCACGGCCTTCCTGACCCGCATCGATGCGGCCAATCCGACGCTGAACGCCTACGTCGAGATCACGGCCGACAAGGCGCTGGGCATGGCCAGGGCCTCGGACGCGCGGCTGAGGGCCGGCGAGGCGGCGCCGCTGGAGGGCGCGCCGCTGGGCATCAAGGATCTGTTCTGCACCGACGGCGTCCAGACGACGGCCGGATCGAACATGCTGCGCGGGTTCGTGCCGCCGTACGAATCCACCGTCACCGCCAATCTGTGGCGCGACGGCGCGGTCATGCTGGGCAAGCTGAACATGGACGAGTTCGCCATGGGCTCGTCCAACGAGACCAGCGCTTTCGGCCCCGTGGTCAATCCGTGGAAGTCGAAGACCTCGAACGCCGACCTGACACCCGGCGGGTCGTCGGGCGGTTCGGCCTCGTCGGTCGCGGGCGATCTGTGCCTGGCCGCGACGGCCTCAGACACCGGCGGGTCGATCCGTCAGCCGGCGGCCTTCACCGGCACGGTGGGCATCAAGCCGACCTACGGCAGGGCCAGCCGGTTCGGCATGGTGGCCTTCGCCAGCTCGCTGGATCAGGCCGGGCCGATCACGAAGACGGTCGAGGACGCGGCGATTCTGCTGCGCTCGATGTGCTCATGGGACCCGAAAGACTCCACGAGTCTGGACGTCGAGACGCCGGACTGGACCCAATCGCTGGGCAAAGGCGTCAAGGGGCTGCGGATCGGCGTGCCCGAGGAATACGTCGTCGACGGCATGCCCGCCGAAATCCAGAAGCTGTGGGACCAGGGCGTCCAGTGGCTGAAGGAGGGCGGGGCGGAGATCGTCGAGATCAGCCTGCCGCACACGAAGTACGCCCTGCCGGCCTACTACATCATCGCCCCCGCCGAGGCGTCGTCGAACCTCGCCCGCTATGACGGCATGCGTTTCGGCCACCGCGCGGGCGAGGCGAAATCGCTGACCGACCTCTACGAGACCTCGCGCGCTGAGGGCTTTGGCAAGGAGGTGCAGCGTCGCCTGACCATCGGCGCCTATGTGCTGTCCGCCGGCTTCTACGACGCCTACTACGTCCGCGCGCTGAAGGTGCGCCGCCGCATCGCGCAGGACTTCGACGACGTCTGGGGTCGCGTGGACGCCATTCTGACGCCCTCGACGCCGTCGGCCGCCTTCGCGCTGGGCGACAAGCAGATCGATCCGCTGCAGATGTATCTGAACGACATCTTCACGGTGACGGCCAATCTGGCCGGCCTGCCGGGCATCTCGGTGCCGGCGGGGCTGGACTCCGGCGGCCTGCCGCTGGGTCTGCAGGTCATCGGCAAGGCGCTGGACGAGGCGACGGTGTTCCAGGTGGCCGACGCGCTGGAACGCGCGGCCGGCTTCACGGCGCGGCCGCATCCGTGGTGGTGATCTGACGGAAATCGCGATGGAGGCCTGACCGAGAATCGAACTCGGGTTCGCGGATTTGCAGTCCGCTGCGTCACCACTCCGCCATCAGGCCGCGGGGCCTCGAAAAGGCCCGCGTCATCGCGAGGGGCGTCAGCTATCAGATCGGATCACGCGCCGCAACGCGACTTTGAAATCAGCGCGTCACGACCGTATTGACGGTTCCCCACGCGCGCGGCTTCGCCTATAAGCGCGCTGTAAATCAACGGCTGGTGACAAAGATGGACATGACGGCGGCGCGCAAGGCGATGGTGGACAGCCAGGTCCGCGTCAACGACGTCACCGACCGGGCGCTGCAGGCGGCCCTGCTGGCCGTTCCGCGCGAGATGTTCTGCTCCCCGGGGCGCGAGTTCTCGGCCTATGCCGAGGTCGAGGTCGAGATCGCCGCGGGCCGTAGCCTGATGGAGGTCCGCGAGGTCGCCAAGATGCTTCAGTTCGCCGTGCCGCGTGACGGCGAGCGCGCCCTGGCGGTCGCCGGCCCCTATGCCGCCGCCGTGCTGTCGCGCATGGGCCTGAAGGTCACCGCGCAGGAAGCCGATCCCGCCGTCTTCGACGTCGTCGGAGCCGCGCTGGAAGAGCAGGGCGTGACGACCGTGGTCGCGCCGCTGGACCAGCCTCACGGCGAAAGCTGGGACCTGATCGTCAGCGAAGCCGGCGTGCCGGTGCGGCCCGAGGCCTGGCTGAACGCCCTGAAACCCGGCGGGCGCGCCGTCCTGGTCGAACGGGACGGACCCGTCGGCCACGCCGTCCTCTACGTCCGCGGAGAGCAGGGCGGTCTGTCGCGCCGCGAGCTGTTCGACGCGGCGCCGCCGGTCCTGGAAGCGCTTCGCCCGGCCCCTGTCTTCGCCCTGTGACGACGGATCGCGGCCCTTCGCGCGTGAATAAAACTTAACTGGCGTGCGGCAGAGGGTTTCCGCACTTACCTCGGTCACAATACGGCGCCGCTCCCCCGACGCCGGGTCTCAAGGTCTGAACATGCTGAACCGCACCCGAGCGTTGGTCTCCGCCGCCGTCCTGGCCGTCGCGGCCGGTCTGGCGGCCCCCGCCTTCGCGCAGGACAACCTGCAGAACGCGGCGGATCTGGCCTATCGCACCAACCCGACGGTCCTCGGGCAGCGGGCCAGCCAGCGGGCGCTGGACGAGTCGGTGCCGCAGGCGCGGTCGGGGCTGCGTCCGACGATCGACGTGTCCGCCAGCGCCAACTATTCCCGCACCGACAGCCCCAGCGTCACCACGCTGGTCGACACGAACATGGACGGCATCCCCGACACGCCGGTGACCACCGGCGGCGTGCAGGAAAGCGACACGGGCAGCGTCAGCATCGGCCTGTCGCAGACCCTGTGGTCCGGCGGGCGCATCGGGCTGGGCATCTCGGTCGCGGAGGCCAACGTTCTGGCCGGACGCGAAAATCTGCGCGGCATCGAGCAGCAGGTGCTGGCCTCGGTGATCCAGGTTTATGCCGACGTGCTCCGCGACGAGGAGATCCTGCGGATCCGCGAGTCCAACCTGACCGTTCTGCAGCGCCAGCTGGACGAGGCCAACGCGCGGTTCGAGGTGGGCGAGATCACGCGGACGGACGTGGCGCAGGCGGAAGCGCGTCTGGCCCAGTCGCAGGCCGACCTCGCCAACGCCCGCGCCCAGCTGGCCGTCAGCCGCGCGGCCTATGCCGCCGTGGTCGGTCAGGCCCCCGGCACGCTTGCGCCCTTGCCGCAACTGCCGGGCATTCCGGCGGACTTCGACGGCGCGCTGGAAGTCGCGCTGATCGAGAACCCGTCGATCCGTTCGGCCCTCTACGGCCTGTCGGCGGCCGAGGCGCGGGTCGCCCTGGCCCGCGCCGAGTATCTGCCGTCCGTGCGCGCCACTGCGTCGTACGGCGGATCGACCAGCAGCCTCGGCGATCTGGGCGAGCTGGCCGACAACACCGCGTTCCGCGCCGGCGCGACCCTGTCGGTCCCGATCTTCACCGGCGGCCTGAACGGCTCGCGCGTCGCCCAGGCCCTGGAACAGGCCAACGTCGCCCAGATCGCCATCGAGGGCGAGCGTCGCGACGTGCTCCAGTCCGTGTCGAACGCCTATGCCCAACTGGTGTCGGCGCGCGCCACGGTGCTGGCCGGCGAGGAGGCCGTCCGGGCCGCCACCGTCGCCGCCGAGGGCGTGCGGCAGGAAGCGCAGGTCGGCCTGCGCACCACGCTGGACGTGCTCAACGGCGAGCTGGAGCTGCGCAACGCCGAGGTGTCGCTCGCGACGGCCCGCCGCAACGAATACGTCGCCCAGGCCAACCTGCTGCTGGCCATGGGCCGGCTGGACATCGGCGTGCTGGCCCCCGGCACGGAGGTCTATGATCCGGCCGCCAACTACCAGCGCGTGCGCAATCGCGGCGCCCTGCCGTGGGAAGGCGCCATCGAGGCGCTGGACCGCATCGCCGCCCCGCCGATCACCGCCACCCCGGACGCGCCGGACGCCCCGATCGACCAGCGGCTCAAGGGCGACGTGATCCAGACGGCGCCGGGCGAGCTGCGTCCGTATTAACCTGAGACGCGAAAAACGTCCGTTGATTCCGCCTGCCGATGGTGCGACGACAGGGCGTCCCTTCACGCCGTCGGCCGCTCCTCGCGGCTCCTCGTCCAAGGTTGAACCATGACCGATCAGACCGCCCAGGAACCGACGATGGAGGAAATCCTGGCGTCGATCCGCCGGATCATCTCCGAAGACGACGCGCCCGCCGAGACGGCGCAGGTCGCCGCCGCCGAGCCGGCCCCGGAGCCCGCGCCGGCCTATGAGTCCGAGCCCGAACCGGTCGACGTCTCGCCGGCCATGATGGACGAGACGCCTTCGGTGCAGGAGGACGACGTCCTCGAGCTGACCGACCGCTACCAGGAACCCGTGGCCGCCGAGACCATCGGCGATCTGGACGTGACCCCGTCGGCCCCGGAGCCCGCGTGGGCGCCGGAGCCCGAGCCCTTCCCGGTCGCCGCTCCGGCAGCCGCGCCCTCGGGCGACGGCCTGATCGGGGCCGCCGCCGCGGGCGCCGCCGCTTCGGCCTTCGCCGGCCTGACCGCCGCGGTGCGCAAGCCGGCCGAGCCGGACCTGCCGGCCGGCGCCGGCACGTCGCTGGAGGCGCTGGTCGGCTCTCTGCTGCGCCCGATGCTGAAGGAATGGCTGGACGCCAACCTGCCGGCCATCGTCGAGGCCCAGGTACGCAAGGAAGTCGAACGCATCGCCCGCAACGCCGGCTGAGCCCTCGCACCCTCGCGATCCCATCCAGGGGCGGCTCCCACGGCGGGGCCGCCCTTTTCCTTTGCGCGCTGGACAGACGCGCCGCCATGACCGAGACGACCCATATGCTTGAGAAGAATTTCGACCCGAAGTCCGCCGAACCGCGTCTGTACGCCCAATGGGAGGAGAGCGGCCTGTTCGCGCCGCGCGACGACGCGAGCGAGACCTATTCCCTCGTCATCCCGCCGCCGAACGTGACCGGCAGCCTGCACATCGGCCACGCGCTGAACAACACGCTGCAGGACGTGCTGGCGCGCTATCACCGGATGCGGGGGAAGGCGGTGCTGTGGCTGCCGGGCACCGACCACGCGGGCATCGCGACGCAAATGGTCGTTGAGCGTCAGCTTGCGGCGGCCGGCAACGTCGGGCGCCGCGACATGGGTCGCGACGCTTTCGTCGAGACGGTCTGGAAGTGGAAGGCCGAGAGCGGGGGCACGATCGTGCGCCAGCTGCGCCGGCTGGGCGCCAGCTGCGACTGGTCACGCGAGCGGTTCACGCTGGACGAGGGCCTGTCTGCGGCCGTGCGCAAGGTCTTCGTGCAGCTGCACAGGGAAGGCCTGATCTATCGTGACAAGCGCCTGGTGAATTGGGACCCGCATTTCCAGACCGCCATCTCGGATCTGGAGGTCGAGCAGAAGGAGGTCGATGGGGCCTACTGGCACTTCGCCTATCCGCTGGCCGACGGGGTCACCTATGAGCACCCGATCGCTTTCGACGAGGACGGAAAGGCGACGGAGTGGGAGACGCGCGACTTCATCGTCGTGGCGACGACTCGACCGGAGACCATGCTGGGCGACACGGGCGTGGCGGTGCATCCGGACGACCGGCGCTATGCCGGGCTGGCCGGCAAGTCGGTGATCCTGCCGATCACCGGTCGGCGCATTCCGATCGTGGCGGACGACTACGCCGATCCGACCAAGGGTTCCGGCGCCGTGAAGATCACGCCGGCGCACGACTTCAACGATTTCGGCGTCGGCAAGCGGGCCGGGCTGGCGGCGCTCAACGTCATGGACGGCTTCGGCCGCATCACCGCCGCGGACACGTCCGACGTGCCGGCCGAGTATGAGGGCATGGAACGCTTCGCCGCGCGGAAGGCGATCGTCGCGCGGGCCGAGGAAGAGGGTTGGCTGAAACAGGTCGAGAAGACCCGCCACGTGGTGCCGCACGGCGACCGGTCGGGCGTGGTCATAGAGCCCTGGCTGACGGACCAGTGGTACGTCGACGCCAAGGTGCTGGCGCAGCCCGCGCTGAAGGCCGTCGAGGACGGCGACACGGTCTTCGAGCCGAAGAGCTATGAGAAGATCTATTTCGAATGGCTGCGCAACATCGAGCCGTGGTGCATCAGCCGCCAGCTGTGGTGGGGGCACCGCATCCCCGCCTGGTACGGCCCGAGCGGCGAGATCTTCGTCGCCGAGACGGAGGCGGAGGCCCGCGCCCAGGCCGGCGACCTGCCGCTGACGCAGGACGAGGACGTGCTGGACACTTGGTTCAGCTCGGCCCTGTGGCCGTTCTCGACCATGGGCTGGCCGGACGAGACGTCGGATCTGAAGCGGTTCTACCCGACCAGCGACCTGGTGACGGCGGCGGACATCATCTTCTTCTGGGTCGCCCGGATGATGATGATGGGCCTTCACTTCACCGGCGAGGCGCCCTTCAAGCGCGTGATCATCAACGGCCTGGTCCGCGACGAGAAGGGCCAGAAGATGTCGAAGTCCAAGGGCAACGTCATCGACCCGCTGGAGATCGTCGATGAGGTCGGCGCCGACGCCCTGCGCTTCACCATGGCCATCCTGTCGGGCACACGCGACATCAAGCTGTCCAAGCAGCGCATTGAAGGCTATCGCAACTTCGGCACCAAGCTGTGGAACGCCGCGCGGTTCAGCCAGATGAACGACTGCGCGCGCGTGGCCGGGTTCGACCCGGCGGGCGTGACGTCGACGCTGAACCTCTGGATTCGTGGCGAGGTGACCAAGGCGGAGCGGCAGGTGTCCGCGGCGCTGGAAGCAGGTCGGTTCGACGAAGCGGCGCACGTGCTCTATCGCTTCGTCTGGAACGTCTTCTGCGACTGGTATCTGGAGCTGGCCAAGCCGGTGTTCCAGGGCGCCGACGAGACCGCCAAGGCCGAGACGCGGGCCATGACCGCCTGGACGCTGGACCAGACCATCAAGCTGCTGGCGCCGGTCATGCCCTTCATCACCGAGGAGCTGTGGGCCGAACTCGGCAAAACCGGCGCGCCGCGCGACGAAGGCATGCTGCTGGGGGCCGCCTGGCCTGATCTGCCCGAAAGCTTCGTCGACGCCGGGGCCGAGGCCGAGATCGGCTGGCTGATCGAGGTGGTCGAGGCCATCCGGGCCCTCAAGGGCGAGATGGGCGTGGCGACGACGAAGCCGCCGCTGACCTTCATCGCGCCGGATGCGGCGACGGTGGACCGCGTCAAGCGTCACCGCAGTCTGCTGACGGGTCTGGCCCGCGTCTCCGGCGTGGAGATCGCGGATCAGCCGCCGGCCGGGGCGGTGTCCTTCGTCGCCGGCGGCGGAGCGGCGGCGCTGACGCTGGCCGGGCTGGTCGACGTGGCGGCCGAACGCGCGCGCCTGGACAAGGAGGTCAAGGCCATCGAGGCCGACGTCGCCGTGTTCTCGAAGAAGCTCGACAACCCGAACTTCGTCGGCCGGGCCGCGCCGGACGTCGTGCAGGAGCAGCGCGACAAGCTGGCCGCGGCCGAGGCCGACCGTGCGCGTCTGGAAGCCGCGCGCGAACGTCTGGCCGCCCTGGGTTGACGGTCAGGCTGGACCAGCTTCTGGTCACGCGCGGGCTGGTTTCCAGCAGGGCGCGCGCGCGCGCCGCGATCGAGGCGGGCGGGGTGACCGTGAACGGCGCCGCGGCCACCACAGCCTCCCAGAAGACAGCCGAGGACGCCGTGCTGACGGTGCGTGAGGCGCACGACTGGGTCGGCCGCGGCGCGCTGAAGCTGGCGCACGCGCTGGAGCTCTGGCCCGTGGCCGTCGAGGGGCGGACGGTGCTGGACGTGGGGGCGTCCACGGGGGGCTTCACGGAGGTCTGCCTGCGGGCCGGCGCAGCTCGCGTCTATGCGGTGGACGTGGGCCGCGGACAGCTGCACCCGGCCGTGGCGGACGACCGGCGTGTGGTGAACCTCGAAGGGACCGACGCGCGGGATCTGACGGCGGACACGATCCCGCAGGCGCCGCACCTCATCGTTTGCGACGCCAGCTTCATCGGCCTGGCCAAGGTGCTGCCGGCTGCGCTGGGATTGGGCGCGCCCGGTGCGGACCTCGTGACGCTGGTCAAGCCGCAGTTCGAGATGGACAGCCGCAGCGAGGTGGGGCGCAAGGGCGTTGTGCGTGACGCCGCGGCACGACAGGCGGCGCTGGACCGCGTGGCGGCCTGGCTGGAGACGTCCGGCTGGCGGGTTCAGGCCACGACCGAAAGTCCCATCGTCGGAGGCGACGGGAACCGTGAATGGCTGCTGTGGGCCCGTCGCGCCTGAAGCGGCGCTCCCTCGCAAGGAAAAGCCCCCGGCGGATCGCTCCACCGGGGGCCTCCGGCCCGTCGCCGATCGACAGGGGGGCTGGAAAAGAACGGCGACGGGATCTCGTCAGTAGCCGTAGCCGTCGCAGACTTCGCGGCTGGTGATCACCTCGCGGCCCCAGCGGTCGCGTTCGCGATACTGGACGGTGCGGCAGCCGTAGCCGTCGCGTCCGTAGGCGTCGTAGCCGTAGCGGCGATCGTCATGGCGCCGGTCGTCGTAGCGGCGGTCGTAGGGCTGCTGATAGCCGTAGGATTGCTGATAGCCGTAGCGGCGGTCGTCATAGCTGCGGTCGTAGCCGTAGCGGTCGTCGTAGCCGCGGCATTCGGACGAGCTCGAGCCGGAGCCGACGCCGGCCCCGATCATGGCGCCGACGACGCCGCCCAGAACGCTGCCCTCCGTGCGGCGACCACGCGCCGCGATCTGCGACCCGGCGACCGCGCCGATCGCCGCGCCGAAGGTGGCGCCCGCAGCCTGACGCTGGCCGCGGTCGTGATCGCAGTAGGCGGCCGAGCCGCGGTCGTAGCCATACGGCGAGCCGTAGCGGTAGTCCTGGGCCTGGGCCGGGACGGCCAGGGTCGCCAGCGTGCCCGCCGCGACGGCGGCGGAAGCGAGGGCGACGAGCGGGCGGGTCGAACGGGCCATGGAACTCTCTCGTGAAATCAGGGGGCGGGGTCGCCCGATGAGACGCTTATCGGCCAGCCGGCCTGAACGGTCGTTGAGCGCTGCGTTCATGTTCGTTCAGGAAACGTCCCTTGCGCGCGGCCTCCGCCCCGGCGAGAAGCCGCCGATGGCGATCAGGCTGAACATCGAGCGCGTGGCGGGGCAGGGCGACGGCGTCGCGCGCGGCCCGGACGGCGCGGTGTTCGTGCCGTTGACCCTGCCGGGCGAGGTGGTCGACGCCGAGGTGGCCGAGGGGCGGGGCGAGATGGTGGACCTGGTCGCGGCCAGCGCCGCGCGCGTCGCGCCGCCGTGTCCGCACTTCGGCGACTGCGGCGGGTGCGCCCTGCAGCACTGGGCCGACGCGCCGTATCTGGACTGGAAGCGCGAGCAGGTGATCCACGCCCTGGCGCGCGAGGGGCTGAGGGCGGAGGTGGTCCAGACGGCGGCCACGCCGCCACACGTCCGGCGTCGGGTGGCCCTGCACGCGCGGCGACGCCCCGACGGATCGGTGGCTCTGGGGTTCAAGGCGCGCAAGTCGTGGCGGCTGGTGGAGATCGAGACCTGCGTCATCGCGGATCCGCGCATCGTGTCGGCCCTGCCGGCGCTGGTCCAGGTGGCGGCGGCCGTCTTCGAGCACCCGAAGTCGGCGCCCAGCCTGCACGTCACGGCGACCGACGCCGGGCTGGACGTGGACGTGACGGGGGTCGAGCGGAAGACCGGCGGGGGCCTGTCGGCCGACGGTCGGGCGCGGGCCATCGCGGCGGCGACGCGGGCCGATCTGGCGCGGCTGAGCCTGGCCGGCGAGGTGCTGGCGATGCGCCGGGCGCCGACGGTGCGGTTCGGGCGGGCCACGGTGGCGCTGCCGCCGGGCGGCTTCCTGCAGGCGTCGCCGCAGGCCGAGGCGATCATGGTGGCCGAGGTCATGGCCGCCGCGAAGGGCGCCAGAGGCATCGCGGACCTGTTCTGCGGGGCCGGCACCTTCACCTTCCCGCTGGCCGAGATCGCGCCGGTGCTGGCGGCGGATGCGGGCGCCGAGGCCGCGGCGGCCCTGAACGCCGGAAGGCGGACGGCGACGGGCCTGAAGACGATCGAGGCCCAGGCGCGCGACCTGTTCCGACGGCCGCTGTCCCCCTTCGACCTGAAAGGGGTGGACGTCGCCGTGATCGACCCGCCCCGTGCCGGGGCGATCGAGCAGACCCGGCAGCTGGTGGACGCCCGCAAGGTCGAGCGGATCGCCTATGTCAGCTGCAATCCCGTGACGTTCGCGCGCGACGCGGCGGCTCTGGTCGCCGGCGGGTACCGGTTGGGGCGGGTGCTGCCGGTGGACCAGTTCCTGTGGTCCGGTCACGTGGAACTGGTGGCGACGTTCGTCCGGTGAGGGCGTGAGAGTCGGAGAAAAAAAAGACTCTCATTTCCATCATCGCAACACGCCGACCCCAAGGAGCCCCGCGCCTCAGGCGGCGTCGAACAGATCCATCTGGGGGCGCAGGTCGGGCGGGACGCGAAACCGGGTGACGTCCAGCTCGTGGCGAGGGCCGTCGAGCCCCAGCCGCTTCACTGCCGCCTTGAACCGGGCGGCGATCAGATCAGCCACAGGCCCCGATCCTTTCATGCGCTGGGCCCAGTCGGGATCATAGTCGCGGCCGCCGCGCGTCTGGCGCACCAGAGACATGACGCGTGCGGCCCGGTCCGGTCTGGCTTCGGACAGCCACTCGCGGAACAGGTCCTTGATCTCGAGGGGCAGGCGCAGGGTGACGTACATGGCGGTGGAGGCGCCGGCCGTCTTCGCCGCCTCGAGCACGGCCTCGAGTTCGTGGTCGTTCAGACCGGGAATGACGGGGGCGAAGCCTACGCCCACCGGCACGCCGGCCTCGGCCAGACGCGAGATGGCCTCGAGTCTTTTCGCCGGCGTCGACGCGCGCGGTTCCATGGCGCGTGCCAGCGACCGGTCCAGGGTGGTGATAGAGACGAAGGCCGAGGCCAGACCTTCTCGTCCCATCGGTCCCAGCAGGTCGAGGTCGCGCGCTATCAGCCCCGACTTGGTGATGATCGAGAGCGGGTGGTTGAAGCGGCGCATGACCTGCAGGATCTCGCGCGTGGACTTCAGGTGGCGCTCCACCGGCTGATAGGGGTCGGTGTTGCCGCCTATGTGGATGCGTTTGCAGACGTACCGGGGCTTTGACAGCTCCTGTTCCAGGAGACGTGCGGCGTCCGGCTTCCAGAAGATCCGGCTCTCGAAATCCAGGCCCGGGGATAGGCCCATCCAGGCATGGGACGGACGGGCGTAGCAGTAGATGCAGCCATGTTCGCAGCCCTTGTAGGGGTTGATGGAGCGGTCGAAGCCGATGTCGGGGCTCTGGTTGCGGGCGATGATGGTGCGCGCGCGTTCGGGCGTGAGCTGGGTGCGCAGGGGCGTGGCCGGGGCGTCGTCGGCGGTCCAGCCGTCGTCGACGTCGTGCATGGTCTCAGGCTCATATCGCCCCGTCGCATTGGATCGCGCCCCTCTGCCCTTGGTCTCGGCCATGCGCACAAGATAGCGCGAAGCGAGAACAAAGCAAGAACGTCGCAGGCATGTCGAACTCGGGGTGCTCCGAAGCGGCATGCAGAGAGTGCTGGCCCTGCTAGGCCAAGGCTTCGCAGGGCATCCTGCTTCGCCGTTCCGGCTGAGGTCTGGTCCTGCGTAGCCTGCAAAGGCGAAGCAGGATGGTGCGGATGAGAGGACTCGAACCTCCACGCCTCGCGGCGCTGGAACCTAAATCCAGTGCGTCTACCAGTTCCGCCACATCCGCAGGTCCGTTCCGGGCAATAGGGCGCCGGGCGGCAAAGCAAAAGGCCCGGGATCGCTCCCGGGCCTTCGCGTTGCTGATCCGGAGATCAGAGCTTGTCGTGCGGATCCGTCGGCGACGGCGCGCCCGGCATCGGCGGAACCGGTCCGGGAGGGGCGTCGGCGGCCAGTTCCGGCACGTCGACGATGCCGCGGCCCACGTGGCTCTTGCGGATGCCGTAGAGCAGATAGATCACCAGACCGATGCCGCCCCAGATCGGCAGCACCATCTTGGCGTCGTGCGGCAGGTTCCAGAACAGGAAGGCGCAGCCGGCGGCCGACAGCGGGGCCATGATCCAGACCAGCGGGGTCTTGAACGGCCGGCGCCGGGTCGGATCCTTCACCCGCAGCATCAGCACGGCGATCGACACCATGAAGAAGGCGAACAGGGTGCCCGAGTTCGAGATGTCCGCCAGCTGGCCGACCGGGAACAGGGCGCCCGCCGTGGCCACGGCCATGCCGGTGAACAGGGTGACGATGTGCGGCGTCTTCCACTTGGGGTGAACCCGCGAGAAGGCTTCGGGCAGCAGGCCGTCGCGCGCCATCACGAAGAAGATCCGGGTCTGACCGAAGATCATCATCAGGATGACCGAGGGCAGGGCCAGGACGGCGGCGGTGCCGACGGCGTTGCCGACGCCCTCATGGCCGACGACGCGCAGGACGTGGGCGAGGGCCTCGTTCGAGCAGACCAGCGCCTGGCTGTTCTCGGCGAGGGCGCAGGCGGCGGTGAAGGCGGCCGAACCGGGCTGGACCGCGGAGCCGTCGGCGCCGAGGACGGGCTGGGCCCCGATGGCGCCCACCGCGCCGGCGGCGACCAGCAGGTAGAAGATGGTGCAGATGGCCAGCGAGCCGATCAGGCCGATGGGCACGTTGCGCTGCGGGTTCTTGGTTTCCTCGGCGGCGGTCGAGACGGCGTCGAAGCCGACGTAGGCGAAGAAGATCGAGGCCGCGGCGCCGACGATGCCCATGCCCGACGTGCCGGCCGGGCCGAACGCGCCGTTCGGGGCGAAGGGCGAGAAGTTCGCCGTGTCGATGATCGGCAGCGTCAGGACCACGAAGGCGCCCAGGGCGGCCACCTTGATGGCCACCAGGACGGCGTTCACGCGCGCCGATTCCGTCGTGCCGATCATGAGCAGAAGGGTGACGGCCATGGCCACGATGATGGCCGGAACGTTGATCAGGCCGGCCGAGAAGTCGGGCGACGGCATCCAGCCGTTCATGCTCCAGACCGGTCCGGCCTGCAGCAGGTCGGGCCAGTCGAAGCCGAGCGCGTTTTCGATCTGGCCGAGCATGTAGCCCGACCATCCGACGGACACGGCCGAGGCGGCCACGGCGTACTCGAGGATCAGGGCCCAGCCGACGCACCACGCCAGCAGCTCGCCCATGACGGCATAGGTGTAGGTGTAGGCGGAGCCGGACACCGGGGCCATGGCCGCCAGTTCCGAGTAGCAGAGCGCCGCCACCGCACAGACGGCGCCGGCGATGACGAAGCTGTACATCATCCCGGGGCCGGCCTTCTGGGCCGCGGCCGCGGTCAGCACGAAGATGCCGGTGCCGATGATGGCGCCGATGCCCAGCAGCGTCAGCTGCAGCGGGCCCAGCGAGCGATGTAGAGACTTCTTCTCGGCCGTGGCCAGAATGGCGTCGAGTGACTTAACGCGCCACATGTGAACTCCTCCCCCCTATGGGACAGCTTGATGCTGGCGCGGACGCTAGCGGCGCCCGCCCCGCGTGGCAACGCGGTTTCCGTTTGATGAACGCGCCGTGACGATCGGGAAGGTTGGCCGTGAGCGCGCGGGCGGGCTAGGGGACCGGCGATGCGCCTGCCCATCCACGAGGTCCTGAGCCAGCTGACGGCGGCGCTGACGACGTCGAACGTCGCCGTGCTCGCGGCCCCGCCGGGCGCCGGCAAGACGACGGTCGTGCCGCTGGCGCTGCTGGACGCGCCGTGGCGGGGGGACGGGCGCATCCTCGTGCTGGAGCCGCGCAGGCTGGCCGCGCGCGCGGCGGCGGAGCGCATGGCCGGCACGCTGGGCGAGGCGCCGGGCGGCCGGGTCGGGTACCGCACGCGCCTGGAGAGCCGGATCGGACCCGACACCCGCGTCGAGGTGATCACCGAGGGCGTCTTCACGCGGATGATCCTCGATGACCCGGGCCTGGAGGGCGTCGCCGCCGTCCTTTTCGACGAGTTCCACGAGCGCAGTCTGGACTGCGATCTGGGTCTGGCCCTGGCGCGGGAGAGCCAGAAGCTGTTGCGCGATGATCTGCGGCTGGTTGTGATGTCGGCGACGCTGGACGTGACGGGCGTCGCGCGCCTGCTGGGCGGTCCGCCGGTCATCGAGGCGCAGGGGCGCGTCCATCCCGTCGAAACGCGGCATCTGGGCCGCGATCCCCGCGAGCGGTTCGAGGAGGCCATGGCACGCGCGATCCGCCACGCGCTCGCGGCCGAAGACGGATCCATCCTGGCCTTCCTGCCCGGACAGGGCGAAATCCACCGAACGGCGCGCCTTCTGGCCGAGCGCGTCCGCGACCCGGCCGTCGAGATCACGCCGCTCTACGGGGCGATGGACAAGGCCGATCAGGACCGGGCGGTGAAGCCGGCAGGGCCGGGGCGGCGGAAGATCGTGCTGGCGACCCCCGTGGCGGAGACCAGCCTGACCATCGAAGGCGTCAGGGTCGTGGTGGACGGCGGCCTGTCGCGCGTTCCGCGTTTCGACCCCGCGAGCGGACTGACGCGGCTGGCGACGGTGCGGGTCAGCCGGTCGTCGGCAGAACAGCGCCGCGGGCGCGCGGGACGCACGGAGCCGGGCGTGTGCCTGCGGCTGTGGGACGAGGAGCAGTCCCGGGGGCTGGTCCCGCACCAGCCGCCGGAGATCGTCCAGGCCGATCTGACCGGACTGGCGCTGGCGCTGGCGCGGTGGGGGGCGAGGGACGCCGGGGGACTCGACCTGCTGGACCCGCCGCCGAAGGGCGCCTTCGCCGAGGCGCGGGCCGTGCTGACCCGGCTGGGGGCGCTGGACCCTACCGGGGCTCTGACGGCGCATGGCCGGCGGATGGCGGACGTTCCGCTCAGCCCCCGCCTGGCGCACATGGTCGCTTTCGCCTCGGACGCCAGCGACGCCGCGACGGGCGCGCGGATCGCAGCGATCCTGTCGGAGCCGGGGCTGGGCGGGACGTCGACCGACCTCCGGGACCGCCTGAGGGAGCTGGACCATGACCGGTCGGCCCGGGCGCGCGATGCGCTGAAGCTGGCCGAACGCTGGGCCCGTGCGGCTGGCGGCGGCAAGGGCGGGTCGGCGGCGCCGGGCCGGCTGGTGGCCGAGGCGTTTCCCGAGCGCGTGGCCCGCTCGCGCGGCAAGGCCGGGGAAGCCCTGCTGGCGTCGGGGCGAGGGGTCCAGCTGGACCCGACCGACGCCCTGGCGCGCGAGCCCTGGCTGGCCGTGGCGGAGCTGTCGGGCGGGGACGGCGGGGATCGGGTGCGGCTGGCGGCGCCTGTCGATCCCGCAGATCTGGATCATCGCGTCGAGGAAGAGGACCGGTTGGCGCGCACGCCGGGCGGGCGGCTGGAGCTGCGGCGGGTGCGGAAGATCGGCGCGCTGGTGCTGGAGGAGAAGGTGATCGGCCCGCCTGATCGGGCGCAGATCACCTCGGCGCTGAGGTCCGGAGTGGACGCCCGGGGGCTGAAGGACCTGCGCTGGGGCGAGCGCGCGTCGGCGCTGCGGGCGCGGCTGGCGTTTCTGGGCGAGCTCGAGAGCGGCTGGCCGGACGTGTCGGACGCGGGACTGATTCAGGCGCGCGCGGTCTGGCTGTGGCCGCTGCTGGACGACGTGCAGGCGGTTGAGGCGATCCCTGACGGCGCGCTGGAACAGGGGCTGCGGAGCCTGATCCCGTGGGAGCTGCAGCGCGATCTGGAGCGGCTGGCGCCCGCGAGACTGGAGACGCCGCTTGGCTCGGCGGCGATCGACTACGCCGCGGAAGGCGGTCCGCGTGTGGACGTCAGGGTGCAGGAGCTGTTCGGGGTGACGACGCATCCGACCGTCGCCGGCGGCCGCGTGCCGTTGACGTTGGCGCTGCTGTCGCCGGCGCGGCGGCCGGTGCAGGTGACGAAGGACCTGCCCGGCTTCTGGGCGGGATCGTGGACCGCCGTGCGGGCGGAAATGCGCGGACGCTACCCCAGACACCCGTGGCCGGAGGATCCTGCGACGGCTCAGGCGACCACGCGGGCGAAGCCGCGCGGGACCTGATGCCTGCGACCGCCGGTCTCATCGCGCGAAACGTCCCCGGCGCGTTCAGAAGGCACTGGGAGGCGTGATGACCGCGACGCTGAGACTGGTGCTGGGCGACCAGCTGTCGGACGGGCTTAGCGCCCTGAGCGACCTGGACGTGGCGTGCGACGTGGTCCTGTTGGCGGAGGTGTGGGACGAGGCGACCTATGTCCGGCATCACAAGCAGAAGATCGCCCTGGTCTTCGCCGCCATGCGCAAATTCGCGACGCGGCTGGAAGGGCGTGGCGTGCGGGTGCGCCATGTCCGCATCGACGACCCCGACAACAGCGGATCGATCGCTGGAGAGCTGACGCGCGCGGTCGCGGCATCGCACCCGGATCGCGTCGTCATGACCGGGTGCGGCGAGTGGCGGCTTGCCGGCGCCCTGAAAGCCTGGGCGGAGGGAGCGGGCGTGCCGGTGGAGGTGCGCGAGGACCGACGGTTCATCTGCTCGCACGATCGCTTCCGGCGCTGGGCCGAAGGAAAGCGGCAGATGCGCATGGAGTTTTTCTATCGCGAGATGCGGCGCGAGACGGGTCTGCTCATGGAGGGCGACGATCCTGTCGGCGGGCGCTGGAATTTCGACGCCGAGAACCGGAAGAAGCTGCCACGGGGCGTGGCGCCGCCCACCCGGAAACGCTTTGCGCCCGATGCGATCACGCGCGGGGCCATGGCGGACGTGGAGCGCCTTTTTCCAGACCATTTCGGCACGCTGGACGGCTTCGACTGGCCGACGACTCCGGAAGAGGCGGAGCTGGCGCTCCGACATTTCCTCAGCGACTGCCTGCCCGGCTTCGGGGACTGGCAGGACGCCATGAAGGACGGGGCGTCGTGGATGTGGCACTCGCTGACCTCCACCTCGCTGAACCTCGGACTGCTCGATCCGCTGGACGTCTGTCGCCGAGCGGAGGCGGAGTTCGTTGCCGGGCGCGCACCGCTGAACGCGGTCGAGGGCTTCATCCGCCAGCTGCTGGGATGGCGCGAGTTCGTGCGCGGGGTCTACTGGCTCAAGGTTCCGGAGTACCGGGCGCGGAACTTCCTCGACGCCGACCGCACCCTGCCGTGGTTCTACTGGTCGGGTGAAACGGACATGGCCTGCGTCGCCGACGTCGTCGGCCGCACCCGCGATCACGCCTACGCCCATCACATCGAGCGGCTGATGATCACCGGCAACCTGGCCATGCTGCTGGGCGTGGACCCGGACCAGGTCGACGACTGGTACATGGTCGTCTTCGCTGACGCCTATGAATGGGTCGAGATGCCCAACACGCGGGGCATGGCCACCTTCGCGGATGGCGGGATCGTGGGCTCGAAGCCGTACGCCGCGTCGGGCGCGTACGTCGACCGCATGAGCGACTGGTGCGCCGGCTGCCGGTACGACGTGAAGGCCAGGAGCGGGGACGGCGCCTGTCCGTTCAACCGGCTGTACTGGGGCTTTCTGGAACGAAACCGGAAGCGTCTGGGCGGCAATGCGCGGCTGGCCATGCCCTATCGCACGCTGGACGGCTGGAGCGAGCAGCGGCGGCGCGAAGTGGTGGAGGAGGCGGAGGCGTGCCGGACGGCGCTGGGGGCCGTGCCGCGTCCCTAGAGCCCCTCCGTGGCCGCATAGATCATGATGCCGGTCGCGACCGAAAGGTTCAGGCTGTCGGCCCGCCCCCGCATGGGAATCTTGACGTTGACGTCGCAGGCGGCGGCCAGGGCGTCCGAGAGCCCGGCCTGCTCATTGCCCATCAGGATCAGGGCAGGGCGCGTCAGGGCGGCGGCGCGGTGATCGACCACAGCGTCCAGCCGGGTGCCGACCACGGCGCCGGGCCAGCCCGCGCGCCAGGCCAGAAACGCCTCCGGCGTCGCCTTCGACACCGACACGGCGAAGATCGAGCCCATGGTCGCGCGGACCGCTTCGGTCGAGAAGGGGTCGACGCAGTCGCCGACCAGGATGACGCCGCCGCAGCCGGCCGCGTCGGCCGTGCGGATGATCGTGCCGAGGTTCCCGGGATCGCGGACCTGTTCCAGCGCGACCCAGCACGGGGCGCTTTCCGGTTGGATCGAGGTCAGCGGCAGGTACTCCTGGTCGAAGACGGCCAGCACGGTCTGCGGGTTCTCGCGGCGGCTGATCTTTTCAAGGATGGCGTGGGTGACGATCACGACCTCGCCGCCGGTCCGGGCCGTTTCGGCGCGCGCCCGATCGAGCAGGGGATGAGGCCGTGCGTCCTGCCCCACCAGAAGCAGGCGCGGCGCGCGCCCGAGATCCAGCGCCTCGCCGATGAACTTCAGGCCCTCGGCGAGGAAACGCCCGGTCTGCTGACGTTCCTTGCGCATGTGCAGGGCGCGGACCGCCTTGACCGTCTCATTGGTCAGCGAGGTGATGAGCCGGTCGCTCACGCCGTCCACCGCGAGAAGAAGCTGAGCCCGATGGACCGACCCGCCGGATCGGCTTCACCCAATGCCAGCTCGCCCCAGTCGACGACGCCGGATCGGTCACGCAGGACGTCGGCCGTGAGATGGGCCAGCGAGAGGCCGGAGATGCGGGCGGCGTAGGCGTTCAGCAGCAGGAAGTCCGCGTCGTCGGCCAGCAGTCGCGCGCAGTCGGTCATCAGGCCGGGCAGGTCCTCGAAGAGGCGCCAGACCTCTCCCGTCGGGCCCCGGCCGTATTTGGGCGGATCGAGGATGATGCCGTGGTATTTCGACCCGCGTCGCACCTCGCGCGCCACGTATTTGCGGGCGTCGTCGACGATCCACCGAACGGGGGCGTCCGCCATGCCGGACAGCCCGGCGTTCTCCCGCGCCCACGTCACCGACTTCTTCGACGCGTCGACGTGGGTGACCTCCGCGCCTGCGGCGGCGCAGACGAGGCTGGCCACGCCGGTGTAGCCGAACAGGTTCAGGATCCGGGGCCGGCCCAGACGACGCACGCGCGCATCCAGCCAGTCCCAGTTGGCCGCCTGCTCGGGAAAGACGGCAAGGTGGCGGAAGGCGGTCAGGCGCGCGGTGAAGCTGACGTCCCGCCAAGACATCACGAACGGATCGATCGGCGCGCGCTTGAAGCGCCAACGGCCCTCGTCGTCCTCTCCCTGCGGGTCGAAGACGGCGTCGGCCCGGTCGAAGCCCGTATGATCACGTGGGGTCCAGAAGCATTGGGGCTCGGGCCGGACCACGGAAATCCGGCCGTAGCGCTCCAGCTTTTTCCCCTCGCCGCAGTCCAGCAGGCCGAAATCGTCCCACGGACGAGTGATCAGCGTCGATGGGGAGGCGGCGAGGGCAGGCGTCATCCGGCGCTGATAGGCCGTGCGTGCCCCTCGGGTCCAGCGTCCCCCGCCATATCAGGACGGTGGCGCGTCTTGTCCCACGCAAAGGGTTCGCTGATCAGCCGCCAGGCCGCATGGGCGAAGGCGATCGACAGCAGCGACCAGTAGGCCGGGGACTCAGCCATGGCGAGGGGGCCGAACCGCAGCCTCGCCCGCTGCGCGCCGATGCCGGTCGTCAGCCAGGCGCCGAGCACGCCGGAACCCAGCACGGCCATCGCGCCGAGCGGCGTCGCCGGGGTCAGCCCCATGGCCGCCGCGACCAGCACGGACGCCGTCACCCACGCGACCGACGGCGCGTGCGCGGCCGCCGAGGCGACAGCCATGCCGAGGGTCATGACGAGACTGAGCGATCCGCGCAGGCCGAGACTCCACGGTCGACGGGTGTGAACGCCCCACGTCTGCATGAAGCCTTTCATCCAGCGCGTGCGCTGGGGCAGCCAGTCCTGCAGTTCGCCCGGCGGCGTCTCGACGGTCGGGCGCGTGATCACGTCGAGCCGCCATCCCCGTCGATGCAGCCGGAAGCCGAGATCGGCGTCCTCCGTCACGTTATGGGAGTCCCAGCCGCCCACCTGGCGAAGGGCGTCGGCGCGGAAGTGATTGCTGGTCCCGCCAAGGGGGAAAGGCAGCCCAAGACGGGCGAGGCCGGGCAGCGTGACCTCGAACAAGGCGGCATATTCAAGCGCGAACTGGCGGTCCAGAAAGGGTGAGCGCGTCGCGCCGAAGCGCACCACGCGCAGCGGCGCCTGCACGCAGGCTAGTCGGCCGTCGCGGTCGGCCGCGAAGCGCGCCGCCGCTTCCCGCAGCTGCAGCGGATCGGGGCGGTCCTCGGCGTCGTAAACGGTGACCAGTCGGGCCCTGCAGCGCGCCAGCCCGTGGTTCAGGGCGCGAGGTTTGGTGGTCGGGGCCCCCGGCGGCACGATCAGGATCTTCAGCCAGGGCGGTCGTTCCAGCCCCTCCAGCGCGGCGAGCGTCGCTTGGTCGTGGGCCTCGAGCAGCAAGAACCCCTCCATCAGCTCCGCCGGGTAGTCGATCGCCGCGAGGGCGCCGAGCAGCTGGGGCGCCACTTCCGCCTCGTCGTGGAGGGCGACCAGCACGGCATAGGTCGGGAGCTGTTCCGGGATCGGGCGGGCGGCAGGCCGCCGCAGACTCGAGATCACAAGAAGGATGCGCCAGGCGGCGCAGACGGAGAACGCGACCTGCGCCGCGACGACCGCCAGGCCGGCGACCAGCGGCGCGTTCCACCAGAGGCCCAGACCCAGCGCGGCGACGGACGTCGCCAACGCGCCCGCCTGAAAGGCCGACGGTCCGCGCACTCTGGCGCTGTCCTGCGCCGCGAGGGCGAAGGCATGCGGAACGCGGTCCTCCCCGTCGGCGCCCACCCCTGATCCTCCCGTCTCGAGAACACGGTTAGGCGGGCGCGGCGTGTCGGGCAAGGTCGAGCGCGGTTGTGGGCCGTCGCCCAAAGCCGCTATGTCGCGGAAAGAACCACGGAGCCGTCCTTTGCCCGTCGCCCAAGCACCGGCCGCGCGATCGATCCGCAAGCCCAAGGGCGGCGGCCACGAACGGCGGGCGGAAATCCTTTCGGCGGCCGAGCGGATTTTCGTCGAGCACGGCTATGAGGGCGCGACCATCCGCAAGATCGCGGACGAGGTGGGCCTGTCCTCGACCGCGCTGTACATGCATTTCGCCGACAAGGCCGAAATCCTTCACGAGATCTGTCGTGAGGCGTTCGAGGCCCTGACGGCCGCCAACGCGGCGGTGATCGCCGAGCCCGCCCCCCCCGTGGCGAGACTGCGCAAGATGATGCAGGCCTACGTCGATTTCGGGTTCGCCAATCCGAACGCGTATCGGCTGATCTATCTGACCCGTCCGCTGGAAGCCCGCGACGGGGCCCAGACGGCCGCGCAGGAGGTGGGAGCGGGGTTGTTCCGGGCCTTTGAGGACGTCGTGCGCGAGGCCGAGGTCGCGGGGCAGTTGAAGCGCGGGGCCCGCGAAACGGCGCAGGCGCTTTGGGCGGGGGGCCACGGCGTGGTCTCTCTGATGATCACCAAGCCCTATTTCGACTGGACGTCGCGCGAGGCCCTGACGGCCGCGGTTCTGGACGGCCTGTTCGACGGCCTGTTCCGCCCATGATCCGGGCGGCGGCGCTGGCCGTGGCGGTGGCGGCCGCGGGTTGCGCGGCCGCGCCCGAGGCCGACGACGGCCGCCTGCGCGTCATGTCCCTGGACGGATGCGCCGATCAGTACGTGCTGGCCATGGTCCCTGAGGCCGAACTGGCCCTGTCGCCGCGTGCGGACGATTCGGACTCCTATTTCGGCGACGCGGCCCGCAGCCGGCGTCGCGTCCGGCCGGGCCTGGAGGCGGCGGTGGGCTTTCGACCGGACGTGGTCGTGCGGCAGTGGGGAGGCGACGCGCGGCTGCTGGCGGCGCTGAGGCGTCGCGGCGTCCGGATCGTGGAGATCGGCGACGCCTCCGATCTCCCGACCGTGCGGGCCAATGTCGTTCGCGTGGCGGGCGAGCTCGGGCGCCGCGAAGCTGGCCTGAACCTGGCGTCCCGGATGGACGCGCAGCTCGACCGCGCCGCGAGGACCGCGGGATCGGGCGAGCCTGCTCTCTACCTGACCGCGGCCGGCTGGACGTCGGGCCCCGGCACCCTGGTCGACGCGGTGATGACGGCGGGCGGCCTGCGGAACGCCACCCGGGCGCCCGGATTCGGCGCCGTCGGGCTGGAGCAGCTGGCGCTGCACCCGCCCCACCGGTTCGTGTTGAGTTTCTTCGACCGGCCGGGATCGGATCGTCACGGCGTCGGTCGCCACGAGGTGGTGCGGCGCGCGGTGGCTGCCGGCGAAGCGAAGCGGATTCCCGCCGCATTGCTGTCCTGCCCGGCCTGGTTCACCGCCGAGGCCGTCGAGGTCCTCGCTCGATGAAGACGTGGGGAGGCGCCACCCTCTCGCTGGGCCTTGCCTGCCTGCTCGCCTTCGCGCTGGCGGTGGCGTTCGGTGAGACGGCGTTGACGACCGGTCAGTGGCGCGAGGCCGTTCTGGATCCCTGGTCCGGACCGGCCGACGTCCTCTGGCGGATACGGGCGCCCCGCGCCCTGTGCGCCCTGTGCGTGGGCGCGGCCCTGGGGGCGGGGGGCGCCGTGATGCAGGGGCTGCTCCGCAATCCGCTGGCGGAGCCGGGCGTGCTGGGCGTCTCGGCGGGGGGCGGCGCCGCGGCGGCGCTGGCCATCGTGGCGGGGCTCGCCGTCGTGCCGGGGGCGGTGGAACTGGCGGCGATCGCGGGCGCGGGTCTGGTGGCGGCCGCGCTTCTGGTATTCGTCGGCCGGGTGTCGTCGCCGGCGGGTCTGATTCTGTTCGGCGTGGCTCTGTCGTCGCTCGGCGCGGCCGGAACGGCGCTGGTGTTCAATCTCGCCCCCACGCCTCTGGCGGCCGCTGAAGTCATGGCGTGGTTGATGGGCTCAGTCGAGAATCGTGGATGGACGGAGGTCTTGTGGATCGCCGTGCCGACGGCAGTCGCCGGATGGCTTGCCCACCTTTGCGGGCCCGGCCTTCGTGCGCTGGCATTGGGAGAGGACACGGCGCGCACGCTCGGGCTCAGCCTCGACCGGTTGCGGCTTTTTGCTCTGCTGTCCGCCTCGCTGGCGGCGGGTGCGGCGGTCGCGGTGGCGGGGGCCATCGGTTTCGTCGGGCTCGTCGGGCCGCACCTCGTGCGCAGGTTCGTGCGGGACGATCCGGCGCGGCTGTGGCTGCCCTCAGGCCTGGCGGGCGGTCTGATCCTCGTGCTCGCGGATCTGACGGTTCGCGTGATCCCGACCGAGCAGGAGCTGAAGCTGGGCGTCGTGACGTCGCTGATCGGCGCGCCCCTGTTCGCCCTGATCGCGGCACGCGCGGCCCGGAGCTGGCGGTCGTGACCGCGCTGGAGCTGGTCGGCGCCCGCGTGACGCTCGGCGGTCGTCCGGCGCTCGACGGCGTCGATCTCGCGGTCAGTCCGGGCGAACTGGTCGCCCTGTGCGGTCCCAACGGAGCCGGGAAGTCGACGGCGATCCGCGCGCTGGCGGCGTTGCTGACGCTGGACGGAGGCGCCGCCCGGCTGGGAGGCGTCGTCGTCACCGGCATGGCGCCGGCCGAACGCGCCCGCAGGGTCGCCTATCTGGCGCAGGAGCGCACGGTCGCCTGGAACATGACCGCGGCGGACGTCGCCGCCCTCGGCTCGCTGCCGGGATCGCAGGCGCGCGTCACGGCCGCGCTGGCGGAGATGCAGGCCGACCATCTGGCGGCGCGCGGCGTCAACGACCTGTCGGGCGGCGAGAGGGCGCGGGTGCTGATCGCGCGGGCGCTGGCGCAGCCCGCCGACGCCCTTCTAGCCGACGAGCCGACGGCGGGGCTCGATCCGGACGGGCAGCTGCTCGTGATCGAGCGGCTGGCCGCTCGGGCGCGGGCGGGGCAGGCCGTGCTGGTCAGCCTTCACGACCTTGATCTGGCGACGCGCTGGTGCGACCGGATCGTCGTTCTGGACCGGGGTCACGTGCGCGCTGACGGCGACCCGCGCACGTCGCTGTCCGGCGAGGTGCTGGCCTCGGTCTTCGGACTGGCGGCCGAGTGGATCGACGGCCGTCCCCGTTTCGACCGCCTGCGCGTCAGGGCGTGAGCTGGTCGTAGGCGATCGGGCCGGAGCCGGCGCCGCGGGCCAGATCGTCGGACAGGGTCAGCGGAGCGGAACCTCCCGCCAGGCGCGCCTTGTAGACGCCCATGTTTTCCATGACCCGCATCATGTAGTTGCGCGTCTCGGTGAACGGCGCGCACTCGATGAAGTCGACCGGATCCACCTGACGCCCGCGCGGGTCGCCGCAGCGCGCCACCCATTGGGGCGGCCGCGCCGGTCCGGCGTTGTAGCCCACCGTCGCCAGCAGCATGGAGCCGCCGAACTGGCCGGTCAGCTCGGCCAGATGATAGCTGCCCAGCTGCATGTTGTAGTCCGGGTCCCAAAGTCGGTCGGCGGAATAGGGCAGGCCGAGGCGACGAGCCACGCCCGACGCGGTCGACGGCAGGAACTGCATCATGCCGCGGGCGTCGGCGCTGGACCGCGCCATCGGATCGAAGCTGGATTCCTGGCGCGTGATGGCGAGGGTGAAGGCCAGAGGCGCCGCGCCGGCCACCTCGGGCGGGATTCGGATGGGATACTGACGCTCCGGCATCAGGAAACCGCGCTGGCTAGCCGCGCGGCCGACCATCATCGAGCCGAAGCGGTCTCCGTAGGCGAGCACCAGATCCATCAGCTGGGCCAGGTCGGCGGCGCCGGGCAGGCGGTCGTCCAGATGGTAGGCGAAGACGCGCATCAGGCCCTGCTCATTCGCCTCGCCGAGGATGCGCGTGGCGCGCACGACCTCGTCGGTCTCGAACCGTGCGCGGTCGGCCTCGGTGATCACGGGATCGGCCGGCAACGTCAGCGTCGTGATCCCGGCCTTCTCGGCGGCCAGCTGTCCGTAGAAGGTCTGGATGTGTTGGGCTCCCGCCTCGTAGAAGCGGCGCGCGCCCGGAGCGTCGCCCTGGGCCTCGGCGGCCCGGCCCAGCCAGTAGAGCGCGCGCCCCTGGGTGATCGGCGTCGAGGAATAGGACCGCAGCGCCTCGAAATGCCCGGCCGCGCGGCTCGGGTCATTGAGCTTGGTCAGGGCGACCCAGCCGGCGAAGAACTCCGCGTCCACCTTGCGCTCGCCGGCCGGAAATCCGTGGCCAGCCATGGCCCCGTAGGCGCCGCGCCAGTCGTTCCGCTGGAGCGCGTCTAGGAACCAATTCCGGCGCTCGCTCCAGAGCGTGTCCTGTCCCGCCTCATGCGATGGCGCGGGCGGCAGCATCGCCAGCAGCTCGAAGCCTTCCGACTGGCGGTTCTGCGACCGCAGCAGACGCACGCGCTCCAGCACGACGGCCGGGTGCGCGGCTTGCGCGGCCGTCAGACCGGCCACGACCGCGTCCGGCGCATAGGCCGTGCGCAGGGTCATGACGGCCTGCGCCACGCCGCGCATCTCGGGGCCGGCGAGGTCGAGCATCGCGCGGGTGGCCGGACCGTGGGGGCCGACGATCAACATGCCGAGGCGCTGGTCATGATCGGCCGTCGTCAGGACCTGACCCCAGCGGGTGAGGGCCCGTGACTGCACGTCCGCCTCGAACGACTGATCGGTCCACCAGCGACGGACGAGCGTCACCGCGTCCTGTTCCCGGCCTGATGCGGACAGGGCGTCGGCGAGGGCGAAGGCCCCGGCCGCCGTCGCAGGGTCGCGGCCGTCGAAGAAGGCGATCACGGTCTGCGGGGCCGCGTACCCGCGCGCCAGGGCGGTCTCCGCCTCCGTACGCCGCGATTCGGCGCGCGGCCACGCAGAGAAGGCGCGGTCCGCGACCTGAAGTTCGTCGAAGCTCATGGTCCGCCCCGACACGTCGATCACGGCCCATTCGATCAGCTTGCGCGCCGTGGGATCGGCCATCTGCTGGGCGAGGGCGCGTGCTCCGGCCACGTCGCGATTCCGCGCTGCGGCGAGGGCGCGCGGAAAGATTTCGGCGTCGGCGGACGACAGGACGCGGGCCTGCGGACGATAGGGAACCTCCTGAACGGGCGTCACCGCCGCGGCGATTTTCTCGGGCGCGGGCGCGAACAGGGCGGTCACGGCCGCCAGCAGGGAGGCGAGGAAGTTCTGGGCCATGCTTCTCCGGACCGGGTTGCGACCGCGCGGGCCCATCCCTAAACCTTCAATCGATCGGACGGCGGCGCACGCCGCGCCCCCTGACAGGACCCATCGTCACCATGACCGCCCCCTTGTTCAAGGGCGTGATCACCGCACTGATCACACCTCTTCGTGACGGCACCGTCGACGAAGCCGCCTTTTCGGCCCTGCTGGAACGTCAGATCGCGGCCGGGGTTCACGGCGTCGTGCCCATGGGGACGACGGGAGAAAGCGCCACGCTGACGCTCGACGAGCACAAGCGCGTGGTCGACCTATGCGTGGAAAAGGCGGCCGGGCGCATCCGCGTGATCGCCGGCGCGGGCTCGCCGTCGACCGACAAGGCGATCGATCTCGTCCGGCACGCCAAGACGACGGGCGCGGACGGCGCCCTGGTCGTCACGCCCTACTACAACCGGCCGTCCCAGGCGGGCCTCCAGGCCCATTTCCAGACCGTCGCGGACGCGGTCCAGCTGCCGCTGCTGCTCTACAACGTGCCCGGCCGGACGGGCGTCGACCTGTCGGACGACGTGACCATCTCCTTGTCGCAGCATCCGAACGTCGTCGGGATTAAGGACGCCACCGGCGACATGGGGCGCGTCAGCAGGATGCGGGCCGAGATCGGCGAAGGCTTCGCGCTGATCAGCGGGGACGACCCCAGCTTCCTAGGATATCTGGCCCACGGCGGCCATGGGGTGATCTCGGTCAGCTCCAACGTCGCGCCGGAGGGCATGGTCGCGCTGTTCGATGCGGTCCAGCGGGGCGATCTGGAGTCGGCGCGCCTGTGGCAGGACCGTCTGATCGCCCTGCACAAGGCCCTGTTTCTCGACAACTCCCCGGCCCCGACCAAGTACGCCCTTGCGAAGCTGGGTCTGTGCGGGGAGGAGGTGCGCCTGCCGCTGGCGCAGACGAACGACGCCGCCCGCCCGGTCATCGACCGCGCCATGGCCGCCGCAGGCGTGGCCTGATGGCGGAAAAGACGTCCCAGGCGAAGACGCTGGCGGAAAACCGTCGGGCGCGGTTCGACTATTTCCTGGAGGACTTCACCGAGGCCGGCATCCAGTTGCTGGGCACGGAGATCAAATCCCTGCGGGAAGGCCGCGCCAACATCGCCGAGAGCTACGTCGCTCCCGAAGGTCTCGAACTGGTCCTCATCAACGCCGACATTCCGCCCTACAGACAGGCGGCGCGCTTCAACCATGAACCGCGTCGGCACCGGAAGCTGCTTCTGCACAGAAAGCAGATCGACCGCATGATCGGCGCCGTTCAACGCGACGGCCAGACCATCATCCCCGTGCGGCTGTATCTGAACGACGCGGGCAAGGCGAAGATCGAGATCGCCTTGGCCAAGGGCAAGAAGTTGCACGACAAGCGCGAGGCGCAGGCCGACCGTGACTGGGCGCGCGACAAGGCGCGCCTTCTGCGGGACCGCGGCTAGCCGGCGTCAGCCCAGAGGCTGGGCCTCAATGACGCCGTCCAACGTCTGGCCGACGCCCGTCTGGGCGTACCAGCCGAGCGACGGACTGATGAACCGGTCGGCGGCGGCGCCGAGGGATGCGACGATCACGCACCCGACCACGACCCACATCGCCCCCCGACGTTCCGACGGCGTGAACACTCCATTCGACCTGCGCATGGCGAGCCTCCTCCAGGCCCGAAAACGCGACGCGGACGAGCCCGGTTGCACGACCGGCAGGCTACACCCGAGAGCGCCTGATTCGCGTGGCGGGAGAGCCACACTTCCCGCTGCGCGCCGGGCGACGTCGGGGAGGAGGTCGGCGAGGTCGATGAAGACGTCCGCCTGGCGCCGCAGCTCGTCCGCGATCTGGGGCGGCTGACTTTTCAGAGTGGACACGACGGTGACGCGCACGCCTTTGGCCTGCACCGCCTCCACCACCCGGCGGAAGTCGCCGTCGCCGGTGAACAGAACGACGTGGTCAAGCCGCGGCGCCAGATCCAGCAAATCCACGGCCATTTCCATGTCCATGTTGCCCTTGATGCGCGAGCGTCCGTCGGCGTCGATGAATCGGCGGGCGGGCTTCGTCACCACGGAAAAGCCGTTGTAGTCCAGCCAGTCGATCAGCGGTTTGACCGGCGAGAACTCCTCACCCTCCACGACGGCCGTGTAGTAGAGCGCGCGCACCAGCCGACCCTGTGCCGCGAAGCGCTCCCGCAGCTTGCTGAAGTCGAGATCCACGTGCAGCGCCCGCGTCGTCGCGTGCAGATTCGCCCCGTCGATGAAAATCGCGAGCCGATCTGGCATGATGGCGGTCATGGAAGCGTCTTTCGTCGACAACGGACGCCCGGGCGGGGCGGAATGCGTGACCGACCTCGATCTGGACGAGGCCGTCATCGTCGCCCTCGGCTGCAATGACAAGGGCCCGTGGGCGGACTGTCGCCAGGCGCTGGAGGCGGCGCTGGCCAGGTTCCGGGCCGAGGGCATGGACGTGGTGGCGCGATCGTCGTGGTGGCGGTCGGCGGCCTGGCCGGACCCGCATGATCCCCCCTTCCTGAACGGCGTGGTCGTTGTGCGGACGGAACTGTCGCCCGGCGACCTGATGGCGGCGCTGGGGCGCATGGAAGAATCGTTCGGTCGCGTGCGCGGCGAGGCGAAGAACGCGCCGCGAACCCTGGATCTCGACCTCATCGCCTATGGCCGACGCACGGGCGACCTCGACGGCCTGATCCTCCCGCATCCACGCGCTGCCGAGCGAGGCTTCGTCATGGGGCCGCTGGCCGAGATCGCGCCGGAGTGGCGGCATCCGACCTCCGCAGAGCCGGCGCGCATGCTCGCGGCGGCGGTCACCGTGGGCAAGGACGCGAGACCGGTCTGACCCGCCGTCTTTCCGCCTTCGCCGCGTTGCACAATGTCCCGCGAGCCGCTATTTTCAGCGGTTCTCTCCGCCTCCCGAGGAATTCATGGCCCGCGTCACCGTCGAAGACTGCATCGAAAAGGTCCCCAACCGCTTCGGCCTGGTGCTGCTGGCCGGTCATCGCGCCCGCAACATCGCGAACGGCGCGCCCCTGATGCTGGATCGCGACAACGACAAGAACCCGGTCGTCGCCCTGCGCGAGCTGGCCGAGGACGCGGTGAAGCCCGACGAGCTGTCGGAAGCGATCGTCACGACGCTGCAGCGCGTCGACGAGCGCACGGAGGCCGAGGACGAGGCGGAGACCGTCGCCCTGCTGGCCGAGCCGCAGCACATGAACATGGCCGAGGCCGAACTGATCCGGGCGCTGCAAAGCGATCGCGACGGCGGCCAGGAGGAGCGCTACTGACGCCGGACGGCGACAGCGGCGTCACCATCCTGCCGGCGCGCCAGAACGCGCCGGCCCCCCAGCCTGAGACGACCGGACCCGCCGCCACGCGCGCCAGGGTCATGCGTCAGTTCGAGCTGATCGAGGCCGTCAAGGCCTACGACCCGTCTGCCGACGAGGCGTTGCTGAACCGCGCCTACGTCTACGCCATGAAGATGCACGGCTCGCAGCTGCGCGCGTCCGGCGATCCGTACTTCGCGCATCCGATCCAGGTCGCCGGCATCCTGACGGACTACCGGCTCGACACGGCCACCATCGTCACGGCCCTGCTGCACGACGTGGTGGAGGACACCACGGCCACGCGCGACGACATCGCCGAGATGTTCGGCGAGGAGATCGCCGGTCTGGTCGAGGGGGTCACCAAGCTCAGCCGGCTCGAGCTGCAGGCCGAGCACACGCGGCAGGCGGAGAACCTGCGCAAGTTCATCCTGGCCATCTCGAAGGACGTTCGCGTTCTGCTGGTGAAGCTGGCCGACCGTCTGCACAACATGCGGACGCTGCAATACGTGAAGCCGGAGAAGCGCGAACGCATCAGCCGGGAAACGCTGGAAGTCTATGCGCCGCTGGGTCGGTCGATCGGCATCCACTCGATCGCGCAGGAGCTGGAGGAACTCTCCTTCGAGCACCTGAATCCGACGGCGCGCACCGCGTTGCAGCGCCGGCTGGACGCCCTGAAGCTCGAGCACGGCGAGGCGCTTGAAAAGGTGACGAAGGAGGTCGGCGCGGTGCTGGCCGAAGCCGGCATCGAGGCCCAGGTCATGGGCCGGCAGAAGACGCCCTATTCGATCTGGCGCAAGCTTCAGCGCAAGTCGGTCGGCTTCTCCGCCCTTTCGGACATCTACGCCTTCCGCGTGATCGTCGCCGACGACGCCGACTGCTATGCCGCGCTGGGCGTGATCCACCGGCGCTGGCCGATGGTGCCGGACCGGTTCAAGGACTACATCTCGACGCCGAAATCCAACAACTACCGGTCTTTGCACACGACGGTCGTGGGGCCGGGCGGCCTACGCATCGAGATGCAGATCCGGACCGAGGCCATGGATCGCGTCGCGGAGGACGGCGTCGCCGCGCACTGGGCCTACAAGAACCACGCCTATGGCTTCGACAAGGAGGCGATGGAGGCGGACGGTGGGCGCGACCCGCTGCAGAACCTCCGGCATCTGGTGCAGGTGGTCGAGAGCGGCGAGGGCCACGAGGCCAACGACGACTGGGTCGAGCACGCCAAGCTGGAGATGTACCTCGACCAGGTCTTCGTCTTCACGCCGAAGGGGGCGCTGATCACCCTGCCGCGGGGGGCCATGCCGCTGGATTTCGCCTATGCGGTTCACACCGGCATCGGCGAGACGGCCGTCGGGGTGAAGATCAACGGCGAGCTGAAGCCGATGCGCACGCCGCTGGTGAACGGCGACGTGGTCGAGATCGTGCGCGGCGCCAAGCGCGAGGTGCCGGCGGATTGGCGCAGCCTGACCGTGACCGGCCGTGCGCGGTCGGCCATCCGGCGCAACATCCGCACGACCGAGCGCACCGAATACCTCAAGCTGGGCAAGGCCACGCTGGAGCAGACCCTGGGCCGCGTGGGCAAGAGTCTGAAGGACGTGGCGCTGGCGCCCGCGCTCGAGACGCTGGCCATCGGCGGCGAAGACGAGCTGTTCACCGCCGTCGGGCAGGGCAAGGTGTCGCCGGCCAAGGTCGCCGAGACGCTGTTTCCGGCGCTGAAGGGCACGGTGAAGTCGGTCAAGGCGCGCAAGCGGATCAATGACGAGGAAGCCCGCCTCTTCGTCAACGGCGGCGGGTTGACGCCGGGGGTAAGCATCCACTTCGGCGCCTGTTGCTCTCCGCTGCCGGGCGATCGCATCGTCGGCATCCTGGAGCCGGGGCAGGGGCTCACCGTGCACACCATCGACTGCAATCGTCTGGCGGACGCGGCCGACGACGACACCATCTGGCAGGATCTGCAGTGGACGCCACGCGCGGAGACGAGCGGGCTGGCGGCGACGCGTCTGCGCACCACCATCCGCAACGCCCCCGGGGTGCTGGGCGCCGTGGCCACGCTGATCGGCGAGGCCGGCGGCAACATCCTGAACCTGAACATGACGCGCCGGCAGCAGGACTTCTTCGACGTCGACATCGACGTGGAGGTTCTGGACGCCCGGCACGCGACCAGCATCATGGCGGCCCTCCGCGCGAACCCGGCGGTGGACACCGTCGAACGCATCCGCGGCTGAGGCGTTCGCAGCCCGACATGACCGACCCGCATCCGCAAACCGCCGCCCAGCTGGCCTCGCCGTCCTATCGCCTCGCCGCCCTGGATCAGGACTTCCTGCTGTCGGAGGCGCTCCGTGGCGTCCGCTTCCAGCTTGAGTACGAAAAGGTCGAGAGCGCGCTGAAAGCCTGGGGCGTGCGCTCCACAATCGTCGTGTTCGGCTCGGCGCGCGTCGGCGTGGACGGCCAGGGTCGGCACGCGCACTGGTACGACGAGGCCCGCAAGTTCGGGAAACTGGCCTCGGAGCGGGGCGGAGCCATCAAGGGCGAGGTCGGGCAGCCGCGCGACAACGTGATCGCCACCGGCGGCGGGCCGGGCATCATGCAGGCGGCCAACCAGGGCGCGTTCGAGGCCGGCGCGCCGTCGATCGGCTTCAACATCACCCTGCCGCACGAACAGTTTCCCAACCCGTGGTCGACGCCGGAGCTGACATTCCAGTTCCACTACTTCGCCATGCGCAAGATGCATCTGGCGATGCGGGCCAACGCCCTGGTGGTGTTCCCCGGCGGGTTCGGCACGCTGGACGAGCTGTTCGAGATCCTGACGCTGCGCCAGACCGGCAAGGCGCCGGAGATCCCCATCGTGCTGTTCGACCGGTCCTACTGGGAGGGCGTGATCAACTTCGACGTCCTGATCGAACACGGCATGGTCAAGCCGGACGACATGCGGCTGTTCAGCTATGCCGACGACGCCGAGGCGGTCTGGGAAGCGCTGCTGGCCGCCGGGCTGAAGCCGCACGAAAGCATCGACAAGCCGGCATTGCCGCACACCAAGGTCAGGGCTAATCGGGAGGCATGACCTCCGACGACGTTCTGAACGAGTTCCGGGCCGCGGGCGCCCTGCGCGAAGGCCATTTCGTGCTGTCATCCGGCCTTCACAGCCCGGTCTTCCTGCAGAAGAATCTGGTCTTCATGGATGCGGAGCGGTGCGGCCGGCTGTGCCGGGCGCTGGCGGAGAAGATCGAGGCGGCGGTAGGCCCCGTCGACGTGGCGATCTCGCCGGCGGTCGGCGGGATCATCCCGGGCTATGAGACGGCGCGCTGGCTCAAGGTGCCGTCGATGTACGTCGAGCGCGAGGCCGGCGAATTCAGGCTGCGCAGGGGCTTCCACGTCGAGGCGGGCCAGAAGGTCGTGATGGTCGAGGACATCGTCACGACGGGGCTGAGCTCACGGGAATGCATCGCGGCGATCCGGGCGGCGGGCGGCGACGTGGTGGCCGCGGCGTGCATCGTCGACCGCTCGGGCGGCCGCGCCGACGTCGGCGTGCCGCTGGTGGCCCTCGCGACGCTGGACGTTCCGGCCTATCCCGCCGACGCCCTCCCGCCCGAATTGGCGGCCCTGCCGGTCGAGGATCCCGGCAGTCGGCGACTGTCGAAATAGGGCGGGCGATGACGGCGCACGTCAGGCTGGGCGTCAACATCGACCACGTGGCGACGGTTCGGAACGCGCGCGGCGGTTCGCACCCGGATCCGGTCAGGGCCGCGCGGGAAGCGCTGGCCGCGGGGGCGGACGGCATCACCGCCCATCTTCGGGAAGATAGACGCCACATCACCGACGCGGACATCGCCGCCCTGAGCGACCTGTGTGCCGAGGCCGGGCGGCCGCTCAACCTCGAGATGGCCGTCACCGAAGAGATGCTCGCCATCGCCTTGCGTCATCGGCCGCATGCCGCCTGCCTGGTGCCGGAGCGGCGCGAGGAGGTGACGACCGAGGGCGGACTGGCCGTGGCGGGGCACGAAGCGCGGATCGCGCCGGTCGTGAAAGCGCTGGCCGAAGCCGGCATCCGGGTGTCCCTCTTCATCGAGCCGAGCCCCTCGCAGGTCGAGGCCGCGCACGCCGTCGGCGCGCAGGTCGTGGAGTTCCACACCGGCCGCTATTGCCACCTGTCCGGGGACGACCGTCTGGCGGAGTTTGACCGCCTGCAGACGGCGGCCAGCCGGGCGGCGGGCCTCGGTCTGGAAGTGCATGCCGGGCACGGGCTGGACTACGTCACGGCCGTCGACATGCTGGCCATTCCCGAGGTGCGGGAGCTCAACATCGGCCACTTCCTGATCGGGGAAGCGGTGTTCGTTGGACTGGCGACGGCGATCGCACGGATGCGGGCGGCCATGGACGGAGCGGGTTCGTGATCGTCGGCGTCGGCGCCGATCTATGCGACATCCGTCGCATCCAGGAGTCGCTGGACCGGTTCGGCGACCGGTTCAAGCGGCGGTGCTTCACCGAGATCGAGCGCGCGCGTTCGGATCGCAAGCCGGACGCGGCCTGGAGCTACGCCAAGCGGTTCGCGGCCAAGGAGGCCTGCGCAAAGGCGCTGGGCACCGGCATGCGGCGCGACGTCTACTGGAAGGACATGGGCGTGGTGAACCTGCCGTCCGGGCGGCCGACCCTTGCCCTGAGCGGTCCGGCGGCGGAGCATCTGAAGCGGATGACCCCGCCGGGGCATGAGGCGACGGTGCACCTGACGCTCAGCGACGAGCATCCCTATGCGCTCGCCTTCGTGGTGATCGAGGCCTTGCCCGTCGCAAAATGAGACTATACGCCTGCGACGCCATGAAAACCCGCCGCAGCGCGGGTGGGGGACCCTCGAGATGAGCGACGTCGACAAGCCGCAGGACCACGCCGAGCCGGGACACGAGCCCCAGGCCGAGCCCCACCCCGCACCCGATGCGAACGGGCACGTCGAGCCCGAAGGCCAAGCCGACGGCACGCCGGCCGCCGACGTCCATACCGACGCCGAAGCCGGTGGGGACGTGACGCCCGATCCGGTGCAGTCCGTCAGCGACGGCCACGAGCCGACGCACGAGGAAGCGCCGCACGAGCCCGCTCCCACCCCGCCGGCGGAGCCGATGGCCGCCGCAGCCGTGGCCGGAAGCGCGGCCGCGTCCGCCGGTCGCGTCGACGCCGCCTCGCCGATCTGGAGCGATCACGGCGATGCGCGCGACCACGCGACGCCGACCCCGATCTACAAGGAGCGCAAGGCGAAGAAGGACAGGAAGTCCGGCGGTTCGGGCGACGAGTTCGCGGAAATCCTGAAGACGGTCTTCTTCGCCCTGCTGATCGCCGTGGTCCTGCGAGTGGTGCTGTTTCAGCCTTTCACCATCCCGTCGGCGTCGATGGAGCCCAACCTGTACGAGGGCGACTACATCGTCGTGTCGAAGTGGTCGTACGGCTATTCGAAGCACGCCATCCCGTTCAGCCCGCCGATCTTCGAAGGCCGCATCTTCAACAAGGCGCCGGCGCGCGGCGACATCGCCGTGTTCAAGCTGCCGCGCGACGACAAGACCGACTACATCAAGCGGGTGATCGGCCTGCCCGGCGACCGCGTGCAGATGATCGACGGCACGCTGCACATCAACGGCCAGCCGGTGCGCGACGTCGTGGTGGCCGCGTCGGAAGTCGGGGAGACCTTCGGCGCCCGTCCGGCGACCCAGCTGCGGGAGACTCTGCCCAACGGCCGCACCTTCACCATCCAGGACTTCGGACCGGGCGGCATGCTGGACTCGACGCCGGTGTTCGAGGTGCCGGCGGGTCACTATTTCATGATGGGCGACAACCGCGACAACTCGGTGGACAGCCGTGACCAGACCTCCCAAGGGGTCGGGCTGGTGCCGGAGGAGAACCTGATCGGCAAGGCCGAGATCATCCTGTTCTCGTGGTCCCCGGGGGCGTCGCTGTTCAACCCCGTCAGCTGGTTCAGCAAGGTGCGGTTCAGCCGCTTCTTCACGGACCTTGACTGACCCGCGGCAGAACCGTCGCGCGGACGCCGTCCGCGACCTGACCGCGCGTCTGGGCCACGCCTTCACGCGGCCCGAGCTGCTCGAGACCGCCCTGACCCACGCCAGCGTGGGCGAGGGCGCCGAGCGGGACGCGCGCGGTCGGCCCTTCGCGGACAACCAGCGTCAGGAGTTTCTGGGGGACCGGGTGCTGGGCCTGCTGGTGGCCGAGCGTCTGATGCGCGACCTGCCGGACGCCGACGAGGGCGAGATGTCGTCGCGCCTGCATGCGCTCGTCGACAAGGCCGCCTGCGCCCGGGCCGCCGAACGGCTCGGCGTCGGCCCGGCCATGCGGCTGTCGCCGGGAGAGACGAAACAGGGCGGCCGCCGTCGTGAGGGCGTGCTGGGGGACGCCATGGAGGCGATCCTGGCCGCGGTCTATCTGGACGCGGGGCTGGATGCGGCCCGCGCGGTGTTCGCACGGGCGTGGGCGGAGGAACTTGCGGCGCCGGCGAGGCGAAGCCTCAGCAACCCGAAGTCGGCGCTGCAGGAATGGTCGCTGGGCGGGGGACGCGGCCTTCCGACCTACCGCATCGTGGAAAGGACCGGCTCGGACCACGCGCCGACGTTCACGGTCGAAGTCCTGGTTCCGGGCCTGCAACCCTTGACCGGGCAGGGGCGCTCGCGTCAGGAGGCGGAGAAGGCGGCCGCCGCCGCCCTGTTGTCCAGTGAAGGCGTCATTTGACCGAAGACTCCACTCCCCATTCTCCTGGCCAGACCCGCGCCGGGTTCGCCGCCATCATCGGCGCGCCGAACGCGGGCAAATCCACCCTTGTGAACCGCTTGGCGGGCTCCAAGGTCTCCATCGTCACCCAGAAGGTCCAGACCACGCGGTTCCCGGTCCGCGGCATCGCCATGCACGGCGACGCCCAGATCGTGCTGGTGGACACGCCCGGGATCTTCAGCCCGCGCCGCCGACTGGATCGCGCCATGGTCGCCTCGGCCTGGGGCGGGGCGGACGACGCGGACGTGGTGGTGCATCTGGTCGACGCCGCGTCCCACATCGCCTCCGGGACGAAGGACGGCACGGCGGCCGACCGGCGCGGCGCCGAGGACACCGAGACCATCGTCAAGGCCCTGACCGAGGCCGGAAAGCAGGTGGTTCTGGCGCTGAACAAGATCGACGGCATGCGCCGCGATACCCTCCTGGCTCTGGCGCAGAAGCTGGACGCCACCGGCGCCTACTCCGAGGTCTTCATGATCTCGGCGGCGACGGGAGACGGCGTTGACGACCTGAAGGCGCGGCTGGCCGACGCCATGCCGGCGGGGCCGTGGCTCTATCCCGAGGATCAGGCCGCGGACGTGCCGATGCGCGTGCTGGCCGCCGAGATCACGCGCGAGAAGGTCTATCTGCGCGTCCACGAAGAGCTCCCGTACTCGGCCGCCGTGGAGACGACGGCCTTCGACGACCGCGCGGACGGGTCCGCCCGGATCGAACAGACCATCTACGTCGAGCGTGACAGCCAGCGGCCGATCGTGCTCGGCAAGGGTGGGCAGACGCTGAAGTGGATCGGCCAGAAGGCACGCGAGGACCTGACGGAGATTCTGGGCCGCCCGGTGCACCTGTTCCTGACGGTGAAGGTCGACCCAAAGTGGCAGGACAGCCGCGCCCTGTATGCCCAGTTCGGACTGGACTATGACGCCTAGTCCGGCGGCCCGCTGGGCCGGACCGGTTCTGGGGCTGGCGCTCGCCGTCGCGGCGCTCGCGGGCGGGGCCTGGTGGTGGACGTCGCAGGACAAGACCGCCGCCGCGGTCCCGGGCGCGCCCGAGCGGCCGCCGGCGGTCGTGGTCGAGGATCTGCCGATGTTGAAGGCGTCGCTGGACGAGCAGGCGGCGCGAGGACGTTTTGGCGGTGTGGTGCTGGTGGCGAAGGGCGACCGCGTCCTGTTCCGTCAGGCGTACGGGCTCGCGGATCGGGAGACCGGGGCCCCCGTCGAGCTGAACTCACGTTTCAGGCTGGCCTCGGTCAGCAAGCAGTTCACGGCCGCGGCGATCCTGCGGCTGCAGGACGAGGGCGTGCTTTCGGTAGACGATCCCCTGTGTCGCTGGATCCAGCCCTGTCCCGAGGCATGGGCGCCGATCCGGCTTCGTCACCTGCTGTCGCACACCGCAGGGGTGCCGGACCTGATGGCGCAGGCGAACTGGGGCCACCGCCGCACGACCCCCACGACGCTGGCGGATCTGACGACCGCATCCGGCTTCTATCGGCTGCAGTTCGAGCCGGGGACGAAAATCCGGTACTCGAACGCCGGCTACAACCTGCTGGCGGCCGTCGTGGAGGCGGCGAGCGGCATGGAGTTTCACGCCTGGCTCCAGGCGAACTTCTTCACGCCGCTGGGCATGCACGACACCGGCTATGACGGCTCCGGCACGATCGTCATGGGCTATGCCGATCTGGCCGGCGGCGTCACGCCCCAGCCGAACGCCAACGTCAGCGTCATCACCGGGGCGGGCGCGCTGTACTCGACGGTGGACGACCTGCTGGTCTGGAACCGCAAGCTGCACGGCGGCGGCCTGGTCTCGGACCGGAGCTATGCCGACATGATTCGCGACCATGGCCCGGCCGACGCGCCGCCGGAGCGGGGACGGCGGCGCCGCGACTGGGGCTACGGCCTGTTCGCCAACACGCTGGGCGATCGCGTAACCCCGGGGTTTCACGATCGCCAGATCTATCACACGGGGAGCTGGTCGGGGTTTCGCAACATGGTCGTTCATCAGCCGGAGACGGACGTGACGGTGATCGTGCTGTCGAACAACTACCACCGCCAGCCCGAAGTGTTCCTCGTCAGCCAGCAGGCGTTGGCCGAGACGCTGGGCCGGCCATTCCCGACCGCCCTGTTGCGCTAGCCGCCCTGGGCCCAGCGTTCCCGGCGCTTGAGCTCCGCGTCACTGGGCGGCTGCGTCTCGAAAGTGCCGACGGGCACGTCTCCGGCGCGGCGATAGGTGGCGAAGATCACGCCCTTTGGAGTGACGTGGCCCGTCTCCATCTCCCACGCGTGCGGCGACGCCCCGTGCTCGAACAGCCGGCGGCCTTCGCCGAGAATGACGGGGAAGGTGATGACCGTCAGCCGGTCGATCAGGTCGTGCGCCAGCAGGCTCCGTATCAACGTGCCGGATCCGTTGATCAGCAGGTCGCGATCGCCGTCGGCCTTCAGCGCGCGGACCGCGCCCGGCACGTCGCCTTCGAGGCGCTCGCTGTTGACCCAGGTCAGCGGCGTGCCCGGCCGGGCCGCCACGTATTTGGTCGCAGCGTCGAATGCGCGACCGATTTCGTCGCCCTGATACGGCCAGAAAGCGGAGAAGATTTCGTAGGTGCGGCGGCCCAGCAGCAGGTCGTAGTCGGAGCCCATGGCGCCGCCCATCAGGCCTTCAAGGGTCTCGTCCCACCACGGCGCGTTCCAGCCGCCGAAGCGGAAGCCGCCGGTCGGATCCTCTTCTGGCCCGCCCGGGGCCTGCATCACGCCGTCCATGGAGACGAAGACGGCGGCCCTGATCTGTCTCATCACGTCCTCCGCAGGGGGAGCAGTGCGCGCAGGTCCGCATCCCGCAGCCAGAGGCCGGCCCACATCACCAGGCCCAGCCACACGCCGAACAACGTATGACTGGCCAACGGGCTGCCGGCGTTCATGTGCGTGGCGATCGCGCCGCCCAGCAGGGCCGTCATCGTCACAGCGCCGAGAAGGGCCGTGCGCCGCCAGGCGTAGAGCAGCGTGCCGATAAGCTCGATCACGCCGATCAGCGGGATGTTCTCGTCGGCGACGCCGATCGGCCGCGAGGCTTCGCGCGCGATCTCCGGCATGAAGAATTTGGGCGCGACCGACGCGCCGAGCATGAAGAGTACGAACAGGGCGCTGAGCACCCGCCCCGTCCAGACGAGGGGTGTGGCCTTCATCACAATATCTCCGGGTGAGGGGAGGACGGCCGGGATCAGCCGTGCGGCGGCTTCCAGTCGGCCGATGGGATGGTGTTGATCATCCACGGCACGCCGAACCGGTCGACGAAGCCTCCGAAGCCGGGCGACCAGGGCGATTCGCCGAACGGCATGGACCGGGTTCCGCCGTCAGAGAGCTCGTCGTACCAGCGCCGCGCCTCGGCGAGGTCGGCCGTGTGCAGCGTGACGTCGAACCCGTTTCGGGGTTTGTCGTGGCCCGGCGCGAACTCCGGCAGCAGGTCCGATCCCATGAGCGACTGATCGCCGAGATCCATCCAGCAGTGCATGAGCCGGTCCTTGTACTTCGGATCGACCGGCATGCCGGGGAATCCCTCGCCGTAGGGGATGGCGGCCGTGATCTTGCCGCCCAGCACGCGGGCGTAGAACTCGAAGGCTTCCCGGCAATCTCCGTAGAAGCTGACGCTCGTCACGATCTTCATGGTCGTCTCCTCGCGTGAAGGGTTCAGTCGGGATTGGCGGCCAGCCAGGCCTCCAGCCGGTCGACCGTGGAGGTCCAGCCGTGGCGGTGGCCGGCAAGGCTGCGTTCGTTCTTCAGGCCCTCATGGGTGAAGTCCATGACGGTCCGGCCGTCATCCGTCTCAGAAAGCCGGACGGTCACCAGGGTGTCGACCGCCGGGCCGTCCTCGTGGTTCTCGCCCTCCCATCTGAAGGTGAAGGAGAGGCGTTCGCGTTCGACGATCTCGCGGTAGACGCCGCCCTGCCACAGCTCCTCGCCGGTTTCCGGCGAGCGCAGGCCGATGCGCCAGGCGCCGCCGACGCGGAAGTCAGAGGTCACGCTGAACGCTGGCCATTCGACCGGGCCCATCCACAGCACCAGTATCTCCGGCCGCGACCACGCCGACCACACCAGGGCGCGGGGTGCGTCGAAGGCGCGACGCATGTCCAGGCGGGGACGAAGGGCGAGATCTTCGGCAAGGGGCATGAGACGGGCTCCGGTCGGTCAGTCGCTCAGAAGGTCTTCACGATCTCGTTGAGCTGATCGGCGACCTGACCCCAACCCTCGTGGAAGCCCATTTCGACGTGCTGCTTCATCGTCGCCTCGTTCCAGTGGCTGGCCGTGGCCTTGTAGCGGGTCTTGCCGTCGCCGGCGGGTTCGAAGTCGATCCGGGCCACCATGAACGGGGCCCCGGCCGGTTTCCAGTCGGGCGTGAAGGCGTCGGTCGAGATCAGGCGGCGGTTCTCGACCACCTCCAGAAACACGCCGGAGTTCGGGAAGACCTCGCCTTCGGGCCCGTGCATCACGAAGTTGAAGCGGCCGCCCGGGCGGGGCTCGATCACCGCGTCGGTGATGCTCCACGGCCTGGGCGCGAACCACTGCGACAGGATCTCAGGGTCCGTGTAGGCCCGGAAGACCTTTTCCGGCGGGGCGTCGATGACGCGCTCCAGAACCAGGTCGAAGGCGTGGGCGACCCCGTCGGTGTCGCAGGGATTGGTCTCAGTTCCGTTTGCCATCGTCGTTTCCTTTCTGAACCTTGCGCAGATAATCTTCCAGGCGATCGAAGCTCTGGTCCCAATAGCGGCGGTAGTGCTCGATCCACTCCGCTATGCCCTTCAGGGCCATCGGCTCCAGTCGGGCGGGGCGCCACTGGGCCTCCCGTCCGCGGCTGATGAGCCCCGCCTTTTCCAGAACCTTCAGGTGCTTCGACACGGCCGGCAGGCTGATGTCGAAGGGCTCGGCCAGCTCGTTCACCGACGCCTCGCCCTCACACAGCCGGGCCAGAATCGCGCGACGGGTCGGGTCGGCGAGGGCGGCGAACTTGAGGCTCAGGGGATCGGAGGACATGGCGGACCGGTGGTGAACTGATCGGTTAAATGCACCGATCGCCGTTTGTTGTCAACCGTTCGGTTAAATACCGTCGCGCGGCCTAGGCTGTCGTCGAAGGAGCTCGCCATGTCCCTGATCCTCGCTCTCGTCGCCGCGCTGGCCGCCGATCCGGAGACCGCCGCGGTCGAGGCCGCCATAGACCGGATGCATCAGGCGGCTTCAGCCGCCGACGGCGCGGCCTATTTCTCTCAGTTCACCCCGAACGCGCGGTTCGTCGGCACCGATGCGAGCGAACACTGGCCGCTGCAGGATTTCCGCGCCTATGCGGAGCCGTATTTCGCCCGGGGTCGCGGCTGGACCTACGTGCCCCGCGATCGGGTGGTGACGATCGCGCCGATCGACTGCCGCTGCGTGGCCTGGTTCGACGAGAAGCTGACGAACGAGAGCTACGGCGATCTGCGGGGATCAGGCGTTCTGCGCCTGACGCCGGACGGCTGGAAGATCGAGCAGTACGTGCTCAGCTTGACCGTACCGAACGATCGAGCGGCTCGCGTGGTTGAGGTGATCGCCGCTCCCGCCGAATGAGGGCGCCGTCGGCCTCGTCCTCGATGACGCGATCGATGCCCTCGTTGGTGCGGGCGTCGATGGCGAGCATCTGGCGCTCCAGCTCATACCCCTCGTCCATCAGCTTCATGGCCTCGATGCGCCGGGCCTCGAACTGGGCGAAGACGCCGCGGTTGCTGAACATGAACAGGCCGCCCATCGGCTGCCACGACCCCTTGTTGGCCTCCAGCATGTTCAGGTGCGCGTCCAGAAGATCCAGCAGGCGGGCCTGCACTTCCCAGTAGCGCGTGAGCAGCGGAGCCTTGTCCCCGGCGCCGATGTCGAACCGTTCCAGCACGGCGGTCCGGGAATAGCGGTCCATCACGTTCTCCTCGAGAACCGTGCGCGCGGCGGCGTCGGCGGCCGCCAGCCGGGCCGGCGCCTCCGTCACCAGCTGGCGCGCCTGCGCCAGACGTTCGCGGGCCTCGCCGAAACCGCCGTCGCGGTCCAGTCCGCGCGGGCTGAAGGAGCTGCGCCCCATCGTGAACGCCAGCTGCCGGTGCACGGCCTGATACGCCCAGGTCTGCTTGTTGCGGGAATTGGTCAGCGCCTCGACCAGCCGCACGGCATAGCCGGCGCGATCCGCCTCCATCGTGCGGGCCACGGTCTGCGGCGCTCCGGCCAGCAGGGCGACGCCCGCAAGACCGGCCGCGTAGGCGAGGCCGTTGCGCCGGTTCGCGGGCTGCAGGATCAGGGCGTTGACCAGTCCGCCGACCGCCGCCGCGATCAGCAGCGAGGTCAGGACCAGGGCGCCGACGGAGGTGATCCAGATCGTCAGGCTGCCGGCGTCCGTGCCGTCGCCGAAGGCCTCCGCCTCCAGCGCGCCCGACGTCCACCACGCCGCGCCGGCCACCAGAACGGCGCCGACGGCCAGAAAGGGCCAGCTGGGCACCTTGGTCTGCCACGCGCGGCGACGGGATCCTGAGTACATGTCCATGATGAGCCTCCCCACCGCGGAGCTAAGCGTGACCGCCGGCGGGATGGCAAGAGGGGTTGCGTCGGCCAGTCGGACCGCTAAGGCGGGGGCATGGAGATCAGCGACGAAGCCGTGGTGCTGGCCGCCCGGGCGCACGGCGACACCGGCGCCGTGGTCGATCTCCTGACCCGGGACCACGGTCGGCGTACGGCCTATGTGGCCGGCGGCGCGTCCCGACGCATGAAGTCGTTCCTCCAGCCCGGGGCCCGCGTCGCTGTCGAGCTGAGGGCGCGGACGACGGACCAGCTCGGCTCGGCCCGGCTTGAGCCGATGGGGGAGGGGCCCAGCGCCCTGTTCGACGATCCGCTGGCCCTTCTCGGCCTGTCGTCCGCGGCGGCCGTGGCGCAAGCCGCACTGCCGGAGCGCGAGGCCCACCCAGGCGCCTTCCTGGCCTTCGAGGCGCTGACGTCGGCGCTGGCGCTGCGCGACCTCTGGCCCGCCGTCTACGTGCGGTTCGAAAGCGGCCTTCTGGAGGAGCTGGGGTTCGGCCTGGACCTGACCAGCTGCGCGGTGACCGGAACGGTCGACGATCTCGCCTGGGTCAGCCCCCGCACCGGGCGCGCCGTATCTACGGAGGCGGGGACGCCCTATGCCGAAAGGCTGCTGCGCCTGCCGGCGTTCCTGCTGGGGGCCCAGGCCGGCGTCGCGGACGGCGACGTGCGCGACGGCCTCGCCCTGACCGCGCATTTCCTTCAGCGCTGCGTGTTCGATCCGCTGAATCGCCCGCTGCCCGAGGCCCGCGACCGGATGGTGGAGCGGCTGCGGGCCGCGCGGCTGGCTTGATGACCGGAATGTAATTCGTGCGCGCGTGACTTGCGCGCGTCGCCGATGTTAGCTGCGCGCCGAAAAGTTCGGGGAATTCTCACCATGTTCAAGCGCGTCTTCGTCGCCGGCCTGTCGGCGCTCCTGCTCGCGGGCGCCTCGTCCGCCGCTCTCGCCCAGTCCGTGGAAGCCCAGCTGGGCGATCGGATGAAGGGGCACATCACCTATCTGGCCTCGGACGAGCTGGAAGGTCGCGACACCGGTTCGGCGGGGCACATCCTCGCCGCCGAATACGTCGAGCGTCACTACGCCGAGTTCGGCCTGAAGCCGCTGGGCAACGCCGAGGGCACCAGCTGGCGCCAGCCGATCACCTTCGCGAACATCACCACGACCGGCGGCACGATGCGGGTCGGCGACAAGGTCTTCAACCAGGCGGAACACGCCGCCCTGTACAGCACGGTCATCGGCGAGCAGTCGTTCGACGCCGAGATGGTCTTCGTCGGCCATGGCGTCGTCGCGCCGACGGAAGGCATCGACGACTACGCCGGGCTGGACGTGCGCGGAAAGATCGTCGTGGTCCTGTACGACATGCCGCAGGGTCTGCCGAGCGAGCTCAGCGCGCACATCCAGTCGTCCAAGGCGACGACGGCGGCCGAGCGCGGCGCCATCGGCGTCCTGACTCTGTTGCCCGCGCAGGCGCGCCCGGCGCCGTGGTCCTATCTGATGACCTTCCTCGGCGAGCCGCAGATGAAGTGGACCGACGCCCAGGGACGCCCGCAGTCCGACGCGAAGGGCCTGCAGTTCGAAGGATACCTGAGCACGCCGATGAGCGACGCCCTGTTCGCCGGCGCGCCGGCGTCGGCGCAGGAAGTCCAGACGAAGGGCGCCACGGAGCGCGTTCAGGGCTTCGCCCTGCCGGGCCGCATGAGCGGCACGATCTCCACGACCGCCGAAATGATCGAGAGCCCCAACGTCGTCGGCGTGCTTGAAGGCTCGGACCCCGAGCTGAAGAACGAGTACGTCGTCGTCCTCGGTCACCTCGACCACGAGGGCGTCGATCCCGAGCAGGAGGGAGAGGACAAGATCTTCAACGGCGCCATGGACAACGCGTCCGGGATCGCCACCATGATCGAGGTCGCCCGCGACCTCTCGACGAACCGTCCGAAGCGCTCCGTGATCTTCCTGGCAGTCACCGGGGAGGAGAAGGGCCTGCTGGGCTCCAGCTACTTCGCCGCCAATCCGACCGTGCCGATCGAGAACATCGTCGCCGCCGTGAACCTGGACATGCCGATCCTGACCTATGCCTTCGAGGATCTGGTGGCGTTCGGCGCGGAGCACTCGACGCTGGGCGTGGTGGTGAAGCAAGCGACCGAGGCCGTCGGCGTCGGCCTGACGCCGGATCCCACGCCGGAAGAGGCCTTCTTCGTCCGCTCCGACCACTACGAGTTCGTCAAGGCCGGCGTGCCGTCGGTCTATCTGGACCCGGGTCCGGCCGGTCCGGGCGAGGCGGCCAGCGCCGACTTCCTCGAGAACCACTATCACAAGGTCTCCGATGAGGTGACGCTGCCGTTCGACTGGAATGCGGCCGGCCGCTTCGCCGTCGTCAACACCTCCATCGCGCGGACCATCGCCAACGGCGAGCGGCCGATGTGGTACGCCGACAGCCCGTTCGCCTCGCCGGATCGTCCCACGGCCCAGCGCCCGGCCAACTGATCCACAGCTGAACGCAGGCAATCGCGGGCGGGTCGCTTAGACTGAAGCGCCCCGCTTTCGATTCGTAAGACCGGAATGACCATCCACGCCCCGCCGCCCGAAGGCGGCCGCATCGTCGAAGAGCCCATGGGCGAGGCGCTGAGCCGGCGCTACCTGGCCTACGCCCTGTCGACCATCACGAACCGGGCCCTGCCGGACGTGCGAGACGGGTTCAAGCCGGTCCATCGCCGCATCCTGTACGCCATGCACCAGATGCGGCTGAACCCGCAGGCGGCGGCGCGGAAGTGCGCCAAGGTGGTCGGCGAGGTGATGGGCGGCTATCACCCCCACGGCGACGCCTCGATCTATGACGCCCTCGTGCGGCTGGCGCAGGACTTCTCGCAGCGATATCCCCTGGTCGACGGGCAGGGCAATTTCGGCAACGTCGACGGCGATAACGCCGCGGCCATGCGCTACACCGAGTGCAAGCTGACCGCGGCCGCGACCCTGATGCTGCAGGGCATCGATCAGGACGCCGTCGACTTCCGCCCCACCTACGACGACCAGGATCAGGAGCCCGTCGTCCTGCCGGCGGGATTCCCCAACCTGCTGGCCAACGGCTCGTCGGGCATCGCCGTTGGCATGGCGACGTCCATTCCGCCGCACAACGCCGCCGAACTGATCGACGCCTGTCTGGAACTGCTGAAGCGTCCGGAAACGACGACGGAGGAGCTGGTGGCCCTCGTGCCCGGCCCCGACTTCCCGACGGGCGGGGTCGCGGTCGAAGGGCACGCCAGCCTGCTGGACGCCTATGAGACCGGACGTGGCGGCGTCCGCCTGCGCGCGCGCTGGGAGACCGAGGACCTCGGCCGGGGCATGTGGCGGATCGTCGTCACGGAGGTGCCGTACCAGGTTCAGAAGGGCCGCCTGATCGAACAGCTTGCCGAGCTGATCGAGCAGAAGAAGTCGCCCCTGCTGGCCGACGTGCGCGACGAGTCGGCCGAGGACGTGCGCATCGTTCTGGAGCCCAAGAGCCGCACCGTCACGCCCGACGTGATGATGGAGAGCCTGTTCCGGCTGTCCGATCTGGAGATCCGCTTCCCGATCAACATGACCGTTCTGGACGCGGACGGCACCCCGCGCGTCATGGGCCTGAAGCCGTGCCTCGTCGCCTTCCTGGATCACAGGCGGGAGGTGCTGCTTCGCCGCTCGCGTTGGCGGGCCGACAGGATCGAAGCCCGCCTGCACCTGCTGCAAGGCCTTCGTATCGTCTTCCTGAACCTCGATGAGGTGATCCGGATCGTGCGCGAGGAGGAGACGCCGAAGGCCGTCCTGATCGCCCGGTTCGGCCTGACCGAGACGCAGGCGGACTACGTGCTGGACACACGCCTGCGTCAGCTGGCGCGGATCGAGGAAGTGGCGATCGAGAACGAGTTCAAGGCCTTGTCGGAAGAATTGGCCGGCCTGAACGAAATGTTCGCATCCCCCGCCAGGCAGACGAAGTTGCTGGCCGTCGGGCTTGAGGACGTGCGCAAGGCGCTCGTGTCGCCTCGTCGGACGACCATCGCCGAGGCGGTCGACCTTTCGGCCCCGACTCCCATCGACGCCTTCATCCCGCGCGAGGCCATCACCGTGATCCTGTCGGAGCGGGGCTGGATCCGGGCCGCGAAGGGCAAGGTCGAGGATCCGTCGGAACTGAAGTTCAAGGAGGGCGACGCCCTGGCCTTCCTCGTCCCCGCCTGGACGACGGACAAGCTGCTTGTCGCCGCGTCGGACGGCCGGATCTTCACCGTGGGCGCGGACAAGCTCGCGTCCGGGCGCGGGCACGGCGAGCCGCTGCGCCTCATGATCGACCTCGACGAGAAGGCGGACATCGTGAACCTGCTGGCCCACAGGCCGGGTGGGAAGCTGTTGGTCGCGTCCAAGGCCGGTTACGGCTTCATTGCGCCGGAGGACGAGCTGCTGGCCCAGAAGCGCGGCGGCAAGCAGGTGCTGAACGGCGAGATGCTGGCGGCCATCCGGGTGTCCGGCGACCACGTCGCCACCGTCGGGGACAACATCAAGGCGCTGGTGTTCCCGCTGGCGGAGCTGCCGGAGATGGGGCGCGGCAAGGGCGTCAGGCTGCAGAACTTCAAGCAGGGCGGCCTGGCCGACGTAACGGTCTTTTCGGCCGACGCCGGGCCTGAATGGGTCGACGGCGGCGGGCGTCGCCGCAACTGGCCGGACTGGAAGGACTGGCTGGGCAAGCGGGCCCAGTCCGGACGTCAGGGGCCGCGCGGTCTACGGAAGTTCCGCTAGGTCGGGCAGGGGCTCCCACCCGGAGCGCGTGAGCGCCTCCAGCGGACGGAAGCGGGCCTTGTAGTCCATGGTCCGCGACCCCTCGACCCAGTAGCCGAGATAGACGAAGGGCAGGCCCAGACTGCGCGCCTGAACGACGTGATCCAGAACGGCGAAGACGCCCAGGCCGCGCTTCTCCTCCGCCGGGTCGAAGAAGCTGTAGACCATGGACAGGCCGTCCGAGAGCACGTCGGTCAGGGCCACCCCCATGAGCCGGCCCGGGCCGCCGTCGACGGAGGGAAGGCGGTATTCGACGAGGTGCGTCCGAACCGCCGTGTCCTCGACCATGGAGACGTAGTCGAGCCAGCCCATGTCGCTCATGCCCCCGGTCGGGTGCCGGGCGCCGAGATAGCGGCGGAGCAGGTCGAACTGCTCGACGGTCGCCTCGGCCTCCACGAAATGGCGCACCAGATCGGCGTTGCGGCGCAGCGTCCGAAGACGGCTTCGCGACGGCTTGAACCGCGCCAGCGGAATGCGCACGGACACACAGGCGTCGCAGGCGTCGCAGGCCGGGCGGTAGGCGATGTTCTGGCTGCGGCGAAAGCCGGCCTGCGTCAGCTCGTCGTTGACCCAGGCGCCGTCGGAGAAGGGCAGGTTGGCGAAGACCTTCCGTTCCGTCCGGTCCGGCAGATAGGGACAGGGGGCCGTCGCCGTCATGTAGAACCGCAGCTGACGACGCGGGACGTGCTGGGTCACGGCCGTTTCCGAGAGGATCCGTGGCGAGGGAGCGGACTCATCGCCGGATTTGAACCCGCCCGGAAGGCGTGGGCAAGGCGTTTCGCGGGGCGACCCCCGCGCGTCACAGGCTTGTGTCGCGCGGCAGAACCGGCGCCTCCCGCAGCAGGACGATCGAGATGCGGCGGTTGCCGGCCAGGCTGGGGTCGTCCGGATAGAGCGGATCGGACCCCGCCTTGCCCGACACGGAGTAGACCCGATCCGGATCGACCCCGGCGGCCTGCAGCAGCAGACGCGACGCGTCGGCGCGCTGGGCCGACAGGGACCAGTCGCCCGGCGCGCTGGCCCGGCTGGACCCGGCCACCGCGCTGGTGTGGCCGGTGATGGAGATGCGGTTCGGCAACTGGACGATGACCTTGGCCACCGCGCGCAGCAGCAACTGCGCGCGCGCATTCGGGCGCGCCGAGTTCTGGTCGAACATGGAGCGGCCCTCCTGATCGACGATCTGGATGCGCAGCCCTTCCGGCGTCTGATCGATGATCAGCTGCTTCGACAGCTCCGCCAGCTCGGGCATGGACTGCATCGCCTGGCGCAGCGAGGCGGCCGCGGAGGCGAACTCGGCCGCTTCTCTTCGTGCGATCTCCTCGCGCAGATCTTCCTCGCTGGCGGCGGCCAGGTTCGAGCTTTGACCCGCCTCCTGCGGCGCGTCCGGCGGGGCTTCGGGGGCCAGTTCGGTGATCACCGACATGGAGCCGGAGCCCTTGGCTCCGTCATCGCCCAGGGAGGTGCCCCCCAGGATGCCGCCGGAGCCCGAGGTCGTGGCCGACACGCTGGCCGGGGCGAAATATTCGGCGATGCCGCGCTTCTGCTCCGGGTCCGTGGTGTTGATCAGCCACATCAGCAGGAAGAAGGCCATCATCGCGGTCACGAAGTCCGCATAGGCCACCTTCCACGCGCCGCCGTGATGGCCGTGGCCCGCGACCTTCTTGACCTTCTTGATCAGGATCGGGCGGTCGCTGGGGGTCATGGACGTCCTGTCGGCGCGAGAGTCGTCGGGACCATCGCGGGAACAGGGTTAAGGCGGCGTTTCCCATGGCGGCCACGACGGAACTCCACGGCGGGTTGAGACGGGCGGCGAAGACCCTTAGGTGCGAGGCATGTCCCTGGAACCCGTGCCCGAAGATCTGGCCGATGCCTCGCTGGCCTATCGTCGCGCGCTGGGCGCCTTTCCCACCGGCGTGTGCGTCATGACCGTGGACGGACCCGACGGTCCGGTGGGCATCACCGCCAACTCGTTCGCGTCGGTGTCGCTGGAGCCGAGATTGATCCTCTGGTCCATCGCGCTGTCCAGCGAGCGGATGCCGGCGTTCGCCGCCGGGGAGCGTTTCGCCGTGCACGTGTTGACGGCCGACGACGCGGAACGGGCGGACCGCTTCGCCCGCGGCGACTGTCGCCTGACGCCGGACGACGCGGAGTTGAGGCCCGGCGTCGCGCCGCGACTGGCCGGCGTACTGGCACGGCTGGACTGCTGCGTGCACGCAAGGTCGGAGATCGGAGATCACCTGGTCCTGGTCGGGCGCGTCGAGGCGTTCGAAGCCTCCGCCGGCGAGGCCCTGACGTATTTTCGCGGTCGCTACGGCCGGGCGTCGTCGGAGATTTCGGCATGAGGATCGGCTTCGTCGGGATGGGCGTCATGGGCGCGCCGATGGCAGGGCACCTGCTGAAGGCCGGTCACGAGGTGACCGGCTTCAACCGATCGTTCGAGAAGGCCGCGCGCTGGGCCGAGCGGCATGGCGGACGCGCGGCGCAGAGCGTGGCGGAAGCGGCCGACGGCGCCGAACTTCTGATCCTGTGCGTCGGCGCCGACGAAGACGTGCGTCAGACGGTGTCGGCGGGCCTGCAGGCGACCGCCACCGGCGCGGTCCTGGTCGACCACACGACCACGTCCGCCGTCGTGGCGCGCGACATGTCGGACCTTTCGGAGGCCTCCGGCCGAAGCTTCCTCGACGCTCCCGTCTCGGGCGGACAGGCCGGGGCCGAAAGCGGGAAGCTCAGCGTCATGGTCGGCGGTGACGCGGATGCGCTGGATCGTGCGCGCCCGGCCTTGGAGGCCTATTCGAAGGCGATCCGCCACATGGGTCCGGCCGGCGCCGGTCAGCTGACCAAGATGGTCAACCAGATCTGCATCGCCGGCGTCGTGCAGGGACTGGCCGAAGCGGTCCACTTCACGGAGCGGGCGGGCCTCGATCCCGAAGCCGTGCTCGCCGCCGTGTCGCAGGGCGCGGCCCAGAGCTGGCAGATGGACAATCGCTGGAGCACGATGAGCCGCGGCGAGTTCGAATTCGGATTCGCCGTGGACTGGATGCGCAAGGACCTCGGTCTCGTGCTCGACGAGGCGCGGCGCAACGGCAGCCGACTTGCCCTGACGGCCCTGGTCGACCAGTTCTATGCCGAGGTGCAGGCGATGGGGGGATCGCGATGGGACACGTCGAGTCTGGCGGCGCGGCTGGGCGACCGGACCGCGAGCGGCTTTGGGAGCTCTGGCGCGCGCTGATAAAGCCGTTCGGGGCCTGGATGCTGATCCCCTCCAGCTTCGTCACCCCCGGCGCATGGGGGTACTTCGGGGTGGATTTTCTGAGCGGCTTCCGCGCCAACCCGTCGACCCACAAGACCTTCGACGCCTTGGGCGACCTGGATGGGGCGACCTTTGACGCCCTTTCGGCGCTCGCCAACCTGAACGCCCGGCGACAGGAGCAGATGCTGAAGGCCGTCGTCATCGGCTACCTGACCATTCCGGTCACCGTCCTCGCGGTCGTGGCCGAGGTGGCGGGCGACAGCCTGCTCGTCTTCGCGCGCGCTCATATGCGGGACGTGATCATCATCGCAGCCATGGCCGCCCTCGGGCCGCTTGGCTACTTCCTCAGCAGCTGGCGCTCGCACCAGATCGTCGGCGTGCTCGACCTGATCCGGATCGAGCGCGGGCAGGCGCCCTACACGGCGCTGGAGCTCCGCGACGACTAGGTTCAGACGTCGAGAAACTTCACCTCGCCGGAATGCATCTGCTTCACGGCGGCCACGATCTTCAGCGTGCCGGCCTCGACGGCGTCGGCCAGGCTGGCGTCGGCCGTGGCCAGCTTGCGGGCCACCCAGCGGGCGTTCTCCTCGACTGGCACGCCGTCATGCGCCCGCGCAGCCAGAACCGGCGGGATGATCGGCACGATCATCTCCTCCAGAGACGGATCCAGCGGCGCGCCGTCGACGATCGATTCGGCCGCGGCGACGGCGCCGCAACCGGTGTGGCCCATGACCACGACCAGCGGGCATTTGAGGTGCTTCACGGCGTAGACGATCGACGACAGTCCGCGGCGGTCCACCGTGTTGCCGGCCACCCGAATGGAGAACAGACGGCCGAAGCCCTGGTTGAACAGGATGGTCGGCGGCGTGCGGCTGTCGGCGCAGCCGACGACCGTGGCGATGGGGTTCTGGCCGCCCTGCAGGTCGTCCAGATCGCCCGCCTTGACGTGCCCCAGGTTGTTCTCGCCGCGGAGGAAGGCGGCGTTACCGTCCCGCAGCAGCTGCAGGGCTTCTTCGGGCGCGGGGCCTCGCGCGATCGGCGGGGCCATGGTGGTTTCCTCAACGGCCGCGTCCACGGGAGGCGGCGGCGTCTCGACCGTCGGGCTGGACGACCCGGACTTCTTCCTGCCGAACCCGAACATGGCGCACCCCCTGCGTCAGACTGAGCGGCCGCCGTCTTCACAGCGTGGCCGTTAACCGTCAAGTCCGAACTCAGCCGCCCAGCAGCCGGGCCGCGTGCGGTGCGAAGTAGGTCAGGACCCCCGCGGCTCCCGCGCGCTTGAAGGCGTGGAGGCTTTCGAGGATGGCGCGGTCCTCGTCCAGCCAGCCGTTGGCGGCGGACGCCTTCATCATCGCGTACTCGCCGGACACCTGGTAGGCGAAGGTCGGCACCCTGAAGGCCTCCGACACGCGCTGGACGACGTCGAGATAGATCATCCCCGGCTTGACCATCACCGCGTCGGCGCCTTCGGACAGGTCCATCGCGACCTCGCGCAGGGCCTCGTCGGTGTTGGCGAAGTCCATCTGATAGGTCTTCTTGTCCCCGGTCAGGGCCTTGGCCGAGCCGACCGCGTCGCGGTAGGGGCCATAGAAGGCCGAGGCGTATTTGGCGGCGTAGGACAGGATCAGCGTGTCCTGGAACCCGTTGGCTTCCAGGGCCTCGCGGATCGCCTGGACCCGGCCGTCCATCATGTCCGACGGGGCGACCACATCCGCGCCGGCGTGGGCGTGGATGAAGGCCTGCTCGGCGAGCCGTTCCAGGGAGGCGTCGTTGACGATGCGCCCGTCCTCCAGCACCCCGTCGTGGCCGTGGTCGGTGTAGCAGTCCAGCGCCACGTCGGTGATCACGCCGATCTCCGGCGCTGCGTCCTTGATGGCCTTGATGCAGTCCGGGATCAGGCCGTCGGGGTCGGTGGCGCCCGTGCCCGTGCCGTTCTTGATCGCCGGATCGACGTTGGGGAACAGCGCCACGGCCGGGATGCCCAGGTCGCGCGCCTCCTTCGCCGCCTCGGCCGCGGCCCGGGGCGACAGGCGGAAGACGCCGGGCATGGAAGGCACCGCGATCCGGTCGTCCTCGCCGTCGTGCACGATCAGCGGCCAGACCAGATCCGCGGGCGTGAGCACGGTCTCGGCCACCAGCCGCCGCACCCAGGGACTGGCTCGCAGTCGGCGCGGGCGAGCGAAGGGGAAGGCGGCGGGCTGGAACGGCACGGTCATGGGCGGCGGTTTAGCTTCCTTCTCCCCCTGCGAGAAGGTTTGGCCTAGAAGCCGACGAAAGACTCGAGGAAACGCTTCATGGACTTCGCCCTCACCGACGACCAGCGCGCCATCCAGGACGCGGCGCGCGCCTTCGCCGACGCCGAACTGGCGCCGCATTCGGCCGAGTGGGACGAGACCAAGCACTTCCCCGTCGACGTCATGCGCCAGGCCGCCGAGATGGGCTTCTGCGGCATCTACACGGGCGAGGAGCACGGCGGTATGGCGCTGGGCCGCGTCGAGGCGGCGGTGATCTTCGAGGAGCTGGCGCGGGGCGACGTGTCGACGGCGGCCTTCGTCTCGATCCACAACATGGCCACGTGGATGATCGACGGCTTCGGGTCCGACGATCTCCGCGCCCGCTATGTGCCGGCGCTGACGACGATGGAGAAGATCGCCAGCTACTGCCTGACCGAACCCGGCTCGGGCTCAGACGCCGCGGCCATGCGCACGACGGCGACCCGCGACGGCGAGCAGTGGGTGCTGAACGGGTCCAAGGCCTTCATCTCCGGCGCCGGGACCAGCGACGTCTATGTGGTCATGGCGCGGACGGGGGAGGCGGGTCCGAGGGGCATCAGCGCCTTCGTCGTCGACCTGGGCACGCCGGGCCTCTCGTTCGGCGCGCAGGAGAAGAAGATGGGCTGGAACAGCCAGCCCACGGCCATCGTCAGTTTCGACGATTGCCGCATCCCTGCGGCCAACCTGCTGGGCAAGGAGGGCGACGGGTTCCGCTATGCCATGATGGGCCTCGACGGCGGACGTCTGAACATCGCCGCCTGCTCGCTGGGTGGAGCGCGGCTGGCGCTGGAGACGGCGCAGATCTACGTCGCCACGCGAAAGCAGTTCGGCAAGTCACTGAACGAGTTCCAGAACATCCAGTTCAAGCTGGCCGACATGGCGACCCAGCTGGAAGCCGCGCGCCTGATGGTGCTGCGGGGAGCCTGGGCGATCGACACGGGGCATCCGGAGAAGACCAAGTGGTGCGCCATGGCCAAGCGCCTGGCCACCGACGCCTGCTTCCAGATCGCGGACGAGGCGCTGCAGATGCATGGCGGGTACGGTTATCTGAAGGACTATCCGCTGGAGCGCATCGTGCGTGACCTGCGCGTCCACCGCATCCTGGAGGGGACAAACGAGATCATGCGGGTCATCACCGCCCGCGAGATGATGCGGCAATAAGGCGGCGTCAGCTTTCGTCGGCATACGGCGACGCTCGCCCGTGACCTGATGGCTTCAGCAACACGGAGCCACCGCCATGCGTCTCATGATCCCGCTCGTCGCCGTCGCCTGCCTGATCGCCGGAACGGCGCAGGCCCAGGAGTACCGGTTCAGCGCCAATTCCAGCCGCGGCTATTCGGCCGTCGACGTCGACCTGCCCAACGTGCAGGTGTCGCGTCGGGCCGACAATCTGGTGGTGTCGGTCCGGGTGGCCTGCGACACGCGCGAGGCGGCCCAGCGTCGCAGCGAGATCACGCAGACCCTGGCCGCGATGGCCCGTGAGGCCGGTCTGGACGCGTCCATTGAGCTGGGCCTGGACTCCGGCGGCCACGTGGTCGCCTTCGACGCGCGGATGATCCCGACCCTGCGCTTCCATTCGGACGACGGCCGTCCGGACACCAGCGCCGTGACCCTCGTCATCAAGACGCCGATCGCCGAGGGCGACACCCTGGAGGCCTCGTCGGCCCGGATTCGCGCCTTCATCGAAAAGACCCAGCGGGTCGGCCGGACCGAGCTGCGCCTGATGGACGACTGGGAGCCGACCGTCATCAGTCCGGATCAGTACCGTCCGGCGATCCTCGCCGCCATCGCGGCCGACGCCGGAACCACGGCCGGGGCCTTCGGTCCCAGCTACGGGGTCGAGGTCACGGGGCTGTCGCGTCAGGTGACATGGCGTCAGGCCGGGCCGTTGGAGTTGATGCTCTACATTCCCTACGAGCTGAGCGTCACACCCGGCGGCTGAGCCTTTACCGTTCCGGCGACGCCGCCTATTCCGGCGCCCATGAACGACGCGCCTGAAGTCCTGACCCGTGTGCAGTCCGGGGTCGGACGGATCACCCTGAACCGCCCGAAGGCGCTGCACGCGCTCAACAAGGCGATGTGCGAGGCGATGACGACGGCCCTGCTGTCGTGGCGCGACGATCCGGCGGTGAAGTCGGTGCTGATCGACCACGCCGGCGAGCGCGGCTTCTGCGCCGGCGGAGACATCCGCATGATCGCGGAGAGCGGCGCGGGAGACGCGGCGGAGGCCAGGGCGTTCTTCCTGACCGAGTATCGCCTGAACCACCTGATGTTCGAATATCCCAAGCCGATCACGGCCATCGTGGACGGCATCGTGATGGGCGGCGGGGTGGGAATCAGCGAACCGGCGGAGGTGCGGATCGCGACCGAGCGGACGACCTACGCCATGCCGGAAACGGGAATCGGCCTGTTTCCTGACGTCGGCGGCGGCTGGTTCCTGTCGCGTCTACCCGGCGAAACGGGAACATGGCTGGCCCTGACGGGCGCGCGGTTGAAGGCGGCGGACACCGTCTTCCTCGGCATCCACTCCCACTACCTGCCGTCCGACGCCCTGGAGGCGTTTCACGCGATCCTGAAGACGGATCCGGCGCATCCCGCCGACGTCGCGGACGGGCTGGAGGACGATCCGGGCGAACCGCCGATCGAGCCGCACGTGGAGGCCATCGACCGCCTGTTCGCTCACGATCGGGTCGAGGCGATATTCGCCGCGCTGGAGGCCGAGGGGACGGAGTGGGCTCTCGCCCAGCTCTCGACGCTGAGAACCAAGTCGCCCCAGTCGCTGAAGGTGACGTTGCGCCAGCTGCGGCTGGGCCGGGACATGCCCGATTTCGCAGCCAACATGGCGATGGAGTACCGGCTCGGCGGCCGCGTGGTCCGCACCCACGACTTTCAGGAGGGCGTCAGGTCGGTCATCGTCGACAAGGACGGTCAGCCGAAGTGGAGGCCAGACAGCCTGGCCGGCGTGTCGGACGCGGACATCGAGACGCTTTTCGCGCCCCTGCCGGCCGATCAGGAATGGACGCATCTGGACTGAGGCTTGTGCCGAACCTCGTTCCGCGCGCAGATGGCGCGGCTGTTCGGGAGAGTCTCATGCGTCGCTTGCTGGTCGTGTCCGCCGCCCTGGCCCTGACGGGCTGCATGATGACGATGTCGGACGGGGAGGGGACCGTCGACTGGGGCGCCGACGCCGACGGACGCTACGCCACAGCTCTCGCCGATGGGCGGCGCCCGGCGGAAGAAGTCGCCCGCGACGCCGCGCGCAAGCCGGAAGCCATGATGGCCTTCGTCGGGCTGAAGCCCGGAGACCGCGTGGCCGACATTCGGCCCGAGGAAGGGTATTTCACCCGCCTGTTCGCCAACGTCGTGGGCGAGAACGGCCGGGTCTACGCCTTCGTGCCGACGCGCACGGCGACGCGCGAGACGCCGCTGGCCCAGGGACTGGCCGCCACCTATCCAAACGTCGTGGCGCTTGAAGGCGCGCTGGACGCCATGACGTTTCCGGAACCGCTGGACGCGGTCTTCATGGTGCAGGAGTACCATGACTTTCACATCCCGGCGTTCGGCGTGGACGTGGGCCGGATGAACAAGGCCGTATACGACGCCCTGAAACCGGGCGGGTACTACGTCGTCATCGACCACGCCGGCCGCGACGGCACCGGCGCGAGCGAGGTTCAGTCCCTGCACCGGATCGAAGGCGCGTTCCTGAAGCGTGAGGTCGAGGCCGCGGGCTTCGTCTTCGACGGCGAGAGCGACGCCATTCGCAACCCGGAGGACGACCGGACCATCAACGTCTTCGACGAACGCATCCGCTATCGCACGGACCAGTTCGTCTACCGCTTCCGCAAACCGGGCTGAGGAGCCGAGCATGCGTGGACTGAAGGTGGGACTGGCGGCCGCGGCGATCGCGGCGGCCCTCGGCGCTGCGGCCTGCGGGGCCATGATGGGAGGCCCCGCTCCGGAGAGCTATGCGGAAGCCCTGGCCGGCGCGCCCCGCACGGACCAGGACCGGGCACGGGACGCCGTGCGCATGACGGCCGGGACGCTGGCGTTCGCCCGCGTCGAACCAGGCGACCGGGTGATCGACATGATCATCGGCGGCGGCTTCTTCACCCGCGCCTTCGCCGCGGCGGTGGGGCCGGAAGGTCACGTCACGGCCTGGCAGCCGCAGGAGTTCGTGCAGTTTCAGGCCAGCTACGGGGATGCGGTGACGGCGGCCGACGCGCTCGCCAACGTCGACGGCGTGAGTTCGCCGATCGCGGCGCCGGTCTGGCCGTCGGGCGTGGACGTCGTCTTCACGGCGCAAAACTATCACGACCTGCACCTCGACCCGTTCGCCGACGACACCGCCCGACGCGTCAACGCGGCCGCTTTCGCCGCGCTCAAGCCCGGCGGGCACTACGTCATCGTCGACCACCATGCCGCCGAAGGATCCGGTCTGGCGGCCACGAACACCCTCCACCGGATCGACGTGGAGCAGGTGAAGCGCGAAGTGCTGGCCGCCGGCTTCGTGCTGGAGGGTGAAAGCGACCTGCTCGAACGCGACGGCGACCCCCTGACGGCCAACGTCTTCGACGATTCCATCCAGGGCAAGACGAGCCAGTTCATGCTGCGCTTCCGCAAGCCGGGCTGAACGGCGGCGCTGGCGACGCCGCCGCGAACCCGCTAACGCTCCCGCCGAGTCAGGACAGGGAGAGTTCGCCATGACGCAGACCGTCGCCTTCATCGGCCTGGGCAACATGGGCGGGGGCATGGCCGCCAATCAGGCCAAAGCCGGCCACGTCGTGAAGGCGTTCGACCTGTCCCGGGAGGCGGTGCAGCGCGCCGTGGCGGCCGGGTGTCAGGCGGCCGGCTCGGTGGCCGAGGCTGTGAAGGACGCGGACGTGGTCATCACCATGCTGCCCGCGGGACCGCATGTGCTGAAGGTCTATTCGGAGCAGATCATCGGCGCGGCGCCGACTTCGGCCCTGCTGCTGGACTGCTCTACCATCGATGTCGACACCTGCCGAAAAGTGGCGGGCCTGGCCGCCGAGGCGGGCTACGTCTTCGCCGACGCGCCCGTGTCCGGGGGGACGATGGCGGCCGATGCGGGCACGCTGGCCTTCATGGTCGGCTGCGACGAGCCCCAGTTCGCGCGCATCGAGACGGCGCTGGATCCCATGAGCCGCGCCACCTTCCGCGCCGGCGATCACGGCGGGGGGCAGGCGGCCAAGATCTGCAACAACATGATTCTGGGCATCACCATGCTGGGCACCTGCGAGGCCATCGCCCTGGCCGAGAAGCTGGGTCTGGATCCGGTCAAGATGTTCGACATCGTGTCGAAGGCCTCGGGACAGAGCTGGTCCGTCACGACATACTATCCGTGGCCCGGCCCCGTGCCGACCGCGCCGTCGAACCGAAACTATGACGGCGGCTTCGCCACGGCGATGATGCTGAAGGATCTGAAGCTGGCCCAGCAGGCCGCCGCCGCGGCCGGGGCTTCCACGCCCTTGGGGGCGCAGACGGAGGCCCTTTACCAGATGTTCGACCGGCTGGGCTTCGGCGGCCGCGACTTCTCCGCGATCCTGCAACTTCTACGCGGCAAGCTGGACGAGCTGCCGCGCTGAATGCGCACGAACGTGCCTGCGAACCGCTCGCAAGTGGTTGATTGCGACCATTTAACCGGTGCAGGAGGTGGACTTTCACGCCCCTCCGGCGCAGAACCCGCCTGATCCGAAGCCGTCAGAGTTCACCGGGTTGTACGACTACAAGGCCGCATTCCAGACCGCCGTGGAGCAGGTGAAGGGCGAGGGGCGCTATCGCGTCTTCGCCGACCTGAAGCGCGTGCGCGGCAGGTTCCCTCGCGCCGTCCGTCGTCGGGCCGACGGCACGGAGCAGGACGTCGTCGTCTGGTGCTCGAACGACTATCTGGGCATGGGCCAGCATCCCGTGGTCCTGGACGCCATGAAGTCGGAGATCGACGCGGCTGGCGCAGGCGCCGGGGGCACGCGCAACATTTCAGGCACCACGCGATCGGCGGTGAATCTGGAGGCCGAACTGGCCGACTGGCACGGCAAGGAAGCGGCGCTGCTGTTCACCTCCGGCTACGTGGCCAATGAGGCGACGCTGGCCACGCTGCAACGCATCCTGCCGGGTCTGATCATCTTTTCGGACAGCCTGAACCACGCCTCCATGATCGCCGGGATTCGCCATGGCGGAGGCGAGCGTCACGTCTTCCTGCACAATGATCTGGAGCATCTGGAGACCCTGCTGGCCGCGGCGCCGGCCGGGGCGCCCAAGCTGATCGCCTTCGAGAGCGTCTATTCCATGGACGGCGACGTCGCCGACCTGAAGGGCACGATCGCGCTGGCCAGAAAGTACGGCGCCCTGACCTATCTCGACGAGGTGCACGCCGTCGGCCTTTACGGGCCGCGGGGCGCGGGGATCGCGGAACGCGACGGCGTTCTGGATCAGATCGACGTGATCGAGTGCACCCTGGGCAAGGCCATCGGCGTCATGGGCGGCTACATCGCGGCGGACGCGGTGATCGTCGACGCCATCCGCAGCTGGGCTTCGGGCTTCATCTTCACCACCTCGCTGCCGCCGGCGCTCACGGCGGGCGCCCTGGCCTCGGTCCGGCACCTCAAGGCCCATCCGGAGCTGCGCGAGCGCCATCAGGAACGCGCCGCGGCGCTGAAGGCGCGGTTCGAGGCGGCGGGCATTCCCGTCATGCCGTCCGAGAGCCACATCGTGCCCGTCTTCGTCGGCGATCCGGTGCACACCAAGATGATCTCCGACATGCTGCTGGAAGAGCACGGCATCTACGTCCAGCCGATCAACTATCCGACCGTGCCCAAGGGGACCGAGCGGCTGCGCTTCACCCCGTCGCCCGACCATGACGACGGCATGATGGACGCTCTGGTGCAGGCCATGGACAGGCTCTGGACCCACTGCAACGTCGCGCGCCTCCCTGCAGTGGCCTGAACGATCCTAACGCCGGACATGAAAAAGGCCCCGGAGCGATCCGGGGCCTTTCTCGTCGTGGCGCGACCTACCAGCGCCAGGCGTCGTGGATCGCCTCGATCACGTAACCGTCGAAGCGGTCGACCAGGTAGATGTTGTTGTCCACCCAGACCCACATCGTGCCCGGCTGCGGCCACGGCAGGCCCCAGTAGCCCGGGTCGGTGATCTCGTAGCGCCAGAACAGCGAGGGCAGATACTGACCCTCGTGATACCTGCGACCCCAGTACGACCGCGGGACGCTGTAATAGCCGTACCCGGGCGAGAAGTAGAAGCCGACCCGCACGCCGGACCAGCCGCGGAAGTGGCGGTCGTTGCGCCACCAGTCGGTCCGGCCGTGACGACGGCTCCAGTCCCGCTGCCAGGCGTCGCGGTTCCAGCCGCGCCGGAACTCGCGATAGTCGCGGCGGTCGTCGCGGCGCTCGGTCCGGTCCTCGCGGCGGTCGCGACGGTCGTCGCGCCGCTCCTCGCGGCGGTCCCACCGATCGTTCCGGCGGTCGTCACGCTGATCAGGACGATCGGGCCGGTCAGGACGATCGGGCCGGTCGGGGCGCGGCTGGTCAGGTCTGTCCGGTCGATCCGGTCGATCCGGACGATCGGGACGATCGGGCCGGGGTTGCTCGGGTCGGTCCGGCCGATCGGGGCGATCGGGCCGATCCGGTCGAGGTTGTTCGGGACGGTCCGGCCGGTCGGGACGATCCGGACGCTGCTCTCCGCCGTCGGCGCCGCCGCCTCGACGTTCTTCCCGCGCCTCGCGACGCTGCTCGCGTCGTTCTTCACGGGCTTCGGTGCGGTCGCGCCGACGCTCGGGGTCCTGGGCCGCGGCGATCGCCGGGGCCGCCGCCGGGACGACGAAGGCCGTCAGGGCGGAAAAGACCAACAGGGTTCTTTTCATTCTCGTGGGTTCCTGCACGCCCTCAGGGGGCGGCTTGGGATGACGCTGGGCTTCGCAAGCTGAACGGTGACTGAACCGGGCGTGGAAAGGCCCCGCGGCGGCGCCGCGAGGCCTTCGCCCTGCGCAGGCGCGCGTTCGTCAGAAGACGTCGAACAGCACGTCCGCGATCACGCCGGTCGCCAGGGCGACCAGAAGGATGTCGTTGTCGGCGTGCACCCAGCGGTGGCCGCGCGGGGCGTCGCGCAATCCGTAGAAGTACGGATCGTTGACGTAGTAGCGGTGATAGCTGGACGGCAGATAGGCGCCGCGGCTCCAGCGCTGGCCGTAGTAGCGGGGCTCGACCCGGTAGTAGCCGTAGCCCGGGGCGTACCAGTAGCCGTCGCGACGGCCGCGATAGTTGCGGAAGTCGGCCCGGCCGCGCCACCAGTCGCGGTTGTTGCGATCCCACCGGCGGTCGTCGCGGAACTCACGGCGGTCGTCCCGGCGCTCGGCGCGATAGTCGCGGCGGTCGTCCCGGCGATCCTCGCGGTAGTCGCGCCGGTTGTCGTATTCTCCACGTCGCCAGTCGCGACGGTCGTCGCGTCGCTCGTCACGGAAGTCACGGCGATCGTCGCGGCGGTCCTGGCGGTAATCCCGCCGGTCGTCGCGGCGCTCCTGCCGATCGCGGCGGCTCTGGGCTTCGGCGGCCAGCGGCACCGCCGTGGTCGACAGGGCGACCGCCACAAGGGCGGCCTTGGTCAGGCGTTTCATGAACGGGCCTCGTTGAAAGCCGGACGTGAAGGCGGTCCGGAACCGATGATGACCGACGGTCGGCCGTCCGGCATGAACCGTCCCTGAATGGGACGGTCAGCTTGGACCCCCATTGCACGGAGCCCGGTCGCCCCCACCTGTGACCTCTGAACGGAGGTCCCGAATGACGCGCCCCATCGAGCTCTGGTACTGGCCCACGCCGAACGGGTGGAAGGTCGCCATCGCCCTGGAGGAGATGGGCCTGCCGTACGAGCTCAAGCCGGTGAACATCGGCGTGGGCGAACAGTTCGAGCCGGCCTTTCAGGCCATCAGCCCGAACGGGCGGATGCCCGCGATCGTCGATCCCGAAGGCCCGGACGGCCAGCCGCTGTCGATCTTCGAAAGCGGCGCGATCCTGCAGTATCTCGGCGCCAAATCGGGCCGCTTCTATCCGTCCGACGTCCGGGGCCGCGCAGAGGTCGATCAGTGGCTGTTCTGGCAGGTCGGCGGCCTGGGCCCCATGGCCGGCCAGACCCATCATTTCCGCCAGTACGCCTCGGCGCTGACGGCGGACCAACGCCATCTGGCCTATGGCGTGCGACGCTACACCGACGAGACTCACCGGCTGTACGGCGTGCTCGACCGGCGCCTGTCCGACCGCGAGTTCGTGGCCGGCGACTATTCCATCGCCGACATGGCCATCTGGCCGTGGATCGTCCCGTGGGAGCGGCAGGGGCAGGATCTGGACGAGTTCCCGAATCTCAAGCGCTGGTTCGACGCCGTCGGCGGTCGGCCCGCCGTCCAGAAAGGTCGCTGGCTCGGCAAGGATCTGGGCAAGGATCTGGCCAAGGCGGGCCGGGAGGCGGACGGGCAGCGCGCCGTCCTGTTCGGTCAGAGGGCGCGAAAGTCCTAAGCAAAGATTGTCCAATGGTTTCGGGACGTTGAACAGCCGCCGGCGTCTTCATTCTCCGTTGGCGAAAAACTTCCGGCCGGCATTTCGCCATTAACTTTAACTTCAAACCGCGGGTATTTGATCGCGTCATCAAGCGAGGCCAGAACGGCCTGGAGGACTGGTGATGACCGCGCAAGAACTGGCGCACGACGCTGCGGAAGAGGGCGCTCTGCCCCTGCCCACCCCGGACATGGACGGCGCGGCGCTGTTCCAGCTGGGGCTGAAGTACTCCACCGGCACGGGCGGCTGCCCGATGGACCGGGTCTCGGCCCACATGATCCTGAACCTGGCGGCCATGATGGGTTCGCAGGAAGCGCGCGAATACCGTCGCGAGCTGTCCCAGGAGATGGACCGTGAGGAGATCGGCGAGGCGCAGCGTGCGGCCCGCCGTTGGATCGACGCGGGAACCAGCCGCCTGGCAGCCTGATCAGAACTGCTGATACTGCCCGTTGATGGTATAGTTGAACCCTATGGGCAGGGCGTTGCGGATCTGGGTGAAGAAGTTGGCCAGCTCGCCCAGCGTCGAGCGGGGAACGAAGATGACGTCACCCCGTCTCACGGCCACCGCCGTCCCGCGCCGGAGCCGAAGGTCCAGCACCCGCAGCATGCGGCGTCCGCCCGGTCCCCGGCGGATCAGCGCCACTTCCTGAGTCCGCGCGGTCGGCAGGAAGCCACCGGCTTGAATGACGGCCTGGTAGGCGTCGATGTCTCCGGTCATCTCATAGACGCCGGGTGTGCGGACCTCGCCGTCGACCCACACCCGGATCGGTCCGGCCTGCCTCAGCGTGATCTCCACGACGGGGCGCACCAGCTGAGCCGCGTACCCCGCCGAAACGTCGCGCTCCAGTTCCGCCAGCGTGCGGTCCGCGGCCATCACCTGGCCGAGCAGCGGCAGGGATATCCGTCCGTCCGGACCGACCTTCAGCGTGCGCGTCAGCTCCGGAGCGGTCGGCGTGGCGACCTCGATCTCGTCGTTGGGATAGAGCACGTACTCCGGCTCGTCGTCCGTCCAGTCCGCGAAGGGAATGTCCGGAAAGCCACGGCTGGTCGCCGGGCCGGCCAGCGCGTCGGACACCGCCGGAACGCGCACCCCTCCGCAGGCCGCCAGCGGCAGGGCGGCGAGGCAAAGCATCATATGCCTGCGGCTGAAGGTCATTCCGAATCCCGGCGCGACGGATCGTGGTGAGGGCAGGGTGGCGGCGTCATGGGTAACCGATGGTTAACGCCGACCGGCGAAGGCTGAGGCTCCGGTTCAGTCTCACGGATTCGCGTCCAGCACTCATGCGCACGACGGCCACAGTCATCGCCCGACCGCGCTACGGCCTGATGGACGTGATCGGCCTGCTGTTCCGCGAGATCTGGATCATGCTCGTGATCTTCCTGGCGGTCGTGGCGATCGGCACGGCCGTCGTCCTGACCATGGGCAAGACCTACACGGCGCGCGGCAGCGTCTACGCCGGGGTCGGGCAGGAATACGTGTACCAGCCGCGCGTGGGCACGGCCGAGCGAGGTCAGACCCCCGACGTCGACACCGTCACCCAGTCGGAGGCGGCGCTGCTAAACAGCCGGGCCGTCAAGGAGCGAGTGGTCGATCAGCTGGGCGCGCCGGCCATTCTGGGGCCCAAGGCCACCGGCACGCCGGCCCAGATGCGGGTCTCCGCGATCAGGGCGCTGGAAGGCGGACTGTCGGCGGGCGCCGTGACCGGCAGCCCCATCATCGGAATCACCTATGAGGCCGACGACGCCCAGCGGGCCGCGACGGTTCTGAACGCCGTCATCGACCAATATCTGATCCACCGTCGCGAGGTCTTCGCCGACGCGAGCGCGCCGGCCCTGACCGCGCAGCGGCTTGTGTTCGAGGACGCGCTGGCCGACGCCGACGCGGCCTACGAACAGTTTCTGCGCACCGAGGACATAGGCGACTTCGCGGCCACGAAGGCCGCGCTGGCGGCCAATTGGCAGACCGTCTCCGCCGATCGTCTGTCGACCCAGGCCCAGGTCAACCAGATGACGCGACAACTCGCCACGCTGGAAAGCCAGCTGGCCTCGACGCCTCCCGAAATCGCCCTCCAGCAGGACCTGAACGTGGCGGCCCGCGACCAGATCCTCCAGCTGCGCACCGAACGGGAGCAGCTGCTGGCCCGTTACCTGCCCGACAGTCAGCCGATCCAGGACATCGAGGCCCGGATCGCCGGCCTCGAGCAGTACGTCGCCTCGGGGCAGGGGGTCGGCGTCAAGGAGGTGCGGACCGGGCCCAACCCGATCTGGGTCGAGTTGGAGACGACGCGGGCGACGACCCTCGCGCAGCGCGACTCCCTGCTCGCCCGCCTCGGAGTGCTCGACGCCCAGCTGGGGGAGCTGCGCGCGCGACAGGCACGGCTCACGGCCGTGGAGTCGGAGAACGCCACCCTGGCCGGCGCCCGCGACGTGCAGAGCGCGACGGTTCGCGAGTTCCAGCAGCGTGAGGCCCAGGCGCTGGCCGATCAGGGGCTGGTGAAGGCGGGCGCCGACGACGTCCGGGTCATGGAGCGCGCCGCGCCGCCGCTGCGTGGCAAGAGCCTTAAGCTGCCGTTGCTGGCGGCGGTGATCTTGTTCGCCGGGTTCACGGCCCTTTCGGTCGGATTGATCCGCATCTTCTCCCGGCGCGGCTTCACGACCCCCGCGTCCGTCGGACGGACGCTGGATCTTCCGGTTCTGGCGGCCGCGCCCGTCAAGGTCGCGCGATGAACGCGCGGGGCATGATAGCCTTCGCGTCGTGCGCGAGCGTTCCGGCGATTCGATGATCGATCTGACATCCGAGATGGCCGCCCTGTGGTCCGCCCTCGGCCCCGCCCCGGCGCGCGGCGGCCGGACGGTGCTGATCGTGTCGGCCCTGTCGGGCGAAGGCGCGTCCACCGTCTCACGCGAGTACGCCCGGCTCGCTGCGGTGCGCGCCAGGCGCCCCGTCTGGCTCATCGACGCGGATCTGGATCAGCCGGGCCAGCAGGAAGCCGTGGCCGCCGCGCCCGAGCGTTTCGGCGGTCTGAGCAAGCCGGCGCTGGCGTCGCCGGACGGCTCCTGCTTCTTCGACGTGCATCCGCCGGTGAAGAGCCGGGACGGCCGGATCGTGCCGCCGGCGCGGTTGCTGACGGCGCGGTCCTGTCTGGGAGGGCGTCTGTGGGTCTCGCGTTTCGCGGCCGAGGCGATCCGGACGGGTCAGCGCGTCGAAGCCTCGCCCGATCCCGCCTGGTGGAACGCCATCCGGCCGCATGCCGAGACCGTCGTCGTGGATTGCCCGGCGGCCGAGCGATCCGACACGGCGCTGGTTCTCGCGCCGCTGGCCGACGCCGTCGTGCTGGTCGTGGCGGCCGAATCCACCGGCGCGAACGAAGCGTCGGCGCTGCGTCAGGAGATCGAGGCCGTGGGCGGGCGCATCGCGGGCGTCGTGCTGAACCGCACGGCGTGGTCGCCGCCGACCTTCCTCAGCCGCCTGACGGGCTGACGCGCTCCAGTCGCGCGAGCTCCGGCGCGCCATAGAACTTCGGCTCGAACACCGGCGCCCAGAGCACCTTCCCCAGTCCTCTCGCCGCACGATCCAGCGCACGGGCGCGCGACGGGCGTCGCAGGAGCCACAGAACCGCCGAGGCCGCGGACCAGAGCAGGGTTTGAAGCAGGCCGACGGCCATCCACTTTCCCACGCCCGTCCAGTCGCCCCGCAACCGGGCCTCCTGGCTCGGTCCCTGACCATAGGCGAAGGCTCGCCTGAGCGCGTACGACATCGTGGCCCTGTGGGGCGGCGCGATCTCGGACACGCGCGCCGCGGCCGCCCAGCCGAAGCGGCCACCGGCGGCGCGGACCTTGGCGAACAGGGCGTCGTCTTCTCCGCCCAGCTGATCGGCCGCCACGTCGAACGGCTCAGTGCCGGGCAGGGCGGTCGCGCGCACCAGAAGGGCGTTTCCGCATCCCCAAGGCTTGTCGATGAGGCGGTCGTCGGCAGGGCCCGTCCTGCCGAAAAAGTCGTCGAGATGGCCGCGCGCCCAGTCCGGTGCGCCCTCGGCCACGCCCGTTATCGGACCGAAGACCACGTCGGCGGCCGTGCGGGCCTGCGCGGCGATCAGCGCCGCAAGCCACCCGGCCGTCGCTTCCTGATCGTCGTCAAGAAACGCGATCAGCGGCGCCGCGGTCGCGGCGAGACCCGCGTTGCGCGCGGTGGCGATGCCGGGGTTAGGAGCGCTCGCAAGAGTCAGTGGAAACGGGCTTTCAGTACGTAGAGCCTCCACCGGCCCGGACGCCGTGCGCGCCGGATCGTTGTCCACGACGACGATCTCGACGTCGTGACCGTCGGGATTCTCCTGGGCGAAGACCGAACGAAGGGCGCGCGCGAGGCTGTCCGGACGGCGCAGGGTGGGAATGACGACGGCGACGTGGGCCACGTCACACCCGGTCCGCATAGAGGGCGGCGCGGTACAGGCGCAGCGAGAAGGCCCGCGCGCCGACCGGGGCGGCTTCGCTCAGCGCCAGCCGCTTCAGCCATGGCCGCAGGAGAGCGAGTCCGGGCAGGGCTTTCAGTCGCCGTGCGACGCGGTAGCTGGGGTAGGACGACACGAGGTCGAAATGACGCTGGACGACCCGGGCGAAGTTGGCCGCGGACTGCTCGTACTTGCCGGCGAGCGCGGCTGCGTCGTCCAGACCCATGTGCGTCGCCGTGATGTCCACGTGGCGCACGGGCCAGCGGCGTGACACGCGCATGGCCCATTCGACGTCCTCCCACCCCCAGCCGGCGAAACCTGGATCGAAGGCCTCCGCCTCGAACACGTCGCGCCGGACCAGGAGATTGGACGTGAAGACGTATTTCTCCGGCGTCTTCGCGCGCGTGGCGGCGTCGAGCGTTTCCGAGCGCCCCGCCATGGCCCGATGCACCGCGAACCGACGGTCCGTGGAAGCCTGTTTCAGGGAGAAGCCCCCGAACGCCACCGCCGGGTCTTCCGTCTCCACCAGCCTGACCCACTCGGCGAGGAAATCCGTGGCGTCCGGGAGCATGTCGGAGTCGAGGAACAGCAGGTGCCCGCCCCGGGCGGCCTGGGCCAGCCGATTGCGACCGCGCGAACGCCCCTCGTTGGCCGGCAGGGTGACGAGACGGGCCGGCAGCGCGAGATCCCGAATGGTCAGCTTCAGTCTCGCCGTCAGATCCGGATCGCCCGTGCCGTCGTCCAGCACGATCAGTTCCGCCGCCGAGGTCGGCGTCGCTCCGAGCGCGGCCAGCAACGTCATGGGGTCGTCCCGCAGGAAGGGGATCAGAACGGACAGGCGAGGGCGTGCAGACGGCCACGCCGGGTTGTCGAACAGGTCGGCGCGCGGGCTCATGCCGGCGCTCCCGAGCGACGCCGACGCCGGATCAGCGACGTCGCGACGTCGCGCACGCCGGCGGCGTTCATCGTGAGGGCCAGCACCCCGTAGACCAGACCGCCGACGCCGGCCTTGAGCATGAGCTCGGCAAAGCCTCCGATCGGGGGCAGGGCGGCGACCACGGCGGCCATGCCCGCCGTCGCGACGCCGCACCGGGCCAGTGACTCCCACGCCATTGGAAGCGGCAGCACGCGGCGGCCCAGCACCAGGGTTGCGATCAGACCCGCGCCGAAACTGGCGGCCGTGGCCCAGGCCGCGCCGATCAGGCCGAACCGCGGCACCAGGATCACGTTCAAAACCACGTTCAGCACGGCCGGCACGGCCATGGCGCCCAGCAGGGCCGTGGTCTTGCGCCCGAGGGTGAACGCCTGTCCGAAATAATAGGCCGTCAGGCCGTACAGCAGGGCCGACAGCGCGATCCACGGCGTCACGGTCACCGCCGCCGCACGGAGATCTTCGCCGATCAGCACGTCGGCCAGCGGCTGCGCGACGAGCGCCACCCCGGCCGCGGCCGGCAGGCCGATCAGCAGAAAGGTCGACAGCTGTTCCCGGGCCGCGATCGTCAGGCGGTCACGGCCGCCGCGCTCCAGCGCCATCACGAGTGCCGGCTGACCGGCGGCCCCCAGCCAGAGGAACAGCACGTCCAGCGTGCGGTTCGCGATCGAATAGCCGGCGTGGTAGGCGCCGACCGCCGCTTCGTCGAGGAAGGCGGCCAGAAGGAAGCGGTCGGTGGACGCGAGCACGACAGTCAGCGCCAGCGACGCGGCGATAGGGTAGCCATAGGCGGCATAGGCCCGCATGCGCGCGGGCTCCAGCCGCGCGCCGCGTCCCTTGCGCCACTCGCCCGGCAGCACGAAGGGCAGCACCAGCAGTGGGCCGATGCCCAGCCCCAAGAGCGGCGCCGCGCCGCCGGCGCCCGCCAGCGCGAAGCCGACGCCGATCAGCAGGCTGCCGACCGTGACGGTCATGTCGATGCCGGCGGACTTCGACACTTCGCCCTCGGCCCGCAGGCGTTCCTGCGCCAGCTTGACCAGACAACGGATCGGACACCCCATCAGCCCCGCCGCCACCGCGACGCGGAACAGGGGATCGGCCGGCCACAGCCAGACGGCGAGAAGCGCGAGGGGCACGAAACCCGCCGTCAGGATCAGCGCCGTGCGGTACAGGCCGGCGAAATGCCCCTGCAGGTCGGCGCCCGGCGTCGAGGCCGCCCAGAAGCGCGCCATGGACGCCTCCAGCCACGTGAAGATCGCCACGTGAGCCAGGGTGAAGACCGAAAAGGCGAGCGCGTAGCGGCCGAACTCCTCGGCCGACAGCAGGCGGGTGAACAGAACGATGGCCAGAAAGCCGGCCACGCCCTGGACCACGTTGGCGGGCAGGTAGCCCCAGACACCCCGCCAGAACACGTCAGCGCACCGCGGCGCGGTCGCCGAGCAGCACGGGCACCGTCACCAGCATGATCCAGAGGTCCAGCCAGACCGACTGACGCTCCACGTATTCGACGTCCAGCTGCACGCGGCGCCGGACGTCCTGGGCGGAATGCAGCGGCCCGCGCGAGCCCTTGATGGCGGCCCAGCCTGTCATGCCGGGCTTGATGCGGTGGCGATGGGCGTAGTCGGCGACCAGACGCGCCGATTCGATCTGGCCCGTCTTCATGCCGACGGCGTGCGGGCGAGGACCGACGAGGCTCATTTCGCCCGTCAGGACGTTCAGCAGCTGGGGCAGCTCGTCCAGGCTGGTCGAACGCAGAACCCTGCCCAGCCGGGTGATCCGGTCGTCGTCATGGGTGACCTGGCGGCTGGCGGTGGCGTCGGCGCTGGCGTGCTTCATCGTGCGGAACTTCCACACCACGATCTCTTCCTGGTTGAACCCATGTCGACGCTGGCGGAACAGGGCCGGCCCCGGGCTGTCCAGCTTCACCATCAGGGCGATCAGGGCCATGCCCGGCAGCAGCGCGAGAAACGCCGCTCCGCCGACGGTCAGGTCCAGCAGCCGTTTGTGAAAGGCGCGCCGGTCGTCGTCCTTGCGCCCGTCGAGGGGCGCCAGACGGCTGTCGGCCAGCTTGCGCAGGGCGTCCTCGCGATCCCCTGCGCGGGCCGGATCGACCAGCAGCGTCACCTCGTTCGGCAGGGCGCCGAGCCGGCCCATCAGGTGTCGGACCCGCGCTTCCGCTTTGGGATCGATGGCCACGACGATGCGATCGACGAACGGAAGGATGCGGTGGCTGAGCAAGGCCTCGGAATCGCCCAGCACAGGCACGCCCTCGACGGTGTCGGGACTGCGCGCCAGCCGATCGTCGAAGACCCCCAGAACGTTGACGTCGCGCCGCTTCAGCGCCGCCCGGATCAGGGTTTCGGCGTGGCGCGTCGCGCCGACCACGACGACGTTGGGCGTCAGGGCGCCCGAACGTCGCCACGCCGCGACCTTTTCCAGCCAGACCAGATGAAGCCCATAGAGCGCCGCCATGGTCACGCCGGCCCAGACCACGATGCTGGAGATCCCGGCGCCGTCCAGCGTCAGGGCGACCGCGACGGCGAGCAGGGCGGCCGCCGACGTGATGCCGGCCAGCGCCGCGAGATGGAGCACGGCGGAGCGCGCCGCAGGAAAGCTGTAAAGGTTCAGAGAGCGGAGCAGGCCCAGAAGGGCGACCGCGCCGACCGCAAAAGGCGCCGCATGGGCCACGGGCGCCTGCGCCAGGTCGGTCGGCGAGGCGGCCCAGGCGCAGAGCAGGGACACGGCGCTGACGACCGCCACGTCGATGGCCCGGAAGTAGTGCGCGGCCAGCCGGGCGGCGTGCCGCTGACGGGCGTTCAGCCAGACCTCCGGCCGGAACGGTCCGCGCTTCGCCGCGCCGTCGGCCATGCCTTGCTCCGCCATGTCCTGCAGTCCGCGCGCGTCGAGCGAGGCGGCGACGTCCGGACCGCGCTCGGTCGGCGAAAGCAGGGCGGCGGTCGAGGTCATGCGGGCCGTCGGTCCGGTTTCAGGGTCGCCGAACCTTGGCACGCGGGCCTGACCATCCCCTTAATGCCTCAGCCCCAAGGGCCCGGTTGCGCCGCCCGCGCGCCTCCGCTATCGACGCCGTCTGCCGGAGACGTGGCCGAGTGGCTGAAGGCAACGGTTTGCTAAATCGTCGTACCGGGTAACCGGTACCGAGGGTTCGAATCCCTCCGTCTCCGCCAGACTTCCGGCACCTCCAGCCACCCGCCTGGCCGGCGACCGGACAGGTGGCCGAGTGGTTTAAGGCAGCGGTCTTGAAAACCGCCGTGGGTGGAAGCTCACCGTGGGTTCGAATCCCACCCTGTCCGCCATGCTGGATCATGCGCCCTTACCTTTCAGGGACTTGCGGGGCGATTTGGCTAACCGGTCGGCAGGGTTAGCCAACGTCTGTTCCTCTTTCGCCCCGGCGACCTGCTGCAGCGCGGCCGCTGCAAGGCGCCGCTGATCGCGTTTGGCGGTGTACCGGCGCACCTCCTTCGACGTGGCATGGCCGGTGAAAGCCATGATCTGCGACTCGGTGCAGCCAGCGTCGGCCAAGCGAGTGGCGGCTGACTTCCTCAGCCCGTGGGCGGAGCAATGTCCGACCCCCGCGTCCCGGCAGGCATCCTTGAACCAGTTGCCGAACCCCGCTGCGGTGAAGGCTTCACCCTTGGCGGTCTGCAGGAACAGCATCTGGTTCGCTGGCACGGTCGCCAGCGATGCGCGAAGGGCGGTGTGCAGGGGCAGCTCCAGCTCGGCACCGGTCTTTTCCTGCCGCACCTTCAGGACGCCGTTCCGAAGGCTCTGGCGCCCCATCTGGCGCACGTCGCCGGAGCGTTGTGCGGTGTGCAGCAGCAGATCGAAGGCCAGGCGCTCGCGCGTGCCGACAGGCCATCGCGCCTCAAAGGCGGCGATCTCGTCCTCGGTCCAGGTGTGGAAGCCGTCGGTCGCCACCTTCAGCGGCTTGATGCCGTCGGTCGGGTTCTCCCTCAGCAGCCGGCGTGCGACGGCGAAGGCGAGGGCCCAGCGGAGAACTTTCACCAAGTTGTTCGCGGCCGTCGGATGGTCGCGTTTCTTGTCCCGCATGCGGAGCACGCGATCTCTGGTCAGCCCGGCTATCAGGAGCTCGCCGTACCGGTCGCGCAGGCCCTCCAGAATGCCGCGATAGGTCGTCTGGGTCGCCGTCGATAGCTGTGCCCACTCGGCCGACGCGTAGATCTCGACCGCCAAGGCATGCAGCGTGCCGGGCTGCGTGCGAGCGGCGCCCGGCTGAAGCTTGGTCGTCTGACCGAGGGTCGCGGCTGCGTAAGCCGCCGCGAACTCGGCAGAGCCGGGCAGCCCGGGCAGGTAGACGGCAGCCAGCCCCTTTTTGCGGAAGCGCCAGCGAACCTTACCGTGGCGATCTGTGAAGGCCGCCGCGTTCGGGAACCCTAGTCTGCGTCCAGCGCCGCGTCCCATGCTGCCCCTCCCTCGTCGTCGTTGGCGGGCCTGAGGCCAAGAACGGCCGGATCGACGCACACGAACATGCCGCCGCCAGGAAGGATGGTGATGCCGGCGAAGGACACGCCGCGGGCATTCAAGACGTCCAGCGCCTTCGCCAAGTCGCGCTTGCTTGCAATAGGTGTTCGGGGTCTGCGATCAGCCATGGCTGGGCTCAATCGACGCGACCGGCCGGCGGGCGTCCTGCACGAGCTCCCGGGCCAGCCGGTCGAGATCCAGCACTGCGCTTGCCGCCCCGATTTGGTCGGCCAGGGAGGCGGCATCGTCGGCATACCCCCAAGTGCGCTCGTCGTCCGCGATCGCCCAGCGCGCCATGACGTCCGATTGGCCCGACGTCTGGACCAACGGACCCCGCGCCAGCTCCTGAAGGTCGAGCACGCCGTGCCGACGATTCATGATCCGCGTGTAGATCATCGCTCCACAAGATCGGGCCAAGGCCCATCCTGTGGTTGGAGCGATGCCGAGCCCCTGCAGCTTCTTCGCGGCGAGCATGCCCGCCAGCAGCTTCACGTCGAACTTGGCTTTTCCGCCGTCGATCGGCGGAAGGAAGCCTCGCTTGCGCCAGTCGCGCTGTTCGTCCTGCGACACCCCGGTGATGCGGGCGGCGTCGGCGGCGCTGAACTGAGTGTACATGATCGAATAGGCCATGCGGGGAGGATGCCCCGCAACTGATCCGGTGTAAACCCCCCGATTTGCATTCAGTACTGCTGACGACGCCACACGCCCGCTCCCGTCGCATAGACAGTCACCGAAGCGTCGGGGGCTGTGAACCACAGGGCAGGGTAGGGACCGCCGCTGACCGCCCGCACGTCGGCGGGCATGAAGCCGGCGCGGCGGGCGTGCGCGGCAATCTCGGCCATGCCGGGTCCGGTCGGGAACTCCGCAGATTTGCGGGCTTCAGCAGGGCCGGCCGGAGCGACGCATGCGGCTCCTACTGCCGCGAGCAGGGCTCGGCGGTTCATGCGCGCCCCTCCGGATAGGCCCGCATCACGAGATCGCTGACCAGGTTGCCCGCCCGCAGCAAATCGTCCGGCTGTTCAGTTACCGGAGCACTGGACATGCGGCACATAAGCGACGTCACGAAGTCCGGTCCGCCAGCGGCGATGCCCGCTTTCTGAAGGACGTCGACGATCCCGAGGATCAGCATGAGCTCAGGCGACCGGTCAGGGCGCTTTGCGATCGCTTCCTGATACGCTGCGCGTTCCTTCGCGCGGCGATGCCGGGCTAAGTCGATGAGGTTGTCGGCGGGCGCCCGAGGCGCACCTGTGCTAGTGGCGTGCGAAGCCATGACGCGATCTCCAGAGGATCCGTTGCGGTTAGGGCCGGGCTTGTGCTCGCAACACTTGCTCGGCCCGCCTTTTATGTTATCCCTAAATCATGACGTCAAGCCGGGTTAACACAAAATCGCGGGGGCGCCCGGCGACGGGCAAGGGGACGCTCGTCGGCGTCCGCCTCCAGCCAGATCAGCTCGGCAAGCTGGACGCCTGGTGCCAAGCGCAAGACGACGAGCCGTCTCGGCCTGAGGCTGTGCGGCGGTTGTTGGCCAAGTCGCTGTGACAAGCTCAAATCTGGATCGCTACAGGTCTGATTTGGCCCGTCTGATCGCGGCGACCGAGAAGCTCACCATTTCAATGCAGCGCGGCGTCGCAAAGGATGATGTCGACAGGCAGCTGAAGAAAGCGCTCGGCGACAAAGCTTCGGCGTACATAGAATCATTGCCTGTCTTCGAGACCGCATACCAGGCGTGGTATTCAGAGGCCCTCGCTATCGTAAAGCAGATACTTCCCGACCGGTTGGCCGATTTCCGCGCGCATTACGAGCGTCCGAAAGTCGCGCGGAAAGAACTTACCGCTGCGAACTATGTGATCGAAGACTATATGCATGGCCTGACGAGCCGTCGGTACGACAGGGTCATCGTGGATGCCACTGCAGCCATCCCGCGGCTGCAGTCTCAGGTCGCGATTTTAAAGGCCTGCGAAGGCCGGTTTACGTCGTCCCTTTACGACATACGTCAGCTTGTGCAGGCGGACGTGTTCGATGACGAACTCGCTTCCGCACGCGAGCTTCTCCGGCACAAATTCAACCGGGCAGCCGGTGCTATCGCCGGAGTAGTGCTGGAGCACCACTTGCTGGAGGTAGTCGCAAACCGGGGGATCAAGCTTTCAAAAAAGGCGCCAGGCCTCGGGGATCTCTCGTCAGCGCTGAAGGAGGCGGATGTGATCGACACAGCCGGCTGGAGGCGACTTCAGCACTTGGGTGATCTCCGCAACAAGTGCGATCATAAGCGTGCCCAGGAGCCGACCGCGGAAGAGGTTAAGGATCTCATCGACGGTGTTGAGCGGACTATTAAAAACCTGTTCTGAGGCGGTGTCATGAGCGATATCCGGGACAACCTTAATCGCCGTCGTGAGGCACTCCTACCTCGAGTGCCATTGGCCGAGGCCCATCTTACTGGCGCCCAACCTGGTTCGGTCGCGTTCGATGAGGCGCAGCAACTTATCAAAGAACTACGAGAAATCGAAAGTATTTTGGCAACGATGCAGCTCGCCGATGCACAGCGAGAGGTGGCAAGCGCACAGCGCCAAACCGCAGATGCCCAACGCAAGGCAAACGAGCAAGCTTCCGAGCGCCAGTCCCAAGGAGAGGAGATCAACTTCTGGCTAAGAAGATTTCTTCTCAACTTAACAGTTGGAAACGTGGCCGGGCTATTCGCAGCCTTGCTGTTCATAACGCGCGCCGATGCGCCGCTTATGCCTGTGTCTTCGGTGCGACAAGCAGTGGTTTGGTTTCTCATCGGCTCCGTGATCGGGGCTCTATTTCCCTTAGCTCGGGCCGGCGAAGCTTGGGTCAAGCAGAACTGGACATTTGGGACGACTGCCGCCGCAGGCCTGCAAGCGTTCTGTTTGGCCTTTGGAACCTACACGGTGATCACAACCGGTCTAGACCACTATCAGGGCAGATCGGCGGAAGATGATGCTTCGCGGTCTCCCGCTGCAGCGTCGGCGACGTTGTCGCATCGACCCCAGTCAACGGCCTAATGCTATCGAGGTCCAGGCCTGCGAGCGGGTCGCCCGACCATTCCACCATGCACGCGCGAACCGTGGCGATCGACGCATAGAGCGGCAGGAAGCCGGCGCAGGCCGGGTGAAGCCCGACGGTGATCTGCTGCAGGAGCCGGTGAGCGTCCTTCAACCGGGCGAGATCGTTGGCGTCAGGCGCGCGTCGCAGGCGGGTCCGCATTGGTGAACTCCAGGCGGCGCCACCGACCCGGGCCCCCAACCTCGGGGCGTTGGCCTCCGAAGGCAATGGCGCGCCTGTCCAGACCTGTGGACCCCCAACGTTGCTATGCGGAGCCTCGCGCTCTTTCCTCCGGCTACCTTTTGCCGTTAGCTGAACGGCGTCGAGGAGGGGACCGATGGCCAAAGCGGTGAAGGGCGAAGGCGCGCGCACGACGCAGACCGACAGGCCTCAGAAGGCTGACGTGAAGCCTCCACGGCGCCCTTTTCGCAGCACGGTAGATGCGTTCCGAGCTGACCGCCGGCTGCTCTATCTCTTTTACGGCTTTGTGTTTTTTCTGATCGTCACTTTAGGTGTGACGGCATACGCCGTCAGTTACGAGGTGGAGAACTTCCCATCCTTCTGGCTGAGCCTCACGGCTTCGTTCTGGGAGGATCTGACCTTCTTTCTGATGCTGGGAGGCGTCGCCGCTCTGTTGACGCTCAACCGACCGGGAGACGAGGGATTCGACAGCCGAGTCCGCTATTTTTTCAACGGGCGGCACGTCACCGACGGATCGAGGAAACACATTGCCGACGAGATGAAGAGGCTCGGCATCTTCTCCCCCCGCTATCAGGTATGCCTCACGGTGACCGATTACGACGCGAAGATCGGCGCTGTGAAAACGACCTTTCAGGTCGATCGAACGGTCGTGAATATGTTCAAGGACCAGTCGTTTGATGCCGAGGAACACAGCTATCTGATAGAGCCGGACGAGCTGGACGTTGAAGTTTGCGGCGAGCTTCTGGACGTCTATCGGGGCGAGGGCCTGCGACGAATCCACGAGCCGGGGACTCCCAAGGCATTCGGTGTGCAGGGGGTCCGCGACTCGGTGTGCCTAAAGCTCCACGAAGACGAATCAGTGCTTTTCGGGTTTCGAGCGTGGATGTGGTTCAAGGTTGGCGAAGCTTATGGGGTGAAGCCTTCGCGGTACACAGAGGAGATGGAGGTAAGGATTGTTAACGATTCGTGCGTCACACTCTCGCTCGAAACGGCCGATAAAGAAGCCGTGCTCTTGACCACCGGAACCGACCGTACATACGTATGTTCCAAGGTATCGGCGGGCTCGAGCTGGGTGCCGTTCGTACTCACAGGAGTGACCCAATGAAGATGCCTACCACCGGCGGCTAACCGCCTCACGAAGCCCCTGGGAAACTGGGGGCTTCGCCAATTTCGGCGTCCGGCTAGGCGGTTCCCGTCATCCACCCTCGCAGCGGTCCGGCCAGCGATCGATCACGGCCGTCTCGATCTTGTGCTGCGTCAGGATCGTCAGCTGGTGGAAGCCGCCGATCACGTGGCCGATGGACGCCGCGACCTCACGCTGGATCTGCATGACGCGCTTGAAAGTGCCGACGACGTCCTTGTTCGCCATGATCGCTTGGGGCCCGACGCCGGCCTCGATCAAGGCGCTGACGAACTCGGGTCCGCCGGGCTGGATTGCCAGCAGCCCCACCAGACTGGTTTGCGGATCAGCCTTGCCGTCGTAGCTGCAGACGTGCGCCTGAAATGCCTGGGCGCTGCGCGACCATCCGACGGCGTAGAGGTCGAACGGCTCCCCGGCGGAATTCATTTCCTGCAGCCAAGCCGCCTTATCATGTAGGGCGTCGGTCATGGCCGGCGCGAGGTCTGCGACCAAGTCGTCGAAGTCGTAGCAGTCGCCGCCGATGTACTCGTCAACGAGCGGCCCGTGCGCGCTGCGCCCGGTGTAGACGAGCACGGCCGGCAGATGGGGAAAATGGCGCATCTTCGTCCCGATCCACAGGACGCGCTTGCCCTCAGCCGTCACGGCGTCGGTGCACACGATGGCGCAGTCGCTCGCCACCCAGATGTTGATCGCGGTCATGCGGCGCTCCGATAGGCAGGGGCGAGGCGGGAGGTGCCGCCGATCGGAAGGACGCGGGGCGGCCGGGTCTGCTTCCGGGTGGTCTTCTGCGTCTCGACGTCGGGTATCTGAGCCTGTGCAGCGGCGCCCAGCCCGATGTGAACGGCCGCCGTCAGCCCGGTAAAGGCCGCGGCCGAGACGTACGACGCCACAAGGGGCGTTGCTCCCGCCTGCAGCGCCAGCCCGCCGGCAAACTTTCCGAAGGCGGCGGCCGCTGTGAGGATCGCTTCAGCCATGTTGGCTCCTATCCTGCGCAGCGTTCACAGAGGAGCATCCGCAGATTTGCGGACCCTTGCGAACTGCGAACCGCGCGAAATGCCCGCTGTGATTGGGTTTCGGGCGGTTCGCATGACCTGCCCTGCCGAAACTAATTCTCTCTGTGAGGCCCCCACCGGTCCGTCTGAGACGGATGCTCTGAACTTTCGCCCGGGGGAGGGGCAGGCGAGCGTGGGGAATGGCGCCACCACCACAGGGCGCCATCCCGGACCTAGACGGGATTCCTTTCGTCCAGGCCATCACGGTCAGCTCGCCGCGATCTTCAGCAGCCGGATGGCCTGCGGGTCGTCGACCCCGCCACCGACACGCTTCGTAGTGTAGAAGTGGACGTACGGCTTGTTCGTGTACGGGTCACGCAGGACACGGACGCCCTGACGGTCGTTGATGACATAGCCGCGCTGGAAGTCGCCGAAGGCGATGGGGATGGCCCCCGCTCCGACGTCCGGCATGTTCTGGTCGATCTCGACCGCGTAGCCCAGCAGGGTGGCCGGCTGGCCCGCGACGTAGGTCTCCCGCCACAGGTAGTTGCCGTCGCCGTCCTTGAACTTAGCGATGGCCGCCGCCGTCATGCTGTTCATCAGCCACTTGGCGTTCTGGCGATACGGCGACGACAGGCCGTAGACGAAGTCGATCAGGCCGTCGGCGTTCGGCAGGGCCGAGGCGGCCCCGGACAGAACCACGGTCAGATTGCCGCCAGGGTGGTGATCGTCGCTCGCCCCGCCGGTGACGTAGGTCAGCAGGCCGCGGGGCTTGTTCGTCCCGTTGCCGGAGATGAAGGCGATGCCTTCCTGCTTCGCGAACTCCTCGGCCACCTCGTCCGCCAGCCAAGCCTCCAGATTGAAGTCCGCGTCGTCCAGCAGGTTCTGGGTGATGCCGGGGTTCGCGTAGATCTCGCCGTGCGGGAAGATCAGCGGATCCAGCGTCGGCGTCGTGGTGGCCGGGCGCGCGGCCGTCTCACCCACCCAGCCCGATCCCCAGCCGTCCTTGCTGTAGAGGGTCGAGTAGGCGCGGACGGTCGTCGGCACGATCCGCGCCAGACGGCGCATCGGGCTGACGGGGACGAGCGCCTTGTTGACGCGGCGGTCCCATTCGACCGGCGCCAGATAGCCGCCGGCACCGTCCGTGCCGGCCGACATGGCCGCTTGGACCGCCTGCCGGGTTCCGGTGGCGTTGGCCTGCTTGAGCTCGGCCTCCTGATCGCCGCGGCGGAACCACGACGCGAAGAGACCGGAGTATTCCGGGTCGGGCGCCGTCAGCGTGGTCATGCCGGCCCCGCTGGGCGAACCGGCGGCGATGCGCGCGTTCAGGTCGTCGATCGTCCGTTGGGCAGCGTCCCACCGGCTTTCGTTCTTGTCCTTGAACTGGTCGAAGGCGTTGGTGATCTGAGCGATGGCCTCGGCCACCGGGGTTTGAGCGCGCACCGGACCGCGCAGCGCGCGGGGAGCGGCGGACGCCAGGCACGCGGTGCGCGTGTTCATGGTCGTGTCCTTGAAATCGGTTGGGTGTGCGTCCGATGCACCGGCAGCGTCTGGCGTGCCGATCCGTCGGTTAGGCGGTGCCTGCGCCTTTTGGGCGACGGCTGGTCCCGGCAGAGTCCGTCATGCCGGGAAGGGATTGCAGCGCCTGGCGTACAAGCCCAACCAGTAGTGAGTGTGCTCCTGTGGGTCATCTAGATCAAGTGCCTCGGTCGTAGGTCGCCACTTTCGAGGATGGTGTCCGCGATGCGCTGCAGGCCCTCGGCGACTTCAGCGGGCGAGGCTTCGGCGCTGGCTTTCTGCAGACCCCAGGTCACGCACGCGACGGCGAGGCTGCTCAGCGGCAGGCGATGGCGCTCCCAGACGCTCGCCATACGCTCCAGAAAGGCTGCTGCGAGCTCATCTTGATTCATGTTCTCGGGAGAGCTCAAAGCCCACCCCCTTCGCCTTCCCAGCCCTGCACGTCGGTGACTGAGGCGGAGAACCGGCCGATCTCCTCCAACGTCGCGCACGTTCGGCCGGCGACCGAGAATGTCTGGATCTCACCGCGCTGCATGGCGCGCTGCGCTGCCGCGCGCGTGATGCCGAGATATCGACTGATGTTGGTGGTCCCGTAGATGGCTTCCACCACAGGGGAGATCTCAGCCATGGGCTGCCTCCTTCACCGTCAGCCGCAGGTACTTTGCGGCGAGCTCGCGGGTCTTCCGCCGGTGATCTCGGATCGACCGTTCCGTGTAGCCGCGGCCGCGCAGGCCGGCCTCCAGCTTCTCCACCAGGCGATCCAAGGGCTCGGTCTGGGCGCTCATTCGGCCCCCTTCGCGCGCGCGCGCGAGAAAACGCGGTTAGCGTTATCTTTGCAGGCTGCCGCCGGTCCGCTTGGCCGTGAGCTGTGAACTTCCGACGCCCCCCATGCCCACCAGTGCATCGGCTCACCGTCGTGCAGGCTGAGGGTGTCGGAGATCGTCAGTCCAAGGTGGCGCACACCGTCGTCGCCCAGCAGGGCGGCATCCGCGCCACCACCACCTAGCCACCCTATAGGTGGTGGCGCAGGTGGCGCAGTAGCGCAGCCAGTGTTTGCGACACCTTCAGAGGCGTGGTGGCGCAAGGTGGCGCAGTGGCGCGTTTTCATCCGATCTCTGCCCATTTTCCTACCTCGATGACGGGGCGCTCCTTCCGGTGTTCGTCGACCGCCAAGGTCCGGACGAGCGCGCCCGATTTGATCCACGTCGCCAGCAGTGCCTTGACCTTCTGGCGCTCGGCCTTGTCGTCGAGGTCCAGACCCAACGCCTCGGCGACGGCCTTCCCGACCCACTCATTCGCCTGTGCGTTGTCGCGCCATTTCCCGCCGTCGATCAGGCGCTGAACGGCCAGCAGGTCGGCCGCCTGGACGCCGTCGAAGGGGTCCGGCCACTTCCATGGGATGACGACGCCGACCTGATCGCTGGGCCCGGTGTCGCCGTTGCCGAGGTCGAAGCTGATCACGCGGTGCCAGGTCGCGACGTCCGACCGCGGCGCCATGTTCGCCTTGCCGGTGTCCGCCCTGAAGAACTGGTAGGCATTCTCGACGCCGGCGCGCTCGGCCTCTTCCTTCGTCATGCCGTTGAGCGCCCGGGCCGATCGGGCACCGTACAGGAGCGCCGAAGCCCCGCGGCCATCCTCGACCGTGGTCTCGGCTCCGTTGGCCTTGCGGGTATGGTGGATCAGCTCGATCGCGACGTCGTAGTGGTCGGCGATCCGCGCCCACTCCTTCACGACCCGGTCGATCGCGTTGTTGTCGTTCTCCGTCACGCGGTGAGAAGAGACGAAGGGGTCGATGATGATGCAGTCCAGGCGCAGGGACCGAATCATCGTCTCCAGCGCCTCGACTTGAGGCACCATGATCTCCACGCCCGACGGCGTTTGCTCCGCCATGACGATGGGGGTTGAACGACCGCTGCCGACGTAGAGGCGCAGCGCGTCAGGGTCGCCACCGATGCCGAGGTCGGCCGGCGTCAGGCCGTAGTGCGAGGCGGCCGCCATGAAGCGCCGATCGTTCTCGTCGCCCGGATCCTCGCCGCTCCAGTAGGCAACCCGCAGCTGACCGCTGGGCCGCAGACCGAGAAGCGGCTTCCCGCTCGTCATCGCCAAGGCTTCGACGACTGCCAGGGACGACTTGCCGAGGCCACCTGGGGCGAACGTCGCCGAGACGAACTTGCGGATGTAGTGGCGGCCGTAGAGCCACTCTCGCCGGGGAATGGTCGCCGGCTCGCGCCAGACAAACGGGCGGCAGGGGAGGGTGAGACCGGAGGGGTGCGCGTCGACCATCCAGTCATTGTCCGGGAGAACCGCAGCCGGCAACGCGGTCTGCCGCTGGCGGGCGGCGACGGCCTCTGCGGCCGCTTCGAATTCGGCGTCGTAATCTCGCATGGCGCTCACGACAGCACCTCGCGGAGCGGGCCAGAATGCACCGGCCTCAATTTGCCGCCCGTGCTCACCAAACGGGTAGCCATCGGGCGAGATTGTCGAAGGAAGTCAGGGGGCCAGCAGAACGGGTTAGACAACCCATCGCTCTGATTTGTCAGGGCTGCGGCATTTCCACCCTGTCCGCCACGGTCCGGAACAGCCTTGGTCTCCGGCCTTCTCCCTGACGAGCGACGTGCTCGATCGAACGCTGGGGCCCGAGCCTGCACACCGTTGGGGAAAGCCCGGCTTTCTGACACCGCAGCCCTTGGCCGCACTGCACGCGACGGCCATACAGGGCGGGTGTCGCGCGGTCGGTTCATCACGTTCGAGGGCGGGGAGGGGGCCGGCAAGTCCACCCAGGCCCGTCTGCTGGCCGACGGCCTGCGGGCCCGGGGGCACGACGTCGTTCTGACGCGCGAGCCGGGCGGGTCACCCGGCGGAGAGCGTATACGGGCGCTGGTGGTGTCAGGGGCGGCCGAGGACTGGTCGGCGATGACCGAGACCCTGCTGATGTTCGCCGCCCGCGACGACCATCTGAATGCGGTCATCCGCCCGGCCCTCGGAGCCGGGAGATGGGTGATCTGCGACAGGTTCAGCGACTCGACGCGGGCGTATCAGGGGGCCGCCGGCGGCGTGGACGGCGCCTTCGTGGAGGCCCTGGACGTCGCCGTCGTGGGCAAGGACCAGCCGGACCTGACGTTGATCTTCGACCTGGCGTCCGAGCGCGGTCTGTCCAGGGCACTGGCGAGGGGCGAGGCCGAGACGCGGTTCGAGGGCAAGGGCCCGGACTTTCACGCGCGGTTGGCTGAAGCCTTTCGGGGCATCGCGGCGCAGCACCCCGATCGGTGCCGGCTGATCGACGCCGACGGCGACGTCGACGCGGTGGCCGCGCGCGTGTGGGCGGCGGTGGAGGCCGCCGGCCTGTGACGAAACATCCTCGCGACCGGTTCGACCTGACGCCCGACGTGGAGGCGGAGGTCGCGTTTCTCGATGCGCTCGATCGGGGTCGGCTGCATCACGCATGGCTGCTGTGCGGGCCGGAAGGCCGGGGGAAGGCGACCTTCGCCCACCGCGCGGCGAGGCGGCTGCTCGGCGCGGCTCCCGACCCCTCGCGCGGTCCGCTGGGCGCGCGCCGGGACGATCCCGTCAGCCGGCTGATCTCGGCGCAGTCGCATCCCGACCTTCTGGTGCTGGAGCGCGTCGTCGAGGGCGGCCGGACGAAGCGGAACATTTCGGTCGATCAGGCCCGGGAACTGCCCGAGTTCTTCTCAAAAAGTCCGGCGCAGGCGGGCCGGCGCGTCGCCATCATCGACGCCGCCGACGATCTGAACGCCAACGCGGCCAACGCCATCCTCAAGACGCTGGAGGAACCGCCGGCCAGCGGCGTCCTCCTGCTCGTGTGCCACGCGCCCGGCCGCCTTCTTCCGACCATCCGTTCGCGATGCCGACGGCTGGTGTTCAAGCCCTGGACGGAGACGGCGATCGCCGAACTTCTGCGCAACGGCGTCGGACTGGACCGAGGGGAGGCGCAAGCCGTGGCGGCCTCGGCCGGAGGCTCGCCCGGCGCGGCGCTTGCGGCCGTCGGCGACGAGGCCCGGGCAGGGGGCGAACTTGCGCGCAGGTGGGTCGAGGGCGCCGGTCCACTGGACCGCTCCGAGCGTCTGGCGCTTCAGGGCACGCTGAGGGGGCAGGAGGGCGCCGCGCGCTTTGAGGACATCATGCATCACCTGGCGACCGCGGTGCGCGACCGCGCTCTGGCGGGCGGGCATGGGGCGTCTGACTGGGCCGACCTGTGGACGCGGCTGACGGATCTGCCCGGCCGCGCAGCGGGGCTCAACCTCGACCGGGGGGAGGTGCTGGCGTCCGCGCTCAACGATCTGGAACGCATCAAGGCGCGCGCATGCTGATCGACAGCCACGTCAACCTGCACGCACCCCAGTTCGACGAGGACCGCGACGCCGTCATCGCGCGCGCACGCGCGGCCGGCGTTTCGCTGATGGTGGAGATTTCGGACCGGCTGGCGACCTTCGACGCCACCCATGGACTGGCCATGGCGCACGACGACGTCTGGTGCACCGTGGGCGTTCACCCGCACGAAGCGCGGCATTACGAGGGGCTGGCGGCAGAGCGCCTTGTGGAGCTTGCCAAGCGGAAAAAGGTCGTCGGAATAGGGGAGTGCGGCTTGGACTTCCACTACGACCTGAGCCCAAGGACCATTCAGGAAACGGTGTTCCGCGAGCACGCCCGCGCCGCCCGCGTCAGTGGTCTCCCGCTCGTGATCCACACGCGCGAGGCGGACGATGCGATGGGGCGGATCCTTCAGGAAGAGATGGCGGACGGCCCGTTCCGGTTTCTGATGCACTGCTACACGTCGGGCGCCCAGCTCGCGGATCTGGCTGCAGAAATGGGCGCCTGGTTTTCGGTTTCCGGCATCGCCACCTTCAAGGCCGCCGACGATGTCCGCGCCGTGATCCGGTCGATGCCGTCCGACCGCATCGTCGTCGAGACGGACTGTCCGTACCTTGCGCCTGTGCCGCACCGGGGGCGCCGAAACGAGCCGGCCTACGTCCGTCATGTCCTGGATAAGCTGGCCGAAATCCGCGGCTGGTCGCGGGAAGAGGCGGAGACGATCACGACGGACGCCTTCTTCTCCCTGTTCGGCCGCATTCCCCGACCGGCCGGCGCATGAGCGACACGCTTGAAGTCGTGATCCTCGGCTGCGGATCCTCGGGCGGCGTGCCCCGCGGAGACGGCGACTGGGGCGTCTGCGACCCGACCGATGCGCGGAACCGGCGTACGCGGTGCTCGGCTCTCATACGGCGGCGCGGCGCGCGTGGCGTGACCAGCGTGCTGATCGACACCTCGCCGGACTTGCGGGAACAGGCGCTGGCGGTCGGGATCACTCACGTCGACGGGGTCGTCTACACGCATGACCACGCGGATCAGACCCATGGCATCGACGATCTGCGCGTTTTCGCCATGCGGGCGCGAAGCCGCATTCCGGCATGGATGGACGCGCCGACGCGAGCCGCGCTGACGACGCGCTTCGGATACATCTTCGAGAGCGTGCAGGGCTATCCGGCGATCGTCGAGGCGCGGGAGCTTCCGCCACACGGCGTGGCATGGGTCATCGGGGGCCGGGGCGGCGACGTTCCCGTGGTGACGTTCGACCAGGGACACGGGCCGATACGCAGCGTGGGCGTGCGCTGCGGTCCGGTCTGTTACTCCAGCGACGTCGACGTCCTCGACGCGGCCGCGCTCGAGGCCGTCAGGGGAAGCGACCTCTGGATCGTCGACGCGTTGCGATTCACGCCGCATCCGACCCATTCGCACCTGGACCGGACGCTGGACTGGATCGCGCGCGCCGGGATCGGTCGTGCCGTGCTGACGAACCTGCACATCGACATGGATTACAGAGCACTGGAAGGGCTTCTGCCTGCGAACGTCGAGGTCGCCCATGACGGCTGGTCGGCCGTGCTGCCGGCCTGAAGCGGCACTCAATTTCGCATAATATGTCTTAGGCGATGATCCGGCATGAGCGCCCGGGCGGCGCGGCTCGCGTCCCCGGCCGGCTCCGCCTATCCTCTCGAAGGCGCAACGAACAGGAGCATCCATGGCCGGCCTCAAGGACAAGCGCGGCTTCATCGACAAGGACCGTCTCGATCTTTCGGAGCGTCAGGCCGTCGAATACTGGATGAAGCGCTGGGGCGTGACGCGGGACCAGATCACCGCGGCCCACCGCAAGGTCGGCCGGCTGACGAAGGACATCGCCGCCGAGCTGGGCAAGAAGCGCTGAGGCGAAACGAAGAGCGGCGGGAAGGACCTGCCCCTTCCCGCCGCCGTTCGTGAACCGGATCGGCTGATCAGCCGATGCGCTCGAACACGCCGGCCAAGGCCCGCATGCGGCGGGCGTCCACCGCCGGAACGCCGCGCGCGCCCGCGGCCTCGGTCAGCCGCGCAGCCACCGCGTCGGCGGTGGCGGCGTCGGCCGAGCCCCGCCGCCAGCCGTCGATCACGGCCCCGGCCTCACGCATCAGCGCCGCGTCGGCGCCGGCGCGCGTCAGCTGGTCGACATAGGACATGGCCACATCCGGGGTGTCGGCCCACTCGACCCGGGTCTGGGTCTGCGGGTTGATCACGTCCATGCGCACCGCTTCGGCCGCGGCGATCTCAGCCGCCGACAGCTGGTCGGAAGGAACCAGCCGCAGGACGTCGAGGCCCCGCGCGATCTCGCTGGAATAGATGCGGCCGTTGAGCCAGTAGGCCGACCACGAGCCGCCGACCATCAGGCGGTCGCCGTTCAGAGGACCGCGATCGAAGTAGGCGATCTCCACCGGCTTGCCGGGGTCGGAGAAGTCCATCACCGAGATGCCGCCCTGGTACCAGGCCTGGACCATCAGGTCGCGCCCCGGAACCGGGATGAGGTTGCCGTTGTGGGCGACGCAGTTCTCGGTGGCGTTCTGCGCCGACGGCAGCTTGTGGAAGGCGCGACCGCGCAGCTTGCCGTCGCCGCCCACCGTCGCGATCAGGTTGGCGCCCCAGGTGCCCGGGTCCTCAAGCTGGCACCGGGCGCCGATGCCGCCGCTCCACTCGTCGGTGAAGATGACCTTGTCGCCCGTGTTGTCGAACGTGGCGGAGTGCCAGTAGGCCATGTCCGGATCGAACAGGTCGGAGATGCGCTTCGGATTTTCCGGGTCCGAAATGTCCAGGAAGATGCCGTTGCCGGCGCACGCGCCGGCGGCGCGGTTGATGCCCGGGAAGACGGTGATGTCGTGGCACTGGTTGGTCTGGGCCGTCTCCTGGCTGGTGACGCCGATGCGACCGCCGGTCCACAGCCCGTCGATGCGGCCGTTCTCGTCGGCGAAGATGCGCGGACGGTTGACGATGGCGGCGTCCTGCGGACGGTCCAGCGGCACCTTGATCACATCGATGGAGTACAGCGCCGTGTCGGCGTTGCGGCTCGGCTCGCCGGACGAGCAGATCGAGAGCTCCTCGGCGCGACGCACGCCCGACGTGCCCGAGTTGTAGACGTAGAGCACGTTCGGATCCGAGCTCGGCACGAGCGTGTGGGTGTGCGAGCCGCGGCAGGTCTGCACCGCCGCCACCTGGCGCGGGTTCTGCAGGTCCGAGATGTCGAAGATCCGCACGCCGCGGAAGCGTTCGGCGTTCACCGCGCCCCCTGCCCCGCTCGCGCCGCAGTCGACGCGGCCGCGGTTCTCCTCCACCGACATGAACAGCAGATTGCCGTGGACCGACAGATCGCCTTGCCCGCCGGGACAGACGACCGACAGGATCAGCTTCGGCTCTCCCGACGACACGTCATAGGCGTTGAAGCCGTTGAAGTTGCCGACGAACAGGCGGCCGTTCGACATGGCCATGTCGGTGTTGGACAGCGCCAGGGGGCTGAAGGTGTCGGGGCTGGCCTGGATGCGGGCGTTCAGCGCCTGCCCCTCTTCCTGGGTCGTCGGCGGCGCGAAGATCATGGCGGGGTCGTAGAAGCCCGGCGGCGGCGCGACGGCGTGCTCCAGGTGCATGCCCTTCTCGGCGCGACCGGCGTCCAGGATGCCGTCCGACAGACGGGTGCGCTCGTCGACGGCGACGACCGGGGTGGACGGCTGCTGGGCCTGGGCCTGGGCCGCCGCGGCGCCGGACAGAACCGCCAGGGCGGCCGCGGAGGAAAGCAGGGTCTTGCGAACGAACATGGCCGCTCCTTCTTGATCAGAGTTCAGCGAGAAGACTGCGCATGCGCAGAATTTCAGAGGACTGGTCGGCGACGACCGAGGTGGCGAAGTCGGACAGCAGGGTGTCCTCGGCCGAGTCCGGCAGGGCCAGCAGCTCCTCGACCATGTCCAGCGCACCCTGGTGATGCTGGATCATGCCTTCCAGAAAAAGCCGGTCGAACTCGGCGCCCTCGGCCGCCGCCAGTCGCGCCATCTGGGCCGGGGACAGCATCCCCGGCATGAGAGCCGTCTCCGACGGCGACGCGGCATGGCCCGCGTGCAGGTCACGGGCCTCCACGGGCTGACCCCGGGCCTGAAGCCAGCCACGCATGAGGTCCATCTCGGACGCCTGCCCGATCGCGATGCGGCGGCCCAGCGCCTTCACCTGCGGAGAGTGCCCGCGCACCTCCAGCAGCCTGGCCATCTCCACGGCCTGGGCGTGGTGCACGATCATGTGCTGCATGAAGCGGACGTCGGCGTCGGTGTAGGTGGTCCGTGCCAGTTCCGCTGCCTGCTCGGCCGTCACCGTGCGGGTGGGTTGTCCCGGAGCGCCCGGCTGGAAGATGGGCGGAGACGTCGGCGGATCCTGCCGCACGGGCGTCGTCGGATCCTGCGCGCCCAGCGACAGGATCCCGATGGCGATGCCCAGCAGGTGCGGCAAATCACGAACTCCCCACGCGACTTGGGCGGACACTAGGGCGCGCCGAAGCCGGCGGGCAAGCAAGAAAGCGTGTCGTTTCGTTCATGTGCCGTCGGGACGGCGGGCGCGAAGGCGCAGCAAGGCCAGGCTGCCCAAGGCGAACGGCCCCAGCAGGGCCAGAGCGACGGGGCGCTGGATCGCGCCGGCCCACCGGCCCCGGTCGACGCCGGCCGCGCCGCTCATGACCCAGATCGCGGCGACCACGCCGACCACGCAGAGGCCGAAGATCACAAGCCACGATCGTTCCTGGCGCAGCGCGATCGCCATCACGACGGGATAGGCCATGCACAAGACCACCAGCGGACCGCCGGCCGCGTGTCGCGGGTCCGGCAACGGGAACAGGCCGGCCACGATCGTGGACGCGCCGAACAGGGCGATCGCCGCCGCGGCGGCCGACGCCAGCCAGGCGCCGTCGCGCCTCAGCGCCGCGAAATGGCCTGCGGCGTTGACCAGGGCCAGCAGACCCACCACGACGATGGCGGCGTTGAACGGCCCCGCGACGGGCGATGGGGCCGCGCCCAACTCGCTGGCGACCTGTCTGACGGGATCGTATCCGGGCCAGGCCGCGGCCCCCGCGACCTGAGCGCCGTAGTAGATGGCCAGAAGAACCGGCCCCGCCCATAAAGCCGTCCGGACGAGCCCCGCCTTCGTCGCCATGCCCCTTCCGCCGTCAGATGTGGATGACGCGGCCGAAGGCGTCCAGCGCCGCCTCGTGCATGGCCTCGGACATGGTCGGGTGAGGATAGACGATGCCGTGGACGTCCTCTTCGGTCGCCTCCATGGTGATGGCGGTGACGTAGCCCTGGATCATCTCGGTGACCTCGGCACCGATCATGTGGGCGCCGATCAGGGCCCCGGTCCTGGCGTCGAAGATGGTCTTCACGAAGCCCTCGGTGTCGCCCGACGCGATGGCCTTGCCGTTCACCTTGAAGGGGAAGCGGCCGATCTTCACGTCCCGCTTTTCGGCCCTCGCCTGCTGCTCGGTGACGCCGACCGAGGCGACCTGCGGCTGGGCGTAGGTGCAGCCGGCGATGGGCGAATGGACGCTCGGCGTCTTGAAACCGGCGATATGCTCGGCGGCGTGGATGCCTTCGTGCGAGGCCTTGTGCGCCAGCCATGGCGCGCCGGCGCAGTCGCCGATGGCGTAGAGACCCTTCACGTTCGTCTGGCAGTGGCCGTCGATGACGACATGGCCCCGGTCCATGTTCACGCCCAGCGCCTCCAGTCCGATGCCGTCGGTGTTGGCGGTGATGCCCACGGCCGAGATGCAGACCTCGGCCTCCAGCGTTTCGGCCTTTCCGCCGGCCTCGATGGCGACCTGCACCCCCTGCCCGCCCTTCTTGACGGCGGTGACCTTGCAGCCGGTGCGGAACTTCAAGCCGCGCTTCTCGAACGCCTTCTGGGCGGCTTTCGAGACCTCCTCGTCCTCGACGGGCATGATCCGATCGACGGCCTCCACGACCGTGACGTCCGCGCCCAGAGCCCTGTAGAAGCTGCCGAATTCAATCCCTATGGCGCCCGACCCAATGACCACGATCGACTTCGGCATCGACTTCGGCGCCATGGCCTCGCGATAGGCCCAGATGCGGTCGCCGTCGGCCTCCAGCCCGATCTGCGGGATCGCCTTCGCCCGCGCGCCGACGGCCAGCATGACGGCCTTGGCCTCGACCGTGCGCGACCCGCCGGCCTTGAGCGCGATCACGACCTTCGGCGCATCCTTGCCCTTCTCCAGCTTCGCCGTGCCCTCGATGACCTCGATCTTGTTCTTCTTCATCAGGAAGCCGACGCCGGCGTTCAGCTGTTTCGCCACCCCCCGCGAGCGCTGGATGATGGCGTCGAAGTCGAACCCCACCTTGTCGGCCGACAGGCCGTAGTCCTTGAGGTGCGACAGGCTCTCGTACTTCTCGCCCGACTTCAGCAGCGCCTTGGTGGGGATGCAGCCCCAGTTCAGACAGATGCCGCCCAGGTTCTCGCGCTCCACGATCGCGGTCTTCAGTCCCAGCTGGCTGGCCCGGATGGCGGCCACGTAGCCGCCAGGGCCCGAGCCGATGACGATCAGGTCGAATTCAGCCACGGTCTCGTCCTCAGGCCAGCATGGTGACGGGGTCTTCGATCATCGCCTTGAAGACCTGCAGGAAGCGGGCGCCGACCGCGCCGTCCACAACGCGATGGTCGCACGTCAGGGTCACGGTCATCACGGTGGCGACGGCCAGTTGCCCGTCCTTGACGACTGGGCGCTGCTCCCCTGCCCCCACGCTCATGATCGCGCCCTGCGGCTCGTTGATGATCGAGGCGAAGTGCTTGATGCCGAACATGCCCAGGTTGGACACGCTGAAGGTGCCGCCCTGGAACTCGTCGGGCTTCAGCTTGCGGTCGCGGGCGCGCCTGGCCAGGTCCTTGGACTCGTTGGCGATTTCGCGCAGCGACTTGGTCTCGCACTTGCGGATGATCGGCGTGATCAGGCCACCGTCGATCGCCACCGCCATCGCCACGTCGGCGTGGTGATGCATGGCGATGCCTTCGGGGCTGTAGGAGGCGTTCGCTTCCGGCACCGCCTTCAGCGCCATGGCGGACGCCTTGAGCACGAAGTCGTTGACCGAAACCTTGATCCCGTCCTTCTCAAGCATCGCGTTGACCCTCGCCCGGGAGGCCAGCAGGCCGTCGATCTCGCAGTCGATGGTCAGCGGGAAGTGCGGCACGTCGCGGAAGCTGTCGGTCAGGCGTCGCGCGATCGCCTTGCGCATGCCGTCCAGCGGGATCAGGTCGTAGCTGCCGGCCGGGATGCCCTGTTGTTCCAGCGACAGGACCTGACGCGGTTCGCCCTTGGCCGGCGCGACGGCGGAGGCGGGCGCGGATCCGCCCTTGAGCCCCTCCACGTCGCGCCTGACGATCCGCCCATGCGGCCCCGTGCCCTTGACCGTCGCGAGGTCGACGCCGTTCTGCGCCGCGATGCGTCGGGCCAGCGGCGAGGCGAAGAGCCGTGAGCCGTCCGCCTTGCCGGCGGAGGGCTTGGCCGGCAGAGCCGCGTCCGCGGCCTTGACGCCCTCCGGCGTCGCCACCGCCTGGCCGCTCTCATGACCGGCCGGAGCCGGTTCCGCCTCCGCAGGCTCGGCGGGTTTCGTGGCCGGCTTCGGAGACGGAGCGGCGGTGCCGCCCTCGTCCTTCAGCCGCGCGATCGGCGTGTTGACCTTCACGCCCTCGGTCCCCTCGGCCACCAGAATGTCGGTGACCTCACCCTCGTCGACGGCCTCGACTTCCATGGTCGCCTTGTCGGTCTCGATCTCGGCGATGACCTGGCCGGCGGAGACGACGTCGCCGACCTTGACGTGCCACTTGGCCAGCACCCCCTCTTCCATGGTGGGCGACAGGGCGGGCATCAGGATGTCGGTCATTGCACGCTCCCCTTCGCCGCGTCAGGCTCGGCCAGGGTGCGCACGTCGTCGGCGGCGATGACCTCCGACATGCCCTTCAGGATCTGGTTGTAAGCCTGCTTCTCGTTCATGCCGTGCCGGACGCCATAACCGTGGGCCATGTGGCGCGCCGCATAGGCCAGCATCCGGCCGAACTGGGCAGGGTCCGAAAAGGCCGGCTTGATGGCCATGACCGGTTCGCGGTTCGACCACCACATGCGCAGGATTTCGATCGCAGCAGGGTCGGCCGCGACGGTGTCCGGCACGTTCAGTTGGTGCTCGACGGGTTCGCTCATGCCGTCACCTGCTTCACGGCCGCGATGATCTTGTCCACGCCCGGCAACGACAGGGCTTCCAGGTTGGCGGCGTAGGGCAGCGGCACGTCCTCCTGGTGCACCCGCAGCGGCGGCGCGTCGAGGTAGTCGAAGGCGTGCTCGATGACCCGCGCCACGACCTCGCCGCCGACCCCCATCGGGCCCCAGCCTTCCTCCGCCGAGACCAGCCGACTGGTCTTCTTCACGCTCGCGACGATCGTGTCGGTGTCCAGCGGGCGCAGGGTGCGCAGGTCGACGACCTCGCAGCTGATTCCCTCCTCCGCCAGCTTCTCGGCGGCCTGCAGGGCGAAGCCGACCATGCGGCTGTGCGCCGTGATGGTGACGTCGGTCCCCTCGCGACGGACCTTGGCCTTGCCGATCGGCACGACCCAGTCCTCGACGTCCGGCACGTCGAACTCCAGCCCGTACATCATTTCGTGTTCGAGGAAGACGACGGGGTTCGGATCGCGGATCGCGGCCTTGAGGAGCCCCTTGGCGTCCGCCGCGTCGTAGGGCGCGAGGACCTTCAGACCGGGCACGCTGGCGTACCAGGCCGAATAGTCCTGGCTGTGCTGGGCGGCCACGCGGCTGGCGGCGCCGTTGGGGCCGCGGAACACCATCGGACAACGGATCTGACCGCCCGACATGTAGAGCGTCTTGGCCGCCGAGTTGATGATGTGGTCGATCGCCTGCATGGCGAAGTTGAAGGTCATGAACTCGACGATGGGCTTCAGTCCGCTCATGGCCGCGCCCACGCCGACGCCGGCGAAGCCGTATTCGGTGATCGGGGTGTCGATGACCCGGCGCTCGCCGAACTCCTGCAGCAGCTCCCGGCTGACCTTGTAGGCCCCCTGATACTGGGCCACTTCCTCGCCCATCAGGAAGACGGCCTCGTCGCGGCGCATCTCCTCGGCCATGGCGTCGCGAAGGGCGTCGCGGATGGTCGTCTTGACCAGCTTGGCGTCGGCGGGGATTTCGGGGTCTCTCAGCTCGACCTTCGGCTTGACCAGCTCCTCGGCCGCTCCCCCTGTCGGCGGCGCCTTTTCCGGATCGCCGGTCTTGCCCTCGGCGGTCGCTTTCGGCGCTTCAGCGGCGGCTTCGGACTTCGGAGCGGACCCCGCGTCGTCGCCCGACAGGCGGGCGATCGGCACATTGACTTTCACGCCTTCGGTCCCCTCAGCGACGAGAATTTCCAGCACCTCGCCCTCGTCGACGGCCTCGACCTCCATGGTCGCCTTGTCGGTCTCGATCTCGGCGATCACCTGACCGGCCGACACGGTGTCGCCCGCCTTGATATGCCACTTGGTGAGCGTGCCCTCTTCCATCGTGGGGGACAGCGCCGGCATCAGGATGTCGGTCAACGGTCAGGCCTCCACATAGACGTCGGTGTAGAGCTCGGAGGGGTCCGGCTCCGGGCTTTCCTGGGCGAACTGCACGGCCTCGGCCACGATCGCCTTGATCTCGGCGTCGATGGCCTTGATCTCCTCATCGGTCGCCCGCGCGTCGGACAGCAGCTTCTTCACATGCTCGATCGGATCGCGGGTCGTCTTGACCTCATCGACCTCCTCCTTGGTGCGATACTTGGCCGGATCCGACATGGAGTGGCCGCGATAGCGGTAGGTCTTCACTTCCAGGATGAAGGGACCGCAGCCTTCGCGCGCGCGCTTCACGGCCCGGGCAGTGGCGTCACGCACAGCCAGAACGTCCATGCCGTCGACCTGCTCGCCCGGGATGCCGAAACTCGCGCCGCGCATGTACAGCTCGGTCGTCGCCGAGGCGCGCTCGATCGAGGTGCCCATGGCGTACTGGTTGTTCTCGATGATGAAGATGGCCGGCAGCTTCCACAGCTGCGCCATGTTGAAGCTCTCGTAGACCTGCCCCTGATTGGCCGCGCCGTCGCCGAAGTAGATGAAGCTGACCGAATCGTCGCCGCGGTACTTGCCGGCGAAGGCCAGGCCTGTGCCCAGCGCGACCTGGGCGCCGACGATGCCGTGGCCGCCATAAAAGCCGGTGGCCGTGTCGAACATGTGCATCGACCCGCCCTTGCCCTTGGACGAGCCACCGATGCGGCCGGTCAGCTCGGCCATGACCTCTTTCGGGTCCATGCCGGCGCACAGCATGTGGCCGTGGTCGCGATAGCCGGTGATGATCTTGTCGTGGCCCTGCTTCACGCTCTCCTGAACGCCGACGGCCACGGCCTCCTGACCGATGTACAGGTGGCAGAACCCGCCGATCAGACCCATGCCGTACAGCTGCCCGGCCCGCTCCTCGAAGCGTCGGATCAGCAGCATCTCGCGGTAGAAGCGGAGAAGATCTTCCTTCGACGCCGTCGGCGTGTTCGGAAGCTTTTTGGGGGCAGTCTTTTCGGAGGGGGCTTTCGCCATCCGCCATCTCCCGGCTGGACCCCAGGGCCGGGGCCTTCTGACTTAACGGAAAGGGGCTTTAGCAGCCTTGGTTCCGGAAAGGCAAAGCCGGGATCACGCGCTGTAACAACAGTTCAGGCGGCGGCGCGCCGCTCGTTCCGCGGCGTCGCCGGAGCCTGCACCTCGACCACCACGTCGCGGGGATCGGAGTAGCCCAGAAGCGCCCTCGCCCGCTCTTCCAGCAGGTCGCGCGACAGGTTGTCGTCGCCGAGATGGCGCACCCGCATTTCGAGGTCCGCCCGCTCGCGCTCAAGACGCAGGGCCTCCGCCTCCCTGGCCTGCAGCGCCTCGGCCCGGGCGTGCGCGGACAGCAGGCCCAGCTGGCCCGTCAACGCCTGGATGGACAGGTAGACGACCGCCAGGAACAGGGCGACGGTCACGCGATACGGCTTCATTCGGTCCAGCAAGTCGGACGCTCCTTCTGAGCGCGGGGGATTCCCTGCTCAGGGATGACCGAAAATGCCTAATGAACCGTAGCTTCGCCGTAAGAGCGGAGCCTATCTCAGCAGCATGCCGTCGCCGTAGTACTGGCCCTGATCGCCCAGCATCTCCTCGATGCGCAGCAACTGGTTGTACTTGGCCGTGCGGTCCGAACGCGCCAGCGAACCGGTCTTGATCTGCCCGCAGTTCGTGGCGACGGCCAGGTCGGCGATCGTCGAATCCTCGGTCTCGCCCGACCGGTGGCTCATAACCGCCGTGTAGCCGGCGCGATGGGCCATATCGACCGCATCCAGCGTCTCTGAAAGCGTCCCGATCTGGTTGACCTTGATGAGGATCGAGTTGGCCAGCCCCTCGCCGATGCCGGCCGCCAGACGCACGGGGTTGGTGACGAACAGATCGTCGCCGACCAGTTGCACCCGGTCGCCCAGACGTTCCGTCAGCGCCTTCCAGCCGTCGAAATCGTCCTCGGCGCAGCCGTCCTCGATCGACACGATCGGGAAGCGCTCGCACAGGTCGGCGAGGTAGCCGACCATGCCCTCGTGGTCGAAGGTCTTGCCCTCGCCGGCCATGACGTACTTGCCGTCCTTGAAGAACTCGGTCGCCGCGACGTCCAGGCCCAGATGAAAGTCTTCTCCGGCCAGATACCCTGCCGCCTGCCCCGCCTTGGTGATGAACTCGAGGGCCTCCTTGGCCGAGCCCAGGTTCGGCGCGAAGCCGCCCTCGTCGCCGACGTTGGTGTTGTGGCCCGCGTCCTTCAGCGCCTTCTTCAGCGCATGGAAGATTTCCGTGCCCATGCGCAGGCTCTCCGAGAAGCTCTCGGCGCCCGTCGGCAGGATCATGAACTCCTGGATGTCGATCGGATTGTCCGCGTGGGCGCCGCCGTTGATGATGTTCATCATCGGCGTGGGCAGGATGCGCGCCGAGATGCCGCCGACGTAGCGGTGCAGCGGCAGACCGGCCGAGATGGCGCTGGCCTTCGCGCAGGCCAGCGACACGCCCAGGATGGCATTGGCCCCCAGCCGGCCCTTGTTCTCCGTGCCGTCCAACTGGATCAGGGCCTCGTCGATCCGCCGCTGGTCCTCGGCGTCCATTCCCGACAGGGCGTCGAAGATTTCGCCGTTGACCGCGTCGACCGCCTTCTGGACGCCCTTGCCGCCCCACAGGTCCTTGTCGCCGTCCCGCAGTTCGACGGCCTCATGCGCGCCGGTCGACGCGCCGGACGGCACCGCGGCGCGGCCGAAGCTGCCGTCGTCCAGGATGACGTCGACCTCAACCGTCGGATTGCCGCGGGAATCGAGGATCTGGCGGGCGACGATGTCGGCGATGTCGGTCATGGGAACGTCCGGTGGCTGAGGGGTCCGCGCCGTTTAACGCAGACCCCTCGCGAGCGCCACCGGCGGCGTCAGGAACAGCCTTCGACGTACTGGATCGACGGGCCCCCGCCGCGCACTGCGGACACGCGGCCGTCGGCGCCGATCTCGTACACCAGACCCCGGGCGTTCGGATCCTGCACGTAGGCGGTCCCGGAGGTCGGGGGGCTCCAGACCGTCACGTACTCCGCGGGGGCCGAGCTGTACTTGTGCGGGCTGGCAACGGCCGACGGACCATAGGCGGCCTTCACCGCCGCCGCCTCGTCGCCAACCCCGAAGCCGCGGTCGCTCTTCAGCGTGGAGCCGCGGATCAGGGAGATGCGCGTCAGCCGGTCGTTCTCGATCATCACCAGCGTGCCTTCCGGCGCCCGCGCGGGACGGAACTCGTCGCACTGGGCCGGGTCGGCACCGCCGACGGCGCCGGGGTTCGCGTCGTCGCCCCACGCGGCCACGACTTCCGCGCGGGTCATGCCGACGCGCAGCGGTCCCAGCCCGGTGGCCGTGAGGACGTCGCCCGTCGCCGGGGGCGTCGTCGGGCTCGGGGTCGTCGGCGCCCCGGGTTGGGTCGGGCCGGCGGGCGCGGCGGGTTCCTCGGCGGGCGGCGCGCCGCACGCGGCAAGGGCGAGCGCGGAGGCGGCGACGGTGATCAGGGTCAGGCGCATGAAGGGCTCCGTAAGCATGGAAGCCGACACAACGCACGAAAACGGCGCGCGGGGCCACCGCGCGCCGTAAAAGCTCAGCTTTTCTGCGCCGGGACTATTCGTCCTTGGGCGTCAGCACCTGCCGGCCGCGATAGGTGCCGGTCTTCAGGTCGATGTGGTGCGGACGCTTCAGCTCGCCGGTGTCCTTGTCCTCGACGTAGGCGTTGGTGCCGAGGGCGTCGTGGGCGCGGCGCATGTTGCGACGCGACGGCGATACTTTGCGCTTGGGAACGGCCATGTCCGTCTCGATCTTCAGGCTGGGCGCCCGAGAAGCCCGGGGCGCGAATACGAAAGCGGCGGCCGAGAGGGGCCGCTGCGGGAGGCGGGCTTATGCCGGAAGGTCATGGCGATTTCAAGCCTCGCCGCGAGACGCCCACTCCCCGCGCGACAGGCCGTAGAAAAAGCTGTCCTTCCACTCTCCGCCTACGTTCCAGGTCCGCGCCCGAAACCCGGTGCGGACGAAGCCCAGTTTTTCCAGCAGGCGAATCGACGCCGCGTTCTCCGGATCCACGTCGGCGGTCGCCTCGGCGTGTCCGGTCGTCGTGAACAGATGATCCAATGCCGCGCGACAGGCCTCGAACGCCAGACCCCGCCCCCACACGTCCGGATGCAGGATGTAGCCGATTTCGGGCGGGGTGAAGAAGCCGGCCTTGCCGACCGCGCGGCCCTCGACCTCGACGACGAAGTCCGGATTTTCCGGGCCCTTGGCGATCATGGAGGCCAGCCAGTCGTGGGTCTGGTCCATGTCCACATGCGGCGGCGTGGACCACCAGCGGGTCGCCTCGACGCTGGACAGCACCACATGCATCGCCGCCAGGTCGTCCGGACGGGCGGTGCGCAGGGTCAGCCGAGGCGTCCTGATCTCCATCCCGCGCCGATGCGCCGCCGCCGTCGTCCGGTCAAGCCAGCGACCGCTCCAGCACCACGAAGGCCAGGTCGTCACGCTTCGGCAGTCCGAAGCGCGGATCGGTGGCCGGGAAGGGCCGCGTTTCGCCGGTGCGGACGTAGCCGAGGCGTTCGTACCAGGCGATCAGCTCGTCGCGCTGGACGATGACGGTCATCTCCATGCGACGGGCGCCGAATCGCTCGACCGCCACGCGCTCCGCCTCCCGCACCAGCACGCCGCCCACCCCGCCGCCCTGCAAATCGGGCTCGACCGAGAGCATCCCCAGATAGGCGAGGCCGTCGCCCTTCGACGTCACCTGCACGCTGCCGATGATGTCGCCCTGTCGTTCCGCCAACACGACGACCTGCAGGGGATCGGCGACGATCGCGGCCACGCTCTCCAAGTCGATGCGGTTCCCGTCCAGCAGATCCGCCTCGTGCGTCCAGCCTTTTCGCGCCGTCTCGCCGCGATAGGCGCGATGCACCAGCGGCTGAACGCGCGCGGCGTCTTCCGTAGTCGCCAACCTGAGCGACGTGTCAGACATTCAACATGTCCGCGACCGCCTCCCCGATCGCCAGCGAACTGGTCAGGCCGGGGCTCTCGATGCCGAACAGGGTGACCAGCCCTTCCAGCCCATGATCGTCCGCGCCCCGCAACTGGAAGTCAGGCTGGGTCTCACCCGGCCCGTGCAGCTTGGGCCGTATGCCGGCGTAGTCGGGGGTCAGCCGATCGGCCTCCACGCCCGGCCAGAAGCGCGCGATGTAGCGCGCAAACGCGTCGCGCTTGCCGGGGTCGACGGAATAATCCTCCGCCTCGACATAGGTCAGATCGGGTCCGAACACCGCCTGTCCGCCCAGATCCTTGCGATAGTGGGTCCCCAGCGCGCCCGGAATGGGCGGTGGGTAGATCAACCGGTTGAAGGGCGCGGGGCCCGTCAGTCGGAAGTAGACGCCCTTCCCGAAATGGCCGTCGGGGATGTGGTCGGACGGAAAACCTTCGATCCGCGCTGCCACCTCCTGAGCCTGCAGTCCCGGAGCCGTGACCAATCGACGGCAGGTCAGCGTCGCCCCGCCCTCCCCGCCTGCGACGATGGAAAACCCGCCGTCCGGCAGCGGCTCGGCCCGCTCGACCGGCGTGCCGACCACGACCGAGCCGCCGGCGTCCTCGATCTCGCCCTGCAGCGCCAGCATGTAGCCGTGACTGTCGAACACGCCGCTCTCCGGCGACAGGACGGCGGCGTGGACGTTCAGGGCCGGCTCGAGCGCCTTCGCCTGCGCGCCGGTGAGGTGCTCCAGCGCCTCCACCTCGTTGGTGGTCGCCTGCTGGAAGATGGCTTCGATCCGCTCGACCTCGGCCGCATCGGTCGCCACGACCAGCTTTCCGCACTTCCAGTGATCGACCTTGTGGCTTTCCAGAAAGGCGTAGAGCGCGCGGCGGCCGGTCACGCACAGGCGCGCCTTCAGCGAACCGGTCGGATAGTACAGCCCGCCGTGGATGACTTCGCTGTTGCGGCTGGAGACGCCCTGGCCGATGTCCGGTTCCTTCTCCAGCACCAGCACGGTCTGGCCGCGTTTCGCCAGGGCCCGCCCGCAGGCCAGGCCGACCGCCCCCGCGCCCACGACGACGGCGTCGAAGTCGAAGCTCACGCCGCCCGACCGTACCGACGCGCGGCCTCGGCCTCGAAGCACCCGATCAGTCGTCCGACGGCGCGATCGAAGTTGGCGTGCAGCATGGCGTCCAGAATCCGGCTCCTGAAGGCGAAGTCGATCATGAAGTCGATCCGCGTCCCCTGCTGAACCGGCACGAATTCCCAGCGGTTCCGCAGATGTCTGAAGGGCCCGCTCAGCAGGCCTACCTCGACCACGTTCCTGATCCGATCATGCCGGACCCAGGTCGCGAACCGCTCCTTCAGGAAGCTGAAGCCGACCTGCGCCTCGGCGTCGATGAGATCCACGCCCGCCGCCTCCTCGCGCGCGTTCCACGTCCGCATCGCGGTGACCCACGGCACGAAGTCCGGATAGGCCCGCACGTCCGCCACCAGAGCGGCCAACTGCTCCGGCGCATACGGGAGGACGCGGCTGACGCGGTGGACGGCCAAGCGGGGCTCAGCGCCCCGTCGTCGACAGCCGCGCCGCCTTTAGCCGGGCGAAGTCTTCGCCCGCGTGGTGCGAGGAGCGGGTCAGCGGGCTGGACGAGACCATCAGGAAGCCCTTGGCCCGGGCGATCGCCTCATAGGCCTTGAACTCCTCCGGCGTGACGAAGCGCTCGATGGCGGCGTGCTTCCGGGTCGGCTGCAGGTATTGGCCGATGGTGATGAAGTCGACGCCGGCGGAGCGCATGTCGTCCATCACCTGCATGACCTCTTCCCGCGTCTCACCCAGCCCGACCATGATGCCGGACTTTGTGAACTGGTTCGGGTCGCGCTCCTTGACCATCTGCAGCAGACGCAGGGAGTGGAAGTAGCGGGCGCCGGGCCGGATCTTCAGATACAGCCGCGGCACGGTTTCCAGGTTGTGGTTGAAGACGTCGGGCCGGGCGTCGATCATCACCTCGGCCGCCCCGTCCTTGCGCAGGAAGTCAGGCGTCAGGATCTCGATCGTCGTGCCGGGGGCCTGCAGCCGGATCTGCCGCACCACCTCGGCGAAGTGGGCCGCGCCGCCGTCATGCACGTCGTCCCGATCGACGGAGGTGATCACGACGTGGTTCAGGCCCATCTGCTGCACCGCCAAGCCCACCTTGCCCGGCTCTTCCGGGTCCAGCGGCTGGGGCAGACCGGTCTTGACGTTGCAGAAGGCGCAGGCCCGCGTGCAGGTGTCGCCCATGATCATCAGCGTGGCGTGCTTCTGGCTCCAGCACTCGCCGATGTTGGGGCAGGCCGCCTCCTCACAGACCGTGTGAAGACCCTTCTCCTTAACGATGGCGCGAGTGGCGTTGTACTGGCCCGATCCCGGCGCCTTGACCCGCAACCACTCAGGCTTCTTCAGCACCACGGTGTCCGCGCGCTTCCGCTTCTCCGGATGGCGAAGTTCGGCCGGCGTCTTCGTCAGGGCGTCGATGAGGGTGACCATGTCGTCGGCTATGTCGTCCCTGCGGCCGATCAAGGCAAGTGCGCCGGGAACCTCACGCCCCGTTACGCATCTTTTCAAGCCGCGGGCCGGGCCCTAGTTTGCGCCGCGTAAACCAGACCGGCGAGCGAGCCGGCGGGGAGGATTCCGACTTGCGCATGCCGCTGAACGCCAAGGATCCGGAAACGGTCTTCGACGCCCTGATCGCGGCCCGGGACACCTATGGCGACAAGGAGATCCTGGAGGATCAGGATCGCAAGCCGCTGACCTACACGGGCCTGATCCGGGCCGCCTTCGTGCTGGGCCGCAAGATCGCCGCGATGACGGAGCCCGGAGAGCGGGTCGGCGTCCTGCTCCCGTCGTCGGCCGGCGTGGTGGTCACCTACTACGGCCTGCACGCCCACGGCCGCGTGCCTGTGATGATCAACTTCACCTCGGGCGAGCGGAACATAAAGGCCGCCATCCAGGCCGCGGGCGTGAAGCGGGTCCTGTCGGCGAAGCGTTTCGTCGATCAGGCCAAGCTGGACGACCTGATGACCGAGATCGCCGCGGTGGCGGAGGTGGTCTGGCTCGACGACGTGCGCAAGACGATCGGCCTGCCGGACAAGCTCTACGGTCTCATGGCCGGCCTGATGCCGAGGCGGTTCCGTGTGAGGACCGATCCCGCGTCCCCCGGCGTCATCCTGTTCACCTCCGGCAGCTTCGGCGCGCCGAAGGGCGTCTTCCTCAGCCAGTGGAACCTGGTCGCCAATTGTCGCCAGGTGGCCCAGCACATCGCCCTGAGCCCGGACTGGGTGGTGTTCAACCCGCTGCCGACCTTCCACTGCTTCGGCCTGACCGGCGGCGTGCTCCTGCCGATGCTGACCGGCATGAAGGCCTTCCAGTATCCCTCGCCGCTGCACGCGAAGCAGATCGTGGAGCTGCTGCCGGAGGTGAAGGCCTCGATCCTGTTCGCCACCGACACCTTCCTGAATCAGTGGGCGCGCGTCGCGGCGCCTGACGACTTCTCCACGCTGGAGTTCGTGGTCGCAGGCGCTGAAAAGGTGAAGGACGAGACCTACCACCTCTACAACACCAAGTTCCGCGGTCTGAAGCTTCTGGAAGGCTACGGGGCCACCGAAGCCGCGCCGGTGGTGGCGGTGAACCACCCGGACCGCAACCGCCCCGGCACCGTCGGCCAGATGCTCCCCGGCATGGAGTGGCGGCTGGATCCCGTCGACGGCATCGACGAGGGCGGCCGGCTTTTCCTGCGCGGTCCGAACGTCATGAAGGGCTATCTGTCGCCCGAGGATCCGGACAAGGTCGATCCGCTGCCGGGCGGATGGCACGACACCGGCGACATCGTCGACATCGACAGGGACGGCTACGTCGCCATCCTCGGCCGCGCCAAGCGCTTCGCCAAGATCGGCGGCGAGATGGTCAGCCTGACGGCCGTCGAGGGGCTGGCCGGCGCGGTCTGGCCCGACAACAGGCACGCCGTGGTCGCGGTCGCAGACGCCCGCAAGGGCGAGAAACTGGTCCTGGTCACCGACCGCAGGGACGCGGACGTCGCCCGTATCGCCGAATGGGCGCGCGACCACGGGGCCCCCGAGCTGGCCGTGCCGAAGAAGATCGTCCGGGTCGCCGAACTGCCGGTCCTCGGAACCGGCAAGACCGACTACGTCTCGATCCAGCAGATGATCGAGGCCGACAAGGCGGCCGCTTGAATTGAAACCTTGACCGTTCCAGTCTCCGACTCTCATCGAGAGGGAGGCTTCCATGTTCGACCGGTTCTCCGCGTATCAGCCCCAGTTGCTCAGCGTCCTGCGGATCATGTCGGGCGCGCTGTTCCTTCAGCACGGCACGGCCAAGGTCCTCGGTTTTCCCGTGGTCGAGGGCGTCCCGCCGCCCGGGCTCAGCCTGCCCGGCCTGTCCGGACCGCTGGAGCTGATCTTCGGCGTGCTGCTCGTGCTCGGCCTGTTCACCCGCCCCGTGGCGTTCCTCGCGGCCGGCTTCTGCGCGGTGGCCTACTGGGCGGTGCACGCCGGCGGTGGATTTTTCCCCATCCTGAACGGCGGTGAACTGGCCGCCCTCTACTGCTTCGTCTTCCTCTATCTGTGCGCCGCGGGCCCCGGGTCGTGGAGCGTCGACGCGGCCATGCGCAAGCGGACCTGACCGGGTCCCGCCGGGCGACGCGGGCCTTGCCTGAACCGCCCGGCGCGGCCATCGTGGCCGCGGTTTTCCGACGGGAGCGATTCACGTGCAGGACCTGGCCGTTCCGGCCCTGACCACCCTCGGCCTGCTGGCGCTGGGCGGCTATCTGCTGGGGTCGATCCCGTTCGGCGTCCTCATCACCCGTGCGGCCGGCGCCGGCGACGTGCGCCGGATCGGGTCCGGCAACATCGGCGCGACCAACGTGCTCAGGACGGGCCGAAAAGACCTCGCCCTCGCCACGCTGTTGCTGGACGCCGGCAAGGGCGCGGTCGCGCTGCTGGTCGCGCGCGCGCTGATCCCGGGCGAAGCCGGCCATGTCGCCGGCGCCATCGCCGGCGGCGCGGCTTTTCTCGGTCACCTCTATCCGGTCTGGCTCGGCTTCAAGGGCGGCAAGGGGGTGGCGACCTTCTTCGGCCTGCTGATCGCGGCCTGGTGGCCGCTCGGACTGATCGCGGGCGCAACGTGGATCGTCGTGGCCCTCGTGTTCCGCATTTCGTCCCTTTCGGCCCTGGTCGCCTCCGCGGCTGCGCCGCTGGTGTCGCTCGCGCCCCTGCCGGCGCTCGGACTGCCGACGCCGGCGCCCGTCACCACGCTGGCGGCGTTCACCGCCCTCCTCATCTGGATCCGGCACGCGGCCAACATCGGCCGGCTGCTGTCCGGCCGTGAGCCGCGCATCGGCGCCAAGGCCGCGTGACCCTGTCGGCCGGCGAGCGCCTCGCCCGCCTGCGTCTGGCGCGCACAGATCGCGTCGGTCCCGTCGCCTTCCGGCAGTTGCTGCAGCGCTTCGGTTCGGCCGAGGCCGCCGTCGACGCCTGGCCCCGGCTCACGGCGCGCGCAGGCGCCGCCTCCCCTCTTTGCGAGACGGACCGCGTGCAGGCCGAGCTCGAAGCCGGCGAGGCCATCGGCGGCCGGCTGCTGATCGTCGGCGACCCAGATTACCCGGCCGCTCTCGCCGCGGTCGATCCGCCGCCACCGGTGCTGTGGGGCCTCGGGAACGCGACCCTGCTGACCGCCAGGCCCTGCATCGCCGTCGTCGGCGCGCGGGTGGCTTCGGCCGGTGGGCTCCGGATCGCCCGTGGCCTTGCGGCTCAACTCGGAGCCGCGGGCTGGACGGTCGTGTCGGGGCTGGCGCGCGGCGTCGACGGCGCGGCCCACGAGGGCGCGTTGGAGACCGGCACGGTGGCCGTGCTGGGCGGCGGCGTCGACGACGTCTATCCGCCCGAGCATGCCGACCTGCATCGCCGGCTGGCACAGCAAGGCTGCGTCGTTTCCGAACGCCCGCCGGGCGCCCGCGCCCAGGCCCAGGACTTTCCGCGGCGCAACCGCATCATCTCAGGCCTGTCCCGCGGGGTGATCGTGGTGGAGGCCGAGTTGCGCTCAGGCTCGCTCATCACGGCGCGGCTGGCCGCCGAGCAGGGGCGCGAGGTCTTCGCCGTGCCGGGATCGCCGCTGGATCCGCGGTCGCGCGGCACGAACGACCTGATCCGGAACGGCGCGGCCCTGTGCGAGGGGCTGGAGGACGTCCAGCGGGCCTTCTCCACGCTCCGGACGCTCTTCGAGCCGCAGGCCGACTCGCCGGACTTTCAGGAGCCGGACGACGCCCTGATCGAGCAACTCGCCGCCCTGCTCTCGCCCACGCCGACGCCGCGCGACGAGCTGGCCCGCGCCGTGGGCGCCCCTGCCGGGGCAGTGGCCGCCGCCTTGCTGGAGCTCAGCCTCGAGGGCCGCGCCACGCTGCTGGCGGGCGGCCTCGTCAGTTCCTGAGGTCAGGCGGCCGGGCGTTCCGCCACGTCGGCCGCCCCGTCCAGCAATTTGCCGAGCGCCTCGTCCCCGTCCCAGCGCGCCATGAGGGCGAGTTCGCGCGCCATCGCCGCCACGTATTCCCGGACCGGATAGTCCTTCAGAGGCTCGATCACGGCGCGCGTGCGGGCGTCTTCCGTGGTGGACGTGGTCTGCATGATCCGCTCCTGTCGGGAAACAAGGTAAAGCGGCATTCTCGACATAATGCAACCTTGGCTTGCTTCGCCTTCGACGCATGTCGTGGCTCCATTTGACATGCCGCGCGAGGCGAACCACGTTCCCGCCCCCTCCCGAGCCCCGGACCGCATGAACCTCGTCATCGTCGAGAGCCCCGCAAAGGCAAAGACCATCAACGGCTATCTGGGCGCGGACTTCACGGTCCTCGCGTCCTACGGCCACGTCCGCGACCTGCCGTCGAAGGACGGCTCGGTGAAGCCCGACGAGGACTTCGCCATGAGCTGGGAAGTCGACGCCAAGGCTTCGAAGCGGCTGTCCGAGATCGCCGAGGCTGCGAAGCGTGCCGACCGCGTCGTCCTTGCCACCGACCCGGACCGCGAGGGCGAGGCCATCAGCTGGCACGTGCTCGACGTCCTGACGAAGAAGAAGGCGCTGAAGGACAAGACGGTCCAGCGGGTCACCTTCAACGCCATCACGAAGTCGGCCGTGCAGGCCGCCATGGCTGCGCCGCGGGATCTCGACATGCAGCTGGTCGAGGCCTACCTGGCCCGCCGCGCGCTGGACTATCTGGTGGGATTCACCCTCTCGCCCGTGCTGTGGCGCAAGCTGCCCGGCGCGCGCTCCGCCGGGCGCGTCCAGTCCGTGGCCCTGCGCATCGTCGTCGACCGCGAGATGGAGATCGAGCGGTTCAGGCCTCAGGAATACTGGTCGATCGAGGCGGACGTCACCGCCGACAGCCCGCCCTTCGTCGCGCGGCTGGTCAAACACGCCGGCAAGCGCGTGCAGCGTCTGGACGTGAAGGACGAGGCCACCGCGTCGGCCGCCCGCGCCGCGATCCAGTCCGGCCGCTTCACGGTCAAGGCGATTGAGAAGAAACCCGTCCGGCGCTTCCCCTCCCCGCCCTTCACCACCTCCACCCTGCAGCAGGAGGCGGCGCGCAAACTCGGCTTCACGGCCCAGCGCGCCATGCAGGCCGCGCAGAAGCTGTACGAAGGCGTCGACGGCACGGGCGGGCTGATCACCTACATGCGGACCGATGGCGTCCAGGTCAGTCCCGAGGGCGTCGCCCAAGCGCGCGAGGTCATCGCCGACCGCTTCGGCCCGGCCTACGTCCCGGCCGAAGCCCGCCAGTACAAGACCAAGGCCAAGAACGCCCAGGAAGCGCACGAGGCCATCCGGCCGACGAACATCGCGCGCCACCCGGATTCGCTGCGGCTCGAAAGCGACCTGCAGCGGCTCTACGAGCTGATCTGGAAGCGCATGGTCGCCAGCCAGATGGAGGCCGCGCGCCTCGACCGGACGGTCGTCGACGTCGAGAGCGCCGACGGACAGACCGGCCTGCGCGCCACGGGGCAGGTGGTCGCCTTCGACGGCTTCATGGCGGTCTATGAGGAGGGCCGCGACGAAAAGCCGAGGGACGGCGGCGAGGAGGACGAGGACGAGTCGACCCGCCTCCCCGCGCTGAAGGAAGGGGCCGCCGCGGCCGTACAGGACGTGCGCGCCGATCAGCATTTCACCGAGCCGCCGCCGCGCTATTCCGAGGCGACCCTGGTCAAGAAGCTGGAAGAGCTCGGCATCGGCCGGCCGTCCACCTACGCCTCCATCCTGACCACACTGCGGGACCGCGAGTACGTCCGCATGGACAAGAATCGCTTCTATCCGGAGGACAAGGGCCGCCTCGTCACCGCCTTCCTTGAGCAGTTCTTCGCCCGCTGGGTCGAGTACGACTTCACCGCGGCGCTGGAGACGCGGCTGGACGAGGTCTCGGCCGGCGATCTGGACTGGAAGGCGCTGCTGCGGGATTTCTGGACCGATTTCCATGCGGCGACGCAGGCGGCCGGCGAGCTGCGCACCTCGGCCATCCTCGACGCGCTGAACGAATCGCTCGGGCCGCACATCTTCCCCGACAAGGGCGACGGCTCCGACCCGCGCGAATGCCCGCTGTGCCACCAGGGTCAGCTGAGCCTGAAGACCAGCCGCTTCGGCGCGTTCATCGGCTGCTCGCGCTATCCGGAGTGCAAATTCACCCGGCCGGTGGCCTCACCCGACGCGGCGGACGGTTCTGCCGACGGCGGAGACCGGGAGCTGGGCGTCGATCCCGCTTCCGGCCAGCCCGTGCACCTCAAGATCGGCCGTTTCGGCCCCTACGTCGAAACCGCCGGCGACGGCGACAAGCCGAAACGGTCATCCCTGCCCAAGGGCTGGTCTCCCGCCGGCATGGACCTGGAGCGGGCGCTGCGCCTCCTCTCGCTGCCGCGCGAGGTGGGCGCGCATCCCGAAGACGGCAAGCCGATTTCGGCCGGTCTCGGACGCTACGGCCCCTTCATCCTGCATGCCGGCACCTATGCGAACGTGTCCGACATCGAAGAGGTCTTCGACATCGGCCTGAATCGCGCCGTGACCCTGCTGGCCGAGAAGCGCGCCGGGGCCGGCCGCGGGCGGGGAGCCGCGACGACGCCGTTGAAGGATCTGGGAGCCCATCCTGAAACCGGTGAGCCCGTGCACCTGATGGCCGGGCGGTTCGGCCCCTATGTGAAGTCGGGCAAGGTCAACGCCACCCTGCCCAAGGGGACGGCGCCGGAAGACATGACGCTCGAGGCGGCCCTGCCCCTGCTGGCGGCGCGCGCGGCGACTGCGCCCAAGGCGAAGGGCAAGGCCGGGGCGGCGTCCGGGAAGACGGCCGTGAAGAAGACTCCGGCGAAGAAGGCCGGGACGAAAAAGCCGGCGGCGAAGGCGAAGGCGGCGGACTGACGGCTAGCGGGCCGCAGCGCGCTCGATGCGTTCCGTAAGGTCGCCGTCCCAAAGCTCGGCATGGGTGGCGTGCGGGCGCTCGATCAACAGCCCATGCGCCTGGGCGAGGGCCGCCTTGCGGTCCTGCGCTTCCAGAGGGAGCATCAGCGGCGTCTCCTCGCCGACGTGCACGTAACAGAACCACTGCGTGGTCATGGGCCCTCCCGGGGCGTCGCCCCATCGGAGCTGAACGCGGCCGTACGCGGGCTTGACCCCGCCGACCGCACGGGAGACTCCTACCACGCGAACGCCTCCCCACCTAATGTACGCTGGCGCACAATCTGCGAACTGGCCGACAAGGAGCTGACATCATGGACGTTTTGTACCGCGCTCATGCCACGGCCAGCGGCGGCGGCCGCGACGAAGGCCGCTCAAGGACCGATGACGGCAAGATCGACGTGCGCCTTTCCGTGCCAACGGAAATGGGCGGCAAGGGCGGAGACGGGACCAACCCCGAGCAGCTGTTCGCCACCGGCTACGCCGCCTGCTATCTCGGCGCGCTGCGCCTCGTTTCCGGCAAGGCCGGCACGCCGGTCGGACCGGACACCCGGGTCAACGCCACGGTCGGCTTCGGGCCGAACCCCAAGGGTGAAGGCTTCAATCTGGACATCGATCTGACGGTGGTGGACCACGGGCTGGACGCGGCCACGATCCATGAGCTGATCACGAAAGCGCATGCGGTCTGCCCCTATTCCAACGCCACGCGCGGCAACGTCGACGTGCGTCTGGGGGCGGCCTGAGCGCCGAGCGGCAGGTCCTGATCGCCGGCGCCGGCCCCACCGGGCTGGCCGCCGCCCTGTTCCTGACGCGCGCCGGCGTGGGCGCTCGCATCGTGGACGCCGCGCCTGAGCCGACGCGCACGTCGAAGGCGCTGGGGGTCAATCCGCGCACCCTCGACCTCCTGGAGCCGACCGGACTGTCGGCGCGCATCGCGGCCGAGGGGCAGGAGATCCGCCGCCTGCGCCTGCTGCGTGGCGGACGGCCGCTGGCCGCCGGACTGGGCGCGCGTCGGCGCCGCACGGCCCATGACCATACTCCCGCAGGCCCGTACCGAGGCGCTTTTGACCGAGGCGCTGGCGGAGCGGGGCGTGACCGTGGAGCGCGGCGTGGGCGTGGCGGACGTCGATCAGGACGAGACGTCCGTCACTGCCGCCCTGACGGACGGCTCCGTCGCGCGCGCCGCGATCCTGTTCGCCGCCGACGGGGCGCATTCGACGGTTCGGAAAGCGCTGGACCTCGACTTCCCCGGCGACCGCTGGTCCGAGCCGTGGCGGTTGCTGGACGTCGAACTGGACGGCGCGCCGCCCGACGAAGGCTGGGTCGACCTGCGTCCCGACGGCCCGCTGCTCTGCCTGCCGTTCGCCGGCGGCGTGTTCCGCCTGATCACGTTCGGGGCCGACCCGCTGGCGCATCTGCCCGACGGCTGGACGGCAGGAAAGGTCCATTGGACGTCGGAATTCCGCGTGTCGCACCGTCTGGCCGAGCGCATGGCCGTCGGCCGCGTCTGTCTGGGCGGCGACGCGGCGCACATCCATTCACCCATGGGCGCGCGCGGCATGAACCTGGGCGTCGAGGACGCCTTCGTCTTCGCCGCCTGCGCCGCCGACTTCCTGAACGGAGAGACCGGCCGCCTCGCCGACTACGGACGCTTGCGGCGCGAGGACGACGGCGCCGTGGTCCGGCGGGTGAAGGCCGCGACCGACGCCCTGCGCCGTTCCGGCCCCCTTGCCGACGCCGTGCGCGGCCTGCTGATCCCGTTCGCCGCCCGCATCCCGGCGGTGGTGGACCAGATCGTCCGCACCGGCATGGGCCTCGACCACCCGGTGAGGGTGCGCTAATCGCGCGACATGACTTCTCCCCTCGATGCCACGCCCGATCCCCTGCTGATGCTTGAACCGCACCGCAAGGTGACGGTGCGCGAAGCGTTCGGCGTGGACAGCGACATGACCGTGCCGTGCTTCGACATGAGGGACAGCCACGTCCCGGAGGTCGACGACGCCTACCGCTTCGATCCCCAGACGACGCTCAGCATCTGCGCCGGCTTCGCCTTCGACCGCCGCGTCATGGTCCAGGGCTATCACGGCACCGGCAAGTCGACCCACATCGAGCAGGTGGCGGCGCGCCTCAACTGGCCGACCATCCGCATCAACCTGGACAGCCACGTCAGCCGCATCGACCTGATCGGCAAGGACGCCATCGTCCTGAAGGACGGCAAACAGGTCACCGAGTTCCGCGAGGGCCTGCTGCCCTGGTCGCTGCAGCGCCCCGTCGCCCTGGTGTTCGACGAATACGACGCGGGCCGCCCGGACGTGATGTTCGTCATCCAGCGCGTGCTGGAGGCGTCGGGCCGCCTCACCCTGCTGGACCAGAACCGGGTGATCCGCCCGAACCCCTGGTTCCGACTGTTCGCCACCTCGAACACGGTGGGCCTGGGCGACACCACGGGCCTGTATCACGGGGCCCAGCAGATCAATCAGGCCCAGCTGGACCGCTGGTCGATCGTCACCACGCTGAACTACCTCGACCACGACGTGGAGGCCGAGATCGTGGCCGCCAAGGTTCCGTCCTGGCAGGACGCCGAAGGCCGTCGTCGCATCGCCGCCATGGTCCGCGTCGCCGACATGACCCGCAACGCCTTCATGAACGGCGACATCTCCACCGTCATGTCGCCCCGCACGGTCATCACCTGGGCCCAGAACGCCGAGATCTTCGGCGGCGACCTGGGCCTCAGCTTCCGCCTGACCTTCCTGAACAAGTGCGACGAACTGGAACGCCCGACGATCGCGGAGTTCTACCAACGCGCGTTCGGCGAGGACCTGCCGGAGGCGGCGACGCGGGTGAAGGTGGGTTAAGCCAACCCGCCCCCCAGCCTCAGCCCCTCCCTCGTCGGCGGCGCGCCGTCTGGCGACAGGTCGAGCTGCATCAGCGTCACGTCCAGCCAGCGGTCGTGCTTCCAGCCGACCTGGCGATATACGCCGGCCGTTCCGAACCCCAGCGACCGGTGCAGGGCGATCGAGGCGTCGCTGGTGGCCGACTGGCTGATGGCGGCGATGACGTGGCGCAGGCCCATCTCGCGTGCCGCGTCGATCAGGGCCGTCATCAGGGCGCGCGCGACGCCCCGGCCGCGCGTCGCTTCCTCCACATAGACCGAGACCTCCACGCCATAGCGATAGGCCGCGCGCGGGCGGAACGGCGACAGGTAGGCGTAGCCGGCGAAGGCGCCGTCGATCTCTGCGACCAGCCACCGCAGACCCTTGTCCAGTACGGCCAGCAAGCGCGCCGTCATCTCGGCCGGGGTCGGCGGCTCCAGCTCGAAGCTGGCGGTGCCGCCCGTGACCTCGCGGCCGTACAGCCCGGCCACCGCGCCCATGTCGGCGGGCGCGGCGGGCCTGACCGTGGGGCTCACGCCGCCTCCCACCCCTTCTCCACCGACCAGATGGCGAAGGCGTAGACCAGAGCGACCTCCTTCAGATAGTCGAACCGGCCCGACGACCCGGCGTGACCGGCTTCCATGTTGATCTTCAGCAGGACCGGCTTGCCGGACGTCGTGGCGGGACGCAGGCGGGCGACCCACTTCTGCGGCTCCCAATAGGTCACGCGCGGATCGGACAGGCCGCCGGTGGCCAGCACCGCCGGATAGGCCTGGGCCTTCACCTGGTCGTACGGGCTGTAGCTCATCATGTAGTCGTAGGCCTCCGGATCCTCGATCGGATTGCCCCACTCGGGCCATTCCGGGGGCGTCAGCGGCAGGCTGGTGTCCGACATGGTGTTGATCACGTCGACGAAGGGCACGTCGCCGATCACGCCGGCCCACAGATCGGGCCGCATGTTGTTCACCGCCCCCATCAGCATGCCGCCCGCCGAGCCGCCGTGCGCCACGATGTTCCCCGCCCTGCCGTGGCCGGTCGAGATCAGATGCTCGGCCGCGGCGATGAAGTCGGTGAAGGTGTTCTTCTTGGTCATCCGGCGCGCGGCCAGGAACCAGCCCCAGCCCTTGTCGGAACCTCCGCGGATGTGGGCGATGGCATAGATCCAGCCGCGGTCGACCAGGCTCAGCCGGTTGGTCGAGAAGCTGGCCGCCATCGGGATGCCGTAGGACCCGTAGCCGTACAGCAGCAGCGGCGCCGAGCCGTTCACGGGCGTGTCCTTGCGGCGCAGGATGGTCACCGGCACCAGCTCGCCGTCCGGGGCCGGTGCATAGACCCGCTCCACGACGTAGTTCGCCGGATCGTGACCCGACGGAATTTCCTGCACCTTGCGCAGGGTCCGCTCGCGCGTCCTCAGGTCGTAGTCGTAGGTCGAGGTCGGCGTGGACGGCGAGTTGTAGCCATAGCGCATGACCGTGGTCTCGAACTCCGACGCCCCGCCCAGCGAGAGCGAGTAGGCCGGCTCGTCCACCGCGATGTCATGCTCCGCGCCCGCGCGGTCGCGGATCACGATGCGCGTGTTGGCGTCGGCACGTTCCTGCCGGGCGATGAAGTCCTTCACCAGCGAGACGCCCTCGACGTAGCGGCCGGGCGCGTGCGGGATCAGGTCCTTCCAGTTGGCCTTGCCCGGCGCGTCCGTGGGGGCCTCGCACACCTTGAAGTCCTGCGCTCCGTCGGCGTTGGTGTGGATGATCCAGCGATCGCCCCAGTGATCGGCGTCGTACTTGCGCGCCGTCTCGCGCGGCTCGATCACGCGCGGCTCTGCCATCGGCGCGTCGCCGGGGACGTAGCGGTATTCCGACGTCTCCTGATCGTTGATGCCGATGACGATGAAGCGATCGTCCGACGACCGGCCCACGCCGATGAACTTGCCCTCGTCCTCTTCCTCATAGACCAGGGCGGCCTCGCCGCCGCGGGCGGGGCGGCGGAAGATCTTGTCGGGCCGGCCGTTGTCGTTGCGGTTGGTCCAGAAGATCCACTGGCTGTCCGGCGAGAAGGTGAAGCCGCCGGTGGCCGATTCGATGGGCGTGCCGACCAGCTCGCCCGTCGCCAGATCCTTGACGTAGATCTTGTAGACTTCGGACCCCTGCGCGTCCTCCGAATAGGCGAAAAGGGCGTGGTCGGGGCTGTGGGACGCCTGACCCACGTCGGAGTAGGCCTTGCCCTCGGCCAGCACGTTGGCGTCCAGCAGCAGCTCCGGCGTCGGCGCGACGACGAAGTTGCGCGTCACGGTCCGGCCGTTTTCGACCCACGTGCCCTGGCGCGCCACGCGCATGTAGCGGGGATGCTGCTCGCCCGTCCGGAACTCGGTGAAGTACTCCCAGGCCCCGTCCGGATTCGGCACGGAGGAATCGGCTTCCTTGATCCGCCCCTTCATCTCCTCGAACATCGTCGCCTGGAGCGGCGCGGTCGAGGCCATCATCGCCTCGCGATAGGCGTTCTCGGCGATCAGGTTCTCCTTCACGTCCGCCTTGATCAGCGTCGGATCGCGCAGCACCGCCTGCCAGTTGTCGTCCTTCATCCACTGATACTCGTCGACGCGGGTGCGCCCCAGCTGCTCGATGGTGACGGGAATCTTCTTGGCGACGGGGGGAACGGGCATCGAGGCTCCGGACGGACGTGAGAGGACGGGCCCCGCAACGGCGAGGCCTGTTGCGGCGGCGGTGGATGCGATCAGGTCGCGGCGGTTCATGACGTAAGTCCCCCGAGGATGACGGGCGACATTTCCGCCCCGTCGGGCCGGCGTCAAATGAAGAAAGGGAAAGTCGCGTCCCCGCTCAGCTCAGGGCGCAGTTGGCGATGTTCCACGCCCGCGCCGGTCCGGGCAGGTGTCCCGTGGGCGATCCGGGCAGGCTGGCGAGCTCGCGGGCGAACTGGTCCAGCTGCCAGTACGAGTGCAGAAGGCCCTGCTGCCGCATCACCTTGACGCCCCAGCAGTCGGCGTTGGTTTCGGAATTGTACGGACCGAGCGCGTGGTGGCCGCACTCGTGGGCGAACCACCAGACCTGCACGGTCGGGCTGAAGCGGGCGAACACGTTCGGATTCAGCACGATGATCGGCTGGCCCTGCTGCGTGCGGGTGGCGATGCCGACGTTGTCCAGGCCGTTGGTCACGTAGATGCGGACCGGCGTGCCGCCGTAGTCCACACAAGACAGCGGCACCCCGGCGATGTTCACCTGCCACATGCCCCCGTCTTGGGCCCGAGCCGGCGCGAGCGGCGCGGAGACCGACAGGGCGGCCGAAATCGCCGCGACGCAGACTTTCCTGAACGACATGGGCGTCCTCCCCCGATGCGCGCAGCAGGGCACGCGCGCCTGGCGCGCTCAACCGACGACTTCTGACGGAGGTGAGGAGCGGATGGCTGGGGAACTAGGACTCGAACCTAGAATGACGGTACCAAAAACCGGAGTGTTACCATTACACCATTCCCCAGCAGGTCCGGCGCAACCCGCCTCGCGGCGGGGAGGCGGTGAGATACGCCAAGCCTTTTTCGGATGCAACAGGGGTCCGACCGCATCTTTGAGGGCGTGGCCGAACAATCTCGAAAGCTGGCCGAAAGGCCGCTTGCGGGCCTTGGGGGGCGTCGCTATAAGCCCGCCTCCAAGTCGGAGTGTGGCTCAGTCTGGTAGAGCACTGCGTTCGGGACGCAGGGGTCGCAGGTTCGAATCCTGCCACTCCGACCATTCTTTCTGGCGCGATCGCGCGGCCCGCCGGGCCCTGTCGCTGGAGCGCCTGACCTTTCCGGAATCGTTGAGGTGTGACGGCGCGGTGGCTCATGCGGTCGCGGCACTGCGATCTGCTCTTGCGATCAATTCGCAAAAGCCGTAGTTCGCTCCACAGACAAGGAGATGCCCATGACGCTGCGTCGGACCCTGATGGCCTGCATGGCCGCCCTCGCCCTGCCCCTGGCCGCCTGCGGCGATCAGACGGACACCGCGAAGACCAAAGGCGCCGCGGGCGAACGGGTGCTCAATCTCTACACGGCCCGCCACTACGACGGCGACCTGCAGGTCTACGCGGCCTTCGAGAAGGCCACCGGCATCAAGGTCAACCGCATCGAGGGCAACCCCGACCAGCTGATCGCCCGCATGCAGGCCGAGGGCGCGGCCAGCCCGGCCGACGTGTTCGTCACCGCCGACGCCGGCGCCCTGTGGCGGGCCCAGGACGCCGGTCTGCTGCAGCCGATTTCGTCCGAGACGCTGAACGCCGCCATTCCCGCCAACCTGCGGGAACCGCAGGGACACTTCTTCGGCACAAGCCGCCGCGCCCGCGTCGTCGCCTACGACTCCACCAAGGTGCGTCCTGAAGAGGTCGACACCTATGAAGAGCTGGCGTCGCCCCGTTTCCGCGGCAAGCTGTGCGTCCGTTCGTCGGACAGCGTCTACAACCTGTCGCTGGTCGGCGCCCTGCTGGAAGCGTGGGGCCCGGAGAAGACGAAGGCATGGGTCGAAGGCGTCGTCGCCAACATGGCGCGCCCGCCGGAAGGCGGCGACCGCGACCAGATCCGCGCCGTGGGCGCCGGCGTCTGCGAAGTCGCGATCACCAACAGCTACTACTTCATCCGCATGGACCGCTCGACGGATCCGGCCGACGTCGCGCTGACGGACAAGGTGAAGCTGGGCTTCCCCTCGCTCAACGGTCAGGGCGCGCACGTGAACGTGTCGGGCGGCGGCGTGGCCAGGAACGCCCCGCACCGTGCTGAGGCCATCGCCTTCCTGGAGTTCCTGGCCTCGCCCGCAGCCCAGGTGCTCAACTCCGAGCAGAACAATGAATTTCCCGCCGCCGTCGGCGTGCAGGCCCCGGCCGGAGTGCGGGAGTTCGAAGGCTTCACGGCCCATCCGATGAACGTCTCGGTCTACGGCCGTCGTCAGGCCGAGGCGCAGTCGCTCATGTCCGCGGCCGGTTGGCGCTGACCTCGACCGCGACCGAAACCGCTTCGGCCCCCGTCGTCAGGCGGGGGCCGTCGCCGTTGCGGCTGATCGGTCTGCTGGCGGCGCTGGTCGCGGTGCTGCCGCTGGTCGGGGTCGTGGCCGCCGCCCTGACCGGCGAGACGGCCGACATCGCGGCGTCCGACCTGATCCGCTACGCCCTGACCTCGCTCGCGCTCGCCGCCCTCGTCGCGGCGATCACCGGCCTTCTGGGCTCGATCGCGGCGTGGCTCATCGTCATGCACCGCTTCCCCGGTTGGGGGGTGTTCGAATGGGCGCTGGCCCTGCCGTTCGCCATGCCGGCCTTCGCCGTGGCCTATGCCTACGCGGACCTGTTCGACGTCGCCGGCGAGCTGAACGCCTGGCTGCGGGCCAGCGCGGGCTTCGCCCTGCCCTTCCAGATGCGCAGCCTTTGCGGCGCGGGCTTCATCCTCGGCTTCGCCTTCTTTCCCTACGTCTACCTGGCCATGCGCGCGGCCTTCGTGAACCTGCCCGTTCACGCGCTGGAAGCGGCGCGAAGTCTCGGCGCCTCGCCGCGCCGGGCCTTCCTGGCGGTCGCCGTTCCCATGGCACGCCCCGCGCTGGCGGCCGGCGTCGCCCTCGCCGTGATGGAGACGCTGGCCGACTACGGCGCCGTCCAGTTCCTCAGCGTCCAGACCCTGACGACGGGCGTCGTCCGCGCCTGGTTCGTCTACGGGTCGCTGGCCTCGGCGGCCCAGTTCGCCTTGCCGCTGCTGGGCGCGGCCGCCCTGCTCCTGTGGATCGAGCGCGCCGGACGGCGCAGCCGGTCCTACGGCGCGTCCGCCGCGAAGTGGCGGCCGCTGCCCGTCACTGATCTAAAGGGCCCAAAGGCTTTCCTCGCCTCCAGCTTCTGCCTGCTGCTGCTGACCTTGGGACTGCTGCTGCCGGCCGGCTGGCTGGCCTGGTCGTCGATCGACGTCCAGCCCGACTGGCCACGTCTGATCTCCGCGGCGAAGAACACCCTGACCCTGGGCATCGCCGGCGCCGCCGTCACCGTCACCCTCGCCACCGCCCTGGCTTTGGCGGCGAAGAAGCTGCCCCTGACCGCCCGCGTCGCGAGCGTCGGCTACGCCACTCCGGGGGCGGTCATGGCGATCGGTCTGCTGCTGCCCGCGGCCTGGATCTGGAGCGTCGTGCCCGGCGGCTCGGCCAATCTCGCGGCGGGCCTGGGCCTGCTGCTCTACGCCTATGCCGCCCGTCTGATGGCCGCGGCGCTGGAGCCGGTGGACGCCGGGCTTTCGCGCGTGACGCCGTCCATGGTCCATGCCGCGCGCGGCCTCGGCGCCTCGGAAACCGGAGCGGCATGGCGCGTCCAGCTGCCCATCGCGGCGCCTGCCCTGTTCACCGCCGCGATCGTCGTGCTGGTCGATCTGCTCAAGGAACTGCCGGCCACGCTGATCCTTCGGCCCTTCAATTTCGACACCCTGGCGGTCATCGCCGACAACTATGCGCGCGACGAACGGCTGGCGAACGCGGGCTGGCCGTCGCTGATCCTTGTGGCGCTGGCCCTGCCGCCCGTCATATGGCTGAGCCGCAAGGCGGCCCACGCCCGCCCGGGAAGCGAATGAACGAGACGGCGACCATCACCGCGCGCGGCGTGACGCGCCGCTACGGCCCCAAGACCGCGGTCCACGGAGCCGACGTGGACCTGCGCGCCGGGCGCATCACCTGCCTGCTGGGGCCGTCGGGATCGGGCAAGAGCACCCTGCTGCGCCTGATCGCCGGGCTGGAACCTGTCGACGCCGGCGAGATCCGGTCGGGCGATCGCGTCCTGTCCGCGACCGGCCGCACCGTTCCGCCCGAGGCGCGCGACGTCGGACTGGTGTTTCAGGACTACGCCCTGTTCCCCCACCTGAACGTCCGCGACAACGTGGGGTTCGGACTGCGCCACTTGCCCGCCGCCGACCGCAAGGCCCGGGTGCTGAAGGCGCTGACCGAGGTCAAACTCGCCGACCGGGAAAAATCCTGGCCGCACGCCCTGTCCGGGGGCGAGCAGCAACGCGTGGCGCTGGCCCGCACCCTCGTGCGGGAGCCGCACACCGTGCTTCTGGACGAACCCTTCTCCGGCCTCGACGCCCACCTGAAGTCCGAGGTCCGGGAAAGCCTGCTGACCACGCTGAAGACGGCGGGCGCGGCGGTGCTGCTGGTCACCCACGACGCGGGCGAGGCGCTGATGATGGCCGACGATCTCGTTCTCATGGACGGCGGCCGGGTCATCCAGTCCGGCGATCCGCAGGCGTGCTGGGCTCGGCCCGCCTCCACCGCGGCCGCCCGCCTGCTGGGCGAGGTGAACCGCCTGCCGGCTCACGTCTCGAATGGCGTGGCGCAGACGCCGCTGGGACCGGCGCCGGCGCCCGGACTGCCCGACGGCCCCGCCGCCCTGCTGATCCGACCCCAGGATCTGACGCCGGGCGCGGACGGACTGGAGACGACGGTCGAGACGACGCGTTTCGGCGGGCACTTCAGCGAGGTCGGCGCCCGTCTCGGCGACGACCGGGTTCATCTGCACGTGCCCGGTGTGATCGCCCGCCCCGGCGATGTGGTGAAAATTCGCGCCGACCTCAGCAAGGCGACGGTCGTCGCGGACTGACGTTGACCGCCCACCCCCGGTCATCCCAGATCAACGGCGATGACGATCTCCCTCTACGAACTCAGCGTCCCGACCTTTCTACAGACCTTGCGGGCGCTGCGGGGCGTGCTCGCGCGCGCAGCGCGGCACTGCGCCGAAACGGGGGCTGACCCGAACGACTTCGTCGAGGCGCGGCTGGTCGAGGACATGGCGCCCTTCCACTTCCAGATCGAGGCGCTGTGGCACCATGCGGTGTGGGGCATGGAGGCGGCGCGGACGGGCGTCTTCGATCCGCCGCCGCTGCGCGGCCAGATGCCGTTCGCGGACCTGCAGGCCACCCTCGACAGGGCGATCCAGGAACTGGAGGCGCTCGACCCCGGCGAGGTGAACCGCTGGGCGGGCCGGGACTTCGACATCGTGATCTATCGCCCGACTGAACCGGAGCACGCGCACCGATCGCCGTGGGGGCCGCAGACCGTGGCCCTGACGCCCGAGACCTATCTGCTGACCTACGCCCTGCCGAACTTCTATTTCCACGTGGTCACGGCCTACGCCATCCTGCGCATGCGCGGCGCGCCGATCGGCAAGGGCGACTACGAGGGCGACCTGCACGTCCGGACGGCCTAGTCCCTCGCGCGATCGGCAACGGCTTTCAGGTGCGCGCCCACCGCCTCGATGCGCCGCCGGCCCAGCGCCGCGCGCCGCGTCTGAAGGTCGGGCGACCCGGCGTCGTGATCCGTCATCAGGCGACGCACGAAGTCGCCTGACCGAACCTCCTGTAAAACCTCGTCCATCGCTTTCCGCGACGCCTCGCCGATCACGCGCGGTCCGGTCAGATAGGCCCCGTATTCCGCCGTGTTCGAAATCTTGCCGAACGCTCCGGCCACGCCGCGCTCGAACATCAGGTCGGTGACCAGCTTCACCTCGTAGAAGCACTCGAACCACGCCACCTCGGGCGGATAGCCGGCGTCCACCAGCTTCATGAAGGCAGTGTCGATCAGCTCGGCCACGCCGCCGCACAGCACCACCTGCTCGCCGAACAGGTCGCTCTCGCACTCGTCCTTGAAGGTCGTCTCCAGAATGCCCTTGCGCCCGCAGCCCAGCGCCGCCGCATAGGACAGGCCCAGCGCATGCGCGCCGCCCGTGGCGTCCTGATGCACGCCGAAGAGGCAGAACACCCCCTCACCCGCCTCGTACAGATCGCGGATGCGCGGCCCGATGCCCTTGGGCGAGGCCAGGATCACGTCCAGATCCGAGCGCGGCTCGACCAGGCCGAACCGCACCGACAGGCCGTGGGCGAACACCAGCGCGGCTCCCGGCTGCATCGCCGGAGCCAGCTCATCGCGCCACAGGTCGCGGTGCGCCTCGTCGGAGACCATGACGGCGACCACGTCGGCCCCTGCGGCCGCCTCTGCGGCCGTCATCACGGCGAAGCCGTCCGCCTGCGCCGTCTCCCGCGTCGCCGAACCGGCCTTCAGCCCCACCACCAGGTGCCGCACCCCGGAATCCCGCAGGTTCAGCGCGTGCGTCCGCCCCTGACTGCCGTAACCGATCACGGCGACGCGCTTGCCCTGGATGATCGAGGGATCGCAGTCGCGGTCATGGAAGACGGGCAGCGGGGCGCCTAGGTTCTCGGTCATGACCGCAGACATATCGCCTTCCGACGTCGTCGCCTTCTGGAAACAGGCAGGCCCCGACAAATGGTTCGCCAGGGATGACGCTTTCGATGCCGAATTCCGTCGCCGCTTCCATGACGCCCACGTCGCTGCGGCCCGCCGGAAACTGGACGGCTGGGCGGACGCCCCCCAGGGATCGCTGGCCCTTCTGATCCTGCTGGATCAGTTTCCGCGCAACGCGTTCCGCGACACGGGCCACGCCTTCGCCACCGATCCGCTCGCCCGCCACTTCGCGGCACGGGCGCTGGATGCAGGGCATGACCGGGAGGTCGAAGTCGATCTGCGCCGCTTCTTCTACCTGCCTTTTCAGCACTCGGAGGCTCTGGCCGATCAGGATCGCGTCCTGCCCCTGTTCCAGTCCCTGCCGCGCGAGCCGGACGACCGCTGGGCCGAGCATCATCGTGACGTCATCGCCCGCTTCGGCCGTTTCCCGCACCGCAACCGCGCGCTCGGCCGCGAAACCACGCCTGAGGAGCAGGCTTTCCTCCGGCAGGACGGATTCCGCGGGTGAGGCCGCCGCTTCATGCACCGCTGCCGTGAGTGTCACGTCATCCTGACCGAGGGGCGCAACTGGCACGCCTCATACGCCGCCCGGACCTATCGCCACTGCATGGAGTGCGCGAAGGCCTATTCGCGCAAGCGCTACGGCCGGTTGAAGCCCAACGTGAAGCGCCGGGTCGCCACCACGACCGCCGCCCACACCCCGCTGAAGACCGCTCGCGAGCGCGTGCTGCGCGACCGCGCCGCCATCGCCCGGGCGCGTAGGGAGGACCGGCAGGACTGATCCACAGCGCCTGCCGCCTGTCCACGGCGGCGTCGACCTGAGGTCGCCGAATCAGGTGCACTCTCCCGCCATGAACGCCCTCGCCCATCGCGCCCTGCTGGAAGCCCAGGCCGACGTCGCTCCGGACGACCATCCGGAATGGCAGTACCTGAACCTGCTGCGCGACATTCTGGAAAACGGCGCCGAACGCGGTGACCGCACGGGAACCGGCACCCTGGGCGTGTTCGGCCGCCAGATGCGCTTCGACCTTTCGCAGGGCTTCCCCCTGCTGACCACCAAGAAGCTGCACCTGCGCAGCATCATCGTGGAGCTGCTTTGGTTCCTGCGCGGCGAGACAAACATCCGCTGGCTGAAGGAGCACGACGTCCGCATCTGGGACGAGTGGGCCGATGCCGAGGGCGAACTGGGGCCGGTCTACGGCAAGCAGTGGCGATCGTGGTCGGCCCCGGACGGCCGCGTCATCGACCAGATCGACAAGGTCGTGAAAAGCCTGAAGACCAACCCCAACAGCCGCCGCCACATCGTCACCGCCTGGAACCCCGCCGACGTCGACGACATGGCGTTGCCGCCCTGCCACTGTCTGTTCCAGTTCTTCGTCGCCGACGGAAAGTTGTCGTGTCAGCTTTACCAGCGCTCCGCCGACGTCTTCCTCGGCGTGCCTTTCAACATCGCCAGCTACGCCTTGCTGACCTACATGATGGCCGAGGTCTTGGGGCTGGAGCCCGGCGAGTTCGTCCACACCTTCGGCGACGCGCACCTGTACCTGAACCACGTCGAGCAGGCCCGTGAGCAGCTGTCCCGTACGCCCCGCGCCCTGCCCCGGCTGACCCTGACGCCGCGCGACGACCTCTTCGCCTTCGTGCGCGAGGACGTGGCCATCGACGGTTATGAGCCGTGGCCGCACATCAAGGCTGCGGTGGCGGTGTGATCCCGCGCCTCTCCCTGGTCGTCGCGCGGGCGCGCAACGGCGTGATCGGGCGGGACGGCGGTCTCCCGTGGCGGCTGCGCAGCGATTTGCAACGGTTCAAGTCCCTGACCGTCGGCAAGCCCTGCCTGATGGGTCGCGCCACGTGGGAGAGCCTGCCGCTCAAGCCCCTGCCCGGGCGTCTCAACATCGTCCTGACCCGCGACGAAGGCTGGGGTGAGAACGGCGAGGCGAAGACCGCGATGGGTCAGGCGCTGGTCAGCCGGTCGCTGGACGAGGCGCTGGACATCGCCCGCGAGCAGGCGATCGAGGACGGCGTCGACGAAGTCTGCGTCATCGGCGGCGCGAAGCTCTATGCCGAGACCCTGCCGCGCGCCCGTCTGCTGCACATCACCGAGGTCGAGGCCGAACCCGACGGGGACACGCGGTTCCCGGCGTTCGACGAAAGCCACTGGGTCGAAGTCTTCTCCGAACGCCATGAGCCGGGCGAGAAGGACGACCACGTCTTCACCTTCCGCACCTTGGAACGCCGCTAGAGCCCCAAAGCCGCCGTCACGGACTTCGCGAAGCCGGTGAACCGCCGCGCCGCCGCGCCTTCCGGCTCGGCCACGACCAGCGGCACGCCGGCGTCGCTCGCCCGCCGAAGGGCGCCGTCCAGCGGCAGCTCGCCGAGGAAGGGCACGCCCAGCCGGGCCGCTTCCGCCTCGGCTCCGCCGCGACCGAAGACGTCTCCGGTCATGTTCTCGATCAGGCCCAGGGTCGGCACGCCGACCGTGTCGAACAGCGCGTGCGCGCGCCGCGCGTCGGCCAGGGCCAGCTCCTGCGGCGTCGCCACGATCACCGCGCCGTCAAGCGGCGTCTTCTGGATCAGGGTCAGCTGCACGTCGCCCGTGCCGGGCGGCAGGTCCACGACCAGTACGTCGAGCGGCGCCGTCGCGGAGCCCCAGCGCGTCTGGGTCAGCATCTGCGTCAGCGCCTGACTGGCCATCGGGCCGCGCCACACCATGGCGTCCGACGCCTGCGTGAGCAGGCCCACCGACATGGCCTTCAGTCCATGGGCGCCGTGCGGCTCGATGGCGCCGTCGACGTAGTCCGGCTTGCCGGAAATCCCGAGCAGCGTCGGCAGCGAGGGGCCGTAAACGTCCGCGTCCAGCACCCCGACCGACAGGCCGCGCGCCGCCAGCGCCGCCGCCAGGTTCACCGCCACGGTCGACTTGCCCACGCCGCCCTTGCCGCCGGCCACCGCCAGCACCTTGCGCACGTGGGCGGGACGCTCCGTCGGCACGGGGGCGCGGGGTCGGGTCTGATCGACCGCCGCGTCGGACAGCGAGGCCGTGCGGCGCCGCGGCGACGCCGGAGGAGCCTCGGCGGTCAGCACGACCGAGGTGCGCGTCATCCCCGGCAAGGCCCTGAGCGCGGCCTCGGCCGCGTCGCGAACCGGCGCGTAGAGGGCGGCATCCGCCGCCGGCACGTCCAGCGCGAAACCCGCTCGATCGCCCGCGACGACGAGCCCCTGCACCCTGCCTGACGCGACCAGCCCCTCGCCCGTGCGAGGGTCGGGAATGCGGTCCAGCGCGTCCAGAACGTCGTCTTTGCTCGGCATCGGCCGCATGTACGCCTTTCAACGTCCGTGCGGGAGGGGCTAAGCGGGCCGGATGACCGCGTCCGTCACCCTGATCGCCGGCCCCACCGCCTCGGGCAAGTCCGCATTCGCGCTCGACCTGGCTCGCGAGAGGGACGCGGTGATCGTCAATGCCGACAGCCAGCAACTGTATGCGGACCTGCGCATCCTGTCGGCGCGACCGTCGGCCGAGGATGAGGCCAGGGCGGAGCACCGGCTGTACGGCGTGGCCGACGCCGTCGACGCGTGGTCGGTCGGCCGCTGGGCGCGAGCGGTCGCTCCGCTGATCGAGGAACTGCGAGGCCAGGGACGGCCCGCCCTGATCGTCGGCGGCACCGGCCTGTACTTCACGGCCCTGACCAAGGGGATCGCGGACATTCCCGACGTCCCCGTCTCCGCCCGCGAGGCGGCGCAGGAGGCTTACGACTTTCTCGGCGAGGACGCCCTGCGCGCGCGTCTGGCCGAGCGGGATGCGCGCGCCGCCGGCGCCATAGCGGCGGGCGACCGGCAGCGGCTGACGCGTGCCTGGGCGGTGCTGGAAACGACGGGACGGCCCCTGTCGGACTGGCAGGCGGAGACGCGGCCTCTGCTGGCACCCGACACTTACGACCGCCTCGTGATCGAGCCCGACCGCTCGGTCCTGTACGATCGCTGCGATCGGCGCGTCGGCCTGATGGTCGAACAGGGCGCGCTGGACGAGGTCCGTGCGCTGATGCGACGGCGGCTGGATCCCGAGTTGCCGGCGATGAAGGCCGTCGGCGTGCGCGACTTCGCGGCGCATCTGAAGGGCAAGGTCACGCTGGAGGAAGCCATGGACGCGGTCCGCCAGGCCACCCGCAATTATGCCAAGCGTCAGCTGACCTGGTTCCGGAACCAGACCCCCGAGTGGCCGCGAGCGGCGCCTTAGTCCTCGACGATCTCCATCGTGCCCTTGGGAAAGTCGACGCCGCGGAACTCGGGATAGACCTCGGCAAGCACGGCGGCCTGTTCGGCCTCGTCGACGTTCATCATGTACCAGACGTCGTCCACCTCGAACGTCAGCGTGGGCGACGTCGCCTTCACCGTCATTCCCTGCAGGCGCATCGTCATGTGCAGCGGCACGATCAGGTAGGTGCGGGCGCCGTCGGGCGTACGCATGGCCTGCGCGCCGTCCATGTCGATCCGGTAGTCGACGATCTCGACACCGCTCATGACCTCCGCGGCCACCTCGCGCGCCGCCTCCCGCGCCTGTTCGGGCGTGACGCCGTAGCGGGCGGCCATGGCGTCGATGACGCCGGGCGGCAGCATGTCCATCGCCGCCGACATGTCGCCCCCCACCACCTCGTCGTGCAGCGTTTCAAAGCGCGCAGTTACCGTCGCCCGGTCGTCGGCGGAAACCTCCTGCGCCAGAACCGGCGCGGCGGCGCCCAGCATCAGACCGATCGCCAGAACGGCGGCGCGCAGCAAAGACGACATGATGACCTCCCCGGTGTCTGGAACGACCTTTCCGGAGCGCGGGCCGGAAATCAACATGACGAAGGGTGATCGGTCCGTGTCACGAACGCCCTGCGCGGACGCGCCTTGGAAGCGGACGGCGACTGACCTATATTCACGCCGTCCGGGCTCGCCCGGACTATGGCGATAAACGCGCCTGCAATAAGCGGACCGGACCCGGGTGCGATTCCCGGCGGCTCCACCAATCTCCCTTCGTTGTCACGGGGAGCACGGGGCCGACCAGCATCGACGGACGTGTAAAGAGGATGCCTTCGCCCGTCCTGGCCCACCGCATCGGGCCATTAAACTACCTGCGAACGACAACTTCGCTGGAGACGTCGCTCTCGCCGCGTAATGCGGTTCGAGTGATGTCGAACACTTAAGTCCCCGGGGTTCAGATCCCGGGGCGGGGCCGCCAGGGGGCCCGCCAACAGAACCCCTGGCACTTTCTCCTCCCTTCACGATCCCGACCGCTTCCTTCGCCGGACGCGTCCCGCTATGTCCTGCGCATCCCAGCCGAGGCGCCCATGGCCGAACAGACCCCGCCGGTCGACGAGATGAACTATGAGGGCCTGGCCCAGGACGCGCTGCGCGGCGTGATCCGGGCCGCCCTGGAGCGCGCCGCTCTGCCCGAGGGCATTCCCGGCGCGCACCATTTCTACATCACCTTCGTGACCCGGGCGCCCGGCGTGACGCTGCCGCCCGACATCCTCGCCAAGTATCCGGAGGAAATGACGGTCGTGCTCCAGCACCAGTATTGGGACCTGGCCGTCGAGCCTGATCGCTTCACCGTCATGCTGAAGTTCGGCGGCCTGCCGAAGGTGATGACCGTTCCTTACGCGGCCGTGACCCGCTTCTACGATCCGTCGGTGCAGTTCATCCTGCAGTTCGAGGCTCCCGCCGTGGCGCCCGAACCGGAGCCGGAGCCCGTGGCGCCGCCGCCGCCCTCCGGCGACGAAGGCCCGAAGGTCGTCTCGCTGGACCAGTTCCGCAAGAAATAGGGCCGTCAGGTCCGGATGGGTTGACCCCCGGCCGCGCGTCGCGATCAATGGCGGCGAAGCTTGGAGGGCTCCCATGATCCGCATCGTCGTCGCGGCCGCCGCCGCCCTGGTCCTCGCCGGCTGCGCCACCACGCCGTCGGCGCAAGGCGCGGGGGGAACCTTCGACGGCTGGACCGGCGCGGTCGTCGCCGCCGACTGGCGCACCAGCCGGGGGCAGCCCATCGTCGCATTCGACAACGCCCGCCGCGACCTGACGGCCGCCTTCCTCGCCGAAGGGTTCGAGCGCCGTCACTTCGTCGACTACACCCTGCGTCCGGACGCTCCGGACGGCGCGACCGGGAACGAGGTGCTGGCCGGCATCACGGAAACGGCCCGTCGCGCGACCGTCGGCTGCTTCCTCTACTTCTCCTCGCACGGCAACACACGCGGCATCACCTGGGGGAATGAAGGCCAGCTGAGCCCGGCCCGCATGGGTGAACTGGTCGATCAGTGGTGCGGCGAGCGGCCGACGGTGGTCGTGGTCTCGGCCTGTTTCTCGGGAGTCTTCATTCCTGAGCTTCAGGGCCCCAACCGCATGATCATGACGGCCGCGCGCCGCGACCGTTCGTCGTTCGGCTGCAGCGAGGACGCGACCTATCCCTACTTCGACGGATGCGTGCTCCAGAGCCTGCCGAACGCCTCGGACTTCATCGATCTGGCCGAGCAGACCCGCACGTGCGTGTCGCGGCGCGAAACCGCAGAAGGCCTGCGTCCGGCATCCGAGCCCCAGGTCTTCATCGGCGGCGACATCCGGCCGCTGCTGACGACCACCTATGCCTTCGCCCGCGAGATCATGATCTGACCCTGCGTGCGACGGACTGCGTGATGCTTGAAGGCGGCTGTCACTGCGGCGCGGTGCGGTATTCGATGCCGAACGACGCCCGACACGCCCTGTGTCACTGCGAGGACTGCAGGAAATGCTCGGGCGCGCCGGCCGTCGCGTGGGCGCTGGCGCCGGCCGCGGCCGTGCCCATCACCGGAGAGACGCGCGAATACGCCTCGTCCGAGCACGGTCGCCGGCACTTCTGCGCGACCTGCGGCGCCGGCCTCTTCTATACCAACGCGGTGATCTTTCCCGACCAGATCGACGTCCAGACCGCCACTCTGGACGATCCGTCGGCGCTGCCGCTTCAGGCGCAGATCCAGACGGCGGAGCGGATCGGCTGGATGGAATCGCTCGACGCCCTGCCCGCCTTCGACCGCTATCCGGCCCCCTGAGCCGCGCCCTCAGTCACGGCGCGGGTAACTGCGGATCGTGATCCGCTCCCGCTCGCCCTCGCGCCGCTCGACCAGAAGCCGGGCGACCTGCGCGTCGTCGTGGAACAGATAGCCCTTGATCGCGTCCAGCAACGCCTTGGCCAGATTGTCCAGATCCATCCACGGCGGTTCGCCGACGTGTTCCATCCGGATTTCAACGACGTGGTCGCCGTACGAGGGGCGCGCCCCCCGCCACTCCTTGCGCATGAACTCGTAGACCAGCGGCTTGTAGTACTTCGCCTGGGTGGTCAGTCCGTCGATGGTGATCTCGACCGCATCGCCGTTCTCGCGCGCGCGGACCTTGCCCGTGCCGATCCAGCCCGGCGTCAAGCGGCGCAGACCGCAGGCATGTCGCCGGTCAGACTGACGCGCATGATGGACACCGGCTCGAACAGAGCCTCGTCGACCGCGGAGCCTGCATGGATCTCCCGCACCACGTCCATTCCCTCCACGACCATGCCGAAGGCCGCGAAGCCCTGACCGTCCGGATTGCGGCCGCCTCCGAAGTCCAGCGCGGGCGCGTCCTCGACCACGATGAAGAAGCTGCTGGTCGCCGTGTCAGGCCCGTCGCGCGCCATCGAGATCGTGCCGGCCACGTGCCTCAGGCCGGTGTCGCGCGTCCGCTCCAGCGCGATGGGGCCGAGGCCGGGATCGTCGCTGCCGGCCGGCGTCGCCGCCTGCACGACCGAGATGGGGTTCGGGTTGTCGTTCGTCTCCCGGACCACGGTGCGGAAGAAGGCGCCGCCCGAGTAGGCGTCGGAGGTCACGTACTTCAGGAAGTTGCACGTCGTCGCCGGCGCGCGTCCGGCGTCGAGGCGCAACGTCACGTCGCCGCGGCTCGTCTCGATCACGACCCGCGCTTCGGGATCGCCGCCCGTGAGCGTCAGCGCGAGGGCAAAAGCGGCGGCGATCATGGCGGGTCTCCGGGTTGTCGCGTCCCGCCCAAGTGCTACACCCCCGCGCATCCTCCCGTCACGCCCGAAGAGCCGCCGCCCATGACCGACGTCCGCACCGAAACCGACACCTTCGGCCCCATCGAGGTGGCGGCGGACCGCTACTGGGGCGCGCAGGCGCAACGCAGCCTGGGCAACTTCAGGATCGGTCTGGAGAAGCAGCCCCTGCCCGTCGTCCGCGCGCTGGGCATCGTCAAGCGCGCCGCGGCCGAGACCAACATGGCGCTGGGTCGGCTGGACCCTACGCTGGGCGCCGCCATCGTCCGCGCCGCCGACGAGGTGATCGAGGGCAAGCTGGACGACCACTTTCCGCTGGTGGTCTGGCAGACCGGTTCAGGCACCCAGTCGAACATGAACGCCAACGAGGTGATCTCGAACCGCGCCATCGAGATCCTGGGGGGCGAGATGGGCTCCAAGAAGCCCGTCCACCCCAATGATCACGTCAACATGAGCCAGTCGTCCAACGACACCTATCCCACGGCCATGCACGTCGCTTGCGCCGAGGAGGTCGTCCACCGCCTGCTGCCCGCCCTGCAGAAGCTGCAAAACGCGCTGAACGACAAGGCGCAGGCGTGGAAGGACATCATCAAGATCGGCCGCACCCACACCCAGGACGCCACGCCGCTGACGCTGGGACAGGAGTTCGGCGGTTACGTTCAGCAGGTGGCCAAGGGCATCGAGCGGATCGAGTCGACCCTGCCCGACCTCATGCAGCTGGCCCAGGGCGGCACCGCGGTGGGCACCGGCCTGAACGCGCCGGTCGGCTTCGCCGAAGGCGTGGCCGACAAGATCGCCCAGATCACGGGCCTGAAGTTCACGACCGCACCGAACAAGTTCGAGGCTCTGGCCGCCCACGACGCCATGGTCATGAGCCACGGCGCGATCAACACGGTCGCGGCCTCGCTGTTCAAGATCGCCAACGACATCCGCTTTTTGGGGTCCGGCCCGCGCTCGGGCCTCGGCGAGCTGGCCTTGCCGGAGAACGAACCGGGCAGCTCCATCATGCCGGGGAAGGTCAATCCGACCCAGTGCGAGGCCCTGACGCAGGTTTGCGTGCAGGTGTTCGGCAACCACGCGGCCGTCACCTTCGCCGGCTCGCAGGGGCATTTCGAACTGAACGTCTTCAACCCGGTGATGGCCTACAACTTCCTGCAGTCGGTGCGCCTGATGGCCGACGCGGCGGTCAGCTTCACGGACAACTGCGTCGTCGGCATCGAGCCGCGCCGCGACAACATCGAACGCGGCCTGAACAACTCACTGATGCTGGTCACGGCCCTGAACGGCAAGCTCGGCTACGACGCCTGCGCGAAGATCGCCAAGACGGCCCACAGGAACGGCACCACCCTGCGGGAAGAGGCCGTCGGCGGCGGCTATCTGACCGACGCGGAGTTCGACGAGGCGGTGCGGCCGGAGAAGATGATCAGCCCCGGCTGATCACTTCTCCCGGATCGTCCGGCCGACCGGCGCGAAGGCCAGCTTGGCGAGCTCCAGGTCCTTCAGCGCGAACGGGATGCCGATGATCGTGATGGCCTCGAAGAAGGCCGAGATCAGGTGCGCCAGGGCGATCCACCAGCCGGCGAAGACGATCCAGAACACGTTCAGCACAGTGCCGAGCGGCCCGCGGCCGGGGTCGACGCCGTCGTCGGTCCGCCACACCACTTCACGTCCGAACGGCCAGAAGGTGTAGGCCGCGATGCGCCATGCGGCGAACGTCCACGGCAGGCCGACGATCGTGAGCGCCAGGATCGCGCCGCCGATCAGCCAGCCGATGCCGGCGATCAGGCCGCCGAAGATCAGCCACAGCACGTTCAGGATCAGCGCGATCACTTTCGTCTCCTCACCGGACCGGGTCGGTCCACGAGGAAGGAATACGGGCGCCTATGTCCGGGACGCAGTGAATTCGCCGACACCTTGGTCTAGATTTCGCCGCATGGCCGAGATCGTGAACTTCAACAAGGCGCGGAAGGCCCGCGACAAGGCGGCGGCGAAGGCGAAGGCGACCGAGAACCGCGCCGCCCACGGCCGCACGAAGGCCGAGACGCAGCAGAGCCTGCTGGAACGGCTGGCCCGCGATCGCGCTCTGGATGGACACCGCAGGGACCGCGACCCGGAACGACCCGATGACGATTGACCCTCGCCGCGACCCGCGCATCACCCACGGCCTGATCCCGCTGATGGCCGTGCTGCGCAAGAAGCGCTTCATCGAGGAGCAGCGCCGGCGCGAAGCCGCGCGCAAGCCGCCGCCGGAGGCCGCCGACGAAGAGCCTCACCCCAAACGGAAGCGTCGCTGGTTCTGGTGACGCCTCAGCCGGCGGGCTTGCGGGCGGCGCGGATCATCAGGGCCTGACCGGACACCACGATCAGCAGGCCGATCAGGGCGCCCCATCCGAACCGCGCGTTCTCGAACGTCACCGACACCAGCATGGCGATCGGCGGCGTCAGCGCGGAGATGTAGCTGGCCAGGGCGAACCCGCGCGTCCTCGCCACCCAGAAGTAGACCACGAAGGCCACGACCGACCCCAGCACGGCCAGATAGACCAGCGAGACCAGATACCCCGCGGTCGGCTCGATGCGGAACTGCGCGCCGGTGGCCAGTCCGTACAGGGCCAGCATCGCGGTCCCATAGGCCATGGCCCAGGCCGTCGACGCCAGGATCGGAGCGCCCGCCTTCTGGCCGCGCCACGCGAACAGGTTGCCGAAGGCCGAGCTGGTCACAGCCAGCGCGGCGAAGCCGATGCCCGCGGCGGCCTGCGGCCCCAGCCGCGCGCTCAGCAGTTCCGAGCCCGAGAGCACCGCCACCCCCACGACCCCCAGACCTGCGCCGGCCCAGGAGAGAGCATGCGCCTTCTGGCCCACGACGACCCGGAACAGCCCGAGATTCAGAAACGTCAGGGCGCCGAAGATCACCGCCACGATGGCCGAGGGCACATGCTGCTCGGCGCCGTAGGTGAAGGCATAGGACACCGCGAAGGTGAAGGCGCCCTGCCCCACCGCCTCGACGTGCTGACGCCGCGTCAGACCCATCGGCTGGCGGGTCACCGCGATTCCGGCGAACAGGACCAGGGCCGCCAGTCCGAAGCGCCACGTCACCGACACGATCGGATCGACCACGCCCAGCTGCCAGGTGATGCCATACCAGGTCGTGCCCCATATCGTCGCGCACAGCGCGACGGCGCCGACGGCGATCAGGGTCGTCCTGTTGAAACGGGAAACACCGACGGGAGCGAGCTTGTCGGACAGGGAGGTCATGCTCCTTGACGTGCGCCGCGTCGGCCACGTCCGCAACGCGGATCGACGCCCCGCAGGCATAAGTCCACCTTGTGTCAGGCCCGCAGCTTCAGCGCGGCCCGGGTCGTTTCGGGGACGGCGTCATAAATCGTCGGCGGCGTCAGGCCCAGCCGGGCGCGGGCCGCGTCCAGCGGCTCCCTGAACAGGGCCTCATAATCCAGTGCCGGAAGCCAGCGGGCGCGCCGACCCAGCCGCCAGGCCTGGGCCACCGCGCGCAGGGCCGGCACGCCCGGCGCCTCGCGTCGGATTTCGGCGGCGGCTCCCCAGCCGATGAAGGCGAAGCCGAGGTTTCCCGTCTGGGCGTGCGAGAAGCTGACCACGCAGGCCTCGCCCAGCGCGTCGGTGCCGTAGCCGGTCAGCACGTGCCAGACGTCGTGCACGTCGCGGATGCGCCGGGAGTACCAGACGACGGGATGCGCCGCGTCGACGGCGTCCGGGGCCACCTTGCGCGCCTCGTCCGCCAGACCCTCGGCCGTGAACCCGCGCGCCTCCCGGAACGCGCGGTAGGCGGCGCCGACGGTCCCGGGACCGAACCCGGCCAACCAGACCGCGTCATCCAGATTCCGCGCCAGCTCGGCGCGCAGATACGCCTGTCGCCCGCCCTCGACCGAGCGCAGCATGCGATCATATCCCCGCTTCAGGGACCCTCCCGACAAGGCCCGCATGATCTCGAAGACCTGCGCCGTATCTTCCTTGTCGCGCACCAGCCGGCCGAAGGCACGCAGCGCCGTCAGCGGCCGCAGGGGCGGCATTCGAAAGTCACGAACCTCTGCGGACGCGTTCATCCCGGCAATCTAGGCCGACGCGGAGCGGGTGAACAGCGATCACCTCTGCTAGGCTGCAGGCATGTTGCGCAAACGCTCCATCCTGCTCTCTGGCCACGCCACGTCGGTCGCGCTGGAGCCCGAGTTCTGGGCGGTGCTGGACGGCATCGCGGCGGAGCTTTCCCTGCCTCTGTCCGGCCTCATGAAACGTCTCGACGAACGTCGCGGCAGAACGCCCCTGGCCTCCGCCTGTCGCCTGCTCGCTCTGGCGTGGGTCGGCGGAGATCGCGGATTTGCGGCCGACTTGACGCCTCCGGCGGTCTGAGCCGATCGCCAGAACGAACGGCCGGCGTCGCGTTCGAAGGCGCGACGCCGGCCGATCCGTCCATATTTGCTTGGGCCGTCAGCCCTCCGGAGCGGTCGGGGGCTCCACAGTCGGGAGATCCGGCGTCTCAGGCAGCTTCGGCTCCGGCAGGTCGGGCAGGCTCGGCGCGGGCACGTCGACGTCCAGATCGACCTTCGTCTCATCGACCGACCTCATGCCGCCGCCGTTGAGCAGCACGACGGCCACGATGATAAGCACGATCACGATGCCGCCGATGAGGAAGGCCAGCCAGCCGCCGCCTCCCCCGCCGGACGGCGGCGGATTGTTGATGGTGGTCTGATGCACCACTTCCGGCCGGTCGTCGCGGGGCGGCAGGTTCGGATCGGTCATCGATCAGTTCCCGCCCGGCGCGGCCGGCGCGGACACCGAAGGCAGGTCGACGTCGACGTTCACTTCCTTGGTCTCGGCCCCGCCCAGGCCGCCACGGGCGAACACGAAGTAGGCCACGATGGCCAGCACCACGACGATCGCGCCGACGATGAAGGCCATGCCCGCATTGCCGCCGCCGGTGTTGTTGTTGATGTTGTCGGCCATTCGTAGTCCTCCTCAGGATGGTCCCTGTCCGGCGGGGAAAACGGAGGCGTGGCCGTATCGGTTCCGGCGGCGTCACGGCCAAGGCTGACATCAGGCGCCGGTCTCCTTATGTTCCGGCGTCTCCATGACCGAATCCGCCCCCCGCATCTCCGATCTCGCCCGCGCCCGTCCGCCGGAAGGCGCGCCGACCGACTGGCTGCAGGGGCTGAACCCCGAGCAGCGGGAGGCGGTTGAAACGACCGAAGGCCCCGTGCTGGTGCTGGCGGGGGCCGGCACCGGCAAGACCCGCGTGCTGACGACCCGTCTCGCACACATCCTCGCCACCGGCCGGGCCCGCCCGTGGGAGCTGCTTGCCGTCACCTTCACCAACAAGGCCGCGCGCGAGATGCGCGAGCGGATCACCCACCTGATCGGGCCGTCGGCGGAGGGCCTTCGCTGGCTCGGGACGTTTCACTCCATCGCCGCCCAGATCCTGCGCCGCCACGCGGAGCTGGTCGGGCTGAAGTCGACCTTCACCATTCTCGACACCGACGATCAGGAGCGCCTGCTGAAACAGGTGCTGGAGGCCGAGAACGTCGACGTGAAGCGCTGGACGCCCCGCTCCTTCGCCGGCGTGATCGACGGCTGGAAGAACCGCGGCTGGACGCCGGACAAGCTGCCGCCGGGCGAGGACTTCGCCGCCGGCAAGGGCCAGAAGCTGTACGCCCTGTACCAGTCGCGCCTGCGCACGCTGAACGCCTGCGACTTCGGCGATCTGCTGCTGCACAACCTGACGATCCTGTCGCAGCACGCGGACGTCGCAGAAGAATATCGGAGACACTTCCGATACATCCTCGTCGACGAATACCAGGACACAAACGTCGCCCAGTATCTGTGGCTGCGCCTGCTGACGTCGTCGGACGGCAACGTCTGCTGCGTCGGGGACGACGACCAGTCGATCTACGGCTGGCGGGGGGCCGAGGTGGACAACATCCTGCGCTTCGAGCGCGACTTCCCGGGCGCGAAGGTCATCCGGCTCGAGCGCAACTATCGCTCGACCACCCACATCCTGGGCGCGGCGTCCGGCCTGATCAGCGCCAACAAGGGCCGCCTGGGCAAGACTCTGTGGACCGAGGACTCCAGCGGCGACAAGGTGCGCGTGCGGGGCGTGTGGGACGGCGAGGCGGAAGCCCGGCTGATCGCCGACGAGATCGAGACCGCGCGGCGAACGGGCATGAACTACAAGGACATGGCGGTCCTTGTTCGCGCGTCGTTCCAGATGCGCGCGTTCGAAGAACGCTTCGTCATGCTGGCCATCCCGTATCAGGTCATCGGCGGTCCCCGTTTCTTCGAGCGCGCCGAGATCCGCGACGCCCACGCCTATCTTCGACTGATCCTGTCCGAGGACGATGATCTGGCCTTCGAGCGCATCGTCAACGTGCCCAAGCGCGGCATCGGCGACACCTCGGTGCAGAAGATCCTGCACATGGCCCGCCTGTCGGGCGTGTCAGCCATGACGGCGGTGCGGGAGCTGATCACATCGGACGAGCTGCAGGCCCGCACGCGCACCGCGCTCGGCGGTTTCGTCCGCGACCTGGACCGCTGGCGCGCCTTGGCCCAGGACACGCCGCACTGGACCCTGACCGAGACCATTCTGGAGGAGAGCGGCTACGTCGAGATGCAGAAGGCCGACCGCGCCTCGGGCCAGACGCGTCTGGAGAACCTGAAGGAGCTGGTGCAGTCGATGCAGGGCTTCGACAGCCTGCTGGCCTACCTCGAACACGTCGCCCTGGTGCTGGACCTCGACCGCGGCGCGGGCGAGGACGCGGTTCAGGTCATGACCCTGCACGGCGCCAAGGGGCTGGAGTTCCCGCTGGTCTTCCTGCCGGGATGGGAGGAAGGCGTCTTCCCCAGCCAGCGCAGCATCGACGAGAAGGGCGAGAAGGGTCTGGAGGAGGAACGCCGCCTCGCCTACGTCGGCGTCACCCGCGCCAAACGCGACGCCCGCATCTCATTCGCCGCCAACCGCCTCGTCTACGGCCGCTGGACCAGCCAGCTGCCCAGCCGCTTCGTCGACGAACTGCCCATCGACCACGTCGAGGCCGAGGCCGAGACCGGCTACTACGGCGCCTCCGCCGGTCTGAAGGAGGCCAAGAGCCGCTGGGACGAGATGCCGACCTTCGGCAGCGGCTATTCCTCTCCCGGCTGGAAGCGCGGCCAAGCCTTCGCCGCCGGCCGCCAGCCCACCGACCGCCCGGCCCGTCAGGCCCTCATCGAAGGCGACGGCCGCCTCGTCGCCACGGCCGACCCGTCGGCAAGCTCCGGCTGGAACCGCGGCACGCGCGTCTTCCACCAGAAGTTCGGCTACGGCCTGGTGAAGGCCGTGGAGGGCAACAAGCTGGTGGTCGCCTTCGACAAGGCCGGCGAGAAGAAGGTCATCGACACCTTCGTGGAGCGGGCGTGAGCGCCTAACCCCCCTTTAACACCGCCCCGCCACCCTGCCCCGGTGCGCGATTCCGCCCTGACCGCAGCTCCGCTCGAGCCCACTCCAACGTGGTGGGAGACGGCGGCGTGCGTCTTCATCCTGTTCATGCTGACGGGCGCGCTGGTGGGCCCGATCTTCGCGCCGACGCAGGAGGAGACGCCGATCCTGCGGCTGGCCTGGCTGCCGGTCTACGCCATGACCGCAGGACTGCTCATCTACAGGATCGACCGTCTGTGGCGGGCGTGGCCCGCGATCGTCGCCATCGGCCTGCTGGTCGTGTGGGCCTACGCCTCAAAATGGTGGTCGCTGTTTCCGGAGGTCACGTCGCGGCGGGCCATCGCTCTCGCCATTTCCTGCGGCTTCGCCCTCTATCTCGGCGCGGCCTTCCGCGGGCCGCATCTGCCCCGCCTGCTGATGCGCACAGGTCTGATCATGGCCGTCGGCAGCCTGGTCATGGTCTTCGCCTTCCCCGCCATCGGCGTCCACCAGCAGGACAACGCCGGCCTGTGGCGGGGCCTCTGGTACGAGAAGAACCAGATGGGCGCGGTGATGGTGATCGTCGCCACCGCGGCCGCCGCCTGCCTCGCGTCGCCTGACCGGCGCCGGCTGGTCCCCGCGCTGGTCCTCGTCCTGGCGTCGGCTCTGGTGCTGGCCACCCAGTCCAAGACCTCGCTGCTCTGCCTGATGCTCGGCGTGGGCGTGGTCGCGGGGTTCTGGACCATACGTCAGGGCGGCGCCGCGTTCGCCGTCTTCGCCGTCTGGGCCGCGGTCGCCGCCGCGGGCGCGGCTTTCCTCATCTGGAACAGCCACTCCGTCGAAATTCTGGAGATTCTGGGCAAGGACCCGTCGCTGACCGGACGCACCGAAATCTGGGACGCGATCATGACCCGCGTGGCGGAGCGGCCGTGGACCGGCTGGGGCTACGGCGCCTTCTGGGAGCGGGACAGCGTCCCCGCGGACTGGATCCGCGTCGAGACGGGCTGGCTGGTGCCCAACGCCCACCACGGCTGGTTCGACGTGCTGGTCCAGCTGGGCTGGCCCGGCGCGATCCTGGTCGGCCTTTTGACCGCCTTCGCCATCGCGGCGACCCTCCTGCGATCCGGCCGCGCGGGCGTGCAGGAAGGCTGGTGGGCGCTGGGCTTCCTCGCCGCCTTCCTGACGCTCAGCTTCTCGGAGAGCATCCTTCTGGCGCACCAGGGCCTGCCGTGGGTGCTGTTCCTCGCCGTCGTGACGCGCGCGATCCTGCCCGATTCCATCCCCGTTCCGCTTGCCCGGGACCCACTCCGGGTCTACCGGAGCCCTCCCCGAATCGTCGCATCATCGGCCCATGTCGTCCGCCGCCCCGTCCCTGTTCGATCTGCCCGAGCCCGAACCGCGGCCGGAAACCCCGCGCGCGGCTGAGCCCGCGCCCCAGGCCGCGCCCGCGCCGGCCCAGCCGTCCACCGTCGACGCCGGCTATTCCGCCAGCTCCATCGAGGTGCTGGAGGGGCTGGAGCCCGTCCGCAAACGCCCCGGCATGTACATCGGCGGCACCGACGAACGCGCCTTGCATCATCTCTTCGCCGAGGTGCTGGACAACGCGATGGACGAGGCCGTGGCTCGCCATGCGAAGCTGATCACCGTCGATCTCGACGCCGACGGCTTTCTGACCGTCCGCGACGACGGCCGCGGCATCCCGGTCGATCCGCACCCGAAACACCCCGGCAAATCGGCGCTGGAGGTGGTCATGACCGTGCTCCACTCCGGCGGCAAGTTTTCCGGCAAGGCCTATGAAACTTCAGGCGGTCTGCACGGCGTGGGCGTGTCCGTCGTCAACGCCCTGTCCGACGTTCTGGACGTGACCGTCTGGCGCGACGGCTTCGAGTGGAAACAGTCGTTCAGCCGCGGCCACGTCATCGCCCCGATCCAGCAGGTCGGCCCGTCGAAGAAGCGGGGCACCCGCATCCGCTTCCGCCCGGACGAGGAGATCTTCGGCCATGGCGCGGCCTTCAAGCCGGCCCGCCTGTTCCGCATGACGCGGTCCAAGGCCTATTTGTTCCGCGGCGTCGAGATCCGCTGGACTTGCGCGCCGGAGCGGATCACCGACGCCACCCCCACCGAGGCGGTGCTGCACTTCCCGGGGGGTCTCGCCGACGCCCTGGCCGACCGCATCGGCGACGTCGAGACCGTGACGCCGGCCTTCGCCGGCCGCGTCGAGCGGAAGGGCGAAGCGGGCGCCGTGGAATGGGCGGTCACGTGGACGCCTGCGGGCTTCGGTGACGCCGACGGCTTCGTCTCGTCCTACTGCAACACGGTGTCGACGCCCGACGGAGGCACCCACGAAGCGGGATTCCGCGCCGCCCTGGTGAAGGGACTCAAGGCCTATGGCGAGCTGATCAACGAGAAGCGCGCCGGCCAGATCACGGCGGAGGACGTCATCGCCAACGCCGGCGCCCTGATCAGCGTCTTCATCCGCAATCCGGAATTCCAGGGCCAGACCAAGGACCGCCTGTCCTCGCCGGAGGGCGCGCGTCTGGTCGAGCAGCTGATCCGCGACCCGCTGGACCACTGGCTGACCGAGAGCCCCAAACAGGCCAATGCCCTGCTGGGCTTCGTCATCGAGCGCGCCGAGGACCGGTTGCGCCGGCGCAAGGACAAGGAGGTCCAGCGCGCGTCGGCCACCCGCAAGCTGCGCCTGCCGGGCAAGCTGGCGGACTGCACGCGCCAGGGCGCCAACGGCACCGAACTGTTCATCGTCGAGGGCGACTCGGCCGGCGGCTCGGCCAAACAGGCCCGCGACCGCGCCACCCAGGCCATCCTGCCCCTGCGCGGCAAGATCCTGAACGTCGCCTCGGCCACGGCGGACAAGCTGCGCGCCAACGTCGAGCTGTCGGACCTGACCCTGGCGCTCGGCGTGCATCCCGGCGCCCGCTTCAGCATCGACGACCTGCGCTACGAGCGGGTGGTCATCATGACGGACGCCGATGTGGACGGCGCCCACATCGCGGCGCTGCTGATCACCTATTTCCACCGCGTGATGCCCGACGTGATCCGTCAGGGCCGCCTGTTCATGGCCCTGCCGCCGCTCTACCGCATCCAGGCCGGCGCCCTTTCGGAATACGCCCGCGACGACGCCCATCGCGACGAGCTGCTGGCCGGCCCGTTCAAGGGCAAGAAGGTCGAGATCGGACGCTTCAAGGGCCTCGGCGAAATGATGGCGTCCCAGCTCAAGGACACCACCATGAACCCGAAGACCCGCACTCTGGCGCGGGTCACCATTCCCGAGGACGGCGAGGACGTGGAAGATCTGGTCGAACGCCTGATGGGCAAGAAGGCCGAAGCCCGCTTCCGCTTCATCCAGGACAACGCCCGGTTCGTGAAGGAAGAGCTGGACGTCTGAGCGGCGCTATGCGGCGGCGTGCTAGGCTCGCCGCATGATCGACCCGCTGATCTCCACAAGCGCGCTCGCCGCCCGGCTGGGTGAGGAGGACCTGCGCCTGCTCGACGCCAGCTGGCACCTTGCAGACCGCGACGGTCGGGACGAGTTCGACCGCATTCACATCCCGGGCGCCCGTTTCTTCGATCTGGAGGCGGCCTCCGCGCCCGACGCAGGCCTGCCGCACATGCTGCCCTCTCCTCAGCATTTCGCCGCCTACGCGGGCTCGTTGGGTCTGACGGTCGACTCGCCGGTCGTCGTCTACGACCGGGCCGGCCTGTTTTCCGCCGCCCGCGTCCGCTGGATGCTGCGGACCATGGGTGCGCGGGACGTCAGGGTTCTGGACGGAGGCCTGCCCAAGTGGCACGCCGAGGGCCGCCCGCTGGCGACCGGCCCGGTCGCGCCTGCACGGCCTGCGGTGTTCACGCCTGAACTCGACGCGACGGCCGTCGTCGACGTGGGTCAGGTCAGGGCGGCGCTGGCTGGAGCGGCGCAGGTGCTGGACGCCCGGGGCGCCGCGCGCTTCGCCGGTCGGGCCGGGGAGCGGCCGGGCGTGCGCAAGGGGCACATGCCGGGGGCGCGGAACCTCCCCTATTCCGACCTCTTGCGCGACGACGGCGCCATGAAGACCGGCGACGCGCTCGGGGCTGCCTTCCGTGAAGCGGGCGTGGATCTGGATCGGCCGATCATCACGACCTGCGGATCCGGCGTCACGGCCGCCATCCTGTCGCTCGCTTTGGAGCGGCTCGGTCGGCCGTCGCGGCTCTACGACGGCAGCTGGTCCGAGTGGGGCGCCCGCCCCGACCTGCCGGTCGAGACGGGCTGAGGTCGTGGTCAGGCCGGCGGCGCGACCGGCTCCGGCTCGTCGGCCGGCACGATCGCGTCGGACTCGCCGCGCGACACGACGGTCGCGGCGACCAGATCGCCCGTCACGTTCAGGGTCGTGCGGCACATGTCGAGGAAGCGGTCGACGCCGAGGATCAGGCCGATGCCTTCGGCGGGCACGCCGACCATCACCAGGATCAGCGCGATCACGGGCAGCGACCCGGCCGGGACGCCCGCGGTGCCGATGCCGCCCAGGATGCAGACCAGCATCACCACCAGCTGCTGGTGAAGGCTCAGGTCGATGTTGAAGAACTGCGCGAGGAACAGGACCGTCACGCCCTCGAACAGGGCGGTGCCGTTCTGGTTCGCCGTCGCGCCGACGGTCAGGACGAAGCGTGAAATGCGACGCGGCAGCTTCAGCTTCTCCTCCGCCGCCTTCAGCGCGATCGGCAGGGTGGCGTTCGACGACGCGGTCGAGAAGGCGACCACGAACGGCTCCTTGACGCCGTTGGCGAACCGCAGCGGGTTCATCCCGCCAAAGATCAGGACCAGCAGCGGGTAGACCACGAACATGTGGAGCGCCATCGCGCCGATGGCGACGCCCGCATAGGCGCCCAGACGGATCAGCAGGTCCCAGCCGAACAACGCCGCCAGATTGAACATCAGCGCGGCGATGGCGATCGGCGCCAGCCTGATGACGAGGTTGATGAGCTTCATCATCACCTCGAACAGGCCCTGCAGCGTCTCCTGCAGCCGATCCGTCGCCGGCGACTTCGCCATCACCATGCCGATGCCGAAGATCAGGGCGAACACCATGACCGGCAGGATCTGGTTCTCCGCCGCGGCGGTGACGACGTTGGACGGGATCATGTCGAGGAAGAACTTGCCCGCCTCGATGCTGGTGGGCGCGTTGCCGACGATGCCCGCGGCGCCCTCGGCGCCCTCGGCCAGCAGTTGCTGCGCGAGCACCGGATCGACGCCGTCGCCCGGCCGGAACCAGTTGACCATGCCCAGGCCGATGGCCACCGCGATGGCGGAGACCAGAATCGAGAAGATCAGCGTCTTGAAGCCCACGCGGCCGAGCGACTTCAGGTCGCCCATCTCGGCCACCCCGACCGCCAGCGCGGCGAACAGCAGGGGCAGAACCAGCATGAACAGCAGGCGCAGGAAGATCTGACCCACCGCCTGGACGATCTCCATGACCCACGGCAGGACGACCAGATCGTTCTGGTTGACGTACAGCCCGCCCGCCAGGCCGAGCGTGAAGCCCAGCAGCATCCAGACGTAGAGCGGAATTCCGCCGCGCTTCACCGTGTCCATGCGTCCCCCTGTCGGCCTTCTGTGCCGGGCCTATCGAATCGGCAGGGCGTACATCAGCCCGCCCGGCTCAGCGTTCCATTGTGCGTTGAGACCCCGCGCGAGGTCGAGAGGCGAATCCGCCCCGACGTTGCGCTCGAAGATTTCGCCGTAGTGCCCGCCCGCGGCCACGGCGGCGCGCGCCCAGTCGCGGTCGAGGCCCAGCATCGCTCCGAACTCGCCGTCCAGACCCAGCAGGCGCCGCGCCCGCGGATCGCGGGACTCATCGTCGCTCCGGGCCACGGCCTGGGTCACGCCGAGCTCCTCGGCGAGGATCAGGCCATTCAGGGTCCACCGGACGACGGCGGTCCACGTCTCGTCGCCCTGTCGGGTGATCGGCCCCAGCGGCTCCTTGGAGATCACGTCAGGCAGGATGGCGTGCTGCTCCGGATTGGGCAGGGTGGTCCGCGCCGCTGCCAGCGCCGACACGTCGGCCGTGACGGCGTCGCAGTCCTCGCGCGCATAGGCCTGTCGCGCCTCCTCCTCGCCCGGCAGCACCACCGGCTCGTAGTCCAGCCCCCGCACGCGAAACCAGTCGGCCAGATTGAGCTGCGACGTGGACGATCCCTGCACGCAGATCCTTGCGCCGTTCAGCTCGGTCGCGCTGGTCAGGTTCAGGGCGCGTCGCACCATGAAGCCCTGACCGTCGTAGTAGTTGACGCCTCCGAAGGCGACGCCCTCGCTCACGTCACGCGTCATCGTCCAGCTGGTGTTGCGCCACAGGACGTCGACGCGCCCGTCGCGCACGGCGGCCAGCCGATCGCGATTGCTCAGCGGCACGAAGCGGACGGCGTCGGCGTCGCCCAGCACCGCCGCCGCCAGGGCGCGGCAGAAGTCGACGTCGAAGCCCCGCCACTGGCCGCGATTGTCGGTGAAGGCGAAGCCGACCAGGCCTTCGTGCACGCCGCAGTTCAGCCGCCCCCGGCGCTTGATCGCCTGCAGCGTCGGACTGGCCGGCGCCGAGACGTCGTCCCCGGCGGCCGTCGGCGCCGCCCGGTCCCCGCGCGTGTCCTCCGCCTCGCGGTCCCGGTCGCCGCAGGCCGACGCGAGCAGCACGAAGGGCAACAGAAGGAAAAGGAGACGGCCGGACATTCGCCCGGACCATAGCCCCCCGCGCCATCGCCGCAAGCCGCGCGTCGAGGCGGTGGCGCGCCCGGCAGGACTCGAACCTGCAACCGTCCGCTTAGAAGGCGGATGCTCTATCCGGTTGAGCTACGGGCGCCTGGCCCGGCGATACGCGCGCCGGTCGCCCGGCTCAAGCCGCGAGCCGCCGGCTCGGGCCGCCGATCCAGGATCAGTGCGTCCAGGGCTGTTTGCGGCCAGTGGCGAAATTGTCGGCGTAGGCTTTGAGGATCGGCGCCGGCTCGTTGGGCTCCTGCACGCGGAAGGCGATGCCGTGGCGGCGGGCGTAGTCGACGGCCTCTTCCTGGGTGTCGAAGGTCAGCCGGACCTGCCCGTTCATGTCCGTCGAGCCGGTCCAGCCCATCAGCGGATCCTGAAACCGCGCCGTCGCCGGCTCGAATTCCAGCCGCCACTCGCGCGTCTTCGCCTTGCCGGACTGCATGGCGGTGCGGGCGGGACGATAGATGCGCGCGAACATGACGGTCTCCGATCACTTGTCCCTTGGTCGGGGCGAGAGGATTCGAACCTCCGACCCTCTGGTCCCAAACCAGATGCGCTACCAGGCTGCGCCACACCCCGACGGAAGGGACGGCCTTCTGCCACGCCGCACGGAATCGGGCAACGCGCCGCGTCGCACATTGGATGCCGGGCGGCCGCCGACGAAACGGCGGGGCGGCTCAGCCTCCGAAGAAGGGGTGCACGACCCGGTCGCCGGGCTTGGCGCCGATTTCGTCCATACGGCCGGCGCGCGTTTCCAGAACGCCCTTCGCAGGGCCGTTAGACGGATAGGTGCTCTCGGAATAGGGCGTGGTGTGCTTCGCGATCGAGACGATGCGGCCGTCGGCGCCGATGTAGACGATGTCCAGCGAACTGGGCGTGTTGCTCATCCAGAACCCGCGCTCGGCGGCCTCGGGAAACTCGAAAAGCATGCCGCGGTCGTCGGCCAGGGGCTGGCGGAACATCAGGCCGCGCTGACGCTCCGCCTCGTCGTCGGCGATTTCGACCCAGAACTGGTGCTCGCCGGACGTCGTCACCACGGTCAGCTTCTCTAGCGGATTTCCGTCCTGGTCCTTCGGTCCCGCCGCGTCGCCCGCGCAGGCGCCCAGCGCCGTCACCAGCGCCGCCGTCAGGACCAGTCGTCGATCGAACATGCTCGCCTCGCACTGTGCGGGGCGACGTTTCAGCCGCCCGGCTTGATCTCCGCCACCACAAGCCCCTTCGGACCTTCGGCGAACCGCACGGATACCGCCTCACCCGGCACGAGGTCGTCAAGCCCGCATCGACGCAAGGTTTCGACGTGGACGAAGATGTCCCCCGCGGCGCCGTCCCTGACGACGAAGCCATACCCCTTGGTGCGATTGAACCATTTGACGACCGCGCGCTCCATCGGGCCTTCGACGTCGAGGTCGCCGTCGACGGCATGACGCAGGGCGTCGTAGCCGCGGCGCGGCGTCTCGTGGGCCGGCGCGTCGAGGCTCAGCACTTCCACGACCTGCCAGCCCTTGGGGCGGCGCACGCAGTCGCAGCTGATGGCCGCGCCCTCGGCCGCCTCTTCGATCCCCCTCTGTCTCAGGCTCGACACGTGCAGCAGCACGTCGCGGAGCTCGGTCTGCGACGGGTCGTCAGGAACGATGAATCCATATCCCTTGCCGGGATCGAACCACTTGATCTTGCCCGCGATGCGCACCGTGGCGGACGCGCCCGCTTCCTCCAAATCCGACACAGCCGTAAGCCCCCCCTCCGCGAAACACGCGGGGCGGCTCATTTATCACCGTTCCGTGAATAGCTGGGAAGGGCAAAAACGCCGCTTTCCGACATGACCTCGGGTGACGCAGCGTCAATCTGCGCGCCGAAGCAAGCGGCCTGCGAGGGCGGCACGAGGATGTGGAGGAGAGGCCCCGCGTGGCAGTCCCTAGGGGAATCGAACCCCTCTTTTCAGGTTGAAAACCTGACGTCCTAACCGATAGACGAAGGGACCGCTGCGCGGGGAGCCGGCGATATAGCCGCCGATTCCCGAGGGTGCAAGCCCTTCACACGGCTCTCAGATCGGCGACGTCCTCGATCTCGAATTGGACGCCGCGCCGGCCGTTCCAGTCGTCCGCCTTGAGACGCCCGGCCACCGTCAGGCCGCCCTGCCCGGCCAGCAGAGCCCTGCCGTGAGGCAGGTCGGCGCAGCGCCAGGCGACGGCCCTGACCGAGGCCCCGTCCGGCCCCACCAGACGGCACCGCACATGCCCCTGTCCCATCGGAGCGGCATCGCGCGCCGCGACGCCTTCAAGCGCAAAGACGGGCTCGGGATTGCCGGGGCCGTGGGGCGTCATCTGCTGGAATGCGTCGAACAGGGCGCGGTCCGCCGACCGGGGCTCGATCAGGGCGTCGATCTCCAGCGCGTCGAGCTCCGCCGCCTGGATGCGATCGCCCCTGAGCCGTTCGTTCAGGAAGGCCGACAGATCGTTCACGCGATCCACCGCGACGGTCAGGCCTGCCGCCATCGGGTGGCCGCCGCCCGCCAGCAGGATGCCGGCGTCCCATGCCGCCTGGACGGCCCGGCCCAGATCCATGCCGGGCTGGGAGCGGCCCGAGCCCTTGCCGACGCCGTTCACCGCATCGACGCCGATGACGATCACCGGCTTGCGCCACCGTTCACGCAGCCTGCCGGCGACGATTCCGATGACGCCCGGATGCCAGTCGTCTTCGGCCACCACGACGACGGCGCTGTCGTCGGCATGCGCGCCCGTCGCCTCGACGCGACGTATGGCGGCCTCGGTGACCTGCCTCTCCACTTCCCGCCGTTCGAGGTTCAGCGCGTGCAGCTGTGCCGCGAGATCCTGCGCCTCAACGGGATCATCGGTCGACAACAGCCGCGCCCCCAGATCGGCGCGTCCAATGCGTCCGCCCGCATTGATGCGCGGCCCCAGAATGAAGCCGGCGTGGTTCGACCCGGCCGGGCCAGGCTCGGAACCGGCGGCCGCCAGCAGCGCTCTCAGGCCGGGATTGCCCCATCCGGACATCACCCGCAGGCCGAGGGCGGCGAGCGCGCGATTGAAGCCCGTCAGGCTGGTGACGTCGCAGATCGCGCCCAGTGCCGCCAGATCGAGCCACTGGCGCAGATCCGGCTCCGGCCGGTTGGCGAACATGCCGCGACGGCGGGCCTCGCGGTTGAGGGCCGCCAGCAGCACGAAGACGACGCCGGCGGCCGCCAGATTGCCCTGCCCCGACCCGCAGCCGGGCCGGTTGGGATTCACCACGGCCACGGCCGGCGGCGTGTCGCGCATCAGGTGGTGGTCGACCACCACGACCCTCAGCCCTATCGCCGCGGCGTGCTCCAGCGCCGCGACCGCCGCCGCGCCGCAGTCGACGGTGACGACGAGGTCCGCGCCCGTGGCCTTCAGGGCGTCGAACGCCCGCGCGCTCGGGCCGTAGCCCTCGGTCAGCCTGTCCGGCACGTAGATCGGCAGCTCCGCGCCCATGGCCCGGAACCAGCGCACCAGCAGGGCGGCGCTCGACGCCCCGTCCACGTCGTAGTCGGCGAAGACGTGCACGGAGGCGCCGCTTGCGACCGCATCCACGATCGCCTCCGCCGCCACGTCCATGTCGAGAAAGCAGGACGGATCCGGGAACCACGCGCGGAGCGTCGGGTCCAGGAAATCCGCGACGCCCGCCGCATCCTGACCGCGCGCGGCCAGCGCGCCGGCCAGCGCCGCGTTCAGGCCGCGCTCCTGCATCAGGCCGCGGACGACGTCGGCGTCCGCCGCGCGCTGTCGCCACGTCCGTCCGGACAGCGATCTTTCGACGCCCAGAAAGGCGCCCAGGGCCGCCTGCGGCGCCCCGTCCGCCATCAGACGCGCCGGATCGTGCGGATGCGCCGCACCGTGCCGTCCGACGAATCCATCACGAGGGTGTGGGTCGAGACCCAGCCCTTGCCCATCTGCACGCCGTCCAGCAGCGCGCCCTTGGTGACGCCCGTGGCGGCGAAGACCGCCTCCTTCGAGACCAGCTCGTGCAGGTCGTACTTGCGGTCAAAGTCGGTCACTCCGGTCCGGGCCGCCCGCGCCCGCTCCTCGTCGTTGCGGAAGATCAGACGACCCTGAAAATGACCGCCGACGCATTTCAGGGCCGCGGCCGCCAGAACGCCCTCCGGGGCGCCGCCCGATCCCAGATACATGTCGATGCCGGTTTCCGGCTGTGTGGTGTGAATGACGCCGGCCACGTCGCCGTCGGTGATGAGCACGACCTTGGCGCCCACCTCGCGCAGTGCGGCGATCAGCTCGGCGTGGCGCGGGCGATCCATGACGCAGACCGTGATCTGGTCCTGCTCGACCCCCTTCGCGCGGGCCAGCGCCCTGACGTTGTCCTGCGGACTGACGTCGAGATCGACCGTGCCGGCCGGATAGCCGGGCCCGATCGCGATCTTGTCCATGTAGGTGTCGGGGGCGTGCAGCATGCCCCCGCCGGGAGACATGGCCAGAACGCACAGGGCATTGGCCATGGCCTTGGCCGTCAGCGTGGTGCCCTCCAGCGGGTCCAGCGCGATGTCGATCGCGCGTCCGTTTCCGGTGCCGACCTTCTCGCCGATGTACAGCATCGGCGCCTCGTCGCGTTCGCCCTCGCCGATCACGATCTTGCCGTCGATGTCCAGCGTGTTCAGGGCCGTTCGCATGGCGTCGACGGCCAGCTGGTCTGCGTGCTTCTCGTCGCCGCGGCCGATCTGGCCGTACGAGGCGATGGCCGCCAGTTCGGTGACGCGGGCGGCGTCGGCGGCGAGGTTGGAAGCGTGGGCCGCATCGGCCATGTGCGATTCTCCAGGTGAGCTCAGGCTCTCAGATTCAGACGACGGCGGCGACTCAGCGGCGCGGAATGGGGGCGGGCGCGCGGGCGCGCTCTCGCAGACCGCGGGCGAAGGCGTCGATCTGCTCGCGGGTGCGCTGCGTGTCCGGCGAGATGGGAACCGCGTCCACCCGGGCGCGGACCTCCGCCTCGAAGCCCGTCGGGTCGTCGACGGGCGGCGTCGCGGCGATCCGCGCCTGCAGGGCCGCCCCGTCCGCGCGCAGGGCCCCGACCTCGGCGCGGACCTGATCGATCGTCGGCCCGTCCGTGCCGGCTCTCGGGAAATCCTCCCAGCGCGGAAATGTCCGGTTGGCGTTGACGATCTCGGCGATGCGGGCGCTCTCGGCCGGGTCGGCGCTCTCGGCGGCGTCGAGCGCGGTCCGGCAGCCGCCCAGCGCGACGACCGCAGCCCCGGCGACCAGCACGCCCGTCTTTTTGAATGCCGACGCGTTCATTTCGGGCCCGGTCATATGCCATGATCGGAGCCGGCGGAAGATCAAGACGGGGAAGCGACCATGGCAAGGCGACCGACCACGACAGAACCCCCGCCCGTCGCGCCCGGGGCCCGCAAGCCCGGCCGTCCGACTTCGGCCAAGCCTCGCCCGAAGGCCCCGAAGACCGCCGCGCCGGTCGAAACGCCTCACGATCCCGCGCCGGCGTCGGGTCACACGGCCTCGTCCGGCCCCGGCGTCGGGCCGCAGCCCGCGCCCGACCTGTCCCGTGAGACGCTGGAGACGCTGTCCATGAACCTCGCCCGGGCGGCGATGACGGCGCAGGCGGCGATCGCCGAGGCGGCGCTCAGCCAGGCCGACCGCCCGGCCGCCCTGTCGCCCGACCCCTTCAACGTCGGCCCGGCCATGACGCAGGTCATGACGGGCCTCGCGTCCCGCCCAGACAAGCTGTTCGCGGCGCAGGCCGACCTGTTCAACCGCTACCTCGACCTCTGGGCCGGCGCGACGCGCCAGGCGGCTGGCGAGGCGCCGCAGCCGGCCCCTGCGGACAAGCGGTTCAAGGATCCGGCGTGGTCCGAGAATCCGATGTTCGACGTGATGCGCCGCTCCTACCTGATCACCGCGGACTGGATGAACGGCCTCGTCTCCTCCGTGGAGGACGTCGATCCGCGCACAAAGCGCCGGGCGGAGTTCTTCACGAAGCTGCTGACCGACGCCTTCTCTCCGTCGAACTTCCTCGCCTCGAACCCCGCCGCCCTGAAGGCCATGGCCGAGACCAACGGCGAGAGCCTGGTGCGCGGCATGCAGAACTTCGCCGCGGATCTGGAGCGCGGGGCCGGCAAGCTGAAGATCAGTCAGGCCGATTACGGGCGGTTCGAGGTGGGCGTGAACGTCGCCACGGCCCCGGGCAAGGTCGTCTGGCGCGACGAATTGTTCGAACTCATCCAGTACGACGCGGCCACCGACAGGCAACGCGCGATCCCGCTCCTGATCTTTCCGCCGTGGATCAACAAGTTCTACATCCTCGATCTGCAGCCCGAGAATTCGATGATCCGGTGGCTGTCGGCGCAGGGCTTCACCGTCTTCGTCTGCTCATGGGTCAATCCGGACGTGGACATGGCCGACTTCGGCTTCGACGACTACCTTCAGAAGGGCATCTACCGCTGCGTCGAGAAGGCGCTGGAGCAGGCGGCGGCCGAGCGGCTGAACGTCGTGGGCTATTGCATCGGCGGCACCCTGCTCGGCGCCGCCCTGGCTCACATGGCCGAGCACGGCGACGACCGGATCGGCGCCGCGACCTTCTTCGCCGCCCAGCACGACTTCGCCGAAGCCGGCGACCTGCTGCTGTTCACCGACGACCACTGGCTGAATGAGATCGAACAGCAGATGGACGCCGCCGGGGGCGTCCTGCCCGGCGCGGCGATGGCCGAGACGTTCAACGCCCTGCGCGCCAACGACCTGATCTGGTCGTTCTTCGTGTCCAACTATCTGATGGGCAAGGACCCGCCGGCCTTCGACCTGCTGTTCTGGAATGCCGACCAGACGCGCATGCCGAAGAAGCTGCACCTCGACTACCTGCGTTCGATGTACGGCCGCAATGCGCTGGCCCGGGGCGAGTTCGAGATCGGGGGCGTTCGCGCCGACCTGTCGAAGGTCCGCATCCCGCTGTACTTCCAGGCCAGCCGCGAGGATCACATCGCGCCGATGAACTCGGTCTACCGGTCGGCCCGCGCCTTCGCGAACGCCGACGTGACCCTGACCCTGGCCGGGTCGGGCCACATCGCCGGCGTGGTCAACCCGCCGTCGGCGAACAAGTATCAGCACTGGCTGAATCCGGCCCTGCCCCCGACCCTCTCGGAATGGCAGGCGGGCGCCGAGCAGCGACCCGGCAGCTGGTGGGAGCACTGGGCCGGCTGGCTGCACGACCGCTCGGGCGACTGGGTCCCCGCCCGCGACCCTGAAAAGGGCGCATTCCGGCCGCTGGAATCCGCTCCGGGATCGTATGTGAAAGTGAAGTCTTGAACCGTCTCGAGCCGAATGCCCTTCTTGCCCTGTCGGCCGCCTTCGCCCTGTTGCTGGTGGTGCTGACCACGGCGGTCTACGGCCCGACCATCGGACTCATCCGCAACCCGCTGCTGGCCATCATCTGCGCGGGCGGCTTCCTGCTGCTCAATCCCGTGTTCGACCGGATGATGAAGCGGCCGCTTCGGCCGCCGCTGATCTCGGCGCGAAACCCCTCGACCGCAGCCTGGGCGGCCCTGTTTCCGATGATGATCCTGATCTGCGCCGCCGTGCCGGTCTTCTGGCCGGGGCGCGACTACGGGCTTCTGGTCATCATCGCCGCCGTCTTCTTCGGCGCGACGGCGGAAAGCGCCCTCAAGGCGCGGAACGACCCCCGCTGACGTCGCGCGCCCGGACTGCTAGTCCGACGCCATGAAAGTCGGTCTCGCTCCGCTCCTCGTCCTGCTGCTCGCCGTCGCCGGTCCCGTGGCGGCGCAGCAACCGACGCCGGAAACGGATCCGTCGGGCGTTCTCTTCTGGTCCCCGGCCGACCGCGAGCGGGTGTTCCGCCGAATGGACTCCGTCATGCCGCACGCCGTCGTCTCGCGAGGAAGCGGCGCCGTGCGCGATCTGCCGGACGGGGCGCCGCTGGCGCTAGATCCCGCCGCGTACATGGAGGCGGAGCGCGTCGCGGGAGTGCTGGTCATCCAGGACGGGCGCGTCCTGATGGAACGCTATGGTCTGGGCATCAGCCGCGACACGCCCTGGGTGTCCTTTTCGATGACCAAGAGCCTGACGTCGACGCTCGTCGGCGCGGCGCTCAGGAGCGGCGCTATCCGGTCGCTCGAGGACCCCGTGACCTTGTACCTGCCGGAGCTGGCCGGCGGCGGCTACGACGGGGTGACCATTCGCCAGCTGCTGACGATGACCTCGGGCGTCGCCTGGAACGAGGATTATGCCGACCCGGCGTCCGACGTCGCGCGCTTCTTCTCGGAGCCGGTCGTGCCCGGGCAGGATCCCGTGGTGACCTACATGTCCCGTCTGCCGCGGGCCCATGCGCCCGGAACGCGCTGGAACTATTCGACCGGCGAGACGAACCTCGTGGGCTCGCTCCTCGTGGCCGCGGAGGGACGCCCGCTGGCCCAGCTTCTGTCGGAACACATCTGGTCCCGTGCCGGCATGCAGGCCGACGCCGTGTGGGCGCTGGATCAGGGCGGACGCGAGATGGGCGGCTGCTGCGTCTCCGCCACGCTGCGCGACTGGGGCCGCGTCGGCCTGATGGCGCTCGAGGGCGGCGTGCTTGGGGGCGAACGCATCGTGCCGGACGACTGGTTCGACCGGGCCGTCGTCAAACAGGCCGACACCGGCGAGCCCGGCGAGGGCTACGGCTTCCAGTGGTGGACCCAGGACGACGGCGTCTACGGAGCCTACGGCATCTTCGGTCAGGCCATCCGCGTCGATCCGGAGCGGCGGCTGGTCATCGTCGTCCTTTCGGCCTGGCCGCAGGCCGTCGGCTTTCGTCACCGCAAGGCGCGCGAGGACTTTTTCGCCGACATCGTCGCCGCCGTGGACGCCCGATCCGCCGACTGATCAGGCCAGACCCGCATCCTCGCCCAGACCCAGCATCAGGTTGAGGTTCTGCACGGCGGCGCCGGACGCGCCCTTGCCGAGATTGTCCAGCAGCGCCACCAGCCGCGCCTGGCCGCCCGCGCGGTCGCCGAACACGTGCAGCCTCAGCCGGTTGGTGCCGTTCAACCCCTCGGGCGTCAGGCCGGTCATGGCTTCGGTCTCCTCAAGCGAAGCCACCTCGACGAAGCGCGCGCCGGCATAGGCTTCGGTCAGCGCGCCGTGCACCACCTCGATGGACGGCGAACCCGGCAGGGATGCGAGATGCAGCGGGACCTCGACCAGCATCCCTTGCCGGTAATTCCCCACCGCCGGCGCGAACAGCACGGGCCGCGACAGGCCGGCGTGCCGGGTCATCTCCGGCACGTGCTTGTGCTTCAGCGCGAGGCCGTAGGCGCGGAAGGGATCGGGCTTGCCCTCCTCGAACTCCGCGATCATCGCCTTGCCGCCGCCGGAATAGCCGCTGACGGCGTTCACGGTGACGGGCTGATCCGCCGGCACGATCCCGGCCCGCACCAGCGGCGCGACGAGAGCGAGGAAGCCGGTCGGATAGCAGCCGGGGTTCGACACCCGCTTCGCCGCCATGATCCGCTCCCGCCGTTCCGGCGAGAGCTCGGGAAAGCCGTAGGCCCACATGGGATCGACCCGGAAGGCGGTCGAGGCGTCGATCACCCGCACCCCGGGGTTCTCGACCATGGCCACGGCGTCTCTGGCCGCGTCGTCGGGCAGGCACAGGATCACCAGATCTGCGGCGTTCAGCGCCTGCCGCCGCGCTTCGACGTCCCGCCGACGGTCGCCCAGCAGCACCAGCTCCAGATCGGCGCGCGCCTCCAGCCGCTCGCGGATCTCCAGCCCCGTGGTCCCGGCCTCGCCGTCGATGAAGATGGTGTGGGTCATGTCGCCCCTTTCGCCCGGACGCCGGACGGAAAAAGGGCGCTCCGGTTTCCCGAAGCGCCCCTGAAATCCAGACCGCGTGAGCGGGCTTAGCGCTTCGAGAACTGGAAGCTGCGGCGGGCCTTGGCGCGGCCGTACTTCTTGCGTTCGACGACGCGGCTGTCGCGGGTCAGGAAGCCGTGCGGCTTCAGGACCTTGCGCAGTTCCGGCTCATAGCGCGTCAGGGCGTGCGACAGGCCGTGGCGGATGGCGCCGGCCTGACCCGACAGGCCCGAGCCCTCGACGGTGCAGACGACGTCGTACTGGGTGGCGCGGTCCGACACGGTCAGCGGCTGGGCGACCATCATCTGCAGCACCGGACGGGCGAAATAGGCGGCCACGTCCTTGCCGTTCACGGTGATCTTGCCCGAACCCCGCTTCACCCAGACGCGGGCGACGGCGTTCTTGCGCTTGCCGGTGGAATAGGCGCGGCCCTGGGCGTCCAGCTTCTGCACGTGGACGACGGTTTCGGCCTCGGCGGTGCCCATGCCCTTCAGGGCGTCGAAGCCGGTCGCGGCCGGCGCTTCGGTGGTGGCGTCGGTCATGCTCAGGCGCTCCGGACGTTCTTGGTCGACTTCGCCTTGAAGTCGATGGTTTCGGGCTTCTGGGCCTCGTGGTCGTGCGCGGCGCCGGCGAACAGGCGCAGGTGCGTCATCTGCTTGCGGGCCAGCGGGCTCTCCTTCGGCAGCATGCGTTCGACGGCCTTCTCCAGCACGCGCTCGGGGAAGCGGCCGCCCAGCACCTTGGCAGGAGTGGTCTCCTTGATGCCGCCCGGGTGACCGGTGTGGCGGTAGTAGACCTTGTCGGTGTTCTTCTTGCCGGTGAAGATGACCTTGTCGACGTTGGTCACGACGACGTAGTCGCCGCAATCGACGTGCGGCGTGTAGGTCGGCAGGTGCTTGCCGCGCAGGCGGTTGGCGATGAAGGTCGCGAGGCGGCCCACCACGACGCCTTCGGCGTCGATGTGGATCCACTTCTTCTCGACCTCGGCCGGCTTCAGCGAAGCCGTGGTGCTCTTCAGCATGACGAAGGGTCCAGTGATCGGAATGCGGCTGACCGGAGGAGCCGGCCGACGGAAGGCGCGCTGATAGAGGATCGCCGCCGCCCGGTCAATGCCATATGGCGCGTGCAGTATCTTCTAACTCATGAGAACAACTCAACAAATTTCAAGCGGTATTAAAATACCCGGTCAAGTCTGGGCCGGAAGTCATCGAACCGTGATGATCCCGCCGCATCGACCCGGCATAAGGCCGCCGTTCTGTGGAGTCTCCCATGCCGTTCGACCTGATCCACCGCCGCCAGCTGATGGCCACGGGCGCCGCCGGCGCGGCCTTCGCCGGCCTTGCCCGCCACACGCAGGCGCAGGAGGCCGAAAGCTACGTCAACGAGGTGGAGGGATACGGCCCGCTGCTGAAGGATCCGAACGGTCTGCTCGATCTGCCGGCGGGGTTCACCTACGAGGTCGTGTCCCAGGCCGGAGACACCATGGACGACGGCCTCTACATGCCCGGCCAGCCCGACGGCATGGGCTGCTTCCCGCTCTCGGACCGCGAGGTCGCGCTGGTCTGCAACCACGAGCTCAAGGGAACCAGCGCCCTTCACCGCAACCTGGGCCCCGGTGGCTTCCATCAAGAGCGGCTGCACCTTCTCCGCGCCGACCGCGCCTATGACACCTACAAGGACGGCCGCGTCCTGCCGGGCGGAACGACCACCACGATCTACGACCTCAAGGACCGCAAGGTCCTGCGGCGCCACCTGTCCCTGGCCGGTACGTCCACCAACTGCTGCGGGGGCCAGACGCCCTGGGGCAGCTGGCTGACCTGCGAGGAGAACGAGGAGACGGCCGAGACGGCCGACGTCACCAAACCCCACGGCTTCGTCTTCGAGGTGCCGGCGGGCGCCCCCGGCCTGGTGGACCCCGTTCCCCTGAAGGCCATGGGCCGTTTCGAGCACGAGGCCGTCTGCGTCGATCCGGGCACGGGCATCGTCTACCTCACCGAGGACAAGGTGGACGGCCTGTTCTATCGCTTCATCCCCACGGTGCCGGGCAAGCTGGCCGAGGGCGGCCGGCTTCAGGCCATGGTCGTGCGTGGCGCGACCGACACCCGCAACCACGACGCCCGCACCTGGAACGTCGGCGACTGGCTGGACGTCGACTGGATCGACATGGAGGACGTGGAGGCGCCGAACGCCGACCTGCGCCAGCGGGGCCACGCGGCCGGCGCCGCCCTGGTCGCGCGCGGCGAAGGCATCTGGTGGGGCACGGACGAGCTCTACATGACCGCCACATCCGGCGGTCCGCTGAAGCGCGGCCAGATTCTGCGCTACGTCCCGTCGCCGGAAGAGGGCAAGCGCGGCGAGCGCCGCCGCCCCGGACGCGTGCAGCTGTTCGTCGAAAGCGCCGACGAAAAGACGCTGAACATGGGCGACAACATCACGATCGCCCCGTGGGGCCACCTGATCGTGTGCGAGGACAACTATTCGGACACGACCCGAAACCACCTCAAGGGCGTGACGCCCGAGGGCAAGCTCTACACGATCGCCCGGAACGTCTTCCGCGGAAACTCCGAGTTCGCCGGCGCCTGCTTCGCGCCGGACCGGACCCTGTTCGTCAACATCATGTACCCCGGCCTGACGCTGGCCATCCGGGGTCCCTGGGATGCCGTGCGCGGCTAGAGCAGGCGCGCCGGCCCGCTGACGAACAGGCGCGGCTGCGAGCGCCGCACCAGCCAGAGGTTCCAGGTGGCGACGCCCAGCACCACGGCGGCGCCGGCCTGGTGCAGCACGCCCAGCCCGATCGGCACGGCGTGAACCAGCGTCAGCACGCCGATCGCGGCCTGCAGGCAGACCACGCCCGCCAGCACGAACGCCGCCGCGCCCAGCCCCTCCGCCAGCCGCCAGCGCCAGGCCTGGACGGCATAGACGACAGCGCCGATCAGCAGGCCGTAGGCGACCAGCCGGTGGTTGAACTGAACCAGCCCCTGATCATGCAGGAAGGCCAGCCCGCCCTGCCCCCAGTTCACTGGCGGAAACACGGCGCCGTTCATCATCGGCCAGTCGGTGTAGACCAGCCCCGCCTTGCCGCCCGCGACCAGCCCGCCCAGCAGGCATTGCAGGAAGACGAGGCCCAGCAGCACGGCGGCGCCCCGGCTCCACCCGACGGGCGAGCGCGAGGTCTCCTCCCCGAACAGCGCCTCCAGACCCGTCCAGATCAGCCCGGCGAAGATCAGCAGGGCCAGCCCCAGATGCGTGGCCAGCCGCTCGGGCGCGACGTCGACGCGCTCCGAGAGACCCGACGACACCATCCACCAGCCGATCAGGCCCTGCAGCCCGCCCAGCGCCAGCAAGGCGGCGCAGCGCCAGAACAGCCGGCGCGGCAGGCGGCGCAGAACGACGAAGACAAGAAACGGCACGGCGAACGCCACGCCGATGAAGCGGCCCAGCTGGCGGTGGATCCACTCCCACCAGAAGATGCCCTGGAACTCCGACAGGCTCATGCCGGCGTTGATCTCGCGGTACTGCGGAATCTCCTGATACTTGCGGAACGCCTCCATCCAGTCGGCGTGGGTCATCGGCGGCAGGGCGCCCATGATGGGCTTCCACTCCGTGATCGACAGGCCGGAGCCCGTCAGACGGGTGATTCCCCCCACCACCACCATGGCGAAGACCAGAGCCGCCACGGCGAACAGCCAGATGGCCACCGCAGGCGCGCGGTCCGGCGTGAAAATACGGTTCATTCGACGCTCGACGTCCGTCACTGTACAAGGCGGTCCGCCCGGCGGGCGACCCGACCGGGAGCGGTATGCCCGCCCTTTCGGTCGAGGGCGAGTCGCCGGGCGTCATGTCGCAGAAGGATCGGCCCGCGTGCAGCACCTGGATGTCATCGTCGCCCTGCTGGCCGTGGTCGGTCTGGCGGTCGTGGCCGACCAGCTGACCGGCCGCCGCAGCCTCGATCAGGCCTTGCTGGCCGGCGGCGTCGGCGCCGTCTGCGGAGGCTTCCTGCATGTGCGCGTGTTCGCGCTCGGCAGCATGGACGGGTGGGTCTGGGTGCTGTGGAGCCTGATCGGCGCGGTGCTGTGCCTGTTCGCCCACTTCCTGTTCCGCGGGAAGCGCTGATGCCGCCCCGCGCGCGCCGCGCCGTCGCGGCGCTGGGCATCGTCATCTTCCTCGCCGTCTACGTCTGGGCCGCGATCTTCATCGCCGACCGCCTGCCCGACGCCGCCTGGATCGACGCGATCTACTTCATCCTCGTCGGCACCCTCTGGGGCGTGCCGCTGCTGCCGCTGCTCAAGTGGGCCGAGGGCGGGCGGAAGGACTGACGGCGAATGTATTGGCGACCGCGTCGCGAACATCGCCCTTCAGACAGCGACCGCCGCGCGGAAAGCGATTAGGGTCAAGAGAAATGGTCGGAGCGACAGGATTCGAACCTGCGACCCCTTGACCCCCAGTCAAGTGCGCTACCAGGCTGCGCCACGCTCCGAGAGGCGCTCCCTATAGACGGGGCCGCGTCGGGCGCAAACCCCGATCGCAGGAAAAATCCTCAGGCGGACAGCGCGCGCTCCATCCGCATGCGCGCGGCCTCCACGCGCGCCAGGGCGACGCGCAGGATCGACAGGTTGGGGGCGGCCGACGCCGCGGGTTCACGCATGGACACGTCGGCGCCTTCGACCTCGAGTTCAGGCACGTCGCCGCCGGCCACGGCCTTGATGCCGCGCGTCCTGTGCAGCTTCTGCACCCCGCGGATGGTCATGCCCTCGTCGTGCAGCAGGCGCTTGAGGCCGCGCAGCACCGCCAGATCCTGAGGCCGGTAGAAACGCCGCCCGCCGGCGCGCTTCAGCGGCGTGACGAAGGCGAATTTCGTCTCCCAGAACCGCAGCACGTGCTGGGGCACGCCGACGTCCTCGGCGGCCTCGGAGATCGTGCGGAAGGCGTCGGGCGCCTTGGCCATGTTCAGACCGCCAGATGGGCGTCGTGGACCCGGCTCTTCATGATCTGCGAGGCGCGGAAGCTGATGACGCGACGCGGGTTGATGGCCGCCGGAACGCCAGTCTTGGGATTGCGGCCCATGCGGGCCCGCTTGTCGCGCACCTGGAAGACGCCGAAGCCGGACAGCTTCACGGTTTCTCCGCGTTCCAGCGCCTCGACGATCAGTTCCAGCGTGCGCTCGACCAGCTGGGCGCATTCGGCGCGCGACAGCCCCACCGCATCGTGGACGGCGTCGCACAGGTCGGCGCGCGTGACGGTCTCAGGCGTGGACATCTTCCCTCCCTCGGCCCCTTGTCCCTCGGCCGACATAAAGGGCCATGCGGACTGATTTTCAAAGGCCAATCTTCGTTTCAGAGGCGAAACGCGCAGGCGCCCCACGTCAGTCCGCCGCCCATCGCTTCCAGCAGCACCAGGTCGCCCTTCTTGATGCGCCCGTCCTGGATCGCCGCGTCCAGAGCCAGCGGAATCGAGGCGGCCGAGGTGTTGGCGTGCTCCGCCACCGTGGACACGACCTTGTTCTCGTCCAGGCCGAGACGCTCGCCGACGCCGCGGATGATGCGCTGATTGGCCTGGTGCGGCACGAACCAGTCGACGTCGTCCACGGCGATGCCGGCGTTGGCCGCCGCCGAGGTCACCGCTTCGGCGATGTTGACCACGGCGTGTCGGAAGACCTGATTCCCCGCCATCCTGAGATGGCCGACGGTGCCGGTGGTCGACGGTCCGCCGTCGACGTAAAGCAGGTCCGTCTTCGTCCCGTCGCTGCGCAGCGAGAAGCCCAGAATGCCGCGATCGGCGGGCGTGCCCTGCCCCTCGACCGGCTCCAGCACCACGGCGCCCGCCCCGTCGCCGAACAGGACGCAGGTGGACCGGTCCGTCCAGTCCATAAGCTTCGACATCTCTTCGGCGCCGATGACGAGCGCGCATTTGGCGTGCCCGCGCGCCACGAAGCCGTCGGCGACGCTTATGGCGTAGACGAAGCCCGTGCACACCGCCTGGACGTCGAAGGCGATGCACGTCGGCGCGCCGATCTTGCGCTGCACGATCGAGGCGGTCGCCGGGAAGGTCATGTCCGGGGTCGTCGTCGCGACGACGATCAGATCCACCTCGGCCGCCGTCCGTCCCGCCGCGGCCAGAGCCTTCTTCGCCGCCTCCACGGCCAGATCGCTGGTCGGCTGGTCGTCGGCGGCGCGATGCCGTTGGCGGATGCCGGTCCGCTCCCGGATCCACTCGTCCGAGGTGTCCACGATCTCGGACAGGTCGGCGTTCGTCACGACCCGTTCCGGCAGATAGGCCCCGACGCCGGTGACGGCGCTGCGGATCATGGTCAAGGGGTCGTCTCCTGCGGGGTCGGCCCGGCCAGCACCGAGGTCAGCTGGTCCAGATTCTGCCCGACCTTGTCCAGATAGTCGCTGCGGGCGAGGTCGACGGCGATGCGCACGGCGTTGGAGAAGCCCTTGGCGTCGGCGCCGCCGTGGCTTTTCACCACGATGCCGTTCAGACCCAGCAGCGGTCCGCCGTTGATGGCGCTGGGATCGATGCGGCCCCGCATCCGCTTCAGCGCCGGCAGAGCCAGCAGGGCGCCGGTCCGCGCCATCATGCCGGAGGTCAGGGCGCCCTTGAACTGGGCGAAGATGTAGCGGGCCACCCCTTCGGCCGTCTTCAGCGCGATGTTGCCGGTGAAACCGTCGGTGACGACCACGTCGACGGTGCCTTTGGCGATGTCGTCGCCCTCGACGAAGCCCTTGAAGGCCAGGCCCAGTCCGCCCTCGCGCAGCAGCCGCGCCGCCTCACGCACCGACTCGTGGCCCTTCATGTCCTCCGAGCCGACGTTCAGGATGCCGATCGTCGGACGCTTCACGCCGTGCACGGCGCCGACGAAGGCCTCCCCCATGATGGCGAACTCGACGAGCTGCTCGGCGTCGCTTTCGACGTTCGCGCCCACGTCCAGAACCGCGGTGACGCCACCCTTCATGTTCGGCCAGCTGGCCACGATGGCGGGGCGCTCCAGCCCATGGGCCGACATGCGCAGGATCAGTTTGGAGATCGCCATCAGGGCGCCGGTGTTTCCCGCCGACACAACGGCGTGGGCCTCTCCCGTCTTGACGGCCTCGATCGCGTTCCACAGGCTGGAACCCTTGCCGCGCCGCATGGCCTGCGCGGGCTTTTCGTCCATGGCGACGACCTTGTCGGAATGCCGGACCTCGACCGCGCCCACGGCGTCGCCCAGCTTCGCCAGCTCGGCCCGGATCGCCGTCTCGTCGCCGTGCAGCAGGAAGCGCGCGGGCGTCGCGGAATGGCGACGCCGCCACGCGGCCACCGCGGGCACGGTCACCGCCGGTCCGTGGTCCCCGCCCATGGCGTCGACGGATATGGTCAGCATGTCAGGCAAGCCTTTGAGCCTCCTTCGGCTCGTGTCCGGCGCGGGCGGCGGACGATAGCGACGCGAATGCCGTATGCAAGCGCGCGACGCGAGGTCAAGTTTCCGACGCGTCGCCGCCGGTCTTCAAGCCCTTGAGCACGGCGAAGGGCGAGATTTCCGCCGTCTCCTCCGGCTGCACGAACTCGGCGCCGGGCGCCCGCGGAAAGGGATCCAGCGCCAGACTGAGCTGTTCGACGGCGTGATGGCCGAGATCGACCTGACCGTTCTCGATCACGTCGGCGCCGTCGTCTTCCAGCGACACCTCGACCTCGCCCTCCTCCGGCGCATCGGCCTCGACCAGCCTGACCGCGAAGGTCTCGTCGACCGAAGCCGGCAGCGGGGCCAGCGTCAGGCCGCAGCTTTGCGTCACCTGCGCCTTGATCCGTCCGTTCAGCAGCCAGCCGGTCTCCGCCGGCGCCAGGGTCAACTCCGCCGAGAAGGCGTCGACGGCCTGGAGGTCCAGCCAGCGGGCGATCGCCCTGCGTCCGGCCTCGTCCGGCTCCAGCACGCGCGTGACGCCGACGCCCGCCTGGTTCAGGCGCACCGGATGGCTGAGAGGATGCTGCGGGCTCACGCGGGGACCTCCGGCCAGTTGGGGCCCTGAATGAGGGCACGAACGTCCTGTCCCGCAAGAGCGGCTTTCGCGGCCAGGGCATAGCCGGCGAGTGCGGAGCCTGCGGCGGAGGCCTCCGGCGCGACGTTCCGACCCAGCGCCCCGGCCAGATCGGTCTCGTCCCCGCCCTTCAAACCCGGCTCATAGGCCGACATGCGGCCGTAGACCTGCTCGCTCAGCTTGCGCATCTTCTTCGCCACCGACAGGTCGCCGACGCCCAGTTCGCGCAGGTCGTTGTCCAGCGCCGACACGAAGACGTCGAACAGCCGCTGGGCCAGATCCCGGCCCTCGTCGCCCAGCTCCTGCAGCCTCAGGATCAGCAACTGCACGTGCAGGACGTAAAGCTCGAACCGCGAGTCGATCCGGTCCGCCACGCCCAGTCCTGCATAGAAGCGCACGTCGCGCGCCTGCGCCACGGCGTGGGCATACAGTCGGTCGGCCGCGTCGGGCCGGCTCTTCAGCCCCAGAAGTCTCTTCAGCATGGTGGGCGGCCCCTTTTCCGCCGCGGCGTTGAACTAGGACGACGCACGGGCTAGGTCAAAGCCTGCAACTCCGCTGATGGGCGTTTCATGTACCGCATTCTGACCGCTTCGGCTTTCGGCGCCCTGGCCCTGACCGCGTCCGCCTGCGCGCCGGTGATCGGCAGCCACGGCTATCAGGCCCTGGAGGCCGCGCCGGCCGACGTCGCGGTGGGCACCGACACGAAGACGACCGTCCGCACGCGTCTGGGCACGCCCTCGGCCACCTCGCTCTTCGAGGGCGACGACATCTGGTACTACATCAGCCAGACGACCGAGAAATACACGTTCAACCTGCCGCAGGTCTCGCAGCGGTCGGTTACCGAGATCGTGTTCGAGGGCGACCAGGTGGCGTCCGTCCGCACTTTGGGGCTCGAGGACGGCCAGGACGTTCGCATGAACCGCAACGAAACCCCGACCCGCGGGCGTGAGCTGACCATCCTCGAACAACTGCTCGGCAACGTCGGCCGCGGCCAGCTGCCCCGCACCGACGAGGACCAGCCGGGCCAGCGCCGCCCCGACTGACGGCGGCGGCGGTCTCCGTTCGCAGGCGGAGCAGGAAAAAGGCCCCGGAGATCGCTCTCCGGGGCCTTTTCCTTGGTCTGCCGGGGATCAGATCCCCAGCTTGCCGCTGGCCAACACCGCCAGCAGCAGCAGCGCCACGATGTTGGTGATCTTGATCATCGGGTTCACCGCCGGGCCGGACGTGTCCTTGTAGGGGTCGCCCACCGTGTCGCCGGTGACCGCGGCCTTGTGGGCCTCGGAGCCCTTGCCGTGGACGACGCCGTTGCGGTCGGTGAAGCCTTCCTCGATCACCTTCTTGGCGTTGTCCCACGCGCCGCCGCCCGAGGTCATCGAGATGGCCACGAACAGGCCGGTCACGATCACGCCCATCAGCATCGCGCCAAGGGCGGCGAAGGCGTCGGCCTTCTCGGTGCCCGGCAGCATCAGGACGACCACGAACAGGACGATCGGCGACAGCACCGGCAGCAACGACGGCACGATCATTTCCTTGATCGCCGCCGAGGTCAGGATGTCGACGGCCTTGCCGTACTCCGGCTTCACCTCGCCGGTCATGATCCCCGGGTTCTCGCGGAACTGGCGACGGACCTCGGCCACGACCGATTCGGCCGCGCGTCCCACGGCGGTCATCGACATCCCGCCGAACAGGAAGGGCAGAAGCCCGCCGAACAGCAGGCCGACCACGACGTAGGGGTTGGCCAGATCGAAGGCCACGGGTCCAAGGCCGTCGAAGAAGCTGCCCGGCAGCGCCTCGGCGGAGAAGTGCTTCAGATCCTCGGTGTAGGCGGCGAACAGCACCAGGGCGCCGAGGCCGGCCGAGCCGATGGCGTAGCCCTTGGTCACGGCCTTGGTGGTGTTGCCCACGGCGTCCAGCGCGTCGGTCGAGTGGCGCACCTCGGGCGGCAGGCCGGCCATCTCGGCGATGCCGCCGGCGTTGTCGGTGACGGGACCGAAGGCGTCGAGAGCGACGATCATCCCCGCGACGCCCAGCATGGTCGTCGTGGCGATGGCGATGCCGAACAGACCGGCCAGCTGATAGGTCACCACGATGCCGACGATGATGGTCAGCGCCGGCAGGGCCGTGGATTCCAGCGACATCGCCAGACCCTGGATCACGTTGGTGCCGTGTCCCGAGACCGAGGCCTTGGCGACCGACTTGACCGGGCGATAGTTGGTGCCGGTGTAGTATTCGGTGATCACCACGATCAGGGCGGTGACGACCAGCCCGACCATGCCGGCCCAGAACAGGTTCATCGGCTCGATCACAAGCCCGCCGGACGTCGTGACGGCCCCCAGCAGGCCTTGCGCCTGCAGGAACTGGAACAGGCCGAACACAGCCCCCGCAGACAGCACGCCGGTTACGATCAGGCCCTGATACAGGGCGCCCATGATGTTCTGGCTCTTGCCCAGACGCACGAAGAAGGCGCCGACGATCGAGGTGACGATGCACACGGCGCAGATCAGCAGCGGCAGCAGCATCATCATGTCGACGTAGGGCTGGCCGCGGAAGAAGATGGCCGCCAGCACCATGGTCGCGACCGTGGTCACCGCATAGGTCTCGAACAGGTCGGCCGCCATGCCGGCGCAGTCGCCGACGTTGTCGCCCACGTTGTCGGCGATGGTCGCGGCGTTGCGGGGGTCGTCCTCGGGGATGCCGGCCTCGACCTTGCCCACCATGTCGCCGCCCACGTCGGCGCCCTTGGTGAAGATGCCGCCGCCCAGTCGTGCGAAGATGGAGATCAGCGAGGCGCCGAAGCCCAGCGCGACCAGACCGTCGATGACCTCACGGCTGGTGCTCTCGAAGCCCAGCCCCTGCGTCAGCATCGCATAGTAGCCCGCGACGCCCAGCAGAGCGCCGCCGGCGACGAACATGCCGGTCACGGCGCCGGAGCGGAACGCCAGATCCAGACCGCGCGACAGGCTCTCGCTGGCGCCCTGCGCCGTACGCACGTTGGCGCGCACCGAGATCAGCATGCCCGCGAACCCGGCCGCGCCCGACAGCACGGCCCCGATCAGGAAGCCGATGGCGGCCCATTGGCCGATCAGCAGCCAGGCGGCGATCAGGATGACCACGCCCACCATGCCGATGGTGGTGTACTGGCGGCGCAGGTAGGCGGAGGCGCCTTCCTGGATCGCCGCGGCGATCTCGCGCATCCGGTCGGTGCCGGTCGAGGCTTTGAGAAGACTGGCGGTCTGGACGGCGCCGTAAAGCACCCCCAGCGCGCCTGCGGCTATGACCAGCCACAGATAGTTCGTCATGGCGTTTCCAAGTCCTGTGATGCAAAGCGCCCGGACCCTTGGCGCGGCGGGTCCTCAGGACCTTCTTCCGCCTTCCGGTCCCCCCGTGCGCGACGGACGCGAACGATGCGTCCTTGGGGAATTGCGGCGAAACCGTGCCATCACGGGACGTCCCGCGCAAGGCGCAGGATGAACGGCTTTCAGGAGGCGCGCATGCCCGTGCGCCGGCGCGGCGACTGGCTGACGATCTCGACGCGCGCCACCTGCCGCGCCCCCGCGATCCGGGCGGCCGACTGCGTCAGCGACGCCGCCATGGCGCGGTCGTCCAGCCGGGTCCAGTCGTCGGCCACGGTGAAGGGCGTCCGGTGCGCCGCGCGGACCAGGGCGTCCCGGAAGAAGGCGTCCTTGTTGCGGATGGCCGTGGCGTCCGCGCCCCGGGCGAGATGCAGCCTCAGACTGACGAAGACGTAGTTGCGGACCCGTCCGCCCGAGATGACCGGGAGGCCCACCCCGGCGATGCTCACGCTGGCGGCGTCCTCTTCCCCGCCGGCGTGAGCGGGCGGGGCGAGTCCGAGAACGGCGGCGGCGGTCAAAAGGCTGCGGCGGATCATGGGCACAGCTTGACGGCGCCGCGTTGAAATTCCGTTGCCTCAGCCGTGGGTGAAGCCGGGTCTTGCGATCGTCACCGGCTTGCCGCCCCAGCGGGCCGTCACGCCTCGGCCTGACGTGAACCGACCCAGCCTGGTCAGGCGGAGGTGCAGCCTCTCGGCGTCGCGTCGCAATGCGGTCTCGGCGGACGCTGGCGCGGCGAAGGCGATCTCGTAGTCGTCGCCGCCGGTCGCGAGGTCTATCAGGGCGCCTTCCGGGTCCACGCGCCCCTGGAACCAGGCGTCCGCAGCCGCCGACAGCGGCAGCGGTTCGAGGTCGAGCTCCACGCCGAGGCCGGAGGCGATCGCCACCCGGCCCACGTCGGCGATCAGGCCATCGGACACGTCGACGGAGGCCGTGGCATGCGCCCGGATCGCTTCGACGAACTCAAGCCGCGGCGTCGGGCGCCGATACCGGTCGGCCAGCGCCGCGACGCGCTCCGGCTCCAGCGCCAGGCGGCCTTGTGCCGCGAGCAGCCCCAGCTTGCCGTCGCCTATGGTTCCGGTGACGAACAGCAGGTCGCCGGCCCGTGCGCCCGCACGGCCCACCGTCCTGCCCTTGGGCGTCCAGCCCAGCAACGTGGCCGAGAAGGTCGCGGGTCCGGGCATGGACACGGTGTCCCCGCCCAGCAGCGAGACGTCGAACGTCTTCTGATCGGCCCTCAACCCGTCGCAGAACGCCATGCGCTCGGGCCAGCCGCAGCGCGGCGACCAAGCGCAGGTCAGCAGATAGCCGAACGGTTCGGCCCCCTTTGCCGCCAGATCCGACAGGTTCACCCGCAGCAGCTTCTGCGCCACCGTTTCCAGCGGATCGTCGGGCAGGAAATGCACGCCCTCGACGATGGCGTCCTGCGTCAGAACCAGGTCGAACCCCGGCCTGGACGGCAGCGCCGCCACGTCGTCGGTCAGGCCGCGCGCATATTCCGGATGGGCCAGCGGCCGCAGCAGCCGCTCAATGGTCTCGAACTCGCCGGCGACGTCAATCGCGGGCATCGCGGGCCACGCCGTCCAGCGCGGCGTTGACGAACTTGGCTTCCGCTTCGTCGAAGAAGGCCTTGGCCAGTTCGACGTACTCGTCGATCACGATCTCCCGCGGCACGTCCGCCTTCTCGCGCAGTTCCCAGGCGCCGGCGCGCAGCAGGGCCCGAACCGTGGCGTCGAGGCGATCCAGCTTCCACCCGCTGGCCAGCCGCTTCGTCACCGCCGCGTCGATCGCCGCCTGACCCGACACGACGCCACGCAACAGATCGGCGAACCACGCTTCGTCGGCCTCGGCCAGCGTCATCCCCTCGATGTCGCGGTCGAACCGGTGGCGCGTGAACTCGTCGATGACGGTCTCGACGCCCTCGCCGGCCAGTTCCATCTGATACAGGCCCTGCACCGCGGCCAGACGGGCGACCGTGCGCGCGCGCCGCTGGCGTCCGGTCAGGCCCTTCTCGGCCTTGGCCTTCTCCGCCTCTTCCAGCTGGGCCATCACGGCAGACAGGCTGTTCGCTTCGCTCATCCGTTCAGTCCCACGCGCAGCCGCTTCCTCAGGTCGATCAGGTCCAGGCAGGCGCGCGCGGCGAAGCCGCCCTTGTCGCCCTCGCTGCGCCGGGCTCGCGCCCAGGCCTGATCCTCGTCCTCGGTCGTCAGCACGCCGTTGCCCACGCACAGGCCTTTCAGCCCCAGTTGCATGATGCCCGCGGCGGACTGATCGGCCACGATCTCGAAGTGGTAGGTCTCGCCGCGGATGACGGTTCCCAGCGCCACGTAGCCGTCGTAGCGCGGCGCCGTGGGATAGCGCCCCGCCTCCTCGGCCAGGGCGATGGCGGGCGGTATTTCCAGCGCGCCCGGCACGGTGATCACGTCGTAGGCGACGCCGCGGGCGCGCAGCGCGTCCGTCGCGCCGTCCAGCAGCGCGTCCGCCAGCTCGTCATAGAAGCGCGCCTCGACCACGAGGACGCGCAGGGGTTCGCTTACGATCGGTCTTCTCCGTCCCGGGAACTGGCCATGTCGCGCCAGCCGACGATGCGCAGGCCGTAGCCCTCCAGCGCGGTGGGATTGGGGCGGGTGGAGCTCATGACCACCATGTCGCGGACGCCCAGATCCAGCAGGATCTGCGCCCCAACGCCGTAGTTGCGCAAGGACCGCTCGACAGCCTTGGGCTTCTCGACGTTCGCCAGCCGCTCGGCCAGACCCTGCAGCTCCGGATCGCGCAGGAACACCATCACCGCGGGTCCGGAGTGATCGCTCAGCGCCTTCATGGCCTGCGGCACGTAGTTCTGGCGCGCCTCGACGTGCCCCAGGATGTCCGCGGCGAAATCGACCTGGTGCATGCGCACCAGAGTCGGCTTGCCGGGCTCGACCTTGCCCTTCACCAGGGCGATGTGCTCGGTCCCCTCGATTCCGTTGCGGTACAGCATCAGGCGGAATGGGCCGCCGTGCACGCTGTCGAACGGCGCGTCCATGACACGCTCGACGAAGCGCTCCGTGCGTCGGCGATGAGCGATCAGGTCGGCGATGGTGCCGATCTTGAGGCCGTGCAGCTGGGCGAAGGCGATCAGGTCCGGCATCCGCGCCATGGTGCCGTCGTCGTTCATGATCTCGCAGATCACGCCGGCGGGCGTCAGCCCGGCCATGCGGCTGATGTCCACCGCCGCCTCGGTGTGGCCGGTCCGGACCAGCACGCCGCCGTCGCGCGCCACCAGCGGGAACACGTGGCCCGGCGTGACGATGTCGTCCGGCCCCTTCGTCGGATCCGCCGCCACCTGCACGGTGCGCGCCCTGTCCGCCGCGCTGATCCCGGTCGTCACACCCTCCCGGGCCTCGATGGAGACGGTGAAGGCGGTGCCCATGCTCTCGCGGTTCTCGGCCGTCATCGGCGGCAGGCGCAACTGGCGCGCCCGTTCGGCCGTGATGGCCAGACAGATCAGGCCTCGCGCATGCCGCGCCATGAAGTTGATCTGGTCCGGCGTGGCGAACTGGGCCGGGATGATGACGTCGCCCTCGTTCTCCCGGTCCTCGGCGTCCACGAGGATGTAGGGCCGCCCGTTGCGGGCGTCCTCCAGAATGTCCTCGATGGGGCTGATCGGGCTGTCGTTCACGTTTGCGGCCAGGGGCGATTGCATCACGCCGTCTCCTGCCACCGCGCGAGGTAACGCGCCAGCATGTCGATCTCGAGATTGACCCGGTCGCCGACCTTCAGCCCGCCCAGGGTCGTGTGATCCCAGGTGTGGGGGATCAGGTTGACCTCGAAGCGGCGCCCCTCGACCTCGTTGACCGTCAGCGACACCCCGTCGATCGTGATGGAGCCTTTGGGCGCGATCATGCGGTGCAGCGGCTCGGGCGCCTCGAACGTCACCCTGTGCGACCCGCCCTCGGGCGACACGGCCACGACCGTGCCCACACCGTCCACGTGCCCGGACACGACGTGGCCACCCATCTCGTCGCCCAGCCGCGCCGCGCGCTCAAGATTGACGCGGTCGCCCTCGACCCAGCCGCCCAGCGTGGTCTTCGACAGGGTTTCGTTGGAGACCTCCACCGCGAACCACCCCTGCCCCTTCTCGACCACCGTCAGGCAGCAGCCCGCATGACTGACCGAGGCGCCCAGGTCGATGCCGGACACGTCCCAGACCGTTTCGATCTCATAGCGACGGTCCCGCTCCGTCTGTGCGACGGCACGCACCCGGCCGACGTCGGTGACGATCCCCGTGAACATTCAGATGCGCTCGTACCGTTCCCACAGATCGTCGCCCACGGACTGGACGTCGAGGCGCCGGAACTTGGGGGCGTCGGCCAGCTTTGCAAGCGCCAGCGCCGCCACGCAGGGCCGCCCCTCGGCGCCCAGCAGGATCGGCGCGCGGAACCACCACAGGGCGTCGACCGCGCCCGCGGCGACGAACGCCGCCGCCACGCGCCCTCCGCCCTCGACCATGAGGGTCCGCACGCCGCGGTCTGCGAGGGCCTCGAGAACGGCCGCGACGGCGGGGCGACCGTCGGCGTCGGGGCCGACCCCAACCACCTCGGCGCCGCCGACGGGCCGGACGTCGGAGGTCGTCAGGATCAGCGTGCCCTCGCGCGCCAGATTGGCGCCCGGCGGGGTCCGCAGCCGGCTGTCCAGCACAACGCGGATCGGGTCCGGCCCGGGTTCGTCCTCCGGCAGACGGGTGGTCAGGCGCGGGTCGTCGGCCAGCACCGTCTCGACCCCGACCAGAATGGCGTCGCTCTCGGCGCGCAGACGATGACCCAGATTCCGCGCCTCCGGCCCGGTGATCCAGCGGCTCTCCCCCGCCGCCGTGGCGATCCGGCCGTCCAGCGACGTCGCGAGCTTGAGCGTGACGGCCACCCTATGTCTTTGGGGCGACATCAGCCCTCGTCCAGCCCCTCGTCGCCGAGGAAGCGGGCGAAGTCGCCCGTGTGGCGGAAGTCCTTGTACACCGAGGCGTAGCGGACGTAGGCGACCTCATCGACCCCCTTCAGCGCCTTCATGATGAAGTCGCCGACCACCGACGAGGCGATCTCGGTCTCGCCCAGACTTTCCAGCTGACGCGTGATGCGGCTGACCAGTTGCTCCACCTGTTCGGGCTGGACGGGACGCTTGCGCAGGGCGATGCGCAGCGAACGCTCCAGCTTGTCGCGGTCGAAGGGCGTGCGCCGGCCGTTGCGCTTCAGGATCATCAGCTCGCGCAGCTGCACACGCTCGAAGGTGGTGAAGCGCCCCTCGCACGACGGGCACGACCGGCGGCGACGGATGGCCGCGCCGTCGTCCGACGGCCGGCTGTCCTTCACCTGGGTGTCGGCGTTTCCGCAGAAGGGGCACTTCATCGGATCATCCGTAGATCGGGAAACGCGCGGTCAGCTGGCGCACTTCGGCGGCGACGCGCGCCGAAACGGCGGCGTCCGCTTCGTCCCCGCCCTGCATCGAGTCCACCACATCGGCGATCCAGTGGCCGACCTGTCGGAACTCCGCTTCGCCGAAGCCCCGGGTGGTGCCCGCCGGGGTGCCCAGCCGCACCCCCGACGTCACGGTGAACGGCGCCGTGTCGAACGGCACGCCGTTCTTGTTGCAGGTCATCAGGGCGTGCTCCAGCTGCAGCTCCGTCGCCTTGCCGGTCACGCCCTTGGGCCGCAGGTCGACCAGCACGATGTGGCTGTCGGTGCCGCCGGACACGACCGCTAGGCCGCGCTCGATCAGGACGGCGGCCAGGGCGCGGGCGTTCGCCACGACCTGCCGCGCGTAGGCCTTGAACTCCGGCTTCAGCGCCTCGCCGAAGGCCACGGCCTTGGCGGCGATGACGTGCTCCAACGGTCCGCCCTGCAGACCCGGGAAGACGGCCGAGTTGATCTTCTTCCCCAACTCGACGTCGTTCGAAAGGATCATGCCGCCGCGCGGCCCGCGCAGGGTCTTGTGGGTGGTCGTCGTCGTCACGTGGGCGTGCGGAACGGGGCTGTCGTAGGCGCCGCCCGCGATCAGTCCGGCATAGTGCGCCATGTCGACCATCAGCCATGCGCCGACCTCGTCGGCGATCTCGCGGAAGCGTCTGAAGTCGATCTGGCGGGAATAGGCCGACGCCCCCGCGATGATCAGCTTCGGCTTCTCCGCCCGCGCCATCTCGGCCACGTGATCATAGTCGATCAGGTGATCGTCCTCGCGCACCTTGTACGTCACCGGCCGAAACCACTTGCCCGACTGGTTGGCGGGGCTGCCGTGCGTCAGGTGCCCGCCGCAGGCCAGATCCATGCCCAAAAAGGTGTCGCCGGGCTGAAGCAGGCTCATGAACACCGCCTGGTTCGCCTGGGCCCCGGAGTGCGGCTGCACGTTGGCGAAGGCGCAGCCGAACAGGGCCTTCGCCCGCTCGCGCGCCAGGTTCTCGGTGACGTCCACGTATTCGCAGCCGCCATAGTAGCGCCGCCCCGGATAGCCCTCGGCGTACTTGTTGGTCAGGACGGACCCCTGCGCCTCAAGCACCGCCCTGGAGACGATGTTTTCCGAGGCGATCAGCTCGATCTGCTCCTGCTGGCGGGAAAGCTCGCCCTGAATGCCGGCGAAGATCTCCGGATCGGCCGCGGCCAGATCGGTCGAGAAGAAGGCGGTCACGGGCGGCATCCTGGGCAGAAATCGACGGTCAGGCTTTCTAGGCCCGGCCGCCGTTCACCACAACATCTGGCGCCCTGCCCGCGTCAGAGCCCCAGTCTGGCCTTGAGGATCTCGTTCACCGCGGCCGGATTGGCCTTGCCGCCGGTGGCCTTCATCACTTGCCCCACGAACCAGCCGATGGCCTGCGGCTTTTCGGCGACGGCGGCGGCCTTGTCCGGGTTGGCGGCGATGATCTCGTCCACCGCACGCTCGATCGCGCCGGTGTCGGTGACCTGCTTCAGGCCCCGCGCCTCGACGACCTCGACCGGAGAGCCCTCGCCGTTCCAGACGTGGTCGAAGACTTCCTTTGCGATCTTCGACGAGATGACGTCGGTCTCGATCAGCTCGACCAGCTCCGCCACGTGCGAGGCCGGCAGGGTGTTCTCGGCGAAGTCGCGCCCGTCGGCGGCCAGACGCGCCGACAGTTCGTTCGTCACCCAGTTGGCGACCAGCTTGGCGTCCCGCCCCTTGGCCGCGGCCTCGAAATAGTCGGCCTTGGCCTGTTCGGAGATCAGCACCACGGCGTCGTACTGCGACAGGCCGTACTGGCTCATCAGACGCTTGCGCTTGTCGTCCGGCAGCTCGGGCAGCGACGCCCTGATGCCGTCGATCCACGCCTGCTCGATCTCGAGCGGCAGCAGGTCCGGATCGGGGAAGTAGCGATAGTCGTGCGCCTCTTCCTTCGACCGCATGGACCGGGTCTCGCCCTTGGTCGGGTCGAACAGGCGCGTCTCCTGCACGATCGAGCCGCCGTCCTCCAGGATCTCGATCTGGCGCCGCGCCTCGTAGTTGATGGCCTGGCTGATGAAGCGGAATGAGTTGACGTTCTTGATCTCGCAGCGCGTCCCGAACGGCTCGCCCGGACGTCGGACCGAGACGTTCACGTCGGCGCGAAGGTTGCCCTTCTCCATGTCCCCGTCGCAGGTGCCCAGATAGATCAGGATCGTCCGGATCTTCTTGACGTAGGCGACCGCCTCTTCCGGGCTGCGCAGGTCGGGCTTGGACACGATCTCCATCAGGGCCGTGCCGGCGCGATTGAGATCGACGTAGCTCTCCGTCGGCGACAGGTCGTGGATCAGCTTGCCCGCGTCCTGCTCCAGATGCAGACGCTCGATGCCGACGTTGAAGAAGCTGCCGTCTTCGGCCTCGACCTCGACGACGCCTTCGCCGACGATCGGATGATACAGCTGGCTGATCTGATAGCCGGTCGGCAGGTCGGGATAGAAATAGTTCTTCCGGTCGAACTGGCTGAAGGTGTTGATCTTCGCCCGCAGGCCCAGACCGGTGCGCACCGCCTGCTCCACGCAGAAGCGGTTCAGCGTCGGCAGCATGCCGGGAAAGCCGGCGTCGACCAGCGACACCTGCTCGTTCGGTCCGGCCCCGAACCCGACCTCGGCGCCTGAGAACAGCTTCGACTTCGACGCCACCTGGGCATGGATCTCCAGCCCCATGACGATTTCCCACGGGCCGGTGCGGCCCTGGATCAGCTTGGATTTCTCGGCGACGTCGGTCATGCGCGCTGAGATAGCGCCCTCGACGACGAAGGGGAACATTCGTCTTGAGACTGTCTCAGATCAGGCGTTTCCTGCGGCTCTCAATCGGGGAGACCATCATGATCAAGATCGCCGCCGCTTTCGCCGCCCTGGCTCTCGTCGCGGGCGCCGCGCCCGCCGCCCTGGCCCAGACGTCCCCGCCCGCGACCCAGGACGCGAAACCCAACATCGGATGGACCATCGGCGAGTTGCTTGAGAACGAGAAGTCGGCGGCCGTGCTCGAAAAACACATGCCGGGCATCGCCGACCACCCGGCCCGCCCTCAGTTCGAGGGCATGACCCTGCACGCCGTGATGCCGTATTCCGACGGCGCGATCACCGAGGAACTGATCGACGCCATCGACGCCGATCTGAAGGCCCTGCCCGCCGACTGATCAGCCGGTCACGACCGAGGGGGCCTGCCGTCCCAGCAGGCCCTCGACTTCGGCGAAGCCTCTCGACGCGGCGGACAACGCCGCCAGGCCTGCGGCCGGGTCGGAGTCGGACCGCTCCGGCGGCAGATAGGTCTCGAGATAGACGCGAAGCGTCGCGCCCGACGATCCCGTGCCTGAGAGCCGGTAGGTGATGCGCGCGTCGGGCGTCAGCAGGACCCTCACGCCCTGGGAGCTGGCTCCCGAGCCGTCCACCGGATCGACGTAGGCGAAGTCGTCCGCCGCCACGACGCTGAACGGACCCGCCGGCCGGCCGGCCGCACCGTCCAGTCGCGCGCGCAGGGCCTGCATGAAGGCCTCGGCGGGACCGACCTCCAGGCCCTCGTAGTCCTCCCGACGGTAGGCGTCCCTCCCGAAGCGCGCCCAGTGGCGCCGGACCAGTTCGACGACGCCCACCTTCTCGGTCGCCAGCAGGTTCAGCCAGAACAGCACGGCCCAGAGGCCGTCCTTCTCGCGCACGTGGTTCGACCCCGTGCCGAAGCTCTCCTCGCCGCACAACGTCACCCGGCCTGCGTCCATCAGGCTGGTGAACCACTTCCACCCCGTCGGCGTCTCGAAGGCGTCGATGCCGAGCGCCTCAGCCACGCGGTCGGCGGCGCGGGCCGTCGGCATCGACCGGGCCACGCCGGCCACGCCGCCCGCGTAGGCGGGCACGCGGTCCGCCAGGGCCGTCATTATGGCCAGGCTGTCTCCGGGCGACACGACGAACCCGCCCGGGCCGACGATCATGTTGCGGTCGCCGTCGCCGTCCGACGCGGCCCCGAAGTCCAGCGGCTCCGGCCCCGACAGGGCGGCCATGAGGTCCGGCGCGTGGTCCGGGTGAGGATCGGGGTGCCCCCCGCCGAAATCTGGCAGGGGCGTGGCGTTCATCACCGTGCCGCCGGGCGCGCCCAGCCTGCGCTGGAACAGTTCCTCGGCGTACGGACCCGTGACCGCGTGCATGGCGTCGAACCGGATGCGGAATCCGGAGGCGAGCAGGCCGCGGATCGCCGGGAAGTCGAACAGGCTCTCCATCAGCTCGGCGTAGTCCGCCACCGGGTCGATCACCTCGACGACGCAGCCCCCGATCCGCGTCTCCCCGAGGCGGTCCAGTTCAAGGTGTCCGTCCGTCTCGATGCGCCACGCCGTCAGCTTCCTCGAGCGCGCGAAGACCGCCTCCGTCAGACTTTCGGGCGCGGGACCGCCCGACGCCGTGTTATACTTCACGCCGAAGTCGCCGTCGGGTCCGCCGGGATTGTGGCTGGCCGACAGGATGACCGCGCCCTGGGCGCCGGTCTTGCGGACGAGGTGCGACGCCGCGGGCGTCGACAGCAGGGCGCCGCGGCCCACCTTCACGCGGGCGTATCCCGCCGCCGCCGCCATGCGGATCACCGTCTCCGCCGCTTCGCGCCCGAAGAACCTTCCGTCGCCGCCGACGATCAGCGTCGCGTCCGGGGCCGGTGGGTCCGTTTCCAGGATGGCCTGGACGAAGGCCGGCAGATAGCCGGCTTCCATGAACCGCCGCGTCGACTTGCGCAGGCCGGACGTGCCGGGTTTCTGGTCGTCGAAGGGCGTGACGGCGTGGACGGCGACGGGCAAACGCGGCTCCTGCGGGCAGACGACGCTCGCCGAACGCGCGCGCGGCCTCACGGCTCCGCCGGGCTTCGCAGATGGGGCGCCGGGCCGCAACCCGACGTCGATTTCAGGCGATCGGCGCCGTGACCCACCCGATGGCGCCGGCGGCGCTCACGGCGGCGACGATCACCGCCACGCCGATGATCACGCGCGAATGGCGACCCAATGCGCCCACAATGCTGACGAACATGACACCCACTCCCCGGACGCCGCATCTCCGCCACACTCAGGCGCGGCCATCAAGGTGTACGAAAGGTTAACGCGCATCACGGCTGTGTGATTTCATGCAGGGCGACGGCGGCCGCCGTCGCCACGTTCAGCGAGTCGAACCCGGCGCGCATGTCGATGCGCACGCTGCGAAGGCGGGCGATCGTCTGCGGCGGCAGGCCCGGTCCCTCCGCGCCGACCACCAGCGCCCGACGATCGGACGTCCGCAGCCCCTTCAGCGCCTCCGTCCCGGCCGGGCTCAGGGCCAGACATTCGACGTCCGCGGCCGCCAGCTCTTTCAGGACCGCGTCCAGCGGCCCTCCGCGCACGATCGGCAGGCTCAGGGTCGCGCCCACCGCAACGCGGAGCGCCTTGCGATAGAAGGGATCGCAGCATCCGTCGTCCAGCACCACCGCCCCCACGCCGAAGGCGGCGGCGTTGCGCATCAGGGCCCCCATGTTGTCGTGATTGCCCACTCCGCCCGCCACCAGGAGCGTGCGCGGACCGGGGCGCAGCACCTCCGCGGGCGCCACCGGCGCCGGGATGCGACCCAGCGCCAGAATGCCGCGATGCAGGTGAAAGCCGGCGATCGAATCGAGCACGCCTTGGGCCGCGACATGCACGGGCGCCCGACCGCCCAGCGCCGCCCAAACGTCGGCGAGGCTCGCGACCCTTCGTTCGTCGACCAGCACCGATTCCACCGCGCACAGGCTGGTCGGTGCGACCAGGGCGCGCAGCACGACCGCGCCTTCGGCCACGAACAGGCCCCGGCGGCCGGTCAGGTCCCGCTCGCGGACGTCGCGAAAGGCCGCCACGCGGGGATCGTCAGGGTCGTGGATGCGGATGGGCGTCATCGCCGCGGATTTACCGTTGCGCGACGCGCGCGGCCACTGCTATGGAGCCGCCCTCTCGAGAGGGGCCTCCGTTCCGCGGTAGCTCAGTGGTAGAGCAGCCGACTGTTAATCGGCTGGTCGTAGGTTCGAATCCTACCCGCGGAGCCACTCTCGACCTCCCCGCACAGACGAAAAAAAGCCCGACCTGTGAGGGCCGGGCCTGAAGGGTCTGGTGATGGTGGGCGACCTCGCGAAAGGCGTCCGGCACCCTCGTTCCGCTGAATTGGTTGCCGGGAAGTTAACGCGCCGGAAGCCAGGTCGACAGCGTCGCGCCGTCGGGGGCGGACCATCCGATCAGCGTGCCGCTCCCTGCGCTCGACACCGAGCCCGGAGCGGCTGCCGTGACGACGGGCTCATGGGCGACGCCGTCGACGACGATCGATCCGCCCAGGTTGGCCGCGTCGGTGCGGAGGACCCACGACCCTGCGGCGTCGGTCCGCACGTCCATGCCGGCCCCGTCCCCCAGCCGCACCTGCGCCGCCCCCCTGTCCTTGCGTCCGGAGATCAGCGCCATCCGTCCGTCGAAATCGATCGCCGCCAGGCCGGACCCTCCGTCGAGACGGCGCGACGGCGCGCCCGGCGACAGGGCGACGCCGGCGCCGTCGGGCAGGACCAGAACGGCGTCGGGCGACGGCATGGCGCGCTGACCGTCCTGATCCTCCGGCCGCAGCAGAATGGGGCGGGTCGACGCGGGAATGGCCATTTCGAACGCTCCGTCGGCGCCCGCCGTCGCGGCGTGGGCCCGGCCGTCGCCGTCGCGCATGACCACCCGCCCGCCCGGCTGCGCCCGTCCGGTCAGGGTGATCCGGCCGCCGCCCACGACGATCCTGTCGACGCGCGGCGGCGCCCGCCAGGCCGTCTCCATCGTCGACGTCTGGCCCTGCCCTCGCTCGGCCTGATCACAGGCGGCGAGCGCGAGGGCGGCGAAGACGACGGAAGCGGCGGATCGGAGCATCGGAGGCCTTTGGCGCTGGGCGGTCGTCCGCTATGTCCATGCCCGCGCCCCCCTTGTCGAGGACCCATGGCCGACCTGTCAGACCTTCAGCCGTTCGACGGATTCTCCGTCTGCGTCTTCTGCGGCTCCTCCGAGCGCGCCGACCCCGCTTTGACGGAAGGCGCAGCTCGACTGGGCCGGATGATCGCCGAGCGCGGCTGGCGTCTCGTCTACGGCGGGGGCGGCGTCGGCCTGATGGGCGCCGCGGCGCGCGCCGCCCATGCCGCGGGCGGCCGCGTCGTGGGCATCATGCCGGCCTTCCTGCGCAGCCGCGAACGCCTGTTCGACGACGTCGAGACCGTGGTCGTCACCTCCATGCATGAGCGCAAGACGCTGATGTACGACGCCTCCGACGCCTTCATCGTCGCGCCCGGCGGCGTGGGCACCCTGGAGGAGGCCGTCGAGGTCCTGTCGTGGAAGCGGCTGGATCTGCATCCCAAGCCGGTGGTGTTTCATGGCCCCGGGGGCTTCTGGGACTCCTTCGACGCCATGATGCGCCACAGCGTGGAAACCGGGATGACGCCGGAATCCTTCCTCGACGCCTATGAGATCCACGCCGATCTGGAGCAGGTGGTGGAGGCCGTGGCGACCGGCGCAAATGCGGCGCCGTTGCAACATGATCGGCGATAAGTGATCATCGTTTAGGGTTGAGTGCGTTTTTAAACAGAACTCACCTTGACGCCGCCTGCGCCACGTCGTTTTTCGACGTCGGCACGAGCCTGATCCCTAACGGAGCCTCCCCATGCGCGCTTTCGTCTTCGCCGCCGTACTGGCCCTCGCCGCTCCGGCGGTCGCCCAGACCCCCGTCAACTCCCTGACCTTGGCCGACGCCGCGACCGCGCCGGCGGGCCGCACCATCGTCGACGGCGCCTCGTGGGCCTGCGAGGGCGCGACCTGCACCGCCACCGGCGGCGCCAACCAGCCTGCAGCCCGCGCCTGCAAGCGCGTCGTGGCGCGCGTGGGCAAGGTCACCGCCTTCACCTGGAAGGGTCAGGCTCTGACCGCGGAACAGCTGGCGACCTGCAACGCCTGACGACGTCGCGTTCGACGAGTGGAAAGGGCCGCTCCTCCCGGGGCGGCCCTTTTCGCTGTGAGATTCAGCCCGAGGTCAGCCGCGCGATCATCTCTTCGCGCCCGATCAGAGGGATCAGGGCGGCCATCTCGGGCCCGTGCGTCTGACCGGTCAGCGCCAGACGCAGCGGCTGGAACAGAGCCTTCCCCTTCGCGCCCGTCTCGGCCTTCACCGCCTCGGTCCACGCCGACCACGCGCCGGCGTCTATGGTCTCCGGCAACAGGCGCGCGGCCGTGGCCATGAAATCGGGATCCTCAATGACCGGCGTGACCGGACCGCGGACAAGTCGGGCCATTTCAACGACGTCGCCGAATTTCTGAAGGTTGGCGCGAACCACGGTCCAGAAGTCTTCTCCCAGATCCGCGTCGACGTCGGCCAGCCGCGACCGGGCCGTCGCATACGGCATGGCGTGCAACGCCTGCGCGTTCAGCCGGTCCAGATCGGCGGTGTCGTAGCGGGCCGGCGAACGTCCCATCTTGGAAAAGGCGAAGCCCGCGCCCAGCGCTTCGATCGACTCGCCGACCTCCAGCGGGTCGCTTGTCCCGATGCGGCCCAGATGGCTGACGATGGCGATCGGCTCATACCCCTGGTCGCGCATCTCGCTGATCGACAGCGAGCCCAGCCGTTTCGACAGGGCCTGCCCGTCCGCGCCCACCAGCAGCGGCATGTGCGCGAACCCCGGGACCGCGCCGCCCCAGCCTGCGGCGATCAGGGCCTCGAAGATCTCGATCTGGGCGCCGGTGTTCGTGACGTGGTCCTCGCCCCGGATCACGTGGGTGATCGCCATGTCCAGATCGTCCACCACCGACGGCAGCGTGTACAGGAAAAGGCCGTCCTCGCGGATCAGCACCGGATCCGACATCGACGCCGTGTCGACCTCCGCGTGGCCTCGCGACAGGTCTTCCCAGGCGACGCGACGCCCATCCAGCTTGAAACGCCAGTGGGGCCTGCGCCCCTCGGCCTCGTAAGCCGCCTTTTCCGGATCGGTCAGCGCCAGCGCCGCGCGGTCGTAGATCGGGGGCAGACCGCGCGACAGCTGAACCTTGCGACGCCGGTCCAGCTCCTCGGCGGTCTCGTAGCAGGCGTAGAGCCGGCCCGCGGCCTTGAGCGCCTCAGCCGCGGCCTCGTAGCGGTCGAACCGCTTCGACTGGTTGTGCCGCTCGTCCCAGACCAGCCCCAGCCAGCGCAGATCGTCCTCGATCCCCTGCTCGAACTCCGGCGTGGACCGCGCCAGATCGGTGTCGTCGATGCGCAGCACGAACTGCCCGCCCTGCCCCTTCGCGAACAGCCAGTTCACCAGCGCGGTGCGGACGTTGCCGACGTGCAGCTTCCCCGTGGGCGACGGGGCGAAACGGACCTTGACGGACATGCTGAAACCTTGAGACGCGAAGCCGCGCTAGGTCGCGCCCCGGTTCGGCGAAGTCAAGGCGACGTCAGTCGTCGCGATGGACCCGTTCGCGGCGCTCGTGACGTTCCTGCGCCTCGACCGACAGCGTGGCCGTGGGGCGGGCTTCCAGCCGACCCAGGCTGATCGGCTCGCCCGTCTCCTCGCAGTAGCCGTAGGAGCCGTCGTCGATCCGGCGCAGCGCCTCGTCGATCTTGGAGATCAGCTTGCGCTGACGATCCCGCGTCCGCAGTTCCAGCGCGCGATCCGACTCCGACGACGCGCGGTCGACCAGATCCGGATGGTTTTCCGTCTCGGCCTTCAGGTTGACGACGGTGCCCTTGGACTCCCGCAGGATGTCTTCCTTCCACGCCAGCAGCTTGCCGCGGAAATAGGCGAGCTGGCGCTCGCTCATGAACTCTTCCTCGTCGGACGGCCTGTAGGCGGTCCCGGAGTCAGGCGTTTTGGCAGCCAAGGCGGTCATTTCACTCACGCTCGACCAGACGCGCCCCCCTGCGACGCATGGCGCCCCATTAACGAGCCAAGGGAGTCGCGACAACGGTGTTGTGGTGGCCACATTGCGGTCACGCTTCACGTCTGCGTCATGGCGTGACATTTCTTCATCACCCAGGCAGGCAGATGAACATTCCGTCATGTTTTCCGACGGTTCATGCTGCAGTGCGGCGGACGTCCCGTTTCGCCAGTTCCACGGCAGCGCGCAAATCGATTTGGGTCAGAACCAGGGCGAGTCCGGCGTCGTCCACCTCCGCCGCCGCTTCCGCGGCCGCGCGCGACAGGCGCTGCAACGCCGACGCGTCGTCGACGCCCTCCAGCGCCGCCAGTCTCAGGGCGTCCAGACCGTCCAGCAGGCCGCGCCCCCTGCGCACGGCACGGCGTTTCCGCTCCGTCGCGTCTTCCACGCCCTGAAGCGCCATGAGGGCCGAGACCCCCGCCACCCCCGCCGTCGCGGCGGGAGCCGTGGCCGCCGCGCTCGACGCGGTGGAGCCCGCGCCCGGCAGGGAGAACCCGCCCCCGGCGCGCTGCGGCCGCCCCGCGTCGGCCGGCCTGATCCCGCTGGGTCCGGTCACCTTCATCGATCGGCGCTCCACTGCATGAGGCGACCATCGTGGACCGCCGTCACCGTTTGGTTAACGCCCCGGCAGAGTTTGCCGCCTCAAAGGCTCCGCTCACCGGGGCATCGCTGTATTTATTTGATTTTCGTCCCGGCACGATCCTCGCAGCAGGGTGAACGACCGCACTCCGGGAGTTCGCCGCGCATGCAGAATCTGCTCACCGCCCTCGCCGTCTCCGGCCTGATCGGGCTGGCGTCGACGCCCGCCCTCGCCCAGTCGCGGATCAAGGACATCGTCTCGATCGAGGGGGTGCGCTCGAACCAGTTGGTCGGCTACGGCCTCGTCGTCGGTCTGAACGGCACCGGCGACAATCTGCGCAACTGCCCCCTGACCCGCCAGTCGCTGGACAGCATGATGGAGCGGCAGGGCGTCAACATCCGCGGCGCCCAGGCCAACACCAAGAACGTGGCCGCCGTCATGGTCACCGCCGAACTGCCGCCCTTCGCCGCGCCCGGTTCGCGCATCGACGTCTCGGTCTCGACCCTGTGCGACGCCAAGAGCCTGCAGGGCGGCACCGTGGTCGTGACGACGCTGCAGGGCTGGGACGGTCAGGTCTATGCCGTGGCCCAAGGCTCGATCCAGACCGGTGCGGTCTCGGCCTCCGGCGCTTCCGGGTCTTCGGTGACGCGCGGCGTGCCCACGGCCGGCCGCATCGCCTCCGGCGCCGTGGTCGAGCGCGAGACCGGCTTCGACCTCAACGGTCAGGACGCCGTGCGCCTGACCCTGCGCAATCCCGACTTCACCACCGCCCAGCGCGTCGCGGGTGCGGTCAACCAGATGTTTCCCAACACGGCCTGGGCCGAGAACGGCACCGTCGTCGTCCTGCGGCCACCGGCCGGATACGGTACGGCCAACTTCCTGAGCCGGGTCGAGAACCTGTCGGTCGCGGTCGACGCCCCGGCCAAGGTCATCATCGACGAGGTCAACGGCGTCATCGTCATGGGCGAGAGCGTCCGCGTCTCCACCGTCGCCATCGCCCATGGCAACCTGACGGTCTCGGTTCAGGAGAACCCCCGCGTCAGCCAGCCGGAGCCCTTCAGCGACGGCGAGACCGTGGTCGTGCCCCAGTCGGACGTGACCGTCGAGGAGGACCGCGGCACCCAGATCCGCATGGTCGACGGCGGCGCCTCCCTGTCCAGCCTGGTGGCGGGTCTGAACGCCCTGGGCGTGTCGCCGCGAGACCTGATCTCCATCCTGCAGGCCATCAAGGCCGCCGGCGCCCTCCAGGCCGACATCGAGGTGATGTGATGAGCGACCCCCTCGTCGTCTCTCCCGACCTGCTGCGCAACTCCGCGCCGCCCCGCGTTGCGCCCGACCGCCTGAAGCAGACGGCCGAGGCCTTCGAAGCCTCGTTCATCGCCCAGATGCTGCGGCCGATGTTCGAGGGCATCTCGACCGAGGCCCCCTTCGGCGCGGGCGAGGCCGAAGCCACGTGGCGCGGCTTCCTGCTGGACGAGATGGGCAAGCAGGTCGCGCGGGCGGGCGGCGTCGGCCTGGCCGACCACGTCATGGCCCAGATGATCCAGATGCAGGAGATGCAGGCATGAGCGCCGATCCCCAGACCGCCGCCTTTCACGTCCGTCGTCTGATCGACCTGACTCGCCGCCTGACGGCCCGGCTGGAGACCGAGACCGAGGCGTTTCGCGATCATCGCGCCAAAGATCTGCTGGCCGGTCAGGCCGAGACGCAGGAGATGGCCAACGTCTATCGCCGCGAGTCGGCCCAGCTGAAGTCCCGTCCCGACGTGCTGAAGGCGGCGACCGTCGGGGACCGGATGGAGCTGATCCGCGCCACCGAGCTGTTCGAGCAGGCCCTGTCGGCGCACGCCCGCGTCGTCGAGGCGGCCCGGACCGTCTCCGAGGGTCTGGTCCGCACCATCGCCGCCGAGGTCGCAGGCCAGCGCGGCAATCCTTCGGCCTACGGCGCGGCCGGACAGGCCCATGCGCCGAACGCCACGGCCGTCGCCCTCAATCGCACCGCCTAGAGCGCGATCTCGCGATCGACGCCCACGGCGTCGAGAAAGTCGCGGTCGTGACTGACCACGACCAGCGCTCCGTCATAGGACGTCAACGCCGACTCCACGGCTTCGATCGCCTCCAGATCGAGGTGGTTGGTCGGCTCGTCGAGCACGAGCAGCTCCGGCGGCGTCGCCCCCGTCATCACGCACGCGAGGGCCGCGCGCAGCCGCTCCCCGCCCGACAGGGTTCCCACGACCCTCTGCGCCGCCGCGTTGCGGAACAGAAACCGCGCCAGCGCCGCCTGCGCCGCGTTCGGCGACCCTGAAGGGTTCAGTCGCCGCCACGCCGCCAGCAGCGTCTCCTCCGGTCTCAGGAGGGCCACCTCCTGATCCAGCAGGGCCCCGGCGACCCGGCGCGACACGGTCCCGGTCGTCGGCGTCAGCTCGCCCGAGATCAGACGCAGCAGCGTCGTCTTGCCCACCCCGTTGGCGCCGGTGATCGCGACGCGCTCCGGTCCGGTCAGGCGCAGGGAGACGGGTCCCAGCACCCTTCGCCCCTCCGGCGCATCCCATGTCGCGTCGGTCACCTCCAGCACGGTGCGCCCGGCCGCCAGTCCGGTCGGCGGAAGGGGTATCGACAGCGTGCGGACGCGCTCGACGCGATCCCGCGCCTCGGCCAGCCCGGCTTCGGCCTCCGCCGTCTTGCGTTCCGCCAGTCGCCGCTCTCCGCCGCCCGACTTCTCCGCGCGCTCGGCCATCATGCCGAGCACGATCTTCGGGGCCGATCCGCTGGCCGCGAACGCCCGACCCACGCGATCGCGGCGAGCCTTCTTCTCCACGGCGCGCTGCGCCTCCCGGGCCGCCGCGTCGACGGCGCGTTCCGCGCTCTCCAGCCCGCGCGCGGCCGCCGCCCGCTCGGCGTCGCGGCGCTCGACGTACAGGTCCCAGCCGCCGCCGAAGGCCCGCGTGCCGAGGCTGGTCAACTCGACGATGCGGTCCATGCCGCGCAGCAGGGCCCGGTCGTGGCTGACGACGACCGCGCCGCCCGTCCAGCGGTCCAGCAGGCCGGCGATCGCGGCGCGGCCCGCGGCGTCGAGATGATTGGTCGGCTCGTCCAGCACCAGAAGGTCCGGCTCGTCCAGCAGGAGGGCAGCCAGCCGCACCCGCGTCCGCTCGCCGCCGCTCAGCGTGTCCGCTTTTCGGTCAGGCGTCAGCCCGGCCAGCCCGACGTCGGCCAGCGCGGCGTTCAGCCGCGCTTCCAGCGTCCAGTCGACGTCGTTCAGATCGTCGTCATCGCCCTGCCCCGCAGTGATGCGATCGATCCGCGCCAGATCGTCGGCGCAGCCCAGCAGATCGGCGACCGTCTCGTGGGGCCGCGGCTCGTCGCGTTGGGGCAGCCAGCCGACGCGCCCGACGCGCGTCACCGCGCCTTCGACCGGTTCGGCCAGGCCCGCGACCAGACGCAGCAGGGTGGTCTTGCCCGCGCCGTTGCGGCCGACGACGCCCGTCAGCTCACGCCCGAAGGCGAGGGTCAGATCTTCGAATAGGGGCCGCCCGTCAGGCGTGCGGGCCGCGACGCCGTTGAGCGTCACGAGCGCGGATGCGGACGGGTTTGGCCTTGGGTTGGGCGAGGACATAGGCGAGCGCCAGCAGCGGAACGGAAAGGGCGAAACCGATTTCCAGGGCGCTGATCATGGGACTCGAAGCCTCGTCGCACAGATCCGGAGAGGTCCGGACGTTTCGAAGGTGGTGGCAAAATGCGGCCGGATCAAGTTACTTCGACGCATGCCCCGCGGGAGGACGGCTTCCATGCGTCAGACGACGATCCTGCTCGCGGCCTCTGCGGCCACCCTCGGCGCCTGCGCCACGGCGCCGGAAACGGCCGGGCCCGCCGACTTCACGCCCATAGCCTCGACGCCCAGCGCCAACGCCCGCCTGTATGCCGACTGCATCGCCCAGGCGACGCAGCGAAACCGCTACGGCCACGCCTACGAAGAAGTGCACGTGGTCATCTTCACCTGCGACGGGGCCCCGGCCCGCGCCTTCTTCGACGCCCTTGGGCCCTGGGCGGCGTCGCAGAACTCGGAGGTGGTTACGGGCGGGCGGACCATCCGCGCCACGACCCGCATCGAGCGCGACCTGTTCGCCGCCGACTACTGCGAGAAGCGCGGCGAGGCCGTCACGTGCAGCATCAGCCTGCGCACAGGCGAATTCGCCCGCCCCTGACCTCCTGACGTCCTGCTGTCAGTCCGCGTCAGCAGACTGGCGCGGCGGCCTCGCGTTCCCACATTGTTCTTGCTGCAGGACGCGAATTCATCCCCATATGACGCCGTTGCGCCGGAGCCGCCTCCGGCCCGTCGGCGTTCCCGGACCACATGAGCGAAAAACACGACTTCATCCGCGTGCGCGGTGCGCGCGAGCACAATCTCAAGGGCGTCGACGTCGACATCCCGCGCGAGAAGCTGGTGGTCGTCACCGGTCTGTCGGGCTCGGGCAAGTCGTCATTGGCGTTCGACACCATCTACGCCGAAGGCCAGCGCCGCTACGTCGAGTCGCTCAGCGCCTATGCGCGCCAGTTCCTCGAGCTGATGGGCAAGCCGGACGTCGACCTGATCGAGGGTCTGTCGCCGGCCATCTCGATCGAACAGAAGACGACGTCGAAAAACCCCCGCTCCACCGTCGGCACGGTCACCGAGATCCACGACTACATGCGCCTGCTGTGGGCGCGCGTCGGCGTCCCCTATTCGCCGGCCACCGGCCTGCCGATCGAAAGCCAGACCGTCAGCCAGATGGTCGACAAGCTGACTGCCCTGCCCGACGGCGAGCGCCTGCTGCTGCTGGCGCCCGTCGTGCGCGGTCGCAAGGGCGAGTATCGCAAGGAAATCGCCGAGTGGCAGCGCGCGGGATTCCAGCGCCTGAAGGTCGACGGCCAGTTCTACGCCATCGAGGACGCGCCGACCCTCGACAAGAAATTCAAGCACGACATCGACATCGTCGTGGACCGCATCGTCACCAAGGCGGGGCTCGAGGGACGTTACGCCGACAGCCTGCAGACGGCGCTGAGTCTGGCCGACGGCATCGCCGTCGCCGAATGGGCGAGCGCGCCGGAAGGCGAGGAGCCCCGGCGGATCACCTTCTCCGAGAAATTCGCCTGCCCGGTCTCCGGTTTCACCATCAGTGAGATCGAGCCGCGGCTGTTCTCGTTCAACAATCCGTTCGGCGCCTGTCCCGTCTGCGACGGTCTGGGGGTCAAGCTGGCCTTCGACGCCGATCTGGTGGTGCCCGACCGCGACAAATCCTTGCATGCAGGGGCTGTGTCGCCGTGGTCGCGCGGCCCGTCGCCGCTTTACACCCAGACCCTGCAGTCGCTGTCGACGCACTACGGGTTCTCGATGGACAAGCCGTGGCGCGCTCTGCCTGAGAAGGCTCAGCAGGTGATCCTGCACGGTTCGGGCGGCGAGAAGGTCCGCTTCGTCTACGACGACAACGCCCGCAAGTACGAGACGACGAAGCCGTTCGAGGGCGTCCTGCCGAACCTGGAGCGCCGCTGGCGCGAGACCGACAGCGCCTGGGTGCGCGAGGAACTGGGCCGCTACCAGTCCGAGACCCCGTGCGAGGCCTGCGGCGGAAAGCGCCTCAAGCCCGAGGCCCTCGCGGTCAAGGTCGCCGGCCAGGACATCGCCGAGGTGTCGTGGCTGTCCATCAAGCACGCCCACGAGTGGTTCACCGGTCTCGACGGCAAGCTCTCCGACAAGCAGATGGAAATCGCCCGGCGGATCCTGAAGGAGATCAACGACCGCCTGCGCTTCCTGAACAACGTCGGCCTCGACTATCTGAACCTGTCGCGCAGCTCCGGCACGCTGTCCGGCGGCGAGAGTCAGCGCATCCGTCTGGCGTCGCAGATCGGCTCGGGCCTGACCGGCGTTCTGTATGTGCTCGACGAGCCGTCGATCGGCCTGCATCAGCGCGACAACACCCGCCTGCTCGACAGCCTGAGGGGCCTCCGCGACCTCGGAAACTCGGTCCTCGTCGTGGAGCACGACGAGGAGGCGATTCTGACCGCCGACCACGTCATCGACATGGGACCCGCAGCCGGCGTCCACGGCGGCACGGTGTGCGCCGAAGGCACTCCGGATGAGGTCATGGCCAATCCGAAGTCGCTGACCGGCAAATATCTGACCGGCGAGCGCGAGATCGAGCTGCCGCCCGACGGCCGCCGTCCCGTGGACCGCAAGAAGATGCTCAGGATATCGGGCGCGACCGGCAACAATCTCAAGAACGTCACCGGCGAGATTCCCGTCGGCCTGTTCACCTGCGTCACCGGCGTTTCCGGCGGCGGCAAGTCCACCTTCACGATCGAGACCCTGTACAAGGCCGCCGCCCGCCGCCTGCACAACGCCTCGGATGCGCCGGCCCACTTCGATCGCATCGAGGGGCTGGAACTGTTCGACAAGGTCATCGACATCGATCAGTCGCCGATCGGCCGCACGCCGCGATCGAACCCCGCCACCTACACCGGCGCCTTCGGCCCCATCCGCGACTGGTACGCCGGCCTGCCGGAGTCGAAGGCGCGGGGGTACGGCCCCGGCCGCTTCAGCTTCAACGTCAAGGGCGGCCGCTGCGAGGCCTGCCAGGGCGACGGCGTCATCAAGATCGAGATGCACTTCCTGCCCGACGTCTACGTCACCTGCGACGTCTGCAAGGGCAAGCGCTACAACCGCGAGACGCTTGAAATCGTCTTCAAGGGCAAGAGCATATCCGACGTTCTGGACATGACGGTCGAGGAAGCCGCCGGCTTCTTCAAGGCCGTGCCCTCCATCCGCGACAAGATGCTGACGCTGGAACGCGTCGGCCTGGGCTACGTCAAGGTCGGCCAGCCGGCGACGACCCTTTCGGGCGGCGAGGCCCAGCGCGTCAAACTGTCCAAGGAGCTGTCGCGCAAGGCGACCGGCCGGACCCTCTACATCCTCGACGAACCCACCACCGGCCTGCATTTCGAGGACACGCGCAAGCTGCTCGAGGTGCTGCAGGAGCTCGTGGACACCGGCAACACCATCGTCGTGATCGAGCACAACCTCGACGTCATCAAGGTGGCCGACTGGCTGCTCGATTTCGGCCCCGAAGGCGGCGACGGCGGCGGTGAGATCGTGGCCGTGGGTACGCCTGAGGATGTGGCGAAGAACCCGGCCAGCTGGACAGGCAAGTACCTCAAGGAGGTGCTGGACCGGCACGAGGACCGCCGCAAGGCGCGCGTGGCGGCCCTCAGGAAGCGGGCCTGAGCCCGCTCGGCGGCGATCACTCCGCCGCCGGCGAGGCCCCCCGAATTCCCAGATAGGCGGCCGAGAACGGGGCGTACGCCACGGCCAGCTGCAGCGCCGCGCCGATCGCTTGGAACAAGACGGTCACGGCGAGGAACGGTCCCATGGCCGCAAAGATCTCCGCCGGCGTCGCGCCTTCCAGCTGCGCCAGCTGCTCCCACCCGCCCGCCATGCCCATGGCGATCGTGATCGGGAACAGCACGAAGCTGAACAGCAGCGACACGACGATCGTCATGATGAAGGCGAGGATGGCCATGCCGATGATCGGCAGTGTCTTGCCCTTGGTCACGCGCCAGCTGTCGAACACGGCGATCTTCCGCTCCGCCATGGTGATCGGGACGGCCAGGCTGAAGCGGGCCGCCAGCCAGGCGATGAGGACCGCGAAGCCGAGCCCGGCCAGAAGCGCGACGACCCAGCCCGCGTCGCCCAGGGCGACCGCGGCGATCCCGGCGATCACGCCGACCGCCAGTCCCATGCCGCCGAAGGCGAACATCGCCAGCACGGCGAGGGCGACCGTCACGGCCAGCACCCGCAACTCGTCGGCGCCGACGCGCAGATAGCCGAACGAAGACTTCCCCGGCTCCAGCACGGAGCGCGCCACGGCCGCGTTCAGCACGGCCCCGAACAGCAGGCCGAGCGGCATCAGCAGAACCATCAGCGAGCCCCAGGCGGCCATGAAGGGCGCGATGTCTTCAGGGGTGGGCGACACGACCCCTTCCAGCGCCTCGGCGGCGCCCATCAGGCTGACGATCGGGCCGATGCCGATCAGGACGATCAGCGCCATGAAGGCCAGATAGGCCGCGGTCCACCAGACCAGCACCATCGGCTTGCGCCGCACCACGCGAAAGCCCTCGAACGCCGCGTCCGTCGCCGAAAAGGTCATGGAATCCTCCCTTGGTGTCAGCCTGCCGGGACCGTCTCTAGACGTCGGCGCGCTCTTCGTCAGCCACGGCCGCGGCCCGCGGCGGCGCCAGACCCCGGGCGGCGACCGCATAGGGCGCGGTCCACAGCGCGGAGCTGAAGCCCTGAACCCAGGCCATCGGTATCAGCAGCACGACGCCGATGGCCACGAGGGGCCAGGGATTCTCCAGCTGGGCCAGCAACCAGGCCTCGACCGCCGCCTCGTCGGCCCAGGCCTCCAGCCCGCCGCCGAAGACGATCGCCGTCAGGACGAACAGCACCATCAGCCCGATGCCGATCAGGATCGTGACGCCGATGAGGCCCAGCATCAGGAGGAACAGACGTCCGGTCTGACCACGCCCGGCCTTCCAGCCGGCGGCGAAGGTCAGTTCGCCGGCGATCACCGCCGCGGGCGCCATGAGGGCCAGACGCCCCCAGAACACCAGGATGACGAGCACCAGCAGAAAGGCGCCGATCACCGCGATCGCCATGGCCCACTCGGCCCCCGTCGCCACGCCGGTGATGCCGAATCCGGCGATCAGGAAGATGCCGATCGTGGCGGCGATGCCGACGCCGACGCCGATGACGATCCCGATCACCGCGACGTGCAGCTCGTCCTTCGACAGGCGCAGGAATGCCGCGCGGTCCCGGGCCCGGCCTCCGACGACGGCCCGGATCACGGCGGTCGTCACCAGCAGCAGCGCCACGAGACTGAGCATGTTGGACAGGCCGCTCCACGCCTGGAACATCATGAACTGGCTGAAGGTGTCGAAGTCGCCGGCGCCCGGCTGCGCCCCCGCCGCGGCCAGTCCATGCGTCGTGATGGTCTCGGCGATGAAAGGCCCCATCGCCGCGAAGACGATGAAGGACGGCACGATGCTCAGCAGGCCCCAGACCATGGTCGTGACCGGCCGGCGAAACGCGAGACGGAACGGCTCGCCGATCGCCTCGCCGATGGAAAATCTCTTCGCCATGTCAGCCCCCCGGCTTCCAGTGTTCCAGACTGCGATAGGCCGAACCCAGCGCCCCGGCCGCGAACGGCAGCCACAGCGCGGCGACGGCGATCGCGGCCCCCACGGCGAGGACCGTCCCATGCGCGGCCGCCGCCGACAAGCCGACCAGCGGCGTCAGCAGCGCCGCAAGCAGGACCAGCAGGCGCCAGAAGCTGCCCCTGGCGATGCCCATGGTGTTCAGGGACACGGCGTGACCGCGCCCGACCGTGGCCTGGCTGAACAGGGCCAGACGCACCATCAGCGCGACGGGGACCGCCAGCACGATGCCGCCCACGACGGCCAGAACGGCCAGCTTCCACGTCGGCCCCACCGCGGCCCAGTCGCGCGACCTGACGGCCCCGGCGTCCAGTCCGGCCGCGCCGAACAGGGCCAGCGCGACGAGCGCCAGCACGGCCGCGATCATCGTCAGGAACAGCAGATTCAGCAGCAGGGCCGCGACCAGCCGGAGCTCCAGCCGGCCGAACTGAAGGCCGGCGGGTCCCAGCCCGTCCGCGTCGGCGCCCAGCACCGTCACCCGATTTGCCGCGCCCCAGGCCACGAGCGCGGACAGCAGCGCCACGCCCGGAAGAACGGTCCCGCCTGCGCCGCCGACGCCGATGGCCGCGTTCGCCGCTCCGGTCGCGGCGAGCAGCAGCAGGGCGGCCCAGCACCGCGTCCAGACGGTCGGGACCGCGCGGGCGCCGTCCGCCAGGGCGTCGGTCACATGAAATCGTCGAACGTGCGCAGGCGCGCGCATGGCTGGGTCCCCGATGGCGGCGGGACCATAGGCGGGCGGCCGCCGCACCGCCACCGCACGGGCTGACGCGGGCCACGACTGTGGCTAGAAGGCCGCGATGAACGCCTCATCCCCCTCCCCCATCCACGTCGTCGGCGGCGGCCTGGCCGGGTCCGAAGCCGCCTGGCAGATCGCCGAGGCCGGCGTGCCGGTGATCCTGCACGAGATGCGACGCGCAGGCGTGAAGACCGACGCCCACCAGACCGACGGCCTGGCCGAGCTGGTGTGCTCCAACTCATTTCGGTCAGATGACTGGGAATACAATGCGGTCGGCCTGCTTCATGCCGAGATGCGTGAACTCGGCTCGATCATCATGGCCGCGGGCGACGCGCACCAGGTGCCGGCCGGCGGCGCCCTCGCCGTCGATCGCGACGGCTTCTCGGACGCGGTGACGAAGCGCCTGACGCATCACCCCCTCGTCACCGTGGTCGGCGAGGAGATCGCGGGCCTGCCGCCCGCGGAGTGGGACAGCGTCGTCGTCGCCACCGGCCCCCTGACCTCTCCGGCGATGGCCGAAGCCATCCTGGCGGTGACGGGAGAGGAATCGCTCAGCTTTTTCGACGCCATCGCGCCCATCGTCCACGCGGACTCCATCGACTTCGACGTCGCATGGCGCCAGTCGCGCTACGACAAGGCCGGGCCGGGCGGGGACGCCGCCGCCTACGTCAACTGCCCGATGGACAAGGCCCAGTACGACGCCTTCGTCGACGCCCTGCTGGACGGGCCCAAGGCGGAGTTCAAGGACTGGGAGCACGTCCCCTACTTCGACGGCTGCCTGCCCATCGAAGTGATGGCCGAGCGCGGCCGCGAGACCCTGCGTCACGGGCCGATGAAGCCCGTCGGCCTGACCAACCCCCGCGACCCGACCGTCAAGGCCCATGCGATCGTCCAGCTGCGTCAGGACAATGCGCTGGGCACCCTGTTCAACATGGTCGGCTTCCAGACCAAGCTCAAGCACGGCGCCCAGGCCGAGATCTTCCGCATGATCCCGGGCCTGCAGAACGCCCAGTTCGCGCGTCTGGGCGGCCTGCACCGCAACACCTTCCTGAACAGTCCGAAGCTGCTGGACCGCCAGCTGCGCCTCAAGGCCCTGCCCCGCCTGCGCTTCGCCGGTCAGGTCACCGGCGTCGAAGGCTACGTGGAAAGCGCCGCGCTGGGACTGCTGGCCGGTCGTCTGGCCGCCGCCGAACGCCTCGGTCGTCCGCTTGAGGCGCCGCCGCCGGAGACGGCCATGGGGGCTCTGGTCGGGCACATCACGGGCGGCCACCTCGAGGGCTCGAAATTCCAGCCGATGAACGTCAACTACGGCCTGTTACCCCCCCTTGAGGCGCCGCGCGTGGATGACGAGGGCAAGCGCATTCCGCCCAAGGACCGCGGCCGGGCGAAGAAGCGGCTGATGAGCGTCCGGGCCCTGAACGCGCTGAAAGCCTGGCGCGACGCCGCCTAGAGGTCGAGGTCGATCCACACGGGCGCGTGGTCGCTGGCGCGTTCGCGCCCCCGGACCTCGCGATCGACGCCTGCGTCACGCAGCGCGCCCGCGCCGGGCGCGTTCAGCAGCAGGTGATCGATGCGCAACCCCGCGTCTCGTTCCCAAGCCTGCCGGAAATACTGCCAGAAGGTCCACGGCGGCGGATCCAGCGGAAATCGCTCGCGCAGGGCGTCGGTCCAGCCCTGCTCCAGCAGGCGCGCGAACGCCTCGCGCGGCTCCGGCTGCAGCAGCGCGTCCCGCTTCCACGACCGCGTGTCGTAGATGTCCGCGTCGGTCGGCACCACGTTCCAGTCTCCCGCCAGCACCACGGGCGCCGGCGCCTCGATGACCGTGGCGGCATGGGCTATCAGCCGCTCGAACCAGGCCAGTTTGTAATCGAACTTCGGACCCGGCCGCGGATTGCCGTTGGGCAGATACAGGCAGGCGACGAGCACCCCGTCCACCGCCGCCTCCAGATACCGCGCCTGTACGTCCTTCGCGTCGCCGGGCAGGCTGCGCCGGGTCACCACGGGCTCACCCAGGCGGGTCAGGATCGCCACGCCGTTCCACCGATGCTCGCCGACCCAGGCGGCGTCATACCCGACCTCGCGGATCGCCGCGGCCGGGAACTGGGCGTCCGTGGCCTTCAGCTCCTGCAGGCAAGCCACGTCGGGGCGCGTCTCCTTCAGCCACTCCAGCAGACTGGCCAGCCGCGTGTTGACGCCGTTGATGTTGAAGGTGGCGATGCGCACCCGGCCTCAACCCCCGCGGCCGCCGTCGGGTTTCTCAGATTCGTCCGCGCAGCACAGCCCATGTCAGCCGCAGACGCTTCAGCGGCTCCGCCTCGTCCGGACGCATCAGGGCCGCGGAAGCCGCAGCGGGAAAGGCGGCGACGGGCAGGCTGCGCAGCGCCGCGTTGGCTTCCGGCCGCAAGGCCTTCGCCTCGTCGAACCGGCCGGTCTGCGTCAGGCCCCGCAGGCGTCCGGCCGCCGCCACCGCCGCTTCCTGTCCCGGCCCGGCCAGGATGCCCGCCGCGGCCTGCATGGGGCCGACGAACAGCGCCTCCAGATCGTGCGGGCGGCCGTGGGCGCGATCGACGTGGGCGTCGATGAGGGCGTCAAGCGGTTCGCGTCGCACGCCGCGCCGCGACACGGCCCCCGCCAGCGCTTCGAGCACGGGGTGCCCCTTGCGCGGCGTGCCGGCGAAGACCCGGTCCATCTGGTCGCGCCACCACACGTACCGCATCTCGGCCAGCAGGGGCTGGCTGACCCGGGTGGGGATGGCCATCAGCTCCGCCTCGAACGCGTGCAGGGCGATAAGATCGGCCCGGGCCTGCGGATCACCGACGAACCGGCTGGCCAGCCAGCGGTCCGGATCGGCGGCGCGGACCTGGGCGTCGAGGTCACTCACCCAAACAGCGTCTGATACATCGCCATCGAGGTCAGCATCGGGAAGCTGAGCAGCAGATTGGTGCGGCTGGCCAGCATGGCGACGCGCGCGGCCCGGGCCTTCTTCTCGTCGTCGACCACGACGATGCCCAGCGCCCGCTTCTGGTTCGGCCAGATGATGCCCCAGACGTTCAGGAACATCACGACGGCCAGCCACACGCCGACGCCCATCAGCATGAAGCCTTGGTCTCCCTGCACCAGACCGCCGGCCAGGCCGAAGCTCAGCACTTCCAGCGCATAGGCGTGGCCGCGCAGGAACATCACCGCCAGACCGGCCAGCACGGTGGCGAAGGCGGCCCAGCGGAACCAGAACAGCGCCTCGGGCGCGATATGCTTGCCGACGGCCGGCTTCAGCTCGGCGGGGATCGACGGCATCACCCGGATCTGCACGAAGTTGAAGTACCACAGCAGGCCGATCCACAGGATGCCCGCCACCACGTGCACCCAGCGCAGCGTCGCCTGCCAGAAGCCGGCGTCGAAGCCGCCCGGCGCCACCCGCCCGAAGGCGAAGATCATCAGGCCCGCCAGCACCAGGCTGAGCACGACCGTGTTGCGGAAGTTGGAAAGCAGATTGCCCATGACGGCCCCTCCCCGGGGAATCGGAATGGGCCACCGTAGCGCTCCCTCCCCTTGCTGGGGAGGGAGTCTTCACGTCACGGCCGGCTGGCCATGCCCATCTTCACCGGAGTGGGGTCTTCCTCCCCGCCGCGCTTCACGCCCCACAGCAGGATCACCGGCGCGCCGACGTAGACCGACGAATAGGTGCCGCAGATGATGCCGAACATCAGGGCGATCGAGAAGCCGAACAGGGCCTCGCCGCCGAAGATCGCCAGCACGGCCAGAACCATGATCGCGGTGACGCCGGTCACCAGGGTCCGGCTCAGCGTCTCGTTGATCGACAGGTCGATGACCTCGCGCAGCGGCATGGTCTTGTACTTGCGCAGGTTCTCGCGAAGGCGGTCGAACACGACGACGGTGTCGTTCATCGAATAGCCGATCACGGTCAGCACGGCCGCGACCATGTTCAGACTGAATTCCAGCCGGAACAGCGCGATGACGCCGAACACCAGAATGACGTCGTGCAGCAGGCCCACCACGGCTCCCAGCCCGAACTGCGGCTCGAAGCGGAACCAGATGTAGGCGAACATCAGGAGGATGGCGCTGCCCAGCGCCAGCAGGCCCGACGTGAACAGCTCGTTCGAGACCTTGGAGCCCACGACGGACACGCCGGAATAGGTCACGTCACCGACGGCCTGGCTGATGGCGCCTTCGACCTGCTGGACGACCTCGGTCTGATCGCGGGTCTCCGGCACCTGGAAGCGCAGGATGGCCGTTGAGTCGTCGACGACCCCTGTGTCGCGCCGGGCGATGCCCTGCACCTGAACGTCGCCAAGACCCAGCTCACCGACGGCGGAGCGAATCTCGTCCAGCTCCAGCACCTGACCGGCGGGTTTTGCGACCTCCAGCGACGCCCCGCCGCGGAAGTCGATGCCCATGTTCAGGCCGGGATAGAAGCACGCGACGATCGAGGCGGCGCACAGCACCACCGACAGCGCGGCGAACAGGCGGGCATACTTGACGAACTTCAGGTTCGTTTTCGCCGGAACCAGTTTGATCAGGGGCCATCCACGCATCGCCATCACTCCGCGATCGGCAGTTTCTTGGGCTTGGCGAGCTTCAGCCACCAGGCCAGTCCCACCTGTGCGACCAGAACGGCCGACAGCATGGAGGTGAAGACGCCGATCGTCAGCGTCCAGGCGAAGCCGCGCACGGGGCCGGCGCCGAAGATGAACATGATCAGCGCCGCGACCAGGGTCGTCAGGTTGGCGTCGATGATCGTGCCCATGGCCTTGTTGAAGCCGGCGTCCAGGCTGGCGATGACGCTTCGGCCCTGCCGCGCCTCGTCGCGCATGCGCTCATAGATCAGCACGTTGGCGTCGACCGCCACGGCGAACGTCAGGATCAGACCGGCGATGCCCGGCAGGGTCAGCGCGGCGCCGGTCATCGACATGGCGGCGATGATCAGCAGGCCGTTCAGCAACAGACCCAGCACCGAGATGCCCCCGAACAGAACACCATACGCCAGGAACATGAACAGCACGATGATGACGAAGCCCACCGCCGTGGAGATCATGCCCTTCCTCACCGCGTCCTTGCCCAGTTCCGCGGTCACCGTTCGGCGTTCGACCACGTCCAGCGGCGCCGGCAGGGCGCCCCCGTTCAGCAGGGTGACCAGCTCGGCCGCCGACTGGATCGAGAAGCTGCCCGTGATCTGGCCGTTGCCGTCGGGAATGGCGCCCTGGATCGTCGGCGCCGAGATGATCTTCCCGTCGAGGATGATGGCGAAGGGCTTGCCGATGTTGGCCGCCGTGGCGTCGCCGAAGCGCCGCGCGCCCTGGCTGTCGAAGCGGAAGTCGATGGCGGGACGGCCGCTCTGGTCGGCGCCCACGTTGGCGCGCGTCAGGTTTTCGCCCGACACCAGCACGCGCCGCTTCACCAGATAGGGGGTCTGCTGATCGTCGTACAGCAGCTGGGCGTCCGGCGGCACGATCCCCGCAAGCGCCTGCTCGACGCTGTTTTCGGCGTCCACCATCTGGAAGGTCAGCTGCGCCGTCTGGCCGATGACCCGTTCCAGCGCGGCGGGGTCGCTCTCGCCGGGCGCCTGGACGACGATGCGGTTCGCGCCCTGACGGGTGATCGACGGCTCGCGCGTGCCCAGGGCGTCGACCCGGCGGCGGACCACCTCGATCGACTGGGTGACGGCGTCCGGGCCCATGTTGCGCAGCGCCTGCTCGGTGTAGGCGACGCGAACGCGGTTGTCCGACAGGCGCTGGATGGTTCGCTCCGACGTCGCGTTCAGCCCACCCGATTGCGTCAACGGGCGCAGCGCCGTGAAGGCCGCGTCCTGCCCGGCGCGGTCGGCCATGGCCACCGTCACGCCCGCCTCATCCGGCGTCACCGTGACCGGCGTCAGACGGTCGGTCGCCAGCGTGGACGTCACGTCCTCGCGCAGGTTCGCCAGCCGGTTGGCCTGCATCTCGGTGACGTCGACCTCGAGCAGCAGATAGCTGCCGCCCTGCAGGTCGAGGCCCAGATTCACGCCGCTCTTCGGCAGGAAGCCCGGCAGCGCCTCGCGCTGCGCGGTCGTCAGCAGGTTCGGGAAGGCGAACAGCACGCCGAACGCCACGGACAGGGCCAGAAGGATGACCTTCCAGCGGGACAGATGGATCATGGCTTCAGGGCCCCGGTCGGAACGTCAGGCGCTCAGGACTTGGCGTCGTTGGCGGCGATGGCGGTGCGGTTGCGGACGTCGGCGATCATCGCCTTGACCACGCGCACGTTCACGCCCTGGGCGATCTCGACCATGACCTCGTCGTTCTCGACGCGCGTCACCTTGCCGATCATGCCCGAGGACATCACCACCGTGTCGCCGCGCTTCACCGCGCCGATCATGGTCTGATGCTCTTTCTGCCGCTTCTGCTGCGGACGGATCAGCAGGAAGTAGAACAGCACGAAGATGGCCACGAAGGGCAGGAACTGCATGGCCAGTCCCAGCATTCCGGGGTCGGCGGCCACCGCCATCAGGATCAGGTCGGTCGAGGCGGCGTCGGTCATGCGCACTCCAGGCGTGCGGGCGTTCAGGCCCGTCGAAATCAAGAGGCGCGGAACCTAGGGCCGGCGCCGCGCGGATGCAACGCGGCGAAATGAATGATCCGGCTACCGTGGCAGAACGGTCAGCGGATCGACCGGCCGGGGCTCGTCGCCGAACATGCGCCAGACCTGGAAATGCATGCTCGGGCCGTTGCCCGGCGTCCGTCCGGCCGTGCCGATGACCTCACCGGCGCGCACGTCCTGGCCCTCGGTCACCCGCTCCGAACCCAGATGGGCGTAGACCGTGCGCCAGCCGTCCGGGTGCACGATCAGGACCGTCAGCCCCTGATCCGCCACCACGTTGCCGACGTAGTAGATGCGTCCGGCGGCCGAGGCCCGCACCTCCGCCCCTTCGACGGTGCCGATGTCGACGCCGCTGTTTCGCTGGCTGACGCCCGTGGCGCCGAACCGGCTCAGGATTTCCCCGCGCACCGGCCAGTTCAGCTGGCCCGGCGCCGCCGGCATGGACCGGGGCGTGGCGGCGTTCCCGGAAGGCGGCGGCGGCGGCGGCGGAGGCGGCGCGGCGCCGGCCGGCACCCTGACTCCCCGCGGCGACGGACCGCTGGCGCGGTCCTCAGGTCCCAGATCGACCGCGCTGTCCGGCAGGGTCAGACGCATGCCGGGCCGGATGGCCGCCCGCGGGCCGAGGTCGTTCAGATCGACCAGGGTCTGGATCGGCGCCTGGAAGCGGCGGCCGATGCCGTAGAGCGTGTCGCCGGGCTGAACCTCGTAGCTGGCCCCGGCCACCACGGAGACTGCGGCGGGCGGCGGCTCGGAGGCGGGCGGAGGGGGCGTGGTGAATGCGGGCTCCGCGGCCGTCGCCGGCGGCGGCGGGTCGGGGTAGGCGGGCTCCGGCTGCGCCGGAGGCGAATCGTACGGATCGGCCGGGACCGCGCCGACCGGGGCCAGCCCGCCGCCCTGAATGTCCTCGCGAGGCACGGCCGCGTTCGGCGGCGGCTCGTAGGCCTGCGGCTGATACGCGGGCTCCACGTAACCCGTCTGCGCGGGCTGGACCGCCAGCGGCATCGGCCGGGTCGAATAGCGGGGCTCGGTCGGATAGGTCGAACAGGCGGCGGCGCCCACCGCCAGCATCGCCAGCGCGCCCAGCGCGGCGGCACGTCGCATCCCGTGTCCTGCGGTCATGGATCTCCCCTTGGCCTGCGGTTCCGGTCGCCCCTGAATGCCCGGAAGCCGACGCCCAGCCAAGCCGTCAATCGGCGCCATTTTGGGGCGCCGGGATGAACGCGGCGACCCTCAGCTCTCCTTCGCGGCGCCCTCGACCAGGGGCACGAAGCGTACCTCGGTCAGGCTCTCGCGGCTGAAGCTGCCGTCGGGCTGGCCGACGTAGCGGTTCAGCATCTGCACCGAGGTGCGCCCGACCGGGCAGACCAGGATCCCGCCCGGCTTCAGCTGCTTCAGCAGTTCCGTCGGCTCGTGCGGCGCGGCGGCGGTCACCATGATCCGGTCGAAGGGCGCCTGTTCCGGCCAGCCCAGCCCGCCGTCGCCGTGACGGGTGATGACGTTGTCGATCTCCAGGGTCCGCAGCTTCTGCTCCGCCTCGGTCAGCAGGCTGCGATACCGCTCCACCGAATAGACGTAGCGCGCCAGCCGGCTCAGGACGGCGCACTGGTAACCGCTGCCCGTGCCGATCTCCAGCACCCGGTGCCGCGGCTGAACCTCCAGCGCCTGCGTCATCAGGCCGACGATGTAGGGCTGGCTGATCGTCTGGGCGCAGTCGATCGGCAGGGCCTGATCCTCCCATGCCTGATCCAGAAACCGCTCGTGCACGAACACCGACCGGTCGATCGACTCCATCGCGGCCAGCACGCGGGGATCGGTCACCCCCTGCTGCCGCAGCGACAGGATCAGCCGACCCGCCCGGTCGTCGCGCAGGTTCATCCCTCGATCCGCTTCGGCGGCGCCCCGCCCAGCATGCCCTTCAGGTCGTGCACGCTGGCATGGTGGGTCAGGTCGATGTGCAGCGGCGTGACGCTGATGCGGCCGTCGTCCATCGCCCTCAGGTCGGTTCCGGGCGCGTGGTCCTGTTTCGTCCCGCGGAAGCTCATCCACCAGTAGTCGCGCCCGCGCAGGTCGGTGCGCTTCACCGCCGCCATCTCGCCGGCGACGCGGAAGCCCTGCGTCGTCACCTCGACCTCGGTCACCTGCTCCGGCGCACGCGCGGGGAAGTTCAGGTTCATCACCACGCCGGGCGCCCACTTCGATTCCAGCAGGCGGGAGATGATGCCGGGCGCGTACGCTTCCGTCGTCTCCCAGTGCGCCGTCACCTCGTCGTGGAAACGTTCGAGGCTCTGGCTCAAGGCGATCGAGCGAATGCCGAACGCCATGCCCTGCAGCGCGCCCGCCACCGTGCCGGAGTAGCTGCAGTCCTCGCCCACATTGTGCCCTCGGTTGACGCCCGACAGCACCAGATCGGGCGGCGCGTCCATCAGTTCGTTGACCGCCAGCACGACGCAGTCCGTCGGCGTGCCGGTGACCGCGAACCGCCTTTCGCCGAAGCCGTGCACCCGCAGCGGCTCGGTCAGGGTGATCCCCCGCCCCTTGCCCGACTGCTCGGCCAGCGGGGCCACGGTCCAGACGTCGTCCGAGAACCGCCGCGCGATGCGCTCCAGACACGCCAGCCCCTCGGCGTCGATCCCGTCGTCGTTGGTCAGAAGGATTCGCACGCCGCGGAGATAGCTCAGTTCGGGCGGATCGACGACGCCAGGATCACCACGTCCTTGCGGCAGCCGTTCGTGATGTTCGATCCCTCGTGGTCCAGCCGGTCGCCCGGCAGGTCGTCGCTCCACGGCGCGGTGCGGCCCTGGACCAGCACCTTCATCCCGCCCAGATCGGCCGAGGCCTGACGCTGAAGGTCGCGCGGCAGGGCCCCGGACACGCAGTCCTGGCTGAAGGCGCGGCGAGACGCGTTCTGCTCCGGATACAGCCGGAACTCCTCGCCGGAGAACCTCACCCAGCCCACCCACGATTGCGCCCCGGCGTCGAATTCCGCGGGCGGCGGCACAGTGGCGGTAGAGGCGCAGGCGCCCAGCGTCAGGGCCGACAGAACGGCGAAGGCGGCGGTCTTCATGTGGATCAGGCTCCGATGTGGGTCAGGCCGCCCATGTAGGGCTGCAGCACGGACGGAACGGCGATGCGCCCGTCCTGATCCTGATAGTTCTCCATGATCGCGACGAGCGTGCGACCGACCGCCAGACCGCTGCCGTTCAGCGTGTGCACGAACTCGGTCTTCTTCTCACCCGCGCGCTTGAACCGCGCGTCCATCCGCCGGGCCTGGAAGTCTCCGCAGTTCGAGCAGCTCGAGATCTCACGGAACGTGCCCTGCGACGGCAGCCAGACCTCCAGATCGAAGGTCTTCCGCGCCGAGAACCCCATGTCGCCGGCGCACAGCAGCATCCGTCGGAACGGCAGCTCCAGCGCCTTCAGCACCGCCTCGGCGCAGCCCGTCATCCGCTCGTGCTCGGCCTCGGAATCCTCCGGCCGCGTGATCGACACCAGCTCGACCTTCGAGAACTGGTGCTGCCGGATCAGGCCCCTCGTGTCCCGCCCGGCGGACCCCGCCTCGGCCCGGAAGCAGGGCGTCAGCGCGGTGAGACGCATCGGCTCGGCGAGCTCATCCTCCGACAGGATCGTCTCGCGCACGAGGTTGGTCAGGGAGACCTCGGCGGTGGGGATGAGCAGGTGTTCCCCGACGCGGAACAGATCCTCTTCGAACTTCGGCAGCTGCCCCGTGCCGAACATCGCTTCGTCGCGCACCAGCAGCGGCGGATTCACTTCCTGATAGCCGTGCTTGTCCGTCTGCAGGTCCAGCATGAACTGGCCGATGGCGCGTTCCAGCCGCGCCAGCCCGCCCTTCAGCACGGCGAACCGCGCGCCCGACATCTTCGCCGCCGCCTCGAAGTCCAGCAGGCCCAGCGCCTCGCCCAGATCGGCGTGATCCCTGGCCGGGCCCGTCGTGCGCGGCGTGCCCCAGGTCGAGACCTCGACGTTGCCGCCCTCGTCCTCGCCGTCCGGCACGTCGCCGGCGGCGAGGTTCTTTTGACCCGCCAGCAGGTCGCGCAACTTGGCGCCGACGGTCCGTTCGGTTTCCTCCGACTCCGCGATCTTCGCCTTCAGCCCTTCGACCTCGGCCTTCAGCCGGTCGGCCTCGGCCATGTCCTTGCGGCCCATGGCGGCGCCGATGGCCTTGGACGCGGCATTGCGCGCGGCCAGCGCCTCCTGCCCCGCCGTCTGCGCGGCGCGCAGCGACTGGTCCAGGCCCAGAATCTGCTCGACCAGCGCGCCCGCGTCCTCGACCCCGCGCCGCGCCCACCCGGCCACGTAATCGTCCGGCCGGTCCCGAATGGCTTTCACGTCATGCATGGAGCGGGGCTTAGCGCCCCGCCCCGTCCGGCTCAACCGCCGTCAGCGGTTCACCGCCGCCATGCCCGCCTCGGGATAGCGCGTGCCCGACGCCGCGCCCTTGGGGAACACCGACTCGATCCGCGCCAGATCCTCGGCCGTCAGCTGCAGGTCGACCGCCGCCGCGTTCTCCTCCAGCGTCGAAATCCGCCGCGTGCCCGGGATGGGGACCAGGTTCGACCCCTGCGCCAGCACCCAGGCCAGGGCCAGCTGCGCCGCCGTCACGCCCTTGTCGGCCGCGATGCCCTTCACGGCTTCCACCAGATCGAGATTCTTCTGGAAATTGTCGCCGGTGAAGCGCGGATTGTTGCGACGGAAGTCGCCCTCCTCCAGATCCTCGATCTTCGTGATCTGGCCGGTCAGGAAGCCGCGGCCCAGCGGGCTGTAGGGCACGAAACCGACGCCCAGCGCCTCGCACGTGGCCAGCAGCTCGTCCTCCGGCTCGCGGCTCCACAGCGAATATTCGGTCTGCAGCGCGGTGATCGGATGCGTCGCATGCGCCCGCTTCAGCGTGTCCGGCGCGGCCTCCGACAGGCCCAGGAACCGCACCTTGCCCTCGGTCACGAGCTCGCCCATCGCGCCCACCGTCTCCTCGATCGGGACGGCCGGATCGACGCGGTGCAGGTAGTAGAGGTCGACGTGGTCCATCCCCAGCCGGCTCAGGCTGCCGTCGATGGCGCGCCGCACGTTCTCCGGCCGCCCGTCGTTGACCCGATCCTGCCCGTAGTAGACGCCGAACTTGGTGGCCACGAAGGCCCTTTCGCGGCGATCCTTCAGCGCCTCGCCGACCTGCCGCTCGTTGACGTGGGGGCCGTACATCTCGGCGGTGTCGAAGAAGGTGATGCCCAGCTCCAGGGCCTTATGGATCACCGCCGTGGCGGCCGCCTGATCCGAGGGTGTGCCGTAGAAGCTGGCCATGCCCATGCAGCCCAGGCCGATGGCCGAAACCTCGGGCCCGCGCGGGCCCAGCGTGCGCGTCTTCATGCGCCGTCTCCTGAAATGTGAGGAAGCCGGCGCCTCGCCGGACGCCTCTTCAGATGGGCGCCGTTCGGCCTTATTTCAAGGCGCGGACAGAGCCCGCACCGTCGGCGTCCGGTCCAGCGCATCGCCCGCGACCGGGTCGCTCCGCAGCACCAGATGCGCGAACAGCGTCCGCGCGCCCGCCAGATCCTCGGCGCCCACCGGTCGGGGGTGCGCGCTCCCCTCGCCCGTCAGCGGGATCAGGGTCAGGGTCACCCCCTGGATCACATTGCCGCCGATGACCGCCACCCGGTCGTCGAACACGCGCACGACGACGTCGCAGTGCATGGCGGCATAGTCGCCGACGTCCGGACGCCGGTCCTCGACCGTCGCATAGCGCCAGCGCCCGCGGCTGTTGCACAGCAGATCGCCGGGCAGCAGCGGCCGCTCGCCCGGATCGTGCGCCTCATAGGCGGCCCCAGGCTCCTCACCGTCCGCCGCGCGGATGGCCTGATCTACATAGACCCGATGAGAGACGTCGCGTCGGAACAGGCCGGGCGTGTCCAGCCCGGACTCGCACATCGCCCAGCTGACGAAGGCCGCCGACCACGGCTCGACCCAGTTCAGCTCGCCGTCCCCGTCGCGCCACTGACGGTTCTGGCGCGCCAGCACGTCGGGGCCGTCCGGCGTCGCCGACCAGTATCCGGCCACCACCGCATACGTCGCCGGATCGCTTTCCCACCGGCCGATCCGGCTCAGGGGGCGCGCCTGCCGCGGCGCCGCCAGCCGCGGGTTGGCCGCGGCCGCGACCACGCCCTCCGGCAGGACGCGCGTCTGCACCTGCGTCGCGTCGACGGTCTGGAAGCCGAACACGCCCCATTCGCCGGCGGCCACGTCGACGATGCGCTGGCGCACGCCGGGCAGACCGCCGGGCCGGCACCGCGCCTCGGCGATCCGCATCGCCCCCGGCCGCCCCTCGACCCGGCTCTCCGGCGGGATGACGTCCAGCACCTCGCGCGGCAGTCGCGTCACCTGCGCCTGCGCCGGCGTCGCCGCCAGCGCGAGCGCCAGGATCAGAGGGGCGCGCACTGCCGCTCCAGCCAGCCTCGCACCTCGCCGTCCAGCAGCGGTCCGACCTTGGCCAGCGTCTCGGCATGATAGGCGTCGACGTAGGCGCGCTCGTCGGCCGTCAGCAGGTCGACGTCGATCAGTTTCCGGTCCAGCGGCGCGAAGGTCAGCTGCTCAAATCCGTGCATCGGCCGCTCTCCGCCCGGGATCGGCGTCGGCTCGGTCACGACCTGCAGCGTCTCGATCCGGATGCCCCAATGCCCCTCGCGGTAATAGCCGGGCTCGTTCGACAGGATCATGCCGGTCAGCAACGGCTGCGTGTTCACCAGCTTGGCGATCCGCTGCGGTCCTTCATGCACGCCCAGATAGCTGCCCACGCCGTGGCCGGTGCCGTGGTCGTAGTCGAAGCCCTGCATCCACATCGGCAGACGCGCCAGCGCGTCCAGCTGATGCCCCGTCGTCCCCGCCGGGAACCGCACCGTCGCCATCGCGACATGCCCCTTCAGCACGAGCGTGAACATGCGCCGCTGGTCCGCCGACGGCTCCCCGACCGCCACGGTGCGGGTCACGTCCGTGGTGCCGTCCAGATACTGCCCGCCTCCGTCGACCAGCAGCAGGCTGCCCTTCTCCATCCGGCGCAGGGTGCGGGTGACGGGCTTGTAGTGCGGCAGAGCGCCGTTCGGCCCGGCCCCGGCGATGGTGTCGAAGGACAGGTCCTTCAGCGCGCCGGTCTCCTCGCGGAACCGCTCCAGCGCCTGCGCCACCTCGCGCTCGTCCGGCAGGGTCTCCTGCGCCACAGTGTCCACCCAGTGAAGGAACCGGCTCAACGCCGCGCCGTCGCGAACGTGCGCCTGACGGCTGCCCTCGATCTCGACCGGGTTCTTCGCCGCGCGCGGCAGGGTGCAGGGATCCATGCCGCGAACGATTTCCGCGCCCGCGGCCTCCAGCCGGTCGAACCACCAGGCGCTGGACTGCGACGGATCGATCAGCACGCGCCGGCCCGCCAGTTCCGCCAGCGCCGCCTCGATCGTCGCCGGGTTCTCCGGCGTGACGTCCTCGCCCAGCCAGCCGGGCAGTTCATTGGTCACCTTGCGCGGATCGAGGAACAGCTTGGCCGTCCCGTTGGCGTGAACGATCGCCTGACCCAGCGGCAAAGGCGTGCGGATCACGTCTCCGCCACGGATGTTGAACAGCCAGGCGATGGACGCCGGCGCCGTCAGCACGGCGCAGTCGGCGCCCTTCGCCTCGATGGCGGCGCCGATGCGCCTGCGCTTCGCGGCCGAGCCTTCGCCCGAATACTGGTCGGGATGCGGCACGACCGGCGCGGTCGGCTGGGCCGGGCGGGCGTCGCCCCAGGCCAGATCCAGCGGATTGACCTCGACGGGCGCAAGCTCGGCGCCGGCCTTGGCCGCGGCGCGCTTCAGCGTGGCCAGCGCGTCCGGACTGTGCAGGCGGGGGTCGTAGCCGATCACCGCGCCCTTCGGCGCCTTTTCCAGATAGGCCGGAACGCCGCCGTCCACGAGGTCCAGGATTTCGAACTGCGCCGGGTCGACCTGCGCGCGCACCTGCACGGTGTAGCGCCCGTCGGCGAACACGGCGGCCCGGTCCCTCAGCACCACGCCCGCGCCGGCCGAGCCGGTGAAACCGGTCAGCCAGGCCAGACGGTCGTTGGCCTCGGGCAGGTATTCGTTCTGGTGCTCGTCCTCGTGCGGGACCAGCAGACCGTCCAGCCCCTGCTCGGCCATGCGGGCCCGGACCAGCGGAAGGTGCCTCGCCCCGAAGGACGGATCGGTGGTTTCGTCGAAGGACTGGCGCATGGGGCGGAACCTAGCGGCGCTCCGCCCCATCGCAAGCCCGCGATCAGCCCTGCGGCGTCGTCGGCGTGACCACCGCCGTGCCGCCGGTCGCCGGCGCGGGGCGTTCCACGATCACCGGCACCTCGCGCTCGATGACGACCGGCTCGGCCGCGCGCGCCGCGGCGGCGCGGGCCTCGGCGTCGGCCCGGGCGGCATTGGCGCGGGCCACCTCGACGCTGGCCTGGGCGCCGGCGATCTGGCCGGCCACGGCCGCCTGCTGCGCTTGCGCCTCCGCCTCCGCGGCGGCCACCTCGGCGGCCAGGATCTGGTCGTCGGTCTGCGGCTCCCGGCGGCTGAACAGGATGAACATCACGGCGATGATCACCAGGCCGCCCAGAATGCCGGCGATCCACCAGCCCGTGTTGGACTCGCGCACCACGACGGTCTCGGTCGTCTCGGTGTAGACCGGCGCCGGATCGACGACGACGGTCGTGCGGTTGGGATCGTTGGGGTCAGTGTAGGTCACGCGGCATCCTCCAGGTTCGACCGCGAAACGGCCAAGCCTCCCGCGTCGTTCCTTAACCCTGCTTGCGCAGCGCCAGCGCGCTCCACGCATCGTGGTGGATCGTCCGCTCCACCACGAAGCCCAGCGGCCTGTAGGCGTCCAGCACCCGCTCCTCCTGCGTCCGCAGCAGGCCCGACAGGATGGCCACCCCGCCCGGCCTCAGCGCCCCGGCGATCTCCGGCGCCAGCTCCACCAGCGGCGCCGCCAGGATGTTGGCGAACACCAGGTCGTACGGCACGTGGCGGGCGATGCGCGGGTCGTTCAGCCCGTCGGCGAAGTAGAAGTCGCACGCGGCGCCGTTGATCTCCGCGTTCTCGTTGGCGATCCGCGCCGAGGGCTCGTCGATGTCTGTGCCCACCGCCACCGGCGACCCCGTCTTCGCCGCCGCGATGGCCAGCACGCCCGTGCCGCACCCCACGTCCAGAACCTTGTCGAAACGCTCGGTCTTCAGCAGGTCGTCGAACGCTTCCAGACAGCCCACCGTGGTCCCGTGATGCCCCGTGCCGAACGCCGCGCCGGCGTCGATCTTCAGCGTCACCCGCCCCTCGGGCACCTTGCCCTGATCGTGCGCGCCGTAGACGAAGAAGCGCCCGGCCTCCACCGGCGGAAGCCCCGACAGCGACATGGCCAGCCAGTCGGCGTCCGCCAGCTTCTCGACCGCGACCTCCAGTCCGCCCTGACCGCGCAGGACGGTCTCCATGCCCGCCGCCTCCTCGTCCGTCGTCGGAAAGGCGTCGATGCGCCAGACGCCCCGGTCCTCGTCCTCCTCGAGGATGGAGTAGGTCGCGCCCTCCAGCAGGGGGTCGGCGTCCATCCGTTCGGCGGCGGCTTCGGCGGCCTCGCGCGGGCCGCGCGCCACGATCTGAAGTGCGGATTCGGACATTTCTCAAACCTCGTTATCATGCCGAATCGAGCAGGCGCGGGACGTGGGGTCCGGCGTCGACCGAACACGCAACCGAGGGGTCGGGGAGTTCATGGCCAAAGCACCGTCTAAACCGTCCAGCGCCGCGTCGAAGACGACGGCCGCCGCTTCCAAGCCCAAACCGGCCGCGAAGTCGAGCGCCGCCGCGAAGAAGCCGGCCGCGCCCAAGGCCGCCGCCGCCAAGCCCGCGGCCGCCCCGAAGACGGCCCCCGCCGCCAAGGTCGCGCCGAAGCCGGCCGCCGCGAAAAAACCGGCCGCGCCGAAGGGCGTCACCGTGAAGCCCGCCGCCAAGGCCCCCGCCGCGAAGCCCGCGGTCAAGGCAGCCCCCAAGGCCGCCGCCAAGCCCAAGGTCGCCGTCAAGGCCGCGGAGACCAAGGCGCCCGCTTCCAAACCCGCCCCGAAGCCCGCCGCCAAACCGGCCGCGACCAAACCGGCGGCCGCCGCGCCGAAGCCGGTCGAGGCCCCGAAACCCGCCGCGGCTGCGCCCGCAGCCGCCCCGTCGCCCGCCAAAAAGGACGAAGCCAAGGGCTTCTTCGGCAAACTCAGCGACATGATCTTCGGCAAGCGCTGAACGTGCCTCACCGCTGATCCCGAAGCCCGGAGCGGACCCCGCTCCGGGCTTTTCATTCAGCCCCGCCGGCCCCTCGCCACCAGATAGACCTCCGACGAATCCTTCCGGCTGGCCTTGGGCTTGATCGGACGCACGTCGTCGAACTCGGCCCGCAGCCGGGCCAGCACGCCGCCCGCGTCGCCGCCCTGGAAGTTCTTGGTCACGAAGGCGCCGCCCGGCTTCAGCGTCCGGATGGCGAAGTCCGCCGCGATCTCGATCAGGGCGATGATCTTCAGGTGATCGGTCTGGCGGTGACCGACCGTGTTATGTGCCATGTCCGACAGCACCAGATCCGGCGGCCCGCCGAGCGCCGCGATCAGCTGAAGGTCGACGCCGGCATGGGTGAAGTCGGCCTGGATCAGCTCCGCCCCCGGAATGTCCTCGACCATCAGCAGGTCGACGCCCACCACGGCCTTCGCGCCCCGGTCCAGCGCCACCTGAACCCAGCCGCCCGGCGCGGCGCCCAAGTCAATGACGCGCGATCCCGGACGGATCAGCCCCAGCCGGTCGTCGATTTCCATCAGCTTGAAAGCCGCCCGGCTGCGCCACCCCTCGGCCCGCGCCCGCTCCGACCACGGGTCGGACAGCTGACGCTTGATCCACTGCTGGCTGGACATCGACTTGGTGTCGGCGGTCTTGATCTTGCCGCCCATGCCGCGCCCGGCCGCGGTCCCGCCCGTGGGCGGACGCACCATGCGGCGACGTTCCTGCGGCTTGTCGTCTTCGCTCATCCGCCCCCCATAGCCTCGCGGGCCGCCAGCGGCTATCACCCGCGCAATTCGAAAAGGAGCGCCCGATGGCCGACACCCTGACCCTCACCCTCGACGTCGGCGACGGCGAAGCCCGCGACGTGGTGATCAAGCTGCGCCCCGACCTGGCCCCCGGCCACGTGGCCCGCATCACCGAACTGGCCTCCGAAGGCTTCTACGACGGCGTCGTCTTCCACCGCGTGATCCCCGGCTTCATGGCCCAGGGCGGCGACCCCACCGGCACCGGCACGGGCGGCTCCAAGAAGCCGAACCTGAAGCAGGAATTCTCGGCCGAGCCGCACGTGCGCGGCGCCTGCTCCATGGCCCGCACCTCGGATCCCAACAGCGCCAACAGCCAGTTCTTCATCTGCTTCGACGACGCCACCTTCCTGGACCGCCAGTACACGGTGTGGGGCAACGTCACTTCGGGCATGGAGCACGTCGATGCCCTGCCCAAGGGCGAGCCGCCGCGCAATCCGGGCAAGATCGTCAAGGCGACCGTGAGCTGATCCGCCGATGCGTCGCGTCCTGACCCTGGTGCTGGCCGTCATGGTGTCCGGCATGGTCGCCGGCCTGGTCGGCGCCTTCGTCATGAACCTGGCCGCCCAGGGACAGGCCGCGGCGCCCGCCGGCGCGCAGAATTTCCTGACGTTCAGCGCCCTGCTGTCGCTGCTGGCCCTGCCGACGGCGGCTGTGATCGGCCTGCCCGCCCACACCGCCCTCAGCCGGGCGGGCCGCACACGTCGCGCGCCCTACGTGCTGGCCGGCGTCATGGCCGGACTGATCATCGGTGTGGTCTTCTCCGGCTTCCGCGCCGACGGCTGGGTCGCGCTTCTGGTCGGCATGTGCGCCGGCGCAGGCGGCGGTCTGGGCTTCTGGCTCATCGCCCGCCCCGACCGCCTCGCGAAGACCTGACGCCTAGCGGCTCAGCCCTTGGTCCAGAGCGCGGAAGCTCTGGATCGCCAGCGTCGTCGACGACTGGAACACCGCCGGCTGCACCCGCTCAACATCGTCGGTCGGCTTGTGGTAGTCGGGGTGGAACTCCACGCCCAGATACAGGAAGGGCACGTTCGCCCGGAAGAAGGCGCCGTGGTCCGACGCCTCCACCCAGTTGTTCGCGCCCGTGTCCTCCGGCGTGTCCTTGCCGAAGGCCAGCGAGATGCCGCCGACCGGCGCCATGCCCTCAAGCAGCGGCCGGAAGGTCGGGTTCTGGTAGGTGCCCGTGACCCACAGCCTGCCGTCGGTCTCGGCGCGCGCCGTCATGTCGAAGTTCAGGTTCAGCGCGATCGATTCCAGCGGCACCGGAGGCGCCTCGACGAAGTGCTTGGCCCCCAGCAGGCCTTTTTCCTCCGCGTCGAAAGCCACGAAGATGACGCTGTGCTCCGGCGCCTGCCGCTTGAGGTCGGCCGCGAGAGCCAGCAGGGTCGACACGCCGGACGCGTTGTCGTCGGCGCCGTTGTGGATCTGGCCGTCGGACACGCCGACGTGGTCGTAGTGGGCGGTCACCACGATGTAGCGGTCGCCGCGGCGGGTGCCCGGGATCACGCCCAGGATGTTCGTGCCGTTCACCACCTCGCCCCGGCGATTGGTCATCTGGAACGGCTGAAGCCGCCCCATGGCGGGCGCCGCCACGCCCATCTGTTCGAACCGCGAGACGATGTAGGCGCGGGCGCGCTCAGATCCGGGCGTCGACGGCGCGCGGCCCTCCATGTCGTCGGCCGCCAGGGTCGTCAGGTCGGTCCACAGCTGGGCGTCGATCGCGGGGGCGACCGGGGACGGCGGCGTCCCTTCGGAGGTGGTCATGCAGCCCGACAGGGCAAGGGCGGCGATCAGGGCGGCGGACGAGACGTGCAGGCGCATGCGGGCTCCTCGAAAAGATTCCGGCGACGCTAGACCGCGCGCGCGACGCCGTCAGCTTAAGTTCGCGTCATCCCGCGATGACCGTGGCGGGCCGCCGCGCGGCCTGCTAGCCATCGCCGCCATGAGCGAGATCGCCGTCGACGCCCTGACCCTGGACCAGGCCCGCGAGGAACTGGCCCGGTTGACGACCGAACTGGCGCACCACGATCGCCTGTATCATCAGCAGGATGCGCCTGAAATCTCCGACGCCGACTACGACGCCCTCAAGCGTCGGGCGCTGGGGATCGAGAACCGCTTCCCGGAACTGACGCAGGACGACAGCCCGTCGCAGGTCGTCGGGGCGGCCAGCTCCAGCCAGTTCGCCGAGGTGCGCCACGGCGTGCCCATGCTGTCGCTCGACAACGCCTTCGCGGTGCAGGACGTCCTCGATTTCGAGGCCCGCATCCGCCGCTTTCTGAAGCTGCCGTCGGACGAGCCCGTGGCCTTCGTCGCCGAACCCAAGATCGACGGCCTGTCCGCCAGCCTGCGCTATGAGGACGGCGTGCTCGTCGTCGGCGCCACCCGCGGCGACGGCAGGACGGGGGAAGACGTGACCGCCAACCTCCGCACCCTCCAGGACGTGCCGCAGAAGCTGAAGGGGTCCGGCTGGCCCGCCGTCATTGAGGTGCGCGGCGAGGTCTACGCCCCGAACGACGGCTTCGACGCCTTCAACCGCGCCGCCGAGGCCGACGGTCGCCGCACCTACGCCAATCCCCGCAACTTCGCCGCCGGCTCGCTGCGCCAGAAGGACCCGGCCGTCACCGCCTCGCGGCCGTTGAAGTTCTTCGCCTATGCATGGGGCGAGACGTCTGCGTCCTTCGCGACCACGCAAAAAGACGCGCTGACGTCCCTGCAAACATGGGGATTTCAGGTCAATCCACGGTCGACCAGAGTCGAAGGCGCGGAGCCCCTCCTCGCCCTTTACGATCAGCTGCAGTCGGATCGCGCCACGCTCGGCTACGACATCGACGGGATCGTCTACAAGGTCGACCGGCTGGACTGGCAACGGCGACTCGGCTTCGTGTCGCGCACGCCGCGCTGGGCCGTCGCCCACAAGTTTCCGGCCCAGCAGGCGCAGACGGTGCTCGAAGGCATCGACATCCAGGTCGGCCGCACCGGCTCGCTCACCCCCGTCGCCCGCCTGCATCCCGTCACCGTCGGCGGCGTCGTGGTCCGCAACGCCACCCTCCACAACGAGGACGAGATCGCCCGCAAGGACGTCCGCATCGGCGACACGGTGATCCTCCAGCGTGCGGGCGACGTCATCCCCCAGATCCTCGGCGTGGTGATCGACAAGCGCCCGGCCGACGCCGCCCGCTACGTCTTCCCCACCCACTGTCCGGTCTGCGGTTCGGAGGCCGAACGGCCCGAGGGCGAGGTCCGCCGCCGCTGCACCGGCGGGCTGATCTGCGACGCCCAGCTGGTCGAGCGCCTCAAGCACTTCGTCGGCCGTCGCGCCTTCGACGTTGAGGGCCTTGGCGAAAAGCAGCTGGTCGCCTTCCATGAGCGCGGCTGGCTGAAGGAGCCGGCCGACATCTTCCGCCTCGCGCGCGACTCCGAAAAGCTGGACGCCCTGCGCGCCGAGGACGGCTATGGCGAGACCAGCGTCGCCAACCTGGTCGCGGGCATCGAGGCGCGGCGCACGATCGCGCTCGACCGGCTGATCTTCGGCCTCGGCATCCGCGAGATCGGCGAGCAGACCTCCCTGCTGCTGGCCCGCCACTTCGGCACGTGGAACGCCTTCCACGCCGCCGCGCTGGAGGCGGCCTCGGGCATCCCCTCGCCCGCATGGACGCGCCTCTCTGAAGGCCACGGCGTCTCACCGCGAACCCTCGCCGTCATGGCGGCCGCCGATCTGGCCGCTCAGGACCCCTGGCTCGAAGCGCCCGCCGAGCAGAAGCTGGCCATGGCCTTCCCCGGCGTGGCCGCGCCCGCCCGCCGCGCCCTGATCGACCTCGCCCCCGACTGGCCGGCCATCGTGGAACTGGCCCGCGTGGCCAGGGAGGACGGCCCGTCGGCGACCTTGGGCGAGATCGCCGGCATCTCCGGCGTCGGGCCCGTGGCCGCCCGGGCGATCGCGCAGTTCTTCCACGAGCCCCACAACCGGGCCGTCGTCGACGCCCTGCTGGAACAGCTTGATCGCGTGGAAGACGCCGAACGCCCCAGGACCGACACCGCCGTGGCCGGAAAGACCGTCGTCTTCACCGGCGCACTGGAGCGCTTCACCCGCGACGAAGCCAAGGCCCAGGCCGAATCCCTGGGCGCCAAGGTCTCCGGCTCCGTGTCGAAGAAGACCGACTTCCTCGTCGCCGGTCCGGGCGCCGGATCGAAGCTGGCCGAGGCGCAGAAGCACGGGGTCGAGGTGCTGACCGAGGACCAGTGGCTGGCGCTGATCGGCTGATCCGCCTTCGCCGCTTGCTCCCTCGCGGCCGCGACGCCTATACGCGCAGTCGGGCGATCTGCGCCGCAACCCGTCGGGCCTCTTCGAATGATTTCCAGCTTCCGTGATTTCGCCAAGTCCAAGTGGGCGATGGCCCTGCTGGTCGTGCTGGCGCTCAGCCTGCTGATCACCGGCGGGACCCAGATGGACGTCTTCGCCTCGCTGGGGCCCAGGCACGTCATCTCCGCCGGCGACCGCAGCGTCGATCAGGCCCAGTTCCGCTCGGACTTCGATCGCGTGCGCGGCAACATCGAGGAGCAGCAGGGCCGTCCGGTCACGGCCCAGGAGCTGATCGACCAGAACGTCCACGTCCGCTACCTCGAAAGCCAGACCCAGCGTCTGGGCTTCCTCGCCTGGGCGTGGAAGGCCGGCATCCGCCCCGGTCAGGACGTCATCGCCAAGCAGATTCGCCAGATCCCCGCCTTCTTCAGCGAGGTGACGGGCAAGTTCGACGAGCAGCGCTATGCCCAGGCCCTGGCGCAGGCGAACCTGACCCCGGCCCAGCTGGAGCAGGAGTTCCGCGACGAATACATGCAGCGCCACTACGCCGCCGCCCTCTTCGCCGGCGCCCGCACGCCGCGCGTCTACGGCGCGCTGGTGGCGACGCAGGCGCTGGAGCAGCGCGACGGCCGCTGGTTCCGCGTCACCCAGGACATGGCCGGCCGCGCCGGCGCCCCCACCGACGCCCAGCTGACCGCCTTCCTGAACGAGAACGGCGACCAGCTGCGCCGTCCCGAGCAGCGCACCCTCTCCGTCGTGGTGTTCGGCAACGCTCCCGGCCAGCCGGTCGAGGTGACCGAGGCGCAGGTTCAGGAGCGGTTCGAGTTCCGCAAGGACGCCCTTTCCCTGCCCGAGCGCCGCAGCTTCGTCGTCATCACCGCCCCGAACCAGCAGCAGGCGCAGTCGGTGGCCCAGGCCCTGCGCGGCGGCCAGACGCCGGACGCCGCCGCCCAGGCCGCCGGCCTGCAGCCCACCCGCTACGACGAGACGCCGCGCTCGGCCGTGCCCGACCCCGCCGTCGCCGGCGCCGCCTTCGGCCTGCCCGCCGCCGGCGTCAGCGCCCCGGTCCAGGCCCGCGTCGGCTTCGCGGTCGTGGCGGTGACCGGCATCCTCCCGGCCGAGCCCGCGACGCTGGAGGGCGTGCGCGAGGCCATCGTGCAGGAGCTGCGCGGCGAGGCCGAGCGCAAGCTGGTGTTCGACCGCGTCCAGCGCTTCGAGACCCTTCGCGGCCAGGGCCGCACCCTGGAACAGGCCGCGGCCGAGGTCGGCGCCCGCATCCTGCCGGTGGCCGACGTCTCGCGCGAGGGCCGCACCGCCGCCGGCGGTCAGGTGAACTCTCCGCCGGCCGTGCTCGAAACGGCCTGGAGCCTGCAGCGCGGCGGCGTCAGCGACGTGGTGGACGCCGGCAACGGCCAGTACTTCGCCGTGCGCGTCGATGCCGTGAAGCCCGCCGCCCTGCCCCCGCTCGACGAGGTGCGCGCCGACCTGACCCGCGCCTGGGTCCAGCGCGAGAACAATCGCCTGCTGCGTGCCAAGGCCGACGAACTGGCGGGCCGCCTGCGCGCCGGCGAGGACATCGTGGCCGTCGCCCGCTCCGTCGGCGCCGAACTGGTCGTGCGCACCGGCGTGCAGCAGGACGAGGAGACCCAGACGGCGCTCGGCGCGGGCGTCCTGTCCGGCCTGTTCGGTCAGGGCAAGGGTCAGGCCTTCGCCGAGGTGAACTCCGAGACGGACTTCGTTGTCGGCGTCACCGACGCCATCCGCGCGCCGGCCGTCGCCCTGGTCGCGCCGATCGCCGAGCGGGTGCGCCCGCGGATCGGTCAGGACCTCGCCAACGGCCTCGGCGATCTCGCCATCGCGGCCGGCCAGTCGCGCATGAAGGCGGAGTTCGACGTCGGTCTGGCGCGCGAGGCCCTCGGCCTGCCGCGCGAAGCCCCGGCCACGACCGGTCCGCAATGACGGCAGCCGGCGCCGGGCCGGTCGTCCGGCGGCTGATCGACGATCTGGAGACGCCCGTCTCGGCCTTCCTCAAGGTCGCGCACGGGCGTCCGCACGCGTGCCTGCTGGAATCGGTCGAGGGCGGCGAGAGCAACGGCCGCTTCTCGATCCTGACGATCGATCCGGACGTGGTCTGGCGTTGCCGCGACGGCCGGGCCGAGATCGCCCGCGACGGCGGCGACTTCCGGGTCGACGACCGCCCGGCGCTCGCGTCCCTGCGCGCCCTGATCGCGGAGTCCGCGCTGGACCTGCCCGACGACCTGCCGCCCATGGCCGCCGGCCTGTTCGGCGTCTTCGGGTACGACATGGTCCGCCTGCTGGAGCCGCTGGGCCAGCCCAACCCCGATCCGCTCGACCTCCCGGACGCGGTCCTGACACGGCCCGGCCTGATCGCCGTGTTCGATTCGGTGAAGCACGAGATCGTCGTCGTCGCCCCCGCCCGCGACGGCGACCGCGCCGCCGCCGAGGCCCGCGTCGACGCCTTCGAGGCGGCCCTGCGCGCCCCGCTTCCCGCCCGCGCGGCGTCCGCGCCCACCGCGGTCGACTTCGCCTCTCCGGTCGACGAGGCCGCCTTCGCCGACATGGTCGCCCGCGCCAAGGACTGGATCGCCGCCGGCGACATTTTCCAGGTCGTCCTCAGCCACCGGTTCGACGCGCCGTGGTCGGCCGACCCCTTCGCCTTCTACCGGGCGCTTCGCCGCCAGAATCCCTCGCCCTACCTGTTCTTCCTCGACATGGGCGACTTCCAGCTGGCCGGTTCCAGCCCGGAGATCCTGGTCCGCCGCAAGGACGGCCGCGTCACCATTCGTCCCCTCGCCGGGACCCGCGCCCGTGGCGAGACGCCCGAGGACGACCGCGCGCTCGAGGCTGAACTGTTGGCCGATCCCAAGGAACGCGCCGAGCACCTGATGCTGCTGGACCTCGGCCGCAACGACGTGGGCCGCGTCGCCGCGCCCGGCAGCGTGCGCGTCACCGACAGCTTCACGATCGAGCGCTACAGCCAGGTCATGCACATCGTCTCGAACGTGGAGGGCGACGCCCACCCCGACCTGGACGCCGTCGACACGCTTCTGGCCGCCCTGCCCGCCGGCACGCTGTCGGGCGCGCCCAAGGTCCGCGCCATGGAGATCATCGACGCGCTGGAATCGACCAAACGCGGCGTCGGCTATGGCGGCGGCGTCGGCTACATCACCTCCGGCGGAGAGGCCGACGTCTGCATCGTCCTGCGCACCGCCCTGTTCGCCCGCGGCCGCATCCATGTGCAGGCGGGCGCCGGCGTCGTCGCGGACAGCGATCCGGCTGCGGAGTATGAGGAAACCCGCGCCAAGGCCCGCGCCCCCATGCGGGCGGCGCAGGAGGCGTGGCGCTTCGCCTAGGGGACGAAGGTCACGCCCGGCCCGAGGATGAAGGCCCCCGCCATCAGCACGGCGCCGATCGCCGCCAGCGCCGAGGCGCCCAGCGCCTTCAGCGGCGCGGTCCGGTCGGGCGCCGCCTCTCCCGTCAGCAGGGCCTTCGCCTGTCCGATGGCGGTGCGGGCGGTGTCGATGCGGGCGTCGCTCATGTCGCCACGATCCCGCAGTCATGGTTAACGAACCCTTGCGTCACCCTCTCCGCTTGGCCCGCCGCGCGGCCGGCCCTAAGGAACCGGCATGATCCTCGTCGTCGACAACTACGACAGCTTCACCTGGAACCTGGTCCACTACCTCGCGGAACTGGGCGCCCGGACGCGCGTCGTGCGCAACGACGAGATCACGCCGGAGGAGGCCTGGGCGTCCCGGCCCGACGCCGTCCTGCTCTCGCCGGGGCCCTGCTCGCCGAACGAGGCCGGCATCTGCCTGCCGATTCTGGCGACCGCGCCGGACGACATGCCCATCTTCGGCGTCTGCCTCGGCCATCAGGCCATGGGGCAGGCCTTCGGCGGCGAGGTCGTCCGCGCCAGGACCCTGATGCACGGCAAGACCAGCCCGATCCTGCACGACGGGAACAGCGTGTTCCGCGGCCTGCCCGCGCCCTTCACCGCCACCCGCTACCACTCGCTGGCCGTCCGCCGCGAAACTCTGCCGGACGCGCTTCAGGTCACGGCCTGGACCGCCGACGGCGAGATCATGGGCCTGGCACACCGCACCCGCCCGATTCACGGCGTGCAGTTCCATCCCGAGTCCATCGCCACGGAACACGGCCACGATCTGCTGGCCAACTTCCTCGACCTCGCGAACGTGAAGCGGATCGCGACGGTCTGATGGCCGACTCCTTCAAGCCTCTCCTCGCAAAGCTGGTCGACGGCCGCGTCCTGTCGTCGGACGAGGCGCGCGACTTCTTCGCCGCCTGCCTGCGCGGCGAGCCGACGCCGGCCCAGGTCGCCGCCGCCGTCACGGCGCTCCGCGTGCGCGGCGAGACGGTGGACGAGATCGCCGCCTTCGCCGGCGCCATGCGCGACGCCGCGCGGACGCTGGACCATCCCTACGACGCCATCGACACCTGCGGCACGGGCGGCGACGGCCAGCACACCTTCAACATCTCCACCGCCGCCGCCCTGGTGCTCGCCGGCGCGGGGCTGAAGGTCGCCAAGCACGGCAATCGCGCCCTGTCTTCGAAGTCGGGCTCGTCCGACGTGCTGGCGGCGCTCGGCGTCGATCTGGCGGCCTCGCCGGAGCAGCAGCGGCGCGCGCTGGATCACGCCGGCATCGCCTTCCTGTTCGCGCCCCACTACCACGGGGCGATGCGCCATGTGGGGCCGGTGCGGGCCGAGATCGGCTTCCGCACCGTGTTCAACCTGCTGGGCCCGCTCTCCAATCCGGCCGGCGCCCGGCGTCAGGTCATGGGCGTCTATGACCCCCGCCTGCTGGAGCCGCTGGCCGAGGTTCTGGGCCGTCTGGGCGCCCGCCGGGCGTGGACCGTCCATGGCCAGGGTCTGGACGAACTGACCACCACCGGCCCGACCGAGGTCGCGGAATGGAAGGACGGCGCCGTCCGCCGCTTCACCGTCGTGCCCGCCGACGCCGGCCTGCCGACCGCCTCCATCGACGACCTGCGCGGCGGCGACGCCGAGGAAAACGCGGCGGCCCTGCGCGCCCTGCTGGACTGCGCGCCCGGCCCCTATCGCGACGTCGTCCTGCTGAACGCCGCCGCCGCCCTGATCGTCGCCGACCGCGCCGCCGACCTGCGCGAAGGCGCCTCCCTCGCCGCCTCGGTCATCGACGACGGCCGCGCCTCGCAGGCTCTGGCCCGCCTCGTCGAGGCGACGAACACGCCGATCGCGGAGCCGGAAGAATGACCGACGTCCTCGCCCGCATCGCAGCCTACAAGCGCGAGGAGGTGGCCGCGCGAAAGGCCGCCGAATCGCAAGCGGCGGTCGAGGCGCGCGCGGCTCTTGCCTCGCCGCCTCGCGGCTTTCACGCCGCGCTGCAGGCCCGCTTCAACGACACCGGCCGCCCCGCCCTGATCGCCGAGATCAAGAAGGCCAGCCCCTCAAAGGGCCTGATCCGCCCCGACTTCGACCCGCCCGAACTGGCGAAGGCATATGAGCGCGGCGGCGCGACCTGCCTCTCCGTCCTGACCGACGGCCCCAGCTTCCAGGGCGACGACGCCTTCCTGGGGCAGGCCCGCGCCGCCACCGCCCTGCCCTGCCTGCGCAAGGACTTCCTGGTCGATCCGTGGCAGGTGGCCGAGAGCCGCGCGCTGGGCGCCGATTGCATCCTGATCATCCTGGCCATGGTCGACGACGCCCTGGCCGCCGACCTGCTGGCCGAGGCGGACCGCTTCGGCATGGACGCCCTGATCGAGACCCACGACGAGGCCGAGATGGCCCGCGCCTGCCGGCTGGTCGAAGACCGCGAGACGGCGCTGGTCGGCGTCAACGCCCGGTCCCTGCGCACCTTCGACGTCGACCTGGCCCGCGTCGAGGAACTGGCCCTGCTCAGCCCCGTCCACGCCCTGCTCGTCGCCGAAAGCGGCATCTTCACCCCCGACGACGTCGCCCGCGTGTCGGCGGCACATGCCCAGGCCGTGCTGGTGGGGGAAAGCCTGATGCGACAGGCGGACGTTGAGGCGGCCACGCGGGAGTTGATGGGCTGATGCGCGTCGTCGCCACGCGATCGGCGGTGGGCGGTTGGCTCTCACTGGTCGGGTTTTGTGCCCTCTTCCTCGCCCTCGCTTGGCATGGCGTGGCCATGACGACTCAGCACGGCTGGGCATGGCTCCTGTCGCAAAGCAGCCGAGGGTTTCCAAACTGGCTGATCTACTTGGTTCTTTTCGGTGGTTTGGCCTTCATCCTTCCAAGGCTGCTCAGAGCGACCAACACACTGATCGACCACGGCTCGGCTGTGATCTGGCTGCAGGACGACTGCCTCTACAGCAGCACTCATCGTCCCATACCGGTGGCCGAGATCGCTTCAATCAAGGGCGAAGCCAGTTTTGGTATGCGTGTGGTTCGCGTGACCTCCCACGCTGGCAGAAACTATGAACTCGGCGTTGGCGGGATGGAACCTGATGCTGACGACGCTGCACACGAGCTGCGGGGCCTTCTCGGACTGATCCCGCCGTTAAGTTGACATTAGGCAAGAACACTTACAGAACATCGCCATCGGTTCACGGCTTGTTCCTGAAAGATTCGACGCCATGCTCACCAAGAAGCAGCACGAGCTCCTGATGTTCATCCATGAACGGATCAAGGAGACGGGCGTCTCGCCGTCGTTCGACGAGATGAAGGAGGCGCTGGATCTGGCGTCCAAGTCGGGCATCCACCGCCTGATCACGGCGCTGGAGGAACGCGGCTTCATCCGCCGTCTGGCCCACCGCGCCCGTGCGCTGGAAGTGACCAAGCTGCCCGACGCCGCCGCGCCCGGGGGGCGGGGCTTCAAGCCGCAGGTGGTGCAGGGCGGCGGCCGCCCGATCGCGGCCGAGCCCGCCAACGACACCCGCGAGCTGTCCCTGATGGGCAAGATCGCCGCAGGCACCCCCATCGCCGCCATCGAGCACGAGACCGCCCGCTATCCGGTGCCCGAGGCCATGCTGGGCTCCGGCGAGCACTATCTGCTGGAGATCGAGGGCGACTCCATGATCGAGGCCGGCATCCTGAACGGCGATCTGGTGGTCATCAAATCCAGCGACACGGCCGTCTCCGGCGACATCGTCGTGGCCCTGGTCGAGGGCGAGGAGGCCACGCTGAAGCGCCTGCGCAAGAAGGGCGCCTCCATCGCGCTGGAACCCGCGAACCGCAACTACGAAACGCGCATCTTCGGCCCCGACCAGGTCGAGGTTCAGGGCAAGCTGGTCGGCCTCATCCGCCGCTATCACTGACGGCCGCTGAGGGGCTCACTCCCCCTCCCCGTACCGCGCCCACGGCCGGTCGCTGCGCAGGTCCGCGACCCACAGCGCGCGCCACCCGTCGCCTTCGCGCCACAGTTCCACCGCGCCCTTCTCGGCGAAGTCCCGTCCGTCCAGCACCAGCCGCGACGCGCACGCCGGCGGCAGGACGTCGACCTCCGTCCGCACCGCCACCACCTCCGCGGTCGCGCACGCGGCCGCCAGCCGCTCGGCCGTCGGCGCGCGCCGCCCCCACAGCAGCGCAGGTCCGACCGCTTCCGCAGTCGGCCGGCAATCCGTCCGCCCGCAGGTCCAGCCGTTTTCGTCCCGCGCCTCGACCGTCAGCCCGCGACGCCGGCTCCACACCTCGACGCCGAAGTCTTCCAGCCCGCCCCGGATCACCGTCGCGCGCGCGCCAGCGACCGTCGCCGCCTTCGCGCCGCCGTCGCCGATCCAGACGTCGGGCGCCGGCCCCCTCGGCCAGACCAGCACGGCGCACGCCAGCGGCAGGCCGATCCACCGCAGCGGCCCCCGCACCAGACAGCAGATCATCACCCCCATGAAGGCGACCGGCAGCGCCGCCGTCGGCGCGCTGGCATAGGTCCGCACCGCGCCCGGCAGCCCGGCGGTCCACCCGCCGACCCACAGCATGGCCTCGATGCCCGCCCCCGCCAGCCAGAGGAACGGCGCGCCGAGGCCGACGGGCTCCAGCAGGGCGCCCAGCGCCAGCGTCGGCATGATCAGGAAGTCGCTGATCGGCGCCACCGTCATGTTCGAGACCAGGCCGTACATGGCCGCGCGGTTGAAATGCTGCATGGCGAACGGCGCGGTCGCCGCGCCGGCCACCAGACTGGCCAGAGCCGCCGCCGCGATCCACTGCCCCGTCCGCTGGACGGCGAGGATGGGCAGCGGCGTCTGGATCTCTCGCGGCGCGCGCGGCCACGCCTCCACCAGCGCCACCAGCGCCGCGGTCGCGGCGAACGACATCTGGAAGCCCGGCGTGACGATGGCCTCCGGCTGGATCGCCAGCACGACCAGCGCCGCCACGGCCAGTCCGTGCATGGTGATGGCCGGCCGGTCCAGCAGGATGGCCAGAAAGGCGATCGACGCCGTCACCGCCGCCCGCACCGCCGGCGGCGGCGCGCCCGATATGACCAGATAGACCGCGACCGCCGCCAGCCCGACCCACGCGGCCGCCTTCTTGCCGTTCACGCGCAGCGCCAGCGGCGGGATCAGCGCGATCAGCAGGCGGGCGCCGAAGAAGGCGAAGCCGCCGACCACCGCCATGTGCAGGCCCGAGATCGAAAGGATGTGCGCCAGGCCGGAATCCCGCATGCGCTCGACCTCCTCCGGGTCCAGCCACGCCTCCACGCCCGTCGTCATCGCCGCCGCGATGCCGCCCGTGCGGGGCCCCAGCCGCTCCACGAGGCGCGCGGCCAGATCGACCCGCGCGGCGTTCACCGCCATCGTCAGCCGGAGCCGCCAGGGCGGCCGATCCAGCGACGCGGGACGGGGATCCGTCAGCACGAAGGCCACGCCCCCCATCCGCTGGAACCACGCCGAGCGCCCGAAGTCGTACGCGCCAGGTGAAGCCGGGGCCGGCGGCGGGTTCAGCAGGGCGAACAGGCTGACCGGCGTTCCCGGCGCGATCGGCGCCCTGCCCCTCAGCGTCGCCCGCACCCGCAGCGGCGTCGCTTCCGGCGCCAGTCCCTCGATCCGGACCGGCGCCACCATCACCCGCGCGCCGCCGCTCCCGCCCGGCGACTCGACGTCCGTGACCCAGCCGGTGATCCGCACCGGCTCCCCCATGGCCGGCGCGATCGGCGCGGCGGCCCGGTCGCTCCTCAGCTTGGCGTTCGTCAGGCCGACGGCGAAGAAGGCGAGCAGCATCAGCGGCCATGTCACGACCCTGCCGACCGGCAGCCGCCTGACGGCCAGCCACGCCGCGGTCGCCGCCAGCGCCGCCAGAACCAGCGGCCACGCGGCCGGCTCGCGGTTCAACAGGAAGTAGACCGCCGATCCCGCGCCGAACGCCACGGGCGCCCACAGGCCCCACCGCAGCGCCTGCGCCGCCGCCTGATCACGCAGGAAGGCCGCCGCACGCGCAGGCAGGCTGGGCTTGGCGGCGTCCGGCGCTATAAGGGCGGCCCTGATGGACCCCGCCCCCATGACCTCCGCCTCCCCGTCGACCCCCGTCGTCACCCGCTTCGCCCCCTCGCCCACCGGCTACCTGCACATAGGCGGTGGAAGAACGGCGCTTTTCAACTGGCTGTTTGCACGCCGCCACAACGGGAAGTTCCTCGTCCGCGTCGAGGACACCGACCGCGAGCGGTCGACCGACGCGGCGGTGAAGGCCATTTTCGACGGCCTCAACTGGCTGGGCCTCTTCCCGGACGAGGAGCCGGTGTTCCAGTTCAGCCGCGCCGAACGGCACCGGGAGGTGGTCGATCAGCTGCTCGCCTCGGGCCACGCCTACCGCGACTTCCTCTCCGCGGAGGAGACGGGCGCCCTGCGCGACCAAGCCAAGGCCGAAGGCCGGGCCTTCGAAAGCCCCTGGCGCGATCGCGAGCCGTCCGTCGACGACCTGATGAAGCCCCACACCGTCCGCTTCCGTCGTCCGCGGGGCGCGCCCGTCGTCGTCGCCGACGCGGTGCAGGGCGAGGTGCGGTGGGACACGGCCGCCCTCGACGACCTCGTCATCCTGCGCTCGGACGGCGCGCCGACCTACAATCTCGCCGTGGTGGTCGACGACCACGACATGGGCGTGACCCACGTCATCCGCGGCGACGACCATCTGAACAACGCCGCCCGCCAGTCGCTGATCTACGACGCGCTCGGCTGGCCCCGCCCGACCTTCGCGCACATTCCGCTGATCCACGGCCCCGACGGCGCCAAGCTCAGCAAGCGCCACGGCGCCCAGGCCGTGCATGAGTACGCCGACATGGGCTACCTGCCGGAGGCCATGCGCAACTACCTCGCCCGCCTCGGCTGGGCCCACGGCGACGAGGAGCTGTTCTCGGACCAGCAGGCGATCGCCTGGTTCGCTCTGGAAGGCATCGGCAAGGCGCCCGCGCGCCTGGACTTCGACAAGCTGGCCCACGTCAACGCCCACTGGATCCGCCTCGCGGACGACGACCGGCTGGCCAAGTCCACGCTGGACGTCCACCTGTCCCGCGGACACCCGCTCGCCGAGGGCGACGAGGCCCGGCTCCTGCGCGCCATGCCCTTCGTCAAGGACCGCGCGAAGACCGTGCTGGACCTCGCCGACCAGACCGCCTTCGTCCTGCGCACTCGCCCTCTGGCGCTCGACGACAAGGCCGCGTCGCAGCTGACCGCCGAGGCGCTCGACCGCCTGTCCCGCCTGCGCGCCCGCATCGCCCTGTTCGAGAGCTGGGACGTCTTCGCGCTGGAGGCCGAGCTCAAGGCCTTCGCCGACTCCGAGGGCGTCGGCTTCGGCAAGATCGGTCCCGCCGCGCGCGCGGCTCTGGCGGGCGGCGCCGTCTCGCCCGACATCGCCCGGACCCTGGCGGCTTTGGGCCGGGAAGAGGCCCTCGGACGCTTGGATGATGCGCTGCAACAGACTAAATGACGTTCACCTTCCGCCTTCCGTCTCGCCGCCGCGGCTCCTCGCCGGCGTGAGACGCTCAAACCCGGGCCCTGCATGACCGACGCCTCCAAGACCGCCACCCTCACGCTCGGCGACAAGAGCGTCGACCTCCCGGTGCTCTCCGGCTCGACCGGCCCGGACGTGGTGGACATCCGCAAGATGTACGGCGCCACCGGCGCCTTCACCTTCGACCCCGGCTTCACCTCCACGGCGGCGTGCGAAAGCGCCCTGACCTACATCGACGGCGACGCCGGCGTGCTGCTGCACCGCGGCTACCCGATCGACCAGCTGGCCTCGAAGTCGAACTTCGTCGAGGTCTGCCACCTGCTGCTGCACGGCGAACTGCCCACCGCGTCGGAATACGAGTCGTTCGAGCGCAGCGTGACGATGCACACCATGCTGCACTCGCAGTTCGACCGCTTCTTCGAGGGCTTCCGCCGCGACGCCCACCCCATGGCGATCATGGTCGGGACCGTGGGCGCCCTGTCGGCCTTCTACCACGACAGCCTCGACATCCACGACCCGGTGCAACGCAACATCTCGGCCATCCGCCTGATCGCCAAGATGCCCACCATCGCGGCGCGCGCCTACAAGTATCACGTCGGCCAGCCCTTCGTGTCGCCGCGCAACGACCTCAGCTACGCCGAGAACTTCCTGCGCATGTGCTTCGCCGTTCCGGCCGAGGACTACGAGGTCAACCCGATCCTGGCGCGCGCCATGGACCGCATCTTCATCCTGCACGCCGACCACGAGCAGAACGCCTCCACCTCCACGGTCCGTCTCGCCGGCTCCTCGGGCGCCAATCCGTTCGCCTGCATCGCCGCGGGCATCGCCTGCCTCTGGGGCCCGTCGCACGGCGGGGCCAATGAGGAGGCGCTGAACATGCTCAAGGAGATCGGCACGCCCGACAGGATCCCGGAGTTCATCGCCGGGGTGAAGGACAAGCGCTACAAGCTCATGGGCTTCGGCCACCGGGTCTACAAGAACTACGACCCGCGCGCCAAGGTGATGCAGGAAAGCGCCCACGAGGTGCTCAAGGCCGTCGGCGACCCCAACGACCCGCTGCTGCAGGTGGCGATCGAGCTTGAGAAGGTGGCGCTCAACGACGAGTACTTCATCGAGCGCAAGCTGTTCCCGAACGTCGACTTCTACTCGGGCATCACCCTGTCGGCGATGGGCTTCCCCACCACCATGTTCACCGTCCTGTTCGCCCTGGCCCGGACCGTCGGCTGGATCGCCCAGTGGCAGGAGATGATGGAGGACCCGTCGCAGAAGATCGGCCGCCCGCGGCAGCTCTACACCGGCCCGACCGAGCGCGATTACGTGCCCATCAGCCAGCGCGGCTGAGCTCTCGGACCGGACTGAAGATCAGGGGGCGCGGCGCCGGCCGCGCCCCTTTTTCATGGGCGGGGCGCCGGTGCAGCAGGCGGCCGTCGAGGTCCCGCGCCTCCACCACCTGTTCCGCGGAAACGGTGCGCACCTCGGCCCCCGCCACGCGCGGCGACAGGTTCAGCGTCAGATGTTCCCACTCGGCGCCCCAGTCCCGCCCCCACACGCTGTTGAACGCCGTCACCTCGCGGCCGTCCGTCAGCCTGAGCAGCGTCGGCCGCCCGCGCCGTCCGGCCAACAGCCGCACCAGCCTTCGCCCCTTCCCGGGCAGGATCAGATCCACCACCGCGCGCCTCCTTCACTGGGAGGTGCAGCATCGCCGCCGTTTCCCTGACCGCCATGAGCGGGTCGTGAGGCCTCGCTGAAAACGCCGCCGCCTTTCCCTCGGCGGGCGCGCAATCCGACGGCCGCTCGCCGACGTCGCGATGATGCGCTCGAGATTCTCCAAGGACATCAACGCCCGGCGGGAGTCTTCGGCCTCTTCGTCATGACCGGTCGGGCGTCGTGCCAACCTTCGCGTGGTTCCGTCGCAGGGAGGGGCGCAAGGCCTTGCGAGCTTGTCGCGGCGGGAGCGGTTCGAGCGGGGGTCGACGCCGGGGCTCACATGTCCACGGCCGGCCGGCGTCGGCGTGAACCTGCAAGGTCGTGGCCATCGGAGGTGGGCGGCGGCGCGGGGGCCGGGGGCAATGAGACGCCTCCGGATCAGGCCGGCGATCATGGCGCGTCACGGGAAGGCGCGCGTCCGGGTCCGGGGTTCGCAAGTCTCCCGCCCGCCCGCCGAAGGCGCGTCCGTTAGTCGCCAAGCAGCGGCCCTATGCGGTGGTCCTCTCCACCTCGGACAGCTTTCGATCAGACGGACCGCGCGGAGCGTCGTCGCGAAGCCGAAACGGTAACACATCACAGCATCCGGGCTCCGCGCCCGGCGCTCCGCCCGCCCTTTCCACCCTCGCCCTCATGCGGCGGGGCGCTTCCGCTTGCCCGGCGCCTGCCGCGCGCCTACCTCCGCGGTTCACGCCGCCGGAGCCCGACATGACCGCCTTCGACTACGACCTCTTCGTCATCGGCGCCGGCTCGGGCGGGGTTCGCGCCGCGCGGCTGGCGGCGCTGGACGGCAGGCGCGTGGCGGTGGCCGAGGAGCATCGCGCCGGCGGCACCTGCGTCATCCGCGGCTGCGTGCCCAAGAAGTTCATGGTCATGGCCTCGGACTTCGCCCACCAGTTCCACATCGCCGAAGGCTACGGGTGGACGATTCCTGAGCCGACCTTCGACTGGCCGGCCTTCATCCAGACCAAGGACGTCGAGATCGCCCGCCTGTCGGGCATCTACGCCGCCAACCTCGGCAAGGCGGGGGCCGAGCTGATCCACGGCCGCGCGGTGCTGAAGGACGCCCACACCGTCGAGATCGTCGGCAAGGACCGGACCTACACCGCCGAACGGATCCTGATCGCCACCGGCGGCCGGCCGTGGGTTCCGCCCGAACTCCCCGGCGTGGAGCACGCGATCACGTCCGAGGAGGCCTTCCACCTGCCCGAGCTGCCCAAGCGCATCCTGATCGCGGGCGGCGGTTACATCGCGGTCGAGTTCGCCGGCATCTTCGCCGGCCTGGGCGTCGAGACGACCCTGATCTATCGCGGGCCGAACATCCTGCGCGGCTTCGACGACGACGTGCGCGCGCATCTGGCCGCCGAGATCGAGAAACGGGGCGTGAAGGTCATCCTCGGCTGCCAGCACGACCGCATCGAGAAGACGGCGACGGGTCTGGTGAACCACCTGGAGAACGGCCACGCGGTCGAGACCGACGTGGTCATGTTCGCCACCGGCCGCATTCCCTACGTCCGCGATCTGGGGCTGGAGACCGCGGGCGTCGAGCTGACCGACGACGGGGCGATCAGGGTGGACGCGTGGTCGCGAACCACCGCGGAGAACATATGGGCCATCGGCGACGTCACCGACCGCATGAACCTGACGCCCGTCGCGATCCGCGAGGCCGTGGCCTTCCACTCCACCGTCTTCCGCGACCGGCCCATGAAGTTCGACTATGAGGCGGTCGCCACGGCCGTCTTCAGCCAGCCGCCCGTCGGCACCGTCGGCCTGTCCGAGGCCGAGGCGCGCCGGGCCTGCGGCGGGGGCGTGGACGTCTACATGACGCGGTTCCGGCCGATGAAATACGCCTTCACCGGCTCGGACGAGCGCATGCTGATGAAGCTGGTGGTCGATCGCGAGACCGACCGCGTCGTCGGCGTGCACATCGTCGGACCCGACGCGCCGGAGATCATCCAGGTCGCGGCGATCGCGGTGAAGGCCGGCCTGACGAAGGCGCAATGGGACGCCACCTGCGCGGTGCATCCGACGGTGGCGGAAGAGCTTGTGACCCTGCGCGAACCCGTCCGGCCGCAGGACACGTCGCTGGGCTAGTGCGGGGCCACGTCCGGCGGCGGCGTGGTCAGCCACGGCGCCAGCCGGAACCGCCGCGGCGGCGCGCCCACGGTGCGGGTGGTGATGAACTGGCGCGCGAAGGTCACGACGCCCCGGATCGTCTGCTCGTCGAACGGCTTGCACACCGCGCCCAGGGCGCCGGAGAAGCCTTCGGGGATCTGCTCCGGGTTGGCGGTCAGGAAGATCACCGCCGCGCCGTGCCCGGCCACCAGCCGATGCGCGATCTGCGGCCCCGTCATGCCGTCCATCAGGTTGACGTCGACCAGGGCCAGATCCGGCTTCTCGCGTTCGGCCACCGCGAAGGCCCCGCGGGTGTCCACAGCGACGCCCACGACCTCGCAGCCCGCGTCGAGCAGGATCAGCTCAAGCTCCATGGCCAGCAGGGCCTGATCTTCCACGATCATGACCCTCAGCCCCTCGACGCCCGTCACTGTTCGCATCCCCCTCGCGCCTTCCGCCCCGCCTTCACCATAAGTGTCAGCGAGCGGACACTTGCAACGTGGCGATGGCGGCTTGGTTCGCCGTCCGCTATGAAATTTTCCGGGGAATCAGGGCGTCGGAGTTCAGTGATGGCGGAAATGTCGCTTGCGGGTCTCATGGGGCCGGGCCCCACCGGTCCGGACGCGTGCTGCCGATTTCTCCAGACCCTCATCTCGATCCGCCTCCGGACCGTCGACGATCCGGAGTCGCGGCGACATCTCGGCTGGATCAGCGACATGGCCGCCGCCGTCGGCCTGCTGAGCGAGCGTCATGGTCAGGGCGATCCCTTCGACGCCTACGTCGAGGAGGCGCTGGCCTTCTGGCGTCGCAGTCTGGAATCCCGCGGCATCCGCCTGGAAGTGCGCGGCCGCGTGGGCGACCTGCCCGAGTCGCAGCGTCTGCCGCTGGCGGTCATCCTGCACGAGCTGCTGACCAACGTGACGCGCCACGCCTTCGCCGAGGGCAAGGGCGGCGCGGTCGCCGTCGCCTTCTCCGCCACCCGGTCGGGCCTGAGCCTGGTCGTGCGCGACACCGGCGCGGGCGCGGCCGTCCCTCGAAAGGGCGACGGCCTGTCGCTGATCGAGGGCCTCGTGGCGGGCCACGACGGCACGATGGCGCTGGAGACCTCGCCGGGCGCCGGCTTCGCCGTGCGGATCGGCCTGCCGTCCGGCGCCGAGCGCCTGAACTGAGGCCCTACTGCTCCTGCATCACCCGGCGGGCGTTCACCGCGAACGTCAGGGGATCGTCGAAATAGCCCTGCTTGCCCGGCGCGGCCGCACAGACCTGACCGCGCACGTCGTCCATCAGCGCCCCTGGGTTGATCGACGTCCAGCTGCCGTCGCCGACGAAGTCTTCCGAAGCCGAGCTGCCGTCGATGTAGAAGAAGCTGGAGCGCACGGTCTTGTATCGCGACTGGGAGCAGTCGACGTCGACCAGGGAGGTGGCCCAGTCGAACTGACCCGCCTCGGCCTGCACCGCGACCAGCGCCGTGTTGATCTGGCGCATGTTGCCGTTGATGCGCATCGAGCCCCAGTCGACGGCCATCACGGCGCTGTCGGAGATGGCGATCGCCTCCCACTCGTCCGCCGCTGCGGCGCCGGCGCTCAGCATCAGGGCGGCGGCGCCCACGAACATCGATTTCAGCATGGTCGGATCCCCTCCACAGCGATGCCGCGAACATCGCTCAGCGGAAGCCTCCCGTCGAGACGGATTTCCTCTCCGTTCCTGACGGCCCCTCACCCGGCCAGCACGTCGACGGACATGCGCCCCAGGAGGGCACCGCCCTGACCGATCGCGGCCAGCCGGCTGGAGGCGTGGCCCAGCACGTTGGCGGCGTAGATCTCGTACAGCGCGATGCGGCCTTCGAGGAACACCGGGTCGCCCTGCCCGGCCTCCAGTTCGGCCCGCGCCTCAAGCGCGCCGCGCGCCAGCATCCAGCCGCCGATCACGTCGCCCATCAGCTTCAGATAGGCGTCGGCGCCCGCCAGCACGTCGGCCGCGCGCGCCGGATCGGTCTTGGCGTCCAGAAGCCAGAGCGTGGCGTCCTCGACCGCCTCGACGGCGGCCGCCAGACGTTCCACCGGCTTGCCGGAATACAGCCGCGGCAGGCGGGCGAGGTCCGCCTTCATCTCGGCGACGACCGCCCGCGCCGCGTCGCCGCCGTCCTGCGAGAGCTTGCGGCCGACCAGGTCCATGGCCTGGATGCCGTTGGTGCCCTCGTAGATCGGCGCGATGCGCGCATCGCGATAGTGCTGGGCGGCCCCGGTCTCCTCGATGAAGCCCATGCCGCCGTGCACCTGCACGCCCATCGAGGCCACTTCGACCCCGACGTCCGTCGACCAGGCCTTGGCGATGGGGGTCAGCAGGTCCTCGCGACCCTTCCACGCGGCGCGCTCGTCCGCCGTGGACGCGTGCCGCGCCAGATCCGCGGCCACGCCGCAGGACAGGCAGATGGCCCTTGCGGCGGCGATCTTCGCCTTCATGACGGACAGCATGCGGCGCACGTCGGGATGATCGACGATCGGCGCGTTCGCCTCTCCGGTCAGGGCGCTGCGGCCCTGACGACGCTCCCGCGCATAGGCGAGCGCGCCCTGGTGCGCCCGCTCGGCGATTCCCACGCCCTCCACGCCCACGGCGAGGCGGGCGGCGTTCATCATGACGAACATGTGCGACAGCCCCTCGTTGGGCTTGCCCACCAGTTCCGCCGTCGCGCCCTCGTAGCTCATCACGCAGGTGGGCGAGGCGTGGATGCCCAGCTTGTGCTCCACGCCGACGGGACGGAACGCGTTGCGGTCGCCCGTCGACCCGTCGGGCTTCACGAGGAACTTGGGCGCGAGGAACAGGCTGATGCCCTTCGGCCCCGGCGGGGCGTCCGGGAGACGGGCCAGCACCATGTGGACGATGTTGTCCGTGGCGTCGTGGTCGCCCCATGTGATGAAAATCTTCTGGCCCGTCAGGGAATACGTCCCGTCGCCGTTGGGCGTCGCCGTCGACGTCAGGGCGCCGAGATCGGTGCCGGCGTGCGGCTCGGTCAGGACCATGGCCCCTGTCCACTCACCGGACACCAGCTTCGGCAGGTAGACCGCCTTCTGGTGGTCCGTGCCGTGCTCTTGCAGGGCTTCGATGGCCGCCAACGACAGCATCGGACACAGGCCGAAAGCCATGTTGGCCGCATGCACGGTTTCGTAGGCGGCGAGTTCCAGCGCTTTCGGCAGCCCCTGCCCGCCATGCGCCGGCGACGCCGTCAGGCCGGTCCAGCCGCCCTCCGCGAACTGACGATAGGCCCCGGCGAAGCCGGGGGCGGCGCTCACTGCGCCGTTCGCATACTTCGCCCCGGCCAGATCGCCGGGCCGGTTCAGCGGAGCCAGCACGTCCTGCGAAAATGCGCCCGCCGCGTCCAGCACGGCGTGCATCAGATCGTCGTCGTAGTCCGGAAACGCTCCCGTGGCGGCGAGGCGATCGATGCCGGCCACGGCCTTGAGCGTGAAGGCGAGGTCGCGAATGGGGGCGCGGTAGGTCATGGAACCCTCTTGAAGTCATCACGTCTTGGCCTGACGTGGCGCATGCCCCAAGGTGCCCCGGCGCCGCAGCGGAAGGGAAGGCCCATGAGCGAACCGCGTCACCGCTATTCCACGGTCTCCCTGACCCTGCACTGGCTGACGGCCCTGCTGGTGGTGGGCCAGATCGTCCTGATCTCGGTCGCCGAAGAGGTCAGCGGATCGGAGCGCGGCTTCTGGATGATGCTGCACAAGTCGGGCGGCGCGACCATCCTGATCCTGACGCTCATCCGGCTGGGCTGGCGCGCCGCCAATCCGGCCATCCGGCTGCCGGCGACCACGCCGAGGTGGCAAAGGCTGGCCGCGCGAGCGACGCACGTGCTGTTCTACGTCCTGCTGCTGGCGCTGCCGCTGACGGGCTGGCTGGCCGGGTCGGCGGCGGGGCGCGGCTTCGAATGGTACGGCCTGTTCGACTTCCCGCTGCTGCCGATCGGCGGCGGGCGCGATCTGGCGCGGACCCTGATGGACGTCCACGAGGCGCTGCCGAAGCTGCTGTACGTGCTGCTGTTCCTCCACGTCGCCGGCGCCCTGAAGCATCAGTTCGTCGACAGGGACGACGTGCTGCATCGGATGATCCCGGCGATCCCGCGACGGCCATGAGCGATCCGACGGCGCGGGCCGCGGCCGCGCTGGCGGCGGGCGAACTGATCATTCTGCCGACCGAGACCGTGTACGGACTCGGCGCCGACGCGGCGAACGCGCAAGCGGTGGCCAAGGTCTTCGAAGCCAAGGGCCGGCCGAGGTTCAATCCCCTGATCGCCCACGTCGCCGATGCGGCGCAGGCGGACCGGATCGCCGTGCTGGACGCCGCGGCGCGGCGGCTGGCCGCGCGGTTCTGGCCGGGCCCGCTGACCATCGTCGCCCCGGCCCGCGAGGGGGTGGGGGTCTGTGATCTCGCGCGCGCCGGACTGGACAGCGTCGCGGTGCGCGTGCCGGGCCACGCGACGGCGCGGGCGGTGATCGCGGCCTTCGGCGGAGCCGTCGTCGCCCCGTCGGCCAACCGGTCGGGCCGACCCAGCCCAACGACCTTCGCCGACGCCGTCGAGGAGACGGGCCATGCCGTGGCCGAGGCTTTGGACGGCGGGCCCTGCGCCGTGGGCCTCGAGAGCACGGTCGTCTCGGTGCTGGACGGGCGGATCGCCCTGCTGAGGCCGGGCGCCGTCACGCGCGTCGAGCTCGAGGCCGTCGTCGGGCGCCTGTCCGAGGTGGGGGACGGACGGCGCTCACCCGGCCGTGTGGCCCTCCACTACGCGCCCGACGCCCCGGTCCGGATCGAGACGACGCAGACGGCCCCGGGCGAGATCCTGCTCGGTTTCGGGCCCGGCGTGGGCGACCCGCGCTGGAGCCTCAGCCCTTCGGGCGACCTGCGCGAGGCCGCGGCCAACCTGTTCCGCCTGCTGCGCGAGGCCGACCGGGAGCGGCCCTCGGCCATCGTCGTGGCGCCGGTGCCGAAGGACGGACTGGGAGAGGCCGTGTTCGACCGGCTGCGGCGCGCGGCCGGGCACGTCGGCTGATCCGGCGGGTGTGCCCCGCGAAACTCGGCAGGCCGCATCGGCCCTCAGGCCAAGGGCAACCACATCACGGCGCCATCGTCTCCACGCCGTCCCCCGTGCCGATGATGGCTTCGTCCGCAAGGTCGAGGAATAGGCCGTGCTCCACCACGCCGGTGACCAGCTTCAGGTCGTCGGCGAGACGGGCGGGGTCGTGTATGACGCCGCATTTCGCGTCATAAATCAGGTTGCCGCCGTCGGTCCGGACCTGCCCCCTTTCGGCGGTGCGGACACGGGCCGGCAAGGCGACGTCGTGGTCGATCAGGACGTCGGCGATCCGGTTGCCGGTGGTCTTGTGGCCGAAGGCGACGACCTCGATCGGAAGGGGAAAGGCCCCGAGATGGGGCACCACCTTGGCGGCGTCGGCGATGACGATGCAGGTCGACGACGCCTCCCACACCAGCTTCTCGCGCAGCAGGGCCGCGCCGCCGCCCTTGATCAGGGCCAGACCGGGCCCGATCTCGTCCGCGCCGTCGACGGTCAAGTCGATGCGCGAGACGTCCTCCAGCGTGACGAGAGGCAGGCCCAGCTCGCGGGCGAGGTCGGCGGTGGCCTCGGAAGTGGGGACGCAGCGCAGGTCCGGCAGATTGCGGGCGGCCAGCGCCTTCACGAACCAGGCGGCGGTCGAGCCGGTGCCGAGGCCGACGGTCATGCCCGCCTCGACGCGCAGGGCGGCGGCTTCGCCGGCGGCTCTCTTCTGCGCGTCGGCGCTCACGCCTTGGCCGCCTTCTTCGCCCGCATCGTCTCCATGAAGCGGGCGGCCCAGCCGGGCTTGGCGGTCTGCGGCGCGCGGGACAGGGCCAGGTCGCCGGGCGCGACGTCCGACGTCACCACCGAGCCTGACCCGACCATGGCTCCGGCGCCGATGGTGACGGGCGCGACCAGCGAGGTGTTGGAGCCGACGAAGGCTCCCTGCCCGACTTCGGTGCGGTGTTTGAAGAAGCCGTCGTAGTTGCAGAAGATCGTGCCCGCCCCGATGTTGGCGCCCGCCCCCACCACGCCGTCGCCCAGATAGGACAGGTGGTTGGCCTTCGCCCCGGCGCCCATCGTGACGTTCTTCACCTCCACGAAATTGCCGACCTTGGCCTTGTCGCCCAGCTTCGCGCCGGGGCGCAGACGGGCATAGGGACCGACCTCGGCGCCGGAACCGACCTCGGCGCCCTCAACATGGCTGAAGGCGCGGATCTTCGCGCCGGCGCGCACGACGGCGCCGGGGCCGAAGACGACGTAGGGCTCGATCACGGCGCCGGGCTCGACCGCCGTGTCCCAGCTGACGAAGACGGTGTCGGGGGCGGGCATGCGGACGCCCGAAGCCAGTAGGTCTTCACGCCTCACCTTCTGGAACAGGGCCTCGGCCTGGGCCAGCTCGCCCTGGGCGTTGACGCCCATGACGGCGTCCTCGTCGGCGAAGACGGCCCGGGTCGGCTCGCCGCGGGCGCGGGCCAAGGCGACGACGTCGGTGAGGTAGTACTCGCCCTTGGCGTTGTCGTTCTTCACCTCGGCCAGCAGGTCGAACAGCAGGCGCGACGGCGCCGCCATGACGCCGGAGTTGCAGGCGGTGACCTTCAGCTGGTCCGGCGAGGCCTCCTTGTGCTCGACGATCGCTTCCAGCCCGCCGTCGGCGTCGATCAGCAGACGGCCGTAGCCGGTGGCGTCGCGCGCCTCGAAGCCGACCACGGTCAGGGCGTCGCCGAAGACCGGCTCGATGTCCGAGGCCTTCAGCAAAGGCACGTCGCCGTAGGTGACGACCACCTGGCCGTCGAAGTCGGCCATCAGTTCACGCGCGGCCAGGACGGCGTGGCCGGTGCCGAGCGGGGGATCCTGCACCGCGACGGCGCCGCCGCCGAGCCGTTTCTCGACGTGCGCGCGGACTTCCGGCGAATGGTTTCCGACCACCACGATCACCCGCTCGCAGCCCAGCCCCTCGGCCGCGTCGATGGCGTGATCCAGCATGGCGCGCCCGCCGACGGGGTGCAGCACCTTGGGCAGACCGGACTTCATCCGGGTGCCTTGGCCGGCGGCGAGGATGATGGCGGCGCGACGGGTCATGCGGGCTCCGGATTCGACGTTCGCCGCGTTTTACGGCGGCCCGGACTCAAATAGAACCACGCGCATGAAAGACCTGAGCGGCTGGACTTTCGCCTTCGACCTGGACGGGACCCTGGTCGAGACCGCGCCCGACCTGATCGGCACGCTGAACCGGCTGCTGGCGGCGCGCGGGCTTGCACCGCGGCCGGTTTCGGCGGCGCGCCACCTCGTGGGCCACGGCGCGGTCGCCCTGCTCAAGGACGGGTTCCGCGAGGCCGGCGCCGAATGGGACGCGGCGGAAGAGCCGACGCTGCTGGCCGCCTTCCTCGACGACTATCTGGCGCACATCTGCGACCACAGCCACGTCTATCCGGGCGTTGAGGCCGCGCTGGACCGGCTGGCGGCGCGCGGCGCGATCCTGTGCGTGGCGACCAACAAGCCGACGCACCTGTCCCTGGCCCTGTTCGACCGTCTGGGACTGACCGGACGTTTCGCGGCCATCTGCGGCGCGGACGCGGTGTCGGCGCGCAAGCCCGACGCCGCGCACATCCGCGAGACGGTGGCGCGGGCCGGCGGCGACCCGGCGCGCGCGATCATGGTCGGCGACTCGATCACCGACGTGTCGGCCGCGCGGGCGACGGGCGTGCCGGTCATCGTCACGACCTTCGGCTACACCGAAATCCCCGCTCACGACCTCGGCGGGGACGCCGTGATCGACGGGTTCGGGGAGCTGGAAGGGGCGGTCGACGCGCTCATCGCACGCGGGCTTGCTTACCCGAACGCTGCGGGCTATGTCCCCGCCTCCTGAAACGGCCCGGATGCGTAGCTCAGCGGGAGAGCACCTCGTTCACACCGAGGGGGTCACAGGTTCAATCCCTGTCGCATCCACCATTCAGGGTCGGTGGCGCTGATTGAGGAGACGGCCCGGTCGCGTTAGACGAAGGCATGTCCAGCACGACGCGCGCGCTCATCCCCGAAGCCGTCAGGGCGATCCAGAACGGCGACTGGCTCACGGCGCGCAGCCGCCTGGAAGCTGCGGAGATCGCGGGATCGGTCGACGCCGACCTGCTGTCCCTGCTGGGCTACGCCTGCCACAAGCTGGATGATCCGGAGGCGGCTCATGGGGCCCTGGACCGGGCGCTTCGGATGGACGGCTCCAGCATTCGCGCGCTTCTGACGAAAGCGGACCTCCTCGCAGCCCAAGGGGCACGGCGGGAAGCGAACCTGTATTACGGTGCGGTGGTGCGAGGTGGCGAGGGCCGCGCCCTGTCGCCCGACCTTGCCCACGGCGTGCGTCGCGCGAAAGCCGTGCAGGAACGTCTGGCGGGGGAAATGCGGGCGCATCTCCGCGCCGAGCTGGAACGCTCAGGCTACACTGAGGTTCGGTCGGACCGTCGGTTCACCCACGCCCTCGATCTGCTGGAGGGCCGCCGGCAGGTTTACCCTCAACAGCCGAGCGCCTTCTATTATCCCGAACTGCCCACCATCCAGTTCTTCCCGCGGGACCGGTTTCCGTGGCTGGAGGCGGTGGAAGTGGCGGGCGACGACATGCGGTCGGAGCTGCACGCAGAACTGGCGCGAGGCGGCTTCGCCCCTTACCTCCAGACCGTCCCGGGCATGCCCAATCAGGACTACCCGCTGATCGACAGCCTGGACTGGAGTTCGTGCTTTCTGGTCAGGGACGGGGCGAAGACCGAAGCAGCGCAGAGGTGCCCCCGCACGATGGCGGCGCTGGCCGACGTTCCGCTTTGCACGATCCCCGGACGCTCGCCGCAGATCATGTTCTCGCAGCTTCGTCCCGGCGCGCACATCCGGCCGCACACAGGTGGGGTGAACACCCGGCTGATCTGCCATATGCCGCTGATTGTGCCGGACGGCTGCTGGTTTCGGGTGGGCAACGAGACACGGTCGTGGGAGCGTGACGAGGCATGGGTGTTCGACGACACGATCGAGCACGAGGCCAGGAACGAGGGGACGCAAACCCGGGTCGTGCTGATCTTCGACGTCTGGCGCCCTGAACTGAGCGTCGAGGAGCGTGAGCTCGTCACGGTCCTGTTGCAGGCCTTGGACGCGTTTCAGCCCGGCGCGGCCTGGGACTGAGGTCCGGATGGTCGCGCTTCGGCCTTGATCCACAGGCAGAAGCCCCGCCCCTTTTGCCGAACCCCTGCCCACGCGGCGTCGCGTGGCGCCTGAACTGGACGCCTGATGCCCTTTCCCGCCAGCCATCCCGCGCTCGACCGAGCCCTGACCGAGCGCGGCTATGACGAGCCGACCGCGGTTCAGTCCGCCGTGCTGGAGGCCGAGCCGGGCCGCGACCTGCTGGTCTCGGCGCAGACGGGGTCGGGAAAGACGGTGGCCTTCGGCCTGGCGCTGGCCCCCACCCTGCTGGGCGACGCCGAGCGGTTCGCGGACAACGCCGCGCCCGAGGCGCTGATCATCGCCCCGACGCGCGAGCTGGCGCTGCAGGTGTCGAAGGAGTTGGAGTGGCTGTACGCCAGGGCGGGCGCGCGGATCGCCACCTGCGTCGGCGGCATGGACCCGCGGGCCGAGCGTCGCGTGCTGGAACGCGGCGCCGCCATCGTGGTGGGCACGCCCGGCCGTCTGAAGGACCACGTCGAGCGCGGCGGGCTGGATCTGTCGCAACTGAAGGCCGTGGTTCTGGATGAGGCCGACGAGATGCTGGACATGGGGTTCAGCGAGGACCTGACCTTCATTCTGGACCAGGCGCCGGCGGAGCGGCGGACGCTGCTGTTCTCGGCCACGATCGCGCGCGAGATCGCGCAGCTGGCGAAGACCTATCAGCGCGACGCCATCCGCATCGACACGACGTCGAAGACGGTCGCGCACGGCGACATCGCCTACAAGGCCATCCGAGTCGCGCCGCACGAGATCGAGCACGGCGTGGTCAACGTGCTGCGCTGGTTCGAAAGCCCCGGCGCCCTGGTGTTCGCCAACACGCGCGAGCGGGTGAAGCACCTGACGGCGTCCCTGCGCGAGCGCGGCTTCCAGGTCGTGGGCCTGTCCGGCGAGCTGACGCAGTCACTGCGTTCCGAGGCGCTGCAGGCGCTGCGCGACGGCCATGCGCGGGTATGCGTTGCCACCGACGTGGCGGCGCGCGGTCTGGACCTGCCGGACCTGGGTCTGGTGATCCACGCCGAGATCCCGGTGAACAAGGCGACCCTGCTTCACCGCTCGGGTCGGACCGGCCGCGCGGGCAAGAAGGGCACCTCGGTGCTGATGGTCAGCCACACGCGGCGCCGCAAGGTCGAGCTGATGCTGCGCTCCGCCAACATCGAGGCGGAATGGTCGGGCCCGCCGTCGGCCGACGAAATCCGGGCGAAGGATCAGGAGCGCATGCTGACCGACCCGGTGCTGACGGCCCCGGCGGACGACGAGGCGCTGGAGATGGGCCGCAAGCTGCTGGAGCGGTCGAGCCCCGAACAGGTCGCGGCCGCGCTGATCCGGCTGTATCGCGAGAAGCTGCCGCCGCCCGAGGACGTCCAGGACGACGCGCGAATGGCGCGCACGATGGAGGGCGAGCGCGGACGCCGGGAACGCGAGCCGGTCGACTTCGCCCAGGGCGGCGACATGAGCTGGTTCCGCATCAACGTCGGCCGCGAGAAGAACGCAGACCCGAAATGGCTGCTGCCGCTGATTTGCCGCCTCGGCCACGTGACCAAGCGCGACGTCGGCTCGATCAAGATCTTTGACCGCGAAACCAAGTTCGAGATCACGCAGGACGCCGAGGCCAGGTTCCGCGCGGCCATCGCGAAAGCGGGCGACGAGGACGTGTCGATCAGCGACGCCGTGGCTCCGGCGCCGGGCGAGAAGACCGCACGGCCCAAGCCCTTTGCCAAGCCGCGCCGCGACTTCGACGGGCCGAAGAAACCTTGGCAGCCGCGGCCCGAGAAGCCGGCGGAAGCCGCGCCGCCGGACGGCGGCAAGCCGAGGTGGGTGAAGCGGACGAAGGACGATCCGACGCCTCCCGGCAAGAAGCCGTGGGTCGAAAAGCCCAAGGGCGACAAAAAGCCTTGGACGGGCAAGGCGAAACCGTATCAGGCGAAGCCCGGCGCCAAGCCGTTCAAGGGCAAGCCGAAGCGCGCCTGAGGATTGCGCCGGCCCTGTAACCGTTTACGCTGACGCCAAACAAGAAACCGGCGTGGGCGGATAACGAGATGGCGGGCGTTAGGCTGAGCGGCGTGAGGAAGAGCTTCGGCGCCGTCGAGGTGCTGAAGGGCGTCGACCTGGAGATCGCCGACGGGGAATTCGTGGTCTTCGTCGGACCTTCGGGCTGCGGCAAGTCCACCCTGCTGCGCACCATCGCCGGACTGGAAGAGCTGGACGGCGGCGCGGTCGAGATCGGCGGACGCGACGTGACCGGACTGTCGCCGTCGGACCGCGGCATCGCCATGGTGTTCCAGTCCTACGCCCTCTATCCGCACATGACGGTGCGCGAGAACATGGGCTTCGCCCTGTCTCTGGCGAAGGTCGACAAGGCCGAGGCGAAGCGCCGCGTCGACGCGGCCGCCGAGGTGCTGAACATCACCGACTATCTGGACCGCAAGCCCAAGGCCCTGTCGGGTGGGCAGCGCCAGCGCGTGGCCATCGGACGCGCCATCGTGCGCGAGCCCGAGGTCTTCCTGTTCGACGAACCGTTGTCGAACCTGGACGCCGCCCTGCGGGTCCGCATGCGCTACGAGTTCGCGTCGCTGCATCAGCGGCTCGGCACGACGATGATCTACGTCACCCACGACCAGGTGGAGGCCATGACGCTGGCAGACCGGATCGTGGTGCTGAACGCCGGCAGGATCGAACAGGTCGGCGCGCCGATGGAGCTCTACGAGCGCCCCGCCAATCGCTTCGTCGCCGAGTTCATCGGCAGCCCGAAGATGAACCTCATCCCGGCCGAAGTGCTGGAGGCCGGCAGCGGACAGGTGACCGTGAAGACCGCGTCCGGCGCCGTCCTGCCGGCGTCGGTGAAGGCCGGCGCCGCCAGGGCAGGGGACAAGGTGACGCTCGGCGTCCGGCCCGAGCATCTGTCGACCGAAGGCCCCGGCGGCGCCCTGACGGCGACGACCACATTCGTGGAGACCCTCGGCCACGCCACCTATGCCTATCTCGAAGGCGGTGAGGGCGAGACGCTGACGGCCCAGCTGGACGGCGCCGCCCGACCCGCCCAGGGTCAGTCACTGACGCTCAAGGCGCCGGCCGAAAAGGTGCAGCTCTTCGACGCCGACGGTCGGGCGTTCGAGCGGGCCTGACGACGGCTTCGCCCGGGGTCGCTCAGCGCATCTCCACCTGTGCGGCGCCCGCCGGCACCTTCAGGACGTGTCCTTCCCACTGCGCCGCGCGGCCGTCGATTCGCACGCGGGCGGGGACCGGCTGATCGTCCGGCCAGTGCAGCTCGAACCCGCCGGGGGGAGAGGCGACGCCGGTGAACGTCAGGGTCCAGACGCCGTCGTCGCGCTTGAGGTGCCAGCTCAGCATTCCGTGGGCGGTTCGCAGGTCGCGGACGCCGACGCCGGTCTCCGACGCCATCCAGTCGAACGGCAGGCCGGCGGCCAGAACCAGAACCCCGTCGTCCACCCGCTCGTACACCAGCAGCTCGATGGCCGAACGGATGTAGTCCGAGCTGATCCAGGCGTGCGGCATGTCGCCGATGAAGCGCGGCTCACGCTCGTGGTGACCCACCACCTCGGCCCAGCCGTTCCACGCTGCGGGGCGCATGTCGGCGAAGTAGAAGTCGAGCGCGCGCAGCGCCTCGTCGCGGCGGCCCAGGCGGATCAGGGCGCCCACGTTGCGCAGTTCGTAGGGCGTGTAGTCGCGCCACGTCATGCGGTTCTCCTGCCGCGCCGTGAAGTTCTCCCACCACTTGTCGAAGGTGCTCTGGAGCAGCGCGTGCGGCAGCTCGTCGATCAGGCCGCCCGGCGACAGGCCGATGGTCGTCGACGTGGCGTCGAAGTCGCCCCGGTCGGCGGCGCCGGCGATCCAGTCAATGCCGTGGAAGCGCGCCGTTCCCTCGATTGACGCCATGACGTCGGAATTGAACTCCGCCCCGGCCGCCCTGATGCGGGCGGCGGCTTCGGTTTCGCCCAGCGCCTCGGCGATGAAGGCCGCGTCGCGGTAGCCGACCAGACCCCAGAAATCGTCCCAGTAGGAATAGGCGGGGTCGTCGGAATAGCCCTCATGGCTGATTGTCGGCGGCAGCAGGCCGAACAGGTGACGCTTGTCGGCCGCCTCGAAATCCGGCGTGCGCGTCGAGGCGCGCAGGCCGTCCATGTAGGCGACCGCCTTCTGCACCTGCGGCCACACCCGGCGCAGGGCGGGCAGGTCACGCGTGTGGCGGTAGTTTTCGGCGGCCAGGAAGATGAACTCCCCATGGCTGTCGTTCTCCGGCACCGGATCCGAGCCGCGGGCGTCGACGCAGCAGGGCACCTTGCCGTCCTCGAACACGAAGGGCGCGTACCAGTCGAGATATGCCGCGGAGACGTCGGCATGACCCAGCCGGTTCAGACCCTCGGCCATCATGGCGCCGTCGCGGATCCACGACCGGTTGTAACTGCGCGTGCCTGGCTGGATGATCGGCCCCTGACGGGACATCAGGATGTGCGCCAGCGAGGACTTGGCCACGTCCTCGATGCGCTGGGCTTGCGGCGGCAGGATCAGGTCGAAGCGGTCCACCTTCGCGCGCCACTCGCCCGCGACGACGGCCTCCGCCCGATCGAGTATGGCTTCCACCGAGGCGGTCGGCTGAAGGTCGGGCGTCGGCCCCGCAAGCCGCGCGAGAAAGCCGAAGGTGCGGGTCTCACCGGGCTGCAGCGTGACGTCGTACAGCAGGGCGCCGGCCATCAGACCGGAGGCGTCGGATTCCACCAGCCGGTCGCCCGGCGCGCGGCGCGCGGAGGCGTCGGCGATCAGGGCCTGCGGATCGGCGCCGGCCTGAAAGGTCGCGGCCGTGACGGCGCTCGGCATGACCAGGGCCGACACCCGCACGTCGTCGTTCAGGACCAGCGTCGCGCCATTCCAGTCGAACTGTTCGATCGGGCCGACGCCGCCGGGAATGGCGAGAAACTGCACAGGTCCGTTGACCTGATACGGGCGCGCCGCCAGCGCCAACGTGAGGGTGCGTGGGCGCGACGAGGTGTTGGTCAGGTCGTATCGGCCCCACAGAGCGGCCGAGTCCGGCGTGCCTTCGGCGAAGCTGGTGATCGCCAGCGTCCAGTCGTCCGACGTCCAGGTGACGGTGGGGATCGGCAGATCGTCGTCCCGCAACGACTGCCGCAGATTGACGTCGGCCCAGGTGATCAGCCGGCCGTTGTCGACCACGAAGGGTTCGATCGAGGGCCCGGCGCGGCGCAGCTCGACGGCGCCGTCCTCGCCCATCAGGCCGCTCTCGCCGCCGCCGTCGACCCCCACCAGCGTCCAGTAGGGCTGCTCGCCCACGAAGCCGCGCGGATACAGGCCGCGCAGGTTCTCTTCCGCCACCGCCATGACGAACTTCGTCGGCGTCTCGCCGAACGCCAGCGGCTCGATCTCCACGGACGACAGGGCATAGGCATTCGCTGCCAGCGCCGGGCGATTTTCGGCCTGGGATTGATCGAAGACGCCGCTGCGCTCGACGGGCTCGCGCAGTTCCAGGCGCAGCCAGCGCGCCGAGGCCTCAGGCGTGCGCAGCCAGTCGGTCCCGCCGTCGCCGTCCGTCACCCGCGCCAGTTCCCGCCACTCCCTTCCGTCCGAAGAGGCCATGACGGCGTAGTCGCCAGCCGCGAGCCGATCCGCCCAACGCAGGGTCAGACCCCCGAACTCGCGTTCGTATCCGAGATCCAGCGTCAGGAACTGGCCGTCGCCGGGGCGGGATCGCCAAAACGTGCCGGGGTCGTCGTCGACGGCGCGCGCGGCGACGTTCAGCCCGTCGACGCTGCTGGCCTCGGCCACCGGCCGCGGCGGAACGCCCGGTTCGGGCGGAAGCTCGCGGATCTCGAGCTGGTCGACCTCGAGCGTGCCCTTGCCGCCCTGCCCCGCCGTGACCACGAATTCGATCCGCTCGGCGCCGCGGAAGGTGCGGTCCGGGTCGGGGCCCCAAGCCCAGGTTATCTGGCGCTTCTTGATGGTGAAGCGGGTCCACTCCGACGGGGCGACGAAGTTCTCGATGCGGCGCCAGTGGACGTTGCGGCCCGAGGCGTCGGCGAACTTGATCTCCAGCGTGTTGGGACGCATGTCGCCGCGCGCCCAGAAGCTGATCTCGAAATTTTCCGGCACGTCCAGATCGACGGCGCGCGCGGCGAAGGCATAGCCCGAGCGGCCGTTGAAGTCGTAGGTCAGCCGCATCGCGCGCCCGACCCGGCCGTCGACCGGGGCGACGACGGAAGACACGTCGGTGGAGGCGTCGGCCGTCCACGGGGACAGCTCCTCGAAGGCGTCGAGGATGCGCGTCTCCTGTGCGGCGGCGGGCGTGGCGATCAACAGGGCAGCGACGACGCCGGGGAGGACGCGCATGGATTCAGCTCCGCGGTGGGTCAGCCCTTCACGCTGCCCGCGAGCATGCCGCGGATGTAGTAGCGCTGAAGGGCGAGGAAGAGGATCAGCACCGGGGCCACGGTGACGACGGCGCCGGCCATCATCATCTCGGCGTCCATCACATGCTCACGCGACATGGCGGCCAGGGCCACCGGCAGGGTGTAGTTGGACTGGTCGGTCAGCACGATCAGCGGCCACAGGAAGTCGTTCCAGCTGCCCAGGAAGACGAACAGGCCGAGGGTCACGACGATCGGCTGCAGCGTCGGCAGCACCACACGGCGGAAGATCTGGCCCTCCGACGCCCCGTCGACGCGCGCGGCCTCCAGCATCTCGTCCGGGATGCTCAGCGCGTACTGGCGCACCAGGAACAGGCCGAAGATGGACGCCAGCCAGGGCACGAGCGCGCCGGCGTAGGTGTTCACCAGACCCATGGACTTCAGCATCAGGAACAGCGGCAGGGTGCCGATCTGGGCCGGCACGACCAGGGCGGCGACCAGCAGCTGGAACAGGCGGTCCCGGCCCGCGAACCGCAGCTTGGCGAAGGCATAGCCGGCGGGCACGGTGAACAGCAGGGCCAGCACGGTGGCCAGCGTCGCCAGGATCAGGCTGTTCAGCATGTAGCGGCCCATGCCCTGCGTCACGAACAGGTCGCGATAGTGCTCCAGCGTCGGCCGGGCCGGGATCATTGGCGGCGGGAAGGTCGCGGCCTCGCCCTGGCTCATGAAGCTGACCGACACCATCCAGACCAGCGGAAACAGCACGATCGCCACCAGCGCCGCGACGGCGAGGTTGGCAAGCACGGCCTTTGGGGTCCAGCGGCGGGTCACTCGTAGGCCCCCACGCGCCTGGCCACCGCCAGCTGGATCAGGGTCACGGCCAGGATGCAGAGGAACAGGACGAAGGCGACGGCCGAGGCGGAGCCGAGGTTCCACCATTTGAAGCCCTCTTCGTACATGAAGTAGAGCACCGTCACGGTCGACTGGGCGGGGCCGCCCTGGGTCATGACGTAGGGCTCGGCGAACAGCTGGAAGAAGCCTGCGACCGAGATGATGGACACCAGCAGCAGCGTCGGCGCGATGGCCGGCAGGGTCACGTGGCGGAAGCGGGTCCAGGCTCCGGCCCCGTCGATGCGCGCGGCCTCATGCAGCTCGTCCGGAACCGTCTGCAACACGGCGAGGAAGATCAGCATGTTGTAGCCGAAGGTCTTCCACACGACGAAGATCAGGATCGCCGGGATCGACGTGGCGGGGCTGCCCAGCCAGTCGACGGGCGGGATGCCGAGGCCCGACAGGGCCCAGTTCAGCACGCCGTAGCGCGTGTGCAGCAGGTAGTTCCACAGCACGGCGGTGGCGACCAGGGTGGTGACGTAGGGGGCGAAGAAGGCGACGCGCCACATCGGCCGCCAGCGCACGATGCGGGCGTTCAGCAGCAGGGCCGCCGCCAGCGAAGCTCCCACCGAGGCCGGCACGCCGATGAGGGCGAACAAGCCGGTGTTCTTCATGGCGCCCCAGAACAGCGGATTGCCGAACAGGTTCGCGTAGTTGTCGAGGCCGACGAAGCGCAGGTTGCGCAGGTCCGCCAGGGCGTAGATGTCAAAATCGGTCAGGCTGAGCAGCAGCGCCGCGATCACCGGAACGGCGAAGAAGAGGCCGATCGCGATCAGGGCCGGCGCCACGAAACCCCAGGCCGCGTGCGAGCGGTTCGCCGGTCGCGCGGCGGCGCGGCGCGGCTCGGCGGCGATGGTGGCCTCGACGGCGGTCATCCTGGTCCTCTCCGCTTCGCCCCGAGCCGACGAAAAGTCTTCGTCATTCAGGCATCAAGGCCGACGCACCCTAGGACCCTGTCTTCGTCGTGTCGACGCGGAACGGGCCCGGGCGTGTCCTTGAGGCATCACCCGCCCGCGCGGCGCCAATCAAAACAGGTTTCGCGCACGGCCGTTCTGTCGGGCGCCGACGGTTTGGGCTAACGGGACGCTCGGCTCCGGCGATCCCGCCCGCCCGCGACGCGCCTCATTCCCGCGACCCTCACAGGCTGACCGTGACCTCACCCGAAGCGAACCTCGAACACCGGTCGACGCCGTCGCGCTCGATTCCGGACGCGCTGAAGGTGCTGTACGCCAGTCTGTCGCCCGCTCGGCGCAGGGCCGTTCTGCCGCTGCTGGCCCTGATGCTGGCCGGCGCCGTGGCGGAGCTCTTCACGATCGGGGCGCTGCTGCCCTTCCTGTCCGTGCTCGCCTCGCCCGACGGCTCGCCGCTCGTCACCGCCATCCGACCCGGCCTGGACTTGGTGGGCGCGCGCACGCCGTCGCAGATCCTGTGGGCGGTCACCGGCCTTTTCGCGTTCGCCGTGCTGGCGGCCAGCCTGATGCGTCTGACGCTGCTGTGGGCGTATCAGCGCTTCGTCTACGGTGTGGCCTATGAGCTGGCCGTGAACATCTACGGCGGCACGCTGACGCAGCCCTACATCTATCACACGCGGAGCAACACCAGCGAGATCATCGCCTCTCTGACCAAGATCGAGATGGTCACGAACCAGGTCCTGATGCCCGCCATTTCGGCCCTCGTGGCGCTGGTCATCTCGGTCTTCCTGATCGGCGGACTGGTGGCGATGGACCCGTGGGCCGCCCTGGTGGCCGGCGGCGGCTTCGTGGTGCTCTACGTCGCGACGTCCTTCCTCACCCGGCGCGGACTTGATCACGCGGCCGGCGCAGTGGCGGCGGCGCAGGACCAGAGGGTGCGCATCATGCAGGAAGGTCTCGGCGGAATCCGCGACGTCCTGATCGACCGTTCACACCCCGTCTTCGTCGGCGCCTATGAGCAGTGCGAAGCCCGCTTCCGCGACGCCCGCTCGCGCATCGCCCTCTATGCCAACGCGCCGCGCTTCATCGTCGAGGGCGCCGGGATGGTGCTGATCGCGCTGGTCGCGGTGACGGTCGTCGGCCGCCCCGGGGGCCTCGGCGGAGCGCTGCCGATTCTCGGCGCGCTGGCGCTGGGCGGGCAGAAGCTCCTCCCCATGGTGCAGCAGATCTATCTCGGCTGGGCGCAGACCGTGGGCAATCGCCAGAACCTGTTCGACGTCGTCGACCTCCTGCGTGCGACCTCGGCCGGAGCGGACGTCGCGTCGACCGAAGTCTCGCCGCTGCCGTTCCGGTCGGTCATCTCCCTGGACGGCGTCGGCTATGCCTATGAGACGGGTCGCAAGGCGGCGCTTTCCGGCGTGACCCTCGAAATTCCTCGCGGCGCGCGCGTCGGCATCAGCGGCAAGACGGGCAGCGGCAAGTCGACCCTGATGGACCTCGTCCTCGGCCTGCTGGAGCCGACGGAAGGCCGCATTCTCGTCGACGGCGTCGCCCTGACCGACGCCAACCGCGCCGCGTGGCAGAAGAACATCGCCCACGTGCCGCAGGCCATCTTCCTGTCCGACGCCAGCGTGGCGGAGAACATCGCCTTTGGCGTCAGCAAGGACCGGATCGACCTGACGCGGGTGCGTCACGCCGCCGAGCAGGCCGAACTGTCCGACGTCATCGCGGCCCTGCCCAAGGGTTACGACACGCGCGTGGGCGAGCGCGGCATTCAGCTGTCCGGCGGCCAGCGCCAGCGGATCGGCATCGCCCGCGCCCTGTACAAGCAGGCCCGGGTTCTCGTCTTCGACGAGGCCACCAGCGCGCTCGACACCGAGACCGAGGTCGCCGTCATGAGCGCCATCGAGCGTCTGGACCGCGACCTGACCATCCTGATCATCGCCCACCGGCTGTCGACGCTCGAGAACTGCGACGTGGTGTTGCGACTGGAAGGTGGCCGTGTGGTCCAGCAGGCGTCCACCCATGTCTGACGACGCGGCGCCGCGGCCGGAGACGGCGGGCGTCCGGCCTCTCGTCATCGTGTCGCGGTCGCTGACCCGCGAGGTTCTGGCCGACGGCCGGATCACGTCCTCCAGCCAGAAGTTCGAACGCGGTTTCGTCCTTGGCTGCTCGGCTCGGACCCCGGTCACGGTCGTCAACGTCAGCAAGAGGGGCGACGGCGGACGGGAGGGACGAATCGGCGACATCCGCTTCCTGTCGACGACCTATGCCGGCCTGATTCCGACCCTTATTCGCGTCGCCCCCCGCGATGCGGCGGTGCTGACGACGGGGTACGGGCCGATCACCATGATCGCGCTCGCGGTCAGCCGGCTTCTCGGCAAGCGGGTGTTCGCCTTCATCTATGACAGCCATCTCAACGATCTGAACGGCAGGTCGCTGGCCGGCAGGCTGGCCATTCACGCCTACTTCGGCATCGGCTTCCTGCTGGCGCATCTGATGAACGGCTGGATCGTGCTGAACGACGCCTTCGTCCGCGCCGGCCGCCTTCCGTCGCCGCCATGCCTGAAGGTGCGCGTGGGGGTCGACCCTGCGCTTCGCCCTTCCCCGCCCCGGCCCGCGACGGCGTCGGACAGGCCGGTCTTCGTCTGGTCGGGCACGCTGAACGCCGACAACGGCACGCAAGTCCTGATCGACGCGGCCGGCAAGATGGGCGCGCGCGCGTTCGAACTGCATGTCTACGGCTATGGTCCGATGACGCATCTGGTCCAGGAGGCCGCGGCCCGCGACCCCCGCATCCGGTTCCACGGCCGTGTGGACAACGCCGAAGTCGTGGCGGCCCAGCGCCGTGCCGACGCCCTGGTCCATCTGCGCGATCCGCGGTCGGCCGGCTCGGACCACGCCTACCCGTCCAAACTGATCGAATACCTGTGCAGCGATCGTCCGGTGATCTCGAACCCGATTCCGGTGATCTCGGACGTGCAGGACCTGCTGATTCCACTCGACGCCTACGACGCGGAAGCGCTGGCGAGCACGCTGTCGGCCATCGTCGACCGACGTCTGGCGCTGCCGCGGCAGACCGGAGCGGCGGCGGTGGTGGTTGCCCGGCAGAACTGGAACACGGTCTCCGCAGAGGTGCTCGACTTCGTCAGCGCGCCGCGCTGAGGCCGGTCACGCCCTGCCCTGCTCGCGCATCCAGCGGCGCTTGGCCAGAAGCCGGTCGGCGCGGCGATCGATCTCCGTCGCGGCGGTCTCCGGTGTGAACTCGCCGCGGACCATGCGCTCCGCCACGATCTGCATTTCCGTGACGATCCGCTCCCACTCCGGCGCCTTGGGCACCGGCCTCGCCCGCTCCAGCTGCCCCTTGAAGGCGGCGATGGCGGGGTCGGCGACCACGGCGGGATCGGCCCAGGCGCTGGGGCGACTGGGCAGGTCGCCGGTGATGCGGTTGAACTCGACCTGATTGGACGGATCCATGAGGAAGCGGACCAGTTTCCACGCCGCCTCCTGATGCGGCGACGACCGGTAGACCACCAGCGAGGACCCGCCCGGGGCCGAGGCGCCCGGGCCGCGCGGACCCGGCACGCCGGCGGTGTTCCAGCGCGTGGTCGGGGAGAGGCGGTCGCGGAACTCGCCGATCGTCCAGGGACCGGAGAAGTGGAAGCTGAACCAGCCGCGGTCGAACTCCGTCCAGACGTTGGAGATCTGGGTCGACGACGCGACCGGAGCCAGCCCCTCGTCGAACAGGCTCTTGTAGAAGGCCAGCGCGGCGACGAACGACGCGCTGGAGAAATTGCCGCGCGTGTCCTCGTCGCGCAGCAGCGGCTCGTCGCCCTGCAGCCCCAGCGTCAGCAGCTGCTCGAACTCGTTCAGGGGCAACAGGATGGCATAGCGGTCCGGGCCGACCCGGCGCTTGATGGCGTGCATGGACGCCTTCCAATCGGCCCACGTCGTCGGCACGGCCTCATAGCCCGCCTCGGCCAGCAGGTCGGTGCGCACGAACAGCAGGCGCGTGTCGACGTACCAGGGCACGCCGACCAGACGCCCGTTCACCCGGTTGGTGTCCAGCACCGCCGGGAACTGGTCGGTCAGCAGGTCCGAGGCGGCCGCGGGCAGCTCGCTGATGGCGCCGATGGCGGCCATTTCCGACACCCAGGTGTTTCCGACCTGGCTGAGATCCGGCAGCGACGACCCGGCATAGGCGGTCAGCAGCTTCTGGTGCGCGGCGGTCCACGGCAGGGCCTGCACGTCGACCGTGACGCCCGGGTTCTGGGCCTCGAACCGGGGCAGCAGCTGCGGCACGTTGGTCGCCTCGTTGCCCATGGCCCAGAAGGTCAGGCGCGTGCCGGACCCGCGCGGCGCGCAGGCCGCGACCGAGGCGCCGGCCATCATGGCCAGGGCGGCGCGACGGTCTGGCCGCGTCGGGTTCACGCCCGGTCCAGCCAGCCGCCGGTGAAGCCGGCGCGCTTCAGGCCGCGGATCAGGTTGGGCTCCGAGCGCATCCGTTTCCAGACGGCGTCGCTGCGGCCGTTCTCGATCTGGATGACGATCGGCCCCTGATCGATGCCCAGATAGTCGCCGTCGACCCAGCCCACGCCCGGGACCAGAGACCCATGCAGCAACGGCCCGTCGCGCTGCGTGAGCGTGGGGTTGAAGCTGTCGAGGAAGCCGTACTGCGTCCAGATCCCGGCGCCATAGCGCGACTTCAGCGCCTTGAAGCAGGCGGTCACGTCCGCGGGCGCGAACGGATAGCTCCCCAACGCTGCCGTCGGGGCCAGCGTCCCGTCGTCGCGCTCGCCCGGGCCGCGCGCGGAATAGCTGAAGAATTCGCGCTCGCGCCCGTCGACGACCTGTTTGAAGTCGCCCGGTCCGTCGCACGCCGTCAGGCCCCAGATTTCATCCGAGTATCCGACCCAGCCCTTCGGATTGCGGACGGCATAGTCCTTTTGCGCCGCGACGGCGCGGACGCTGTTCTGGAAGTAGTCGAAGCCGGGAATCTCGGCCTGCACGCCGCCCATCCAAGCGTCGTGGATGCCGCGGAAGTCGACGTACATGTGACTGTACTGGTGCCCGAAAAGCGGCGCGAACTGCAGGTGCTTCGGGCCCCATTCGGCGTTGAAGCTGCGGTCGTAGACCGAGCACCACTCGGTCCACACGTCGGCCGACACGGGATGGGTGTCGCTGCCGATCGCCAGCAGCAGCACCAGCATGCCCTCGTTGTAGACGTGCCAGTCCGCCGGGATGAAGCCCGTCTCCGGATGCCAGCCCATGGAGATCCGGCGCGGCCGGACCTCGACCCAGTCCCACTCCACGCGGTCGTAGATGGCCTGCACCTTGGTCCGGATCTCGGTCTCTTCCGGGTGGTCGGCGTCGAACCACTGCTTGGCGTAGAGCATGCCGCCCAGCAGCAGGGTGGTGTCGACGGTCGACAGCTCGGTCGTTCCGAACCGATGGCCGGTCTTCATGTCCAGGAAATGGTAGAAGAAGCCCTTGTGCCCCGTCATGCCCGTGGCGGCGGGCCCCTGCGGCGCGTCGTGGAAGAAGCGGATGGTGGCCAGGGTGCGCTGACGCGCCTCCTCCCGGCTCATCCAGCCGCGCTCGACGCCGATCGGCCAGCAGGTCAGGGCGAAGCCCACGGCTGCGACCGAGGCGAACGACGGCGTCGGCCAGCGGTCCGGCGTCAAGCCGTTCTGACGGTTCTGGGTCTCGGCGAACCAGCGGAAGGTGCGGTGCTGCAGATCGGTCAGCTCGGGATCGACGCCGCCCGTCATGCCCGGCAGCGACAGGGTCGAGCAGCCTGACCCCGCCAGCGCGGCGGCGGCACCCACGGACAGAAGAAGCTGACGACGGTCCATGGGCAAATCCTCTTACGCGACGCTTGGGAACACAAAAGAAAACAGGCCGCCGCGACGATTTGGGCGTCGCGGCGGCCCGGCAGGCAAGGCGGATCAGAACTTGTAGCGGGCTCCGATCTGGAAGGTCCGGGTCGGGAACAGGACCGCGGAAGGACGACCGAAGTTCGGATTCGGCGACGTGGCCGAGCCGGTGCCGCCGTCGAAGTTGGTGTAGTTGTCGAAGTTGAAGACGTTGATGGCGTCGACGAAGACCGACATCTCCGACCCGTTCCAGAGGCTGAAGTCCTTGGTCAGGCGCAGGTCCAGGTTCCGGTAGGCGAAGGCGTTCGGAACGATGAACGAGTACTTCTCCGGATCACCCGCGTACGGGCGGAAATAGAACCTGGAGCCGGTTCCGTCGAAGACGTTGAACGGGGTGCCCGAGCCGAGCGTGAGGATGCCCGACAGCTGCAGGTCCCACGGCAGATCGACGGTGCCGTTGGCGACGATGCGGTGCTCTTCGTCGTTCGCCGAACGGCGGGTCGGCGAGCTTTCGACGCTGAAGCAGTCAAAGCAGAAGTTGTCGTTGCCGCCGTTCTGCAGCGACTCCGACCACGTGTAGGCGATGTTCAGGCCCCAGCCGGAGTCGGCCGTGTAGGGCTTGTCCAGCTTGACGTAGAGGGCGGTGAACTCGCGCTCCTTGTTGTGGTCCGACACCAGGTAAGAGCGGTACGGGTTGGCGGCCCCCGGCGAGCAGAATCCGCCGTTGTCGCCGTAGCCGTCGCCGTCGTTGCCGTAGGTGGGCTCGCGGCAGCGGTTCAGGTACTGCCACGTGAACTCGTTTTTGGTCTTGCCGTAGGCCAGCGTGAACTCCGACTGCCAGTCGCCGAAGCGCTGGCGCACGCCGAAGTTGACCTGGTCGGTGACCGGCGGCTCCCAGTCGTTCGCCAGCAGGAAGGCTTCGCCCTTGCCCGGAATGGTGGCAAACACCGGATCGAGCCCGCCGGCCGTCCCGTAAGACGCCTGCCACAGGATGGGATCCCCGGCTTCACCCGGCAGATCGACGCCCGGACCGGGGTCGCGGTCCTGCCCGGCGGGCCGTCCCGTGGTGGAGAAGAAGGCGTTCTGGCGGATGTCCAGCGGCTTCACGATCTCGTCGTACGAGAAGTTGAAGTTGATCCGGTCGTAGTAGCGCCCGGCGCCCCCGAAGATGACCGTCGAGCGGTCTCCGAACACGTCGTAGGAGAAGCCGATGCGGGGCTGGAAGGCGCCCGCGAACGGGTCGCGGTTGTCGCCGGTCGAGATGTAGTCGTCGCGGTTGAACCAGCTCGGCGCGTAGCCGGCGGGCTTGCCGCCGTCCGTCGAGGCGATCCACTGATCGAGACCTGCGACCACCGATGCCGGGGTCACATAGTCCTTGTTGTTGGCGTTGGTCTCGTAGTCCCAGCGCAGCCCGAGGTTGATCTCGAGCTGGTCAGTGATCTGCCAGTCGTCCTGGATGTAGAGGCCGATGACGGTGTTATCGAGATCGACGTTCGGGAACGAGCGACCCAGTTCGACGCGGTACGGCACGGTGGCCGAACCGCTGAGCTCCGGGCGTCCGTCCACGTCGAAGTAGAACAGCGGATTCCGGCCGAACTGCTTCAGAACCTCGTAGTTCTGCATCGCGACCTTGCCGCCGAGCTTGATGGTGTGGAAGCCATTGAGCTCGACTTGGTCGAAGGTCAGATCGTTGCGGAAGGTGAAGCCGCTGTCGGAGATGTCCTGCGTCGAATCCCGGCCGCCGCGGTTGAAGATCGCCGTGCCCCCGAAGTAGTCCGGCTGGAAGCCCGGCGCAGGGCTCGTGTCGTTCTCGAACAGACGATAGTTCTCGCCCCGGTCGGTGAAGTTCGCGGCGCCCGGGTTGTAGTGATAGTCGCGGTAGTCGACGGCCATCTCGTTGAGGAATCCGTCGCCTTCCCACTGCCAGCGCAGGTTGCTGGCCAGCGTGTCCTGACGCAGGTCGTTGGCGCGCTCGAAGGAGTCGATGCCGCCGAAGTCGCGCAGTTCCGACTCGTCGCGATAAGTGACGCTCCAGTCGACGCGATGACCCTCGCTCGGCTGCCAGCTCAACTTGCCGAAGAACAGGTCTTCCTGGAACGGCGCGGCGAAGTCGCCGAGGAACGGCCCGAACTGGGCGACGAACCGCGGATCGGTCCGAGTCAGGGCGACGGTGTTGGCCCGATTTTCCTCCTTGCGCTCATAGGTGGCGAAGAAGTGCAGCCGGTCGCGGATGATCGGCCCGCCGACGGCCACGCCCCACTGCTCGATGCTCAGATCGGGCTCTTCCTGCGCCGGGTTCGCGAAGCGGCCCCGCTCAACCATGCTCTCGTCGCGGTAGAGGCCGAAGACCTCGCCCTCGAACTCGTTGGTGCCCGAACGGGTGACCGCGGTGATGATTGCGGACGAGGCCTGCTCGTACTCGGCCTTGAAGTTCTGGGAGACGACGCGGAACTCCTGGATGCCGGCTTGGGGGAAGGGATTCCCTCGGCTGTCGTCCTGGCCGATGATGCCGCCGGCGATGACGTTCGACTTCAGGCTGGCCCCATCGATGAAGGCGTTGACCGACTCGGCGCGCTGACCGCCTGCCGTGATCTGCTGCTCCGTCTCGTCCTGGGAAACGCGGACGCCGGGAGCGAGAGCCGCGAAGTTCAGGAAGTTGCGGTTGATCTGCGGCAGATCCTCGATCTGCTGGCTGGTGACGTTCGTGGCGTTCTCCGGCGTACGAACCTCGACCAGACGGCGGCCGACCACGACGATGTCGTCGACCTGGGTGGCCCCGGCGATGGCGACGCCGTCGACCGCGAGGTCCAGATCGCCCACCTGACCGACGCCGATCGACACCACGTCCGAGGCGCTTTCGCCGTCGGCTGTCGTGACGGTCACCTCGTAGGTGCCCGGCCGCAGGCCTGACAGCACGTAGTCGCCGTTGGCGTTCGCCGTGGCCCGCGAGGTGAAGCCTGTCGCGACGTCGCGGGCGACAACCGAGGCGCCCGCCTCAGCGGCGCCGCCGTCGGTGATCGAGCCGCGGATGGTAGACGTGGCGACCTGCGCCGAGGCCGTGCCGGCCAGTCCCAGCGAGACCGCGACGGCGAGGGCGGAGGCCGCCCCGAGATAACGCATGTTCATCCTAGACATCCTGATTGTCCCCCTGAGCGGAATGATGCGCGACCGGCGTCCGCTCGTTCGCCGCGCGTGGTTTCGCGTCCGGCCCCGAGGTGGAGCCGCGGATCACGAGTTCTGGCCGGACGGTCTGACGTCCGGCGTCCTGCTGGCCGTCGATCTGGGCCAGCAGGCGCACCAGCGCACTGCGGCCGATCTCGGCGATGTCGATGCGAAGGGTCGTCAGCGCGGGCCGCACCAGCGAGGCCAGCGGCACGTCGTCGAAGCCGACGACGGCGACGTCCTCCGGGCAGCGGCGACCGGCGTCCTGCAGCGCCAGCATGACGCCGAGCGCCATCATGTCGTTGCCGGCGAAGACGGCGTCCACGACGCCCCCGCGGGCCAGCTCCAGCCCCGCCCGGCGACCGGAGGCCATGTCGAAATCGCCTTCCACCACCCGGGCGTCCAGACCGGCGCCGGCCATGGCCTCGAGGTAGCCGGCGAGGCGGGCCTCGGCCTCCATGTTGTCGGTCGGACCGGCCACGTGGGCGATGCGCCTGCGGCCGAGCGAGATCAGATGCTGCACCGCGGCGACCGCGCCCCCCCGGTTGTCGACGACGATCGACGGCCCGTCGGCGTCGGCCGCGCCGTCGTTCAGCCGCACCACCGGCAACCCGCCGGTCACCGCCGCCGTCGCCTGCCCCACTTCCGCGTGCGGCGACATCAGGATCAGGCCGTCGACGCGTCCCCGCATCGAGCGCACGGCGGCCGCCGCGGCGCCCGCCTCGTCGTGGGAGCTGGAGACGATCAGGTGATACCCGCGCTCCCGCGCGGCCAGGTCCACGCCGCGGATCAGCTCGGAAAAGAACTCGCCGTAGAGGTCCGGCAGAATCACGCCGACCGTCTGGCTCCGGCTTGTCGACAGGCTGCGGGCGCCGGAGTGCGGCACGTACTGCAGCGCCTCGACCGCCTCCATGACCTTCTTGCGCGTGGCGTCGGTCACGGGACCGGCGCCGTTCAGCACGCGCGAGACCGACGCCACCGACACCTCGGCGCGCCGCGCGACGTCGCGGATGTTGGCGGGCTTCACGCCGCCGCTCCGCACGCGTGATCGAATGTGGGGGAAGGCCCCAAGACGCGTCTCTCCCGCACGCGGCCCGATCCCGGCCCCTTGTCGAGGTCCGCCCCGGCCGAACGTGTAAACGGTTACATGACACACCCTCAATGCGCCCCGCAAGGGCCGCAGTTCGGACACATCCGCCGCTGTGTTCGACGCGCTACAGCGCTATTGGGCCCGTCAGCGCGTCCGGTCGTAGAACTGCGAGATCAGGTCGAGGCGGGCCGGGTTGGGGATGGCCTTCGCCACCGGCCCGCCGTTCGTGAACTCCAGCAGCATGTCGGCCTCCGCCCGGACGTCGGGCCATGACGGCCTGCCGCCGCCGTTGGGGTCGCCGACGCGCGCAAAATCGGTCCAGTAGCCGGCCATGTCGGCCGAGGCGCGCCGATCCCGATCGCCCAGCGGTCGTCCGACCGTGTGCAGGGTCTCGAACACATAGGGCCGCTCCGAAGCGTGGGTCGCGCCACCGCTCGGTTCAGGGTTCGAATCGGGCACCACGTCGAACCGGTAGAGCCACGTCGGGTGGCCGGCCCGGGCGTGCAGGCGCGCAAGATGTCGAACCGGCTCGTTGAAGATGAAGTCGCTGACGACGTGCTGGTCGTAGGCTTCGCCGCCGCCGTAAGCCGCCAGCAACGCGTCGTGCTCCGCCTCGGTCAACGCGTCGTCGACCCGCCCGTAGGCCCCGGCGTCGGTCGGCCGGATCCACCAGAACTCGGCGCTGTTCGTGCCGATCAGAAGCGGGACCGGCGCCTGGCGTCCCCCCTCGAAGGCCTCGACGACGTCCTCGGTCAGCACCCGGCCGTCGACGATCAGGTTGTCGGAGTAGAAGGCGGGCATGGGCGTCAGAAGCTTCTCTGCCGGAACCGCCCTAAGCGTCTCGGCGTCGACGTCCGCGCGCAGCCCCGCCCCGCGCGCCCAGGCCCGTCCAAGCGACTGGGCCGAGGGCCGGCCCGGGCGGTCCAGCGCCAGTTCGGCCGACTGCTGACGCCCCAGTCCGGACTGGATCGCAGCGCGATGAAACAGTCCGCGCGCCCCCGGGGCGATCATGAGCTGCGTCACCGCCACGCCGCCGGCCGACTCTCCGAAGATGGTGACGTTCGAGGGGTCGCCGCCGAAGGCCGCGACGTTTTCCCTGACCCATTCCAGGGCGGCGATCTGGTCCATCACGCCGTAGTTGGCGGCAGGCTGATCGGCCGCGCGGTCGGCCGCCAGCGCGGGATGATCGAAAAAGCCCAGCCGGCCCAGCCGATAGTTGATCGTCACGACGACCACATCGCGTCGCGCCAGCGCCGAGCCGTCGTACAGGGCCGCCGTGCCGGACCCGTTGTTGTAGCCGCCGCCATGGAGCCAGACCATGACGGGCAGATCCCGTGCGCCCTCCGGAGCCCAGACGTTCAGCGTCAGGCAGTCCTCGCTCATCGGCAGGGGACCGACGCCGGGGTCGCCGTTGGCCGGCGGCTGAATGCAGATCGCGCCGTACGACGAGGCGTCGCGCGCATGTTCCCAGGCCGCGGGCGGCCGGGGCGGGGTCCAGCGGAGAGGGCCGACCGGCGGCGCGGCGTAGGGAATGCCCTTGAAGGCGACGACGCCCTCTCCGCGCACGCCCGTGACCCCGCCGGACGTCGTCTGGGCGCTCGGCCGGGCGGGGTCCTGAGGCGAAACGAGGAACATGGCGGCGACGGTCAGGGCAAGCAGCGACATGGCGCCACGCTTGCGCCGCCGCTGTCGGGGCGACAATGCAGAAATAGTTTCATCTGCGACGGAACCCGGATGAAAAAGCTGCGTTTCAACGCCCGCATGCGGGGGACATCTTGAAGCATCTGGCGCTGAGCGGCGACCTTGCGCGCGACATCGCGCTGGCGTTCGACGCCTCGCCCAACCCCTATATGCTGCTGACGCCGGACATGCGCTATGCCGGCATGAACCAGGCCTATCTGGACGCGGTCGGCCGCACGCGCGACGACCTGCTGGGCAAATACATCTTCGACGTCTTCGACGGCGGCGGGCCGGACCCGGCCGCCAAAACCAACGTGGAGCGGCTGCGCGAGTCCCTCGAGCACGTGGCGGTGACGGGCGAGCGCGATCTGCTGCCGCTGATCCACTACCCGATCGAAACCGCGAGCGCCGACGGCAGCCGCCGGGTCGAGGACCGCTGGTGGAGCGCCACCCATACGCCCGTTCGCAATGCGACGGGCGACGTCGTCTACATCCTGCAGCACACCCAGGACGTCACGGAGATCGAGCGTCTGCGCCGGCGCGTGGGCGATGAGGACCGCACGACCGTGGCGGCCATGCTCAGCGGCGACATCATGGCGCGCGCAGAGCACCTGCAGCAGGACAACCGGCGGCTTCAGACCGAGCGGAACCGCTTGCTGGACATGTTCCTGCAGGCGCCCGGCTTCATCGCGGTGCTGACCGGGCCCGAACACGTCTTCCAGATGCACAACGCAGCCTATGCGGAGCTGGTCGGACGAGACGATCTGGACGGCAAGAGCCTCAGGGATGCCCTGCCGGAGATTCGCGATCAGGGGTTCGTCGACCTGCTGGACGAGGTCAGGAGGACGGGCGAGCCGTTCCGGGGGCAGGCTGTGCCGGTTCAGCTGGCGCGCGCCGGGCGCGGCGCGCTGGAAACCGTCTATCTTGACTTCATCTACCAGCCCCTGCGCGACGCCGACGGCACGGTCGCCGGCGTCTTCGTGCAGGGGCACGACGTGACCGACGCCGTGCTGGCCGACCGGCGCCAGCGGCTGATGATCGACGAGCTGAACCACCGGGTGAAGAACACCTTGGCCACGGTGCAGTCGATCGCCATGCAGACCGCCCGGTCCCACGCCGAGCCCGAGCGGTTCGCCGAGAGCTTCCAGTCGCGCCTCCTCGCCCTGTCCCACACCCACGACCTGCTGACACGCAGCCATTGGGAAGGCGCCGATCTGCATGAGGTGCTGGAACACGAGACGGAGGCGCACGGACGCCAGCGGGTACTGCTGAACGGTCCCGTCGTCGCGCTTAAGCCGTCGGCGGCCCTTTCGCTCGGCATGGTGTTCCACGAGCTGGCGACCAACGCGGCCAAGTACGGCGCGCTCAGCTTGCCGGAAGGAAGGGTGACGGTCGACTGGACGGTCGACGCCGACGCGCGCATGACGGTGACGTGGCGCGAGACCGGCGGGCCGCCGGCTTCGCCGCCGGGGCGGCGCGGGTTCGGCAGCCGCCTGATCGAGCGCTCGGTGCGGCACGATCTCGGCGGCGAGATCACGATGGAGTACGGCGACCGCGGACTTGCGGTCGTCATGGCGTTTCAGGTGGATTCGGGGCGAAGCTGAATGAGTGCGTTGAAGGATCGGCGCGTGCTGGTGGTCGAGGACGAATCCCTCGTGGCCATGCTGCTGGAGACCATGCTGGAAGATCTGGGCTGCGTGCCCGTCGGCCCGGTGGCCTCGGTCGACGAAGGCCTGCGGCTGGCGCAGGAAGACGGGCTGGACGCCGCCCTGCTGGACGTCAACGTCGCGGGCACGCCTGTGTTTCCGGTGGCCGAGGCGCTGGAGGCGCGGGGCATCCCGCTGGTCTTCTCGACCGGTTACGGAGAGGGCGGCCTGCCGGAGAACTGGCGCGGCCGACCGACGGTGCAGAAGCCGTTCACCGAGGCGGTGATCCGCGACGCCCTGATGCGGGCGCTGGGCGTCGCGACCGTCTGATCCCTGAAGCCCTCAGGGGTTGGGCAGGTCCTCGCCGAGGATGGCCATCTCGAACATGAACGAGCCGTCCCCGTCCTCATCCTCGAAGACCACGCCCACGAACTCGTCGTCGACGTAGACCTCGGCCGAATCCGCCTGCTTGCGCGCGCGGACCTGGATGCCGCCGTGGTTGAAGGTGCGCTTCAGGTGCGTCTCCAGACGCTTGATGTCGGTGTCTTTCACGGGCGGACCTTCCAGTCTGAAGCGATGTCGCGCGGACCCTAGAGAAGGGGTCGGCGAAACGAAACCCCGTCAGATCACGAAGTCGTAGACGACGTCGGCGAGCGTGTGGTCCATGGTCCGCGCAGGCGCCGCCTCGGTCGGGCAGTTGACCAGGCGGGCGGGCACCCCGGCCACGGTGCAGCCGGCGGGCACGGGCTTGAGCACCACCGAGCCCGAGGCGACCTTGGCGTAGTCGCCGATCGTGATGTTGCCCAGCACCTTGGCCCCGGCGCCCAGAAGGACGCCCTTGCCGATCTTGGGATGCCGGTCGCCGCGCTGCGCGCCCGTGCCGCCCAGTGTGACGGCATGCAGCATAGAGACGTCGTCGCCGATCACCGCCGTCTCGCCGATCACCACGCCGGTGCCGTGATCGATGAAGATGCCCCGGCCCACACGCGCGGCCGGGTGCACGTCGACCTGAAACAGCTCGGACATGCGGCTCTGGATGTGGAAGGCCAGCGTCGTACGGTCCTGCCCCCACAGCCAGTTGGCCACGCGCCACGCCTGCAGGGCCTGGAAGCCCTTGAAATACAGGAACGGCTGCAGCAGCGAGCGGATGGCTGGATCGCGCTCCTCGACCGCGCGCAGATCGGCCTCGGCGGCGTCGACCAGATCGGGCCGGTCGGCATAGGCGGCCAGGCAGACCTCGCGCACGGTCATGGCGTTCAGCTCCTGATCGCCCAGCTTGCGCGCGATCTGGAAGCTCAGGGCGCCGGCCAGCCCCTCATGGGACAGCACGACGGCGTTCATCTGGGACGCCAGCCCCGGTTCCCGCGCGGCGGCCTCGGCGGCGGCGTCGCGCAGGCGCGCCCACAGGCTGGGCGCGACGGGCGCGAGTTCGGGAAGGGCCATGGCGTCCTCCGGGACGATCAACGCGGGCGGCCCAGCATGACGTGCGAGAGCCAGCCGGGCAATTGCGAGGTCACCGCCATATGGTGCGCACGAAGCGCGGTCGCCACGGTGAAGGCGTCGCGGACCTGCCCGGCGGCGACGGCGTCGATCAGATCGAGGAAGGGCACGCGGACCACGCGGAAGGCTTCCGTCGGGTCCGGCGAGGTCGGAACGGGATCGAGCTCCCAGGCCAGAAACGCCACGGCCTGCTCATCCGTGACGCTGTTCGACATGTCCATGCGCAGGACCTCGCGCCACGTGCGGGCCGACAGTCCCGCCTCCTCGGCCAGTTCCCGGGCGGCGGCCGCTTGCGGGTCCTCGCCGGGTCGGGCGCCGCCCTCGGGCATCTCCCAGGACCAGGTCGTCAGGACGAAACGGTGCTGACCCACCAGGGTCACGGTGCCGTCGCCATGCAGCGGCAGGACGCCGGTGGCCAGCGCCGTCGGGCGCATGACCACGTAGTCGGCCGCGGCCCCCGTGGGCGCCGTCGCCGCGTGTTCCGTCAGGCGCATCCACGGATTTTCGAAGATCAGCCGCTCGCCATGGTCCTTCCAGGGCGGCGGCCGCCCGGAGCCGTCGTCCCACGGAGGATCGCTGCGGGCGTCGTCGCGGCCGGTCATGCGCGCGGTATGGCGGATCGGACGGGCCGCGACTAGGTGAGGCGCATGAGCGATTTCGGAACCGCCCTGCCCCACCCCGCGCGCGACGCGGCCCTGATCGAACGCCTGCGCGCCCGCCGCTCCGCCCCGGCGCAGGGTCTGGCTGCGCCCGGGCCGTCCCACGCGGACCTTGAGGCCATTCTGGAAATCGGACTGCGCTCGCCCGACCACGGAAAGCTGTTCCCGTGGCGTCTGGTGGTGATCGGACCGCAGACGCGCGCGCGGTGGGTGGCGGAACTCGAGGCCGCCGCGCCGACCGACAAGGACCGCGCCGTGCTGCGCAAGCTGGCGGCGCCGCCCGTGACGGTGATGGTCGTCTCGACGCCTGTCGACAGTCCCAAGGTTCCGCTGTGGGAGCAGCAGCTGTCGGCGGGCGTGGTCTGCATGAACCTGGAGCACGCGGCGAACGCCCACGGATATGCGACCAGCTGGATCACGGACTGGTATGCCTACGACCCCCGCGCCCGGGCCCTGATGGGCCTGCGCGACGATGAGACGGTCGCCGGCTTCATCCACATGGGGACGGCCGCGGAACCCTTGCTGGAGCGCCCCCGGCCCCGGGTCGGCGACAAGGTGGAGCGTCTGCCATGACCCTGCCCGCCGGCTACGATCTGGCTTATGAGACGCCGGCCGTCGACGAGCACGTGCGGCTTCGTACGGACGCCGGCATGACGCCGATGGCGGCGGAGAACGCCGGTCGCGGCCTGCCGAACACCCTCGTCGGGGTCGTCGTGCGGCACGACGGCCGTGCAATCGGCATGGGACGCGCAATCGGCGACGGCGGCCTGTTCGCCCAGATCGTCGACGTCGCGGTCGATCCCGCGCATCAGGGCAAGGGGCTGGGCAAGGCGATCATGGCCGCGCTGATGAGCCGTCTCGCCGAGCTGGCGGCCCCGGGGTGCTACGTCAGTCTGATCGCCGACGGCGAGGCCTGGAAACTCTATGAACAGTACGGCTTCAGGCCCACCGCGCCCCGATCGATCGGCATGGCGCGCCTGCTCTAGGCCTCGCGCTGGGGCCGGCGGACGATGGCGACCAAAGCCACGCTCACCAGCATCAGCAGGTACCAGCTGCCGAATTTCTGCAGGGACACCATGCGCCAGACCGCGTCCTGATCCGGATAGGTCCAGGCGCGGGCGAAGGTGGCCAGGTTCTCGGCGAACCAGATGAACAGCGCGACCAGGCCATAGCCCGCCAGCAAGGGCATGCGGCGGCGCGCGCGATCGGCGACGAAGCTGAAGCTGCCCGCGGCGAACATCAGGGCGCTGGCGGCGAACAGGGCGATCCGCACGTCCGGCAGCCAGTGATGGGCGAAGAAGTTCACATAGATCGCGGCGGCCAGCAGCCACAGGCTCCACAGCGGCGGAAAGCGGCGCACCCGAATGTGGAAGATGCGCTGGACCCGCGCGATGTACGACCCCACCGCCGCGTACATGAACCCCGAGAACAGCGGCACGTCGCCGACCCTCAGCAGGCTGGGTTCGGGATAGATCCAGCTGCCGTGGGCGGTCTTGAAAAGCTCCATCACCGTGCCTGCGAGATGGAAAAGGAAGATCACCCGCGCCTCGGCCCACGTCTCCAGCCTGAAGGCGAGCATGCCGGCCTGGATGGCGAGCGCGCCGAAGACGAGGAAGTCGTAGCGGGCGACGGGTGCGTCGTCGGGCCACAGCAGATGCGTGGTCAGGACCAGCCCGAGGAGCAGGCCGCCGAACAGGCAGGCCCAACCCTGCTTCAGCCCGAACCAGACGAGCTCGAACCCCGCGGCCCGCCAGCGATCGCGATCGGCCCAGTCCTGGGTACGGGCGAGCCACCGACGGCCGAGGTTTTCGAGAGGGGGACGGCGCGCGTCGGTCATGCCGGGACGTCAGCAGACCCGCTGCCACGATTCATGAGCCCGTCATGAGCAAACGCCAAAAAACGGCTCAGCCGCGCCCGCGATAGGTCGGGACGCCGGGGTCCGGCAGCCAGAGGCCCTTCGGGGGCTCGCCGGATTGCCAGAACACGTCGATGGGGATCCCGCCCCGGGGATACCAATAGCCCCCGATGCGCAGCCAGCGCGGCTGAAGCAGCCCAAGCAGCCGCAGGCCGATGGAGACGGTGCAGTCCTCGTGGAAGGCGCCGTGGTTGCGGAAGCTGGTCAGGTACAGCTTCAGCGACTTCGACTCCACCAGCCAGTCCTGCGGCGCGTAGTCGATGACCAGGTGGGCGAAGTCCGGCTGGCCGGTGACGGGGCACAGGCTGGTGAACTCCGGCGCCGTGAAGCGCGCCAGATACAGCGCGTCGGGATGCGGATTGGGCACGCGCTCCAGCGTCGCCTGCTCGGGCGAGGCGGGGATGGGCGTATGGGCGCCGAGTTGAGACAGGTTGGAGGTGTCGGTGGTCATGGCTTGCGGCGAAGCTTTCGTCGGGCGATCAAGGCGCGATGGTCAGTGGAGTTAGTCGCTTGCGCGGGAAATGCCAAAGTCTGGGCTTGCTGGCCCTGCTGCTCCTTGTTCCGGGTGCGGCGCGCGCGCAGTCCGAAGACACGCGACCGCCGGTGGCCGTGATCGTGCCGCAGTCGGCGGGCGCGCCTCCGCCGCGCCCCTCGATGATCACGAACCCGGCCTGGGGAAGGCAGCCGAGACTCGAATATCCCGAACCGGCCCTCGACGCCGGCGTCGAAGGCTCGGTGACCCTGCGGTGCACCGTCTCGCGCACCGGATATCTGGTCGACTGCGAGGTTCTGGAAGACGTGCGCCCGGGCTTCGGCTTCGCCGAGGCGGCGTTGGCGGGCGCGGCGACGGCGCGCGTGTCGCCCCGCACGGTCGACGGTCTTGCCGAGGACGCCAAGGCGACGTGGACGGCGACCTTCCGCCTGCCGGAGGAGCCGGGGCCGCCGGCGCCTCCCCCGGGCGGCGGGCTCTACGACGCCAACGGTGGCTTGCTGGACGTCCCGCCGCGCTGGGCGCGACGCCCCGTGCCGGTCGCCGACGACTTGCCGGCGGCCCTGCTGCGAATGCGGTCGCCCGTGCATGCCGGCGCGCTTGTGGCCTGCCGCGTGCGGACGGACGGGCGACTTGAGGACTGCCGGGCCGAAGCCGAAACCCCGCGGGGCGCCGGGGTGGGTGAGGCGGCCGTCGGGGTCGTCAGGCGCGGACGCCTGGCCATGCCCATCGAGTCGGGTTCGGCGGCTGGGCCCTTCACGGTGCGCAGCACGATCACCTTCCACATTCCTTGACGCCGTTTGCCTTCCCCGACGGCGCCGTCCTATCCGTATTCAAACGCAACGGGGTGCATGCGCATGGCCATTCCTGAGAGCCTGAGGTCCGGACTGACGCTGCCGGTCATCGCGGCGCCGATGTTTCTGGTTTCGGGGCCGGACCTGGTGGTCGAGTGCTGCAACGCCGGGGTCATCGGCACCTTCCCGTCGCTGAACCAGCGCACGACCGACGGCTATCGGGAATGGCTGCACGAGATCAAGGCGCGGCGGAAGACGGGCGCGGCCGCGTTCGGCGTCAACCACATCGTGCATCCGACCAATCCGCGCCTGATGGCCGACATGATGGTGTCGGTCGAGGAGAAGGTGCCGCTGATCATCACCAGCCTGGGCGCCGTGCGGGACGTGGTCGACGCCGTGCACGGCTATGGCGGCGTGGTGTTCCACGACATCGCCAACATCCGCCATGCGCGGAAGGCGGCGGAGGCCGGCGTCGACGGCCTGATCCTGGTCGCGGGCGGCGCCGGGGGGCACGCGGGGGTGATCCATCCCTTCGCCCTGGTGGAGGAGGTTCGAAGCTTCTTCGGCGGCACGATCATCCTGTCGGGCTGCATCTCGACCGGGCGGGACGTGGCCGCGACGCGCGCGCTGGGCGCGGACTTCGCCTACATGGGCACCCGGTTCATCGCCACGACCGAGAGCGCGGCGCAGGGCGAATACAAGCAGATGATCGTCGACTCGGGATCGACCGACGTGACCTACACGCCGGCGGTTTCGGGCATTCCGGCGAACTTCCTGACGAAGTCGCTGGTCGCCAACGGCATCGACCCCAGGTCCCTGCCCGAGCACAAGCTGGACATGGGCGAAGAGGCGAAGGCGTGGAAGACGGTCTGGTCCGCGGGCCACGGTTCCGGCGCGATCCACGACGTGATCCCCACAGCCGATCTGATCGCGCGCCTGAAGGCCGAGTATGGCACGGCGGTCGCCGCCTTCGCCGACGAGCCCTGGCGCGCCGCCTGAGCCCAGACTTCATTTCGCCGTCGCGCCGCGGTAGGAGAGCCGCGCCTTTCCTCCGTCCACGGACCGTCATGACCCTGCGCCCGCTCGCCCTCGCCCTGCTCGCTTCGGCCCTCGCCGCGCCCGCCCTGGCACAGGATGCCGATCCGGCGCCGCGGGGCAGCTGGAGCTTCGGCGCGGGCGTGCAGTCCGACAATCGGTCGAAGCAGGTGTCGAAGTCAGACGGAGACCCCTCGGTATGGGCCTTGGCCGAATACGCAAGCGCCGACGGGGCCTTCTATTTCGGCCCCGCGGTGGAAACCGTGAAGTCCAACGGCGCCGAGGTCGAGGTGTCGCTGATCGGCGGGTGGCGCCCCCAGGTCTGGGGCTTCGACGTCGACCTGTCGGCGGAGCACAAGTGGCTGGTCGACGCGGCCATGACCGACGACGCCGGCGCGTGGGAGTTCACCGCCGACCTGATCCGGTCCATCGGACCGGTCGAGGGCAAGCTGCGTCTGCAGCACACGCCGGACGGCGTCGGATCGACCGAGGCCTGGACCTGGTACGAGGCCCGCGCCAGCTGGGACCAGTCGCCGCGCCTGAGCTGGTCGGGCGGCGTGGGCCAGCGCGAGCAGGAGGTGGGCGTGGACTACGTCGGCTGGGACGTCGGCGCCACATGGCAGGTCACCGACCGGCTGGAGCTGGACGCCCGCTGGCACGACACCGACGCCGACGGCCCCGCCGTGGTCGGAACGGAGATCTACGACGGCAGGTTCGTGGTCGGTCTGGCGACCTATTTCTGACGGTCCGCTTGCCTGGACCCCTTCGGGCGCCCATGTGAAGGGAGTCGACATCTCGTTTGCGAAACGCTGCCCTTTGCATCGCGCACCGAGGTTCCGCCGATCCCATCCCAGACCCGACGGGCCGCCGGGAATCCTCCCTTCGGCCAACCGCTTAGCGGAGGTCAGCTCATGGCGACCGGCACTGTGAAATGGTACAATTCCACCAAGGGCTACGGCTTCATCCAGCCAGACGACGGCGGCAAGGACGTCTTCGTCCATGCCTCCGCGCTGGAAACTTCGGGTCTGGGCGCCCTGAACGAGAACCAGAAGATCTCGTATGAGGTCGAACGCGACTCCCGTTCGGGCAAGGAGTCCGCAGGTCGTCTGAAGGCGGCGGAGTAGATCATCCTCCCCGTCGATCCCGGCCGTCCCGGCCCCGCGACGACGCCCGAACCCATCGCCTTCGAAGGCGAGGTCGTCGCTCTGTTGCCGCTGGGGCTGAGACGGGTGCGCCTGACGAACGGGCACGTGGTCACGGTCCTGCCGCCGCGTGGCCAGGATCTGCCGCCATGCCTGATCGGCGACGCCGTGCACATCGAGATCGCCTTCAATCAGCTGAGGGGCTGGCGTCTGTCCGGACGCCGGCCCTGAGGCCGCCATCGAAAAGGAGCCGCCCATGACCCCGCTGAGCGACCGCGTGCCTCACCTGAACGACGACGACCTCAACGTCCTCCGCGCCAACGCCGAACGGCTGATCGTGCACGGATCGATGACGCAGATGACGGCGGCGTCCGAGCTGCTGCCCTTCATCGACGAGGAACGCGCCCGCCGGGCCGCCCTGCCCCCGGCGCCGGTCGTGCGCAAGGCGCCCGTGCGCAAGAAGAAGGTCCCGCCGGCGACCGGGCATCAAACGGCCTTGTCGGGCTGACGCCTCAGCCCAGCGCCTGGTCCAGGTCGGCGATCAGGTCTTCGACGTCCTCGACGCCGATCGACAGGCGGATGAGGTTCTCGGTGACGCCTCCAGCCTCGCGCAGAGCCTTCGGGACGCTGGCGTGGGTCATGATGGCCGGGTGGTTGACCAGGCTTTCGACGCCGCCCAGCGACTCCGCCAGCGTGAACACCTCCACGCGCTCCAGCACCTGCCGTGTGCGCGACAGGTCGCCGTCGATGAAGGCGGTGACCATGCCGCCGAACCGGCCGTTCATCTGCCGCGCCGCCAGGTCATGCTGCGGGTGGGAGACCAGCCCGGGGTAGACGACGCGGGCCACGCCTTTCCGCTCTTCCAGCCAGCGCGCGACGGCCAGGGCGTTCTCGTTGTGCGCCTTCATGCGCACGCCCAGCGTCTTCAGGCCGCGATTGGCCAGAAAGGCGTCGAACGGCCCCATCACCCCGCCGACGGAGTTCTGCAAGAACTTCAGCTGGGCCGCGAGGTCGGCGTCCGCCGTGACCAGCGCCCCGCCGATGACGTCCGAATGGCCGTTCAGGTATTTCGTCGCTGAATGCATGACCACGTCGGCCCCCAGCGACAGCGGCTGCTGGCTCCACGGCGTGGCGAAGGTGTTGTCGACGATCAGGATCAGGCCATGCGCCTTCGCGATCTTCGACAGGCCGGCGACGTCCGCCAGCTTCATCAGCGGATTGGTGGGCGTCTCCGCCCAGATCATCCTCGTCTTCGGCGTGATCGCCGCCTCCACGGACGCGAGATCGCTCATGTCGACGTAGGCGAAGTCCAGCCCCGCCGACCGGCGGCGCACGCGCTCGAACAGCCGCCACGAACCGCCGTACAGGTCATCGCCCGTGACGATGTGCGAACCGGCGTCCAGCAGCTCCAGCGCCGTGGACGTCGCCGCCATCCCCGAGGCGAAGCCGAACGCGTGGGTCCCGCCCTCCAGATCCGCCAGGCAGGCCTCGAACGCCTCGCGCGTCGGGTTCTTGCCGCGCGCGTATTCATACCCCTTGTTCACGCCCGGGCTTTCCTGGGCATAGGTCGACGTGGCGTAGATCGGCGTCATGACCGCGCCGGTCGTCGGGTCCGGCCGCTGGCCCGCGTGGATGGCGCGGGTCGAGAAGCCTTGGCGATTGCGGATGGTCATGAGGTCTCCCGGCCGATGTTCGAGCCGTAGAACTGGGCCGAGACCTGAAAGATTTCCACCCATTCGTGCGGCAGAAACAGATGGCCGGCGCCCCTGACGGTGTGTTCGCGCACCGAGACGTCCCGGTCGCGCAGGAAGTCGATCCACGCGTCGGTGTTGCGCGGCAGGACGTGCGTGTCGTGCTCGGCCCGGATCATCAGCACCGGGACACGACGTCGCGGCGGGCGCGGCGTGTAGACGTCGACGCCGCCGGCGAGACCGATGGCGGCCGCGGCGCGGCTGTTTCCCAAGGCGCCGTCCACGGCGACGTAGGATCCCAGCGAATAGCCGAACATGGCCGTGCGACGGCGATCCACGCCCCGTTCGATGAACCAGTCGATCGCGTGCTCGCCCACGTCGCGCCACGCTTCCATCATCGCCGGCGGACGAATGCCGTCGTCGGGGAAGGCGTCGGTGTAGAGGGGCGTAAGCACTTCATAGCCGTCGCCTGCGAACTGCATCGCGAGGTCGTGCCACGGTCCGTCGTTGCGGATGCGGCCGCCCGAGCCGTGCATCATCACGACGGCGGCCTTCCGGTCCCTGCCCAGCGGTCGGTAGTGGATCGCGCGGATGTCCTTGTCGTGGCTGCGGAAGGTGAGGCCGGCGTAGATCAGCAACGGATCCTGAGCCCGAGCGGGCGCGGCCCCCAGAGCGGCCAGCCCCCCCAGTACCGAGCGTCGTCTCATGCAGCCTCCGTCAGCTGAGGTGCGGCCGGGCGAAGCGTTCCGCCCGCCCGAAAATCTCGCTCCATTCCGAAGGCTCGAACACATGGTTCCCGGAGTCCAGCACGTAGGTTTCGACCGGCACTCCGGCGTCGCGCATCCGCCGCCGCCACGCCCGGGTCGTCGCGGGCGCCACGACGGGGTCTGCGTCGGCATGAATCAGCAGAACGGGCGGCCGATGGACGATGGCCTCGACGGCCAGGTCGCCGCCCGACGCGATGCCGACGGCGCAGCGGAAACCCGGGCGCGTCAGCGCCGTCTCGGTCGCCAGCCAGCCGCCCCTGGAGAAGCCCATCAAGGCCACCCGCCCCGCGCCGACGCCGTGCGCGTTCGTCAGCCAGGTCGCGCAATCCACCACCAGGTCGACCCAGCGGACCCGGTTGCGCGGATCCGGCTCGGGCGTGGCGCCCAGATAGTTCGGCATTACGACGACGTAGCCTCGCTCCGTCATGCGCACCGCGTCGCGATAGAAGCGCGGCAGATCGTTGTTCGTGCCCCCGCCGCCGTTCAGCAGCACCACGCCCGCGCCGCGCATGGGGCCACCCGGCCGGGTCGGTGTGAACAGGACGGCGGCCACCTCCTGACCCGCGCTGACGAAAGCGGTCAGACTGACGCCGGGCGCCATCTCCTGGCCGAATGCCGATCCGCCCATCAACGCGGCGAGGGGCGCCCCGGCGAAGTGGCGGCGGGTCAAGGTCATCTCGCGCTTTCCCGGAAACTGGCGGGCCATCCTGCATGGATGCCGCAACGATCCCACTTGGCAAGTGCGACGGCGGCAGGTCCACGACCCGCCGCGACGCCGCCTCCGGTCGAGGACGCCGTCCCGCCTGTCAGGCGGGCGGGTTCAGGAAGTGCACTTCGAGGAATTCTCGCGTCCGGCCGAACACGTGGCACCACGTCGGCGCGTCCAGCTCATGCTGCTGTCGATCCAGCAGTTCGGTCTCGACCGTGGCGCCCCTGACGCTGAGATTGCGCGCCAGCGCTTCCATCGAGCGCACGCTGACCGAACGGTCCGACCGGCCGTGCATCAACAGCACGGGAATGGCCCGCGATCCGCGGGAGGCGTTGTTGAAGATGTCGGTTCCGGCGGAAACGCCGACGGCGCCCGCTGCGGTGCCGTAATCGGTCAGCGAACCGTCCGTCGCGATGTAGCCTCCCAGGGAGTAGCCCCACAGAACCACCTTCGCGGGATCGACGCCCGGCTGGGACGCAAGAAATTTCACGGCCTCGGCGGACGCCTGCGACCACTCCTTGACGTCGTCCCCGTCGAAACGCTGCCGCCACTGCCGGGCGTCGAAATAGCTCGGCATCAGAACGGTGTAGCCGCGGGAGGCGAGCTGGATGGCGTGCGGATCAAACAGCGGACCGTGCCCCCCCAGACCTGTGAAGCCGTGCAGGAGCACGATGCCCACGCCGTTTTCGGCGCCGGGGCGCGGCTTGTAGATCAGCGCCGGGATGGTCTTGCCCCGGTACTGGTAGGAGATGCTGTCGCGCGTGGCGTTCTGGCGCACGTCGTCGGCGCAGCCGGCCAGCGACGCGGGCGCCTGGGCTGAGGCCGACCACGCGCCGCCCAGGGCGATCGACGCAGCCGCCGCGCAGACGAGAAAGCGGGATAGGGTCATGATTTGCGGTCCCAAGGGTGGAACAGCCAGCGTCGACCACATTTTCGCCGCAGTCCAGCTCCTTTGACGACACGATCCGACGGTCCGGCCTGGACCTGCGAGATCAGCGGTTCAGGCTGAGGTGGTTGATCAGGTCGGTGCGGGTGATCAGACCGACGAACCGCTCACCGTCCAGCACGATGGCCACCCGGTCCCGGTCGAACAGGGGGATCAGGGCGTCCAGCGGCTCCTTGACCTGAACGGTGTCGAGGTCGCGCGTCATGGCCGACCGGACCGGCTTGGCGAACCGTTCCTTGCGCGTGATCTCGTCGGTGTCGAGCACGTGCACGATGTCGCTCTCGTCCAGAATGCCGACCAGACGGCCCTCCTGCAGCACCGGGAGTTGCGACACGTCGGCTCCCCGCATGCGCTTGAAGGCGGTGTCCAGCGTGTCGTCCGGACCCACCGTGACCACGCCGCCCTCCTCCGGCCGGCGCGTGATCAGGTCGCTGAGGTCGCCGTGCAGGGTCCGCTCGGTCAGCCCCTGATCGGCCAGCCAGGCGTCGTTGTAGACCTTGGACAGATACTTCGCGCCGGTGTCGCAGACGAAGGTGACGCAGGTCTTCGGCTCCGTCTGCTCGCGGCACCACCGCAGCGCCGCGGCGATCAGCGTGCCCGACGACGATCCGGCCAGGATGCCTTCCTTCAGCAGCAGCTCGCGCACCGTGGCGATCGCTTCCGCGTCCGGGATCGAATAGGCCTTGTCGATCAGGGTGACGTCCGCCGTGTCCGGCACGAAATTCTGGCCGATCCCCTCGACCGTGTAGCTGCCCTCCGGCCCCGGCACGCCGTCGTTGACGATGCCCGCGAGGGTCGACCCGACCGGATCGGCGAGGATGATCTCGGCGTCCGAGCCCACCGACTTCAGGTAGCGTGCGATGCCCGTGATGGTCCCGCCGGAGCCGATCCCCGCCACCAGCGCGCCGACTTCGCCCCCGGTCTGGGCCCAGATTTCGGGACCCGTGGTCTCGAAATGGGCGGCCGAGTTGGCGTCGTTGGCGAACTGGTTGACGTAGAAGCCGCCGGGGATCTGCTGGGCCAGCCGTTCCGCCATGTCGGTGTAGTATTCCGGATGTCCGTGCGGGACGTCGGAGCGGGTCAGGCGCACGTCGGCGCCCATGGCGCGCAGGTGCTGGATCTTTTCCTTCGACATCTTGTCCGGGATGACCAGCAGCACCTTGTAGCCCTTGGCCTGCCCCACCAGCGTCAGGGCCAGACCCGTGTTGCCGGCGGTGGCCTCGACGATGGTCCCGCCGGGCTTCAGGAACCCCTCGCGTTCAGCCGCCGCGATCATCGACAGCGCGATCCGGTCCTTGATCGAGCCGCCCGGGTTCTGCGACTCGAGCTTCAGCAGCAGGCGACACCTGCCCGTGTCCAACCGCGTCGCCTCGACCATGGGCGTGGCGCCGATGAGGTCCAGCAGCGAGCCGGACGGCGCGCTGACGGTCGGGGCGGCGGTGGGCATGACGTGAGCGACTCCCGTGAACGAACGCGCGCGAAGCTGGGCGCGCGTCCTCGCGGGGTCAAGCGTCGTGGGTCAGACGCCCGGCGCCCTCCCCGGCTTCACAGTGCGGAGGCGTAGCGCGTCAGGCAGGGCTCCAGTTCGCGCTGGATCGCGTCGAGACTGCCGTCGGCGACTGCGGCCTCCAGCCAGGCGTTGACCGCCTGACCGCTGGCCTCCAGGGCGATGCCCTCGCGACCGGCGGCGGCGACGCGATCGGCGTCGGCGGCCTGCGCCAGCTTGCCGGCGGTCGCCAGCAGCTCTTCGTTTTCGGCGGACGGAGACTCTTCCTGCGCCGCGCCGGCCATCACGGCGACGCCGATGAACACGCCGGTGCAGGTCACGGCCTGCTGGTGGCTGACGGGATCCTGCGGCGCCAGCAGGGCGGCGGTCAGGGCGAGGGCGGCGAGGGACATGTACGGGCTCCGGAGACGGATCTTCATCGTGCCCGCAAGACGGAGCCGCGGCAATCCACTCGAATCTGACGACGGGCGCGCCCGAAGCGCGTTATGTCGGGACGATGAGCAGACCCCCGAAACGCCCCGCCGCCGGACTTCCGGACAAGGAGACCCTCCTGGCCTTCCTGCGCGACGCGGGATCGGCCGAAAAGACAGACATCGCGCGCCATTTCGGCCTGAAGGGCGGCGAGCGCCGCGCCCTGCGCGAGATGATCCGCGAGCTGGAGGCCGACGGCGCCTTGGGCAAACGCGGGCGCAAGGGTTTCTCGCCGGCAGGAGACCTGCCTCCGGTCGGCGTCGCCGACGTGGTCGAGCGCGACGTGGACGGCGAGATGTACGTGCGGCTGGTCGAGGCGTCCGAGGACGCGCCGCGCGCCCTTCTGATGCCTGACCGCGGCGGCAAGACCGGCCCGGCCCCAGGCATGGGCGACCGGCTGCTGGTGCGGTTCTCCAAGGCCGTCGACGGCTGGGAGGCGCGGCTGATCAAGCGGCTGGATTCCGGGGCCAACAAGGTGCTGGGCGTGGTCCGGAAGTCGAACCGCGAGGTCCGCGTCGAACCGGTCGACCGCCGGTCCAGGGACGTGCTGATCATCCCGCCTCTGCTGGCCGAGGGGCTGAAGGACGGCGATCTGGTCGTCGCGGCCGTGGAAAAGGGCGAGCATCGCTACGGTCCGAAGCGCGGCAAGATCCTCGAAACCATCGGACGCGAGGACGACCCGCGCGCCGCCAGCCTGATCGCCATCGCCGCCCACAACGTGCCCATGGGTTTTTCCGAAGCCGTCGAGCGCGAGGCCGAAGATCAGGAGCTGCCGTCGCTGAAGGGGCGCGAGGACCTGCGCGAGCTGCCGCTGATCACCATCGATCCGGTGGACGCGCGCGACCACGACGACGCCGTCTATGCCCACCGCGACGAGGATCCGAAGAACCCCAACGGCTGGGTCGTGTGGGTCGCCATCGCCGACGTCGCCGCCTACGTCCGCCCCGGCTCGGCGCTGGACCGCGAGGCGCGGGAGAAGGGCAACAGCACCTACTTCCCCGACCGCGTGGAGCCCATGCTGCCGGAGGTGCTGTCCAACGGCCTGTGCAGCCTGAAGGCCGGTGAGAACCGTGCCTGCATGGCCGTGCGCATGGTGTTCGACGAGACCGGGCGGAAGATTGGCCACAAGTTCGTTCGTGGACTGATGAGGTCGCACGCCAAGCTGTCTTATGAACAGGCGCAGGCGGCGATCGACGGCCGGCCGGACGACGTCACCGGGCCGATCATGGAGGCGATCCTGTATCCCCTCTGGAACGCCTACCGCTGCATGCTGAAAGGCCGGCTGAAGCGCAGCCCGCTTCAGATCGAAAGTCAGGAACGCCGCATCCGCATGGCTCCCGACGGCGGGATTGCCTCGATCGAGGCCCGGGTGTCGCTGGAGGCGCATCGGCTGATCGAGGAGATGATGGTCCAGGCCAACGTCTGCGCCGCCGAGACGCTGGAGCAGAAGAAGACGCCGCTGATCTATCGCGTCCACGACGCGCCCAGTCAGGAGAAGCTGTTCAACCTGGCCGACTTCCTGCAGACGCTCGGCATCCCTTGGACCAGGGGCGAACCCGCCACGACGAAACGGTTCAACAAGCTGCTGGACCAGACGCGCGACGGGCCGCACGCCGAGGTCGTCAACGAGGTGGTGCTGCGCACCCAGATGCAGGCGATCTACAGCCCCGAGAACGTCGGCCACTTCGGACTGAACCTGGACCGCTACGCCCACTTCACCTCGCCGATCCGGCGCTATTCCGACCTGATCGTGCACCGCGGCCTGATCCGCGCTCTGGGCTTCGGAAAGGACGGGCTCACGGACCGCGAGATCGCGGAGCTGTCCTCGATCGCCGAACAGGTGACGACGACCGAGCGCCGGTCGATGGCCGCGGAGCGCGACGCCATGGACCGCTACGTCGCGGCTTTCCTGCAGGACCGGGTGGGGGCGACCTTCCGGGGGCGGATCACCGGCGTGACGCGCTTCGGCCTGTTCGTGCGCCTGGAGGAAACGGGGGCCGACGGCCTCGTCCCCGTGTCCTCGCTCGGCGGCGAGTATTTCACCCACGACGACCGAACTCACGCCCTGGTCGGCGGGCGCACGGGGGTGCGGTGGACGCTGGGGCGGTCGGTCGAGGTCAAGCTGGTCGAGGCGACGCCGGTGACCGGCGGCCTTCTGTTCGAAATGCTGTCGGACCCGGATCCGCGCGACCCCAATGCGCCGGCGCCCAGACTGGGCATGCGCGGCCGCGGCGGCGACGGTCCGCCCCAACGCGGCAAGGGACGCCCCGGCGGGCCGAAACCCCGGGGCGGCAAGCCGTCGGGCGGGCTGAAGGGCGTGCGCAAGGGCAAGCGGCGGTGACGCAGCCCTTCGACGCCACGCAGGACCTGAAGGACGCGCCGCACACGGGCGGGGGAATGCGCCCCCGCGACGCCGCGACCCTGATCCTGACGCGCGGGACCGGCGACCGGACGGAGGTGCTGATGGGGCGCCGCGCCGCCGGCCACGTCTTCATGGCCGGCAAGTGGGTGTTTCCCGGCGGTCGGGTCGACCGGGCCGATGGCCGCGCCGCCTCCGCGACCGATCCGACCGGCGAGACGCGGGCCCGGCTGACGGCGGAGGTCGGCGCCTACCGCGCGCGGGCGCTCATGCTGGCCGCCGTGCGCGAGACGTTCGAGGAGACGGGGCTGCGTCTGGCCCGACCTGCGCCCTCGGCCGCGGTGGCCGGCCCCTGGCGGGAGTTTCGGGCGGGAGGCGCCCTGCCCGACATCGCCGCCATGACCTACGTCGCGCGGGCCATCACGCCGCCGGGGCGCAGCCGCCGCTTCGACGCCCGCTTCTTTCGCGCCGACGCCTCGGCCCTGATGGACGACCGCCCGCGCCCCGCGGCGGACGAGCTGGAGGACGTCGCCTGGCTGAGGGCCGACGACGCTCTGTCGCGCGATCTTGCGGCGATCACCCGCTTCGTGCTGGGCGCGGCGCTGGAGGGGCGCGCCGAAGGCCTGCCCTTCGTCAGACAGGTGAGGGGCCGGCACCTCATCGAACGTCTTTGACCGTGTCGGACGCGGCCGGTATCCGTTCGGCATGAAGCTCAAGGCTCCCTTCATCAAGCTGCCCTTCACCTTCGACGTGGAGCGGCTGAAGGCCGAGGTGCTGGCCTTTCCGGCCGAGGCCTGGGCGCCTCATCCCAACCGGATCCCGGGGAACAGCGCCCTGCGCCTGATCACCGTCGGCGGGACCGAGAACGACGATGTCGCCGGGGCCATGGCGCCCACGCCGCATCTGATGGCGGCGCCCTATCTGCAGCAGGTGCTGAGCCACTTCGGCGTCGTCTGGAGCCGTTCGCGCCTGATGAAACTGGGCCCCGGATCGACCGTGCCGACGCACACCGACATCAACTATCACTGGTTCCACCGCGTCCGGCTGCACATCCCGATCGTCACGACGCCGCAGGTGAAATTCTTCTGCCACGACGACGTGGTCCACATGGCCGCGGGCGAGTCCTGGATCTTCGACAACTGGCGCACGCACAAGGTCGAGAACGGCTCGGACGTCGAGCGCATCCACCTGGTCGCCGACACCACCGGCAACGCCCGCTTCTGGGACATGGCGGACGCCGCGGCGGCGGGGCGCGCGCCGGTCATGCCGGTGCCCTACAGGCCAGGCGGGAAGGCCCCTCTGGCGTTCGAGCGCTTCAACGTCCATCGCGTCATGCCGCCGTCGGAGATCGACCAGCTGCTGGGCGACCTGGTGTCCGAGACGGTGTCGGCGAAGCCGGGCGCAGAGGGCGAGGCGCAACTGCGCGCCTTCGAACGCGCGGCCTGGGGCTTCCGTCAGGACTGGCGACAGCTGTGGTCCCTCTTCGCCGACGAGGACCGGGGCGTCCCCCACTACAGAAAGCGGATCGACGCCTTCCTGCAGCAGGTGAACGGACTGGGAGACGAACTGCGCGTGGGCTCCAACCAGATGCCCGCCGCGCGCGTGGCCGGCGCCCGCGTCGCCGCCTACGCCGTCAACGACGGGGCGCGGGGCCAGGCGCCGGCCGCCGTTCCGGGTCAGGGGCCGACGCAGGCCGGCCCACGTCCCTCGTCCGTCCGCACCGTGCCGGAATACGACCGGCCGATCTTCATCGTCGCCGCCCCGCGCTCGGGCTCCACCGCCCTTTTCGAGACCCTGGCGGTGACCCCGCAGCTGTACACGGTGGGCGGCGAGGCGCACTGGCTGGCGGAAGGCTTTCCACGCCTTCGGCCCGGCGCGCCGGGCGTGGACTCAAACCGCCTGACGGCCGCCCATTTCGATCCGCAGATCGCGCTGGCCATGCACGACCGGGTGGCCGAGAAGCTGCGCGACGGGGCCGAGGCGCCCTACGCCAATCAGCCCTCCGTCCGTTGGCTGGAGAAGACGCCCAAGAACGCCCTGCGCATTCCCTTCTTCGACAAGGCGTTCCCTGACGCCCTCTGGGTCTTCCTGTGGCGCGAGCCCGAGGAGAACGTTTCCAGCATCATCGACGCATGGCGCTCCGGGGGCTGGATCACCTATCCGCAGTTGCAGGGCTGGGACGGCCCCTGGTCCCTGCTTCTGCCGCCCGGCTGGCAGGGACTTAAGGGCAGGCCGGTCGAAGAGATCGCCGCGCACCAGTGGGCCGTCACGAACACCACCATCATGGACGATCTGGAGGCCCTGCCCGCCGACCGGCGTCACGTCGTGCGCTACGCCGACTTCGTCGCCGATCCGGCGGGGGTGATCGCCGCCATCGCGGATTTCGCCGGCCTTGAGGTGGACGAAGCGCTGACGCGGCGCACCGGCGGCCCCCTGCCCGACTCGCGCCACACGCTGGAGCCGCCCCGCCCCGACAAGTGGAGGAAGAACGCCGCCGAGATCGCGCGCGTGCTTCCCGGGCTCGAGTCCGTGCGCGAGAGGCTGCGGGCCTTCCGGTGACCGAAATCCGCGTCAGGCTGACGATCGACGACCCGGTTCCGGGAGTCCGCTACAGCCTGCAGAAGGACGACATGCCCTTCGAACCGGTCACCGCCGCCGAGGCGCCGCTGAGCTTCGACGTCCCGATCACCCTGCACGACGACGGGCGGATCACCGGTCCCTTCGTGCGCCGCGAAGGCAAGGAGAGGCGGTTCGTCTACCTGCGCATCGGGACGTCGGCCGGCGACCACGCGTCGGAGTGGTCGCGTCGCGCCAAGATCGACGTCCACGACATCCCCCGGGACCTGCTGGATCGGGCGCGCGCCGGCGCCGTGCTGGAGGTCGGTCTGCCTGGCCGCGGCAAGGACGGCTCGCCGGCTTGCGCGACCGTGCGGCCGGTCAGGGCGTGGCGACCGGTCGGCTGAGGTCGAAGGCCACGCGGAACAACCGCCCGCCGGGCCGGGACAGCTCATAGACGTATTCCCGTCCCGGTCTTACCTCGATCGCCCAGACGTTGGTGTTGGACACCGCCCGGCCTTCGCGGGTGAACAGGGCGATCGATTCGGCGTCGACGGGGAACTCCTGCCGCTCCGCCGTGCCGGGCGCCGCCGTGCCGCCCCCGTACCAGGTCAGGACGTCGGGCGTGCCGTCGTGATGGCGGTGGTCATGCTTCAGTCTCAGGCCGGAACGCGTCCGCGTGATCACCCATGTGCGCGAATGGTCCTCGCCGACGTGAAAGGGAATGCGGATTTCGGTCGGCGAGCAGTCCCTGACGTGCATCACCAGCGGCTTGCCGGCGAAGCCCGGGTCGTTCGTGTCGTCGGCGACGACGCGGCCGTGGAAGGTCTGGCCGCACAGGTCGGTCAGGGCGGCGAAGAACGCCTCCTGCGGGGCCGCCGCAGGCGTCGTGGCACACGCGGACAGGGCGAGGACGGCGGCGGGGACGAGGGCGATCAGGGCGTTCATGCGGCCACGCTAGCACGCCCTTCCGGCGGCGTTGACTTCCGGCCGCGCCTGAGTATGTTCCGCGCCTCTCGTTTCCAGCGGCTTTCGCCGTCGAAAAGGTAATTCCCGATGGCCAAGCCCGCCTCCATCAAGATCCGCCTCAACTCGACCGCCGACACCGGCTTCTTCTACGTCACCAAGAAGAACGCCCGGACCATGACCGAGAAGATGGTCGTCAAGAAGTACGACCCCGTCGTGCGCAAGCACGTCGAGTTCAAGGAAGGCAAGATCAAGTAAGGCTTTCCGCCTCACTGATTTCTGGACGCCCGGTCAGCGATGGCCGGGCGTTTTTCATGGTCGGCGTCCGGGCGACGCGGAGGCCCCGAGTAGCACTCGCACGCCGCCCGCTCGAGCTGCTCCCGGTCCCGTATCAGGATCCGGCCGCGCGAATACCGGATGGCTTCCAGCGCCTGCAGCGCCTGCGCCGCCTCGTTGACCGAGGTGCGCTGGACGGCCAGCAGGTCGGCCAGTTGCTGCTGCGTCAGGAACAGCTGGGTGGAGCCGGTGCGGTCCTGCAGGCGGAGCAACAGCCTCGCGAGCCGGGCGGCGGCGCCATGATGGGCGATGCACGCCAGACTCTCCGCCCCGACCTTCGCGATGACGGCCCCGTAGGAATCGAAGGCTTCCCTGAGTTCCGCGTGCTCCATGGCCAGCGCATGCAGGACCTCGACGCGGATCTGGCAGCCCTCGACGTCCGTGAGGGCCAGCAGGCGGCGGCGGGAGGCGCGCGGCCCGGATTCGAGATAGGTCGGGGTCGCTCCCTCGCGCCCGATCAGGCCCGTCTCGACGGTGCGCCCGTCGTGCAGCACGGTCAGGGCGGCCAGCACGCCCCGATAGGGCAGATGCGACCAGGCCAGGGTGTCGCCCTGTTCGCGCAGGATCTGGCCTGCGCGCAGTTCGAAGGGTTCGCAGTGTGAGGTGACCGCCTCGCGCACGCCCGGCGGCAGACCCTCCAGAATGTCGTTCGCGTCTTCCATGGCTCTCCCGAACGGCCGCGCTGAACGGCGCCCATAACGCCCGGGGCCCGGCCCGGGTTTCCGTCGTGCTCCCCCTCCGTCCGGTTTGACGGAAATCGACACAGGAACCGGACGTCGCCCGTGCCGGTTGCTCGGCGGAAAGGAGACCCGTCATGAGCGACGACAAGACAAACCGAGGCGGCGGCGACCGCCAGCGCATCAGCCTGAGCGAAGACTACGAGGTGCGCGACTGGGCCAAAAAGTTCGGCGTGACCGAGGAAGGTCTGCGGGCGGCGGTGCAGAAGGTGGGCGACCGGGCCGACGACGTGGAGCGCGAGCTGCGCGGCGGCTGATGCGGCTGCCGCCCAACCTTCTGGTCGTGCTGGCGGCGGTCGGCCTGTCGGCGCTGATCTGGTGGGCCAGCGGCGGCCGGGCCTTCGTGTTTCTCCTCCCGCTGCTTTTCGGCCTGCCGTTGCTTCGTCGAAACCGCTGAAGCCCCGAAACCGTCGGCCCGCGAACCGCGGCGGCGGTTCGGCGGCGTCGCCGTCAACCCAACCCATGGATTCGAAGGATGAAGCCCAAGGTCTGCGTGCTGGAAGACGACCCCATCATGCTGGAGCACTTGGTGGGGACGCTGTCCTCGCTCGGCTATCAGCCCCTGCCCGCCGGCACGGTGGACGAGGCGCTGGCGCTGGTGCGCCGAGAGAAGCCTGTCGCCGCGGTCACCGACATCCTGATGCCGGACAAGGACGGCCTCAACTTCATCATGGAGCTGGGCGCGGACCGCCCCGCACGCCTCGTGGCCATCAGCGGCGGCGGACGCCTGAGTTCGGACGCGATCCTGCAGATGGCGAAGGGCCTCGGCGCGGACGCGACCCTGGTGAAGCCGTTCACCGTCGAAGATCTGCAGCAGGCCCTGACCGGAGGCCTCGGCGACGCCTGACCTCACGCCGCCTCAGGCCGCGCGTGCGACCACCTGATCCCGGCCCCGGGCCTTGGCCTCATACACGCCGTCGTCGGCCCGTTTCAGCAGCGCCTCCGGCGTGTCGTCGGGCCCCGCGACCGTGGCGACGCCGATAGAGACGGTGACGTCCAGCGCCGCCTCGCCGTCCAGCACGCGGAACGGCACGTCCGCCACGTCCCGCCGGATCCGCTCGGCCACGCGAAGGGCCGCCTCCATGGGCGCCCCCGGCATGACGACCACGAACTCCTCGCCCCCCATGCGGCACGGCAGGTCGACTGCGCGGACGTTCGTGGCCAGCCGCACCGCGAACTCGCGCAGCACCTCGTCGCCCGCGTCGTGGCCGAAGCCGTCATTGACGGATTTGAAGTGATCGATGTCGAGCACGAGGATCGACACCGTCTCCCCGCCCTGCGCGGCACGACCCACCAGCGCCTGCAGCTGACCCGCCATGTAGCGGCGGTTGTGCAGCCCGGTCAGGGCGTCGGTGACGGCCATCTCGAGGCTGTAGTCCAGCTTCTGACGCAGGAAGTCCGCGTAGCGTTTGCGCCGGATCAGCGTGCGGGCGCGGGCCTGCAGCTCTTCCACGTCGACGGGGCGCATCAGGATGTCGTTGGCCCCCAGCTCCAGCGCCTTGACCATGCGGGGCCGATCGATGGGATCCACCACCGCCAGGATCGGGGTACGTCGCGCCGCCTCGGTCGAGCGGGCCTGGGCGATCAGGCGCAGGCCGTCGAACTCCGCCGCCGCCAGATTGACGATCATCAGGTCCAGTCCGCCCTTCGCCGCGTCCAGCGCCACGACGGGATCGACCTCGACGGTCGGACGGTGCTCCTCGGACAGACGCTCCAGGATCTTCGCGGCCTGACGCTCGGAATCGTCGACGATCAGAACCCGTCCGCCCGTGGCCCGCAGGCGTCCGGCGGCGTCGGCGTCGACGCCCAGACGGCGGCTGCTCTCCTCGCGGTCGTGCAGCTCGTCGACGATGGCCTTCAGCCGCGTCAGCGAGCGCACGCGGGCCATCAGGATCAGGTCGTCGATCGGCTTGGTGACGAAGTCGTCGGCGCCGGCGTCCAGCCCGCGCATGCGGTCCTCCCGGCCGTCCAGCGCGGTGACCAGAACGACCGGCACGTGGCGCAGGTCGGGGATGGCCTTCAGCCGGCGGCAGGTCTCGAAGCCGTCCATGCCGGGCATCATGACGTCCAGCAGGATCAGGTCCGGTTTCTCGCGCGCGGCGATCTCCAGCGCCGTCGGGCCGTCGGTCGCCGTCAGCACCTCGTAATACTCCAGCGTCAGCTTCGCCTCGAGCAGACGGACGTTGGGTTCGACGTCGTCGACGACGAGGATCCGCGCGGTCATCGACGCCCCCTCAGGCCGCCACGACGCCCAGATGGCGCCGGACGACTTCGAGGAAATGCAGGACGGAGATCGGCTTCGAAATATAGGCCTCGCACCCACCCTGGCGGATGCGCTCCTCGTCGCCCTTCATGGCGAAGGCCGTCACGGCGATCACGGGGATGTGCGACAGCTCAGGGTCGTCCTTCAGCCACTTGGTGACCTCCAGACCGGAAATCTCGGGCAGCTGGATGTCCATCAGGATCAGGTCCGGACGGTGCTCGCGCGCGATCGCCAGCGCCGAAAGACCGTCGCGCGTCTGCAGGGTGCGGAAGCCCTGCGAATCGAGCAGATCATGAAAAAGCTTCATGTTCAGCTCGTTATCCTCGACGATGAGGACGGTTTTGGTCATGGGCGCCTGACATCGGCATGCGTCCGCACGGGCGCGGGCGATTTCCGCCGGGTTCGGATGCAACCCTGCCCCATCGGTCTTAAGTTGGGGTAAGCGCGACCTTTCCGAGTCCTTTCCGTGGGCGATCCCGTCAGCATCTGCCGTGACTGTCTGAGCACCGCGGCGGCGGCGCGACGGACCTGCGACGCGTGCGGCTCCGTGCGGATCCTGAACCACCCTGAGTTGACCGGCCACGCCATCGCCCATCTGGACTGCGACGCCTTCTACGCCTCGGTCGAGAAGCGCGACCGTCCGGAACTGCGCGACAAACCCGTGATCGTCGGCGGCGGCGTGCGGGGCGTGGTGTCGACCGCGTGCTACGTCGCGCGGCTTTACGGGGTCGGTTCCGCCATGCCGATGTTCAAGGCGCTGAAGGCGTGCCCCGACGCCGTCGTGGTCAAGCCGAACTTCGACAAGTACGTCGTCGAAAGCCGGCGCATCTTCGACAAGGTGCGGGCCCTGACGCCGCTGGTGCAGACCCTGTCGCTGGACGAGGCGTGGATGGACCTGAAGGGCACCGAACGGCTCAACGGCGGTCCGCCGGTCCTCCAGCTAGTCCGGTTGCAGAAGGACATCGAGGAGGAAACCGGACTGACCGTCTCCATCGGCCTCGCCCCCAACCGCTTCCTCGCCAAGGTCGCGTCGGAGATGGACAAGCCGCGCGGCTTCACGGTTCTCGGCTCGGAGGCTGCGGCGACGCTGGCGCCCCGGCCGGTGACCATCCTGCCCGGCGTCGGGCCGGTGTTCGCCCGGACGCTGCGCAGCGACGGCTTCGCCACGGTGGGAGATCTGGCGGCGGCCGATCTGCGCGATCTGGCGCAGCGCTATGGAGAGTGGGGCCTGCGCCTCCACGAGCTCGCGCACGGAAAGGACGCGCGCGCCGTCAACCCTGAGCGGGATCGCAAGGGCATGAGCGCGGAGACCACGTTCAACCATGACCTGACCGACCGCGAGGCGCTGGAGGCCGAACTGTGGCCCCTGTGCGAGAAGCTGGCGTCCAAGGCCCGGCGCGACGGCGTGGCCGGAAAATCCATCGTGCTGAAGCTGCGGCGGACGGACTTCAGGATCGTCACCCGGCGAACCACGCCGCCGGAACCGGTGCAGACCGCACGCGCCCTGTTCGCCGAGGGTCGGCGGCTGCTGGGGCCGGAACTGGGCATCCCCTACCGCCTGATCGGCATCGGCATGGCCGACGTGGAGGACGCCGTCGACGCGCCGCCCGGACTGTTCGAGACGGAGGCCACGCGCACCCTGAAGACCGAAACCGCCGTCGACGCCCTGCGCGCGAAGTTCGGTCCGGCCGCGGTCGTGGCGGGCCGCGCGCTGAAGGGGCGCTCAACCCGGTCTTAAGCCCCCTGCCCTAGTTTTCCCGGCATGCAGGCCTTCGTCGACAAGATGCGCCGTCGCGCCGGGCGCTGGCTGGACCGCCGCCCGGTCCAGGTGCGCGCGCCCGGCGGCATGCTCAGCCTCAGCTTCGACGACTTCCCCGAAACCGCCTGGACCGAGGCCGGGCCGGTGCTGGCCCAGCACGGGGTGTTCGCCACCTACTACGTCTGCGGCGGGCTGGAGCGAGGCGAGAACCTCGGTCTGCCCCAGTTCACGGCCGACCAGATGCGGGAACTGTTCTTCGCCGGGCACGAGGTCGGCTGCCACACCTATGAGCACGTCTCGACGCTGACGCTGACGCCGGCGGCGCTGGGCCGCAGCCTGGCGCGCAACGCGCTGTGGGTGTCCGACCGACTGGACGGACACGTCATGGAGACCTTCGCCTATCCGTTCGGCGACGTGGCGCCGGGCGCCAAGCCCATCATCGATCTGCGTTTCGCCCTGGGCCGCGGCGTGCGCAACGGCGTCAACGCCGGGAGCGAGGACCGCAACGCGCTGAAGGCCATCGGCCTGGAGAGCCGGCGCCTGCCGGGCTACGACCTCGACGCCCTGTGCGCCGAGGCCGCGGCCCGGGACGGCTGGCTTATCGCCTATGGCCACGACGTGTCCGACGCCCCCACACCCTACGGCTGCACCGCGCGCGATCTCGAGCGGCTGATCCTCTCGGCGAAGGCGGCCGGCCTGGCCATCGTGCCGGTGGCCGAGGGCTGGAGGCGGCTGGCGGCGTAGGCCGTACGGCCGTCGGCCCAGCGGATCAGCGCCTTGCGCGGCCATGCGACAAGCCAGCTGCGGGCGGTGTACTCCCCGCTTTCGATCATGGCCCGACGACTGCCCGGACTGGCGGCGGCGCGCTGGGTGTGAACGTCTCCCGGCCCCTGATGGACCATCCAGGCCCCGCCCTTCAGCGGGTTCAGCCGAAGATGGGCCAGACGCGGGCTGATCGTCTCCAGCGGCGGATCGTAGAACCAGCTCGATCCGATCATCCCGGCCAGCTCGGGGCGGGTCTTGCAGATCTCGGCCGCCGTGGCCCACGCGCAGTTCCAGCCCTCCTCGGTGAAGTCCTCGAGGTGGCGGCTCTCGGTGTGCACCTGCAGCCAGGGCCGGTTGGCGCCGTGGCGGACGTAGTTGATCAGCGGGCCGACGCCGCGCCCGGACAGCGCGTGCCGCACGCTCTCGCCCGGGCCCATCGGCGAGGACAGGTCGATGATCTGCGTCTTCGCCCCCGGCACGGACAGGGCTAGGGCGAAACGCACGTCCTTGGCCCAGAAGTCGCGGTCATAGGCGCCCCGGCCCCCCTCCAGGAACTGCGCCGTCTGCTCGATCCAGTAAGGGTAGAGCTCCATCACCGCCGGCGGCATGCCGGCGGCGCGGGCGCGCTCCATGACGCCGAGCGTCCAGATCGCGATCAGGCCGCGCCGCGCGTCGTCGCCGGCGCCTTCACCGAGGACGGCGTCGACCTCCTGCGCGGGCAGGTCGAAGTTCCAGTGGGTCGCCACGGCGGCGGCGCGCCTGGCCGCCGGCTCGACGGCGGCGTCCACGCGGGCGCGGTCGGCCGCGCTCATGCGGGCGATGACGGCGTGCAGCGACGCCTCGACGGGGTTCACGTGCATGTCCATGCGCGGCACCCTCACACAGTGCGGTGAGCGTTCCCTTAAGGGCCGTGACGCGGCGCGCGCGCCTCGCTAAACAGCGGCCGAAGCAATCCCGGAGCCCCGCATGTCCGTCGCCGCCCGCCTGTCCGATCTCGGCATCGTCCTGCCCGAACCCGCCAAGGCCGTGGCCAACTACGTGCCCTGGGTCCGCAGCGGGAACCTGGTCCACATCTCCGGCCAGCTGTCGAACGACGCCGCCGGCGGCGTTCTGGGCACCGTCGGCGTCGACGTGACGCCGGAGCGCGCGCATGAGGCGGCGCGCATGTGCGGCGTCAATCTGCTGGCCCAGCTGTCGGCGGCGCTGGACGGCGATCTGGAACGCGTCGAACGCGTCGTGAAGCTGGGCGGCTTCGTTCAGGCCGGTCCCGACTTTTCGGCCATTCCGGCGGTGATCAACGGCTGCTCGGACCTGATGGTCGAGGTGTTCGGCGACAAGGGGCGCCACGCCCGCTCGGCCGTCGGCGTCTATCGTCTGCCGCTGAACTTCGCCGTCGAGATCGACGCAATCGTCGAGGTGCGGTGAGCCTCACCGCCCGCGTCCATCAGACGGTCGCCGACGTCGGCCGCGAGGCCTGGGATTCCCTGGCCGCGCCGACGGGCGACCCGTTCGTGTCGTTCGACTTCCTGCACGCCTGCGAGGCGTCCGGCAGCGCTGTGCCGCGACAGGGCTGGGCCGGCCGGCATCTGACGCTGGAGGACGACGGGCGGCTGATCGGCGCCCTGCCGCTTTGGCTGAAGGGACACTCGCAGGGCGAGTACGTCTTCGACCACGCCTGGGCCGACGCCTTCCAGCGCGCCGGCGGCGACTACTATCCCAAGCTGCTCTCCGCGGTCCCGTTCACGCCCGTGACCGGGCCGCGCCTGCTGACCGCCCCCGGCGAGGACGTCGACCGCGTCCGTGCGGGTCTTCTCCAATCCGCCGTCGGCCTCGCCGAACGGCTGGGCGTCTCGTCGCTCCACGTCACCTTCCCGACCGGCGACGAATGGGACTGGCTGGGCGACGCGGGCCTGCTGAAGCGCCAAGACCTCCAGTTCGTCTGGCGGGATCGAGGCTATGGGGACTTTGACGGGTTTCTGGCGGCGCTGTCCTCGGGGCGACGCAAGTCGATCCGGCGGGAGCGCCGCGACGCGCAGGCCGGTCTCGAGATTCGGGTTCTCACCGGAAATGACGTCAAGTCAGATCACTGGGACGCTTTTTTCGCTTTTTACATGGACACCGGCGGCCGCAAGTGGGGGCGCCCCTACCTGACCCGCGACTTCTTCGCGCGCATCGGCGAGACCATGGCCGACCGGGCGGCGCTGATCATGGCCTTCGACGACGGCGCCCCGGTGGCCGGCGCGCTGAACTTCATCGGCCGCGACGCCCTGTATGGCCGCCAGTGGGGCACGCTGATCGACCGGCCCTTCCTGCATTTCGAGCTCTGCTACTACCGCGCGATCGAACTGGCGCTGGAGCTGGGCCTGCCGCGCGTCGAGGCGGGCGCGCAGGGCGAGCACAAGCTGGGCCGCGGCTATCTGCCGGAGGGGGTGCACTCCGCCCACTGGATCGCCCACCCGGGCCTTCGGCGGGCCGTCGCCGACCATCTCGACGGCGAGCGCGCGGCGGTGGACGCGGAAATCTCGATGCTGCGCCGGGAAGGCTCGCCCTACCGCGAGACCTAGATGGCGCGTCCGGCGACCAGGGTGTTGCGCACCCGGCGCCCCAGAGGATCGCGGGCCGTCCAGGTCTGGCCGACCTCGGCCTCGACCATGCGGCTGCAGAAACGCGGGACCAGCATGCTGGGGCGGATGTGGGTCAGGCAGACGTTGGCCCCCTCGACCCGCCAACGCGCGGTGATGCGTCGACCGTCGCTGAAGTGGGCGGTGTAGGCGCCGTCAGGGTTGAACCAGTGCTTCACCCAGCCGCCGTCGGGGTAGTGCGACACGATCGTGTTGCCGAAGGCCGACGCCATTCCCGACTGGGCCGCGGCCGGCGCGGAAACGCCCGCCAGAGCCATGACCACGCACCCGAACAGCCACGCCTTCACGCGCATTCGATCCCTCCACCCAACCATCCCCGGGCGCAATCTTACCGAAAGTTCACGAATGGCAAGAGGTTTCGTCACTGGGCGGAATACTTGACTCCCGCGTGGGGAAAAGCCATATGCGCCAGCACGTTCGGGACAGGATGGCGATCCGCGCCGCCCGCACGCCCATGAGGGGCGGTTCCGCAGACGTCACGCCCTGAAACGATCAGGGCCATCACCCTGTCGCCGCCCCGCGTCTCGCCGGGCGGCTTTCCTGCAAGGACCGAATGACCGAATTCTCCCAGCTGGGCCTTTCGCCCACCACGCTGAGCGCCGTCGCCGCGACGGGCTACACCACCGCCACGCCGATTCAGGAGCAGGCCATCCCCGTGGCGCTCGCCGGTCGCGACGTCCTCGGCATCGCCCAGACCGGCACCGGCAAGACGGCCGCCTTCACCCTGCCGCTGATCGAGCGGCTGGCCACCGGTCGGGCCCGCGCCCGCATGCCCCGCGCCCTGGTGCTGGCGCCGACGCGTGAGCTGGCCGACCAGGTCGCCGAAAGCTTCGCCAAATACGCCAAAGGCACCAAGCTGAGCTGGGCCCTGCTGATCGGCGGCGTCTCCATGGCCGACCAGGTCGCGGCCCTGACCAAGGGCGTGGACGTGCTGATCGCCACGCCGGGCCGCCTGATCGACCTGTTCGAGCGCGGCAAGATGCTGCTGACCGGCGTCGAGGTCATGGTCGTCGATGAGGCCGACCGCATGCTCGACATGGGCTTCATTCCGGACATCGAGAAGATCTTCAAACTGACGCCGCCGCGGCGCCAGACCCTGTTCTTCTCGGCCACCATGCCGCCCGAGATCACCCGGCTGACCACCCAGTTCCTGAAGGACCCGACCCGGATCGAGGCCAGCCGGCCGGCCATGACGGCCGAGACCATCACCCAGTACATGGTGAAGCTGAAGACCAGCGATCCGAAGGCCAAGCGCGATGCCCTGCGCAAGCTGGTGGCGCGGGACGACGTCAAGAACGGGATCGTCTTCTGCAATCGCAAATCCGAGGTCGACGTCGTCGCCAAGTCGCTGAAGAAGCACGGATTCGACGCTGCGCCGATCCACGGCGACCTGGACCAGTCCCTGCGCATGAAGACCCTCGCGGCCTTCCGCTCCGGCGAACTGAAACTGCTCGTGGCGTCCGACGTCGCGGCGCGGGGCCTGGACATCCCGGACGTCAGCCACGTCTTCAACTACGACGTCGCCCACCACGCCGACGACTACGTGCACCGCATCGGCCGCACGGGCCGCGCCGGGCGCAAGGGTCAGACATTCATGATCGTGACGCCGTCGGACGACAAGGCGTTGGACAAGGTCCTGAAGCTCATCAAGATGACGCCGGAAGAACTGGCTCTGGACGGTCCGGCCGAGCGCGCTCCCCGCGCCGAAGCGCCGGCCGCCGCCGAAGACGACGCCCCGCGCCCCACGCGGTCGCGCGGCCGCCGTCGCGGCGCCGATCGCGCCGTCGAGACCGAGGCCGCCCCCGCCGCGCCCCTGCCGGAGTTCTCCGCTGTCGCCGAGGCTGTCGAGGCGCCCGTCCTGGCCGAAGCGCCGGAGACGAGCGCGACCGACGACGCGCGCGGCGACCGCCCGCGCCGTGAACGCGGCGGCCGCGGCCGGGGTCGCGATCGGGACCGCGCGCCGCGCGCGGCGTCCGAAGCGGCCGAGGACGCCCCGGCGCCGCGCGGCCGTCCGTTCGGCGACGCCGACATCCCCGCCTTCCTGCGCCGGCCCGTCGTCATCGGCGCTTGAAGCCCTTCCCGAATCCGCGTTCTTCCAGCCGCGCTTAACCCGCCGTTACGCTTCGGAGGCTAGGCTCGGCGGACCAAGAATGCGGGGGAACGCATGGCGAAGGTCGTAGAAACGACCCTGCGCGGACCGGAGGCCTATGGCCTGGCGCGGCGCGTGCTGGACGAGATGGAAGCCGCGGGCGTCTGGCCCACGCCGGTCAATTTCGAGCTGTGGCTGCATCATCTCGGCGAGCCCGAAGGCGCCTTGGGTCAGGAGATCCGCCGCATCCTCGCCGCCGGCGAGCCCTTCACCGAGGCGGTGTCCGACATGCTGGCGGCCGAGTATCTGCCGCGCGGCCGTCTCTCCGAGGAAATCCGCGACGCCGGTCGCGTGCTGGACCGCGAACTGACCAGCGTCGCCACCGCCATCGCCAGGGCCCACAAGAACCAGTCTGAGTACGGCCAGGTGCTGGCCGGCGCCGCGACGGACATGGCGGGGGCCGCCGCCTCTCCCGAAGGGCTTCGCACGGTCGTGGACGGCCTGACGGTCGCCACCCGCAAGGTTCAGAAGCAGAACGCCGACCTCGAGAAGCGCCTCGACGCCTCCACCCGGGAGGTGGCCCGTCTGCGCGAACATCTGGAGCAGGTGCGCCGCGACGCCATGACGGACGCCCTGACCAACCTGGCCAACCGCAAGGCGTTTGACGAGCATCTGGACGCCTGCGTCGAGGCGGCGCACCGCGACGGGCGCGACCTGGTCCTGGCCGTCGTCGACATCGACCACTTCAAGCGCTTCAACGACACCTGGGGCCATCAGACCGGCGATCAGGTCATCCGCTACGTCGCCAGCGTGCTGGGTCGCCTGGCGCGCACCCCGCGCATGGCCGCCCGCTACGGCGGCGAGGAGTTCGCGGTCATCTTCCCCAACGAGGATTCCGCCGCGGTCGAGGCGGCGCTGGAAGACGCCCGCACCGAAATCGCCTCGCGCAGCCTGCGACGGCGCTCGACGGACGACGAGCTCGGCGCCGTGACGATCTCGGCCGGCCACGCCCGGCTGGCACGTGGAGAGACCCCGGCCGCCCTGCTGGGTCGCGCGGACGAGGCGCTCTATGCCTCCAAACATGCCGGCCGAAACCGGGTCACCTGCGCCGAGGCCGCACGGAAGGCGGCGGCCTGAAGCGTCGCCTTGAACCGGCCACGCCGCCCTTGATGATGGCCGCATGATCCGCAGTCTCGCCTTCGCCGTCGCCTACTGGTCGCTGTCGATCGCCTATGTGCTGATGGCGGTGATCGCGGCCCTGCTGCCCGGCCGCGGGCCCACCGGCTGGATCATCCGCCGCTACGTCCGGCGCATGAAATGGGCCATGCGCCGGCTCGCCGGCATCCGCGTCGAGGTGCGGGGCAAGGACCGGCTGCCTGCCGGCGCCTACATCATCGCCGCCAAGCATCAGAGCTGGGGCGACGGCTTCTCCATCTATGGGGAGATCGAGGATCTGGCCTTCGTCACCGGCGACCACCTTGAGAAGTTCCCGCTGATGGCGACGGTGCTGCGCAAGCTGGGCGCCATCGTCGTCAACAACTGCGGCGGCCGCGAAGCGCGCGACTCGCTGAAGCAGCGGGGCGCCCACGCCCATCGCGAGGGGCGAAAGATCCTGATCTATCCCGAGGGCAATCTGGCGAGGGTCGGAGAGAAGTTCCGCTATCGCTCCGGCGTCTGGCACATGTATCGCGACTTCGACATGCCGGTCGTGCCCGTCGCGACGAACCTCGGCCTGTTCTGGCCGCAGGAGGCGTTCGAGAAGCGCCCCGGCACGGCGACGATCGAGTTTCTTGACCCGATCCCGACCGGCCTGCCGAAAGACGAGTTCATGGCGCGGCTGGAAGCCGCGGTCGAAGCGCGCACGGCGGAGCTCATCGCCGAGGCGACGGGAAGCCCCGTCACCCCTGCCCTTCAGGTGCCGACGCCGGACGACGTCAGGCGCGCGGCTTCTTCGGCTTCTTCGCCGACGCCTTCCTGAGAGCCGCGTCGATCGAGGCACGCGCCCATCTGACCGCCTCGTCCGGGTCGTCGACGGCGGATTCGGGCAAGCTCCAGTAGGCCATGGTCATCACCTGACCGTCCTTGGTCGGAAAGCTGAACTGGCGTGACCCCGCATCGCGCAGGGCCGGCTCGTTCTGTTCGTCCGCCTTCAGCCAGACGACGCCGTCGTCCAGCAGGGCGAAGATGCGCCCGTCCCAATAGATGCTGGCGCCGCCGAACATCCGCTTGATGGTCAGGGGGCCGAGCTCGGCGAAATGCTCCTGTACCCACTCCCCGAACGCGGGGTCATAGGCCACGGCTCAGACGCCCGTCGCGGGGGTGATCGTCACGCTCTCGCCGCAGCCGCAGGCGTCGGTCTGGTTCGGATTTCGGAAAACGAATTTCGAGGCCAGCGGCGTGACCTCCCAGTCGATCTCGCTGCCGATCAGATACAGGATCGCCTTGCCGTCGATCACGATGCGGGCGCCGTCGAAGTCGACCGCCTCGTCGAACGAGCTGACCAGGTCCGTCAGGCTGAAGACGTATTCCTGCCCGGCGCAGCCGCCGTTCTTGATGCCGATCTTCAGCCCGATCTTGTCGGGATTGGCCGCCAGCAGTTCGCGCACACGGTCGGCCGCGGTGGGCGTCAGGGTGACGACCGAGGGGCGTGGGCGGCGGGGACGGGTCGTGGTCTGAAGGTCGCTCATGGGTCAGAACATGTTCAGGGCCAGCTTGGCCTCGTCGCTCATGCGGGACGGGTCCCACGGCGGGTCGAAGACCAGCTGGGCCTTGGCCGACTTCACACCCTCGACCTTGGCCACCGCGTCCTCGATCCAGCCCGGCATCTCGCCGGCGACGGGGCAGCCGGGGGCGGTCAGGGTCATCTCGATGTCCACGTCGCGGTCGTCCGACAGGTCGACCTTGTAGATCAGCCCCAGCTCATAGACGTCGACCGGGATTTCCGGGTCGAACACCGTCTTCAGCGCCGCCACGATGTCGTCTGTCAGGCGCGCGATCTCGTCCTGCGACAGGGCGCTCTTCTGGGGCTCATCCCACGCGGCGGCGAAGTCGGCGTTGTCGGAGATCGGGGCGGTCATACGAAGAATTCTCGGGCCTTGATCAGGGCGTCGGCGAAGGCGTCGGCCTCGTCCACCGTGTTATATAGGGCGAAGCTGGCGCGTCCGCTCGACGTCAGCCCGAAACGCTGCGCCAGCGGCTCGGCGCAGTGCAGGCCGGCGCGGATCGCCACGCCGTACCGGTCCATGATCTGCGCCACGTCGTGGGCGTGCGCCCCCTCCACGGTGAAGGCGAAGATCGAGCCCTTGCCCGGCGCCGTGCCGATCTCCGTCAGCCAGTTGACGCCCGACAGGCGCTCGCGCACCCGCGCCATCAGCGCCGCCTCGTGCGCCCGCACGGCGGCGGGGTCGAAGGCCGAATACCACTCGATCGCCGCGCCGAGCCCGATCGCCTCCAGGATCGGCGGCGTGCCCGCCTCGAACCGGTGCGGCGGCTTCGCATAGGTGACGGCCTCCAGCGACACCCGCTCGATCATCTCGCCCCCGCCCTGGAACGGCGGCAGGGCCTCCAGCGCCGCCTCGGTCCCGATCAGCGCGCCGATGCCGGTGGGACCGAACAGCTTGTGGCCGGTCAGGACGTAGAAGTCGCAGCCGATGGCCTGCACGTCCGGCGCGCAGTGCACCGCGCCCTGACAGCCGTCGATCAGCACCTGGGCGCCCGCCGCGTGCGCCAGCCGCGTAATCTCCGCCACCGGGTTCACCGTGCCCAGCACGTTGGACATGTGCGTGACCGCGACCATTCGCGTCCTTGGGCCGAGCAGCTCGGCATAGGCGGTCATGTCGAGGCTGCCGTCGTCCCGCACCGGGATCCACTTCAGCACCGCCCCCTGCCGCTCGCGCAGCAGGTGCCAGGGCACGATGTTGGAGTGGTGCTCCATCTGGCTGACCACGATCTCGTCGCCCGGCCGGATGGATTGGCCCAGCCCGGCCGCCACCAGATTGATCGCCTCGGTGCCGCCCTTGGTGAAGACGACGCGTTCCGGCGCCTCGGCCCCCACGAACCGCGCCACGCTCTCCCGCGCGGCCTCGAAGGCCTCGGTCGTCTCGTTGGCCAGGGTGTGCAGCCCGCGATGGACGTTGGCGTAGCTGCCTTCCATCGCCCGCGTCATCGCGTCGATCACCGCGCGCGGCTTCTGCGCGCTGGCGGCGGAGTCCAGATAGACCAGCGGCCGCCCGTTCACCTGCCGCGACAGGATCGGGAATTCGGTGCGGACGGCCTGAACGTCGAAGGGGCTCACAGTCGTGCCGTCAGCCATTCCCGCACCACCTCTCGCGCGCCCTCGTGCTCGATCCGGTCGACCACCTCGAACAGAAAGGCCTGGGTGAGAAGCGCTCTCGCCTCCTGCGCCGGCAGGCCGCGTTGCTGCATGTAGAACAGGGCGCTCTCGTCCAGCGTGCCGACGGTGTTGCCGTGCGCGCACTGCACGTCGTCGGCATAGATGATCAGCTCCGGCTTGGCGTCGACCTCGCCGCGCTCCGACAGGATCAGGGCGTTGTGGGCCATGCGCGCGTCCGTGCCGTCGGCCCCGCGCTCGACCACTATCTTGCCCTGGAAAACACCGCGCGCCTGATCGCGCACCACGCCCTTGACCAGCTGGCTGGTCTGGCCGTTCAGACCCTCGTGGGTGACGACGCTGGTCAGGTCGGCGTGCCGCTCGCCAGACAGGGCATACAGCCCGTCCATGCGGACGGAGGCGCCCTGCCCCGGATGGCTGACGTGGGTCTCGAAGCGCTGGAGCCTGGCCCCGTCCGTCGCGGTGACCTGCTCGAACGTCGCGCCCGCCGACAGGGTCACCTCGGCCCTGACGAAGGCCAGCGCGTCCGCCGCGTCCTCGCCCAGCACGATCCGCGTCAGGGACGCGTCCTCGCCGACGAAAATCTTCAGCCGGGTGTTGGCGACGTAGCCGGCGGCGCGCCCCTCATGGCTCTCCAGCAGGACCAGCCGGGACCCCGCCGTCACCTCGATCGCCACCTCAGGCTGGTGCCCCGCGCCGTCGGCGGTAGAGACGAAGCGCAGGCGCACCGGCCCCTCACCCGTCCCCTCGGCGATGATCCCCGCAAAGCCCTCGCAGCGACCGTTGACGAAGGCCAGCTCTTTACCGCCCAGCGCCGCGAACGGCCCGCCCGGCGCGACGTCTGCGGCCGGGGACGCCGGCGGCGTGTCCCGCAGCAGACGGCGCACGTCGGTGTACTTCCACGCCTCGACGCGCCGCGACGGGAAAGACGACGGATCGCGAAGGTCGAGCAGCTGCGCCGTCACGCCGCCCCCTGAAGCGCTTCTGGCGCGTATTTGTCGTAGCCTTCGGCTTCAAGCTGCAGCGCCAGTTCCGGGCCGCCCGACGCCACGATCCGACCCGCGGCCAGCACGTGCACCCGGTCCGGCCGGATGTAGTCCAGCAGCCGCTGGTAGTGCGTGATGACCACCATCGACCGCTCCGGCGACCGCAGGGCGTTCACGCCGTCGGCGACGATGCGCAGGGCGTCGATGTCCAGGCCGGAATCGGTCTCGTCTAGGATCAGCAGCGAGGGCTCCAGCAGGGCCATCTGCAGGATCTCCATCCGCTTCTTCTCGCCGCCTGAGAAGCCCACGTTCAGGGGCCGCTTCAGCATGTCGAAATTCATCTTCAGCCGGGTCGACGCCGCGCGCACCAGCTTCAGGAACTCCGGCGCCGCCACCTCGGGCTCGCCCCGCGCGCGCTTCTGCGCGTTCAGCGCCGTGCGGATGAAGGTCATGGCCGGCACGCCGGGGATTTCCAGCGGGTACTGGAACGACAGGAACACGCCCTTCGCGGCCCGCTCGGCCGGGTCCAGCGCCAGCAGGTCCTCGCCGTTCCACGACGCCGATCCGGCCGTCGCCTCATAGCCGGGCCGGCCGGTCAGGGCGTAGCCCAGCGTCGACTTGCCCGCCCCGTTCGGCCCCATGACGGCGTGCACCTCGCCCGCGGGGACGTCGAGCGTCAGCCCGTTGAGGATCGGCTTGTCGCCGACGGTGACGTGGAGGTTGGAGATGGAGAGCATGGTCAATCGATCATCAATGAAGCGCGGTGTTCGAACTCGGCGGTCTTGTTCGACGGGGTGGTGAAGGTGATCGAGGCCCTGTCTTCCGCGTACGAAAGCGCCGCTCCTTCTTCCATCAGCGACACGATCTGATGGTAGCGTTCGACGTCCGCGGTCAGGCAATGCACCGAACGGTCGCGGCTCTTCAAATAAGCGGCCATCTCACCGTTCTTTTCGGGCGTCGTCCCGCTCCAGAAGCGTCCGTCCTGCGAATCCAGAAACCCGTGGTCGCGGCAGCCGCCACTCAGGAAATAGTGGTTCGCCTTCTGCTTGTCCGCGCCCGCAGCGACCAGTCGGATGCCGATGTTGGAGCCACGCACGTCCTGACCATTCAGCGAGACCAGATCGCCGACAAACACGTCGACCGCGTCATCCTGCCCGCCGGCCACGACTTGGGGCTGCGAACAGGCCGACGCCAGCAGGGCCAGGGCAATGACCGACGCCCCCCTCACCCCACGCTCCCTTCCAGACTGATCGCCACCAGCTTCTGGGCCTCGACGGCGAACTCCATCGGCAGTTCCTGCAGGACGTCGCGGACGAAGCCGTTCACCAGCAGGGCCACCGCCTCCTCCTCCGACAGGCCGCGCTGCTGGGCGTAGAACAGCTGGTCCTCGCTCAGGCGCGTCGTCGTCGCCTCGTGCTCCAGCTGGGCCGAGCCATTGCGGGCCTCGATGTAGGGGATGGTGTGGCTTCCGCACTCCTTGCCGATCAGCAGGCTGTCGCACTGGGTGAAGTTGCGCACGCCCGTCGCCTTGGGATGCACCGACACCAGGCCGCGATAGGTCGAATCCGACCGTCCCGCCGACACCGCCTTGGCGATGATCCGCGACTTCGAGTTCTTGCCCAGGTGCACCATCTTGGTGCCCGTGTCGGCCTGTTGCCGGCCGTTGGTGATGGCGATGGAATAAAACTCGCCCGAACTCTCCTCGCCCTTCAGCAGGCAGGACGGATATTTCCAGGTGATGGCGCTGCCGGTCTCGACCTGCGTCCATGACACCTTCGACCGGTCGCCGCGGCAATCGGCGCGCTTGGTCACGAAATTGTAGATGCCGCCCTTGCCCTCGGCGTCGCCGGGGTACCAGTTCTGGACGGTCGAATATTTGATCTCGGCGTCGTCCAGCGCGACCAGCTCGACCACCGCCGCATGCAGCTGGTTCTCGTCGCGCATGGGGGCCGTACAGCCCTCCAGATACGAGACGTAGCTGCCCTTGTCGGCGATGATCAGGGTCCGTTCGAACTGGCCCGTCTGGCTGGCGTTGATGCGGAAATAGGTCGACAGCTCCATCGGACAGCGCACGCCCGGCGGGATGTAGACGAAGCTGCCGTCGCTGAAGACCGCGCTGTTCAACGCCGCGAAATAGTTGTCGCTGACCGGCACGACGGTGCCGAGATATTGCCGCACCAGTTCAGGATGCTCGCGCAAGGCCTCGGAAATGGGCATGAAAATCACGCCCGCCTTGGCCAGCTCGGCCTTGAAGGTGGTGACGACCGACACGCTGTCGAACACGGCGTCCACCGCCACCTTCGGCGCACCCTGCACCCCCGCCAGCACCTCCTGCTCCTTCAGCGGGATGCCCAGCTTGCGATAGACCTCGAGCAGTTCGGGATCGACCTCGTCGAGGCTCTTCGGCCCCTCCTTCGTCTTCGGCGCGGCATAGTAGTGCAGGTCCTGATAGTCGACGGGTTCGTACTTCACCGCCGCCCACGTCGGCTCCTCCATCGCCAGCCAGCGCTCATAGGCGGCCAGACGCCACTCCAGCATCCACCGGGGCTCGCCCTTCTTCTCGGAGATGAACCGCACGATGTCGGCGTTCAGGCCCTTGGGCGCGAACTCCTGCTCGACGTCCGAGGTGAAGCCGTACTTGTAGCGCTCCAGCTCGGCGACGGCGTCGACGGTTTCCTTGACGGCGGCCATCAGGCGACCTCCGCCTGTCTGGCCCTGGCCTGACGCTTGCCCCAGGCTTCCAGCCAGGCGTCGGCGAAGCGGACCCAGTCGGCCTCGGTCGTGCCCCAGCCGCCGGAGATGCGGATGCCGTTGGTGGCCAGCGAGGTGCGGCCGGTCGCCAGAATGGCGCGCGACGGCTTGATCTTGCCCGACGAGCAGGCGCTGCCGCCCGACACCATCACGCCCATCAGGTCCAGCGTGATCAGCTGTTGCGGGCTCTCCCATCCGGGCGCCGCCATGAACAAGGTGTTGGGCAGGCGCGGCGCGCCCTCGGCGATGATCACCGCGCCGGCGGCCTTCACCCGCGCCTCGGCGGCGTCGCGCCACGCCTTGTGCGCCTCGGCCAGCGGCAGGTCGCGCGCTGCGCAATCGGCGGCCGTGCCGAAGCCGGCGATGCCCGGCACGTTCTCGGTGCCCGCGCGCAGGCCGCGCTCCTGCCCCGCGCCGTGCAGGATGCGCACGGCCTCGCGGCCTTCCTTCAGAACCAGCGCGCCCACGCCCTGCGGCCCGCCCAGCTTGTGCGCCGACAGCGTCAGGGAGTCGGCGCCCAGATCGCGCAGGCTCACCGCGATCTTGCCCGCCGACTGGATGGCGTCGACGTGCAGCCAGCCGCCCGCCGCGCGCACCAGCTTCGCCGCCTCGGCGATCGGCTGGATCGCGCCGCTCTCGTTGTTCGCATGATGGATCGCCACCACCGCCCTGCCCGGCAGGGCCAGCAGCTGCGCCAGCTTCTTCAGGTCGACCACGCCGTCGCGGTCCACCGGCAGCATTTTCACCGGCTTGCCCGACGCCGTCGCCGCCTCGGCGACGCAGGGGTGCTCGGTGGCCCCGACGATCAGCCGCTCGCAGCCCGCCGCGATGGCGCTGACGATCGCCTGGGCATTCGATTCCGTGCCGCCGGACGAGAAGATCACCGCCGTGGGATCGGCCCCGACCAGCTCGGCGACCTGGGCCCGGGCGGTCTCGACGCGGGCGCGCGCACAGCGGCCGGCCGCGTGCACCGCCGACGGATTGCCGTTGTCGGCCAGCGCCTTGGCCATAATGTCCTGAACTTCCGGACGAACCAGACCGGACGCGTTGTAGTCGAGATAGACGCCCGTCACGCCGCCGCTCCTTGGGCCAGCGTCGGCGCCGCGCGACGGCGCAGGCCCGTGCGCTTCATCACCACGTCCTCCAGCGACACGGCGGCCAGGTAGGCGTGGATCTCGGCGCCCAGGTCTTCCCACAGATGGTGGGTGATGCACCGTTCGCCGCCGGCCATGCAGCCCCGCGGCGTGCCCTGAACCGAGCAGCGCACGGCTCGGATCGGCTCATCGACGGCCAGGACGATGTCGGCGACGGCCGTTTCGGCCGGGGTGCGCGCCAGCCGATAGCCGCCGCCGGGCCCGCGCACGCTCAGCACCAGTCCGGCCTTCCGCAGGCGGGCGAACAGCTGCTCAAGATAGCTGAGCGAAATCTCCTGCCGCGCGGCGATCTCGGCCAGCGACACGGCGCGGGGCTCGCCCGCCGCGGCGCGGCCGTTCCGGGCCAGATCGGCCATCGCCATGACGGCATAGCGTCCCTTGGTCGACAGGCGCATGCGGGTCCTCAAAAATCGCGCGCATTCGCGGGGCTCTGTGCTAGAACCCGCGCCCTTGAACGGGCCGCACGCCGTGCCGGGGACTTAGAAAGTCCTACCCCCACGGTCAACCATTGCGGCGGCCTGAAACGACGTTTGAGACGGGAAACCGATGCCTGAAGTCATCCTGCCCGGCGCCTCGGGCCGCATCGAGGGCCGCTATTCGCCGGGCAAGCGCCCCAACGCCCCCATCGCCCTGATCCTTCACCCGCACCCCAAGGCCGGCGGGCACATGAACAATCCGGTCGCGGTGACCCTGTACCAGCTGTTCGTGAAGCGCGGCTTCGCCACCCTGCGCTACAACAGCCGGGGCGTCGGGAAGTCGCAGGGCGAATTCGACAGCGGCATCGGCGAACTGGCCGACGCGGCCACCGCTCTGGACTGGCTGCAGGCGTCCAACCCGGCCGCCAGCCAGACCTGGGTCGCGGGCTATCAGTTCGGCGCCTACATCGGCATGCAGCTGCTGATGCGCCGGCCCGAGACGGACGGCTTCATCTCAGTGTCGCCGCCCTCGAACATCTACGACTTCAGCTTCCTGGCGCCCTGCCCGGCCTCGGGCCTGTTCCTGCACGGCACCGCCGACACCATCGTGCCGCCGGTCGAGGTGGAGCGTGTGGTGAACAAGCTGCGCACCCAGAAGGGCATCGTCATCGACTATGAGCTGGAAGAGGGCGCGACCCACTTCTGGCAGGACCACGTGCCCGCCGTGGAGCGCCGGGTCGGCGCCTATCTCGACAAGCGGCTGGAAGAGAACCCGGCCTGACTTCCGCGCCGGACTTTGTGCAGTCGAAGTCCAGCGGATTTTCCAGGGTTGTGCAGTCCGCTCAGTAGAGCAGGAATTCCCTGCGCTCCGCCTCCCACGCGCGCTCGTCCGGCGTCGCGACCCCGTCCAGATCGCCGGCCTGCGCGTCCGCGTCGTCGACCCAGTCGCGCAGGGCCGTGCCACCGTTGATCACGTCGATGGCGAGCCTGTCGAAAACGTACTCGTACGGGAAGTCGCGCCACAGATCGTAGTCGGGACGCAGCCGACGGATGGCCTTGAACGCCAGCGCCTGCACGCGCCACGGCCGGAAGGCCGCGTGGTCGTAGGCCGGGTCGTCGACGTGAATCTGGACCCCGTTGCACAGCAGGCCGGCGTGCTTGTGAAAGGTCGGCTGGAACCAGACGTCGCGCAGGCGGCAGCCGTTCAGCCACTGCGGAGCGAGTGCGTGCATCTCGGCGATGATCGCCCGCGCGTCCAGGTCGGGCGCGCCGAAAAGCTCCAGCGGGCGCGTGGTGCCCCGCCCCTCCGACAGGGTCGTGCCCTCCAGCATCACCGTACCGGCGTAGGCGCGCGCCATGCTGACGTTCGGCGCATTGGGGCTGGGGTTGATCCAGCTGCGTTCGTTCAGAGGCCAGCCCCAGCCGGGCCCCTCGTCGGGCCGCCAGCCTTCCATTTCGACCACGCGGTAGTCGACGTCGAGATTGAACGCCTTGATGAACCACCGGCCCATCTCGCCCAGCGTCATGCCGTGGCGCATCGGCATGGGCCCGGCGCCGACGAAGCTTTCCCAACCGGGCCGCAGCGTCGTGCCCTCCACCGGCCGGCCCGCCGGATTGGGCCGGTCCAGCACCCAGACCGACTTGCCGTGCTCGGCCGCCGCCTCCAGCACGTAGAGCAGCGTCGTCACGAAGGTGTAGATGCGGCAGCCGAGGTCCTGCATGTCGATCAGGATCACGTCGAAGGTGCCCATCGACTGCCCCGTCGGTCGCCGCACCTCGCCGTACAGGCTGAACACCGGAATGCCGTGGACCGGATCCGTCTCGTCCGCCGACTCCATCATGTTGTCCTGCAGGTCCCCCTTCATCCCGTGCTGGGGCCCGAAGGCGGCCGTCAGCTGGACGTCCGGGCACGCCGCCAGGGCGTCGAGGCTGTGGGTCAAGTCGGCGGTCACGGACGCCGGATGCCCCAGCAGCGCCACCCGCCGCCCGCGAAGGTCGCGGCGCAGATCAGGATCGGACAGCAGGCGGTCGACGCCGAACTTCATGGCAGCTCCAGAACGAAGGAGTCGGGGTGGTGGAAGTCGGGCTTATCCGAAGGATGGGCGAGCGCCCAATAGGAGATCGTGCCGTCGGTGGCCTCGATGACGGCGGAAAGGCCCAGCCGCGCCGCGCCGGGCGGAAGCGTCAGCAGCGTCTCAAGCGCCGTTCGGTCGGCGCCGGCGTTCAGTTTCGGCGGCGTCGGCGTCACCTCGGCGTGCCGCATTCCCCGGCGCGGCGCGTCGAAGCGGTAGCTGGCCCATCGTCCCGACGGCGACAGGTTGAATTCGACGTAACCGTCGTCGGCCAGAACGAAGGCCTCAAAGCAGGTGGTCCGCCACAGGTCGTCGGCGCGTCCCTCGGCGGGCCGGGGCCAGACCACGCTCTCCGTACGTCCGTCGACCGTGAAGCGCAGCCACAGCTGCGAACCCTCGGGCTCCAACATGACCTCAAGGCTCTCGATCGGGCCGGGCGGCGACGACGGATGCGGCTTCAGGCTGACCTGCATCCCCCCTGAGTGCCACGCTCCCGGCGCGCGTCAAAGCCGCGTGCGACCGATCTCGTCGCAACATGTCGTCAACATGCGCGATGGGAGTCCAAGGCGAAGGTGGTGATGGAAATGAGAGTCTTTTTTTCCCGGACTCTCACTCTCACCGCTTCGCCCGGTCTCGACCGACATGTTATGCGCGCCGACCGCCTGAGAGACTCCCGATGACCGACGCCGCCTTCCAGTCCGAGTTCCTGAAGACGCTTCAGGCGCGCGGCTACATCCACCAGATCACGCATCCGGCCGAGCTGGACGCGGCGGCGAGCGCAGGCGTGGTTTCGGGCTACATCGGCTTCGACGCCACGGCGCCCAGCCTGCACGTCGGCAGCCTCATCCAGATCATGATGCTGCGCCGGCTGCAGCAGGCGGGGCACAGGCCGGTCGTCCTGATGGGCGGCGGCACCACCCGCGTCGGCGACCCCACGGGCAAGGACGCCAGCCGGCCGCAGCTGACGGACGAGACGATCGCCGCCAACATCTCCGGCATCAAACAGGTGTTCGCCCGCTTCCTGACCTTCGGCGACGGCCCGACCGACGCGGTGATGCTGGACAACGACGCCTGGCTGTCCGGCTACGGCTATGTGCAATTCCTGCGCGACTTCGGCACGCACTTCACGATCAACCGCATGCTGGCCTTCGACAGCGTCAAGCTGCGGCTGGAGCGGGAACAGCCGATGACGTTCCTGGAGTTCAACTACATGCTCATGCAGTCGGTGGACTTCCTGGAGCTGAACCGCAGCCACGGCGTAACCCTGCAGATGGGCGGGTCGGACCAGTGGGGAAACATCACGTCGGGCGTCGATCTGGTGCGACGCGTGGACCAGAAGGCCGCCTTCGGCCTGACCACGCCGCTGCTGACCACCGCGTCCGGCGGCAAGATGGGCAAGACGGCGCAGGGCGCGATCTGGCTCAACGCCGACCAGCTGTCGCCCTACGACTACTGGCAGTTCTGGCGCAACGCCGACGATGCCGACGTCGGCCGGTTCCTGCGCCTGTTCACCGACCTGCCGCTGGACGAGATCGCGCGGCTGGAAACGCTGCAGGGAGCCGAGATCAACGACGCCAAAAAGGTGCTGGCCGACGCGGCGACCACCCTACTGCACGGCGGGGACGCCGCGGCTTCGGCGCGGGCGGCGTCCGAAGGCGCCTTCGAGCAGGGCCGCCTGTCCGCCGACCTGCCGACTGTCGAACTGCCCCGTGATGAGGTCATCGGCGCCATGCTGGCCGCCTTGGCCACCAAGGCCGGCCTGACGGCGTCGAACGGCGAGGCGCGCCGTCTGGCCCAGGGCGGCGGCCTGCGGTTGAACGACCGGGCGGTGACGGACGGCGCGCAGCCGCTGGCGGACGCCGACGTGAACGCGGACGGCGTGATCAAACTGGCCGCCGGCAAGAAGAAGATCGTTCTGGTGAGGCCCGTCTGATGTTCGACCTGCCCGACGGATCCGCCGCCCCGGCCCTGCTGCTGCCGACCGCAGACGGCGGATCGTTCGATCTTTCCGCCCAGGGTCTTCCTACGGTCGTGTTCTTCTACCCCAAGGCGGACACGCCCGCCTGCACCGACGAGGCCAGACACTTCTCGGCCCTCCTGCCGGAGTTCGCCAAGGCCGGCGTCGCGGTGGTCGGCGTGTCGCCGGACGCGGTGAAGAAGCTGGCCCGCTTCGTCGCGAAGCACGATCTGACCGTGCCGCTCGCGTCGGACGAAACGACCGAAGCGGCGCAGGCTTGGGGCGTGTGGGGCGAGAAGACCCTCTACGGGCGCACCTACATGGGCGTTGAGCGGGCCACGTTTCTGGTCGATCGGGACGGCAGGATCGCCCGCAGCTGGCGCAAGGTGAAGGTGAAGGATCACGCGGCCGATGTGCTGGCCGCCGCCCGCGCGCTCTGACGATCCACACCTGTGCGCTGATCCCAAGTGCAGTGTCAGCAATCGTACAGACGAACGGCTCGCCCCACGGGCGAATTTCAGACCAGTGGATCACCGTTATTCGCGTGATGCCCCGGCAACGTGGTTAAGATTGCGTGAACGCTCTTGAACGTCGGTTTCCGGTGGAGGCATAACCTCGCACCGACGTTGGGGCGTTGCGTATGGCGGACGAGGCGAAGACTTCCTGGTTCCAGAAGCGGTTTCCGGTCCGCTACCTGTATCTGCGCACGGGCGACGACGTTCGCGCGGTCGCGCTGAAGCCCTGGCAACAGGTCGTCGGGACCTGCGGGATTGCGGCGCTGGCGCTGTGGACCGTCGTCGCCTCGGCCGGCTTCACCCTCGATCTGATGCACCTGGGAGCCGCGGATCGGGCCGTCGAGCGGGCCCGGGCGGCGTCCGAGCGCGCCAATGCCGACCTGCGCGCCCGTCTGGACACGGCGGTCGTGCGCATGACGGCGACGTCGGGTTCGCTGGACGAACTGGCCCACATGGTGGAACGCCGCCACGTCGCCCTGACGCAGGTCATGACCATGTTCCGCGGCGTGGACGGCGCGGAGGCCTTGCTGGTCCCGACGGTTTCGGATCCCGACGCCCCGCTGTCGCCCACCCAGCGCATCGTGGGCGTGCGGCTGGATCAGGAGACGCTGATCGATCGCGCCGAGAACCTCGCCCGGACGCGCGCGGAGCGGCTTCGGCTGGCGTTCCGTCTGGCCGGCCTGAACCCCGCCGCCTACGCGGTCGGCGGCCCGGGTCTGGGAGGCCCGCTGGTGACGGCCGACGATCCGCGCGCCCTTGCCGCCATTCTGGACGTCGACGAGCCGTTCGCCGCACGCATCCTGAACGCCTCGACGGATCTGTCCGACATGCGCAGCCTGACGGCCGTGTCCGCCGCCCTGCCCTTCGCCCGTCCGACCGACGCGCGGGTGACGTCCGGCTTCGGCCTGCGCTTCGACCCCTTCAACGCCCGCCCCGCCTATCATCAGGGCCAGGACTTCGCCGGGCCTCTGAACACGGCGATCGTCTCGACGGCTCCTGGAATCGTGTCTTTCGTCGGCGTCCGTTCAGGCTATGGCAACACCGTGGAGATAGACCATGGTCGCGGTTTCAAGACGCGATACGCCCATCTGAACTCCACCGCGGTCACGGTGGGGCAGCGGGTTGCCGTGGGCCACAGGATCGGCGCCATGGGAACCACCGGCCGCTCCACCGGCGTTCACCTGCACTATGAAGTGTGGATGGACGGCCGTCCGCAGAACCCCGCCCGCTTCATGAGAGCTGGAGATCATCTTGTTCAATAAGTCGAAATCGCCCTCCCCGGCCGATCCGAAATCCACCGCCATCCCGCCCCTGCCCGACATTCCGGCGCCGGCCGCCCCGCGCGCGGCGCAGCCTGCGGCGCCGACGCCGACGCCGGTGACCCCCGGTCGCGGCCTGTCGACGCTGTCGGCCGACCTCAGCTTCGAGGGCAACGTTTCCGGCGGCGGCGACCTGCAGATCGACGGCCAGATCAAGGGCGACGTGCGCGTCGGTCGCCTGATCGTCGGCGAGACCGGCGCCATCGAGGGCGGCGTCTCGGCCGACTACATCGAGATCCGCGGACGGGTGCAGGGCGCCGTGACCGGCAAGCAGGTCAAGCTGGTGTCGACCGCCTACGTCGACGGCGACATCACTGCGGAGCAATTGTCGATCGACGTCGGCGCCTATTTCCAGGGCCGCTGCATCCAGGGTCGCCGCGAAGCCCCGCAGCCGCCCAAGCCGGCGCCCCAGCCCGTCGCGCCGGCGCCGCAGGCCGCTCCGGCCCAACCGGCGACGCAGACGATCTCCATGTCCAACTGACGTCCGGCCCTTCCCCGTCCGCGACGGGGAAGGCGTCCCGGCTCAGTCCACCGTCGATCCGCGCGTCTCGCCGACGCGCGCGGCCAGCGCGGCGCCCATGAAGGCGTCCAGATCGCCGTCCAGCACGCCTTGTGTGTCGGACGTCTCCACGTTGGTCCGCAGATCCTTGACCATCTGGTACGGCTGCAGGACGTACGACCGGATCTGGTGGCCCCAGCCGATGTCGGTCTTGGCGTCCGCCAGTGCCTGGGCCGCCGCCTCGCGCTTCTGCAGCTCCAGCTCGTACAGGCGGGCGCGCAGCATCTTCCACGCCTGTTCGCGGTTCTGGTGCTGCGAGCGGCCGGCCTGACAGGCCACCACGGTGTTGGTCGGCACGTGGGTCAGACGCACCGCCGAATCGGTCTTGTTGATATGCTGCCCGCCGGCGCCCGATGCCCGGTAGGTGTCGGTGCGCACGTCCGACGGATTGATGTCGATCTCGATGGCGTCGTCCACCACCGGCGACACCCCGATCGAGGCGAAGCTGGTGTGGCGCTTGGCGGCGGCGTCGTAGGGGCTGATGCGCACCAGCCGGTGCACGCCCGATTCCGACTTCAGCCAGCCATAGGCGTTGGGCCCCTTCACCTGGATGGTCGCGGACTTGATCCCGGCCTGTTCGCCGCCTTCCTCCGCCTCGACCTCGACCTCATAGCCGTGGGCCCGGGCCCAGCGGGTGTACATGCGCAGCAGCATGCCGGCCCAGTCGTTGGACTCGGTCCCGCCGGCGCCGGAGTTCACTTCCAGATAGGCGTCGTTGCCGTCGGCCTCGCCGGACAGAAGGGCCTCCAGCTCGGCGCGGGCCGCCCGCTCCTTGATGGCCTTCAGATCGGCGCGCGCGCCCTCCAGGGCTTCCTCGTCGCCCTCCTCGTCCGCCATGTCCGCCAGCATGACGGCGTCCTCGACGCCCCGTTCCATCTCGCGGACGGCGTTGACCTGGGCCTCCAGCCGCGAGCGGTCGCGGCTGACCGCCTGGGCCTGTTCGGGGTCGTCCCACAGTGTCGGATCCTCGACCCGGGCGTTCAGCTCATCGAGCTTCCTGAGCGCGGCATCCCAGTCAAAGACGCCTCCTGAGCAGAGCGACGCTCTGCTCGATGTCGGCCTTCATGGCCTCGACATCCGGTCTCATCGCAAACTCCTGCGACGGTGTGAAAGGAAACGGCGCGCCGTTCTCCGGCGCGCCGTGATGGGCCTACCTAGTCCGTCAGAAGAGGCCGCTCAAGTCTTCGGGCGGATCCTGCTTCTTCGGCGGCGGCGGGGCGGTGGGCGGCGGGGCCGAGCCTTCCTGGGCCGCCTGGGCCTCGCGCTCGCGACGGATCAGGTCGTCATAGAGTTGCGGACCGGTCGGCGTCTGCGGCTCGGGCGCGCGCTCTTCTTCGCGACGGCGCTCGGTGCCGGGGCGGAAGGCTTCCTCGATGCCGTTGACGGTGCGGAACACGGCGTTCTTCGGCCTGACGAACGGACGGGCCGGCCGCGCCTTGAGCGCCGTCTGCATGAACTCGTTGAAGATCGGCACCGGCGTCGTCGCGCCCGTCTCGCCAGAGCCCATCGGCCGATTGTCGTCGAAGCCGATGAAGACGCCGACGACGATGTCGGAGGAAAAGCCGACGAACCACGCCGAGCGATACTCGTTCGTGGTGCCCGTCTTGCCGCCGACCCAGCGGCCGAGGCCGCGGGCGCTGGCCGCCGTGCCGCGCTGGACGACGCCTTCCAGCATCGACGAGACCTGATAGGCCGTGATGGGGTCGATGACCTGGACCCCGCGATCGGGCAGACGCGGCGATTCCTGACCGGAGAAGCCGCGGCCGCACTCGCGACAGCTGCGCTGGTCCGCGCGCCAGGTGATCTCGCCGGTGCGGTCCTGCACGTATTCGATCAGATACGGATCAACGCGCCGCCCTCCGTTGACGAAGGCGGAATAGGCGGCAGTCAGGCGCAGCGGCGTGGTCTCGCCCGCGCCCAGCGACACCGACAGGTTCGGCTCCAGCTTGCCGACGCCCATCTTGTCGGCCAGATCGACGACGTTGCGCATGCCGATGTCCTGCGCGAGGCGCACGGTCATGACGTTTCGCGACAGTTCCAGGCCGCGACGCAGGGTCTGGGGACCATAGTACTGGCGGCTGTAGTTCTCCGGCGTCCAGCGCGTGCCGTTCGGACCGCCCGCGAAGCTGATCGGGGCGTCCAGCACGATCGAGGCGGGGGTGTAGTCGCCTTCCAGAGCGGCGGCATATACGAAGGGCTTGAATGCCGATCCGGGCTGACGCTCGGCCTGGGTGGCGCGGTTGAAGCTGCTGAGCGCGTAGGAATAGCCGCCGACCATCGCCAGGACGCGGCCGGTATGCGGGTCGAGCGCTACCAGGGCTCCGTTGACGGCCGGGATCTGCTTCAGGGCGAATTGGCCGTCGCGCGGCTCGACGAAGATCAGGTCGCCGCGGCGCAGCTGCCGGTTGGCGTTGGCCCAGGCGGCGTCGGCGGCGATCAGGGCGCCCGTGCGGTCGTCGGCGGCCAGACGCACGCGCACGCTGTTGCCCGACACGCTCTCGACGGCGGCGGCGCGCCACGCCCGGCGCTCCGGCGGCGCCGTCTTCTTCAGCGCCTGCGCCTGCCAACCCTCGGCGAAGTCGGTCGTGCCCCACGGACCGCGCCAGCCGTGCCGGCGATCATAGTTCTCGAGCCCCGTCATGAGGGCGGAGCGCGCCGCGGACTGCAAGGCCGGGTCCAGCGTGGTGCGCAGGTAGAGCCCGCCGGCGTTGACCGGGCGGTCGCCGAAGCGCGCGACGGCCTGGCGACGCGCCTCCTCGACGAAGAAGTCGGCGTCGGCATACTGGGCCCGGCGGGGAGCGTCCTGAGTGGTCAGAGGGCGGGCGATGGCGGCGGCGACTTCGGCGTCCGTCAGGAAGCCGTTTTCGCCCATCTCGCCGATCACCCAGTCGCGGCGGCCCTTGGCCGCCTCAGGCCGGCGCTTGGGGTGATAGTTGTTCGGGCCCTTGGGCAGGGCGGCCAGGAAGGCAGCCTCGTCCGGCGTCAACTGGGTCAGCGACTTGCCGAAGTAGTTGTAGGCCGCAGACGCCACGCCGTAGGAACGATACCCGAGAAAAATCTCGTTCAGATACAGCTCGATGATCTGTTCTTTGGACAGGGTGCCTTCGAGACGGCTGGCGAGCACGGCCTCCTTCAGCTTGCGGTTCAGGCTGCTTTCCGAGGTCAGCAGAACGTTCTTGGCGACCTGCTGGGTGATGGTCGAGCCGCCCTCGAGCCGGCGGCCGGTGGCGACGTTAAACACATTCTTGAACATGGCCCGGCCGATGCCGGACACGTCGATCCCACCATGGCGGAAGAAGTTGCGGTCCTCGGCGGCGAGGAAGGCCTGGATCACGACCGGCGGGATCTGGTCATAGGAGACGTAGATCCGGCGCTCTTCCGAGAACTCGCCGATCAGGGTGCCGTCGGCCGCGTAGACGCGCGTGGCCGTGGGCGGACGGTAGTCGGCCAGCTCGGCTGCGTCCGGCAGGTCGTGAAACAACCACGCGGCATAGATCGTGACCACCAGCCCGGCCAGGGCGATGGCCCCCAGCAGGCCGACGCCCGCCATGACGATCCAACGTTCCGCGATCTTCACCGATGACTCCGAGCGACGCCCGAACAGGGTTTAGCCCGCGTCGCGCACGGCGCAAAGGGCTCAGGGGCGTCCGGCGGCGTTCCCGCTCGACGCGTAGCGCACGGGCTCCGCGTCGAGGAAGAAGGCGTCGATGCCCCGCACCACGGCGCGCATCAGGCGGCGGCGTCCCGACTGGCTGTCCAACGCCCGGGCGTCGTCGGGGTTGGTGATGAAGCCCATTTCCAGCAAGACCGCCGGCACGTCCGGGGCCAGCAGCACCGCGAGGCCGGCGTCCCGGTGACTGCGCCGCAGCATCGGATGACCGGCGCCCTCGATCTCGCCCAGCAGCCCGCGGGCGAAGCGGGCGGACTGGTTCTGGGTCGAGCGCTGGGTGATGTCGAGCAGGATGCGGTCCACCCCCGGATCGCGACCCGGAAGATCCAGCTCGCGCGTCCAGTCATCACGGCCGGTGAACTCGCGCACCGCACGCCCCGCGCCCTGTTCGGACAGGGTGTAGACGCTGGCGCCGCGCGTCGCGGGATCGCCCGACGAATCCAGATGGAGCGAGATGAAGAGGTCCGCCCCCGCGCGGCGCGCGATCTCGACCCGGCGCTGCAGCGGCACGTAGACGTCCCGGTCGCGCGTCAGCATGACGCGATAGCGCCCGGTCCGCTCGAGTTCGGCTTTCAGATCCAGGGCGGCGGCCAGCGCCAGTTCGCTCTCGCGATGCGACGCGCTCAGCGAACCCGGGTCGCGGCCGCCGTGGCCCGCGTCGATGACGACCAGGGGCTTCTCGCGGCGCGCTGCCGGGCGCGGCTCGGCGGCGGGGGTCGCGGCCGTGCGGCCGTCGGCGGCCAGATCCACGACGTAGCGGTGATGCTCCACGCCATCCCCGGGCGGCAGCAGGAAACGACGTTCGACCCGGGCGCCGGCGGCGAGGGTCAGTTCGACCCGCGAGCCCCCGGCCTCGGACGCCACGCGCCAGCGCCGGACGAGGCCGCGCCCCTCCCCTTCCAGCGGTGATCGGGCGCGGGCGCCGCGCAGCGCGATCACGACGCGACCGTCGCGGCCGGTTTCGACGACGGAGCCTTCCACGGCCCCGTCCAGATCGACCACGACGCGCGTCGCCTCCGCGTCCCCGCCCAGCCGTAGCCGCAGCACGTCCCCGCCGAACGCGGCCAGGCCCCGGCCCGCGGTCAGTCCAACGACGCAGACGACGACGAAGGCCAGCGCCGTCAGCGCCCAGTCGCGGGGCCGCCAGTGGACGCGAGGGAAGGAAAAGGAAGCACGCATTCTGACGGTCTTCGCGGACGAAATACGGATATGGCGGCGATCGTGCCGCATCGTCCTGTGGATTCCGTTAAGCCGCGCCGCGCTTTCAATTCGCGGCGGGCGCCCCTATGTTCGGTCGTCCGCGTCTGATCGCGCCGAGGGATACTTCCTGACCGGCGCGCCCTCCCCGCGGCGCCCCTACGCCATCCGGGCCGGCCCTGCGCCGCCCGACAGAGGGGGCGGACGTCGCTGGACGGCCGATCCCCGGATAAACCGAACCCATGGGCTTGCACGCCTTGGCCAACCCGCGGTCCGACCGGACCCTGACGCCGCCGCCCCACGGGCGACGCGGCGCGACGGCCCTTGCCTGCGCCCCTCAATCCATTCGGCGAGCCGTCGCGACGACCGGGCAAAGCCCCGGCGCGGACGACCGAGCGCGCCAGAGAGAGACGTTTGATGTCAAAGACCATGTTGATCGACGCGGCGCACGCGGAAGAAACCCGCGTCGCCATCGTCCAGGGCCGTCAGGTCGAGGAATTCGACTTTGAATCCAAAGCGCGGCGCCAGCTGCGCGGGAACATCTACCTCGCCAAGGTGACGCGGGTCGAACCCAGCCTGCAGGCGGCGTTCGTGGAATACGGCGGCAACCGCCACGGCTTCCTGGCCTTCAACGAGATCCACCCCGACTACTACCAGATTCCGGTCGCGGACCGCGAAGCCATCATGGCCGAGGCGGCGACGGACGAGGATCATGAGGACGATCTGGGCCGCGAAAGCGCCGACGACGAAGGCGACAGCGAAGGCAAGCTGGCCGACGAGGAACGCCTGAAGCGTCGCCTGATGCGCCGCTACAAGATTCAGGACGTCATCAAGCGTCGCCAGATCCTGCTGGTCCAGGTCGTCAAGGACGAGCGCGGCGGCAAGGGCGCGGCCCTGACCACGTGGCTGTCGCTGGCGGGCCGGTACTGCGTGTTGATGCCCAACACCGGCAAGGGCGGCGGCATCTCGCGCAAGATCACCAACGCCGCCGACCGCAAGCGTCTGAAGGCCGCGGCCGCCTCACTGGACGTGCCGCGCGGCATGGGGCTGATCATCCGTACGGCGGGCGCCAAGCGCACCAAGGCCGAGATCAAGCGCGACTACGAATACCTGCTGCGCCTGTGGGAGACCATCCGGGAGACCACCCTGAGGTCCAACGCTCCGGCGATGATCCACGAGGAGGAGAACCTGGTCCGCCGCGCCGTGCGGGACATGTTCGACAAGGACTTCGACGGCATCCAGGTCGAGGGCGTCGAGGGCTGGAAGGAGGCGCGCGACTTCATGCGCGTGCTGATGCCGTCCCAGGCGAAGAAGGTGCACCTGTACCGCGGGTCCAAGCCGCTGTTCGCCTCGAACGGCATCGAGGACGTGCTGCACCAGATCCACCAGCCGGTCGTGAACCTGAAGTCCGGCGGCTATCTGGTGATCAACCAGACCGAGGCCCTGGTCGCCATCGACGTCAACTCCGGCCGCGCCACCAAGGAGCGGAACGTCGAGCAGACGGCGTTCAAGACGAACATGGAGGCCGCCGCCGAGGCCGCCCGCCAGCTGCGGCTGCGCGACCTCGCCGGCCTGATCGTCATCGACTTCATCGACATGGAGGAGTCGAAGAACAACCGGGCCGTCGAGAAATGCCTGAAGGACGCGCTGGCTCAGGACCGGGCCCGCATCCAGATGGGCAAGATCTCCGGCTTCGGCCTGATGGAAATCAGCCGCCAGCGGCGTCGCCTGGGCGTGATTGAGGGCGCCACTGAGGCCTGTCCGCATTGTCACGGCGCCGGGCGCGTGCGCTCCGCCGAGAGCGCGGCTCTGATGGCCCTGCGGGCCGTCGACATCGAGGTCGGCAAGAACGGCGCGGGCGTCGTGAACCTGCGCGTTCCCACGGCCACGGCCCTTTACATCCTGAACTTCAAGCGCGGGCATCTGGACCGTCTGCTGGAGCAGCGCGGCGTGACCCTCGTGGTCATGGTCGACGACCGGCTGGGTCAGGCCGAGAGCGCCGTGGACCGCGTGGAGACCAACGAGGACTTCGTGCCGCCGGCGCCGGAGTTCGATCCCGCCGACCTGAACGACGACTTCGTCTATGATGAAGCCGAGGACGAAGACGAGGGCGGCGACGAGGTCTTCGGCGACGACGAGGACGACGACGCGTCGGATGATGAAGAGGACGAGCCCCGCCGCGAAGCGCGCGGTCCTCGCCGCGCCGAGAGCGAAGACGAAGGCGAAGGCGGCCGCCGTCGCCGGCGCGGCCGCCGCGGGGGCCGCAGGGCGCGCGAGGAGGCGGGCGAGACCGACGGTTTCGTCTGGGTGCGCGGCCGCACCCCGTCGCTGCAGGATCCCTTTGTCTGGTTCGATCCGTTGCAACCGTATGCCGACGCCGACGCGTCGAACCGCGGCGAGAGCGAGGCGCGCGTGACGGACGAGGTCCGGACCGACGACGCCCGGGGCGACGGCGAGCGCGGCGGACGACGTCGTCGGCGCCGGGGCCGCGGTCGCGGCGAGCGCGGCGAGACCGCCGGTCTGACGGACGCGACGACCGACGCGGCCACACAGGCCGCGGACGCCGCCGCTCCTGATTTCGCGGACGCTGTGACGGACGTGCCGGCCGTGCCGGCCGAACCCAAGCGCCGCCGCGTGCGTCGTAAGGTGACGGCCTCTGACCGCGCGGAAGACGCGCCGGTCGCCGAGCCCGCGCCGGCGCTCGAGGCGCCCGCCTTCGATGCGCCCGTGACCGAGGCCGAACCCGAGATCTCCGAGGCGGAAGTCGCCGACGCGGTCGAAGTCGAAACGCCGGTCGAGCCTGAGCCCGAGCCCGTGCTTGTGGCCGAGCCCGAGCCCAAGCCGGCCCGAACGCGCGCTGCGGCCGCGGCCGTCGAGGACGATCCCGCGCAGATCACCGCGCCGCCGCCCAAGCCCAAGCGCGGTTGGTGGCGGCTGTAAATCGCCATCACGCGGCCATGATGGTTTCGGAGGCAGGGGCGACCGCTCGACGCGGTTTCCCCTGCCGCCATCCTGGTCCAGGATGAAAGCGGAGGGGTGTCAGGAGTGGAGCGTGCGATGAGCTGGCTGTCCCGAACCGCGACCCGCGCTGCGGCCGTGCTGTCTGCCGCGGCGCTCGCGCTGTTTCCGCAGGCGGCCAGCGCGCAGAACCTGATCCGCGACACCGAGATCGAGGGAATCATCCACGACTGGTCCGAGCCGGTGTTCGTGGCGATGGGGCTGGAGCCGGATGAGATCACGATCCTTCTCGTGAACGACCAGGATCTGAACGCCTTCGCCACGCGGGGGCGGATCTTGGGCCTGAACACGGGCCTGATCATGCGGACGCGCACGCCCAACGAACTGCTGGGCGTGATCGCCCACGAGGGTGGGCACATCAAGAACCGCCACACCCTGCGCGACGGCGCCCAGAGCGCAGGCATGCAGCCGTTCCTGATGACGATGGCGCTGGGCGCGCTGGCGGCCGTGGCGGGCGCCCCGGACGCCGCCGCCGTGCTGCTGGCGAACAGCCAGTATTTCGGCACCCTGTCGGCCCTGCGCTATATGCAGGGACAGGAGGGCGAGGCCGACGTCACCGGCGCGCGCGCGCTGGAGCGGGCGGGCCTTTCCGGCCGCGGGCTGCTGGCCTTTTTTGAGAATTTCCGGTCGCAGGAAGTCTTTTCCGAAGCGCGTCGCTTCCCCTACTTCCGCAGCCACCCCCTGTCCTCGCAGCGGATCGAGCAGCTGCGCCCGATCGTCACGCAGGCCGAGCACTACGGCGTCGTGGACACGCCGGTGCAGATGGCCGAGCACGCCCTGGTGCTGGCCAAGATCCACGCCTTCATGGAACCGCCGATTCAGACGCTTCGCAAATATCCTGAATCCGACACCAGCTACCCCGCCCGCTACGCGCGCGCCATCGCCCGCTACCGCGGCGGCGAAACGGAAGTCGCTCTGGCGGCAGTGGACGAGCTGCTGGCCGAACAGCCGGAGAACCCATTCCTCTGGGAGCTTCGGGGCCAGATCCTGTTTGAGGAGGGCCGCGCCGCCGACGCCGTGGAAGCCCATCGGAAGTCGGTCGAGTTGCGGCCCGACGCGCCGCTGCTGCACGTCAACCTGGCGCACGCCCTGCTCGAATCCGGCCGCACCGACGCGGTGGAAGACGCGATCGGGCATTTGAAGACGGCCGTGTCGCTGGAGCCCGAGAACAGCATGGCCTGGCGTCTGCTGGGGCAGGCCTACGCCCGTCAGGGCAAGGAGGGCGAAGCGCGTCTGGCCCATGCCGAGCTGTATTTCGCGGTGGGCGACCAGCAACAGGCGGTGCAGTTCGCCCTGCGCGCGCGGGACATGCTGGAGCCGGGCTCGATGGAGTGGCGGCGCGCCATGGACATCATCCTGTCGTCAGGCGCGACCGAGGACGACCTGCGTCGTCTGGACGAGGACACCGCGCGTCGACGGCCGAGCGTGATCCGCCCCACCGGCGACTGACGCAGCCAAGGGATCACGCATGACCGAACAGACCCCGCCCGACGCCGCGCCGGCGCGCGACCCCTTCGCCCGCTTCGGCGATCCGCGCGCGACGGCCCTCGCATTGGCCGTCGCCGTGGTGGCCTTGGGAGCTGCCGCCTGGCCGCAGGTGAGCGGCGGCGGCGACTTCGGCGCCCGGGTGCGCGCCTATCTGCTGGCCAATCCCGAGGTTCTGGACGAGGTGGTTCGCGCCCGGGACGTCAAGGCGAATGCGGACCGCGTCAACGCGCTGACCAGGGCGGCGCAGGCCAACCCGGCCCTTCTCCAGCCGGGTCCCAACGAGCCGGCCTTCGGCCCTGCTGACGCGAAGGTCACCGTCGTCGAGTACTTCGATTACCGCTGTCCGTACTGCAAGCTGGCGGCTCCCGGTTACATCAAGCTGATGCAGGACAACCCGGACGTCCGCTTCGTCTTCCGCGAATGGCCCATCCTCGATCGGGAGGGTGAGATCACCTCGCAGTACGCCGCCCGCGCCGCGCTCGTCGCGCATGCGCAGGGCAAATACCTGCCGGTGCATCAGGCGCTGATGGCGGAACGGTCGCTGACGATCGAGGCCGTGGATCGCATTCTGTCGGAGAACGGCGTGTCGATCGGCGCAAACCGCGAAGCCCTTCAGTCCCCGCCCGTCGCGCAGGTTCTGGCCGACGTGCAGATCGGCGCGGGGCGGATGGGGCTGGACGCCACACCGACCTTCTTCGTCAACGGCCGCGCCATGCCCAGCAACGATCCGGAAGCCATCGGCCGGGCCATTCAGGGCGCGCGCTAGCGCTCAGATCAACCCGGACAGCGGTGAGCTGGCGCTGGCGTACATCCGGCGCGGCATGCGGCCCGCCAGATATCCCTGACGCCCCGCGATCACCGCGTGCTTCATGGCCTCCGCCATCAGGATCGGATCCTTCGCTCCGGCTATGGCGGTGTTCATCAGCACCGCGTCGCAACCGAGCTCCATGGCCAGCGTCGCGTCCGAAGGCGTGCCCACGCCGGCGTCGACGAGAACCGGGACCTTCGCCTGCTCGATGATCAGACGGATGTTGACGCGGTTCTGGATGCCCAGGCCCGAGCCGATGGGGGCGGCCGCGGGCATGATGGCCGCAGCGCCCGCCTCCTCCAGCCGCTTCGCCATGACCACGTCGTCGGTGCAGTAGACCATGACCTGAAAGCCGTCCCTGATCAGCAGGTCCAGCGCGCGCAGCGTCTCGATCATGTCGGGATAGAGGTGCGCCGTGTCGCTGAGCACCTCCAGCTTCACCAGATCCCAGCCCCCCGCCTCGCGCGCCAGCCGCAGCGTCCGCACCGCGTCCTCGCCGGTGAAGCAGCCCGCGGTGTTGGGCAGGAAGGTGAATCGGTCGGGCTTCACGTGATCCACCAGCAGGGGCTGGGACGGATCAGTCAGGTTCACCCGCCGCACGGCCACGGTGACGATCTCGGCCCCTGCCGCCTCGGCCGCCGCGGCGTTCTGCTCATAGCTCGCGTACTTGCCGGTCCCGACGATCAGCCGGGACGAAAAGGTGCGACCGGCGACGGTCCAGGTGTCGTGGGAAGAAGTCATGCGCGGGGTTTAGCCGCCGCCCACGAACTGCACCACCTCGATGCGGTCGCCCTCGGCCACCGGCGTGGCGGCGTGCAGCGAGCGGGGCACGATCTCCAGATTGCGCTCGACGGCCACCTTGCGGACGTCGAGGCCCAGCTCCTCAACGAGGGCCAGTATGGTGGTCGCCGCGACGTCGCGGTCCTCGCCGTTCAGCTGAATGCGCATGACGCTGGGTCAATCTCCGTGTTGGACGACGGCGCCGCCTCGGCTAAAAGGCGCGTCCGAATCCGGCCCGAACGGCCGCCCATCTCGAGCGCATGCCCGAAACCCCCGTCCTTTTCGTCCTGAACGGCCCGAACCTCAACCTGCTGGGGGAGCGGGAGCCGGAAATCTATGGGCGGGACACGCTGGCGGACGTCCAGTCGCTGTGCGAGCGCGCAGCGGCAGGTTGGCGCGTCGACTTCCGCCAGACCAACCACGAGGGCGTGCTGATCGACTGGGTGCAGGAGGCGCGAACGGCCGCGCAGGCGGTCGTCATCAATCCGGCGGCCTGGACCCACACCTCGATCGCCCTGCTGGACGCCCTGAAGACGCTGAGCATTCCGGTCGTCGAATGCCATCTGTCCGATCCGGCGACCCGCGAGCCGTTCCGGCATCATTCCTACGTCGCCCTGGCGGCGGCGAAGACGGTCGCGGGCCACGGCGCGCGGAGCTATGAACTGGCGGTCCGGGCGGCCGTCGAACTGGCACAGGAACGCGGGCTGGCGTAAGCCCGTTCGAAGACAGAAGAAACAGAGGTCCAGATGGCCGTCAGCAAGTCCCCCGCCGCCAAGCCGGCCGCCGCGAACTCCGACCAGATCGACGCCGGTCTGGTGCGTTCGCTGGCGGACATCCTGAAGGACACCGAGCTGACCGAGATCGAGGTGGAGCGCGGCGACCTGCGCATCCGAGTGGCGCGGGAGATCACGGTCGCCGCGGCGCCCATGGCCTATGCGGCCGCCCCCGCGCCGATGTCCGCCGCGCCTGCCGCGCCCGTGCCCGCCGCAGCTGCGGCCAGCATGCCCAGCGACCCGGCCACGATCGTGGCCAAGGCGGGCGAGCCGGTGAAGTCGCCGATGGTCGGCACGGCCTATCTGAAGCCCTCGCCGGAGGCCCCTGCCTTCGTGCAGCCCGGCGACGCGGTGAAGAAGGGCCAGACCCTGCTGATCGTCGAGGCCATGAAGACCATGAACCCGATCCAGGCCCCGCGCGACGGCAAGGTCGTCGAGGTGCTGGTCGGGGATGCCCAGCCGGTCGAATTCGGCGAGGCCCTCGTCCTGCTCGAGGCGTAAGCCATGTTCACGAAGGTTCTGATCGCCAACCGCGGCGAGATCGCGCTGCGCGTCCACCGGGCGTGCAAGGAAATGGGCATCTCCACCGTCGCCGTTCACTCGGAGGCCGACCGCGGCGCCATGTGGGTGCGTCTGGCCGACGAGAGCGTCTGCATCGGACCGGCGCCGGCGGCGAAGTCCTACCTCAACATCCCGTCGATCATCGCCGCCGCGGAGATCACCGGGGCGCAGGCGATCCACCCGGGTTATGGCTTCCTGTCCGAGAACGCCCGCTTCGCCGAGATCGTCGAAGCCCACGGCATGACCTTCATCGGGCCGCGACCCGAGCACATCCGCGTCATGGGCGACAAGATCACGGCCAAGCAGACGGTGAAAGACGCGGGCATTCCGGTGGTCCCCGGCTCCGACGGGGAGGTCGAGACCGTCGACGCCGCCATCGAAGCGTCGAAGGCCATCGGCTTCCCGCTGATCGTCAAGGCCGCCGCGGGCGGTGGGGGGCGCGGCATGAAGGTCGCCCTCACGCCCGACGACCTGGTCGAGGCGGTGCAGACGGCCCAATCGGAAGCGCTGGCAGCCTTCGGCAACGGCGCGGTCTACATGGAGCGCTATCTTCAGAAGCCGCGCCACATCGAGATTCAGGTGATCGCCGACAGCCACGGCAACGTGGTTCATCTGGGCGAGCGGGATTGCTCCTTGCAGCGCCGCCACCAGAAGGTGCTGGAAGAGGCCCCCTCCCCCGCCCTGTCGGCCGAGGGACGCCGGAGGATCGGCGAGACGGTCAACAAGGCCATCGCGGCCATCGGCTATCTGGGCGTCGGCACGATCGAGTTCCTGTGGGAGGACGGCGAGTTCTTCTTCATCGAGATGAACACCCGCCTTCAGGTCGAGCACCCCGTGACGGAGGCGATCACGGGCGTCGATCTGGTGCGCGAGCAGATCCGCGTGGCGGCGGGACTGCCGCTGTCGTTCACACAGGAGGACATCCACTTCGACGGGCACGCCATCGAAGTGCGGGTGAACGCCGAGAATCCGGACACCTTCACGCCGTCGCCCGGGACCATCACCGACTTCCATGCGCCCGGCGGGCTGGGGGTGCGGCTGGATAGCGCCATCTACGCCGGCTATTCGATCCCGCCCTTCTACGACAGCCTGATCGGCAAGCTGATCGTCCACGGACGCGACCGCGAGGAATGCGTGGCCCGGCTGAAGCGCAGTCTCGGCGAAATGGTCGTCGGCGGCATCGACACCACCATCCCCCTGTTTCAGCGGTTGCTGCAGGAGCCCGACATCCTGTCCGGCGACTACGACATCCACTGGCTGGAGCAGTGGGCCAAGCGACGCGCCGACGGGGCCTGATACGTGGCGCGGGGCGCGATCCCGCTCGATCTGCTGCTGCGGGCCTATCGGAACGGGGCCTTTCCGATGGCCGAAACGGCCGACGACGCCGAGGTCGGCTGGGTGCAGCCGCACGTGCGGGCCATCCTGCCGCTGCACCCCTTTCGCATGCCCTCACGGCTGGCCCGCACCGTCCGCAGGTCTGATTGGACCGTGACCACCGACCGGGCCTTTCCGAAGGTGATCCAGGCATGCGCCGAAGCGACGGCGGCGCGGCCCGACACATGGATCAACGGCGCGATCAGCGACGCCTACGTCGCCTTGCACGAAGCGGGCATGGCGCACAGCGTCGAGGTCTGGAGCGATTCCACGCTCGTCGGCGGCCTGTACGGGCTGAGGATGGGCGGCGCGTTTTTTGGCGAGAGCATGTTCAGTCGCGCGACCGACGCGTCCAAGGTCGCGCTCGTCCATCTTGTCGGACGGCTTGTGCGGTCAGGCTTCGTCCTGCTGGACGCGCAGTTCGAGAACCCGCACCTGGACCAGTTCGGCGCCGCGGCCGTGCCGCATGAGGCCTACATGGAAATGCTGGACGCGGCGGTGGCGCTGACGCCGGACCTGGATCTGTTCCACGCGCCCATGACGGGGGCGGAAGCCGTGGATCAACCGCGGCACCCCACGACCCAGGCGTCGTAGACCGGGTGCTGCAGACCGCTGACGCCGGGGCTAGAGGCGAACATCCAGCCGCGGAACAGTTGCCGGACGTCCTGCGACGGCGCGCCGCCTCGCGGCTGGGCGCTGATTTCCATGTAGGCCACGGCGTCCCGGGCGCGTTCGTCGGAGGCGGAAACCTCACAGGCGCGGGCACGGAAGATGAGCGTCTTGTTGAAGGCGACCGGCCGGCCGTTCACCTCGACCTCGAACCGCATGGTCTCGGCGGTGACCTTGTCTACGGCCTGGACGATGGCGTAGCGGCGGCGCTGCCGGCGGCCGGGGGTGCCTTCCGGCTCGGCGGCGGCCGGGGCGGCCGCGACCGTCTTTTCCTCGGCCTCGTCATCGTCGGCCTTCGTCTCAGGCTGTGCGGTCGTCGGAGGAGACTGTTCGGTCTCCTGCGCGGCGGCGACGGCCGCGGCGATCGAGTCGGCGCCGCCTGGCGGCGTCACCGGGACAGGGCGATCGGGCGCCGGGTCGCCGGCGGGCGCAGGCTCGGCCGGCGGCGTCTGGGGCGGATCCTGCGGCGGGTCCTGCAGCGGACGCGCATCCGTCGGCACATCCAGCAGTGCCGCCGTGACGCCGGCGCCGCCGAGCGCCAGCGCGGCGGCCCCCGCGATCAGGGCCAGGCGAAGTGCGCCTCTCACTCGGGTTTCCATGCTTCGTAGTCGCCGTCGGCCTTGGGGCGCACGCCCTCGGCCGCCAGCGAGCCCTGCGGCCGCCACGCCATGGGCGTGCCGGTCAGGTTCGGAAGATGGGACTTCTCCCACGTCTTGCGCGGCAGCGGGGTCCGGCTGGGCGGTTCGTCATAGGTGTACCGCAGCCAGCCGTGCCAGTCCGGCGGCACTTTCGAGGCCTCGGCATACCCGTTGTAGAGCACCCAGCGACGGCGGCGGCCGTCGTAGCTGACCTGGTCCCGCGACTGGAAATACCGGTTGCCGAACTCATCGGTGCCGACGTGCTCACCGCGCCCCTTCACCGTCACCAAGGTGCCGATGGTGGCGCCGTTCCACCAGGAGAAGAGCTTTGCGAGCACGCGAGACCGTCCGTCATCAACGCCCGCCGAGGGCTTCGGCCGGGCGGCGGGATCATAGAAACCCGCCGCCGCCGCGTCCAGCGCAACGCCCGCTCTCCCCTGTGCCATATCTTGTGGGTTAATCGGCTGCGCCACGCCAGATTTATTGCACGGGGCTCAATGGACGATTTAATCGGAGGGTCGCCGCCGAGTGAAGGACGCGCATGCCCAGGCTCCGCCGATTCCCGCCGATGCCCGCGGCCGCGCCTCTCGTCGAGATCGACGTGGAGCGGACCGGGCGCATGGTGACCGTCGCCGCGCCGATGGACTGGTCCACAGCGCGTCTCGATGCCTGGATGGACTGGGCGGGCTGCGACGGCGGCGACGTCGTCGAAGCGATCGCGGTTCGGCTGTGTGCTTTGGGCGCCGACGCCGGGACCGCCGCCGCGCTGGCCAATGCCGCAAGCGCCGGCCTCATCGCCTTCGGCGCCGTCGCGGCGATGAGCGGCGTAGTTGACGCGCGCGCGGGGGAAGGGCTGGCCGCGATCGAGCGGCACGTCGCTCAGGCGGCGGCCGCACGACTCTCAACGGGCGCGTTGACCGCCCTGACCGACGCCTTGTCCGGCGTGTCGGAAGCCGTTCTGCGATGCGAGGGGCCGGCCGCGGATTGCGGCGATCCCTTGCGAAATCCGGCGCTCGCCCGCGCCGCGTGGGCCGCACGCAGGGCTGGAGCGAGCGACGCCGACATCGCGCGCGCCGTGGACGGCGACGTGCCGGCCGACGTCGAGCGTCCGCCTGCGGCCCCGCCGCCCCTCATCACCATCCTCGCGCGAGCGGACGCGCCGGCGCCCGCCGTTCTCGCCGGCCTCCTTCATGGCGATCTGATCGCGATCTTCGATGCCCCCGAAGCCGCGACGGCATCCTCCGTCAGCCTGGCGCTCGATCTCGAAGCTTGGCGGCAAGCCTTCCCTGAGCCGGCCGATGAGGCGGGAGCCATGGCGTCCCTGATCGAGCACGCCGCGACCACGCTCGCCGCGCCCGGCGCTCGCCTGACGCTGCAGTTCGAAGGTCTTGCGGCGCGCGCGCTCCGGGCGGGGTCGGTCGAGGCCGGCATGGCCGAGGTGCGCAGGCTCGTCACTGAGGCCACCGTCGCCGTGCGCGCCGTCGATCGCGCCGTCGACCTGTACGGCGCCGACCCGGAAGCGACGCTGCGGCTCGGCATCGGGCCATGGTCGCCGATCGACGTGTTCGAGACTGCCGACGGCGCCGTGGCCCGTCGCCTGCACCCGGCGCTTGCCGACGCACTCGACCGTCACGACCCCGCCTTGGTCGAGGCGGCCGAGCGGCATCTTTTCGGACGTCGGACGCTGGTCGACGCGCCGGGTCTGGATCACGCGGCCCTCCGACGCGCAGGGTTCACCGACGTCGAACTGCAGGCGATCGAGAGCGCCCTCGTCGAGGTCGACGCGCTTGAGGCGGCCTTCGCCGAGCCGCATCTCGATCCCGGGTTCGCCCGCGACGTTCTGGGGCTGGAACCCGGCGATGGCGCGCTGCTCGCCCGCCTCGGCTTCGACGACGCCGCGGTGGCAACAGCCGGCCGTCATGCGCTGGGCGCGGCCGATCTGACCGACTGGGTCGAAGCCCCGCCGGCCCTCGCCCCGTGGCTCGGCGGCGCCGCCGACGTGACCGTCGCCATGGAGGCGGTCCTCGCGGGGCTGGGCAGCGCTCCGGACCTGCGTCCGCGACGCCTGCCGTGGCGTGCGACGGCGGCCGAAGCCGCTGCGCTTCTCGCCGCCGCGGCCGCGGAGGGACGCGCCGGTCTGCGTCTGAAGCGGGCCGATCCGCCCGCCGGCTTCTCGCTGGAACTGCGCCCCCCGGAGGAACCGCCGACACGTCGCACCGAGCCTCCGGCGCCGACCGGCGGGCCCCGGGTCGTCGAACGCGTCGTGGAAAAGGCGCGTGAGCGGCGCAAACTGCCGGATCGCCGGAAAGGCTACATCCAGAAGGCAGCCGTCGGCGGTCACAAGGTCTATGTCCACACCGGCGAGTATGAGGACGGCGAACTGGGCGAGATCTTCATCGACATGCACAAGGAAGGCGCCGCTTTCCGCAGCCTGATGAACAACTTCGCGATCTCGGTGTCCATCGGACTTCAGTACGGCGTGCCGCTGGACGAGTTCGTCGACGCCTTCACTCATACCCGCTTCGAGCCCTCGGGCCGGGTGACGGGCAACGACTCGATCCGGTCCGCGACCTCCATTCTCGACTACATCTTCCGCGAGCTGGGCGTGTCCTATCTGGGCCGCGACGATCTGGCCGACGGGGGCGAAGGGGGGGACCGCGACGGTCTGGTCCCGTCGGAGGACGCCGAGGCGGTGCCGGCATCCAGCCTCATTTCCAAAGGCTTCGCCCGCGGCGCGACGCCCGACAACCTTGTGGTCCTGCCCTTCGGAAAGGCGCGGGAGGAGCGGCGGGCGGCGACCGCCGCCGAGGCGGCGGAAGCCCCCTGCCCCGCGTGCGGCGGCATGGCCGTGCAGCGTCGCGGCGCGGCTCTCGTCTGCGACACCTGCGGGGTCGCGCCGGACGCCGCCAACGTCCCGACCGGCTGAGGCCCGCTTCTTGCAGGGGCCGCGGAGTCGTTTTCGGAGCGTCCCATGTCCCGCCTGACCGCTTTCGCCCTGTTCGCTGCCGCCCTTGCGGTCGCCGCGCCCGCCGCGCCCGCCGCGGCGCAAAACGCGGGGCAGATCTCGCGCGTGCAGGCTGGCCGCAGCTGCGCTGGATGCAACCTGTTCCAAGGCGACTTCACCGGGCTGGAAGCCTCGGGCCTCAACCTGTCGCGGTCGCGGCTGAGGCAGGCCTCGCTGTCTCTGGCGGTGATGAACCGCACCAACTTTTCGGGCGCCGACATGCGCGACGTGGACGCCTACGGGGCCGTGTTCGGCGGCGCGAGCTTCTCCGGGGCGAACCTGACGAACGCCAGCTTCGTCGGGGTCTACCTCGAGGGCGCGAATTTCTCGGGCGCCACCCTGTCGGGCGTGGACTTCTCGGGCGCCGAGATGGGCACGGCGCGCGGGCTGACGCAGGGACGGCTGAACCAGGCTTGTGGCGACGCGGCCACCCGCCTGCCCCGTGGGCTCCACATTCCCGCCTGCTGAGGGCGCCCGACCTTACTTCGATTTAAGTAGGGTTTTCGGCAGGATGGGATCATCTAGACCCGTGACCCAGTTTCCGCACCCCTCCCTGTTCCTGATCGCGGCCTCCGCGGCCGTGCTCGCGGCCGCCGGACCGGCGGCCGCACAGAAGGTGGAGCCGGTGGACGTTGGCATTCCGGTCGTCGGCGCCGTCAAGCCGCAGAACCCCTACCTCCAGCAGAACCCCTACTATGCGCAGGATCCGGACGTGGCCCGGACGGTGTCTTTGGGCGGCTCGTGCGTCCGCTGCGAGCTGTCAGGGCGCGACCTGTCGGGCGCGACCTTCATCTCGGCCACCTTCACCGGCTCGACGCTGGTCGGCGCGAACCTGCGCGGCGCCGAGCTGGTCGGATCGAACTTTTCCGGCGCCGACTTTTCGCGCGCCAACCTGACGGGCGCGACGCTGGTCGGGGCCAACTTCGGGTCGGCCAACTTCACCTCCGCCCAGCTGAACGGCGTCGAAGCCATGGGGTCGGTGTTCACCTCGGCCAACATGAGCCGGGCGAACCTGACGGGCGCCGAGCTGGGCGGCGCCAACATGAACCGGGCCAATCTACGCTCGGCCGTCTTCGCCGACGCGGAGCTGTTCGGAGTGACGCTGGCGAACGTCGACGCACGCAACGCCAGCTTCGCCGGCGCCGAGGTGGACGCCTCGAACCTTTCGAACGGCAACTTCTCCGCCGTCAACTTCCGCGGCGCGTCTCTGGACGGCGCCCGCCTGACGGGCGGTCAGTTCGCGGGGGCCAACTTCTCCGGGGCGACGCTTGACCGGACCGACATCCGCGGCGCCGACCTGTCCGGCGCGCGCGGGCTGACGCAGGCCCAGGTGTCCGAAGCCTGCGGCGACGCCTCGACCCGTCTGCCCCGCGACATGCGGGTCAACGTTTGCCGCGGCCGCATGGTCGTCGTGCGTCCGCCGGCCCCGCCGCGGCCGGCCGCGCCCCCGCGCACCACCCGCAACATCGTCGTCGCCGACCGCTGAGACCGGTCTGAGCCGGCCGCCCCCTACTTGAGGGGCAAGGCCGTGCGGATGTGCACGTCCTTCAGCTGACGCTCCTGGGCTTCCGTCGGCGCGTTCATCAACAGATCCTCGCCCTGCTGGTTCAGCGGGAAGGCGATGACCTCGCGGATGGCCGTCTGGCCGGCCAGCAGCATGACGATGCGGTCGATGCCCGGCGCCAGACCGCCGTGCGGCGGCGCGCCGTAGCGGAAGGCGTTCAGCATGCCGCCGAACTGATCCTCGACCACCGAGGCGTCATAGCCCGCGATCTCAAAGGCCTTGAGCATGATCTCGGCCTTGTGGTTCCGGATCGCGCCCGAGCACAGCTCATAGCCATTGCAGACGATGTCGTACTGATAGGCGCGGATCGTCAGCGGATCCTGCGTCTCCAGCGCCTCCAGACCGCCCTGCGGCATCGAGAACGGGTTGTGGCTGAAGTCGACCTTCTTCTCTTCCTCCGACCACTCGAACATCGGGAAGTCGACGATCCAGCAGAACTTGAACTGGTTTTCGTCGATCAGCTTCAGCTCGGTTCCGACGCGCGTACGGGCGAGGCCGGCGAACTTGGCGAAAGTCGCCGGAAGTCCGGCGGCGAAGAAGGCGGCGTCGCCCTTGCCGAGGCCCAGCGACGACATCAGGGCCTCGGTGGGCTCCTGCCCCAGGTTCTTGGCGATGGGCCCGCCCCACGCGTTCTGATCGTCGGACCAGAAGATGTAGCCAAGGCCCGGCTGGCCCTCGCCCTGGGCCCAGGAGTTCATGCGGTCGCAGAAGGCGCGTGAGCCGCCGGTCGGCGCCGGAATGGCCCAGACGGCATTCTTCTCGTCGGCCGCGAGGATCTTGTTGAACAGGCCGAAACCGCCGTCACGGAAGTGCTCCGAGACGTCCTGCATCCTGATGGGGTTGCGCGTGTCGGGCTTGTCGGTGCCGTACCACTTCATCGACTGCTCGTAGGTCAGGCGCTCGAAGCCCCTGTGCTCGGAGGTCTGGCCGAAATCGTTGGTGAAGATGTGGGACCCGTCGATCGGCGACACCGGCTTGCCGTCGGCGAACTCCGCGAACACGCCGTGCATGACGGGTTCGATCGCGGCGAACACGTCCTCCTGCGTCACGAAGCTCATCTCGACGTCCAGCTGGTAGAACTCCAGCGAGCGGTCGGCGCGCAGGTCCTCGTCGCGGAAGCAGGGCGCGATCTGGAAGTAGCGGTCGAAACCCGACACCATCAGCAGCTGCTTGAACTGCTGCGGGGCCTGCGGAAGGGCGTAGAACTTGCCGGGGTGCAGGCGCGACGGGACGAGGAAGTCGCGCGCGCCTTCAGGCGACGAGGCCGTCAGGATCGGCGTCTGGTACTCGAGGAAGCCCTGATCGACCATCCGCCGGCGGATCGACGAGATCACCTTCGAGCGCAGGACGATGTTCCGGTGCAGGGTCTCGCGGCGCAGGTCGAGGTAGCGGTGCTTGAGGCGCAGCTCCTCCGGGTACTCCGGCTCGCCGAAGACCGGCAGCGGCAGTTCGGCGGCTTCGGACAGGACCTCAACGGACTTGACCCGCACCTCGACGTCGCCGGTCGGGAGGTTGGGGTTCACCGTGCCGGCCTCGCGGGACACGACCTCGCCGTCGACGCGGATGACGCTTTCGGCCCGCACGCGCTCGACGACGTCGAAGCCCGGCGTCTCGGGGTGGAAGACGAGTTGGGTGAGGCCGTAGTGGTCGCGCAGATCGATGAACAGCAACCCGCCGTGGTCGCGCTTGCGGTGCACCCAGCCGGACAGGCGCACGTTCGATCCGGCGTCGGAGGACCGGAGGGCGCCGCAGGTGTGGGAGCGATAGGCGTGCATGGTCGGTTCGTCTTGGGAAAACGGGCCGCGGACGGCGCAATTCGGGGATGGCGTAGGGCGCATCATCGCCCCGCAAAGTCAAGGCTGGCCGTCCCCAACGGCCCTTGATCCGTCCACCGATCGACCCACGGCGACGCTGCCCCACGGCTGCGGTTCTGATATGGGGCGGACATGACGGGCGATCGGCCGGAACGCGGGCAGATGAGGCTGGACCTCGCGCACGAAAGCGCGGGTGTGGACCGGCCGTTTGTGACGTCGGCCTGCAACGCCGCAGCCGTCGAGAGACTGGCGTCCTGGCCGGACGCCCTGACGCCCGTGCTGGCGCTGGTCGGACCGAAAGGCAGCGGCAAGAGTCGGCTGGCGGCGGACTGGGCGGAGCGGGTCGGCGCGGTGCCGGTGCACGGCGCTGAGGCGTCGCTGCTGGATCCGCTGGAGGTCGAAGGCCGGGCCATCCTTCTGGACCGGGCTCCGGATGCGGACGACGAGACCCTGTTTCATCTGATCAACCTGGCGCGTTCGGGCGGCGGCGCCCTGCTGCTGGTCGCGCGCAGCGCGCCGTCCAGCTGGGAGACCGCCTTGCCCGACCTCCGCTCGCGGCTGGACGCGGTTCCGACCGTGACGATCGAGACGCCGGACGACGCCGTGCTGGCCGAGATGCTGGAGGCGGAGTTCGCGCGACGATCGATCGCCCCGCCGCCGGACCTGATTCCGTGGCTGCTCAAGCGCATCGAGCGATCCTCGGGCGCGGCGGAGGCCGCCGTGGCGAGACTGGACGCGGAACCGGGCGCCGTGACGCGCGCGGCGGCGCGTCGCATTTTCGGCCCCCTTGGTCCCGGCGACCGCGATTGACGTCACACCTTCGCGGTTGCGGGCCGGCTTCGACCGGGTCATGACCGGGACATGAGCGACTCCGCCGTCATCAGCGATCCGACACGCGGCGACGACGTCCCGACCTCGCGCGCGCCGCAGTTAAAGCTGGACAAGGCGCTGATGGCGTCGCCGGAGCGGTTCTTCAACCGTGAGCTGTCGTGGCTGGCCTTCAACGCCCGTGTGCTGGAGCAGGCGGCCAATCCCGATCATCCGCTGCTGGAGCGGCTGCGGTTCCTGTCCATCTCGGCCAACAATCTGGACGAGTTTTACATGACGCGGGTGGCCGGCCTGAAGGGTCAGGTGCGGGAGCGCGTGCGCATCGTCTCGCCCGACGGTCTGACGCCGGCCGAAGCGCTGGAAAAGGTCAATGCGGCCGCCGGGCGACTGATGGCGGAACAGCAGCGGCGCTGGCGGAAACTGCGCAAGGAGCTGGCCGGCGCCGGGATCGAGATCGTCGACGCGGCAAAAACGACCAAGACGGAGCGGGAGCGGCTGGAGCCCGAGTTCCTGAACCAGCTGTTCGCCATCCTGACCCCGATGGCCATCGATCCGGCCCACCCCTTCCCCTTTCTCCCGAACCTCGGCTTCTCCCTGGCGCTCAAGCTGCGGAGGCTGGCCGACAACAGGGTGCTTTACGCGCTGGTGCCGGTGCCGACCCAGGTGAAGCGGTTCTGGCCGCTGGCGACCGATGGGCGGTCCACGCCTGGGAAGAAGCGCTTCGTGACGCTGGAGAGCCTGCTGACGCTCTTCATCGATCACCTGTTCCCCGGCTGCGAGGTGCTGGAGCGGGGCGTCTTCCGCCTGATCCGGGACAGCGACATCGAGATCGAGGAGGAGGCCGAGGATCTCGTCATCGAGTTCGAGGAGGCGCTGAAGCAGCGCCGGCTGGGCTCGGTGGTGCGCATCAAGATCGAGGCGTCCATGCCGGACGACCTCAGAAGCTTCATCACCGGCGAACTGGACGCAGAGCCGCAGGACGTCATCCTGATCGACGGCATGCTGGGCCTCGCGCAGTTGTCGGACCTGATCCCGGGCGGGCATCCCGACCTGAAATTCAAGGGGTATGAGCCCCGATACCCCGAACGGGTCCGCGACCACGGCGGCGACATCTTCGCGGCGGTCCGAGAGAAGGACATGCTGATCCACCACCCGTTCGAGAGCTTCGACGTGGTGGTGCAGTTCCTGCGTCAGGCCGCGCGCGATCCCAACGTGCTGGCGATCAAGCAGACCCTCTACCGGACGTCGAAGGACAGCCCGATCGTCGCAGCCCTGATCGAGGCGGCGGAAAACGGCAAGAACGTCACCGCCCTGGTCGAGCTGAAGGCCCGCTTCGACGAGGAGGCCAACCTGCGCTGGGCGCGGGCCATGGAGCGGGCCGGCGTGCACGTGGTCTTCGGCTTCGTGGAGTGGAAGACCCACGCGAAGGTGAGCGTGGTGGTGCGCAAGGAGGGCGAAGCCCTGCGCACGTACTGCCATTTCGGCACCGGCAACTATCATCCGGTGACGGCGCGCATCTACACCGACCTCAGCCTGTTCACGTGCGATCCCGTGCTGGGGCGGGACGCGACCCGGGTGTTCAACTACATCACCGGCTACGCCGCCCCCGACGAGCTGGAGGCGCTGGTCGTGTCGCCCCTGAACATGAAGACGACGCTGATCCGGCTGATCGAGGCCGAGATGGCGGCGGCGGCGAAGGGCAAGCCCGCCGCGCTGTGGGCCAAGATGAACTCGCTGGTCGATCCAGAGGTGATCGACGCCCTGTATCGCGCCAGTCAGGCCGGCGTCCGCATCGAGTTGATCGTGCGGGGCATCTGCTGCCTGCGGCCCGGGGTCGAGGGGCTGAGCGAGAACATCCGGGTGAAGTCGATCGTCGGACGCTTCCTCGAACACAGCCGCGTCGTGGCCTTCGCCAACGGTCGCGATCTGCCCAACGACAAGGCCAAACTGTTCATCGCCTCGGCGGACTGGATGCCCCGCAACCTGAACCGCCGGGTCGAGTTGATGACTCCGGTCCTGAACGCGACCGTGCACGACCAGGTGCTGGACCAGATCATGGTGGCGAACCTGAAGGACGATCTGCAGAGCTGGATCCTGGGCCCCGACGGGGCCTACCTGCGGATGGACCCGGTGGACCCCGCCCGGCCCTTCTCCTCGCACAAGTACTTCATGACCAATCCCAGCCTGTCAGGGCGGGGCCGCAAGGTGAAGACCCGGCCGGAGCCGCTGCGCTATGACCGACCCGATTGAGGCGGGGCCCGCGCAGGCCGCGGTGGTGGACGTCGGCTCGAACTCCGTCCGCATGGTCCTCTACAGGTTGGAAGGTCGGGCCGTCTGGACCGTCTTCAACGAGAAGGTTCTGGCCGGTCTGGGCCGCGATCTGCCGCGCACCGGCCGTCTGTCCGAACGTGGCGTTGACGACGCCATGGCCGCGCTGAAGCGGTTCGCGGCGGTGATCGAGGGCGTGCGGCCGGATCTGGCCTTCGTCGCCGCCACCGCTGCGGTGCGCGAGGCGGAGGACGGGCCGGAGTTCTGCGAGCGCGTGGCGGCGGAGACCGGGCTGCGCATCCGCGTGCTGACCGGCGAGGAGGAGGCGCGCGCCTCGGCCCTCGGCGTTCTGGCGGGCGCCCCGGACGCGGCCGGCACGACCGCCGACATGGGCGGAACCAGCCTCGAACTGACGCGGATCGGCGAGGGCAAGGTCATGGGGGGCGTGACGCTCCCGCTGGGACCGTTCGCCCTGTCCGACGGGAAGCCGTTCGACGCCGAGCGCGTGCGGGCGCTGGTGGCCAAACGGCTGAAGCCGGCCCGAAGCGCACACGGCGACCGGCGGCTGCACGCGGTGGGCGGAGCGTGGCGCAGTCTGGCGCAGCTGCACATGGCGATCTCGGACTATCCGCTCAAGGTGGTGCACCAGTACGCCATGAGCGCCGGCGACGCTCGCGAGGTCGCCCGGTTCGCCGCCCGCCAGTCGCGGGCCTCGCTGGAAAAATCCCCCGGCATTTCGCGGCGGCGGGCCGAGACCCTGCCCTATGCGGCGCTCGTGCTGGAGGGGCTGATCGACCAGCTGGGCTTCGAGGAGATCAGCTTTTCGGCGTGGGGCGTGCGCGAAGGGCTGCTGTTCGAAGCCTTGGGCGACAAGACGCTCGCGACCGATCCCCTGCTGGCAGGCACGGCGGCGCTGGGCGCGCGACAGGGCGTGTCGCCGGGCCTGCCGGGCGCCGTCGCGGGCTGGATCGACGCGGTGACGCGCAGCCTTCCTCCCGCCTTCGACGTCGCCCGGGACGCCGTGCTGGTCCGCGCCGCCTGCAACCTGTGCGACATCGGCGCCAGGCTGCACCCCGACCACAGGGTCGAGCTGGCCTTCGACCAGGTGCTGAGAGCTTCCATTCCGGGACAGACGCACGTGGAGAGGGCTTTTCTGGCGACGGCGGTCAGCGCCCGCTACGGCGGCCCGACAGCCACGCCGGAGCCGGCGACGATCGACAGGCTGCTGAACGAGGATCTGCGAGGACGCGCGCGGGCCCTCGGGCTGGCGATCCGGCTCGCCTGTGACCTGTCGGGACGGTCGCCGCAACTGCTGGCGAACGCGACGGCGGCGATCGGCGACGGCGTCCTGCGCTTGTCGGCGACCCCGACCTATGCCGACATGCTGTTGGGCGAGCAGACCCGGCGACGGGCCCGGGCCCTGGCCGAGGCGTTGGACGCCGAACTGGTCATCGAGGGAGGCGGCTGATGGCGGTCACGGGAATCGGAGGGTTTTTCTTCCGCTCGGAGGATTCGAAGGCCCTGGCGGAGTGGTACCTGAAGCATCTCGGCGTCGGCGCGCCGGAAGGCGTCTTCGTCTGGCCCCAGCAGGCCGGACCCACGGTGTTCCAGCCGTTCAGGCACGACACCGACTATTTCGCCGCCGACAAGACCTGGATGCTGAACCTGCGGGTCGACGATCTGGACGGTCTCATCGCGAACCTGAAGGCGGCCGGGATCGAGGTCATCCAGAAGGCCGAGTGGGACGCCATGCCGGAAGTCGGCCGCTTCGCGCGAATCCACGACCCGGAAGGCAATCCGATCGAACTGTGGGAGCCGGCTAAGGCGTCGGACTAGCCCTCGATCTCGACGACCTCGACGCGAGGGCCGTTCAGCACCAGCGCGATCTCGCCGCGCTTCAGCTTGAGCGCGTCCTCGCCGAACAGCTGACGGCGCCAGCCCTGCAGGGCCTCGACGTCGGCCTCGTCGTCGACGGCGATCTTCTCGAGGTCGGCGACGGTGGCGATCAGCTTGGAGGCGACGCCGGCGTTGTCGCTCTTGGCCTTGAGCAGGACCTTCAGCAGCTCGACCACCGACGGTGGGGCGGGGTCGGCGCGACCGGGGCGCTCGACCTTGGGCGCGTGGGCTTCAGGGTCCGCAAGGACGCGCTTCAGGTCCTCGATCAGTTCCTGCCCCAGACGCGAGCCGCCGAATCCCTTGGGAACGGACCGAAGCCGATTGAACGCGTCTGCGTCGGTCGGCGCCTGGGTGGCGATCTCGTCGATGGCCTCGTCCTTGAGAATGCGCCCGCGGGGCTGGTCCCGCTCCTGCGCCGCACGCTCCCGCCACGTCGCCGTCGCCACGAAGGCGGCGAGGTATTTCGCCGACCACTTCTTGGGCTTCAGCCGCCTCCATGCCAGTTCGGGCGTGGTGTCGTAGAGGCCGGGATCGGTGAGATCCTCCATCTCCGACATGACCCAGTCCAGTCGGCCGTCGCGCTGCAGCCGATCGCGCAGTTTCGGATAGAGGGCGGCCAGATGCGTCACGTCGGCCAGCGCATAGGTCAGCTGGGCGTCCGACAGCGGCCGGCGGGCCCAGTCGGTGAAGCGGCTGCCCTTGTCCACCTCCTTGCGGATCATCTGGCGCACCAGCGCCTCGTAGGAGACCTGGTCACCGAAGCCTGCGGCCATGGCGGCGACCTGGGTGTCGAACATGGGACGCGGCATGGCGCCGAGGCGCACGAAAATCTCGACGTCCTGACGGGCGGCGTGGAAGACCTTGAGGATCCCGTCGTCGCGCAGCAGGGCCAGGAAGGGCTCGAGATCCAGCCCGTCGGCCAGCGGGTCGATGATGGCGGCGTCCGTCGGCGAGGCGGCCTGGATCAGGCACAACTTCGGCCAGTAGGTCGTCTCGCGCATGAACTCGGTGTCGACGGTGATGAAGGGCTCATCCGACAGCCGGGAGCAGAAGTCGCGCAGGGCCTCGGTGGTGGTGATCGGCGTCATTCGGATGCTATAGCCCCGCGCGCGCCCCGTGTGGCAAGAGCCGCCGCGCAAGTCCGCCAACCGATTCAGGCCCGTGACCCATGAGCGACACCCCCAATTCCGTGCGCAACGGCCTGACCTACGCCGACGCGGGCGTCGACATCGACGCCGGCGAGCGGCTGGTGGACGCCATCAAGCCGCTGGCGAAATCCACGGCGCGGCCGGGGTCGGAGCCGTCGCTGGGCGGGTTCGGAGCCCTTTTCGACCTGAAGGCGGCGGGGTTCAGCGATCCGCTGATCGTCACGACGACCGACGGCGTCGGCACCAAGCTGAAGATCGCCATCGAGACGGGGCGGCACGACGGCGTCGGCGTCGACCTGGTCGCCATGTGCGTCAACGACCTGCTGGCCCAGGGGGCGGAGCCCCTGCTGTTCCTGGATTACTACGCCACGGGCAAGCTGGACGTGGACGCGGCCCGGCGCGTGGTGGCCGGGATCGCCGAGGGCTGCCGTCAGGCGGGCTGCGCCCTGGTCGGCGGCGAGACGGCGGAGATGCCGGGCATGTATTCCGGCGGGGACTATGATCTGGCCGGCTTCTCGCTGGGCGCGCTGGAGCGGGGCGCCGCCCTGCCCCGCTTCGACCTGCAGAACACCGGCGACGTGATCGTCGGCATCGCCTCTTCCGGCCCGCATTCGAACGGCTACTCCCTGATCCGCCGGGTGATCGAAGCGGCGGGCAAGGGCTGGGGCGACGACGCGCCGTTCGACCGCGACCGGACGCTGGCCCAAGCCCTGATGGAGCCGACCCGCATCTACGTGAAGTCGGTGCTGCCCTTGATGAAGGCCGGGCTTGTGAAGGGCGCGGCACACATCACCGGCGGTGGCCTGATCGAAAATCCGCAGCGCGGCATCGCCGATCATCTGAAGCCGGTCTTCGACTGGGAGGCGTGGCCGATGCCGCCGGTCTTCCGGTGGCTGGCCGAGGCGGGCGGGATCGAGGCGCACGAGATGCGCAGAACCTTCAACTGCGGCGTCGGCTTCATCCTGATCGTCGGCCCGGAACAGGTCGAGGACGTCCTGGCCGGCTTGCTGGAAGCGGGCGAAACCGCTTTCGTCTGCGGACGTCTGGACGCCGCCTGAACCCGAGGATTTCCGAAATGCGCGCATTCGCCCTTGGCCTGACCCTGTTGCTGCTGGGCGGAGGCGCGGCGTCGGCGCAGACCTCCGCGGCGATGGAGCATCCTTTCCTTCACGAGCTGGCCGGACAGGTGCGGCCGGAGCGAATGCGGGAGGACATCGAGTTCATGGTGGGTTTCGGCACCCGTCACACCCTGTCGGAAACGCAGTCGGAGACGCGGGGCATCGGCGCGGCCCGGCGCTGGTCGGCCCGCCGTTTCGCTCAGATTTCCGCGGACTGCGGCGGCTGTCTGGAGATCGTGACGCCGTCCGACACGGTGACGGGCCAGCGCGTGCCCAACCCGACCGAGGTGGTGAACGTGGTCGCCATACAACGCGGCACAGGCGACCCGAACCGGGTCGTCATCATCTCCGGCCATCTGGATTCCCGGGTCAGCGACGTGATGGACTTCACCTCCGACGCGCCGGGCGCCAACGACGACGCCTCGGGCGTGGCGACGGTGTTCGAGGCGGCGCGCGTGCTGTCGCAGCACAGGTTCGACGCGACCATCGTCTACGCCGTCCTCTCGGGCGAGGAGCAGGGCCTTCTGGGCGGCAAAATTCTGGCCGACTACGCCAAGGCCGAGGGATGGTTCGTCGAGGCCAATCTGAACAACGACATCGTGGGGAACTCGGAAGGCTCCAACGGCGTGCGCGACACGACCCGCGTGCGCGTCTTTTCCGAGGGCACCAAGACGGTCGAGACCGACCAGCAGGCCGGCCAGCGCCGCTACAACGGCGGCGAGGTGGACAGCTCGTCGCGCAACCTGTCGCGCTTCGTCGACGGGGTCGCCGATCGCTATCTGGCCAATTTCGACGTGGAGATGATCTATCGCACCGATCGCTACGGGCGCGGCGGCGATCAGGTCGAGATGCTGCGCGCGGGCTTCCCGGCGGTGCGCATCTCGGAAGGCGCGGAACACTACGACCGCCAGCATCAGGATCTGCGCGTCGAGAATGGCGTGCACTACGGCGACGTGATCGAGGGCGTGGACTTCGACTACCTTGGTCAGGTGGCGAGATTGAACATCGTGTCGCTGGCGGCGCTGGCGAAGGCGCCGGCTCCGCCGACAGGGGTCGCCATCGCGGGAGCCGTGCGGCCAGACACCACCGTCCGCTGGCAGGCCGTGCCCGGCGCGGCGGGCTATCGCGTCTGGTGGCGGTCGACCACGGCGCCCCAGTGGACCCACAGCCGCACGTTCGGCGCCGAAGTGACCGAAGCGGTGCTGCGCGGCGTCGTCATCGACGACTACTTCTTCGGCGTGTCGGCCATTTCCGCCGACGGCTATGAGAGCCCCGTGGTCTTCCCCGGCGCCCCCGGCGACTTCCGCGCGCCCGCGCCGGTTGTGGCGCCGGGCGACTGAGTCAGGCGGCGCCGGTCGGGTCCGCCGCGGGGGGCCGGCTGCGACGTCCGCACAGGAAGCGCCAGAGCCCCTCGACCGGACCGATCGGGAAGACCTTCAGCCACAAGGTCGCAAGAACGCACAGGCCGAGAAAGACGCCCAGCGCCAGAAGGTTGATCTGGGCCATGCCCCATTCGCCCAACCAGCCCAGCCCCCAACCGTACCAGACGAAGCCACCGATCAGGTTGGACGCCAGATAGCCCGTAAGGGCCAGCCGCCCCATCGGAGCCAGCGCCCGCCCCAGCGCGCGCCCTGATCCCGAAAACCACAGCGTGAACATGGCCAGATAGCCGAAGGCCAGGATCGGCAGGCCGACGTAGGCCATGCGCTTCGCTCCGGCGATCCAGCCCTGCAGCGGGATCTGCAGGATGTCCGGCGCGATGTAGGCGCCGCTGATCAAAAGACCGGCCGGCAGGCAGATCCACAACACGCGCCGCAAGAAGGGCCGGAAGCGGTCGACGTCGGCGAAGACCCCCTTTCGCACCGTCCAGAGGCCCAGCATGAACAGGCCCATGACGCCGAGATCGTAGACCGCCACGTAGGCGGTGTCGAAAAGGTTGTGCGCGACGTAGTACTTCAGGTTGGCCTGCATGACGGCGAAATAGTCGGGGCTCTCATAGATGGGCCGCAGGCTCTCGAACCAGCGCCAGCCTTCGGCCGCGATCTGGCCCGACAGGCCGCGCAGCGGGCCGAACAGGATTTCAGCGGCGCCGGCCACGAAGGGAGGGGCCAGCACCAGCGCCAGGCCCGCCCTCAGGAGGGTCTGCTGCGACCAGCCCCGGCACAGCATCAGCAGCATGCCGCAGATCGCGTAGACGATCAGGATGTCGCCCCAGTAGAGGAAGGCGAGATTGAAGACCCCGATGCCCAGCAGCAACAGCATCCGACGCAGAAAATAGCCCCCAAAATCCGGACCGGTCCGGGACATGAGCAGGCCGAAGCCGACGCCGAACAGAAACGCGAACATCGAGCGCGCCTTGCCCTGCATGAACAGCAGGTCGAACAGGCCGACCGCAAGATCGGCCGGTCCGGCCCGCGTCATGACCTGGCCCGCCGCGAAGACCATGACCATGCCGGTCAGGTTCATGGCTATGACGCCGTAGAGGGCGATCGCCCGCACGCCGTCGATCACCGGCAGCCGCCCTTGGCCCGCGCTAACGTCCGTCATTCGTAAACCCCCGTTCGCACGAGAGCGTCCCAGATGCCGGGCGCCGCGTCCAGCGCTTGCCTTGGTCGATCATCGCGGCCATCCCTCGCGGCGATGAGCACACCGGATTCCCCCCGCGTCCCCGTCGCCGTGCTGATCTCCGGCGCGGGATCGAACATGGCTGCCATCGCCGACGCGGCCCGGATGCCGGACGCCGCCTTCGAGGTCCGGGCCGTGATCTCCAATGTGCCCGGCGCCGGCGGGCTGGCGTTGGCGGAAGCGCGCGGGATACCGGCCGTCGTCGTCGATCACCGCGCGTTCGGCCAGGACCGGAGGAACCACGAGCAGGCGATCCACGCGGTGCTGGAGGCGCACGGGGTCGAGGTGGTGGCCCTGGCGGGCTACATGCGGCTGCTGACGCCGTGGCTGGTGTCCGCATGGGAAGGTCGGATGCTGAACATCCACCCCAGTCTCCTGCCCAGGCATCCCGGACTGGACACGCACGGCCGCGCACTGAAGGCCGGAGACGTGGAGGCCGGCTGCACCGTGCATGTGGTGATCGACGACGTCGACGCGGGACCGATCCTGGGCCAGTCGCGCGTTCCCGTCCTGCCCGGCGACGACGTCCACGCCCTGGCCGCGCGGGTCAGGACGGCCGAGCATGAACTCTATCCGGCGGTGCTGGACCGGTTCTGTCGCGACCTGCGGCGAGCATGAACAAGGCCCCGGCGGCAGCCGGGGCCCTTTTCATCCTCCGGGTGAGGACGTTCAGCCGACGATCTGATCGTCCGTGAAGAACTGGGCGATCTCGATGGCCGCGTTCTCGGCCGAGTCCGAGCCGTGGACCGAGTTCTCGCCGACGCTTTCGGCGTAGAGCTTGCGGATGGTGCCTTCGTCGGCGTTGGCCGGGTTGGTGGCGCCCATGACTTCGCGATAGCGGGCCACCGCGTTCTCGCCTTCCAGCACCTGAACGACGACCGGGGCGGAGGTCATGAACTCGACCAGTTCGCCGAAGAACGGGCGTTCGCGGTGCACGCCGTAGAATTCTTCGGCCTGTTCGCGGGTCATCTTGATGCGGCGCTGGGCGACGATGCGCAGGCCGGCGTCCTCGATCACGGCGTTGACCTTGCCGGTCAGATTACGACGCGTGGCGTCGGGCTTGATGATCGAGAAGGTGCGTTCGGTCATGGAAGGTGACTTCTTGTGTGGGAGTTTGAAGGTCGCGGGCTTATAGACGCCGCCTCCCCGCCTTCCAAGTCCGACCGATGCTCCAGATCAAGAACCTCACCCTCAACGCCTGGGGCCGCCAGTTTCTGGAGGACGCCTCCGTCAGCCTGCCTCCGGGCGCCAAGGTCGGGCTGGTCGGACGCAACGGCATCGGCAAGTCGACCCTGTTCAAGGTGATCCTGGGCGAGCTGGTCGCCGGGGGCGACGAGGTCAGCCTGCCCAAGACCGCGCGCATCGGCTCGGTCGATCAGGAGCATCCGGCGACGCCGGTCAGCGTGCTGGAGACCATTCTGGAAGCCGACGTCGAGCGGCATCAGCTGCTGAGCCGGCTGGAAACGGCCGAGCCGGAGGAGATGGGCGAGATCTGGTCGCGCCTGATCGAGATCGACGCCGACGCGGCCCCGGCCAAGGCGTCGGAAATCCTGGTCGGCCTGGGCTTCAGTCAGGAGGACCTGCACCGCCCGATGTCGCACTTCTCGGGCGGCTGGCGCATGCGCGTGGCGCTGGCGGCGGCCTTGTTCGCCGAGCCGGACATGCTGCTGCTCGACGAGCCGACCAACTACCTCGATCTCGAAGGCGCGCTGTGGCTCGAGGCCCGGCTGAAGAAGTACCCCGCGACGGCGCTGATCATCAGCCACGACCGCGAGATGCTCAACGAGGTCTGCACCCACATCCTGCACCTGTCGAACCGCAAGCTGGAGCTCTACACGGGCAACTACGACGACTTTGAACGGATGCGGGCCGAGAAGCTGCGGCTCATGGCGGCGTCGGCGGCGAAGCAGGAAGCTGAGCGGGCGCACCTGCAGAAGTTCGTCGACCGCTTCAAGGCGAAGGCGTCAAAGGCCGCGCAGGCCCAGTCGCGGGTCAAGAAGCTGGAGAAGATGCAGCGGATCGAGCTGCCGCCCGAGGAGCGCGTCGCGCCGTTCGTCCTGCCGTCGCCAGAGCGTCCCCTGCCCCCGCCGCTGATCCGCCTGGAAAAAGCCGACGTCGGCTACCAGCCGGGCAAGCCGATCCTGAAGAACCTGAACCTGCGGATGGATCTGGACGACCGGATCGGTCTGCTCGGCGTGAACGGGGCCGGCAAGTCGACCTTCGCAAAGCTGATCGCCAAGGCCCTGACCATTGAGACCGGCGAGTTCCACCGCGACGGCAAGATGCGCGTGGGCTGGTTTCACCAGCATCAGATCGAGGCGATGGATCCCACCGACACGCCGCTGGAGATCATCCGGCGGGCCATGCCGGACGCGTCGGAGAGCAGCCGCCGATCGCGGCTGGCCCAGTTCGGTCTGCCGTTCGAGAAACAGGAGACCAAGGTGGCGTCGCTGTCCGGCGGGGAGCGGGCGCGCCTGCTGTTGAACCTTGTGGCGATGGACGCGCCGCACGTGCTGATCCTCGACGAGCCCACCAACCATCTGGACATCGACAGCCGCCGCGCCCTGCTGGACGCCCTGAACGAGTATACCGGCGCGGTCATCCTTATCACCCATGACCGCTCCCTTATGGAGCTGGTGGCGGACCGTCTGTGGCTGGCGGCGGACGGCGCGGTGAAGCCCTTCGAAGGCGACATGGACGACTATGCGAAGTTCGTGCTCGACCGGGCGAAACAGGCCGGGATGAAACCGTCGCAGGTGAAGCAGACGCCTGAGGTCGTGTCCGCCGCCCCTGAGGCGCCGGCCGAGCGCGGCGCGAGCGACAGGGGCAGGAAGAAGGGTGGTCCCTCACCCTCCACGCTCCGTCATGCGGTGAAGAAGGCCGAGGAGCGGGTGGCGGCCCTGACCGCAGACCTCGCCCGCATCGACGACGACCTGGCCAACGCCGCAGTGTCGAACCCGAAGGCACTGGAGGGGCTTACGCGCGCACGGTCAAAGGCGCAGGCGGATCTGGACGGCGCCGAAGTCGCATGGCTGGAGGCGGAGGAAGCCCTGGCGGAGGTCGCATGAAGACGCCTATCGCCCTGACGCCTGAGGAGCGCCGGGCCGCCGCCGCGCGGCTTCGTGGCCTGTTGGCCGAGCAGCTGGACGTCGAGATCGGCGGGCTGGAGGCCGAAGCCCTGCTGGACGGGCTGGCGGCCGAAGTGGGCGCGGTCTTTTACAACCGTGCCTTGGCCGACGCGCGTGCCGTGGTGGCGGCCAAGGCGGAGGACATCGACGACGCCCTGCACGCCCTGGCCCGCGACAGCGGCCTGCGGTGAAGATCGATCAGCGGATGGTGCCGCTGATCCTCTCGCCCGACCTGAGGATGGTGATCTCCGTGCCGCGCTGCAGGTCGTTCAGCTGGGACGCGGCCGTGACGGCGCGTCCGTCGATCTCGACCACCACGTCGCCGGTCTGCAGGCCGACGCGCTGGCGGGCGTAGCTGCCGCGGGCGACCTGACCCACGATCACACCGCGGAACGTCGGGTCGACGCCCAGCCGGTCGGCTACCGCCGGGTTCAGCGTCAGGACCTGCGCGCCGCTCAGGGCGCCCGACTGGATCACCGTGGCGGACTCCAGACTGGCGCTCCCGGGCAGGCGCTCGACGCGGGCGGTCACCGTCTGCTCCCGACCGCCGCGCAGCAGCCCGACGCGCACGGCGTCGCCAGGCGCGTTGGCTCCGACGCGGAAGTTCAGTCCCCCTTGGTCGTCCACGGCGACGCCGTCGACGGAGACGATCACGTCGCCCTCGCGGATGCCGGCGTCGTCTCCGGGCCCCCCGTCCCATACCCGGGTCACGACGAGCCCGCGCGGCCGGTCCAGACCCAGTTCGCGCGCACGATCGCTGGAAACGGCCTCGCCCGAGACGCCCAGCCACGGGCGCACCACGGCGCTTTCGCCGCCAAGTGCCGCCGACACGACCTGCTGCACCATGGTCGCGGGCACGGCGAAGCCCACGCCGGACGACGAGCCGCTGCGCGAGAAGATGGCCGTATTGATGCCGATCAGATCCCCGTCCATGTCGACCAGGGCGCCGCCCGAGTTGCCCGGATTGATGGCGGCGTCGGTCTGGATGAACGAGCCGGAATCGCTGATCCCCGTCTCCGTCCGGTTCAGGGCCGAGATGATGCCGTTGGTGACCGTCTGGCCGACGCCGAACGGATTGCCGATGGCCAGCACCAGATCGCCCACCTGCTGGGTCTCGGAGGTGTCGATGCGCAATGTCGGCAGCTGGTCCTCCACCCCCGTCAGCTGCAGCACCGCGATGTCGGACCGCGCGTCGGCCAGCAGCACGCGCGCCGGAAACTCCCGCCGGTCGGCCAGGGAGACGCGGATGTCGCTCATGCCCTCAATGACGTGGTTGTTCGTGACCACGATGCCGTCGGGCCGGACGATGACGCCGGACCCCACCGATCCGGTCGGCTGGCTGAACTGGCCCCAGAAGGGATCGCGAACCGTCTGCACGCCCTGCGCTGCGATGTTGACCACGGCCGGCGCCGTCGTCTGGACGACCGGGGCGAAGCTGGCCTTCACCGCTCCGGCTTCACGGGGGACGGCCCGCTGGTCGGTCTGGCCGAAGGTGGCGTCCTGCGCCCTGCCCTGATCCGGAGAACCGCAGGCGGACAACAGCAGGGCGGCGGCCAGCGCGACGTGGCTGATCTTCATCGGGAGTCTCTCAAGCTGGACCATGCGGCGCATGACGCCGCGCCATTTCGGCGGCTTCGTGGCGTCGCCAGCGTCAAACGGGCGCGTCCTCGGGGCCGTTCCGACGGCATTGCGCAAGTTTAACGGACGCCGCCGGATTCCCGTGCCAGTCTTCGCCCATGAGCGCAGTCATCGAGACCCGTGGCCTGTCGAAACACTACGGCCCCGTGCACGCCCTGGACGGGCTGGACCTCTCCATCCCCCGCGGCGGCGTCTACGGTGTGCTGGGACCGAACGGGGCCGGGAAGTCGACGCTGTTCCGGATTCTTCTGGGCCTGATTCGCCCGACCGACGGGTCCGCCGCGGTCATGGGCGGACCGATCGGGCAGATTTCGACCATGCGGCGCATGGGCTCAATGATCGAGACGCCGCGGTTCCCGCCCTTCATGACCGCCAGACAGGTGTTGAGCTGGCTGGCCGCGGCCCACGGCCTGAGCGGAGATCCGGCGCGGGTCGACGGCTGGCTGGAGCGCGTCGGCCTGACCGACGCGGCCAATCGCAAGGTGCGCGGCTTTTCCGTCGGCATGATGCAGCGTCTGGGCGTGGCGGCCGCGCTGATGACCGAGCCCGAGCTGGTCATTCTGGACGAGCCCACCAGCGGGATGGACCCGCCCGGCATCCAGGAGATGCGTCAGCTGATCCGCAGCCTGGCCGTGGACGACGGGCTGACCGTGGTGCTGGCGAGTCATCAGCTGCTGGAGGTCCAGCGCGTCTGCGACCGCGTGGCGATCCTCAACAAGGGCCGGCTGGTGCTGGAGGGCGCGGTCAGCGAACTGACCGGGACGGGCGAGCGGCTGCGGCTGACGCTGCGGCCCCAGGCGGCGGCGCTGGACCTGCTGGGTCAGAGAGGCGCGGCTGAGGGGTCGGACGCGGTCATGGCCGCGGTGACCCGCGCCGAAGGCCCCGCCTTGCTTAAGGCGCTGATCGACCGCGGCGTCGAGATCGAGGAAGCCCGCTGGGTCGGCACCGATCTGGAAAGCATCTTCTTCACTGAAACCGGCTCGATTCAGGCTCAGGAGGCGATCCATGCTGGCTGACGCCTATCGCGCCGAAACGTACCGGCTGCTGCGCAACCGGACCGTGCTGTTCTGGTCGGTGCTGTTCGTGCCCCTGATCGGCGTGGTGTTCGGCGTCGTCGGCAACGCCTTCCTGAAGGCGAACGCCGACAAGCTCGCCGGCGAAAACACGCCCCCCGAGCTGATGATCGCCATGGCCGGAGGGCCGATGAATCTGGCGGCCGAGCTGGTGTCGGCCGCCGGCAACGTCGCCAACCCGGTGGCCCTGCTGTTCCTGCTGATCGGGGCGGCGACGCTGTACACCGGGGACTACCGCTGGGAGACATGGCGGCTGATCAGCGCGCGGAACGGGCGCGTGCCGCTGATCCTCGGCAAGGTCCTGACCTATGTGACGTTGGTGCTGATCGCCATGCTGGTCCTGATCGCCGGCGCCCTGATCGAGAAGTCCATCTCGGCCAGCTTCTTCTCGCGGCCACTCACGTTCGACGCCGGCGACGGCCGGATCGCCGACGCCTTCGCAATGTCCGGCGTCTCGGGCCTTCGCATCCTGCAGGTGACGATGCTTGGCCTGCTGGCGGGCGTCGTCGGCCGCTCGCTGCTGGCGGGCCTGTTCGTGCCGGTGGTCGTCACCGTGCTCCAGGCCCTGTCGCCCTTCGCCCTGATGGGCATGGGCGTGGCCAACGACGCCTGGCTGACCTTCCTGGTCAATCCGGGGCAGGGCTACGACGTCATCGCCGCCGCGATCCGGGGCGGACCCGAGGCTCCGACGGCCGAGCTGGTCGTGCGCGGCTGGACGAGCCTGCTGGGTTGGACCATCCTCCCCCTCATCGGAGCCTTGGCCTGGTTCCAGCGTCAGGATCTGTCGAAGGAGTGACCGGCCCCGGCCGGCACGGGGGGAGGTGCTCGGCGTGAGGCGGTCATCGATTGCGGCATGGTGTGTGGCCGGGACGCTGTCCGTCGGCCTGGCGGCCCCCGCGGCGGCGCAGGAGGGCGAGGCGCCGACCACGCGCGTCGACGACATCGTGGTCATCGGTAACGTGCCGCTGCGCGAGCAGATCGACGTCTTCGTGGGCGAGGTGACCGAGCCGCCGGAGGGCCGTGGGCCGGCCCGCTGGAGCCGGCGCGGCGGCGTGTGCGTGGGAGTCGCCAACCTGCGGCAGGACGTGGCCCAAGCGGTCGCCGACCGGGTCTCCGACCGCGCGCGCCTGCTGGGCCTGACGGTGGGGGAGCCCGGCTGTCGCGCCAACGTCCTGATCATCGCCACGGACGACGGACAGGCGCTTGCGCGGGCGCTGGTCGAGCGCAGTCCCAACGCCTTCCGCCCGGACTACGCCGGATCGTCCAAGACGCGGCGGGAGCTGGAGCTGTTCGTCGAGACGGACAGGCCGATCCGCTGGTGGCACGTGTCCATGCCGGTGATCTCGGGGCAGGGCATCCCGGCGGTCAAGCTGCCGGGCGACGATCCGCCCCGCATTCCGGGGATGGGCCGGGTCCGGACCGCCGTGCGCAACGTCCTGCTGCGGGCCTACGTCATCATCGACCTCGACCAGACGGAGCATCTGACTCTGAACCAGTTGGCCGACTACGCCGCGATGGTCGCCTTCGCCCAGATCGACCCCGACGCTGAAGTGGATCAGTTCTCCACCATTCTGAACGTGTTGGAGGACCCGGCGGCCGTGTCGGAGCTGACCGACTGGGATCTGGCCTATCTCGGCGCCGTCTACACCGGCGAGCGCAACCAGCGCGACCCGCGCTCGCAGGTCTCCAGCGTGGCGGCCTCCATGTACGCGGACCGCGACGCGGCGGTGGAACAGCAAGCCCCGTCCCCGGCCGCCGAATGACGGGCGCACAACCACGTCGCATCCTCTCTGCGGCCCTCGTGGCGTCGTCGCTTGCCGTTTCCACCTTCGCGCTCGCCCAGGAACGTCCGGCCCAGCCGGACCCGGAGCCGACCCGGGTGGACGACATCGTGGTCCAGGGCATGCCCCTGCGCGACCAGGTCACGACTTTCGTCGACGCCGTCACCGCCCCGCCGGCGGGACGGGCTCCCGCCCGCTGGGCGGATCGCGCGGGCGTATGCGTCGGCGTGGCCAACCTGGGAAGGGACTCCGCCCAGTTCATGGTCGATCGGGTGTCGGAGGTGGCGCTCTTGCTCGACATGCCTGTCGGCGAGCCCGGGTGCAGCCCCAACGTGGTGGTGATGCTGACCGACGACGCGCCCGGCCTGGCGGCGGCCCTCGTCGAGCGCAGCCCCAACGCCTTCCGGCCGCACTACGCCGGAGCGGCCGGGACGGTGCGTAAGCTGGATATTTTCGTCGCGTCCGACCGCCCGGCTCGCTGGTGGCATGTGGCCATGCCGGTCACGGGGGAATCCGGCAATCCCGCCATCCGGATGCCCGGCGACGACCGCATTCCCCGGGTCAAGGTGCCGTTGAGCCGGCTGACCACCACCATCCGCAACGAGCTGCGCCGCGCCTTCATCATCGTCGACATTGATCAGGTCGAGCATCTGACCCTGACGCAGCTCAGCGACTACGTGGCGATGGTCGCGTTCGCCCAGATCGACCCGGACCATGAAGTCGGGGATTTCCCGTCCATCCTCAACGTGATCGCTGTCCCGACGGCCGCATCAGAGATGACGGACTGGGACCGGGCGTATCTGCAGGCCTTGTACGGGGTCGAGCTGAACCGCCGAAGGCCTTCATCCCAGCGGGGTCAGATCGCCGCTGACATGTTCCGCGATCGCCGCGCAGCGGCCGGGGACGAGGGCGCGCAGTCCGTGGGAGACTGATCGCAAACGAAAGGGGCGGCCAGGTCGCCCCGGCCGCCCCTTCGACATCTCAGCGTCGCCCGTGACGGGCGGCGGTCACTCCTCGCCGTCGTCGAACGACTGGACCGGACCGGAGTCCTGACCCTTGGCGTCCACGTCGCGGTCGACGAACTCGATCACGGCCATGGCGGCATTGTCGCCGTGGCGGAAGCCGGCCTTCATGATGCGGATGTAGCCGCCGTTGCGGTCGGCGTATCGCGGGCTGATCGTGTCGAACAGCTTGCCGACCTGGGTCACGTCGCGAACCTGGCTGATGGCCTGACGACGGGCGTGCAGGTCGCCCTTCTTGCCGAGCGTGACCAGCTTCTCGACGAAGGGACGCAGCTCCTTCGCCTTCGGCAGGGTCGTCGTGATCTGCTCGTGCTTGATCAGCGAGGCGGCCATGTTGGCGAACATGGCCTGGCGGTGGCTGGTCGTGCGACCGAGCTTGCGATGGGCGGCGCCGTGGCGCATCGGGGTCTCTCCTACTCCGTGCCCGGTTTCCCTGAAGGGACCCTGGCCCGTATTCTTCTAACCGCCCCGACATTCTCCCTGCGGAAGACGGGCGGAGGTTGAACTCAGATCTGGTCGTCGAACTTCTTGGCCAGGTCTTCGATGTTTTCCGGCGGCCAGTTCGGCACGTCCATGCCGAGGCTGAGGCCCATGGTCGCCAGCACTTCCTTGATCTCGTTCAGCGACTTGCGGCCGAAGTTCGGGGTGCGAAGCATCTCGCCCTCGGTCTTCTGGATCAGGTCGCCGATGTAGACGATGTTGTCGTTCTTCAGGCAGTTGGCCGAACGGACCGACAGCTCCAGCTCGTCCACCTTCTTCAGCAGAGCCGGGTTGAACGGCAGGTCGGGCTTGCCTTCCGACAGGGCCTCGGCCTTCTTCGGCTCGTCGAAGGTGATGAAGATCTGCAGCTGGTCCTGAAGGATGCGCGAGGCGTAGGCCACGGCGTCGACCGGCGAGACGGCGCCGTTCGTTTCGACTTCCATGATCAGCTTGTCGTAGTCCAGCGACTGACCCTGGCGGGTCGGCTCGACGCGATAGGCGACCTTCTTGACCGGCGAATACAGGGCGTCGACGGCGATCAGGCCGATCGGCGCGTCTTCCGGACGGTTCTTCTCCGAGGCGACGTAGCCCTTGCCGTTCTGGACGGTCAGTTCCATGCGCACCGTCGCGCCGTCGTCCAGCGTGCAGATGACGTGATCGGGGTTCAGCACCTCGATGTCGGCCGGCACGTCGATCTGGCCGGCGGTCACCGGGCCGGGGCCCGTGGCGCGCAGGGTCATGCGCTTGGGCCCTTCGGCGTGCATGCGCAGGGCCAGCTGCTTGATGTTCAGGACGATGTCGACCACGTCCTCGCGCACGCCTTCCAGCGACGAGAACTCGTGCACCACGCCGTCGATCTGGATGGCGGTCACGGCCGCGCCTTGCAGCGAGGACAGCAGCACGCGCCGCAGGGCGTTGCCGAGCGTCACGCCGAAGCCACGCTCGAGGGGTTCGGCCACCAGGCGCGCCTTGCGCTGGGCGTCGGAACCGGTCTCGATCTGCGGCTTCTCGGGACGGATCAGCTCTTGCCAGTTACGTTCGATCATATGTGTCCCTCGAAACGGGTTTCGCCGGTCCCCCTCGCCTCGTCAGGAAGGCGGGACCGGCGGAGAATGGGGTTGCCGAAGTCGTCGCTTAGACGCGACGGCGCTTCGGCGGACGGCAGCCGTTGTGCGGCATCGGCGTGACGTCGCGGATGGTGGTGATGGTCATGCCCACGGCCTGCAGGGCGCGCAGGGCCGATTCGCGGCCCGAACCGGGGCCAGAAACGTTGACTTCCAGCGTCTTGACGCCGTGCTCGGCGGCCTTCTTGCCGGCGTCTTCGGCGGCCATCTGCGCGGCGTACGGGGTCGACTTGCGCGAACCCTTGAAGCCCATGTGGCCGGCCGACGACCAGGAGATGGCGTTCCCCTGCGCGTCGGTGATGGTCACCATCGTGTTGTTGAAGCTGGCGTTCACGTGGGCGACGCCCGACGTGATGTTCTTGCGCTCGCGGCGTTTGACGCGACCCGGTTCCTTGGCCATCGGCTGGGCTCTCTCTTACTTCTTCTTGCCGGCGATCGGCTTGGCGGGACCCTTGCGGGTGCGGGCGTTGGTGTGGGTACGCTGACCGCGGACCGGCAGGCCCTTGCGATGACGCAGGCCGCGGTAGCAGGCCAGGTCCATCAGACGCTTGATGTTCATCGACGTCTCGCGGCGCAGGTCGCCCTCGACGGTGTAATCGCGGTCGATGGTCTCGCGGATCTGCAGCACCTCGGCGTCGGTCAGCTGATTGACGCGACGGGCGTCCTCGATGCCCACCTTGCCGATGATGTCCTGGGCGGCGGCGGGGCCGATGCCGTGGATGTACTGCAGCGCGATCAGGACGCGCTTGTTGGTCGGGATGTTGACGCCAGCGATACGGGCCACGAAGATCTCCAGATACGCGCAAACCGGACGCAACAAACGCTCCGGTCAACAGACCTGGAGCGTTGGCGCCCTTCGCGGAAGGGCGCTCTTATAGACGTGATTCAGCGGGCGTCAACAGTCCGGCAAGACTCCTGCGGGCTCCCGGTTCCCTCGCGGGGACGATTTCACCGCCCGGGTCGCCCGAACTCCACGACGATGATGATGTCGCTGACCTCCTCCTGCCCGCCCCGGACCTGCGGCGAGAAGCGGTAGAAGCGCTCCGCGGCCGCCACGCCGGCGGCGCCGAAGCCCTGCCCCGCAGGCGTTTCCGCAGTGACGCGACACCTGTCGAGACGGGTGTCGAGCTGCACCTCGCAGGTCACCGTGGCCCGACCGGCGCGCCCGCGGGCGTTCGCGGGGTGGAGCCCCTGCAGTTCCCTCATCGACGCTTGCCGAAGCGGGCGCGCACGGACGGTGCCCGAGCCGGGTCCGGCCCCCGCGCCGGTTCCACCGCCTTGTCCGGTTCCCTCGCCGCCCTGTCCCTGCCCCGGCGTGGTCCCGGGCTGCGGCGTGACCCCGACCACCAGCGGAGGGCGCTCCGGGGCCGGCTGCGGCGGCGCCACGACCTCGGGCCGTGGGGGCGGCGTTCGGGCCGGTCTGACGATCGACGGAGCCGCAGGAGCCCCTCCCCCGACCTCGACGGCCACCTGTGGTGGCGGAGGAGGCGGCGGCGGAGGTGGAGGCGGCGTCACACGAAAGAAGGTGACCTCGAACGGCGGGGTGGGAATGGGGGGCAAGGGGGTCGGCGTGGTGCGGGCGATCACGGCGAAGAGACCGAGGTGCGCCGCCACGACCGCGGCGTAGATCGCCGGCTTGCGCCAACGCGCGGTGAGGTCGGATTTGCGATCCCGGTCCATGCCCGTTCCTGTCATGCCCAAGCTTAACGCACGAGCGACCGGATGGGTCAGGTCAGGTTCAGGCGTCCAGCGCTGCGTCCATCTGGGCGGCGACGTCGTCGATCGAGCCCATGCCGTCGATCTCGGTCAGCAGGCCCTTGCCTTCATAGTACGGCAGAAGCGGAGCCGTCTGGCGATTATACACGGCCAGCCGATCCTTGAAGGTCTCAGGGTTGTCGTCCGGGCGGCCCTGATCCTCAAACCGCTTGGTGATGCGGGCCGTCAGGGCGGCGTCGTCCACCTTGAGACGCACCACGCGGTCGATCCTGGCTCCGCGCTTGTCCAGCATGGCGTCCAGGGCCTCGGCCTGCGCCACGGTGCGGGGAAAGCCGTCGAAGATGGCGCCGCCGGCGGCCTCGGCTTCGGGCAGGCGATCCTCGATCAGGGCGATGACGATTTCGTCGGTGACCAGATCGCCGCGCGCCAGCACGTCCTTGACCTTCAGCCCCAGCTCGGAGCCCGAGGCGATCGCGGCGCGCAGCATGTCGCCGGTCGACAGCTGGACCATGCCACGCGTCTCGACCAGCCGCTTGGCCTGGGTGCCCTTGCCGGCCGCGGGCGGCCCGAACAGGATCAGGTTCATCTGCAGCGCCCTCCCCGAGCGACCGGACCTAGCGCCGGACGGGCGCGGGCGAGCCGCGGCCACCGCGACCGCGCAGCTTGGCCTTCTTGATGAGGCCTTCGTACTGGTGCGCCAGCAGGTGCGACTGGATCTGGGACACCGTATCCATGGTCACCGAGACCACGATCAGGATCGAGGTGCCGCCGAAGTAGATGGCGTTGCCCATGCCCATGACCATGAATTCCGGCAGCAGGCACACCAAGGTGATGTAGCCGGCGCCGATGACCGTCAGGCGGGTCAGCACGTAGTCCAGGTACTCGGCCGTGCGCTTGCCCGGACGGATGCCCGGGAGGAAGCCGCCGTATTTGCGCAGGTTCTCGGCCGTGTCGTCCGGATTGAACGTGATCGAGGTGTAGAAGAAGCAGAAGAAGATGATCAGCGCGGCATACAGCGCGATGAACAACGGCTGGCCGTGCGTCAGCTGACCCGTGACGACGGGCAGCCACGACGACAGCCACGGCGGCAGATCCGCGTTGGCCGTGAATTGCGCGGCCGTGGCCGGCAGCAGCAGCAGGGATGAGGCGAAAATCGGCGGGATGACGCCGGCGGTGTTCACCTTCAGCGGCAGGAAGCTGCGCTCGCCGCCCGCCATGCGGTTGCCTTCCTGACGCTTCGGATACTGGATCAGCAGACGGCGCTGGGCGCGCTCCATGAAGACGATGAAGACCACGGTGGCGATCGCCAGACCGGTCAGAAGGAACAGGAAGAAGACCGACATCTGGCCCTGCTGGGCCAGACCCAGCAGGCGCGCGATGGTGGACGGCAGGACCGCCACGATGCCCGCGAAGATGATCAGCGAGATGCCGTTGCCGACGCCGCGCGCCGTGACCTGTTCGCCCAGCCACATCAAGAACATCGTCCCGCCGGTCAGGACGGTCACGGTGGAGATGATGAAGAAGAGGCCCGGTTGGTCGACCAGGCCCGCCTGGGCGTTCAGGCCCACGGCGATGCCGAACGACTGCATCAGGGCCAGCACCACGGTCAGATAGCGGGTGTACTGGTTCAGCTGCTTGCGGCCGCTTTCGCCGCCTTCCTTGCGCAGCTTCTCCCACGGCGGATACACCGCGGCCATCAGCTGCACGATGATCGACGCCGAGATGTAGGGCATCACGTTCAGGGCGAAGACGGCCATCCGCTCGACGGCGCCGCCCGAGAACATGTTGAACAGATCCAGGATGCCGCGCTGACCGTCAGGGTCGGCGAAGAACTGGAGGAAGGCTCCGGAGTTGATCCCCGGGATCGGCACGAAGGTGCCGATGCGGTAGACCAGCAGCGCCATCAGCGTGAAAAGCAGCCGCTTGTGCAGCTCGGTCGCCTTGGCGAACGAGCCCATGTTCATGTTGGCTGCGAGTTGTTCGGCGGCCGAAGCCATGTGTCGTCACCCCGACTGATCAGAACGCGGCGCATCGGACCTGATGTCGGCGCTCGCGTCCAGATAGGCGAAGGGCGGTCCGTCAGCCAGACCGCCCCGCTTTTTTTGCTTACTTGCCGCCCTTGGCGGCGGCGCGCTTGGCGCGGGCCGAGACCTTGTTGGCGTCGCCCTTGGGCGCCTTGGGGGCCGGAGCCTTGCCCTTGGCGGCGTTGCGCTTCTCGACGCGGGCGGCGGCCTTGGCCTCCGCCTCGACGCGCTGCTGGGTGACCGAGCCGCCCGCGGCCTCAATCGCCTTCACGGCGCCGGCCGAGGCCGACCAGACGACCAGATTCAGCTTGGCCTTCAGTTCGCCCGTGCCGAGGATTCGCACGCCGTCCTTGGCGCGACGAATGACGCCGGCGGCGACCAGGGCGTCGCCGTTGATCTCGTTCTTGGCGTCCAGCTTCTTGGCGTCGACGGCGTCCTGCAGGCGCCACAGGTTCACTTCGGCCAGCTTCAGGGCGTTCGGATTGTTGAAGCCGCGCTTGGGCATGCGCATGTACAGCGGCATCTGGCCGCCTTCGAAGCCCAGCAGCGACACGCCGGTGCGGGACTTCTGGCCCTTGACGCCGCGGCCCGAGGTCTTGCCCTTGCCCGAGCCGGGCCCCCGGCCGACGCGCATGCGCTTCTTGTGGGCGCCTTCGTTGTCGCGAATTTCGTTCAGTTTCATGTGCCTGATCCTTTCGGGTTCTAGCGCCCGGACGGGATCCGGACTCGGCTTTGAAAAATCGAAGGGCCGCCTATAGGCGGCCCTCCCCGTCTCCGCAAGTTGCGGAAGCGCTTACTTCTCGACCACTTCGACCATGTGGGCGACCTTGGCGATCATGCCGCGCACCGAAGGGGTGTCCTCCAGGGTGGCCTCGCGGCCGACGCGGTTCAGGCCCAGGCCGACCAGGGTGGCCCGCTGGTCCGACTTGCGGCGGATGGGACTCCCGGTCTGGCGGACGGTGACGGTCTTGGCGTCTTGCTTGGCCATGCTCAGGACTCCACGGCTTCCGGCGCCGAGGCGCCGTCGTTGCGGCGGCCCATCAGGTCGGAGACCTTCTTGCCGCGCTTGGAGGCGACCATGCGCGGCGACGACTGGACCTTCAGCGCCTCGAAGGTGGCGCGGATCATGTTGTAGGGGTTCGACGAACCGGTCGACTTGCCCACCACGTCCTGCACGCCCAGCGTTTCCAGCACGGCGCGCATCGGACCGCCGGCGATGACGCCGGTTCCCGGAGGGGCCGCACGCATCATGATCTTGCCGGCGCCCCAACGGCCCGAGCCGTCGTGGTGCAGGGTACGGTTCTCGCGCAGCGGAACCTTGATCATGGTCTTCTTGGCTTCTTCGGTCGCCTTGCGGATGGCTTCCGGCACTTCGCGCGCCTTGCCGTGACCGAAGCCGACGCGACCCTTGCCGTCGCCGACGACCATCAGGGCCGCGAACGAGAACCGCCGCCCGCCCTTCACGGTGGCGGCGACGCGGTTGATGTGCACCAGCTTCTCGACGATGTCCGAGTCGGCTTCATCGACGGCCGGGCCGTTGCGGTTGTCGCGGCGGTTGCGGTCGCCGCCGCCGCGGTTGGGTTCACGAGCCATGCTTCTCGTCCCTTAGAAGTTCAGGCCGGCTTCACGCGCGGCATCCGCCAGCGCCTTCACCCGTCCATGATAAATGTAACCGCCCCGGTCGAAGACGACGTCCTTGACGCCCTTCTCGATGGCGCGTTCGGCGATCAGTTTGCCGATCTTGGCGGCGGCCGCGACGTCCGAGCCCTTGGAGCCCTTGCCGCCTTCCAGCGACGAGGCGGCTGCGATCGTGACGCCTTGGGCGTCGTCGATGACCTGGGCCGAGATATTCTTGTCCGACCGGTGGACCGACAGACGCAGACGGCCGTTGGCCACGGCCTTCAGGCGGCGACGGGTGCGCTCGGCGCGGCGCTTGGCTTGCTGTTGAAGAGAGAGAGCCATGACTTACTTCTTCTTGCCTTCCTTGCGACGCACGGTCTCGCCGGCGTAGCGGACGCCCTTGCCCTTGTAGGGCTCCGGCGGACGCAGCTTGCGGATGACCGCGGCGACCTGACCCACGGCCTGCTTGTCGGCGCCCGAGATCTTGATCTCGGTCTGCTTCGGCACCGCGAAGGTGATGCCGGCCGGAGCGGGCACGTCGACCTCGTGGCTGAAGCCCAGCTGCAGCGACAGGGCGTTGCCCTTCATGGCCGCGCGGTAACCCACGCCGACCAGCTCCAGGGTCTTTTCGAAGCCGTCGGTGACGCCGACGACCATGTTGTCCACCAGGGTGCGCGATAGGCCCCACATGGCGCGGGCGCGCGGCGTGTCCGAGCGCGGCGACAGCGACAGGCCGTCGTCGCCCTGGGTGACCTCGATCTCGTCGGCGACGCTCCAGGCGCGCTCGCCCTTCGGTCCCTTGACGGTGACGGTCTGGCCGTCGAGCGTGACGGTCACGCCCTTCGGCACGGCGATGGTTTTCTTGCCGATACGGGACATCTTAGTAGACCCTGCAGAGGACTTCGCCGCCGACGTTGGCGTCGCGGGCGGCGGCGTCGGACATGACGCCCTTCGAAGTCGAAAGGATCGAGATACCGAGGCCGTTCTTGATCGGCTTCAGATCCGAAATGGCGGAATAGACGCGGCGGCCCGGCTTCGACACGCGGGCGATCTCGGCGATCACCGGCTGGCCGTCGAAGTACTTCAGCTCGATCTCGAACTGGGGGAACTCGCCCGGGTTCTGAACCAGGGAGTAGCCGCGGATGTAGCCCTCGTCCTGCAGCACGTCGAGGACGCGCTGGCGCAGACGCGAAGCGGGGGTCAGCACCTTGGAACGCTTGCGGGTCGCGGCGTTCTTGATGCGGGCGATCATGTCGCTCAGGGGATCGTTGATCATCATGACTTGGTCTCTCCCCTTACCAGCTCGACTTCGTCAGGCCGGGGATCTGGCCCTTGTTGCCCAGCTCGCGCAGCGCGATCCGGCTCATCTTCAGCTTGCGGTAGTAGGCGCGCGGACGGCCCGTCACCTCGCAGCGATTGCGGATCCGGGTCGGAGCCGAATTGCGCGGCAGGGCGGCCAGCTTCAGGCGCGCGTCGAAGCGCTCCTCCAGCGGCAGGGATTCGTCGTTCGCGATCGCCTTCAGGGCGGCGCGCTTCGCGGCATACTTCGCAACCAGTTCCTTGACGGAGTTGTTGCGGTTTACGGCGCTCTTCTTAGCCATTGTGCTCTTTCCTTCCCGATCAGTTCACGAACGGGAACTTGAACTCGGTGAGGAGAGCCTTGGCTTCCTCATCGGTCTTGGCCGTGGTGCAGACGATGATGTCCATGCCCCACATCTGGTCGATCTGGTCGTAGTTGATCTCCGGGAACACGATGTGCTCCTTCAGACCGGTGGCGTAGTTGCCGCGACCGTCGAACGAGGTGCCCTTCAGGCCGCGGAAGTCCTTCACGCGCGGCAGGGCGATCGTGATGAAGCGGTCCAGGAACTCGTACATCTGATCGCCGCGCAGCGTGACCTTGCCGCCCACGACCATGCCCTCGCGCAGCTTGAAGCCGGCGATGGAGTTGCGGGCCTTGGTCGGCACGGCCTTCTGGCCGGCGATCATGGTCAGGTCCTTGAGGGCGGCGGTCGCCTTCTTGGAGTCGGCCACGGCTTCGCCGATGCCCATGTTCAGGACGATCTTGTCCAGCTTGGGGATCTGCATCTCGTTGGAGTAGCCGAACTTTTCCTTCATGGCGGCGCGGATGCGGGCCACGTATTCGGACTTCAGCCGGGGGGTGTACTTGGCGTCGGCCATCAGATGACGTCTCCCGTCGTCTTGGCGAAGCGAACCTTCTTGTCGCCGTCCATGCGGAAGCCCACGCGCGTCGCCTTGCCCGAAGCGTCGGCGATCGCGACGTTCGACAGGTGAAGCGAGGCTTCCTTGTTCTTGATGCCGCCCTGCGGGTCGGCCTGGGTGGGGCGGGTGTGGCGCTGGACCATGTTGACGCCCTGAACCACGACGCGGTTCTCGGACGGCAGCACCTTCAGGACCTGGCCGGTGCGGCCCTTGTCCTTGCCGGTCAGCACGACGACGTTGTCGCCCTTCTTGATCTTGGCGGCCATGGTTACAGGACCTCCGGGGCCAGCGAGATGATCTTCATGTGGTTCTTGGCGCGCAGCTCGCGCGGAACCGGGCCGAAGATGCGGGTGCCGACCGGCTCGTTCTGCTTGTTGACGATCACGGCGGCGGACTTGTCGAAGCGGATCACCGAACCGTCCTTGCGGTTGATGTCCTTGGCGGTGCGCACGACGATGGCGCGCACGACGTCGCCCTTCTTCACACGGCCGCGCGGGATGGCTTCCTTCACGGAGGCGACGATGGTGTCGCCGATCGAGGCGTAGCGGCGCTTCGAGCCGCCCAGCACCTTGATGCACATGACCCGGCGAGCGCCCGAATTGTCGGCCACGTCCAGGTTAGTTTGCATCTGGATCATTGGATCAGATCCTTCCGGTTACGAGGCCGAAGCCGGGGACAGGACTTCCCACGTCTTCAGCTTGGACTTCGGGGCGCACTCGACGATGCGGGCCACGTCGCCGACCTTCAGCGCGTTGGACTCGTCGTGGGCGTGATACTTCTTGGAACGGCGGACGGTCTTTTTCAGGACCGGGTGCAGCAGGGTGCGCTCGACCTTGACGACGACGGTCTTGTCGCCCTTGTCGGAGACGACCACGCCTTCGAGAATTCGCTTCGGCATCTTCGTTTCCTTACGCGTTCACGCGCTTCTCACGCAGCAGCGTGGAGATGCGGGCGATGTCCTTGCGCACTTCCGAGACCCGGTGGGTCTTTTCCATCTGGCCGGTGGCGGCCTGGAAGCGCAGGTTGAACTGCTCCTTCTTGAGCTTCAGCAGCTCGTCGGACAGCTGGTCGACGGTTTGCGACCGGAGATCGGCGATCTTGGCCATCAGGCGGCGGCCTCCACATGAGCGACGCCGGCGTCGAGGCGGGTGACCACCTTGGTGCGGACCGGCAGCTTGGCGGCGCCCAGGCGCAGCGCCTCACGGGCGATGTCGTCCGGCACGCCGTCGATTTCGAACAGGATGCGGCCCGGGTGGCAGCGCGCGGCCCAGTGGTCCACGGCGCCCTTGCCCTTGCCCATCCGGACTTCCGCCGGCTTGCCGGTCACCGGCAGGTCGGGGAACACGCGGATCCAGACGCGGCCCTGACGCTTCATCTGGCGGGTGATCGCGCGGCGGGCCGCCTCGATCTGACGCGCGGTGATGCGTTCCGGCTCCAGCGTCTTCAGCCCGTACGAGCCGAAGTTCAGCGAGAAGCCGCCCTTGGCCGAGCCGTGGATGCGGCCTTTGAAGGCCTTGCGGAACTTGGTCTTCTTCGGTTGCAGCATGACTTAGCCCTCACGCCCGCGATCGCGACGCGGACCGCGGTCGCCACGGGGGCCGCGCTCGCGGCCTTCGTTCGACGAGGGACCCGAGGCTTCCTGGGCCCAACGCTTGTCCTGGGCCATCGGGTCGTGCTCCAGCACCTCGCCTTTGAACACCCAGACCTTCACGCCGATGATGCCGTAGGTCGTCTTGGCCTCGTAGAAGCCGTAGTCGATGTCGGCGCGCAGGGTGTGCAGCGGCACGCGGCCTTCGCGGTACCACTCCATACGGGCGATTTCCGCGCCGCCCAGACGGCCGGACACGTTCATCCGGATGCCCTTGGCGCCCAGGCGCATGGCCGACTGCATGGCGCGCTTCATGGCGCGGCGGAAGGCCACGCGGCGCTCCAGCTGCTGGGCGATGTTCTCGGCGACCAGCTGGGCGTCGACTTCCGGCTTGCGGACCTCGACGATGTTCAGGTGAACCTCGCCTTCGGTCTGGGCCGCGATGTCCTTGCGCAGCTTCTCGATGTCGGCGCCCTTCTTGCCGATCACGACGCCCGGACGGGCGGCGTAGATCGTGACGCGGCACTTCTTGTGCGGGCGCTCGATGATGATGCGCGACACGCCGGCGGCCGACAGGCGCTCCTTCAGCCACTCGCGCAGCTTCAGGTCTTGGTGCAGCAGCTTGGCGTATTCCTGGCCGCCGGCGAACCAGCGGCTGTCCCAGGTGCGGTTGACGCCGAGGCGCAGACCGATCGGATTGACTTTCTGACCCATCAGGCGGCCTCACCGGCTTCGCGGACCACGATGGTGATCTCCGCGAAAGGTTTCAGGATGCGCGACGAGCGACCACGAGCGCGGCTCGCGAAACGCTTCATCACCAGGTTCTTGCCCACGAAGGCCTCGGCGACGACGAGGTTGTCGATGTCGAGGTTGTGGTTGTTCTCCGCGTTCGACACGGCGCTGTAGAGCACCTTGCGCACGTCGGTCGCGATGCGCTTGCGGCTGAATTCCAGCTCGTTCAGCGCCTTCTGGACCGGCAGGCCGCGGATCGACTGGGCGACCAGATTCAGCTTCTGCGGGCTGATCCGGACGTTCACCAGCTTGGCGCGGGCTTCAGTCGGGGCGACCCGACGTTCGTTCTTGGTCTGGGCCATCGGTTACTTCCTCTTGGCCTTCTTGTCCGCCGCGTGACCCGGGAAGTTCCGGGTCGGGGCGAACTCGCCGAACTTCATGCCGACCATCTCTTCGGAGACCGACACCGGCACGTGCTTCTGGCCGTTGTGGACGCCGAACGTCAGGCCGACGAACTGCGGCAGGATGGTGGAGCGGCGCGACCAGGTCTTGATCACGTCCTTGCGGCCAGCCGAGGAAACGGCGTCGGCCTTCTTGAGCAGATACCCGTCGACGAACGGGCCTTTCCAGGAGGAGCGGGCCATGTCTTAGCGAGCCTTCTTAGCGTGGCGGCTGCGGATGATGAACTTGTCCGTCGCCTTGTTCTTGCGGGTGCGGGTGCCCTTGGTGTCCTTGCCCCAGGGCGTGACCGGCGTGCGGCCGCCCGAGGTCCGGCCTTCACCACCGCCGTGCGGGTGGTCGATCGGGTTCATGGCCACGCCGCGGACGTGCGGACGGAAGCCCATGTGACGGACGCGGCCGGCCTTGCCCAGGTTCTGGTTCATGTGGTCGGGGTTCGACACCGCGCCCACCGTGGCCATGCAGCCGTCCAGAACCATGCGCAGCTCGCCCGAACCCAGACGGATCTGAGCGTAACCGGCGTCGCGGCCGACCAGCTGGGCGTAGGCGCCGGCCGAACGGGCCAGCTGGGCGCCCTTGCCCGGCTTCATCTCGATGTTGTGGATGATCGTGCCGACCGGCATCGAGCGCAGCGGCATGGCGTTGCCCGGCTTGACGTCGACCTTCTCGCCCGCGACCACCGTGTCGCCCGCCTTCAGGCGTTGCGGCGCGATGATGTAGGTCTTCTCGCCGTCGGCGTAGGTCACCAGGGCGATGAAGGCGGTGCGGTTCGGGTCGTACTCCAGACGCTCGACCGTGCCGACCGCGTCGAACTTGCGACGCTTGAAGTCGATCTTGCGATACAGCGTCTTGGCGCCGCCGCCGCGGAAGCGGACGGCGATGCGGCCGCCCTGGCCGCGGCCGCCCGACTTGGTCAGGCCCTCGACCAGCGACTTCTCGGGACGGCCCTTGTGGAGTTCCGAGCGGTCGACCAGCACCAGGGCGCGGCGGCCCGGCGACGTCGGGTTGTAAGTCTTCAGCGCCATCGGATCAGAGCCCCGTGGTGACGTCGATCGACTGGCCGGCGGCCAGCGTCACGATCGCTTTCTTGATGTCGACGCGACGTCCCTGGATGCCCCGGAACCGCTTGGTCTTGCCCTTCTGGACGAGGGTGTTGACCTTGACGACGTTGACCTTGAACAGGCTTTCGACCGCCGCGGCGATCTCGTCCTTGGTCGCCTTGTCCGCGACGCGGAAGACGACCTTGTTCTGTTCCGACAGGATCGTGGCCTTCTCGGTGATCACCGGAGCCAGGATGGTGTCGTAGTGCTTGGCGGTGGGTTGCGCGCCGGCCATCACGCGGCCTCCTTCTTGGCGAAGCGGGCCTCGATCGCGTCGACGGCGGCCTTGGTCAGCACCAGCTTGTCGGCCCGCAGGATGTCGTAGACGTTCAGGCCGGCGTTCGGCAGCACGTCCACGTGCGGGATGTTGCGGGCGGCCAGACCGAAGTTCTCGTTCACTTCCGGGCCCGCGATGATCAGGGTCTTGGTCCAGCCCAGCTTGCCGAACTGCTCACGCAGCGCGGCGGTCTTGGCTTCCTTGACGTCCACCGAGTCCACGACGACCAGATCGCCCGAAACGACCTTGGACGACAGGGCGTGACGTAGGGCCAGGGCGCGGACCTTCTTCGGCAGCGAGAAGCCGTGGTCGCGAACGACCGGGCCGAACGCGCGCGAGCCGCCGACGAACTGCGGCGCACGGCGCGAACCGTGACGGGCGCCGCCGGTGCCCTTCTGCTTGTACATCTTCTTGCCGGTGCGAGAGTTCTCGTTCCGGGTCTGGACCTTGTGGGTGCCGGCGCGGCGCTTGGCCAGCTGCCAGTTGACGTAGCGAGCCAGCAGGTCGCCGCGGATGTCGGTGATGCCGAACACGGCGTCCGACAGTTCGACGTCGCCCGAGGCCTTGCCGTCCAGTTTGATGACCGAAAGTTTCATTACGCTTCACCGCCTTCAACGGCTTCGGCGGCCGGAGCGGTCTCTTCCGCCGGGGTCTCGGCGGGCTGCTCGGCGGCGGCCGGGGCCGACTTCGACTTGATGCCGCCCGGGAACGGGGCGTCGGCCGGACGGGCCTTCTTGATTGCGTCGCGGACCTTGACGTAGGTGCCGTCGTGGCCCGGCACGGCGCCCTTGACCAGGATCAGGCCGCGCTCGCTGTCGATGCGGACGACGGTCAGGTTCTGGATGGAGACGATCTCCTGACCCAGATGACCGGCCATCTTCTTGCCCGGGAAGGTGCGGCCCGGATCCTGACGGTTGCCGGTCGAACCGTGCGAACGGTGCGAGACCGAGACGCCGTGCGTGGCGCGCAGACCGCCGAAGTTCCAGCGCTTCATGGCGCCGGCGAAGCCCTTGCCGACGGTCGGCGCCTGGACGTCCACCTTCTGGCCGACCACGAAGTGATCGGCGGTGAACTCGGCGCCCACGTCCAGCAGGCCGTCCGCGTCGACGCGGAACTCGGTGACGTAAGCCTTCGGCTCCACCTCGGCCTTGGCGAAGGTCTCGCGCTGGGCCTTGTTGGTGTTCTTGGCCTTCTTCGTGCCGGCGCCCAGCTGCAGGGCGACGTAGCCGTCCCGCTCCTGAGTGCGCTGGCCGACGACCTGGCAGCCGTCGAGTTGAAGCACAGTGACCGGAACGTGCGCGCCGTCTTCGGCGAACACGCGGGTCATGCCCAGCTTCTTGGCGATCACGCCCGTGCGCATCGGATCCCGCCTTCTCTTCTTAGATCTTGATCTCGACGTCCACGCCGGCGGACAGGTCGAGCTTCATCAGCGCGTCCACGGTCTGCGGGGTGGGGTCGACGATGTCGAGCACGCGCTTGTGCGTGCGGATTTCGAACTGCTCGCGCGACTTCTTGTCGACGTGCGGCGAACGGTTCACGGTGAACTTCTCGATCAGGGTCGGCAGCGGGATCGGACCACGAACGGTCGCGCCCGTGCGCTTGGCGGTGTTGACGATCTCGCGCGTCGAAAAGTCGAGGACGCGGTGATCGAAGGCCTTGAGCCTGATGCGGATGCTTTGATCCATATCGGTGCTTATCCCAAGCGGTCGGTGGACCGCGTCCCTGTGAACCATTTCAAAGACCGAAGCCTTCGGGCCGAAGCCCTCAGGGTACGCAATCCGCAAAAACGATCGGCCTGCACGGTCGCCCGCGAGGCCGAATGAACCCAAGAGTGCTGCAAAGAACAGGGTCTTGAGGCGTTCCTGCGGGCCGCGTCTGCACCCGGGGGTGCACAGCCGGTCCAACAAGAGTGCGGGCTTATGACGATCGATTCCGATTTGGTCAAGCGTCCGAGGGCGATTCAGCCTGCACCGACGGAACATGACCGAAGCGAAAGCATTTCGCCCCACTTGTCGCCCGCGTGTCGTCGCATCTACGCCACAATGCGTGTCCTGGCCGCCACAGCGGCGCAAGGCGACGCTTTTGTGAACCCCTTGTAATGGCGACGCTTCCCCAACGCGGGCTAGGCCGACGCCTCGCGGTCGATTGGCCGCGCCAACGAGAATGGACATAAGAAAATGAAGTCGATCTTCTTCGCCACCGCCGCCGTCGCCGCCTTCGTCGCCGCCCCGGCCTTCGCCCAGGACGCCGTCGGCTCGGTCGGCGTGACCTACTCCGACAGCCAGCTGGAGCTGGGCGGCTTCGAAGCCGACAGCGACGCCTGGGCCCTGGACGGCTCGGTCGCCATGCCGGCCTTCGGCGCCTGGACCGTCACCCTGGCCGGCACCGTCGCCGACACGGAAGACGAGACCGTCCCGTCGGGCAACGTCCACCTGACCACCATGATCGGCGGCGACCTGCGCGTCGGCGGCTTCGTCGGCGCGGCCGACGTGGCTGACGAGACCGTCCTGAACGCCGGCGTCGAGGTTCAGAAGTACCTGGGCGGCGCCACCCTGACGGGCGTGGTCGCCTACAGCACCGCCGACGACGCCGACCTGGACATCTGGTCCGCCGGCGCCGACGCCGCCTTCTACGTCACGCCGGCCCTGCGCCTGAACGCGGGTCTGGGCTACGTCACCATCGACGACGCGGACGCGGACGGCGTGACCTACTCGGCCGGCGCCGAGTACCAGCTGGGCGCGACACCCTTCTCGGTGACCGCGGGCTACGCGCACTCGGACATCGAGGACCTGGACGTCGACACCTGGTCGCTGGGCCTGCGCTACAGCTTCGGCGGCGGCTTCCAGACGCGCGACCGCGCCGGCGCCGCCCTGCCCGGCTCGGGCGTGCTGGGCCTGCTGGGCGCGCTGTAAGCGTCCGGATCGCCTGAAAGACGAAGCCCCGGCGGAGCGATCCGCCGGGGCTTTTTCATGTCGGGTCGTGTGGGAGTCAGCGGCCGACGGTGACTTCCCCCCCGCCCATGATGTTCCGCTGCGTCCTGCCGGTCACCTCGGCCACGCGCACGTCGCCGCCGCCCATGATCGAGACGTCCAGATCGCCGACGGTACCGTCGAAGGCCACGTCGCCGGAACCGGCGATGTTGACGCCCAGATCGGCCAGCCGGCCGCCGCGCACGGCCACGTCGCCCGAGCCGCCGATGTTGACCTCGCCGCGGCCGCCGGTCGCGCCGGCAAGGATCACGTCGCCGGACCCGCCGATGTTCACCTCGAAGCCGCCGGTCGTTCCGCCGCGCACCTCGCCGGACCCGCCGATGTTGATTTCCAGCTCGCGGCTGTTGCCCAGTACCGCGGAGCCGGAACCGCCGATGTTCAGCCGCACGTCGCCGGTCACGTTCGGCACCGTCCAGTCGCCGCAGCCGCCGATCGACAGATCGACCTCGCGCGCGCCCTGCCCGACCGTGCCATAGACGCCGCCGCCGGCCGCCACCTTCACGTCGCGCGGAGCCCGCACGATGATCAGCGGCGCGTCCGAAAGATTGACCCGTCCCAAGCCGCGCACGTCGACGCTGGCGCCCTGTCCCGGCTGTGTTCCGCCGGAGGGGCCCGAACGGCAGTCGCGAATGCGGCTGTGCCGCATCATGAAGCGGCGCTCCGAAAGCCCGCCCTCGACGACCGTCGTGTCGCCCTCCTTGCGCACGCGCAGCGCGGGCAGGTCGGCGCGGCCGGCCTCCACCGACACGGCGACGTCGGCGCGGTCCTCGACGATCACCACCACGCGGGCGACGGCGTCCTTGATCTCCACCTCCTGCGCCGCGGCGGGCAAGGCGGCGGCCACGGCGAGCGCGGCGGCGGAAACGGCGAGAATGGTCTTCATGGCGGGGCTCCCCTCTGCAGGATCTGATGCCTGAGGGTGCGCCCCCGCCAGTCGCGGGTCACTTTAAATCGAGGTCATGACCTCCCCGTAAGGAAGGTCAGGCGTTCAGGGCCCGCGCGCCGTCCGCGACGCCCAGTTCCGGCTCGAAATCGCGCTGGAAGTCGTTCAGCCGGCTCTTCAGGCCCCCGACCCGCTTCAGCGCCAACGACGCCGCCCACCGCGCCGCCAGCTCGGGCGTCTGCATGACGTCGGTGGGACGGGGACGCGCCCCTCGGCTGCGCAGAACCGCGTTGGTGTAGAGCGCGCCGTTGCGCCACCGTGACGGCCAGGTCTGGAAGTCCATCGACAGGCTGACGCAGAACCGGTCCAGGTTCTCCACCCGGTGCGGCGCATAGAGGGGCCAGGTCAGGGCCTGCCCTGGATCCAGATCGATCACTGTGGCGTCACCCTCGAACGCGCGGACGTAGGGCAGCTCCTCGGTCGTCTGGCGCGCCACGACCTGCTCCATGCAGCGCTCCGGCAGGTGCGCCTCGTCGCCGGGATAGACGAAGATCCGCTTGCGGCCCCGCAGATGGAACAACACCACCCCCGCCGGGTCGAAGTGATAGGGCACGCGCGCCTTGGGCGACGACAGGATCAGCTGCCCGGCGTTGGTGACCGCCCTCATGCCCGGATAGGACTTCTGGATGCGGGCGAACTCGGCCATGGCCGCGTCCCACAGGTCGGGCGCGGCCTCCTGCGCCGAGCGGATGTTGACCCACAGCCGCCCCGCCTTGATCGCCTCCAGCAGCTCGGCCCCCGACAGGCGTCCGCGCGCGCCGGTCCGCAGCGACACCTGACCCTCGTCGTCGTAGTCGTAGAGATTGATGTCGAACAGATCGGCCGGGCAGCGATCCAGCAGGGCCGCCAGCCAGACGTCCTCGGCGAAGCCTTGTGCGTTCAGGGTGTGGGCGTGGACGGCGGCCTCACGGATCGGGCCGGCGTAGCGGGTGGTCATGGCTCAGGCCCTCGCGGCGGCGGGTGACGGGGACAGTTTGGCGGCCGCGGCGCCCACGGCCGACAGGGCGCCCCTCAGGCGGGCGGAGGGCGTGACCTCGCAGGCCTCGATCGCCGCCCAGCGGCGGCGCACGCTGGCGCCGATCCGGTCGCCACGACCCCCGCCTGTGGCGTTCAGCAGGCCGACGGCGGCACGGCCGGCGCTGCGGGCCAGTCCGGGCCGCTCGATCACGGCCTCGACGATCCGGCGCTCGGCGTTGCAGAAGTATTTCTTGTAGCTCTCGCCCTGAAATCCGTAGTCGAACACCCGGAAGCCGTCGGCCGAGGCCAGCCGCATGGTGTCCATGCTCAGCAGGATGCCGGGCGAGCAGCGGGCGACCGCCGGGTCGTAGACCGGAAACCAGAAATGGTACTGGTCCGTGGCGTGCAGCGAGATCTCCAGCGCCGCCAGCCGGTCGCCGCCCCACAGGGCCGCCATCGAGGCGCCGAAGCGGCCGTGGTGATCCCGCGTCAGGGCGTGCAACACGTCGCGGGTCCAGCCGCAGGCGAAGACGTCGTGCCGACCCGTGCGGCGGTACTGCTCGCGTTTCAGGTCGATCAGCTGGTCCAGCAGGGTCGGATCAGTCAGGCCGCGCTCCACCCGGATCGGGCCCAGTTCGGTCTCGAGGCTGCGCCGGGCGCGCTCCTTGTCCTTGAAATATTTGCCGAAGGTCGCGCGGCGTTCGGCGTACCAAGCGTCGTAACCGTCCGGCAAGGCCGCCTGCACCGTCGCGCGGCGTTCTCCGCCGTTCGCCGGCCCCACCCAGCCGCCGACGCTCAGCCGCGGCGCCTTCAGCAGGTCGGCCACCTGCTCCAGACCGATCGTCTCACCGGCCTGGACGATCACGCCGTGGTAGTCGTTCAGCGGCGCGGCCAGCGGCTGGATCGATCCGCCGCGGCGCTGGTGCGGGAAGAAGCCGATCACCCGGCCGCCGCGCCGGAACAGCGCCACCCTCGCGCCGGGCGTGACGGCGCCCGCCACCTGCGTGAACTCCGGCTGGAAATAGGGCGAGACCAGGTCTGGGTCGGCATCGACCATGGCGCGCCACGCCTCGACCAGCGACGCGTCCAGTTCCTCCGGCGAGATCAGGTCGACCGCAAGGGTCATGGTCGGGCTCCGTCCGCCCGCATGCACGTCGGGCCGTCCCGCATCCTGCCCCCGCGCCCGTTGCGGCGCGGTTTAGCGGGATGGTGAACGAAACCTGCCGACGCGGCCGGGCGTTGCCGTGGCGAACCCGTGGAGACCGTCATGACCGCCCGCCAGCCCGGCCGACAGAGCGAATACGAACAGGAAAAGCCCGTCCGCGAGGGCGAGCCGCCCCATCCGGCGCAGGAACCGGCGGGCTCGGAAGGCTCGTCGAACAGCGGCCAAACCGCCACCGACCCCGCCACCGGCAAGCCCAACGACTGACTGCTCCGGCAGCAGAAAGGCCCCGGGATCGCTCCCGGGGCCTTTCCAGTCTCGGTCCTGTGATCGTCGCTTACGCGATGATCTTGGAGACCACGCCGGCGCCGACGGTGCGGCCGCCTT